>Ga0308159_1000196_pt1 | contig 194427 bp, 186 predicted proteins | sample PhyCR1_FD_201040 | JGI IMG/M metagenome (GOLD analysis project Ga0308159, IMG submission 201040) | Phyllosphere microbial communities from UC Gill Tract Community Farm, Albany, California, United States - DLSLC.R1 | ecosystem: Host-associated > Plants > Phyllosphere > Unclassified | place...
GCTATCGTCATTGCAGATCGGGATACTTGGATCGCTACGTGGCCAAGTAGTTTTCGATGGTGCCTTTCATGCAGTGATGTATGTGGTCGGCCTCGCTGGCCTCTACATGCTCTATAGGTCGCTGCCGCGGGCAGATCTGACAGCGATCTCGCACCGGCTCCACGCACTGTTCTGGGCAGGGTTCGGCGTCTGGCACTTTGTCGACGCAATCGTTTCCCACTGGCTCACGGGCATTCATCGCGTGAGAATGGACGTCGCTAATCCACTCGCTTGGGACCTTGCCTGGCTATTCCTGTTCGGGGTGATCCCTTTGTTTGCGGCGTGGCGAATCTTTCACCGCTCGCCTTTCAGTGTCGGGCCGGGCAAAGTAATAGGGTCGTTAGTCATTGCAGCAACGATCGCAGCTGGCGTAATCAACGCGCAGCCGGTTAGCGCGATGGATAGCGATGCGGTAACCGTCGTACTCCGTCCCGACAGAAGCTTGGCAGATGTGATCCCCGTGCTCGATCAGGCCGGCGCATCCATTGTCTGGTCAGATCCAACGGGTGCCGTTTGGGTGCTGCGTGCCGACGCCGGGCGCTTGCGAGTATTCGATCTTTATCGTGGCGGTGCTCTGTTTGTCAGCTCGAGCCTTGCAGGTGCCGCCTGCGGGAGCTGGATCAAGAGTTAAATGGGTTAACTGATCCGCCCTTTCAATGCAAAGGAAGCAATGGAACAGGCACTGCACGCCGTACTCATGTATCTGATATTGCCGTTGTGGATTGCGGCTGGCTTCGCCGACTGGCTCTGCCACCGCCGCACAAACATTGCTGAGACCGCAGGCACGAAAGAGTCGGCAATTCATATCTTGATGTTTTCTCAGATGGGGATTGCCATCTGCAGTGCCGTATTTCTTAGCGTTACCTCACTCACGCTATGCCTGATGGCTGGCTTGCTCGTCGCGCATCAGCTAACCGCTTATTGGGATCTCCACTATGCAAGCAGTAAGCGAGAGATCACGCCTCTCGAACAACAGATTCACAGCTTGCTCGAGACGCTGCCATTCTTCGCGCTGGTGCTCGTGTGCATTGCCAATTGGCCCGTCTTCCTCGAAACGGTCGGCATAGGGGACAAAGAGAGCACATGGGGTCTCGACCTTCGCTCACCTGCGCTGCCGACGTGGTACCTCGTCACCATCGCCTCAGCCGTGGCGCTGTTTTCGGCTTTGCCATATTGGGTCGAGCTTGCCCAGTGTCTTGCGGCCGGACGTAGGCGCGCAAACGGTTCATTGCCGGACTAGACGCCTCACCTGAGCACCTATTCGTGAGTCCTCACGACGTCATCTCGACGTGAAGCTCATTGCCATGCCCATCATTACAAAGTGGCGAGGCAGACCTACGAGCCATCTATCCCCTACGCAGCTCGGTCTCCTCCCGCCATCGCCACCACGGCCCTGAGTTCCGCATCTAGATAACGATACATAAATTTTCTTTTTTTAATCGCCTCCGTGACGCGAAATCGAATTTGCGAAATTTGAAAGCGGAGTCGGCGAAATAATGATGATGGCGGTCATGTTGGCATTTGAGTTGCTCGAAAGTCGAACGGAAATTCCGACGTTTTGCTAACTTTTTTGGAGCGATGAAATGGCCGTTAAGACCTTACATGATCTGTTTGTCCACGAGCTTTCCGACATCTATAGCGCTGAGAAGCAGCTTTCCAAAGCATTGCCTCGATTGGCGCGTGCGGCGACCAATCCAGATCTAAAGCTGGCGTTCGAAACACACCTTGAAGAAACCTTCGGGCAGATCGAGCGCATTGACAAGATTGTCGACGCCACCGACATCAAGCTCAAGCGCATAAAGTGCGCGGCGATGGAGGGCTTGGTGGAAGAAGGCAAGGAAGTCATTGAAGAAGTTGAAAAGGGCCCTGTGCGTGATGCTGCACTTATCGCCGGCGCTCAGAAAGTCGAGCACTACGAAATTGCCTCCTACGGGACGTTAGCTGCGGTTGCTAAACAGCTCGGCTTGACCAGCGCAGTCCAACTGCTCTTGGAAACTTTGAAAGAAGAAAAAGCGACGGACGAAAAGCTGACTTTGCTGGCCGAGAGCAATCCTCCACCGGCTGAGTAAAGGCACGACATACGTTCTAACTAAGCAACTTTTAGGCGCCCCGCTATCGGGGCGCCTCCAACTCAATGGAGCTCATGATGTTTGCCCACAATAAGCGTCTGCAATATACCGTGCGCGTTTCCGAGTCCAATCCCGGTTTGGCAAATCTGCTACTCGAGCAATTTGGTGGTCCCCAGGGCGAGCTCGCAGCGGCCTGTCGATACTTTGGTCAGGCGCTTGCGGAGGACGATCCTGGTCGAAAAGATATGCTGATGGATATCGCGACTGAGGAGCTCTCGCATCTGGAAATCATCGGCAATCTGGTGGCCATGTTGAACAAAGGTGCCAAGGGTCAATTGGCCGAAGCAACCGCCTCGGAAGCAGAAATCTATAAGGGGCTGAACGGTCCCGGAAATGACTCACACACAACGCAGTTGCTCTACGGAGGCGGGCCGGCGCTCACAAACTCGGCGGGGCAGCTTTGGACAGCTGGGTACATCGACAACGTGGGCGACCCTTCGGCTGATCTGCGCTCCAACATTGCGGCCGAAGCCAGAGCGAAAATCATCTATGAGCGCCTGATCAATGCGACTCAAGATCCAGGGGTGAAAGACACACTGACTTTTCTCATGACTCGCGAAATCGCGCATCAGAAGTCTTTCGAGAAAGCGCTTTATTCCATGGAGCCCAATTTCCCGCCTGGGAAGTTGCCAGGCGATCCTCGCTTCACTTCGGTGTACTTCAACATGTCGCAAGGGGATGGCGATATGCGGGGCTCTTGGAACAGCGATGAGAATTTCGAATACGTCTCTGATCGCGACCAACAGCAGGCAGTGGATGGTGGCGACGGCACTGCTACGGTGCAACTGCAGCCCGCCGAAATCGAAGACCTTCAAGGTCTCGTTTCAAGAACGGCGTCTGATCCGAATTCCGATCCCACTACCGGTGCTGAATTGGGCGGCGGCGACGCTACCGCGTTGCGTTGATTGATCGATAGATAAGGCACAGACGGGGCACGGTCGTGGAGACCGTTCCCGTTGTTTTTCCGCGTTACTTGGAGACGACGATGACCATCGAACATGAGCAGACGGAATCAGATCTACGCGATCCTAAAATGAATCCTCCCCCTGAGACCCATCGCACGATCATTGGACGCGAAGCGCCGCCCGAGTCGGAAATGAACGGGAGCGCTGAGCCGGTTCCGGTCGATGGGACAACCGGAGGCGTAGTGCCGAAGGATGATATACCTTTGATTTTGGAGAAACGAGAAGGGCCGAAAAACCCTTGACGTGAAGTTGCTGTGCTCGGGCGGACTCATCGCAGGCGGCGCTAATAAATCGCCGCGACTAGCAGCAAGGCCAAACCACCTTTGAGCAGTCGCAGTGCCCACTCAGCAGGTAGAACGACTTTGCACAGCGATTGATATTCAGCATCGTCGGCTTTATCTAATCGGCCCTGCAGGCGCCGCTTTGCTTGCAGCACAACGTGTCTCGCGTAGATTGCCTCGAAGTCTCGAGGTTTTGGATAGTTGACGGTAAGCCCTAGCGCTACGAGGACACACGCCACGCCAGTCGCAAATAGGAGATCTGCCATATTTCAAATAATCGATTGAATGACCAAACTGATCAACCTCGACATCATTGTAGGAGCGATGAATGGTAAATGATTCCGAGTGGGCAGTGGGCAACCGCATCGTACTTGCTCCTGACGGGAGCGCATCGGTAGAGTTGACGCTTACAGTAGAAATAGAAGGCCGATCGTATTCGACGGTTCTTCCCTTATTTCATGCGTTTGATTGCGCCCACGATGCATCGTCGTTCGTTGGGGAATGGACTGCGGAGTGGATGGTTCGCAACATCCAACCTCAGCATTCATAACATCGTTGAACGAAACTCGGGCTATTCGAAATACGCCTTCAATTGCAGGTTGTGAAGGCACAAATTTTGCGTCGACGTCGTCACCTAAAATGAGGAGTTCAAAATGAATGTGTTCGCTAAGACTGCAATTGGGATTTCTTTGGCAGTAGGGTTGATGGGTAACGTAACGGCCGCCGAGCTCTCCCGCGGCGACCAGAAGTTTCTGAGGACCGCCGCTGAGAGCGGTATGTTTGAAATTCAGGCGAGTAAGCTGACCGCACAGAATGCCCAAGCGAAGGAGGTCAAAGATTACGGTCAGATGATGGTTACCGACCATACCAAAGTCGATGGCGAATTGAAGGCGTTGGCTGCAGCGAAGAGCTTTGCGCTGCCCACCGAACTTCCGCGCGGAAAGCAAAAATCGGTGGAGGAATTGAGCAAGAAATCGGGCCATGACTTCGACAAGGCTTATGCTAGCGACATCGCGGTTGACGCGCATGAGGATGCCGTCGAGACCTTCAAGGACGCTTCAGAGGATGCGAAGGATGCCGATATCAAGGCATTCGCCGCCAAGACCCTTCCGAGCCTTCAGGCCCATCTCGAAAAGGGCCGCAGTCTTGAAAAGGCTGTCGATGCAATGAAAAAATAAAAGCTGCAACGGGTGGGGCTTAGCGGTGATCGCGTGCTCCACGTCATGACCCGATATCCAATCGACAAATGTTGTGATATTCGCGGTATATAGCCGATGCATCTCTTGTCGGCGGCACCAGTACCGCATTTGTGAAGAGTGCCGCCGGCAACGTAACTGCTAACACGCACGGTTCGGTCGGAATCTTCGCGACGGACGAAGTCGTAGATGGTGCTACAGCGAGCAGTGAGTTGGAAATCTTAAGATCGCAGCCTTTATTGTCTTCGTGGCCGCATCTTGCCGGGCCAGGAGCCAAAAGAAATAAGCGATCTGCGCACGCATTCTCGTGGAAGAGCGTTCAATCGCCATCGGCTTGCAGAAAGAAAGACTTGACTAAGCCACGGTTCAATATCTTCAACCGTTGGTCACACTCGTGGAGCCGCCAAACGGCAATTTTTCGCGAGCATAAAAAAGTGGGGCTCCCTACAAAAATGAAGGAAGCCCCACTAACGTTTAGCGATCCATGTTTGCCTTCTATGCGGCAAGCTTGTCCGAAGCTCGTATAGCTCTGCTACCCGTTCGCGTGAAGCTCGTTGGGCGCGCAGCCACGGCACCGCGACGGGATGTTTTCACGGCCTCTTCCCACACCTGCTCCGCGAGGCTAAGACAACCCGATGATCCAATGGCCTCGAGTACCGCGCAAACACGTACCACAAGGTCCTGGTCAAGTTCGACTTTTTTATTCATCGCACTCTCCATTTTTGCAAATTTCCCTCCAGGTGCTCATGACCTGGCGCGGTCGACTAAGAAGGGTGCATCCGTCGCCATAGGCTCGTCGGCCGGCGCCAAATACACGCAACCGTGTGAGCATTTTTTGTGCCGTCAGGCATTGACGACGTGGTGAGCGGTCCGCACTGACAAATGGGAGCAAGGACTAGACGCTCTTGCCAAGCAATTACAAGAATTTTTCAGTCGGCTTCAGCGCCCAATGACGAAGTTGCCGGGCGCCGAGTGGCGCTAGCCCTCCATGCCAGAAACATCCAATCGTGTACCAGCGCCGGCATTCGTTGCAATCGGCCTCGGATAGCCGAAGTCGTCGATTACGTTCCCGCGCGAGAATCCAATTAGAGTCAAATTTGCGGGTATATGCGCAAGCGAAAGCTAATCGAAGGTAAAGTGACGCCGATCATCCCGGCACCAATCGAGCCCTCGGTTCCTCACACCGGATCCGTCAGCATCGGCTGCCGAGTTTGAAATGTCGATATGGTCCGCCGCAACACAGTCTGATTTATGACTATCAAAAAACCGACGCCTACCGCTTTGGGTCGAAAAAAAAGTCGCCGAGCACTGCAGAGCTTTTTTCGCAGCTCACTGCTTGCCTAGAACAAGCGAGAGATTTGTGCGAAGAGCTTTCGCGTCGTCGTAGCGTCGCGGTGCCCCTATCCGCCTGGAGCTTTGACGGCGCAAAAGGCTTGTTGACTGCACCGACCGGCACCCAAATCAAGCTATCGGCCCAGGAGGCGGCACGGCTCACCGTGCTTGTGCACGGCGACAACCAACGGGGCACGTATAGCGATGTACTGGTTGCATTGAAACAGGAAGGGGCGCCGGGCAGGCGAAACTTAGCAATGCTGGTTTCAAGGCTGCGCGCGCGCGGGGCTCGTGCCGGGATTGAAATCCCCATACACGGCGAAAGATCGCGAGGCTATATATTTATTGATGCTGTCACAGTCGCTTCGGCGCATCAGTAGGTTCTATGTCGGTGTTACCGAGCCATCTGAAGACCACCGAAATGCCGACTTCACTGTGGATATAAAGGGTACGAGGGCCTTAATTCGCAAGCGGTATCCTCTCTAGTCGCGCGCAAAAAGGAATTTGAGTGTCGTTGCTCACTGAGATCCATGAGGCAAATCTTGCTTACTTGTACACGGTGAGGAGAGCTATTGCGGAGGACCGCGCCGATGTTTTGTGCGGGATGTCTGATTCAACCCAAGCGTGGGTTGCGGCATTGACGCTAAAACAGCTTTCGGATTTGTCCCGATCAAGCATGTTGATCTGCCGGTTCATGGCAGATCCCGCCGAGTTGTTGCGTGCACTTGGGTCGTCACATGGTAGGCCGGGAGATGGCACACAACCTCAAGATTTGCCTACGCCTCTGAGGATCCCAGACGCCGTATAGGATGATTGCTTTTGGCTGTCTTCTGGAGCAAAAAAAAGGCGAATGCACTCGCCGTGTAGGCTCAGTTTTTGCTCGTTGGCCAGAGTTGATGTTCATAGGTGGATCCATGACAGACGAATTTTATCTGCGGGGTGTCGATTGCCAACTATTTACACGGAGCGATGGCGGCGAGGAACAGCATGCGTTGAAATTTGCTTACTGGAAAAAAGTACAGCACAACACATCGATGCCAGAGGGATGTCCTACTGTTGAAGTCGCGCAGGATGTGTTTGATCGCAGCTACGCAGAGACGAGCAAGCCCAACTGGTTTATCTTGGGACGTAAGGGCAGTGACCTCATCGGCAAGCTCTTTACCGTTGATGCCCAAGCTTTCGAGTCGCTTAGACGGCACGGGCTTGAATGTGCCAACCCTGTCTATGATCGGCAGTGCGATCCTGTCGCGACAAAGACAGAACGGCGTAGGGAGACGGAGAGTTACGCCTTACTCGCCGCACCGACAGGCACGGCATGTGTAATCAGGTCTAAAGAGGCGACGCGGAGTGTATTCCAATCGCTGCTGTCGACGATGCAACCATGGCCTCAACCGTCGACCGTCGCTAGCTCGAAAACTGCATCAAGCCGACCACGAAGTGCCGATTTGAATTCCGGTGGGCAAGCTGCATCCTCAATCACCGATGCGTATCTGAGTTCAATTTCTGTGCGTAACCGGTCAAGATAGATTCGACGGTTGGTCCCTGTTCCACCTTCTCTAGCAAGTAGATGGGCAATGACAATAGAATCCGCCGTGAGGATTGGGAGTGTGCGGTTTATAAATGCGGCGTCAGCGGACTTCGCGCATTGATCGATTGTGTCTTGATCCATGAGTGTTTGAGCAGACGGTTGAAAACCAAACCGTAACGCATTTCTCGCACGTACGGATTCAAGTGTCGTACGAGAGACGAGGCTCAGAAGCTCCTGGCTGCCGCAAGTCGCGACATCCATGTAGCATGGAAGAGGCCGAGCATCACAGAATCAGCCGGCGTGGTTGTGCGAACTTGCGTTGATTGGTCCTGCAACCGTTGTGACCGTCCTGCCCCGGTCAGCGCGCGTTCTAGCTGTTGGCGTGCATGATGCAGATCGAATTGCGCGCGAAGGAAGGCGGCGTGTTCCCGAGATGTCTTAGCTGCGCCTGAATATTTCGCAAGCCGGACACAACGTTGTCGTGCGTCCGAAACTCGGTCGAAACTGTCTGACAAGTCCATAACTGCTCCTAGACATTCCAATGGTAGGCGCTGGTTAAAGGAGCGTTTTAGTACCATTTTGGCGGGGCTGCAATAGTGCAAGTGATGGATCACTGCGATCGGCCGCGAATTGTCGCGTTGGCCCGGCTTCGGTAATCTTTCGGTATAGGAGGCAATCTATGTTTAGCCATATACAAGTAGGTGCGAAAGATCTGGATTTGATGGTGTCGTTTTACGACGCAGCGCTCGGGCCACTCGGTATTTATCGACGCAACACACCGAAGACTGCTGGCGCCGCCGGCGTGATCTGGGGGATCGGGGCACGCCGCTGGCCTCAATTTGTGGTGGCCACCCCGTTCGATGGCGAACCGGCCACAGCTGGCAATGGTTGCCAAGTCAGCTTTCTAGGAAAAACCAGAACGGCCGTCATTGCGGCTTGGCGCGCCGCCCTCGATGCAGGGGGGACGGACGAGGGCGCACCTGGCGTACGCGACCAGTACAGCCCGGATTTTTTTGTCGCCTACTGCCGAGATCCAGAAGGAAACAAGATAGCGTTTGTGCACGCTGAGATTGCTGTCTTCCAGCGATAAACTCGACCGTTCATGTGAACGTCGATGGTAAATAGATCCCGTAAATTTCGCTGGATGCGAGAATGGAACCCGTTTTAAACGCGCTTCACCTAGTCGATGAAAAACGTGAGATAAGCCTGTGGATTATTGCGTCCAGCGGTGGGCACTATTCGTACGAGGTCGTTGTCAGAAAGTTTGGGCTCGATCGCTTTGACGAAGAAGTGAAGAGGAACGATAGGAGATTCCCTGATGTTCAATCCGCCGCAGCTGCTGGCGTTGCCCAGGCCATCGATATCTACCAACAAGGCCCCGCTCAAGTCGAGCATCGACAGTGATTTGGCCGCATGGACGCCGGAGCCTTGGACCGTCGATCTCGACAATGGCGCAGATGAACTTTGACGATCGCAGACCACCAATGACGTTTAAAGACACAAGGCATTCACGAGCCCGATCAGCGTCGAAGCTAGACGAAAATTCTAGCGTTAGATCGGACCTGGGATCCAACCGGCTCAGCGGTAGGTTTCGCCCCAAACATGCGGGCAACTCATCCAAATATGATGAGCAGTCACCGGACGCCGGCAGATCGGATGGCGGCGGCGGCGGCGGACAGGAGCGTCCAAACGACTGGCGCAAAAGGTTCGACCGATTTGCCTCTTACGTAACGAAACACGCGGGAGCTCCGAGCACCTTTGTTCTCGCTTTCGTACTAGTGTTGGTGTGGGGCATAAGCGGGCCGCTGTTTGGCTTTTCCGAGACTTGGCAACTCATCATCAATACTGGGACCACCATCGTCACGTTTCTGATGGTCTTTTTGATCCAGCAAAGTCAAAACAAAGACAGCAAAGCGGTTCATCTGAAATTGGACGAGATAATTCGGTCGTTGGATGGCGCCGACGACGAGTTGATCGATATTGAAGATCTGTCCGAGCAGCAGATTCGACATCTAGCTTCACAAATGAAGCGTAGGGACGAGGCGTAGTAGATTGACCATCACGCTTCGAGATCTTGTGCTTTTCGGTGTCTTATTCTCGATCGCGGCGGTGTATGAAACGGGTCACAGTCCCCTGTGTGAGGGCGTCGGGTCAAGCCTGCTTAGCCACGCACGACGGCGTATACTGGGTGCCCATTCGTTCAAAGGGCGTGCATGGATGCTTTCGAATATCGTGGCGTCCACGTTAGGATCGATGTCCACCCGTGCACTCAACCAGGCTTAGATGGATTGCTCGTTGCCGATATCTGGTATTCAACCCCGGATCCGACGGTTCAAGGATTCAATTGGGTGACCCTAGACTACGCAAAGCGCCCCGCATTCGTTGATCGTGACTTAGTTTTACGCAACGCGATACGGGATAGCCAAGCCTTTATCGACCGCATGAAGGACGAGGCTCCGCGTGATGGCTAATTGCCTCTGCGCCGTCGGTACCTAAAGATAGAGGGACCTAAGATTGCGGGAAACCCAGCCCGATAGCTCAAATCGTAGGTCATCTGCAACGCCACTGAGGTTCCCGCTATTCTCAGGTCGATGATTTAGCGACATAATAAAGCGACATGATAGGGCTGTCCTAGAAAAGCGAAGGTTTCCGCAGACTGGATTCTCAATTCGGTTAGCGTGTTCACATCAATTGCGTCGTGTCAGCTCATATGCGGGATGCATTGATCTAGTAGATCCGACAGATCTATAAAGTAGTGAGCCGTTCGCTGTCAGGTAATCGTTACGCCGCCCACCACGGTGCCGGTGCCGCCGCCTACGTTGACGGGCACTGCAGTAAGTCCGGGATAGATAGCTTCACGCTGACGTAAGTCGGCAGTAGCAACGCCGTGGTGACCATGGAATGACACCAGCGCAGGACCGAACGCTGCTATTCAATGATTCTGATGTCAGCCAGCGCTTCATGACGAATGTCGCGGAGTTGCAAGATGAAGCTCATACGACAGACCTGACGAATTGAAAAGATTTTTGATGACAGTAAATCTTAAAACGCCCCTCGCATGATTAGGTCTCAAAAAAAATATTCACATCCGTTTCGAGCGAGAAATAGCTGTACGTAGCTGACCGCCAGCCCATATCGGCTTTTCAGCTTCTCAATTTACGGTGAACGCGCCTCCCGATGCAGAGTTCAAAAGAGGCGTGAGTGCCTTGACTTTGAAAGGAACTGACATGCATAAGACTTGGATGATGGTTTGTTCAATTTTGTTTTTTTCGACGGCTGCATTTGCACAGAAACCAGTCCCGGTCACGGTAGACAATTTCAAGAGGGCAGAAACGGACCATTACCTCACTCTGAATGTAAAACAAGCAGGCGGAACCGGGAAGTTTCACCACTCCCGAGAGCCTGCCGATATTGACAAACAGACGGTCATTCGCATGAATAGGGACACGCTGTATTCGTTCGCCATCTTTAATCTTGCGGCCGGCCCCGCGGCAATCACCATGCCCAACGCTGGCAAGCGATTCATGTCCATGATGGTCGTCAACGAAGATCACCATGTTCCAGCGGTCTATTACGACCACCAACCTCATACGCTCACCCAGAAGGACATTGGCACCCGCTACGCGTTCGTTGCGGTTCGCACACTGGTTGACCCGAACGACCCAAAAGACGTGGCGGCTGTTCATGCGCTGCAAGATGGTATTAAGGTCAATCAGCAGGAAGCCGGTAAGCTGGAGCTACCTGAATGGGATGAGGCCACATTGAAAGAGATTCGCAACGCATTGCTCATTCTTTCAAAACACACGACCTATAAGCGCGCCTTTGGTACCAAGGACCAAGTCGATCCGATACACCATTTGATCGGTACAGCGGCTGGCTAGGGCGGCAACCCTGATAAGGACGCTACTTACGCGAGTGCGAACCTGGAAAAAAACGACGGCAAGACCGTTTACAAACTGGAAGTCCCGGCGCAGGTTCCCGTAGATGCATTCTGGTCGGTCAGCGTCTACACCGCCAAAGGCTTCTTTGAAAAGAACTCTGACAACGCCTACTGGGTGAACAGCATCACGGCGAAGAAGAATGCCGATGGTGGGGTAAGCATTCAGTTCGGTAGCTGCGACGGTAATGTGCCGAACTGCCTGCCCATTACTGAAGGTTGGAATTACGCGGTACGCATGTATCGACCCAGGTCCGAAATCCTCCAGGGCAAATAGAAGTTCCCAGTGCCTCAACCAGCATCTTAGCGAGACGTCGAGCGTCTGCTTTCTGCCCTTAACTGTAAGCGCGCACAGCCACGGCGGTACCCATGACCATAACCGTGGCCAAGTTCATGGATTGTCGATGGGCATGCCACGCGCTCACGTGCTCTCTCATGACATTATGTCGATGGTGCGCGCGTTGCGGTCTACGGGCACGCAGTAGCCCGTAGTCGAAACCCTTGGTGTGAGCACCGGCCTTGAGCTTCTTGGCCTCCATCACAAAATGGCCGCACTTGTAGCAGTCGATGCGGTCGGCGCTGTTCGTGCCATCACCATGAGTGAAGGTGACAGGGCTCGAACATATAGTCCTGCGACGGTGTGGCGTGGGGCTTTCGCACACCCAGCAATTCGCACATTTCATTGATGAAGCAGGCTTACTGGGCGGGGCGGGTAAGCGCCGACCAAAGGCGCTTTGCTTTTAGCGATCCCTCCGCGCCGTTGGTCCATTACAGTCTTGACCCTGCGAGTCCGCTCATAGCGGCTCACAGAGCCCACTCGAATCGGCGGAACAGAAACCCCTCAGAATCTTACATACTTCCCAGTATGTAAGATTGTGGTGGGCTGCCGGCGGCTGCGTCGCCGATGTAGCACCTGCGGTGCAGATAACCAACCGCCCGCCTCGACGATTCATGCGCGATAGCGTAAAGCAGCGATAAGTACCTGGAGGGCATGTGAATTTTGGTGCCTGCTCGGGTAGTACAGGTGATAACCCGGAATGTATGGGCACCAGTCATCGAGCACACTTACGAGTCGACCGTCCGCCAAGTAACGCTCAGCTTGCGATTCAAGTACTCGTGCACATCCAAGGCCGGCTGCAGCGGCTTCCAGAATTAGCTCGGGTCGATTGGACGAAATTTGTCCGTCAACGCGCCTCCGCACTTGTTTCCCACCTTTCGAAAATGACCAGCTCGCGTGCCCCCCCAACGTAGCCATTCGGCGATTGATGCATTGGTGGTTGGCCAGATCACTTGGCGTAGCCGGGGCAGGGTATAGCGCAAGATAACTTTGCGACGCAACAACGATCGGGCGCTCTTGTGGGCCGATGGCTACTGCAATCATGTCCCTCTCAACGTTGTTCCCCAACCGGATACCAACGTCATAGCGCTCTTCCACGATATTCACAAAGCCATTTTCGACATTCAATTCGATTTTGATGTCAGGGAATTGCGGCAGCAGGCGACGCAGCACGGGCCAGACGATCGTCTCGGCCACGTGGTCTGCGGACGTAATTCGGATAGTGCCCGCCGGCTTGTCGCTGTGCGTACTCAATGTACCGAGTGTGGCCCGGATGTTCTGAAATGAGGGGCGTAATGTCTCCAGCAATCGCGTGCCTGCCTCCGTTGGCGCCACACTGCGAGTAGTCCGATTCAGCAAGCGAACGCCCAGGCGAGCCTCCAACCTACTAATGGTGTGGCTCAGAGCCGATTGCGAGAGGCCTAGTTTGCCGGCCGCTCTTGTGAAGCTGCCGACGCGCCAACCGTAAAGGTGCTGGAACAGGCCATGCTCAACGCCATGAAGAACGCCGAGATCCGTAAGAACTTCACCGCCATCGGCGTTGACCCCGCGGATCTCACAGGCGCCCAGTACCGTAAGGCGCTGGTGGACGGCTACGAGATCATGGGCAAGTCGATCAAGGCTGCGAATCTGCCGCGGGTGAATTGAACTTTTTGACGACTTCTCTTCAGTCCTTAGGTGGGAGGACCGCGGGAACTCCCACATCCTTCAACAAAAAAACAAGGAACTTTGCCGGTTCTGTTTGACTAACATTGCGACCAACGGTGTGAATGTCTTGGGGCCCCTCATAAAAGAGTTGCCCGGGATGCAACGTGACCTCAGGCTTACCTTGAACCCCCATCACGATTGAACCCTCTAAAACGTATACAAATCCATGTGCGTCGTGGCGATGAATGGGATCCGCTCCTCCTGGCGGATAGAGCACATTGAGCACCAGCACTTCTTTACCAGGGATATTGCTTAGCGCCTTCGTCATCAACTCAGTCACGATCGGATGATCAGGGTGATGCGAAGTCTGTGCGAGGGAATGCGTACTGATCATCAAAGTCACGCACATAGCTCCGAGAGCTAACCAAATGATCCTCGAAGTCTGCGGTCGCAACGGGTTGAGCTTGGTCAGAACAGAATGAATAGACACGGATGAACCTTCAATTCAACGGTTAGGAACTTGTTCGGACATTTCGCCTTGTCAGTCGGGCCAAGCAAAGTCAAGTCACCACGTTTCATCATTGGATGCGGCGCCTCTGGGTCCAATCTTCGAGCGAAATAAGGCCAAGGCGGGCGTCCTTCCCAGGGACTAGCGACCGAGCTTCAACGCGTCCACCGTAATACAGCGCATCGGCGTCACGCACTACTGAACGAGTGTCACCTGAGAGTGCGAAGTGGCGCCGCATGAATTCGTCGAATGGTGCTGAATCCGGTCCAGCAATTTCGATGGTTTCATTGGTGACAGTACTCGCAGAGACTTCAGCGAGTACTGAGGCTACGTCGTCAGCGGCGATCGGTTGGAAGCTTCCACCAGCCAAATGAACCGTTCCATCCACCATGGTGCTATCAGCGATGCTTGTCAGAAACTCAAAAAATTGAGTCGCGCGAACGATGGTGTAGGGGACATCCCCGTTCTTAATCAGCATCTCCTGCGCTACTTTGGCGGCGAAATAACTGTTATCGGGCATACGGTCCGTTCCGACGATAGACAGCGCAATGTGGTGAGTGACGCCAGCTGTTGTCTCTGCTTTGAGCAGGTTGGATGTAGACGTCGTGAAAAAATTCATCACTGCCTCGGCGTCCCAGGCGGGTGCGTTGGATACATCGATTACAGCGGTCGCGCCGGTTAGCGCTTGCGCCAATCCCTCGCCAGTCAGGGTGTTGACGCCCGTACTAGGAGCTGCCACGACAACTTCATGACCGGATGCGCGCAACAGCTCCGCTGTCTTTGAGCCAATGAGACCTGTACCGCCGATAACAACAATTCTCTGAGGTGCTTTCATTTTTCTTCCTGAATTAACTTGGAGGGGAAGGGGCCAATATGCTTTCAATAATCCCAGATGATTGGAATCCATCGGAATTTTTCGCTCTCGATTGAAACCCTTCCCAATGAGGGGAACGGCAGATGTGTCGCTACCAGTAGGTCACGACTTGCCGCCATTTCTCGCAGAAGTTCGATCCGGACACGCATCGCATCTTCAGGATCATGCTCGAAGCCGTTGTGCCAATCCGGATGATCGAAACCAACTGGAAAGACCGCGTCGCCGGCGAACGTAAGGCGGTTTTGCTTTGACTCCAATTCGACAATGCTATGTCCCGGCGTATGGCCCCCAGTACGACGGACCACGACACCTGGTGCGACTTCGCAAGTCGTGTCGAACACCCTAAGGTTGCTTTTGTATTCATCGACGAAACGCGCTGCGGCAGATCTCAGTACTCCGGGAACGGGTGCCGGCATGGTGGTCAGCGTAAAATCGGGTGCAGTCCAGAAATCGACCTCGGCTGCTGCTACATGAATGACGACATTGGGGTTCAGTTGGGCACGAACGCCATCAACCAGAAGGCCGCCGACGTGATCCATGTGCATATGCGTAATGACAATGTCCGTCACGGTGGAAAGATCGATGCCCGCAGACGCGAGGCGACCTGGCAGCTTTCCTGCCTTCGGAAAATCTGGATACTCGGCACCAAGTCCGGCATCGACCAAAACGGTCTTGCCGCCGGCTTCTGCGACAAGGACGTTCAGTGGCCATCCGAACGCGTCTGGCGGTAGACACATATCATCAAACCACTGCGCGCGCGCTGCTTTATCCACATTGGTCGACATCGTTTCGGTAGGCAGCATCAGCACGCCGTCGCTGATGACGGTGACGTGGATATCTCCCACATCTAGTGAATAACGGGAAGGCACCGGCTCGTCGAGCTGGGGCGAAGGAGATGGAATAGGGCTGAGTGATCTGAGCATGTTGAATCCTGAGAGTTTGGGCCTGGACACACGTCAATTCAGTGACGCGCGAGACAGATTGCGGAGAGTTGCTTTAAAGAATGATGTCGTTCAATGGCTTAGGAACAGCACATGTGCTCTTCTCACCATGCGTGATGAGCATTTCATGTTCGAGGGTTGCTGCGATATGACTTATCGGTACGTCGTTCGCGCTTCCCTCGAAGGGGTTTTCAGTGCTGTTGCCTACCTGTTCCAGCACTGTGTACATCCAGGAAATCATCGCGCTGAAGGGGACTACAAGCCATACCATTACGCCTTGCATTAGTCCTGATAGTCCATCGTTGAGCCGGTCAAATTCTCGAAGTAATCCCAACGGTAAAAGCAGACAGAACGCCCAGACGAAAAGTGTGTTTATCACCGCGTACTGACGGGGATATGGGAAATTCTTTAGTCGTTCAGCTCGCCCTTGTTGCTCATTTGCTTCCTTAACAACCTTCCTTAATTCAAGCGCGTAGGAGACGCTGATCGTGCCTTGCGCTGTTAGCTTGGTGATGGCGCGACTCTGCAAGTCGAGAACGCAATGCGGTCTGCTGGATGACTCAATAACGCTGGCGCTTTCGTCATCGGACAGCAAACGGTGCAGCTCCTCTGATAGGCTCGTTTCGCGCTCGGGGATGCGGTAATGCACCTGATATTCGGCATTGGCACCCTCGTCGACTGTCTCCCAGACTCGCGGACTCCTCAACTCATAACGGAGAGCAGTCACCCAAGCGATATGACGTAGTGCCAGTGTTCGTGCCGCAACTGCGTCGGGTACAAAGTCGCGAGTAATCGAGCCGAAATACCGGCCACTGCTATGGATTGATGTCCATATCTGCTGAGCCTCCAGTAAGCGGCTCAAGGTTTGAGCGTTTTTGAAGCCAACGATGAATGCAGCTGCAGTTCCAAGTATTGCGACCACGGCTACAGGTACAGTCAGCCAGCGCAAACCGACGACCTGATACAGTGTCACGGGTACCAAGCCATACGCTAGGAGTAACAACGCCTTCCTTCGCGTCCAATGAAGAAACTCACGCCACCGGTATGCTTTTCCTATATGCATGTGGCCGATTGCGATTCAGGGTGCATGGAACAGGTTCCTATCGAGACGGCGCGCATGCGCAATGCAATACGCAGCTAAGGGCCGCACACGCTATGTGTGCGAATTGATCGTATTCGGAAGAGCGCATCCTGCAAATGACACATACCCCAGCATTTCTGCCAAAGGAGGACGGCAGTCGTCTAGTTTTATTCGTTGCCTATCCACAGATGGGATTGCTAGACCTTACAGGTCCGCAGACGGTATTTTGGGCAGCGAGCAAAGCATTGGAGAAACGCGGTAGAGCGGGGTATGAGCGCCAAACGGTGAGTTTGAGCGGTGGGTTGGTGCAATCCTCCGAGGGGGTCGGGGTGAGCTCATTCCCCGTAAGTGATTTTAAAAATGCTCGCATCGACACACTGGTCATCCCTGGTTCGGCTCAAATGGAAACCGTGCTTGACGATTCCACCGAACTGGTCGAATGGCTTAGAGAGACCTCGACTCACGCCCGCAGGACTGCATCGGTTTGCACTGGCACGTTTCTAGTCGCGCAGGCTGGCTTGTTGAATCAGAAACGTGCTGCCACACACTGGTCGATGTACGACACGCTCCAAGCGCGGTTCCCTCTCATAGATATTGATCGAGAAGCTATCTTCGTTCGGGAAGACCCCATTTGGACCTCTGCTGGTGTGACTGCAGGAATTGACTTAGCCTTAGCGCTCGTTCAGGCCGACTGCGGGCATACGATCGCTATGGAAGTTGCTCGTGAACTCGTCGTCTATTTGAAGCGGCCAGGTTCGCAGGCCCAGTTCAGCGAGCTATTGCGTACTCAAACACGAGATGATTCCGCATTCGACCAGCTGCATTGCTGGATCATGGACAACATCTCGAAGACGGAGATCAGTGTCGAGGCTTTGGCCGAGCGTGTGAACATGAGCCCGCGCCACTTTGCAAGAGTCTATAAAGAGCGTGCGGGGCGCACGCCTGCCAAAGCGGTCGAAAGCCTGAGACTTGAAACAGCGAAGCGTCTGATTGAGACATCGCATCAAAGCCTGTTTGAGATTGCGACTTTATGCGGCTTCGGTAGCGAAGAACGAATGAGGGTCACATTTTTAAGAGCCTTAGCAACCTCCCCAAGCGAATTTCGTCGAGCGCATTCATTGGGTCAACAGCACCAGTCCTGCTGAACGCGCATCAGATGCACGTCGCCAGATGACGGTGGCTTTAAGAATCTGTTCGCTTCTTTGCCGGCTCCCCGCAAGAGCGAGTATTTCTCGCGAAATGCATCTTCGTGGGGCTTCTCGGTCGAGATCGATTCTTGGCTGGGCGTGGCGGTACCCAGGGCACTCCGGCGCCGACCGTGACGGTGCTTGAACAGGCCGTGCTGAATGCCATGAAGAACCCGAGATCCGTAAGAACCTCATCGCCATCGGCATTGACCCAGCGGATCTCACAGGCGCCCAGTACCGCAAGGCACTGGGTGGACGGTTACGAGATCATGGGCAAATTGATCAACGCCGCAAATCTGCCACGGGTGAATTGAACGTCCCACGCGCCCTTCGCGATCGGCACAATCTTAAATACCTGCCAGTATGTAAGATTGTGAAGCCAAGCCTCAAACCTGAGGTTGTACGCCGATTCAGTACCGAGCGATTGCCGCCAAGCGGCTCGCAACTCTATACGGCCAACTTGTGGGCGGTCAGCAGGGCGACTTTCTCAACGACTTGGCAACGATGTCGTGGCAAGCATTCTATAGAAATTACATTACTGACAAATGATCGCACCGGTACTTTCCTAGCCCGGTCAGGTGTTCACTTGGCATTTTCGTTTAAGAGATCGAGACATTGAAATCGTTCCTTCCTGCGGCGCGATCGTTGACCGAGCAACAGTCTGCATTCGTCCAGTTACTCTCATTCGCCTAAATGTCGGCGAACGACGGTTCACATCTTATATTCGCACCGCAACGAGACGACCGATGCCGAAGACGGGAACAGCGGACCATAGCCAATCTATCCGCAGTACACCTTGAGCGGGATCTGGTAAGTCTCGGACAGGAAGCGGTCTGTCACGCCGAGCAGGGCAAGTTGATGATCGGCTGCCGCCGACTTTGAAAGGCCTGGTTGGACGATGTGAACCCTCAACGTGACGGAACATATCCGGCTCAGATCACGGATCTGGGCCAAGCGGTCTTTTGAGCCAACCTCAAAGCGTGTTGGTCGACCACCTTCTACACGATCCGCGTCCCGCTTAAGGAGATGTGCAAAGAGGTCAGTGCGACGCTCCTTGTTGTGAAGCCACATGACGCTGCGTTGAGCTTGCCCGCAAACGACGTACATGTCATCGATGCGTGCCCCAGGCTTGTCCCCGCCTGAGTACTTGCAGTGGTAGAGGTCTACCGTGATGAGTCGGGGTTGGGTCTGGCTGTCGAGGCTGATGCCGACGATGTCGGCGGCTTCGCCTGCGCCGTCGTCATCGAACACGATCTCGTGCCTGTTCTCCGCCCTAATGTGTGTGATCGTTCGGTACTGAACAGAGTCTGGTCGACGCTCCTCTCTCTGCGACTCCTTGGTGATGTCGATACCGGTCCAGTCGAGCACCTCTAGGCGGTCTCGCGAATACAGTTGTGTCGCAGTGCGCAGCTCGACATGCGAGTTGCCCTCCAGCTTTGATCCGTCGGCGAACCAGATCGTTGGCGGATGGTCGGTGAAGTATGCGCATAGATCGTATTCGTTGCCGCGATGAATCGTTGCTGTGGCAGAACTTTCGTAGACAAACTCGAAATCGGTGGCGTTGCCTCGCGTTATGAAATTGAGCCGAATCTGTACCTCATCGGATTCGCTGAACACGCGCAGAACGATCGGCCCAGCCGAAGTAAAGTCACGAACTTCGATGCTAACGGTAGTCAAATGCCTCTGGACCGTGTGAGCGAAGGAAAGCTTGGTTGCCGACTCCACTAGGTCGAGCAGTTCCACAGGCCAGTCCACGCCGATCGGCACCGAGGCTGGCCGCGTATCGACTAGCCGTGGAATCAACGTCCCCCTGAGGATCTCCTCCGGGTCAATGCCCTCGTCGATGAGTTTGGATCCGATATGCCTGCACCAGAAAGTGAACTCGTTGACCTTCAGCCGCAAGGTTGCCCAGACCCGCCCTTTCTTGCCCGCACCGATTGAGGCAGGAGCGCCGTTCTCGAAGCCAAACCCGGCGAGGACGGCTTTCGTGGTCGTCCCCAAGGTCGTATCCGTCAAACGTGCACCGACGTCAGGTCCCATGCGCCCCGTATACCGAACTTGGCGACCGAACTGCTCGTCCAGGCCAACGTTCATCAGCATCAAACGATTGATGCCTGCCAATGCCCTGAAGACGGCAGGCGCTTTGATCAGCTCGACGTTGTCCCCGCACAAGGCACGTGCAAACGAGGCGTAGTTGCCCGTATTTGTGGATCCGTGAACGAACAGCAGTGACTGATCCTTATCCCAGACGGCGATGCAGAGCTCCCAGACCAGTCCTTCGACAGCCGGAACTGCTGTCCAAGCCACGCCTTGCCTTTTGGCCGCGATGATAATGAGCGTGCCTTCCCTCTCGTTGAGTACGGGATAGATCTCTTCCCCTTCCGCCAGCCCCGGGAATGCCTTGCTGTATTCGGCAGGGTTCCATCGGACACAGTGGGTCCGGTAGGCCACCATGCTAGCGGCTGGCCTGATCTCACTCAGCGGGATGTCGTCCAACTGGGTGTCGAATCCGCTCATGAAGCGCTGCGCCTCCAGTTCCTGTCCGATTGCGGTTTCACTCATGTTGGGGAGTAGGAGGTTCCAGTCGGGATCCTGGGTGTAGAGAGTTCGCAATTCTTCACGTAGGTTGACGTCGGCAATATTGGCAATGAACACCGGATCGCCCAGGTCGTGCCTAGAGCGGGTGAATCGGCCCGCTAGTTGTAGAGTCACCGCAAGGCTCTTGCGGAGGTCATGGAAGGCTGCGATCTTCAACTCTGGCATATCGAAGCCTTCACCGAGCATGTCCACACACACAACGATGCGCGACTGGCGTTGGTCGAGCTGACTGCGCGCCGCCCGGGCCTCAGGCTTCGACATACCGCTGTGAAGCATCACTGGATTGAACTGGCCGAACGCCTGATAGATCGCAAGTACCTGCGCAGCCCGTACCTGCGTAGATACGCGCGCCATAGCGACGTGCAGGCCGGTGGCATCGGCGTGCAACTCCTCGATGACTTTGGCAGCGATGTCGCGATCGGCTCTGGCGTCATTGAAGGAATACACCGAACTGAATCTGATAGCCCGGAAATAACCCTCTCGTTGCGCCTGCCTCATGGGATAAACGTAGACAATTTCTCCGTCTAGGGGGGCCCCATCTTCCCGGAAAGGTGTGGCGGTAAACTGCAAGATATGCCGCTTATGAGCCTTGAAATTCGACTTGAAGGCGTGCCAAGTCGGTGCCGCGGCGTGATGGGCCTCATCGATGAAAAGGTGAGAGCAGAGCTCAGCCATCCTGGTTTGCACCTCTTGGCTGCACTTTCCTGCTAGTGCGCTGGTTGTCACGATGACATTGCACTGGTTGAACAGTTCATTCACCTCCTCAATGGTCGTGGGTCGCTTCTCGAGCGTGCCAACAACAGGCCTCAGCACGTTGGCTGCGAGCAGCACCGAGCCGGGATCTTTTAGAATGCCAAGCGAGAAAAACTTCAGTCCAACCTGCGTCCTCAGCGCATCCGTTGGCACGATCACCATAACTCGCGTGCACATAGCAGAGACCATCGTAGCCAGCATCGTCTCGGTCTTGCCAGTACCGGTTGGCATGACGACAGTCGCAACGTCACTCTTGGTAGACCAGTATGCGTGAATTGCATGGAGCGCTCCCACTTGAGGGCGGCGCAGGCCAATTTGGCCTATACGGAGCTGATCTTCTCCAACGAAGTTAAACGCGGCAAACCAGCTGTCCAGAACCTGGGCAGCCGTAAGACCAATGCCGAGGTCTGGATGGGCGAGCCATTTACTCTCGCTCAGATCGACCTCGACAGCGTCATCAGCGATATCGCCTAGCAGAACTGGCCCGTCGTTCGGCATCTGACCTTCCAGAGGGGGCTTCGAAAAAACATACAAGACACGACCGTCGGTGGCGCTTAGTCTCCATCCCGTTCGCGAGGGCACAGTGAACTTCGTCAACGTGCCCTCAAGAACTACAGAGGGGTGCGCGAGCTGGGCAATAAAACCTCGCGAAGTCTTTGCATCGATGCCCTTGACGGACGGCACGGTTAGTCGAATCACAGGTGCTCCTAAGGGAGATTGGTTAGACTGCTTCTCACCTGTATCTAATCGTAAGTCAAATCGTAATTGTCCGCACTAGTCCCTAAGTGCCACGGCTCTCGACGGTCATCAAGTTCGATGCACAACAGTCGTTTCACATTCGCGGAGAACGCGACGGCATAGGCGCAGAGCGCTCCGTCTTCCCTCTACCAATAGCTATCCGTGAGACATTGGCGGCTGCATCTAGTCGAACGACGGGTCTGGTTTGCATAGTGAATCCCTAAGTATCCAAATCACGAATGACAGGTCTCAGGCCCGGCGGCTGTTTGGCGCCAGAACTCGGCCGACAACAACCAGCCTGCACCACACATTCATCTTTATCTCCTGGACGACCAATCTCTGGTCGCCAGCGGACTCATAGAAATTGTGAAGTGGGTCTCCTACAGAGGTCGCTAAATCTTGGCTGGAAACACCTCCCCAAGGCCACAGGCAATATGGCCTCACAATCTTACATACTTCTGGGTATGTAAGATTCCATTCAAAGAGAGGCGTTTTCGTACCTGTATTCGAACCTCCGCTACCGCCAAAGGATCGTAAAAAATGGAGAATTCAGTGCATTTAAGCGACTTCGACGTTGCCGACTATTTGGACGACGAGGAAATGATTGCAAAGTATCTCGAGCTGGCCTCGAGTGGTCCGCCGGACCATCACGCTCAGGCGATTCGCGATGTAGGGCGAGCGAGACTTATGAACGCAGCGCGTGCATTCGTTAGCGACAACGGTAAAGACTGATTTATAGCAAGACAGCGGGCAATGACGACAGTGTGCCGCTCACCATGCTGTGGCATTTGCGGCGCTCAGCAACGCCCTCAGGGGTTCGGCAGCATGATCTTCCGGAACGTCAAACACCGTTGAGCGTTATGCTCTCGGCATGTATCGAAGACCCAACCCGCATCAATGAACGATCAGCCCGTCAAAACAGTGCCCGGCGCCCGTCACCTCACGCGTTATGCCATCGTGGCCGAGGCGGTAGCGGGCGATATCGAGAGTGGACGTTACCCTGTGGGTACGGCGATTCCGACCGAGTTCGAGCTTACTCGCCGTTATGCCGTGAGCCGAAATACCGTCCGCCAGGCCTTGAACGCGCTCAAGCAACAGGGGCTGCTTTCTGCCCATGCGGGGTTGGGGACGATCGTACGGGCCAAGCCGCAGGCATATACGTTTTCGAGTGGGCTATCGGCCATCTCCGAATTACTGCAGTTCGTTGGGCAAACGCGGATGATCATCGCCTCGCAGCGCGAGCGTGAGGCCGATGAAGGGCTGGCGGCGTTGTTGCACTGTGAGCAGGGCCAGGCCTGGCAAGAGTTGAGTTGCATACGTCAGCGGCGCGATGCGATGGTGCCCATCGGCTTCGTGACAGTGTACGTGCGCGCCGAGTTCGGCGCGGTGTTGTCCGACCTGAAAGTGATTGAAGAACCCGTCTACGCCATCCTGGAAAAGCATCATGGGCTGCGTATCGTTGAAGTTCAGCAATCGATTGGCGCCGAGGCTCTGCCTGCCGATATCGCGCGAGCCATCAGCGCCGAGCCGGGTGAGGCAGCGCTGATGATCATTCGGCACTTTCTGGATTTTCAGGGCCGTGTGGTGCAGGTCAGTGTGGGCTATTTTCCGAAGGATCGATACCGGCAAGAGTCCAGCTTTCGCGCAACGACGATGGCGGCGGGGATACCGCCGACCTGATCACGTTTGCCCCGCCCGAGGTTCAATCTGCCGTATGCGGAGCGCGCCGCAATTGTTCGCGCGTAATGCCGTTTGCTGTATGGCTGCGCGGTTCGATCTCCAACATCGCCGAGATATCTTTCGAGGCCTGAACCACTTCGTGCGGATTCAGGCCGGTCGATACGCCCATGAGTTCAAGCATGGTGACCAGATCCTCGGTTGGGTAGTTTCCCACCGATCCCAATTTCGCCGGCATGGCGATACCGCCGCCGATGCCACAGATGGCGCCTTCGATGGATGTCGCGCCGGCATCCAGCGCGGCCAGGATGTTGGCCGGCCCCATTGCAGACATGTTGTGGACGTGAAAGCCCAGGTCGATATCGCTGATGGTGTCGTACGCGCGGGCGAATAGCCTGTTGACGTGGCGAGGATCCTCCATGCCCACGGATCCTGCCAGATAAAAGCGCCTGATCCCCGCCTGCCGAAATCGCTTGATCAGATCCAGTACGTTTTCTTCAGGGATGCTGCCTTCGTAGGGACACCAGAACGACATTCCCAATGCCATAACGAAGCGGCAGTTGTTTTTCTCGGCAATCTTGAAGGCCATGACCGCTTCGTCGAAGGCTTTCTCGATCGTCATGTTCTGATTGCGCTTCAAATAGGAGCCACTACAGATGATCAGGCCGAGCATTTCATCGACATGGGCGGCAGCGGCGCGCTCGGCGCCACGTGCATTGGGCACCAGGCCCCGGTATATCGTGCCGGGTGCCCTGTCGATTCTGGCGAACACGGCCTCGGCATCGGCGTGATTGGGGATGGCGCGTGGGTGGGCGAATCCCGTCACCTCGATCGTGGGAAAACCCACTGCGCTCAGTCGATTGACGATCTTCACCTTCGTATCGGTATCCACCGCGCGCGGGAAGCTCTGCAACCCGTCCCGCGGGCACACTTCGGTCACTGCAACGTGCGAGGGCAAGGTCAGCATGGCTCGCTCTCCGAAGGCGCGTTGACGGCCGGCATGATGCCCGCCGATTCGAGTGTCTGGGCCGTGTACCCCAGACGATCGATCAGGATCGCGCGGTTGTGTGCGCCGGCACGCGGTCCCGCTTGGTGGATACGGCCGGGGGTGCGCGAGAGTTTGCCCACCACGTTTTGCATGCGGATGCTGCCCAACTCGTCGTCCTGCAGCGCGAGGATGTTCTCGCGTGCGGCCACGTGGCTATCGTTCAGAATGTCCTCCACGTTGTAGACCGGAAAGATCGCCGCCTGGTGCCGCTCGAAGCGCTCGAGCAGCTCGTCCCGATCGAAATGCTTCATTGCAGCCATCAGGTCTTCATCCAGCTGCGCTGCATTCTTCAGCCGCAGCCGATTGTCCAGATATCGTGGATCGCGTGCCAGGTCGGGTACGTCGAGGGCGGCGCAGATGCGCTCGAAGATGCCTTGCGAGCTGCCTGCGATCGAAACGAAATGTCCATCTCGCGTGGCGTAGATATTTCTTGGCGCCACGAAGGGAAGCCGGCTGCCTTGACGCTCTTGAATCAGGCCGAGTTGATCGTAGTTGACGACGTGGGGGCCGATCAGCGTCAACAGCGTTTCATAGATGCCCAGATCGATGACCTGACCTTTCCCCGTGCGGCGCTGTTCGACGATGGCGGTAACCGCGAGAAAGGCTGCCATCAGGCCGGTTGTGGCATCGGCCAGCCCAAAGCCAGGCAGCAAAGGCGCACTCTCCGGCACGCCATTGATATTCACATAACCTGCCATGGCTTCAGCCAGCGTGCCGAAGCCCGGCCGTGGGCTGTAGGGCCCGGTCTGCCCAAATCCGGTCACCCGCAGCATGATCAATCGTGGATTGATGGCGGACAATTCCTCATAGCCCAGGCCCCACTTTTCCAGCGTACCAGGCCGGAAATTCTCGACGATGATGTCCACATCGGCCACGATCTTTTTGACGATCTCCACACCGATCGGCGTATGCAAATCCAGCTGGATCGATTTCTTGTTGCGATTGATGACCTTGAAGTAAAGGCCAACCCCATCCTTGCACTCGCCCCACATTCGCAGCTCGTCGCCACGGTCAGGTCGCTCGACTTTGATGACCTCGGCTCCAAAGTCCGCCAGGAACATCGAGGACATCGGGGCGGCAAGAAAATTGGAGATATCGAGCACCTTGACCCCGGCAAGTGCGTCGGATCCCAATGCGCTGGGTGGAGGTGCTGTCGTGTTTTTTTGCATCGTCAATCTCACTCGCTTCGAATGTTGGCTTTGGTGATCAGGTCGGTCCACACCGGTCCTTCTTTCTGGATGAAGGCCGCGAAGGCGTCGGTTGATTGACCCATGACTTCGAGCTCCAGTGCCTCGATGCGCTTTCTGGCTTCGGGCGTTTGCATGGCCTGTAGTGCGGCCGCATTCAGCTTTTTCACGACATCGGGCGGTGTGCCGGCAGGAGCGAGAAGTCCCCACCACCCGCTGGCAACAAGATCCGGATAGCCGCTTTCGATCAGCGTGGGCACGTCGGGAAGATTGGGCACGCGCTTATCGGTGGTCACGGCCAGCGCGCGGAGCTTGCCCCCACGGATCAACGGCAGCGCAGCGGGTAGCGTATCGCTGACGAACAACACGTTTCCGGCAATCACATCGGCCAGGCTTTGGTTGGAACCGCGGTAGGGCACGTGCACCGCCTTCCCGCCAGTGCGAAACAAGAACATCTCCGAAGCCAGATGGGTGATCGTCCCAATACCGGAAGATCCGTAACTGGGCGGTTCTCCGCGTGTGCGTTCGACAAGCTCGGCGACGGTTTTCGGCGCACGCTCATCGTTTGCCGTGACGATCACAAATGGGGCGCGCAGCAATCCCGCGACCGGCGTGAAATCCGTCATGCGGTATTTGATGACGTCGGGATTCATGGCGGGAACGGCAATCATGGTGCCGTTCGCACCGAGCACGATCGTGTGTCCATCCGGTTCGGCGCGCGCGACCAGGTCCATGCCCAGGGCACCCCCTGCTCCGGGACGGTTCTCCACGATCACAGGTTTGCCCAGTGCTTGTGACATTCCCGATTCGAGCATGCGGGCGATCGTGTCGCTGCCTGTGCCCGGGGAGGTGGTCACGATCAGCCTGATTGGCTGGCTCGGGAAGGACTGCGCCGCCTGGGGCGCTGTGGTGGTCATCATCAGAGCAAGCGCTCCGAGCCAATGGCGAATCATGTTGGTCTCCGTCCGTTTTTATTGTTGGTACAATAGTACAAGGAAGGAACAAAGTACAGATGGTTTATTCTTTTCGCTTGCCTCCCGCTGAGAACCGATGAGTCAACCCTCCACACCCCGCGCAACGCCGCCAACGCGTGACGCCTTTGCGCATTTCGCCCAGATGCCCACGCGCTGGGCCGACAACGACGTGTACGGGCACGTCAACAACGTCGTCTATTACGCTTACTTCGATACGGTGGTGAACAGCTATCTGCTCGATCAGGATGCTTTGTCGATCGAGGGGAGCCCGGTGATCGGCGTGGTCGTGGAAACAGGATGTCGGTATCACGCCTCGGTCGCTTATCCGCAGGTGCTCGATATGGGGTTGTCAGTCACACACATCGGCAACAGCAGCGTCCGCTACGAGTTGGCTGTGTTCGCACAGGGCGCACAACAGGCGGCAGCCAGTGGTCATTTCGTTCATGTCTACGTCGATCGCGACACGCGCAAGCCAGTCGCCATACCTGAGGCGCTGCGCCGCGCGGTGCAACGCGTTTACAAGGCGCGTTAGTTGTTCCAATCGATTCAGGCGGCTGCCCGCTGAAGCGCCTCTGCCTTTCGCCGCGTTGGGAACATTCATCAGAGGATGCCGCATGGGCGGCCCAGAGACTGCGCCAGCTTGTCGCTCTGGTGCTGAGCAATCCGCAAGCGGCATCATGCACATTGCAAGATTCAAATCTGCTTTTCGCTTACTGTTGGCGGGGCTGGTAGCCTGCCAACAATCTTCATCATATTGATTATTTCTGACTACATCTGATGGCGCTAAGTGGCCTTTTCCAAATTTTCCGAATTGGATAAGATACCCGCCGCCCGTGCGGCTTGACCTGCCTGCATTTGGCAGTTCTTGACGTGTTATTGGAGGTAGGTGTTTTGGTCGAAGAGTTTAAATATCGGGGTGCACTCGTAAAAATATACTTGCGCAGAGGCCACAGACCAGAAACGCAACGCACCCACAGCGCGGATATCTGGTTCCTACTTCCCGCTTTCGAATCCATGCCTGAAAACTGGAAGTTTTTATCCCACGTCTCGTCGACCGTAGACGAAGGCCAAGATGCAGTGCGACGTAGCGCACGCGAGGCAATCTGTGCGCATCTCGATAGCGTACTCGGCTAAAACCCGCTGCAACTGTAAGTCAGTCGAAGTTGGGCGTAGCCGCTCATCTGGCGTGAATCGTGAAGAACGTTAGCTTTGCGACATACTCCAGTGGAGAGCCTAACCGGGGTGTTAGGCCGTACCGATGACGCTTTACTGACGGGGAATCTGTGCCGTCGCAATCGCCTCCTTCCATTGGGCATTGCTCTTCGCGACGAAGCCGGCAAACGCTGCGGATGATTCTGGCTCAGATACCTTCACACCGAGCTCTTGGAACCGAGATTGCTTGTCCTTATCGGCCATCACTTGATTGAAAGCCGCGTTGAATTTGGTCACGACTGGATCCGGGGTGTCAGCGCGAGCGTCGCGCCGGAAATTCAGCGAGGAATCCATATCGTTCGACGCCAAAATGCACGACTAACCCCTCAAGCTCAGTTCCTACTGGAACTCGTGCAAGATCAATTTTGAAGCGTGCTTTGCCGCACGCGACCGACTCGTAACAGCGTCCACATAGCGGCGCATTTTTCGTAGACGGGTGCCGGAGGGCTGCTGATCCCACGCCTTCGACAAAATACCTGGTAAGGGAGGCCGGATAGGCAACGGCGTCTCGTATGGCTAATGCGGTGCGCTTCGACCGACTATCTTCCGATGTCGTGTTTGCGTTACACCGCTTTGGAGGGCAACCATCGAGGTTGCGCGCTCGATCTTCCGGACATGCGCCAGTGGCAGATTCGACTTCCGAACTTTACGTGTAAGCTGCGTAGGCCCAGCCTGCCTAGTGAGCTCTCCCATTAGCGCCTGAGTCCTCGAATAAACTGTCTCCGAGATTAAAGCAAAGTGCGCTTGGCGTTCTGACGCAAACCTGCTCGCCACTTCGCATTGCCTGGCATTCAGCGCGCGAATCTGCCTCCGTCTGCTGCACCTCCTGTCTCATCTTCTCTGCTTCCCAATGGAAATTGCAATACTTCTCGGCCTTATCTTGCTCAACGGCCTCTTTGCCATGTCAGAGATCGCGCTGGTCACCGCGCGCAAAGCAAGGTTGCAAAAGCTTGTGGACGAAGGCAACCGTTCAGCAGCCGCAGCAGTCGAACTCGGACAAGACCCAACGCGCTTCCTATCAACTATTCAGATCGGGATCACCTCGATTGGCGTGCTCAATGGCATCGTTGGCGAAGCTGCATTGGCGGCGCCGCTTGCCATTTGGTTTTTGGAAGCGGGCGTGCCCAGCCCTTACGCGAGCTATGGCGCGACTGGCTTGGTCGTTCTGTTGATCACCTATTTCTCCATCGTCGTCGGCGAACTCGTGCCTAAGCGCATTGGGCAGTCCTATCCCGAGACCTTTGCGCGCCTCGTCGCGCGACCCATTAATTGGCTGGCGATCGCAACCAAACCCTTCGTGGTTCTCCTGTCGGTCTCCACGCGGACGCTGCTGCGCATGCTCGGCGTCAAGGAAACCAACGGGAGTCCCGTGACCGAAGAAGAAATCCACGCCATGCTGGTCGAGGGCACGACGGCCGGCGTCATTGAGGCTCACGAACACGCAATCGTGCGCAACGTTTTTCTGCTGGATGACCGCGAGATCGCATCGCTCATGGTGCCTCGCGGCGACGTGAAAGTGCTCGACGTCGATCTGTCGTTTGAAGAAAACCTTGATCGGCTCGAAGCCGCGACCCACGAGCATTTTCCTGTCGTTCGAGGCGGCCTGGATAACGTGCTCGGGATCGTCAATGCTCGCGCGTGGCTCTTCCAGGCCGTGCGTGGCGCAAAACGCGAGCTGTCGAGCCAGCCGATGCAGACGCCGCTCTACGTCCCCGAGACGGTGACCGGCATGGAGCTGCTCGACAACTTTCGATCTTCCGACGTACGCATGGCCTTCGTCGTGGACGAGTACGGTGAGGTGCAAGGCATCGTTACCTTGCAAGACTTGATCGAGGCGATCACCGGCGAGTTTCAAGCACGCAACCCTGAGACCTCTTGGGCCGTTCAACGTAAGGATGGCAGCTGGCTCCTCGACGGCCATATTCCAGTACCTGAGCTGAAAGACCGCCTGTCACTCGTCAAAGTCCCCGAAGAGGAACGAGGGCGGTACCACACCCTCAGCGGGATGATGATGCTGCTCACGGGCCGCCTCCCGAAGGTGGCCGACTCGGTGGAATGGGAAGGCTGGCACTTCGAGATCGTGGACATGGACGGTAAGACCATCGACAAGGTCTTGGCCACCCGCTTGGGCGACACTTCCATATCCGCCTCAGAGCCGGCAGTGAATGGCTAGCTGAGCGGCCTTTAATTTGCTGTCGCTGCGAGAGAGATCCGCCAAGGGTTTTCAGGAGCGCGAGCTTGTTGACGGCCCAATCACTGCTTCTTGCATCGATTTTATAATTCAATAATAATTGGACTATGGAAGAAAATGACGTCGTTAAAGCTTTGGCCGCGCTCGCACAGCAGAGCCGTCTTCGCGTATTCCGCGCGCTCGTGATCGCCGGGCCTGACGGATTGACGCCGGGAGCCATGAGCGATGCGCTTGCACTTCCCGCGACCAGTCTTTCATTCCATCTAAAGGAACTTACCCACGCGGGCCTGGCGTCTCAGGAGCGTCAGGGCCGCAATCTGATCTACAGAGCGGCGTTCGACAAGATGAACGGACTGCTGGCATATCTCACCGACAACTGTTGCCAGGGCGAAGCTTGCGGTTTGGAAGGAAACGTTGCCTGCGACTGTTGAAGTCGACGCTGGCATCCCATGTTCCTCCCTAAGCGCAGGCCTGACCGACCACATCGCATCGCTGCTTAACGTCTTCGCGCAGAGTGGTATTTGGGGTGTGGCCTTGAGGACCGGCTTTCTCACCTAAACGGCATCACTCCAATCCCAAATTCGATCCCATGACCGACATCACCATCTATCACAACCCGGCCTGCGGCACGTCCCGGAATGTGCTGGCACTTATTCGTAATTCCGGTGAAGAGCCGAAGATTATCGAGTACCTCAAAAACCCGCCAGATCGCATCACGCTCAACGCGCTGATCACCGCTCTTGGCATGCCGGTGCGTGATTTGCTGCGTCAGAAGGGCACGCCCTACGACGAACTGGGTTTGGCCGACTCGAAGTGGACCGACGCCCAATTGATTGACTTCATGCTGCAACACCCGATCCTTATCAACCGACCTATCGTCGTGACGCCGCTCGCCACGCGCCTGTGCCGCCCGTCTGAAGCCGTGCTGGAGATCTTGCCGCAGCCGCAGCAGAGGGCGTTTTCAAAAGAGGATGGCGAAGCGGTCATTGACGCAAAAGGCCAACGTGTCGCTAAATCCTGATATCCCGAACGTCGATGCAACGACATTCCAGCAGCCTGATCTGAATCGACTGCTTCCCCAAACCCAGGCGACTCACGCGCCGCGGATTCTGCTGATGTACGGGTCGTTGCGCGAACGTTCGTACAGCCGGCTGGTAACCGAGGAAGCCTCGCGGCTGCTGCAAGCGCTGGGTGCTGAGACGCGCATCTTCAATCCGAGTGGCTTGCCGCTTCCCGATGCGGCACCTGAGGATCATCCCAAAGTGCAGGAGCTGCGCAATCTGGCGCAGTGGTCGGAGGGGATGGTGTGGTGTTCACCTGAGCGTCATGGCGCCATGACCGGCATCATGAAAGCGCAGATCGACTGGATCCCGCTGGCCGTGGGTTCGGTGAGACCTACGCAAGGCAAGACGCTGGCGGTCATGCAGGTCTCTGGCGGCTCTCAGTCGTTCAACGCAGTGAATCAGTTACGCGTACTTGGGCGCTGGATGCGCATGATCACCATCCCGAATCAGTCTTCGGTGGCGAAGGCTTTTCTGGAATTTGAAGAAGACGGTCGCATGAAGCCGTCACCTTATTACGAACGCGTGGTTGATGTTATGGAGGAACTGGTGAAATTCACGCTGCTCACACGCGGCTGCGCCGACTACCTGGTTGACCGCTACAGCGAGCGACGCGAGAGCGCTGAGGCGCTGTCGAAGCGCGTTAATTTGCGGAGTATCTGATCAAGCGCGGTGAATCCGGAAACGCCTGCAAAGTCGCTTTGATGCTCAACCTGTTGCGGGTCCGTTGGGAACTTCAGTTCGTCGATTTCTTTGACGACACGAGCAAAGCGACATTTCAAGAAGAGACGCGTTTCGTGTCACCCGCAATCGACTGTCCTCCGGCCCTGTGGCGTTGCGCGCCAATGGCACGACAGCCACGCCAAGATCCTGCTGAACGAGATCGACGATGGTGCGCAACGCATTCATTTCCATGAATTCGTCGGTTTGCAGGCCGTTGCGCACCGACAAGATAATTCGTGCCGCAGGCGACGACTGACGATACAGCGCAATATCGATAAGCGGCACGTCATTATGTGTGTTGCCTCAAACTTGCAACGATTCTCTCCGCGTCGGTCGCGGGCGGCGATCCGAATACACGAGCATATTCGCGACTGAATTGCGTGGAACTTTGATAGCCCACATCGTGTGCCACTTTGTTCACACTTTGCCTTGACGTGACGAGTCGCGTGCGCGCTTGAAGCAAGCGAACTTTCTTTTGATATTGCAGTGGACTGAGCGCAGTCACGGCCTTGAAATGGCGGTGAAAGGCCGACACGCTCATCACCGCTTCTTTGGCGAGTTCTTCCATGCGCAAGGTGCACGCATAGTCTCGACGGATACGTTGGATCACGCGGCTAATTCTTGACAGCGTCGTGTCCGGAGTAGCGATGTCGTTCAGCATCCAACCCATCGGTCCCTGCAACACCCGGTATAGGATCTCGCGCTCGTACGCTGGAGCGAGCGCCGGGATATCAGATGGGTGATTCATGAGACGAAGCATCCTGAGCCAGGCATCCAGCAGTTCGGCTGTGACGGTGGCAACCGAAAACCCCATGTCTCTGCGCGTCGCACTGGCAGAGTGCGGCAAATCTACGAAGAGATTGGCAATGACTGCCGGGTCGAGCGTCAGGCTCACCGCGAGATAGGGGGCGCCCGATCCACTGCTGCGCACGACGCCAGCCGCGGGCAAATCGACGGACATGACGAAATAGGTTGCAGGATCGTAGTGCAACGTCTGACTGCCTACCGTCATGGATTTACTGCCCTGGAGGATGAGGTTGACCATAGGTTCGTACACCGCTGCCAGCTCGTGCTCCGGGACATGTCCTTGAACCATCGCCACTCTGGGTATGCCTGTCTCAGTCCGAAAGTTCCTCGCGTGTCTTGCCAGCATCCGCATTTCATTCAATTGATCTTCCATATCCCATTGAAATCGGTCTGCTGGCTTGAGACAAGCAAAAAGCAGGAATAGGCAGAAACTGGAGAGAATTCGCGGCCGATGGCGCGCGTGAAAGCATATTGTGTAGCCATCGAATCTAGGGGCATTCACACATGAACATCATCGTCATCACTGGAGGCAGCCGGGGTATCGGTGCCTGCACGGCCCTGGAATGTGCCAGGCGCGGCTTAGGCATCATCCTGACCTACAACCGCAATCCAGAGGCTGCAAGCGAGGTGGCCCGTCAGATCGAGGAAACAGGCGGCAAAGCTACCGCCTTGCATCTGGACGTCGCCGACGTGGGTAGTTTCATCCACTTTGGCAAAGCGGTGCAACAAGCACTGATGTCCAAGTGGGAAGTCAGTCGCTTGGCTGGCTTGGTCAACAACGCGGGATATGGTCTATATAACCCGATCGAAGCCGTGACGGAGACCCAGTTCGACGATCTGATGAACGTGCACCTGAAAGGGCCGTTCTTTCTGACGCAAACGCTCCTGCCATTGCTAAGCGAGGGCGCAAGCATCGTCAACCTGACAAGTGCCACGACGCGGGTGGCCACTGCCGGCGTCGCGCCCTACGCATCTTTCAAGGGCGGCCTGGAGGTGCTGACCCGCTACATGGCTAAGGAGTTTGGCGATCGCCGCATCCGGGTCAACTCGGTAGCGCCTGGCGCAATCCGTACGGAACTTGGCGGCGGACTCAACGATGAGTTTGAGACATTGCTGGCTTCTCAGACCGCCCTTGGCCGCGTGGGCGAACCGGCAGACGTGGCCCGCGTGATTGCTTCTTTGATGACTTTGGATGGCGGCTGGATCAACGCTCAAAACGTCGAAGTTGCCGGCGGCTACATTATTTGAAAGGCGATTCGATGATCGATCATATTTTCCTCACGGTCAGTGATACCAAACGCTCGATCGCATTCTATGAAAGCGTGCTTCCTATTCTGGGAATCACCACAAGGTTGGATTACGACGGCAAGGATGGTCCGCAAGGCCATCCCGACTTGAAAGGATTCGGAGCCAACGGTCGTATGTTCTTTTGGCTGAAGCAAGGCGAAGCGGTCCCCGATGCCGTACACGTCGGGTTTGTCGCACATTCCCAAGCGGTCGTGGAGGCTGCATTCGCCAAGGCAGTGGCGGCGGGCGCCACCGAAATCCACCATCCCGGACCGCAGCTTCACTACGACCCTCTTTACTACGCCGCGCAGGTCAGAGATCCCGACGGCTATAGCCTCGAGTTCGTCTACAAAAGCTGGCAACACGAAAATTAACGCGATCTGTCCCCTGATGTTCTCTGTGGGCTCGAACGGATTATTTCGCTGAAGACTGCATCATGAGATGAGTCTTCAGGGAGTGTCGTCAACACAGACGGGCCGATCGCGAACATCGACGAAGATCTCGATGCAACAACCAGCGAGCAGACCCTCAATGAAAAAATGACTGATCTATGGTGCTGCTGCCCGGCTTGTTTGGTCACCAGTTCGCCGAGACGATCGCCGGCACCCGAATCACAGGTCATTTGCGCTGCAAGTGAGGCCGCCGGCAGCAGGTTTTTCACAAGCCATTGCGGTGGTTCTGCGACCGGGTCAAGCTAATCTGCGCATGCAATCGTCAAGGGACATGTTGACGTACTTGGCAAACAACTTCCACATTGATGCCGTCCGGATCCAGCACATACGCCGCGTAATAATCAGAGTGATAGTGCGGTCGAACGCCAGGCGCGCCGTTGTCGACTCCGCCGGCCTCGATCGCGGCTCGATGGAAGTCATCGACGAGGGCGCGAGTATGTGCAACAAACGCAACGTGTGTGCCAAGCCCAGGTGCTTCCTTGTCGTGGATCCACATGCTGGGATAGCCGTCTTTGCCAAAGCCGTGCCTCGTTCCTCCCGTACGGGTTCGTTCAGGTCCCAGGGTCAGGACGCGAGCAATACCAAGAGGGGAGAGGGCACGTTCGTAGAAATTTCGCGATATTTCAGCATCGCGAACAGCGAACTCGATGTGGTCGATGATGGACATGGCTTTCTGAATGTTGAGCGTGGAAGAGGTAGGTTTTGGATGTCAGCCCGATGAACTGGCCACTTTCGTGCCGGGTCCAAGCGTTGCCATCCTGGAGGGTCGGCGCGCTCTGCCGGAACCGCAAACGTCGGGTTGCGGATGAAGCGCGCTGCAAGCTTCCGTCAAGTTTGAGACGCGCCGCCATCCACAAAAAGTTCAATACCGTTGGTATACGCCGCGTCGTCGCTTGCAAGATACGCGACCGCGTGGGCAATGTCCGATGGTGTGCCGATGCGCTCCACCATGCTTTGACTCTTCAGCAAGTCGAATATCGCTTCTTTTTGATCCGCCGGGAAAACCTGCTCGAGGCTTTCAGTGTGCACCGGGCCCGGACTCACGACGTTGATGCGAATGCCGGAGCCTCTGATGTCCTGAATCCAGGAACGAACGAGGTTGCGCACAGCAGCCTTGGTCGCGCCATACACGCTCATGCCGGCCGGTGGGTTGATGGAAGCGCTCGAACCGACGATCACTATCGAGCTGCCCGACGGCATCACGGGTAGCGCTGACTGCACTGTGAAGATGACACCCTTGACGTTAGTGTCAAACGTTCGATCCACATGCTCTTCAGTAATCGCGCCTAGCGGAACGATTTGCCCGCCACCAGCGTTGGCGACAAGGATATCGAGCTTTCCGTGCTCAAGTCGGATCCGTTCGTAGAGCGCATCCACCTCCTTCAACTTCGTCACATCCAAAGCAATCGGCGAGACGTTCGCGCCAATTCTGGCTGCCGCATCTGCCAGTTTGTCGATGTTGCGGCCAGTGATGATGACGTGTGCACCCAGCTGAGCGAGATGTGTCGCAATGCCGAAACCGATGCCGGAGGAACCGCCGGTGACCAAAGCCACTTTATCGTCGAATCGCATAATCCACCTGAAAGATTGAGTATATAGCGGTCGCTATAATAGCGATCACTATATGGTGGGTTCCGGCGGTATGCAAGTACTATGTAGTGATCGTTAGAAAATTTTGATGGTCTTACTTCTCAAGCCAGCCGCCATGAGCACAGCGTCCGTAATTACCAGAGGCCCGCGCCTGCGTCGGCCTGCATTCGACCGTGAGCGGGGCGTGGAGATTGCGCAGGCGCTCTTTCATGCGCGCGGCTATGACGCTGTTGGGATCGCCGAACTTACGCACGCATTGGATATCGTGCCGCCAAGTCTGTACGCCGCCTATGGAAGCAAACTTGCGTTGTTCGAACGAACGCTTCAACGGTATGCCGAGCAGAACGCACTGCCGCTCGAGCAATTGCTCGCTTCTGACGCGCACCCAGTCGACGTGTTGACGAACGTCCTTGTCGAGGCGGCCAGGCAGTACACGCAAGATGTTGCGCGACGGGGCTGCATGGTCACAGAGGCCATGCGGGCAGATGATCCTCAAGCTGCGGCGGCGGCCGCGGCGCTGGCTGAACCCGGCATTGCAGCCATCCGTACTTACGTCAGAAAATTTCTTTCTCCCTCGAAGGCCGAACGCGTTGCCGATTACATGCTCTTGACCCTTCGAGGGATTTCTTCTTACGCCTGTCTCGGAACGTCTCAGGCAAAGCTGGTCAATTGCGCCAAGGTCGCCGCACACGCGTTGGACGGCGAGTTCCCCGCCCGATAGCAGCCAGGCACTCGTCAAGGTATCGCGCGTTGTGTGCGGGCTGGCGTCGTCTGGGCACCGACCCATGAAGCCATCGCGAGGAAGGGCCTGCGCCAGTATCGACAACTGCCGTCCGGTTACCTGCTTCGATGGATCACGCCGAAGTTGCCCGCTTGATGCTACGGTGACGGCTCTCAAGCGATCAATCGAGCTATTCCTATGAAATCAAACTCGGCGACCGAGAAGGTATTGCGGGTCGCATTGGTGACAGGATCCACTTCCGGTATTGGGGCAGCCATCGCGCGTGTGCTGAGTGAAGTGGGCTATGCGGTGGTAATCCATTCGAGAAATTCGGCGAACACCGGGCGCGCAATGGCTGCCGAGATGAAGCAGGCTATCTATGTGCAAGCTGATCTTGCGCTGGAAGCAGACCGGGTCAGACTTATTAGCGAGGCTATCGCGGCTTGGGGGCAATTGGACGTGCTCGTCAACAACGCCGGTATCAGCAGAGTCATTCCGCACGGCGATCTTGCCTCGGCCAATTCGGCGGTGTGGCACGAACTCAACGAGATCAATGTGGTGGCGCCGTTCCACCTCGTCACATTGGCCGAGTCGGCGTTGCGCGACGCCGCCCGCCACCGTCGAGCAGGTTGCATCGTGAATATCAGTTCACATGCCGGCATCCGTCCCAAAGGTGCATCGATTCCCTATGCGGTAAGCAAAGCCGCGCTTAATCACATGACTCGCCTGCTGGCCGTAACCTTGGGGCCAGAGATTCGCGTCAATGCTGTGGCGCCCGGTTTGGTTGACACACCCTTGACCGCGGATTGGACAGGTGCACAGGAATTGTGGCGAACGCGTGCACCGATGCGCAGGGCAGCCAGCCCGGACGACATCGCGAAAGTGGTCCAAACGCTGGTCGATTCAGATTACTTGACTGGCGAGATACTGCTCGCTGACGGCGGATTGAATTTGACCTAGGGTTTACCTGCTTCCTCGGATCGACCGAACGAGGGTGTGAAGCCGTGTCGCGCACTCGTCCGAACATAAACATTTTTGCTCTGGGTTTATATGTGGCGGCAATGCCGCAACCGCAGTCGGCGCCGTTTCGAATTTCACGCGCGATATACCAAGGTTCTGCTAAGCTCACGCGCCTGCCAAACATAGTTTTACATTTAGAATGACGGGTGACCTGCCCGGTCCAATTCGAGAGAATTCATGATGAGTGAAAATCAAGTCCTTTCAGCTGCGTTGAAAGAAAATGCCGACAGCCTGATCGACGCCTGGCTGTCCGATCTCGAATTGCACGATGCCACCGAGCGTCGCGCCGTCGCCACTGAAGCCCGCAACATCTTGCGCGTTCTGGCTGATGCCGTTCAAGGGGGCAGTGAAACGGGCACGCTGAAGGCGGCTGCCGGCTGGGCACCGATGCGTGACCTACTTGCCGCGCTTTCAAAATCGCGCGCCGCGAAAGGTCAATCGGCGGGAGAGACGAGCCAGTTTCTCCTTGCGCTCAAAAAGCCGCTGTTCGATATCACCCAACGACTCCAGGCATCGAATCCTGGTGATCTGGCTGGCGCACTCCTGGCCATCTCGACTGCCGTCGATCGACTTGCTCAGCACACGGTGACCGTGTTTCAACTGGCCCGTGAGGACGTCATTCGGCGCCAGCAGGAGGAATTGCTGGAACTGTCGACCCCCGTGGTGAAGCTCTGGGAGGGCGTGCTGGCGGTGCCGATGATTGGGGTGCTGGACAGCAATCGCACCCAGATCGTGATGGAAACGCTGCTTCAGAGCATTGTGGATACGGGCTCGGAGATCGCCATCATCGACATTACGGGTGTGCCCACCGTGGACACGCTGGTCGCCCAACATCTCTTGAAAACCGTTACCGCCATTCGCTTGATGGGCGCGGAGTGCATCATCAGTGGCATTCGACCGCAGATTGCACAAACCATCGTGCATCTTGGCATCGACTTGCAAGGCATTACGACCAAGGCCACTTTGGCCGACGCGCTGGCGCTGGCGATGCGCCAGAGCGGCTGGCGCGTTTCCCGGGAAGCCTGAGCATCATGGATCGCATTCCAATCCTTCGTATGGGCGCCACACTGCTGGTGACCATTCAGGTCGACATGCAGGATCAGACCGCGCTCACCCTGCAGGACGACCTTGCGGCACAGATCATCAAGACGGGTGCCGATGGTGTGATGATCGACATCTCCGCCATGGAAATGGTCGATTCTTTCGTTGGCCGAATGCTGACGAACATCTCGAGCATCGCCCGCATTCTTTCCGCCGATACGGTGGTGGTGGGTATGCAGCCCGCCGTGGCGATTACGCTCGTCGAACTTGGACTCTCGCTTGACGGCGTTCGCACGGCGCTCAACGTTGAGCGCGGTATGGCCATGCTCGAAAGATCCCGTCAGGGGAATCATTTTGGCCGTTGAGCCCACGGGTACGCTTCCCCTGCAGTCCGAACAGCACATTGTGGCCAGCCGTCAAATGGTGCGCGCGCTCTGCCAGGATTTGAAGCTGTCATTGGTCGACCTCACGAAAATGGTGACGGCGGCGAGCGAATTGTCACGCAATACCCTGATCCACGGGGGAGGCGGGCACATGCGTTGGGCGTTCGTTGAACGCGATGGGCGTCGTGGACTCCAGTTGCACTTCGAAGATCAAGGGCCGGGCATTCCAGACCTGGCGCTTGCGATGTCGGACGGCTGGACCAGCGGCAGCGGCATGGGCCTTGGCCTTCCAGGCAGCAAACGCCTGGTGAACGACTTCGAGGTCGATTCCACCCCGGGTGCCGGAACGCGCGTGAGCATAACCAAGTGGAAGTGATCCGTGGCTGGACGCATACGGCCTTTCCGATCGAAGACGAGAGCCGCATCGGCGAGGCGCGTCGATTTGCCGCGCGCGCGGTCGAGTCATGGGAATGGAGTGCTGACGATGCCGGGCGACTGGCGTTGGTCATCACTGAACTCGGCACCAATTTGCTGCGGCACGCCGTCAATGGACGACTGCTCATTGCCGCACGCGCGGATGTGGCTGAAGTCGAGATCCTGTCCATCGATGAGGGGCCGGGGATGGACGATCTGCCCACATGCATGACGGACGGGCATTCATCCGGAAGCACGGCGGGTATCGGGATGGGTGCCGTGAAACGGCTGTCCAACGACTTCGATATTCACACCGCGACACCTGGCGGAACCGTCATCGTGTCACGGGTGCGTGCGGGCCGGGAGACCGGTTTGTCGGCGACCGCCCCAGTCATGCGGCTCGGCGCGGTATGCCTGCCTGTTGCCGGAGAAATCGAGTGTGGCGACGCCTGGGCTGCCGGCTGGGATGACGCCCGCATCGCCCTCACGATCATCGACGGACTCGGACATGGTCCCGAGGCGGCGAAAGCGTCGTCGGCAGCCGTCGATATCTTTGCTGCGGCGCCCGGCGCCGGCATCCAGGACATCGTTCAGCGTACGCACGTCGGTCTCCAGGCCACGCGCGGCGCGGCGTTGTGCGTCGCAACGATCGACGTTGCCGCGCGCAAGCTGCGGTACGTGGGGGCAGGCAACATCGTCGGGCGTGTGGTGTCTGGCGTGTTCGACAAATCCTTCGTCACTCAGCACGGCACGGCCGGCGCGCAGATTCGCAAACCCGAAATCGCGGACGTCGACATTCCCGAACATGCAATCGTGATCTTTCACAGTGACGGCCTGGCCACGCGCTGGAAGCCGGAGACGATCCAGCCCATGCTGCGACGCGATCCTTCCATCATCGCAGCCGTTTTGCTGCGCGACCACTCACGCTTGCGCGACGATGCGACCGTAGTCGTGCTGCGCCTGAACGCCTAGGACGACCCTCATGCCCACGCCTGCCGACTCGCAAGATTGCCTGCCCATCGCGCAAGAACTGGCCGAGGCCCGTTTGCAGCTCGATGCCCTGCGCGAAGAGCTGGATGAAACCAACCGCGGGGTGGTTGCGTTGTATGCCGAGCTCGATGCTCAGGCAGAGCAGCTCAAACGCGCAACCGAATTGAAAAGCCGTTTTCTGGCTTACATGAGCCATGAGTTTCGCACCCCGATCAGCTCGATTCTCAGCATCACGCGCCTGCTCACGGACCGCATCGACGGGCCGCTGACGCCCGAGCAGGAAAAGCAGGTTCACTTCATCGAAAGCACAGCGACCGAATTCGCGGAAATCGTCAACGATCTCTTGGATCTGGCAAAGATAGAGGCCGGGCGCGTCGATGTTTCCGCTGAGTGGTTCGAGATGGTGGATCTCTTTTCCGCGTTGCGCGGCATGTTCAAGCCCGGCCTGATCAACCCCAACACCACGCTGATTTTTGAAGAGCCGGTGGATATCGGGCGCATCTACACCGACGATCGCAAGCTCTCCCAGATCCTGCGCAACTTCATTTCCAATGCGTTGAAGTTTACCCTGCAAGGCGAAGTGCGGGTGAGTGCCGTCAGGCAGGACGACCGATTCGTGCGATTTTCCGTCAGCGATACCGGCATCGGTATCGCCACCGAACACCACAGCGCTTTGTTCGACGACTACAGTCAGGTGGATTCCCCGATCCAGAAGCGCTTGCGCGGCACAGGTCTGGGGCTATCGCTCAGCAAGCAATTGGCGACGCTGCTCGGTGGCACCGTCGACGTCACCAGCGCGCTGGGCGAGGGCTCCGTCTTTTCAATCACGGTGCCAGCAGTGCTTCCCGTCACCCACATGAACGCTCCGGAATGATCATGCCTTCTCGACCGATGATCAGTGCGACCATAGACCGATCCCTGCATACCGTATTGGTTGTCGACGACAACCCCACCACGCGCTATGCCACGGCGCGCGTTATTCGCGCTGCCGGCTTTCAGACCGAGGAAGCGGGAACGGGCACCGAAGCGCTCGCGCTCGCCGTGGAGGGTGTGGCCGCCGTCGTGCTCGATGTGCATTTGCCCGACATCGACGGGTTTCAGGTGTGCAGCCGCCTGCGCGCAGACGATGCCACGATGACCCTGCCGATCATCCATCTTTCGGCAGCGTTCGTGGAAAGTGCCGACAAGGTGGCCGGCCTGGACGCTGGCGCGGATGCCTACCTCGTGCATCCTGTCGAGCCGGCCGTACTCATCGCGACCTTGCAGGCGTTGATTCGCGCCCGCATGGCGGAGGACCGGTTGCGCACCAGCGAGGCCCGGTTCCGTGCCATCTATGACCAGGCGCCCACCGGCATGGCACTGATCGACGATCAGGGGCGGTTCGCCGATGTCAATCCCGCCTTGATCGCCACGCTGGGACGCGGACGCGATGCGTTGTTGGGCCAATTGGTAAGTGCTTTTGCACCGCCGGACAAAGCGGCTTTCGTGCAATCGAGAATGGCACGTACGACGTCGTCGCCCGGTTCATGGAAGGAGAACTTTCCGCTGACCAAACCCGATGGCACCACCATTCGTCTGGAGTGGACCGTGTCAACGCATATCGAGCCGGGCTTGCGCGTGGGAATCGCGCTCGACGTCTCGGAGCGGTACGAGCTCGAACGCCGCCGCCGGGAAGTCTTGGAGCGCGAGCAGGCCGCGCGATCCGCCGCCGAACAGCAAAGCCGCACCAAGGACGATTTCGTTGCGGTGCTTTCGCATGAATTGCGCAACCCGCTGAATGCGATCGGTGGCTGGGTGCATGTGCTGCTTGTGGGCAAGCGTACGCCGGAACAACTTGAAAAAGGCCTTTCGGCGATCGCTCGTAGCGTGAAAGCGCAGGCGCGTCTGATCTCGGACATTCTCGACGTCTCGCGAATAAGCTCCGGCAAGTTGCGGTTGCATCGCGAATGGGTGGCGCCCGAGGCACTCGTGACCGAATCGCTGGATGCCTTGCGCGTGCAAGCGCAGAGCAAGCGCGTCGAGATTGTGCTGGAAATGCAAGATGCCGATGAGCCTGCATGGCTGGACGCCACGCGGTTTCAGCAGATTCTGTGGAATCTGACCTCCAACGCCATCAAATTCTCCGAGTCCGACACACAGGTTGTGATTCGACTCGCGCGCGACGGCGATCTCTTGCGCGCGTCGGTTCAGGATTCTGGCCGCGGTATCCGGCCCGATTTTCTGCCGCATATCTTTCAACGCTTTAGCCAAAGCGAATCGCCCGACAGCCGCATCCACGGCGGACTGGGCCTGGGGCTGTCGATTACCAAAAACCTGGCTGAATTGCATGGCGGCACGATCGCCGCCGAAAGCAAGGGCGAAGGGCAAGGCGCGGTTTTCACGGCGGTGTTGAAGGTCGTGCCGGATGGCGAGCTCACCACGGTAAACGAATCGCACAGCACGCAGACGCCCGCGCCTGAACTCTCCGGCTTGCATGTGCTCGTGGCAGAAGATGATCCAGACGCACGTGAAATTCTCACCCTGGTGTTGTCGGAAGCCGGTGCCACGGTGAACAGTGCGCCCAACTACGATGTGGCGATTGCCTTGGCGGGGCAACAATGGCCGGACGTACTCGTAAGCGATATCGGCATGGCCGGGCGAGATGGCTACGACCTGATGCGTGCCGTACGCAAACTCCAGATCGACCAGGGCAAGCCCGCCATTTTTGCCGTCGCGCATACTGCTTTCACCCGCGAGCAGGATCGCGCGAAGGCATTGGAGGCGGGCTTCGACACGCACCTGGGCAAGCCGCTTCAACCGCATGCACTGATCGCGCTACTGCGCGACAAAGCATTGAGCTTGGTAAACCAGCGGGCTGGCGATATCTGACCGGTGCGTTGCGCTGAGGCGTTTTTCAAGCGTGCGTCGCCAGGACTGCGTTCACACCATGCTGGGGTGTCGCCACCCGAACCCACCGTCCAATAACAAGGGCGGCGAGAAGCATGACTGCACCTGCCGTGACGAATACGCCGGTGACGCCGCCGAGCCCGAATACAAGTCCGCCTAGCGCTGCACCAGCAGCGATTGAGGATTGCACAGCCGCCACAACCATCCCTCCGGCAGTTTCCGCCTGATCTGGGACGGCGCGTGCGACCCAGTTCGACCACGCCACTGGAACGCCTCCGAAAGCCAGGCCCCATAAGGCAACCAACAATGCCAATCCCGTTGTTTGGACGGGGATCAAGACCATGCCGAGGGCAGCGATGCCAACCAACGCCGGCATCAATACCAAGGTGGCACGCAGGCTACGTTCCATCAGCCAGCCGGCCAGCAAGGTACCGACGAAATTGGCGGCACCGAATCCCAACAACATCAGCGACAGTTCGTCCACGTCGATCTGGGAAACGCTTTCGAGGGCCGGGCGAATGTATGTGAATAGGGAGTACTGGCCCGTATGCGCAAGCACACATCCCATCATGCCTATCGCAATACCCGGGCGGCGCAGCAACGCCATGACCGATGCGGTATGTAGCGCCTTACGTGGTGCCATCGCAGGAAGTGTGAACCACTGGAAGATCAATGTCAGCGCTCCCACTGCGGCGGCCGCAAAAAATGCGCTGCGCCAGCCATAAAGCCCACCCAGATAGCTTCCTAATGGCACCGAAACGACGGTTCCCACCGCGATACCGCTGAAGATGATGGAGAGCGCGCGCGGTACGCGCTTGGCCGGAACCAAACGCATGGCAACCGCTGCGGCCATGCTCCAGAATCCTCCCAAAGCAATGCCGAGCAGGATCCGCATCACTAACAAAACGATCAGACTTGATGACAGCGCCACAAGCAGGTTGGAGGCGATCATGAGTACGGAGAAGCTGAGCAGCACCACACGTCTATCGAACTTACGCGTCAGACGAGGCACGAGCAAACCGGCGAACAGCGCTACGATTGCCGTCACGGTCACTGCCTGGCCCGCCAACGCCTCCGACACGCCAAGGTCGAAGGCCATCGGTGTGAGTAAACTTGCGGGCAAGTACTCGGCCGTCAGCAGGCCGAAGACGCCCATTGCCAGGGAAAAGACTGCCATCCAGGGTGGGGCAGCAGAGGCGTCGTCTGCAACGCCGCCGGGCACATCATCAATAACTTGATTACTCATCTTGAACTTCCTAGATATCTATCGCAACTGAAAGTCTAGGTTTGAAAGTCAGGATGATCCATGATGCTAAGTCTTGATGTTTTGATCGAAACGCCGGAATGACAGAAAAGCTTCAATTTGCCGTGCCGTCCGACCTCATCAGCGAGTTGCTGACGGGGATGCACTTGCGTGGTGTTCAATACCGCCGAATTCAAACCGGGCCAACGTTTGGCCTGGGATTCCACAATCGGCCAGGTCATGCTTACTTTCACTATGTCGCCGTGGGCACGGCGCTCTTACGCACGAATGAGGGTGCGGTACACGAGCTGATGCCTGGCAGTGTGGTTTTCATTCCTCAAGGTGCGGCCCACCAACTTTCATCGGATTTGGCAGGCGCATTTCAACCGATCGATATGTTCGACGCGATCCCCATCGGTGAGTCAGTCAGCGGGGTGGACACCTGCCCAAGCACGCACCCAACGCCAAGCGCAGTGCTTTTCTACGGTTGCATGGCGCTGGATCTTGGTGGCATGCACGGACTTGGAAAGTTGATGCCTGACGTGATGGTGGCCAACACGGATGAACATCGTTATCCAGACTTGGCGCCAATTTTAAGTGCCATGAAACGCGAAATTTGCTCTGGACGCATCGGGTTCGCGGGCATGTTGGCACGTCTTGCGGAGGTGGCGGCCGCAATGATCTTGCGTGGATGGATCGAATGCGGCTGTGAGCACGCGACCGGTCTTGTCGCGGCATTACGCGACCCACGTCTCGCCCGTGCCATTCTGGCGCTGCATCGTCAACCGGGCAAAGACTGGACGGTTGCCGAATTGGCTGCCGAATCGCACATTTCACGCTCGGTTTTTGCGCAACGGTTTCAGGCCACAATTGGCTTACCGCCTCTGCGCTATGCCACGGAACTGCGGATGCGTCTCGCCAGCCAATGGCTAGCCAAGGAAAATCTGTCGATCGACGCCGTGGCTGAGCGCCTGGGTTATGCGTCTCAAGCCGCATTCAGCCGGGCATTTAAACGTGTACATGGTCAGCCGCCGGGAGCCAGTCGGCAGCTACATCCATGATCGAGCCCGAAAGGATTGAGAAGCGGCCGTGCCTTGCCAAACCGTCCGATCGCACTCACGCCACGATCCCGCCATTCATTTTCATCGTTCAAGATCAGCTGGCGTGCTTTATCTCAAGGCATTCCGGGCGAGACGCGCCACAGTGAGCTCACGGTCGGCTGCGTCGCGATCGTCGTCTTCCAGAAACCAGGCAGCCGACAATGCGGCGTGGGCCATCACCCACTTGAGCAAGCGGCGATGCTCCAGGCCGGCTGCATCGACAATGACGTCGACTTGCTGCGCAAAGCGCTCGCTATCGATGCAGGTCATCAAATCGGGATTGCACAAGACGTTGACGTAGTCGTAGCTGCGCTCGCCGATCACGCGCTTGGGATCGATGGCCAGCCAGCCGCGTTCGCCGAAATCGAGAATGTTGCCGTGATGCGCGTCGCCGTGCAGCACGACCTGCGAGCGCTGAGTACGTAAGAGCTCATCCGCCACCATTGCACATTCGGCCATCAGGCCACCTTCACGTAGCGCCATCGATGCAAGGGAGGCAAAGAAATGCGTAAGGGGCAGCAGGTTCTCGGGCGCCGGCGTGGGCCGCTCAAAATGAAGCTGGCCGATAATGCCGCAGATGATGGTTGTGGCCGCGTCGTCCTCGCCTTCGGTGGCCATCTTGAGCAGGTTGCGCGCGCCGGTAGCACGCTCCATGAGCAGCACGCCGGCGTTCTCGTCGCAGGCGTAGACACGCGCCGCGCCGACGCCGTTCCACCATTGCATCACCTGGCCACCGATCCGCTCGTCGATGTGGTCGGCAATTTTGATCATGGCGGGAGGACCGTCCGGATGCCCATCGAGCCGGACCGGCATGAGATGGCCGGAATGGGTGGAGAAAGGCTCTCCGTCCGGATGCAAATTCCAGGTGTTGAGGTAGCCCGCGAATGATTTCAGGTTTGACATGCGGGTGATGGGTCTTGCGCGCCACAGCCGTGAATGAACGTGGCGATCCACCACTTGAGCATGTTTGCAGGGGCGAGCCGACCGCGGCGTTCGGCGTCCACCACCGTATACATCAGCGAATTGAAAACGTCCGTCATCCAGCTCGCCGGAAGCTCAAGACGAAAAATCCCGTCCTTCTGGCCGCGCAGGAATAGACGTTCAAGACTCGCCTCATGCGTGCCCCACTCAGCCGCAAACGGATTCGAATCGCTCAAGTTTGCCTTCTGCACCACTTCATAGTCGGTCATCAGGAAGGCGCAAAACTCGCGCTCGGTGAGCAGGTTTTCCGCCAAGCGGGTGAGGGCTTGCACCGGCGGCGCACTATCGAGATGGGCGTCTTCGAATATTCGCCTGACACGCGCCATCCCTTCCTTGCGCATGACGTCGAGCAAGCGCTCGCGGGTGGCCGCAAAACGGTAGAGCGTCGTCTTGCCGATCCCGGCCGCTTTCGCGATCTCTTGCAGACTGCCTGCGGGATGCGTGCTGAGCGCTGCCGCCAGGGCGCGTTGCATCTGATCCTCGGACATGGCCATATTCGATTCCTAACGTGTGCGGCGACTCGGATAATCGCCCTCTGGCACCGCCATGATACAGACTCAACCCTAAAGGAACAAAAACGATCCAATTGAAGTTAATAAATTCTATTTAGCGTAGAATCCGTCCATAAAACCACGCTTTCCTAGGACTTCTCCGATGCCGCGCACCCACTTTCCCCTCAAGATTTCCATCACCGCGGTGGCGCTTTGCATGGTGCTGAGTGCCTGCGGTAATGGCGACGATGGCAGCCAAGCCAACGCAAATCCGTCGGACGCGCCTGAGGTCACGGTGCTCGAGGTGCAACCCGCCCCGCGTCAGATCGACGCCACGCTTCCGGGCCGTATCGCCGCGGTGCGTACGGCTGAGGTGCGCGCCCGTGTGTCGGGGCTGATCGAGAAGCGCAATTTCGAAGAGGGCTCGGAGGTCGAGGCGGGGCAGGTGTTGTACACGCTCGATCCCGCGCCGATGGCGGCTGCGCTGGCCCGGGCCAAAGCCGCCTTGCAACGTACCGAGGCTGAAGTGCATCAAGCCACCACGCTGGTGCGGCGCTATGAACCGCTCGCCAAAGCGCGTGCCGTCAGCCAGCAGGAATACGACAATGCGGTGTCGGCGTTGAAGTCGGCGCAAGCCGATCGTGCGGCCGCCAAGGCCGAGGTGCAAACCGCCGAGCTGAACCTGGGCTACACCACCGTCAAGGCACCCATCTCCGGCCGCATCGGCCGCTCGCTGGTATCGGAGGGCAGTTTGATCGGCAGTGCCGAAACGACGGCGTTGGCCCGCATCCAACAGCTCGATCCAATCTATGCCGACTTCCAGCAATCCGTGACCGATCTGATCCGGCTCCGTGCTGCCCACGCGAGCGGCGCATTGGGGAAAGGCACGGCGGGCGATCCCGACGTGAGCATCGAACTCGAGAACACCGATTTCAAGCAAGACGGACGATTGTTGTTTTCCGAGGTCAGCGTAGACCCGACTTCCGGCCAGGTGGTGCTGCGGGGCGAGTTCCCCAACCCGCAGCGTGTGCTCCTGCCCGGAATGTACGTACGCGTACTTGCCGCGACCGGCGTGGATCCGAAGTCCATTTTCGTGCCGCAGAAGGCGATTCAGCGGGGGTCGGACGGCATTCCGAAAGTCATGTTGGTGGACGGAGACAACACCGTTCGAGAGCGCGTCGTTCGCACCGGTGTGATGGAAGGCGCCAACTGGCAGATTACGCAGGGCCTGGACGCCGGCGATCGCGTGATCGTCGAACGCGCCGAGAAGCTGGCGGCGGGCACCAAGGTGCGGGTACGTCCCGATGCCAAGGCGGCCCAATCTGAAACCGGCGAGCCTGCCGCTTCGTAAACCTCCCGTGAGCGCGCTCCCGCTCAGGACGAATTCCCATGTCAAAGTTCTTCATCAATCGACCCAATCTTGCCTGGGTGGTCGCGATCTTCATTTCGCTGGCCGGACTGCTGGCATTGCCCAATCTTCCGATCGCGCAGTACCCCACCGTTGCGCCGCCGCAAATCCTTATCACCGCAAACTATCCCGGCGCCTCGGCGCAAACGATCAACGAGAGCGTGACGAGCCTCATCGAAGAGGAGCTCAACGGCGCGAAGGGCCTGCTGTATTACGAGTCCACGAGCAGTTCGAGCGGCCAGTCCGAGACCTACGTCACGTTTGCGCCCGGCACCGATCCCGATCTGGCGCAAGTCGATGTGCAGAATCGGATCAAGCGGGTCGAGGCAAGGTTACCGAGTTCGGTCACGCAGCAGGGCTTGCAGGTCGAGCAGGCCAGCAGCAACTTTCTGCTGATTTACACGCTCACCTACAAGAATGGTGACAAGGATCCTGTGGGCCTGGCGGATTACGCCGCGCGTAATGTGAATAACGAGATTCGCCGCGTGGCCGGGGTGGGGCGGGTGCAGATGTTCGGCTCCGAGCGCGCCATGCGTGTCTGGATCGATCCCGCGAAGCTTGTCGGCTTTGGTCTTTCGCCGGCTGACGTGAACAACGCCATCGCGTCGCAGAACGTGCAGGTTCCGGCCGGCAGCATCGGTGCGCAACCCGGAACGACCGATCAGCAGATCACCGCCACGGTCATGGTGCGCGGCCAACTGCAAGACCCCGAGGAGTTCGGCAATATCGTGCTGCGCGCCAATGAAGACGGGTCGGTCGTGAAGTTGAGCGATGTGGCCGAGGTGGTCACGGGCAGCCAGGATTACACCTTCAATTCGCAGATCGACGGCAAGGCTGCCGCCGGCGTTGCGGTGCAACTCGCTCCTGGTGCCAATGCGCTTGCGACGGCAGAAGGCGTGAAGGCACGCCTGGCCGAACTCTCAAACGGTTTCCCAGCAGACATCGAGTATGCAACCCCTTACGACACGTCGGTGTTCGTGAAGGTTGCGATCGAGAAAGTGGTGTACACCCTCCTCGAAGCGATCGCGCTGGTGTTCGTGGTGATGTTCCTGTTCTTGCAGAACTTTCGCTACACGTTCATTCCGATCGTGGTCGTGCCGGTCTGCCTGCTCGGCACGCTCGGGGTGATGTTGCTGCTGGGCTTTTCGATCAACATGATGACCATGTTCGGCATGGTGCTGGCCATCGGTATTCTGGTCGACGATGCCATCGTGGTGGTCGAGAACGTAGAGCGCATCATGGCCGAAGAGGGGTTGTCGCCGAAGGAGGCGACCCTCAAGGCCATGAGTCAGATATCAGGTGCGATCGTGGGCATCACACTGGTGCTGGCCGCGGTATTTCTGCCGCTTGCCTTCATGAGCGGATCGGTCGGCATCGTGTATCGCCAGTTCTCGATTTCGCTTGCCGTATCGATCATGTTTTCGGGCTTTCTGGCGTTGACCATGACGCCGGCACTGTGCGCCACGCTCCTGAAGCCCGTTGCGAAAGGTCATCACGAAAAGAAGGGCTTCTTCGGTTGGTTCAACCGCAGGTTTTCCCGGCTCACCAACGGCTATGCCAGCCTGAACAACCGCTCGCTCAAGCGTGTGGGTCGCTGCATGGTGGTGTACGCCGCGTTGATTGCGGTGCTGGCTTTTGCGTATGGCCGTTTGCCCTCGGGCTTCCTGCCGGTCGAGGATCAGGGCTACATCATGGTCGATACGCAACTGGCCCCCGGTGCCACGTTGCCGCGCACGAAAGCTACGATCGATGAGATCGGTCAGGTAGCCGCCGGCATCCCGTCGGTGAGCTCCACGTTGTCCATTATGGGATTCAGCTTCTCCGGATCGGGCCAGAATGCCGGGCTCTCCTTCGTGATGTTCAAGGATTGGGCAGAACGGTCGAAGGCGGAGTCGGCCGAAAGCGCCGTCAACACCATCAATGCCCGCTTTGCCGAAGCGCGCGACGGTACGGTGTTCGCGGTATCGCCACCGCCCGTTGAGGGCATGGGCAACAGCAATGGGTTCTCGTTGCGCTTGCAGGATCGGGCAGGACTGGGGCGCGAGGCATTGTTGCAAGCGCGCGATCAGCTCATGGGCAAGGCGTACGCTTCGGAATCCATTGCCTACGTGGCCATGGAAGGGCTGGCCGATGCGCCGGAAATCGAACTCAAGGTAGATCGCGACAAGGCGCAGGCCCTTGGCATTGCTTTCGACGCGATCAACACCACGCTGTCGACGGCCTTTGGGTCGAGTCAGATCAATGAGTTTGCCAACGTGGGTCGCATGCAGCGCGTGATCGTGCAAGCCCGGCCGGATGCACGCACCACGCCCGAAGATCTGAAGCGCCTCTATGTGCCCAATCGCAGTGGTGAACTGGTGCCGCTGGATGCGTTCACCGAGATCGCTTGGTCGCATGGGCCGGTGCAGGTCGTGCGTTACAACGGCTACCCCGGTATCAAGTTGATGGGCGATGCCAAACCGGGCTACAGCTCCGGTCAAGCGATGGCGGAAATGGAACGCCTGGCCGCCGAATTGCCGCCGGGTATCGGGTATGAATGGACGGGACTGTCGTTTCAGGAGAAAGCGTCGGGGGCGCAGGCACCGATCGTGATCGGTCTGGCGTTGCTGGTCGTATTTCTGCTGTTGGTGGGGCTATATGAAAGCTGGTCGATCCCGTTTTCGGTGATGCTCATCGTGCCGATCGGTGCATTGGGCGCGGTGGGCGCGGTCACGTTGTTCAACATGCCCAACGACGTTTACTTCAAGGTCGGCCTGATCACCATCATCGGACTGGCCGCCAAGAACGCGATTCTGATCATCGAGTTCGCCAAGGATTTGCGCGCGCAAGGCCGCTCGGCCAAAGAGGCCGCAATGGAGGCCGCGCGGATTCGTTTCCGTCCCATCATCATGACCTCGATCGCCTTCATTCTAGGTGTGGTGCCGCTCGCCATCGCCAGCGGCGCGGGCGCCGCCAGCCAGCGCGCCATCGGCACGGGGGTGATCGGCGGCATGCTTACCGCCACGATTCTGGGTGTGCTGTTCGTGCCGATCTTTTATGTGTGGGTGCAAAGCATGACCGGCAAGAAAGCGCCTGCGGTAGACACCCCGAACACCCCCGCCCAGGAAGCAAAGTGAGTCGCCCCATGACATACCACCATTCTTTTCAGCTGATCGTGCGCGGCACAGTGCTGGCGCTGAGCGTAGCTTTGGCAGGGTGCTCGCTGGCACCCACGTACGAGCGGCCGACCGCACCGATTCCCAGCGCGTGGGAGCGTAACGTTACGGATGGCCAATCGCGTCCTCTCGTGGAAGCCCCATTGGACTGGCAGCGGTTCATCGTGAGCGATCGGCTGCGCGATATCGTTGCGCTCGCGTTGGCGCATAACCGCAATCTTCGGCAAGCCGTGAGCAATATGGAGGCGGCGAGGGCGCAGTACGGCGTCCAGCGGGCCGACCGTCTTCCCGCGATCGGATTGGCCGGGTCGATGACGCGCCAGCGCACGCCTGCGGATGTGTCACCAGCGGGCACGCAAGTCACCGGCAATGTGTTCCAGGCCAATGTGGCGGCGAGCGCATTCGAACTGGATCTGTTCGGACGCGTGCGCAATCTTTCCGAAGCAGCCTTCGAGGAGTATCTCGCCACGGCACACGGGGTACGCAATGTGCAACTCAACCTGATCTATGACGTGGCCAATGCCTATCTCATGCAGAGCAGTGCGCAGCAACGCAACGCCCTCACATCGCGCACGCTTGCGGTGCGCGAGGAATCGCTGCAACTATTGACGTTGCGTGAACGTTCCGGCACAGCGTCGGCGCTTGAATATCAGGAGGCGGTTGGGCTGGTTGAGCAAGCCCGTGCCGAGCAGGAGCGAACGGCACGAGAAGTTGCGCAAGCGCGCAATGCGCTCACGCTGTTGACGGGTATGCAGCTTGGGGCAGCCGTCGACCTCACGGCTGATGTGGGTCCGCTATTCGCCGACGTGGATGCCGGGCTGCCGTCGTCATTGCTGGAGTGGCGTCCGGACGTACTCGCGGCCGAGAGCCGGCTTCGCGGCCGCAACGCCAGCATTGGCGCGGCGCGCGCAGCCTTCTTCCCAAACATCTCATTGACGGGTGCGTTTGGCTCATCCAGCACCGAACTTTCAAATCTATTCAGCAGCGGTTCGGGCGCCTGGCAGTTCATGCCGCAGATCAGTTTGCCGATATTTTCAGGCGGTAGAAATGTGGCGGGCCTGGACCTCGCGACGGCGCGCCGCGACGAGGCCGTGGCGGCATATGAAGGCACTGTGCAGAACGCGTTTACCGAGGTCGCCGATGCGCTTGCTGCACGCCGCACGCTGGCGAAGGAAGTTCAGGCGCGGGCAGCGTTGGCGGCGTCCACGGCAGAGACGCTGCGCTTGTCGAAAATCCGGTACGAAGCCGGCATCGACGGGCAATTGCAGTATCTGGATGCGCAGCGCCGCAGCTTTGCGGATCAACTTTCGTTGATCGAGGTGCGCACGCAGGAGCGGCTTGCCGTGGCCAATCTTTATAAGTCGATCGGTGGTGGCAGTGGCGGTGGTAGTGAGGGCGATCTTTCTGCGGCAGCCAGCCCGCCGGGCTGAAAGCGGGAATCGGCGCGCATCATTCGACGCGGGTGTTTGATCAGCGCGTCTCATCGCTTCTAGAGGATGATGAGACATCCAATTGGCATGCCGCTACGTCGACGTCGCCTCCAGCATGTCATGAGGATAAGGATTCAAGAACTCCCGCGTGCGCGCCACGCCGCACGTTAACCAGTCGTTATAGCTTCCCTCCGGCAGGATCACGACCATGCGCTTTTCTTTTCCAGCCTGGTGATAGTCGCGAAAAAGCTGATGATCGTCAGCGTTGATTGTGAGCATGGTGTAGCTCTCGACGAGCTCGCCCTCAGGTGATCGCCATCGATCCCAGAGGCCGGCGACCCCAATCGGTTTTCCGTCGGCCCGAGTGAACTTGGTTGGCACCGCTTTCCCCGAGCGCCAGTCGGGTTCAAAGATCGCCTCCGCCGGGATGATGCAGTGCTGACCGCGACGCCATGCGTTGCCGAAAGTGAACGACGTGGCTGCCGTTTCCGATCGCGCATTGAACGTCGATAGCTTCGTATTTGGCGTTCTGGTGAGGGCCGAGATCAGTCCCCACCTTCCCGTTGTCGCCTCAACATCGGGTACCGCTTCGTCTCCAGCGTCATGCTCAGGCGGGCGTCTTACGAAAACGCCTTCGTATTTGGGCCACATGTCTTCCTTGAACGCGCCTGTGGCGAGCCTTGCACCAAAGCTGCGCTCGAACAATTCGCGTTCTTTCAGGGCTAGGTAGTGACTGCACATTGCGCGGCTCCACATTCCATCGGACGTGTTCATTTTGCGGTATGTTTTAGCGTCCGTGGTGCAATAGGCAATGTGGGCGCACGATTATCCATTCGTGCAAGTCTATCAACCTGAAGCCGAATTGATGACACCTGCCGCACTTATGAGGTATCTGAGTAGGAGCGAAGACATGAATGTATTGATGGCATTGGGTGCTGCATCCGCATTTGCATTGTCGACACCAGCACACGCGCAGGATTACAACTACGTGCCTGGGTGGTCCAATACGACCAATCACCAATATCGAGGAAGCAGCGGGAAGGGGGAATGGGCGGCCAAAAACGAGCTTTTTGCCAAGCTTGGTGCCCAGGGCAGTGAGGCGAAATGCGCACTCAACAACCTCTCCGAGGCGGATGGCAATGTGATCACCAACCAGTACCGCAGTGAAACCCGCAAGTCGGGCGAAGGCACGGCGCTCAAGAACGCCCAACGCAAGGTCGCGGCACATTACAAGGCCTTGAAAGCTAAGGGTCGATGCTGAGGTGCGGGCTCGCAACCCCCGTGGCCTGTGCCCGCAGCCATTCCATCACAGCACGCGCGCTGATCGATAACGCGCGTTCACTGCTGAACGCCACGTGATACGTGTGCCCCGCGATGCTCGGGCCGAAGGGTTGATGTAGCCGGCCAGCCGCCAACTCATCGGCGACCAGCGCCTGGCTTACCAAGGCAATCCCTTCCCCTGCGACTGCAGCCTGTATGGCATGTCCTTCATCCGAAAACCGCAAGGCGCCCGCGGGAGATTGCTCGACCCGCTGGGCTTCGGCGAACCAACGCGTCCAGGTGGGATTATCCGGATGGTGCCGTCGCCAGTCGAAGTAGATAAGCGGCCAACGAGTGAGGTCGTCGAGCGCGCGTATGCCAAGCCGTGGGTTGGCGACGGGTGCGAAGCGGTCGGTGAATAAGGGTTCCACTATCAGACCTGGATAGGGACCCCTGCCATAGCGAATCGCGATATCGACAGCCGTTGATCGCAGGTCAGCCATGTCGTCGGACGCCTGGATCTGCAGGTCGATGCCTGCCAGATCGCGGCGGAAGGCGCCCATCCTTGGCAAGAGCCATTTCGCCGTGAACGCATTGGTTGCGGAGATCACCACCTGTGGCCTGCGACGCGATTCGATCAGCCGGTCCAGCGCCACTTGAAAGTCGTCGAAGCCATTTCTAAGCACGGGGTAAAGGCGCGCACCTGCTTGCGTCAGGGTGACGCGTCGAACCTGCCGACTGAAGAGCGGCGCGTCGACGTGCTGCTCCAGACCGCGAATCTGGTGGCTGATGGCCGTTGGCGTAACGGCGAGTTCCTCCGCCGCAGCCTTGAAGCTGCCAAGACGCGCCGCAGCCTCGAAGGCGCGAAGCGCTGATAGCGGTAGGAAACGTCGATTCATGAGTGCACGAATGCAGTCCGCAGAATGCTGGTATGGATGAGAATAACTTATTTATCGGGTGATAAATGAACCTTTGTCGCGCTGCGATCGTAGTTTTACTCTGCAGTTGTCCCCCAAGCCTGGCGGACATATAGATGAGAGGAACTAATCATGATCGAACGCATTGTGACCACACCGGACCCCTACGAGCCCTTTCTGCTGTCGCAGGGGATCAAAGTAAATGGCTGGCTGTTCATATCGGGGCAGGCCGGTGCCGGCGAAGACGGCAAGATCGTGCCGGGTGGTTTTTTGGCACAAGGGCGGCAGGCATTTGCAAATCTGCGCCGCGCGCTCGAGGCCGGTGGGCGCTAGTTTGAAGGATGTGGTCAAGGTCACCATCTTCGTCACTGATATGGGCAACTTCGACGATGTCGTGAGCTTGCGTCGCGAGTTCTTTTCTGCCCCGTACCCCGCCGATACCATTGCCGAAATCAAGGCCCTTTACACGCCTGAAGCCATGATTGAAATCGAAGCAATCGCCTTCCCGCCAAATGCCGAGGGCCTTTGAAATGGCCGTGTGTAGTCTTTACCAACCGATCGCGATCGTTGCGGCTCAACGCGCCGGCAGTAGCAAGGCGGCCGCGCCATTCAAATCCTGGACTTCGGCATAGGGCAGCCAGTCGGGATTGCCGCGCTCACCACGCCGGTTCACCCAGATGCCCCGCAAGCCCAGCTCGTGGCACGCCTTCATGTCCCAGTACATCCCCATGGCCACATGCACCGTCTCATTCTGCGTCACGCCCATCGTGCGGTAGGCGTGTTCAAAGAATGCCCGCGACGGCTTGTACGCTTGCGCCTGTTCGGCGGTGATGACGTAGTCGAACGGTACGCCGATGTGGGCGACCGTCGGTGCGATCAAGTCGTCGTCGGAGTTCGTGAAAATCGCGAGCTTGTAGCGTTCGCGCAATCGGCGTAATACCTCGGGTACATCGGCGTGCGGTCCCATGGTCGTGGGCGACGTGGCAATGCGTTCGATGTCTTCGCTACTGGCTTGAACGCCATGCTCCGCGAGCGCCGCCGAGAATCCCGTGCGAAGAATTTCTTTGTACAGGCGATGTGGCTTCTCGCCGGTCAAGCGCTGGCCCTGCGCCGTGAAACTATCGAGGATCGCCGAGACGTCCTGCCTATGAGCCCCATGCGCCGCCAGTGTGGCGTCGACTTCTTGCGTGAGCACCTCGTACCACTGAACGAGCGTACCGTAGCAGTCAAAGGTGATGACTTTCGGCACGGGGTCGAGCGAGAAGGTCGAGGATGTCGGCTCAGCGTGGGATGGGGGCATGGGGAGCACCTTTGGGGATGACGGGGGAGGGCTGCGGTTCAGGCTCGCACACCCCGTGCCGATAGGTGCACCGCGTTACCGTGTCATTTGCCACCCGTGACGTCGAGAAACGTACCCGTTACGAAGGAGGCTTCGCTGCTCGCAAGCCACAGGATGGCGCGCGCCACCTCTTCAGGTTGGCCGCCTCGTCCCATGGGGATCGAATCTTTCACGCGGTCGACGCGTCCCGGTTCGCCACCGCTGGCATGCATCTCCGTATAGATATGTCCTGGACGCACGCAGTTCACGCGTATGTTCTCCCGGGCGACTTCCTTGGCGAATCCGATCGTGAACGTTTCCAGCGCACCCTTCGACGCCGCGTAGTCGACGTATTCGTTGGGGCTGCCCAAGCGCGCCGCCGCCGACGAAATGTTGACGATGACGCCACCGTGACCGCCATGGCGCGGCGACATGCGCTTGGCCGCATGCTGGGCGCAGAGCATCGGCCCGAGGGCGTTCACCGCGAAGATTCGTGACATGCGCGCATATCCGATATCTTCGAACCGCGACTGCGGCGCGATGATGGCTGCGTTGTTGACCAGCACGTCGACCTGGCCCAACTCCCGGTCGACAGCCTCAAACAATCGTGCGAGTTGTTCGGGCGCTGCGTTATCCGCTTGCACCGCTAACGCGCGACGGCCGAGTGCTCGGACGTCCGCCGCTACGGCGTCGGCTGCGGCTGCATTGGAGACGAAGCTGATCGCAACATCGTAGCCTTGCGCGGCCGCAAGGCGCGCTGTGGCGGCGCCAACCCCGCGGCTGCCCCCGGTGATCACGATGACGCGAGATGGCGATGTATCCGCCGATGTGTTTTGCATAAAAGCTCCCGAGACGAAATACCTGAATATTGAAAAAATGTCGCGATCACAACCCCAGGCAGAATGCCCCGATTGCCACGACCAGGCAGGCGATGCTGCGTCGGACCGTTAATGCTTCGCCCAGAAAGAGGCGGCCGATCAGAACGGCAAACACCACACTCGTTTCGCGCAGGGCAGACACGGCACCCATGGCACCGGATTGCAGGGCCCAGATCACGATGCCGTAGGCCAGAAGCGACACCACACCGCCGATCAGCGATATGCCGATGCTGCGCGGTGCCCTGCGCACAGGCGTCCACAGCGCACCGACGCCGCGCTTGGCGATGAACAACGCCGGCATCACCCAATAGCACAAGAACATCCAGGCCGTGTAGGCGATTGCATCGCCATGGGTCAGCCGCACGCCGATGCCGTCAATGACTGTATAGACCGCGATGGTCACGCCGGTCAGTAGCGCGGCTACCGCGCCGGAAGACGAGAGCTTGCGGCCCTCGAGGGCGATCGCAATGATGCCGCTCGAGATCATCGCGATGCCCAGCATATGCAATGGGCCGATCGTTTCCTGTGCGACAAGCGCCGCGCCCAATGTGACGAACAAGGGCGATGAGCCGCGCGCGATGGGATACGCCTGTGCTAGATCGTAAGCGCGGTATGAACGGACAAGCGCCAGGTTGTAGAGAATGTGCACGATGCCCGACGCCGCAATGTAGGGCCACGCTGCGGGCGCCGGTGCAGGCGTGAAAAGGATGACCACGGTTGCCACGACGGCAATGGCGATACTCATCCATGCCATCGACAGCGAGCGATCGTTATTTGCGTGCAACATTGCGTTCCAACTGGCATGGAGCAAGGCCGCAACGAGGACCAAACCGCCGGCGTAACTAAGCATGCAATTATCCTGATGGGGCAGGTCGGTAGCGTATCGCTCTTGTGAACGGCCAACAAACCATATAAATTGCCCGTTCGCATTAGATAAACTATTCCGGATGAAACGTTCACTGCCACCACTGAACGCGCTGCGCGCATTTGAAGCGGCCGGTCGTTGCGGGAGTTTCAAGGCGGCTGCAGCCGAGCTTCACGTGACACAAGGCGCGGTGAGCCAGCAAGTACGCATGCTTGAAGATTGGTTGGGTGCCCCGGTTTTCGAGCGGCACAATCGGCGCATCGAACTCACACCTGCCGCACGCGAGTATCTGGCACTGATCGGACCTGCCTTCGAGCAGCTCTCCCAGGCAAGCTCGACCTACGGCAACCGCTCCGCGCGATCGCGAACGTTGTCGGTCAATGCGCCGTCGACCTTCACGTTGCGCTGGCTGGTGCCACGGTTGGAAGCATTTCGTGCCCTGCATTCAGACGTGGAGGTCAGGGTAGAAACATCCAACGCCCCGTTGGAAAGCCTGACCGACCGATTCGACGTCATCATCCGGGGCGGTCCGGACACGTACTACGGGTACACGATGCAGTATTTCCTGTCCGAAGAAAGGGTGCCAGTGTGTAGCCCGGCGCTTTTGCAGCGGCTGCCCCTTCGTGTGATCGAGGACATACAGCAGCACACCTTGCTGCACACGTCGAGCCTTCCCCGGGTCTGGCCCGACTGGCTTGCGCAAGCGAATGGCGGCGCGCTTGAACCCGCGGCCTCGATCACGTTCGATCACTTTTATCTGACCATTCAAGCCGCCATCGAGGGCATCGGCATTGCCATGGGGCCAACGGCCCTCGTGGCAGACGATCTTGCCGCAGGGCGCCTGGTGGCACCCTTTGCAGAACCGCGGCTACCGTCGCGAAGCTATTTCACTTATGTGCCGGCAGAGAACGCCGACGACCCGTCGATTGTGCAATTTCGCCGCTGGCTGGAGCGTGAAGTCCAGGTGAACGACGCTTCGCGCAGGCTTCGCTGACGTCGCGCGTTGCCGCGCATTGCGCGCATCCTCGGCGATTAGTTCTTGGAGATCAAGCGTGCGCGGTTCGCTCGATGGCGCTGGGCGCGCGCTTCGGCAATGGCGGTGACGTCATCCATGTTTCGCGAACCCCACTCGCACACCGGCACCATGGCGCGCCCGAGATCGAGTCCAAATGCTGTGGTTTCGTATTCCACATGAGGCGGCACGGTTTTGAAGTCGATCCGCTTCAAAAGCCCATCGGCGACCATTTCCTTTAACTGCTGACTGAGCATCTTTTCGCTCACATCGCCTACGTTTCGCTGCAGCTCGCCGAACCGCATGCGTTGACGGCAAAGATAAAAAAGAATGATGAGCTTCCACTTTCCGCCCACCAGATCGACCACGGCTTCCATGCCGCAGCGAAACGGATGCTCTTTCATTGTCGATCTCCGATTGGGCACTTACCAAACAGTGCGTACTGGTGTTTATTTAATTGCACTTTTATCATCTTTCGCATCGGCCACGTTGCCGCGCGCAGAAGGTGGCGGATGCCAATCGGAGTCATCGGCGCAGGCAATGTGGCAAGGGCTTTTGCGCGTAACGCTTCACCCTCCGGCCACCTCTCTCGATAGGAATTGCCATGCCGACCGATATTCTGTTCCAACCGATAAAGCTCGGTGAAATCGAACTTCCCAATCGCATCGCCATGGCGTCGATGTCCCGCGCACGTACAGAGAATTCGGCCCTGATTCCGATCCCGCTGCAAGCTGAATACTATAGGCAGCGCGCCTCGGCCGGCTTGATCCTGACCGAAGGCACGTGGCCGAGCCGGGAAGCGATCGGCGCCATCAATGCACCCGGACTCTTCACCGATGCGCAGGCGGAGGGTTGGAAAGGCGTGACGGACGCCGTCCATGAGGCTGGTGGCCGAATCGTGGTGCAACTGGGACATTGCGGTGCCGTCTCCCACCCTGCGTTGCTCAATGGGGCACTGCCGCTCGCCCCATCGGCAGTCAGCGTCAACCAACAGGTATTTACGCCAGGCGGTTTCGAAACCTCACCTGTGCCGGCGGCCATGACGCAATCGGATATTTCCCGAACGATTGACGACTATGCCAAGGCGACGCGACTCGCGCAGAAGGCAGGGTTCGACGGCGTGGAGTTGCACGGCACTGTGGGCTATCTGATCCCCGAATTTCTGAACGATCGATTCAATCTTCGGGAAGACGACTACGGCGGCAGTATCGAGAACCGATGCCGGTTTCCGTTGGAAATCTTGCAGGCGATGATTTCAGAATGGCGGCCGGGCCGTATTGGCATCAAGCTCAGTCCCGCGTTGTCGATGGGTGATCTTCAGCCCACGACGCAGACGCTTCCAACGTACGAGTATCTCGTCGCGCAGGTATCGACACTGAAGCTCGCGTACATGCAATTTCAGAACGGTGCCACCGATCTCAGCGGCACGCCGGTTGAACGGTTGAAGGATGGCACTGCTGCGTACTTCCGTACGTTCTACGACGGGCGCATCATCGCGAACGGCGGTCTCACCAAGGCTACCGCCGCGGCGTTGGTGCACGCAGGGGAGGCGGACGTCGTGGCGTTCGGTGCGCCGTACCTCTCCAATCCGGATCTCGTCGAGCGATTCGAGCGGGGTATCTCGCTAGCGCCGGTGCCACCGCGAGACACTTGGTATGCGGGCGGTGCCCGCGGATATATCGACTATCCACGCGCTGCCATATAGCGCCGTTCGAACATACCCCCCACCAGTATCTGTGTATACTCCCGGCTAGTATTTGGTCGGACTGCCTTTGCCTCGAGGGAGATGCTGCCGGCCACACGTCACCGCTCTCGATCTAAGGAATTCACATGAAGTCTCGTGCCGCAGTCGCTTTCGCGCCTGGTAAGCCGTTGGAAATTGTCGAAATCGACGTGGCGCCGCCCCGCGCCGGCGAAGTGCTCATCAAGATCACCGACACGGGTGTGTGCCATACCGATGCCTTCACCCTGTCGGGTGACGATCCCGAAGGCTTGTTTCCGGTGGTGCTCGGTCATGAGGGCGCCGGTATCGTGGTGGAGGTGGGCGAAGGGGTGACCAGCCTGAAAGCCGGCGATCATGTGATCCCCCTCTACACCGCCGAGTGCGGCGAGTGCCTGTTCTGCAAATCAGGCAAGACCAATCTGTGTGTGGCCGTACGTGCCACGCAGGGTAAGGGCGTGATGCCCGATGGCACCACGCGCTTTTCGTACAACGGCGAGCCGCTCTATCACTACATGGGTTGTTCAACCTTCAGCGAATACACCGTCGTGGCCGAAGTGTCGTTGGCCAAGATCAACCCGCAAGCCAATCATGAGCACGTCTGCCTGCTGGGGTGCGGCGTGACCACCGGCATCGGCGCGGTGCACAACACGGCCAAAGTGCAGCCTGGCGATTCGGTCGCCGTGTTTGGCCTGGGCGGCATTGGACTCGCCGTGATCCAAGGGGCACGTCAAGCCAAGGCCGGCCGCGTGATTGCCATCGATACCAATCCGGCCAAGTTCGATCTGGCGCGCACCTTCGGCGCGACCGACTGCGTCAATCCCAAGGATTTCGACAAGCCCATCCAGGAAGTCATCGTTGAGATGACGGGGTGGGGAGTGGATCACTCGTTTGAGTGCATCGGCAACGTGAACGTGATGCGGTCGGCACTCGAATGCGCGCATCGGGGCTGGGGCCAATCCATCGTGATCGGCGTGGCTGGCGCTGGCCAGGAGATCTCGACGCGGCCGTTCCAATTGGTGACCGGCCGCACCTGGAAGGGATCGGCGTTCGGCGGCGTGAAGGGCCGCTCGCAGTTGCCGGGAATGGTTGAGGACGCGATGAAAGGCGACATCGAACTCGCGCCTTTCGTCACGCACACGATGCCGTTGGAACAGATCAACAGCGCCTTCGAACTGATGCACAATGGCGAGTCGATCCGCTCGGTCATCAAGTATTGATCGTGCATAGGCCCTGACTGGAGACACGATGCCCTCTACCCCCGCTGAAAAGAAACGCGTGTTGGCACGGGTGCGACGGGTGCGCGGCCAGCTCGACGCACTCGCCGTTGCGTTGGAAAAAGGGGCGGAGTGCGGGCCCGTCTTGCAGCAGATCGCGGCAATTCGGGGCGCCGTCAACGGCTTGATGGCCGGCGTGCTGGAGAGCCATCTGCGCGAGGAGTTCACCACGCTGGCCAACACCACGCCCGAACAAAACGCATCGATCGACGAGGTGGTATCGCTCGTGCGCACTTACCTGCGGTAGTTGTTTGCACAGCCTGAGGCTCCAGCAGGTGCCTTCGACGGTATTGCGCAAGGACAACTGACGATGGAGCAGGTCGTGCGGGTTTTGGGCGATGTCGCGGCCATTGCTGATGTGGTCGGGCTTGGCATCACCAAGCATCTGCCGTGGGATGCTCTGGCGCTCAAGAACATGCTGGCGCGCCTGCCGTTGATTGGCGTTCCGACCGCGCCTTGATTGAGCTGCACGCGCTCCGCCCAACGAGATCAATAGCTTCGATGGTGCGCGATGCACTGAAACGTCGGTATCGCGATCGCTTGCATGCGCATACCCGGGCGCGCATGCGAGCGACTCACGGGGAAGTCGTTTCAGTGAGCGCCTCGGCCCTGCACGCTATGCGATTTTGTCGAGGTCGGTAATATCGAGGGAAGCGTATTGATCGAGTACGGCGGACAATTTCTGAAATGCCTCCGCCTCGCCATGCGTCTTCAAGGCTTGCGCATCCTGCCATTGCTCGATCATGACGAATCGGCCGGGTTTTGCGAGGTCTTGGTGCAAGTCATATTGAATGCATCCAGGTTCCTTGCGCACCGCGAGCACGGCGGCTTGTAACGCTTCGCTAACCTTATCTGCGTGCGCAGATTCAGTAGTGATCACGGCGACGATAAATTTGACGGTCATGGTACGGTCCTTTTTCAGTCATGTATTCAGCCGCCGGGCGGCCTATGCCCATTAACGTTCTGAATCCTTCGAGTACGATTTTGCCACGTGCCCGATTCGTCTCGATCAGATCGTGTGCACGCGGCAGGTTCGCCGCGTTCAGGCGCTAGAGATCAGGCGCGCAGCGCATCGAGCACCAACGAAAACGCAGGTGAGGGCTGGCGTCGGCTGGGGTAGTAGAGGTAGTAGCCCTCGAAAGGTACGCACCAGTCTTCGAGTACCCGAACGAGGCGGCCTTCATCGATATGGGGGGCAAATTCCTCTTCTGGAAGAAAGGCGATTCCCAGCCCCTCCAGCGCCGCCAACACGATGTGCGGCGTACTGTTGACGGTGACCTGCCCTTCTACCCGAACATTCACCTGCTTGCCTTTGCGTTCGAACTCCCACACGTACAACCCGCCGTGCGTGGGGAAGCGCATATTGATGCAACTGTGCTTCGTCAGGTCTTCCGGTCGCTTTGGCTTGGCACGATCGGCGAGATAGCCTGGCGTGGCCACCGCGGCCATGCGTAGCCTGGCGCCGATCGGGACGGCAATCATGTCCTTGTCGATCGTATCGCCCAGCCGTACGCCGGCGTCGAAGCGATCCGCCACAATGTCCCTGAATCCGTAATTGACGTCGAACTCCACCTTGACGTCGGGGTAGGCGTGCAGCAGCGGCGCGACCTTGGGCAGCAGCGTGGTCCTGAGCACATGGTCGCCACAGGTAATGCGAACCGTGCCTGCAGGCTTATCGCGCAGCACCGACAACGCATCGAGCTCTGCCTCGATCTCATCGAAGCGATGGCCGATGGCCTGCAAGAGCCGTTCGCCGGCGGCGGTGGGCGCGACGCTGCGGGTGGTGCGCGTAAGCAGGCGAATCTCCATGCGGGCCTCTAGGCCGCTCACCGCTTGGCTCAGTGCCGATTGCGTGACGCCCAGCAGCGCGGCCGCACGCGTGAAGCTCCGTTCGCGCGCGGCAGTGACAAAGTAGAGCAGATCGTTGAGATTGCGTTTGACCATGGGTGCAGTCTCTCATGTCGCTTTGATTAGTGAAGCTTATATCTGTTTTAAGCATTCATTAGCTAGTCGCCATGGGTTGAAGGCGCGAAAATCTGGACCCATGACATCCAACCTCTCCAATGCCTCTCTGGGGGCACCGCCCGTGACTGAACATCCGCCCGCATATTGGAGCGGCGTCTTCGCCATGTCGCTATGCGTGTTTGCGCTGGTGGCCTCCGAGTTCATGCCGGTCAGCCTGCTGACGCCGATCGCAAGCGACCTGCGAATCACCGAAGGTATGGCAGGCCAGGGCATCGCCATCTCAGGCGCTTTTGCGGTGTTGACCAGCCTCACGATCTCGGCGCTGGCCGGCACCATGGATCGCAAGAAGCTGCTGTTGGCGCTGACCGTGCTCATGGGCATCTCGGGCGCCATCGTTGCGATGGCCCCAAACTACGTCGCCTATATGGTCGGCCGTGCGCTCATCGGTGTGGTCATCGGCGGTTTCTGGTCGATGTCGGCCGCGATGGCCATTCGGCTGGTACCCCCCGATCAGGTGCCCAAGGCCTTGGCGATCTTCAACGGCGGCAACGCCTTGGCCACGGTGATCGCCGCGCCGCTGGGAAGCTATCTGGGTGCCATCGTGGGCTGGCGGGGGGCTTTCTTCGCGCTGGTGCCCGTGGCGCTGGTTGCACTAGCCTGGCAGTGGATCGCGTTGCCAGCGATGAAAACGAACACACGCGCACCAGGCTCGGGCAATGTATTCAGCGTATTCAAGCGCCGCGCGGTGGCTTACGGCATGGCCGGGTGTGGCGCCTTCTTCATGGGTCAATTCGCGCTGTTCACCTATCTCCGCCCATTTCTGGAAACCGTGACGCACGTCAGCGTTTCCACGCTGTCGTTGCTGCTGCTGGTGATCGGTGTGGCGGGGTTTATCGGCACTGTGGCCATCGGATCGATTCTGAAGCGGAGCCTTTATGGGCCGCTCATCGGCATTCCGGTCGTCATGTCGTTGATTGCTCTGGCGTTGATTCCGCTCGGCGGCGAGGTGCTTCCCGTGGCCGTGCTGCTGGGGCTGTGGGGATTGATGGCAACGGCAACGCCCGTGGGCTGGTGGACCTGGATCGCTCAGGCCATGCCGCACGATGCCGAGGCTGGCGGAGGCATGATGGTGGCCGTGGTTCAACTCGCCATCGCCCTGGGCTCCACCGTGGGCGGTGTGCTGTTCGACACCAGCGGCTATCAAAGCACGTTCATCGCAAGTGCGGCGCTACTGTTGGCCGGTGCCTTTCTGACCTTCCGGGCATCGCGCGCGCAGGCGAATGCCTTGCCGGAAGGCTTGCGTTAAGCTAACGGCATGACCCCTCAAGCGCTCGTGCATCATCTCGCTTTGCAACCCCATCCTGAAGGCGGGTTCTATCGTGAAACCTACCGATCGCCGGAAACGGTCACTTGCGTCGACGGCGTGAGCCGATCGGCCAGCACGGCCATTTATTATTTGCTGTGCGACGGTGCGTGGTCCACTTGGCATCGAATTCGATCGGATGAAACCTGGCATTTCCATGCGGGCACCGCACTGGAGGTGCATGAACTCCTGCCCGATGGTGAGCTGCGTACGCATCGCCTTGGCGCGGACTCGCATGAAACGGTGTTCCAGGCGACGGTGCAGGCAGGTCATTGGTTTGCTGCCGAAGTGGCGGATCCCGCGTCATTCGCCTTGGTGGGATGCACCGTGGCGCCCGGGTTCGAGTTCAGCGAGTTTGAACTGGCGGATACCGATCTGCTGCTGCAAGATTTTCCCGCGCATGAGGCCCTGATCAAACGCCTGGCCAGAGTCTGATGGGCGATCGTTCTACACCCCAAATGGGGTAAGCCGATAAATCGGCCAATGCGAGTAAGGTAAGAAACGTGGGCGTCGATTGCCTGTTCTCTTCCCCGTGCCATCAGTTGGAGCCCGTTCATGATGACGATCGTTCATTCCACCCTCAAAGCCGTCGCCGTTCTGGTCGCATGTGCGTCGATCGCCGCCTGCGCGGATCGCCCGTCCCGACAGGAAGCCGAACTGGATTACCGAAGCGACTCATCTGCAACGGCGCAGGGCGCGCGCAGCACTGGCGATCCTTCGGACCAACGCTTGACCATACAATCCGGGTCGGGTGCAAAGTTGAATCTCCCGTGGTTTATTCGGGATACGCAGGATTTGATCAACAGCAATTGACCACGGGCGAAAAGATCAATTTTCGTCTTCCAGCGTCGCAGTCACGCCCAACCGCCACAGACGCAAGGCGATGTGAACCTCCAATGCCCGATGCGTTTCATTCCAGTCCATCCCGATCAGTGTGCTCACAGTGTTCAGCCGCTGGCGCATCGTGTTTACATGGATGCCCAACTGCATGGCGGTGACTGAAGCATTCTGCCGGTTGTCGAAAAACGCGAGCAAGGTGAGTGCCAGTGCCGTGCCGCGCTTTCGGTCGTGATCGACGACGGCGCCGATCGTCGTCGCCAGGAACTGGGTCAGGCTCGCACCATTCTCTGACTCGAACAAAACGGAATACACCGCCATTTCGCTTTGCGCAACGATGCGGCCGCGCATGCCCAATCGGCCCACGACCAGAAGCGCTCGTCGCAGTGCGGCGTAACGGGCCGGAAGCGCCGTGGCGCGGTCAACCGGGCGAGAGAGTACGCCGCAGAAATCGGTCGCAGCGTTGCGCCGCAGGTGTGTTTCCAACGCGGCGTTGAGCCCTTGGACATGCGTGGCGTTGCAAACGAAAGTCAGCACACCATCCACCTCGTCCAGCACCATCCCCGGCACCGATAGTTCCGCTCGCAGCCGGCCTGCGAAAAAGCGCGGTTCGACGTGCGGAACGTCGACCAGCATGAGCACCATCGGACGTGTGATATCGAGCCCGAAGCGCTCGGCCCGGTCACGTGCCAGAGTCGGCTCACCCAGCCGCGGTGAGACGAGCGACTGCAGCAGGTCCGACATCGCACGGCTTCTGCTGGCTTCCATTCGCTCCTGGGAAAGCAGCACGATGCCGATGATGCTGCTGCTGCGTTCGAATGTGCGCACGAAGCTATCCCGCATGTCTTCTTTTCGAAACAGCAGGACTGCGCCGAGTGCGCCATCGCCGCCGATGACGGCGATGGCGCGACACAATTCCCCGCCGGCTTCGTAGGCAATCGTCGATCTGCCCGCGCCACGGCTTTCGCTCAGGGCTCGCGTCAAGGCAGCACTATGCGATCCATAAGGTTGGTATTGACCGGCCGCATGACCCTCGTAGTCAGGCGCATCCGCGCGTGCAATGATCTGATGCGTTTCGTCCAGCACGAGCAGGCTGCCTTGCAGCAGCTGCGCGATGGATTGGCATAGTTCGCTCAATGAGGCGCCGCGCGCCAGTAGCGAGGTCAGACGTTCGTGGGCTTCAGCCGCAGCTTGAACGTCGCGCGTATGACGTTCGAGTTCAGCGCGGGCCTCGTCAGCGCGATCGACGGCAGATTGGGCATAGGAAAAGGCCTTTGCGTTGTTGATGGCGACGGCGGCATGTGTGGCCAGCGTGCACAGGATTGAAACGTTCAGCGCGGTGTGCGTGCGATGGTAGCGATCGGCGACGAAGAGCAAGCCGATTACGTCGTTGTTCCAGATCAGGGGGGCGCCGACCAGGGCTGCGATGCCCTCGTCGCGGAAGATGTCGTCCAGATCGGCATCGTGCGCGAACCGATTGTCGTGCAGATAGTCCGGCGTGGAGAAGGGCATTCGCGTCGTCATCACGATGCCGGCCACACCGAGGTTGCGCTTTGCCGTCATTTTTCCTGTTCGCGTGGCAATGGCGCCGTCGGCCACGACGACCTTGAACTCTCCAAGGTCCGCATCGAAGATCGTGAGCCAGCATAGATTCGCGCGCAACAGGTCGCGCGCACGGGTGACGATGGCTTGCAGCAACTCGGGCAAATCCAGCCGCGCCGAGAGATCCTGCGCGGATTCGATCACCGCCAGCATGCCGCGTTCACGTTGCTCATGCTGATCGAGTTGGTTGCGCAGCCCCATTGCCATACGCGCGAGTTCGATCAACCCGGGCTTGCGCGTCATCCGGTCGGGAAGTGCCTGGAGGTCGGCGAGGCAATTGGAGAAGGCGGCGCTCGGGGCATTGCTGCTGAGCAACGCCAGCAGATCGGCGGCAACCGACTCCGGCTGCGGCGGCTGGCCGACGCGGCTGTCGGCCTCGTTGGGGCGGGGATCGACCGGAGCAGACGGCGTCATCGATGAGGGCCTTGAAACGAGCACAGCACGGGATGAAGGAGACCTGTAAGCAGGGTGAGTGTGCAAATCCCATATTAGATCGAAACGATCGGTGTGCGATGTGCACGTAGGTTTGCTTGTGACGTTGCCCGAGACTATCGCTACAGGATCAAGGAGACGGCGGGTGAATATGCGAGTTTTGGATTTGTTGCGCCCCGTGCGGGGGCTCCGGGTGCTGGTCAGCGCAGGGGCGTCCGGCATCGGTGCGAACGTCGCCGCGGCGTTTTGTGAAGCCGGTGCGCGCGTGCACGTCTGCGACATCGACCGGACAGGTCTGGCGCGGTTGTCAGCCGAATTTCCAGAAATCACGACGAGCGTGGCAGATGCCTCGGTCGTGCGTGACGTCGATACGGTGTTTGACGATGTGAAGAGCACATTGGGCGGTTTGGATGTGCTGGTCAACAACGTCGGCATCGCGGGGCCCACCGGACCAGTGGAAGACATTGGCCGGGTCGATTGGGAGCGTACCGTCGCGGTCAATCTGAACAGTCATTTCTATTTCGCCACGCGTGCGGTGCCGCTGCTGAAAGCGTCAAGCCAGGAGCCGTGCCTCATTGCCATCAGTTCGGTCGCCGGCAGGCTGGGTTATCCGCTGCGCACGCCGTACGCGTCAACCAAGTGGGCAATCATCGGCATGATGAAGTCCCTGGCCATCGAGTTGGGGCCGCAAGGCGTGCGGGTCAATGCGATTCTGCCAGGCACGGTCGAGGGCGAGCGCATGAACCGCGTCATCGGTGCGCGCGCGGCGGCGGCGGGTGTGTCGGAGACGGCCATGCGCGAGGAGTACCTGGGCAAGATTTCGCTGCGGCGAATGGTTACCACCGAAGACATCGCTGCCATGGCATTGTTTTTGTGCTCGCCGGCGGCGCGCAACATCACAGGCCAGGCCATCAGCGTGGATGGAAATATGGAATACCTCTGAGGCAATCGCCGATTACCCCGGACAGTATCGGGGAGACTCGCGTTCCCCCGGCTGGACGATCTCAATATCTCACTAGAAGAAGACGAGGAGACAACATGAAAAAGAATCGACTGACATTCGCCATCACGGCGACCGCTGCCGCTACCGCCACCTTGGCTGCGGGTGTTGCCATTGCGGCCCCGGTCAAGATCGGTTTGGTGGAAACGCTTTCTGGCCCGCAGGCATCGACCGGGCAGGCCTATCGCGCAGCAGTGCGTTACACCATCGACCAGATCAATGCCGCGGGCGGTTGGAACGGCGAGCCCGTGCAACTCCTCGAATACGACAATCAGGGCGGTCCGTCGGGCGCTGCGGACAAATTGAAGGCCGCAGCCGCCGATGGCGTGAGTATTGTCGTGCAGGGTGCCTCATCGGCCATCGGCGGGCAGATTACGGAAGACGTGCGCAAGTACAACATCCGCAATCCGGGCAAGGAGATGGTCTACATCAACATGGGCGCCGAAGCGCTGGAGCTGACTGGCGACAAGTGCAGCTTTTATCATTTCCGCTTCGCCGGCAATGCGCAGATCCGCACCAAGGCGCTGGTTGAAGGGATGAAGAAAGCCAATGCCCTGGGGACCAAGGTCTATGCCATCAACCAGAACTATTCCTGGGGGCAGGACATGGAACAGGCCACGGTGGATTTCCAGAAGGAGGGCGGCTACACCGTCGTTGAGAAGACGCTTCACGACGTGAACAAGGTTCAGGATTTCGCGCCGTATGTGGCCAAGATTGCGGCCTCAGGTGCCGACACGGTCATCACAGGCAATTGGTCCAACGACCTGCTGCTGCTCATGAAAGCGTCCAGGTCGGCGGGCTTGAAAGTTCGCTATGGCACGGTCTATCTGGACCAGCCCGGCAATATCGCCAACGCCGGCGATCTGGCGCTGGGCAACTTCGTGGCTCACACTTTCAACGCCGAGGCGAATGGCGCCGAGGGGATGCAGTTCGTCGATGACTACAAGGCCAAGACTGGCCGCGTACCGGTTTTCGTCGAACCCCAAACGGTGTTCGGCATGAAGATGGTGATGGAGGCGCTCAAACGCACGCCCGCAAACAACGGCGCACTGAACGTGAACGAATTCGTGAAGGTGCTGGAAACCACACGTATTCCAACGCCCATGGGCGAGATGAGCATGCGCCAGGCCGATCATCAAGCGCAACTTCCGATCGTGGTGTCGACCGTGTCGCGTGACGCAAAGATCAAGGTGGATGGCACCGATATGGGCTTCAAGCCGACGCTTCTGCTGACGGCAGAGGAGGCGTCCACGCCGGCGCAAGCCACTTGCAAGATGAAGCGGCCGAGCTGACGGCACCGCCATCTCCGATGCCATGTGAATTCGGGAATTGCCGACGGCAATTTCCCGCAACTGCGACGACTGCTGCCCGGACGCTATGGAACAATTCATCTTCTCTTTACTGAACGGCGTCATCTATGGATTGCTGCTGTTCATGGTCTCCGCCGGTCTTACCCTGATCTTCGGCATGATGGGCGTGCTGAACTTCGCTCATGCGTCGTTCTACATGCTCGGCGCTTATTTCGCCTATACCCTCCAGGGCGAACTTGGGTTCTGGCCCGCGGTGATGCTTTCGCCTGTGCTGGTGGGACTGGTGGGCGTGGTGGTCGAGCGCTACTTTCTTCGGCGGGTACACCGCCATGGCCATGCTCATGAGCTGCTGCTCACGTTCGGACTGTCGTTCATCATCGCCGAGTCGATCAAGCTGTTTTACGGCAACTATCCGGTCGACTATCGCGTGCCGTCATCGCTGGACTTTTCCGCATTCAGCATCGGCGGTACGCAATACGCCGCCTATCGGCTCATCATGGGCGGGATCGCGATCGCGATGTTCATCGCGATTTATCTGGTGCTCACCCGCACCCGCGTCGGCATCGTGGTGCGGTCGGCCATCCATCGGCCCAGCATGGCGGAAGCCCTGGGGCATAACGTGCCGCTGGTTTTCATGGGTGTCTTCGGGGCGGGTGCGGCGTTGGCCGGTCTGGCCGGTGCGATTGCCGGGGCTTTCTACACCACCAATCCGAACATGGCGTTGGAACTGGGCGTGATGGTCTTCGTCGTGGTTGTCGTCGGTGGACTTGGCTCGCTGTCGGGCGCGATGCTGGCATCGCTGCTGATCGGTGTCATCACCTCGCTTGCGGTGAGCGTGGATCGCAGCCTGGCCGATCTATTGGCGCTGTTCGGTGCCGGGGAGTGGGCGCGTGAGGTGGGCGGCATGATGACCCTCAAGATCAGCAGCCTGTCGGCCACGCTGCCGTTTGCGCTGATGTTGCTGGTGCTGCTGGTGCGGCCCAGCGGGTTGATGGGCGAGAAGGAGTGATGCGATGAGAATGTCCTTGATCGCTTGTCTTGCCGGTGTATGCCTGCTCGCGGCGCTGCCCTATGTGCTCTCGCCAGGGCTGTTGAATGCTGCAGTGCAGATGTTGATTGCCGCGCTTTTTGCCTCGGCCTACAACGTGTTGTGCGGTCAGGCCGGCATGCTGTCTTTCGGCCATGCGGCTTATTTCGGTGTGGGCGCTTTTGCCACCGTGCACGCCATGAATGCGCTGGGCGGGCAAGGGCTCGTTCCCACGCCGCTCATGCCGTTGGCGGGTGCAGCGGGCGGACTGGTGTTCGGCAGCATCGCAGGATGGTTCGCGACCAAACGCAGCGGGACCTACTTCGCGATGATTACGCTGGCGATTGCGGAACTGGTGCATTCGCTGGCTCCCCATCTGAAGGGCATCTTCGGGGGAGAGGCAGGGCTGTCCACCATGCGTATGCCTGCGTGGGGATTCGACTTCGGTTCGACGACGCAGGTGTATTACCTCACGCTGGCGTGGGTGCTCTTGGCCATGGTCCTGCTCTATCTGTACACCCGCACGCCGTTGGGAAGGCTCGCGGTGGGATTGCGCGAGAACAGCCATCGTCTGCGTTTTCTTGGCTACAACGTGCACGGTCTGAGTACCGCCGTCTTCGCCATATCGGCGATGTTCTCCGGCATGGCGGGCGGATTGCAGGTCATTTCGAATGAATCCGCCAACTACGTTTTGTTCGACCCGGCATTGTCGGCGGCCGCCGTCCTCAACACCTACATCGGCGGCGTGCAGGTGTTTTTGGGGCCGGCGCTGGGCGCTGTGCTCATGACCTTCTTCGGCTATGCCGTTTCCGATCTCACGCGATCGTGGCTCCTGTACCAAGGCGTCATTTTCGTCCTGGTGATGATGTTCATGCCCACGGGACTGAGTGGTCTGGCCGGTCTGGTCGGCCGACTGCGCGAACGGCATGGCATGGGCCGGCTCGTTGCCGTGCTGATGCTGGCCCTCTTTGGCGCCGCGTTGCTTTCCGGGGGGCTCGTGGTGTTGATCGAACTCTTGCAGCGGCTCTTCTCGCAAGACTATCGATCGTTACTGCAACTCAATACGGGCAAGGCGTGGCCGGATGTCATGTTGTTCGGCCGGGCTTGGGCGCCGGGTGCCATTCTCACGTGGAGCGTGCCGGCGCTGCTGCTGGCTGCAGGGGCAACGGCGTTCTGGAGTGCACGCCGGCGGTTGGCGCAACTCGACGTTGACGCCTCCTTGCCACAGGGATCGTCGTTGAATGACAACGCAGTGGAGGAGAACCCGGTATGAGCGATTCGATCCTCAGTTTGGCCGGCTTGCGCAAAGCCTTCGGTGCGACCGAGATCATTCGCGGCGTGGATCTGGACGTACGCGTCGGCGAGCGGCATGCCGTGATCGGACCCAACGGCGCGGGCAAGTCGACGCTATTCCATCTCATCTCCGGCCAGGTGGCGCCGTCGTCGGGTTCGATCCGTTTCGAGGATCGCGATATCGCCGGGCGGTCACCGCAAGCCATCAATCGCCTGGGGCTTGCGCGCTCGTTCCAGATCACAAACATTTTTCCGAAGCTCACCACGTTCGAGAACGTGCGCCTCGCGGTGATGCGCGCCTACGGAATGCAGTATGCGTTCTGGCGATTCATCGATCGCGATCGACGCATTCGCGACGAAACGGAACGCTTGCTCGAACTGGTGCGTCTGCGTTCCAGGCGGAATACGGTTGCGGGGGAAATGGCGTATTCGGAACAACGATCGCTGGAGATTGCCATGACCCTCGCCTCCGACCCCCGACTTATCCTGCTCGACGAGCCAATGGCGGGCATGTCCAACGAAGAAACGGCCTATACCGCGCAGTTGATTCGTGAAACCACGGCGGGACGAACATTGATGATCGTCGAGCATGACATGGACGTGGTGTTTGCCTTGAGCGACCGGATCAGCGTATTGGTATACGGCCAGGTCATCGCCACGGGCACGCCCAAAGCGATCCGCGCCGACGCGGGTGTGCGCGAAGCCTATCTCGGCGACGAGGTGACCGCATGAATGCCATCGAAACCGGATTGCTCGAGGTGCGCGATATCCATGCGCACTATGGCAAGAGTCATGTGTTGCACGGCGTCGACCTGAGCGTCGGCGCTGATGAGGTGGTGAGCCTCGTCGGTCGCAATGGCTCGGGCCGATCGACCACGATGAAAACCATCATGGGACTGGTGGCGCCGACGTCCGGCCGCATCAGGTTGCGCGGCCGCGAATTGGCAGGCGCCCGCCCTTATGCGATTTGCCGCGCAGGCATCGCCTATGTTCCGGAGGAACGGGAGATTTTCCGCAACTTGAGCGTGGACGAGAATTTGCGAATGGGGGAGCAACGTCCGGTGCACGGCGCGCATCGCTGGACCATCGCGGAGATGTTTGACTATTTCCCGCGTCTGAAGGAGCGCCGCAATACAAAGGCGGGCAGTTTGTCGGGTGGCGAGCAGCAGATGCTCACGATGTGCCGATCGCTTCTGGGCAATCCGCTCGTCATCCTGATCGACGAACCCACCGAAGGATTGGCGCCCAAGCTCGTGGCGCAGGTGGCGGAGTGCATCCAGGACATGCATCGGAAAGGCGTCGCCGTGCTGCTGGTGGAGCAGAAGCTGACGATCGCACTGAAGGTGTCCACGCGGGTTTGCGTCATGGGTCACGGTCGTATCGTTTTCGACGGCAGCCCTGGTGAACTGACCGCCAACGACGCCCTGGTTTCCCAATGGCTGGCGGTGTAACGCTGCAACCGTTCTCACTTCTTGACGATAAGCGCATCATGAAAACACACACCCAAGACAAGGTCATCATCTCTTGCGCGGTCACCGGTTCGGTGCATACGCCGACGATGTCGCCATATCTGGCCATCACGCCAGACCAGATTGCCGAGCAAGCGATCGCTGCCGCCGAAGCGGGAGCCGCCATCCTGCATTTGCATGCTCGCGATCCCATCGATGGCAGGCCCACGCCGGATCCGGCCGTGTTTCAAGCCTTTGTGCCGCGCATCAAAGAGGCGACGAACGCCGTCATTAATATCTCCACCGGTGGCAGCACCCGCATGACGCTGGCTGAGCGCCTTGCCTATCCGCTACGCGCCAAGCCGGAGATGTGCTCGTTGAACATGGGTTCCATGAATTTCTCGATTCACCCGGCCGCTCGCCGCATTAGCGAGTGGAAGCACGCTTGGGAACAGCCCTACATCGAAGGCATGGAGGACCTGATCTTTCGAAACACCTTCAAAGACATCAAACATATTCTCAAGGTGTTGGGCGACGATTGCGGCACGCGTTTCGAATTCGAATGCTATGACATGGGCCATCTTTACAACCTCGCGCATTTCGTGGATGAGGGGCTGGTGCAAGGGCCCCTTTTCATCCAGAGCATCTTCGGCATCCTGGGCGGCCTGGGGCCGGATCCGGAAAACATCGTTGCCATGCGAACCACGGCAGATCGCCTGTTCGGTCGTGAGGGCTATCGTTTTTCCGTGCTAGGGGCAGGGCGGCATCAGATGCCCCTGGTCACCATGGCAGCGATCATGGGGGGCAACGTGCGAGTAGGCCTGGAGGACAGCCTGTACATCGGCAAAGGCAAATTGGCGACCTCTTGCGCCGAGCAGGTCATCAAGATCAGGCATATCCTGGAAGCGCTGTCGCTGGAGGTCGCCACGCCCGATGAGGCGCGCGCCATGCTGGGTTTGAAGGGCAGCGGCGCGACCGCGATATAGGATCGTCTTAAATCAAAACGTCAGCTTCACCGCCGCCGCGCTGCGCGTTGCCGGGCCGTGGAAAACCGCTTCGATGTTGTTGCCGTCCGGATCGAGGACGAAGCAGGCGTAATACGACGGATGATATTCGCGCAGTCCCGGCGCTCCGTTGCCTTTGCCGCCATGGGCCAAGGCCGTCTCATAGAATGCCTTGACCATGTCCTCATCCTGCGCTTGAAAGGCAAGATGATGACGTCCCGTCAATTTTCCCTGCGAGGCTTCACTTTTGGCGCTGGAGATGACGAGTTCGTCGATCCAGAAAAAGCCGTCACCCCCGCCGCCGATGGGAATATTCAGTACCGCCGCGATCGCCTCATAGAAGGTCCGGTTCGCGTCCAGGTCGTTGACCACCAGTTGGATGTGGTCGATCAGGCGGCCACGGTACAGTTCCTGTGCTTCCATCATGTCTCCCGGAAAGTGAGGTAGGTGCGGTTTATCGTAGACCAAAGATGATGCTTACTGCTCGGCAGCATGCTGCGCGTCGCGCTTTTTGACGCCCACCAGCGGTTCAGGTACGGGCCGAACATGGAGCTTGTTCAGGCCCGACATGGCGTCGCCGTGCACCTGCTCCGAAAGGCGCTCGGCGTCGCGCTGACGGATGTCATCGGCGGCATCCCGCACATCGACTTCGGCGCAACCCAACGCCCGCAGGCTTTCTGCACCCAATACATACGCCGATTCAACCGTTTCCCGGATCTGAAACTCGACCCCGGCACGAATGAGCTCGACGGCGTGGCCCCGATCGTAGCTTCGCACCAGCAGCTTGGCCTGCGGAAAGGCGTGCTGCGCCAGTTCCACGATTTGCAGGGCGGCCTTGGGATCGTCGATGCAGATCATGATCACATCGGCTTCACCGGCACCGGACTGGCGCAGGGTGTCGAGCCGTGTACCGTCGCCGAAGAACACCGTGAACCCGTAGCGTCCTGCGTCACGGATACGTTCGGGGTCCCGGTCGATGACGGAAAGATCGATCCCTTTCGACAGGGGCGCCTGCGAAGCAATCTGCCCGAAGCGGCCGAAGCCGATGATGAGCATGCGCCCCTTCAGATCGCTTGCCGCCTCGACGCCTACCATGGACGGTTCGGTACGGAGCAGCCGGTCGGTTGCAAGCATCAACAGCGGGGTGAGCGCCATCGACAGAATCACGACTGTGGAGAACATGGCGTTTTCGGTGGCGTCGATGACGCCGCCCGATGCCGCTGCGGTATAGAGCACAAAAGCGAATTCGCCGCCTTGCAGAAACGTCGAGGTTCGATGCACCGCTAGGTGATTGGTGCTGCCGAAAAGCCGCGCGACCGTATACACGACCACACCCTTCGCGATCATGAACGCGATGAGCATCGACAGCAAGAATCGCCATTCGAGGGCGACGACGGACAGGTCGAGCGACATGCCGACCGCCAGGAAGAAGAGCCCCATCAAGAGCCCGCGAAAGGGCTCGATGTCGGTTTCGATCTGGTGCCGATAGCTCGAATTCGACAGCATCACGCCAGCGAGGAATGCGCCCATGGCCATCGACAGGCCGGCGACTTCCATGAGCAACGCGGCACCCAGCACCACCAGAAGCGCGCCTGCGGTCATGACCTCTCGGGCGCGTGCGCGCGCCAGCAGAAAAAAGAAGGGATTGAGGCACCACCGCGACACGCCGAGCAGGAGCAGCAAGGCGCCCAGGGCCGTCAGAACCTCAACCCATCCGGCTTGCCCTTGCGACAGCGGCGAAAGAAAAGCCACGATTGCAAGCAGTGGCACGATCATCAGATCTTCGAAGAGCAGAATCGCGACCGATTGCTGGCCGCCTGCAGTTGAAATTTCGCCGCGATCCTGCAGCACCGACATGATGACCGCAGTGGAGGACAGCACGAAGCCAGCGCCTGCAATAAAGGCGACCGTACTCGAGAGTTTGAAGAGCACCATACCGGTCGCTGTGAGAATGGCGATCGTTGCCATGACCTGCACGAGGCCAAGCCCGAAAATCTGACCTCGCATGGCCCACAGTTTGGGCGGCCGCAATTCGAGCCCGATCACGAACAGAAACATGACCACCCCGAGCTCCGAGAAGTGCAGGATGGATTGCGCATCGGTGAAGAGACCGAGCACCGATGGGCCCACCAGCACGCCGGCCGCGAAGTAGCCCAGGACGGATCCAAGGCCGAGCCGCCGAAACAGCGGCACGGCCACCACGGCCGCAGCCATCAGAACGACTGCGGGGACGATCGTCTGTCCAAGGCTCGCATCAGCCATTGATTACCTTCATATTCGAGTTGTCGGGAACGCGGTGCCATGTGGCATTCCTCGGATCGAGGCGTTCCACGGGGAAAAATACCGGTTTATCGTGAAAATAATCGCGCGAGAGTCAAACATACTGCGCGAGATCAGGCCTTTTACCCTATTTCGCCGTTCCTGTTCGTGCGACACGGTTTATGCCGCAATGGCACTAGCCATCGTCCGCATCCTTATGAAGGATTTTTGACTCGGCGTTCCCTGTATACCCGACGATTATTCAGCACAGTCGTTATTTTGAAGCTATATGCCGACAAATCTGCGAGGGAAGGGGATAACGGAGCGGTTATTGCTGTCAATCGCCAAACATCTGTGGATGGTTTGGCCGCTGCTGATTTGGGTTGTCGTTCATTAACTGAGGATATCCGCATGGCAAGCGTGACAAGAATAAGAGAAAGCATGCGGGCCCGATTCGTCAGAACGGTTCTGCTGCCGTTGTTCCTGATGCTCGCTTTCATGATGATTGTGGGGTTTTTCGGCCTGGAATGGGCCAGGCAACGTGTGGATGATGCCGCGATCGCCCAGCAGGAGAAGACGCTGCAGGTCGAAATCAGCAATCGTCAGCGCGATCTGGCCATACAGTTGGGAAGCGTGGCCCGATGGCTTCCGCTCGCCCAGAAGCTGCAGGAGGCACCGCTGGATCGCGCGTGGCTTTCGGAGAACGTGGGCGCGTGGCTTTACGAAATGTTCGATCATGACGACGTCTACATCGTCGATCTGGCGGGGAGCCTCATCTACGGCGCTGTATCGGGGCGCGAAGCAGACAGCGCCGAATTCGGGAGAATCAGCAGTGCGATAGCGCCGGTGGTGGCGTCGTTTCAGCCAACCGGCAACTCCAGAACGTCGACCGGCTCACCTCGTCACACCTCGCTCGGTGTCAGTGCCGATGCAGAGGAGGATTTCACCAATGACGGTCCGCGAGGATCGCAGCGCGTCCGCCTGATGCTGCTGGACGATCTTCCAGCGATCGTGACCGCCCGCTCTGTGGTGTCGGCGCGTTCGGCCTCGCAGGCGTTCGACAGCGCCTTCGTTGCGATAAGCGTGGCGTATTTTCATACTGCCTATCTCGAGAACCTGGCGAAGCATGTGGGTCTGGACGCGCTGCGGTATTCCCGCACGCCTTCGGCGCTCGGCAGCGAGCGCAGTCTGGCGCTGCATGCCAATGACGGAAGTGACGTCGGTTATCTGCTGTGGACGCCGGTATTGCCGGGCACTCAAATGGCCAGCGTCATCGCGCCGGTAGGTATCGGTACTTTCATTCTCGTCATTCTGGTCAGCGCTTATATGGCGCGCGCCATCTGGTTGTCGGCCCTTCTGTTGTCACGAAGCATTATCGAATTGCAAGCCAGCGAGGCCCAGGCGCAGCATCTCGCTTATCACGACGTGCTGACCGGGCTGCCGAACCGAGCGCTTCTGAACGAGCGGATCATTCAGGCGCTCGGACATGCCGGGCATGGCGAGCAGATGGCGATCCTGATGCTGGACCTGGACCGCTTCAAGCACGTGAACGATACCCTGGGCCATCATGCCGGAGACCTCCTCATCAAAGAAGTGGCTCAGCGTTTGCAACTGCTCGCTCAACCCAGCGATACGGTGGCACGCCTTGGCGGCGACGAGTTCGTGATCGTTCGGTCGGCTGTACGCGATCGGGCCGATGTGAATGCGTTCTGCAAACGGATTGTGGAAGTGGTCAGCGATCCGTTCGAATTGAATGGGAACAACGTTCACGTGAGTGTGAGTATTGGCGTGGTCACGGCGCCGCTCAATGGCATGGAGCCCGGTGAACTGATGCGCAAGGCCGATATCGCCCTATACGCGGCAAAGGCCGAGGGGCGGGATCGGCACACCTATTTCGAATCGTTTATGGACGACAGGGTACGGGTGCAACGCGCCATTGGTGTGGACCTGCGCAGCGCCGTGAAGAGCGGCCAAGGGCTGGCGGTGCACTATCAGCCGCTCATCGATGCGAAGAGCCAGAAGATCATCGGTCTGGAGGCGCTGCTGCGTTGGGAGCATGCGACCCGGGGATCGATCAGTCCGGGGGAGTTCATCCCGGTTGCGGAAGAAACCGGCATCATTCTGCCGCTTGGCGAATGGGTGCTTCGGGAAGCTTGCCGCACCGCGAAGCGTTGGCCGGATCTATTCGTGGCGGTCAATCTCTCGCCGGTGCAGTTTCGATCCGCGGATTTTGCGGCGCGCATGATCGATATCGTCGCGCAGGAAAGCTGCGCGGCGAGCAGCATCGAATTCGAGATTACGGAAGGGATGCTGTTGAGCGAGGACGAAGCATCGAAAGCGGCGCTGGAAGCGTTGCGCGCTGCTGGTTTTCGCATCGCACTGGACGATTTCGGCACGGGTTACAGCAGTCTCAGCTATTTGCGCCGCTTCAAGGTCGATAAGATCAAGATCGACCAATCCTTCATCCAGAACCTGGGCGGCCACGAAGATACGTCGGCGATCATCGAGTCGGTCATCACGTTGGGGCGGGCAATGGGGTTGACCGTCGTGGCCGAGGGCGTCGAAACGAGGGATCAGAAAGACACATTGGTCGCCGCCGGCTGCCACGAGCTGCAGGGATATCTGTTCTCCCGAGCGGTGTCGGAACTGGATCTTGTACAGCTCATGGCACGCTCCGAACCGAATGCGGATACGGCGCTTTCGGAGCATGAGCCGCGGTAACGCGGCCCATGCGCCGGGTGTCAACGCACCAACACGCGCAGCGTCAAAAACGAGAACACCATGCAGCCGACCATCGCCAGGATGAGCGGCCAGGCAGAGCCTTGCAACTGTGTGCCCACGACGGCCGCCACCACGGCTCCGGCACCCATCTGGATACTGCCGGCCAACCCCGAGGCAGCCCCGGCGACATCGGGCCGCACGCTGACCGCGCCCGCGATGCAGCTGGGCAAGGTCAGCCCGTTGCCCATCGCCACCACGAGCATGGGAACGAAAAAGGCCAGCGGGTGCATCAGGCCGGCCGCATGCAGCCCAGCCATCACGAACGCGGCTGCTGTGCTGATCACGATGCCAACGTGCATCATGCGCCGCGGCCCGAAGCGCGTGGTGTAGCGCCCTGAGCCGAAGTTGCCGAGCATATAGCCCACACTGACCAGGGCGAAGTACATCCCGTATTCCACCGGGGTCCTGCCCATGAGGTTGACGACGACGTAGGCCGCACCGCCCACAAAGGCGAAGAACGCGGCTCCCGACCCTGCGGATGTCAGCGCGTAGCCCCAGAAGATCCTGCTGCGCAAGAGCACGCCGTAATCCCGGCCGAGTTGCGATGCGCTGGACGTGACGCCCACGCGCGGCGCCGTTTCGTGCAGCCGGCGATAGGTGGCCCAGAGCGCGACAATGCCGAACACGGTGAGAAACGCAAATCCCGCGCGCCAATCGAACGTCGCCTCGAGCGCACCCCCGATCGTGGGCGCCACCATCGGCGCCACCGCCATGCCCATCGTGACGTAGCCGATCATGCTTGCAGCGCGATCCCGTTCGTAAAGATCGCGGACGATGGCGCGGCTGAGCGCGATGCCGGCACAGCCGCCCAGCGCCTGAATGATGCGGCCTGCGATGAGTGTGCCGATGTTTGGCGCCAGCATGCAGATGACCGATCCCACCACGAAGATGGCCAGACCGCCCAGAAGTACGGGTCGGCGGCCGTAGCGGTCGGAAATCGGGCCGATGATGAGCTGGCCCACGGCGATGGCGGCGATATACACGGAAAGCGTGAACTGGATCGCCGCGTAGTCCACCTGCAGCATCCGCGCCATGCCGGGCATCGAGGGCAGATAAAGGTTGATCCCAAGCGGGCTGACCGCAGCCACCATCACCAGCAGCAGGATGAAGCTGCGCGTCGAGGAGGCCTCAGGCCCGCGGTGAGACGCGGGCGGCGGGCTGGGCGAGGTGTGCTGCATGAGATGTCCCGGCAAAGGGTCGAGTTTACGTCGCGTCCGGTCGCGGGCCTGCCGGGGGGGCGTCAGCCGCCGCCCTGCTGATCGGGCATGGAAAGCCCGATCAGCCAATGCCCCTGTTCGTGGCCCGTTTCGTCGCCAGGATAAAGGCATTGAGTTCGGCGTCTCGGTCCGGCTCATTCGCGCTGACGTAACGCGGTTCGGGGTAGGCGGCCAACTGCACCACGGCAAGCTTGGCGGCCGTGTCGATGAAGATGCGCTGGCCCGAGTGGCCCATCGCCATCATGGCGCCGTCCGCACGCAGCCACCAGCTATAGCCGTAAGCAGATAGCCCGAGCGCGTGCCGCTGCGCGGTGTGTTGATCGGGCGGAATCGCAAATGCGGGCGCGGCCGATTGCGCAACCCAAGCCTCGGGCAATAGGCGCTTGCCATCCACCACGCCATCGTCCAGTACGAACTGGGCGAAGCGGCCAATATCGCGCAGCGTCATCCCCGCACGGCTCCCGCCGATCTCCTGGCCATCGTCCGACTCCAGCGTGTAGTAAGCGTCGAATTCCATGCCGCAAGGCTGCCAGATCCGGGCGGACATGTAATCCGCCAAGGTGCCGCCGCTCGCTGCGCTCAACACGGCGCCCAGCAGGTAGGTGTCGCCCGTGTTGTAGTGCCAAGTCGAACCGGCGGGATGGGCGCGGGCGCACGCTTGCAGCAGTGCCAGCACGCCACCCGGCACCTTGTCTGCAAGCGATTTGCTGTATCGGTTCACGTCCGACGACTTGTCCGTATAGTTCTCTTCCCAGGCGATGCCGGACGACATCGTCAGCAGGTGACGTATCGTCACGGCGTCATAGGCGCACTGGGCCAATGCGGGAACGTACTTCGACACGGGATCGTCCAGACTGGCGATCGAACCGTCGTGCAAAGCGGCGCCGGCCAGCATGGCGGTCATCGACTTTACGGTCGACATTGTCGACCAACGCTCATGCGGCTGAAGACCCAATCCGTAACGCTCGAGAACGATTTGTCCGCGGTGGATGACAAGCAAGCCGGCCACGTTGTTGCGATCCATCAGGTCGCCAACGTGTCGGGTTTCGCCATTCAGCGAATAACTCGCCGCGATCTCGGGTGCGCGGGGGAAGGGTCGGGGTCGCCCGGCGCGGCGTATGGTGCGCGTGGCGAAAAGCCGGTCGACGATCCGGTAGCCGTACGACTGCAAGCAAGGCGGCCACAGCAGGAAATCTTCGCCGCGCGGCAAGTGTTCGATGGGCTCAGCCGTGGGTGTCGTCTGGATGTCGGTCATGCGTTTCTCAAAGAAATGCCGGGCACGTCGCCCGGCTCGTATCAGTCGTTGCGTACGCCTAAACGCTTGACGATCGGTCCCCAGACGTCGGCCTCTGTCTGCATCGATTGTGCGATCGAGTCAGGACCCAGTGCCTTCGGTGGTGTCATGTAAATCTCGTCCATTTGCTTGCGCACGGCATCGTCAGCCCAGAATTGCTGTGTGGCGTACACCAGGCGTTTCACAACCTCGTATGGAGTGCCTTTCGGCGCCATGAGGCCGTACCAGGCGTCGCCGGGAAAGCCCGTGGCGCCAACTTCTTCGATGGTGGGCACGTTCGGCAGTTGGGGTATCCGTTCGGACCCGAAGATGACGAGTGGAATCGCCTTGCCCATGTTCACTTGCGGAATGGCGCCTGTGAGTGCATCGGCAGTCAGGTCGATTTGTCCGCCAATGAGGTCCATCATGGCGGGCGCCGCACCCTTATACGGTACGTGCGACATCTCGATATTGAAGTGCTCGGCAAGGAATGCCACATTGAGATGGGTGGAGTTGCCGATGCCTGCCGATCCGTAGTTGAGGTGGCCAGGATTGGCTTTGGCGTGCTTGACCAAGTCGGACACCGAACGAATCCCGGCGCCGGGATTTGCCACCAGCACTTGCGAGGTGCCCGCAATCTTGGTGACGGGCGTGAAGTCGCGTGTTGGATTGTAGGCGAGCTGTGAATAGGTAAACGGGTTTACCGACATGTTCGATGTGCTGCCAAACAGCAGCGCATAGCCATCGGGCGGTTGCTTGGCGACATAGGCCGCCGCAATGCTGCCATTGGCCCCTGGCTTGTTTTCCACGACCACCGTGCCGCCAATGGCCTTGGAAGCATAAGCCGCCCATGCGCGCGCGAGCGCATCGGCCGCACCCCCCGCAGCGACCGGTACGTAAACCGAAATCGGACGCACTGGCCAATCTGCCGCTTGAGCAGGTAATGCGCAGGCGAGCGCTACGGAGGTTGCCGCGATGGCACATGGCAGGCGCCGGACGAGTGACATTGCCAACTGCGTGATAGGCGAGTAGTGGGCCATGACGTGACGCTCCTGGAGACAACGTTCGAAGGTTGACGAATTCTAGGTAGGCGCACAGATGACGTCCAATGCATAATTTGTCATCAAACCATAATCAAAACATCACATTTTTGGGCCGACGATGAACCTGCAACAGCTCGAGCATTTTCTTGTTCTGGTAGAGACCCAATCATTCAGCCGTGCTGCGGCCAAGCTGCACATGACGCAACCTGCATTGAGCCGCAGCATCAACGCGCTGGAGGACGGGCTCGGCGGACGTTTGCTGGAGCGGAACAAGGGAAAAACGCTGACGGCGCTGGGGCAACTCGCGATCGTGCGGGCGCGGCGCATCAGAGTCGAACTCGCCGAGCTGCGGCGCAGTGCCACATTATTGGCAGACTACGCGGGTGGATCGCTCAGACTGGGGCTCGGGCCCACGCCGACCGCGATCCTTTCTCTTCCGCTAATGCGCGAGATGATCCAGCGTTACCCAGCGATCAAGCTGCTGCTCAGTGGCGGTGCGCCTGAAGTGCAGGTACAGGAACTCCGCGAAGGCACTGTGGATGCGTTGGTCGTGCATCGCAATCACATTCCGGCAGATGCCGACCTCCATCTCGATTTCTTTCCTCGCACGCCGCTGGGTTTTGTCGTGCGCGCCGGCCATCCTTTGGCGGCGGGAGAAAATCTGGACTTCGAGGCATTGCGTCGCTATTCGGTCGCCGCAAGCGGTCGTGCGATGAGCGACGAGGTCCTTCACCCACTGAACGCGCACTTCGGCCCGCCAGTGCATTTTGTGGATGTCATTCAATATCAGTCGAACGATATCCAGGCGCTTGTCGAACTGGTACGAACGAGCGATACCGTATTTTTCGGTGTGCTGCAGGTCGCTCAGCCACTGATGCAGCGGGGCGAATTGGTTCGCGTCGAGGTGCAGCCGGCGTTGGAACTGTCCTCACAGTTCGTGTTCGTCACGCTGGAAGGCAAAACGTTGCCGCCGGCATTGGCCCGTCTGCAAGATTTGTGTGCGACATACATGTCCGATTCCGTTGCGTATCGATCGCTCGAGAGCGTGGTCAAGGGACCGCATCCCGTCGATTGATGAGTAACTGAGCATTTCTGTTCTACGACTTTAGTTGTAGTTATCGTGCCAAATAGAAATATTTCGCTTAAGTGACAATGGTAACCAAGGGTAGTGACTGCTAGCCTAAAAGGATGAGTACGACTAGTGCTTAGGCGTACTTCCAGCCCATCCTGGCATAACTGATCACATTTTTACCCATCGAGGAATTCCCTTGACGTTCGCATCGAAAAAATGGCTGAAGGCCACGGTCGCGTTGAGCGCATCCTATTGCGCTGGTGCCGCAGCAGCGGATCTGACCGTTTCACCCAGTGACTGGTACGTATACGATAGCTCGGCCAACTTTCCCGGCGGCGTACTTGTCAACGGCGGCAAGCTGACGATTGGCGGCAACAGCGGTGGTTCGGGTGTGGTGATGAATGGCAACGTCGATGCCACGTCGAACGGCATCGTAGGGGGCTTCGGTACCATCAACGGCGATCTCAACGTGTCCGGCAATGCGCGCGTGGCGCCCGGCTACCCCGTGGATACGCCAACCATCGTCTCCAATGGCAACCTCGTCGTGAACGGCAACTTGTCGATGAACAACGCCGTGTTCGACTTCGAAACCGGCTACGCGGGACTTCCGATTACGCAACCTGGCACGGGTGACAATATCACTGTTCGCGGCAACGCCGCTTTGAACAACACGACGTTGAACGTCTCCGTGAATACGTTGGGGACGACGGCGGGCTATTACCGGATCCTGTCGTACGGCGGCACTTTGAGCGGCAACGGCCTGACGTTGGGTACGATCACCGGCGACTCCACACCGGCGGCGACGATCCAGTCGCTTACCGACGATAAGCACATCAATCTCATCCTGGGCCCGGGTACCACCAACCTGTGGAACGGCAATGGCGTTGCGTCGTCCACGCGAGCGGGCGGCGGCAATGGCACATGGACCGCGAACAGTGCGAACTGGAACAATCCCGCCAGTGCCGCGGGCGCACTGCCCAATGGCGGCTATGCCATTTTCACGGGCGCAGCGGGGTTGGTAACGGTCGATGGCCGCGACGGCCCGGTGCGCGTGTCCGGCATCCAGTTCGCGACCGACCGATATCGTTTGCAGGGCGCGCCGATTACTTTGGTGGGCAATGGCGGCAATCCGCCGGCGATCGTGGTGGGTGACGGCACTTACGCCGCCGGCCGGTTTGTCGACACCATCGACAATGCGCTGCAAGGCACGGAAGGTTTCGTCAAGACCGGCGTGGGATCGGTCATTCTGAACGGCGACAGCAGCGGCTTGACCGGCCCCATCCTGATCGCAGACGGCGCTTTGGAAATCAACGGCAAGTTGAACGGTCCGATGGGTATCGGCCGTGAGGTCGTGCTGGCGGGCGTGGGCCAGGTGGGCAGTACCGTGCTCTATCCCACAGCCGTGATTTCGCCGGGTAACGATGGTTCGCCGATGGGCACGCTCACCGTCAATGGCGATCTCACTTTCGACCAGGGTACCGTCTACCGCGTGCATGCCGATCCAACCGGCACCGCGAGCGACCGCATCCGTGTGACGGGCATTGCCTATCTCGATGGCAGCGTGGCCCATGTGGGGCCAAACGGCAGCTACGCCCCGCGCACGACTTATTCGATCTTGACGGCCGACGGGGGCATCCGCGGCCAATTTACGGGCGTGTCGAGCGCGTACGCTTTTTTGACGCCCACGCTCAGCTACGACGCCCACAATGCCTTCATGACGCTGGCGCGTAACGACGTGCCGATCGGCAGCGTGGGCGGTACGGGCAACCAAGGCAGTGTGGGAGGATCGTTGGACAATGAGGCGCCGCCCGCGAGTGGCGGTGGCACGCCTGCGCCTGGCGCAGGATCGCCAACACCCGGTGCCGGATCTCCGTCACCGGGCGCTGGCACGCCGTCACCGGGCGCCGGCACGGCTTCGCCCGGAACCGGGTCGCCATCGACGGGCAATGGCGCCTCATCGGGCGGCAATGCATCGGCGTCACCGGGCAATGAAGCGGCACCGTCCGGGAACGGTACTTCACCAGGTCAGGGCGGATCTCCCGTGGCGGGAAGCGGCAACGCCCCTGTGGCAGGCTCTGCCGCCAGCCAGGTGGCGGCTGCCGTGCTCACGATGACGCCAGACGAAGCGCGATCGGCGTTGAACATGCTTTCCGGTGAAGCGTATGCGAGCACCGCCAGTGTGCTGCAAGGCCTGGGCGACACCGTGCGTACGCTGCCGCAGGTCCGTCTGCGCGCCAACCTCGACGCACCCATGGTTGCGGGTCAACCCACCGCGCAATTGGGCGGCGCATCGTCCAACGCGTTGCCGCAAAGCGGCGCCTCGCCGGTTTGGGCGCAGGTCTTTGGCAACTGGCGCACGTTCGCAAGCGACGGCAATGCGTCGCGCGTGCGCCAACATGACGGCGGACTCTTCATCGGGGGCGACGGTGCCGTGGGCGGCGGCTGGCGTTTGGGTGGTGCACTCGGCTACATCGACAGCCGCAGCACGATCTCCGATACGTCGTCGCGCACGAATGTCGACAGCTACACGGCGACGGTGTTTGGCGGTCGAAACTTCTACATTGGCCCGGGTCATCTTCGTTTCACGGCCGGCGCGGCGTATACGTGGCACGATATCGACACCAAACGCGATGTGGTGGCCGGGAGTCTGAATCAGCGGTTGTCAGCGTCTTATCACGCGTCGTCGACGCAAGTGTTCACCGAGCTTGGCTACAACCTGAAGCTCGGTGATGCCTACACCGTCGAACCTTTTGCCGGCTTGGCATGGAATAACCTGCGCACGCGGGACTTCGAAGAAACGGGCGGCACGGCCGCACTGCGCGGCAAGGGCCAAACCGACGATGTGACGAGCACCACGGTGGGACTGCGCGGCGCATGGAAGTTCGGCGCCGAACGTGCACCGAGCCGGCTGACCGCATCGCTGGGCTGGCGCCACGCCATGGGCGATGTGAAGCCGAGTCAAACGCTGGCGTTCGAGGGCGGCGGCACGTTCTCGGTGACGGGTGTGCCCATTGCACGTGATGCCGCCGTGCTCGGGCTGGGCGCTGACATGACGATCGCACGCAACACGACGCTGGGCATCGGCTACGACGCGCAGTTAGGTGGCGGCAATCGGCAGCACTCGGGTCTGCTCAATCTGGCGATGCGTTTTTAATTTGCCGTGCGCGATCAGGGGCGCGATTCGATCATTGTCGAACGCGCCCTGGCTCGGCGCCCACGCATCAGGCGATTTGAGTCATGTCTGAAAAAGGTTCAGGGCATGTCCAAAGAAAAGAGTGCGGCGAAATACCAGGCGATGAAAATCGCGCTGATCACGGCGATCGCAATGCTCAACCCGCGTTCCGGCCCGCGCGTGCGCCAAGCCAGTATCAATGCCAGTAGGGTGATGACGGGCAGAAGAAGAAAAAGGATCGGCATGGCAGTCGTCCGGTGATGATGGGTTTTCGCCGCGGCCTTCCGCGCTAAGGCCGGGGCAACGATGCCCAGCGAACAACCGTCGGCATCATCGCAGACGCCGTCGTCATGTGATCCTGATTCGATAGCTCGACGTAGCGCAACGCGTCGCCCGTTAAACCGATGCGCGCCAACACATCGCGAGCGCTGCGTGCACCGTCGAGCATTTCGGCCGAGCCCGCAGGAAAACCCGGCCATTCTTCCGTCGCCATCGCCAGCATCACTTCGGCTTTGCCCGGTTTGAGCGCGGCCAGGTCTTTCAATATGCGGCTGTCGTCCCACCAGACGGCAGGACTCAGCGACACGTAGCGTTGAAATGCCTGCGGCTGGGTCGCCAGCGCATGGAGCACGTAATAGCCACCGAGCGAATGGCCGGCCAGCGTTTGTCGTGTGGCATTGACGCGATATTTCGCGGCAAGCGCGGGCCGCAGCTCATTGACGAGGAAGTTCGTGAAGGCGTCCGCACCACCAGGCTTTGGACCGCGCAGGCGTTCCAGCGACGCAGGATTGATCGCGGGCGGTACGAAATCCCAGGTTCGTCGTTCGCCATTGATCGGCTCGTCGCCAGGATACGCCACCCCCACGACAAGGGTAGGGGCAGCGTCAGTAAGCTTGCCCTTCTCCGGCATGAGGGGGAACTGGCGTAGCAGGCTCACGGCGTCTGCCGCCGCGCCAAAGTACGCATTGGCGTCGAGCAGGACCAGCACGCCGTAACCCTCGGGTGGCGGCTCTCCCGGAGGTACCGACACGAAAATGCGATAGTCGCGACCTGCGCGAGAGGTGAGGTTGAACACCTGCGTGTGCGGCAATGCAGTCGAATCGGCGGGCACCAAAGCAGGTGCCGATTCGGACGCCGAGGTTGACGCCAACGCAGGTGCGCCTGCCGCACGGGCGTCGACGCCAGGCGTGGCGGCAGAGGCATCATGCGCCAAGGCATTTCCGGCCATTGCAGCCAATAGACTCAGACCGGCGAGCCGGCGATATACGGTACTGATCATGTAGCGGTTCTTCCTGATTCCGGGAGCGCATGGCGGCATGATACCGGCAGCAATCACGCTGACGATTTTGCCACGCGCGCGGATGCGAGGTCTCCGCAGTAATCTACAACCGCAACTTCCGCGCAATCGGCAATCCCGCGTTTGGCGCCCGTGCGCACAGAATCGATCCTGTCGTGGACTCGGTGACGAACATCGTGCGTCTATCTTGACCGCCGAACGCGAGATTGGTGGTGGAGGCACCAGCCGGGCTGCGCCAGATCGCCATGGGCTCGGCACGATGATTGAGCAGCCACACATAGCCGAGACCGGGATTGCACACCAGAAGATTGCCCGCGGTGTCGACGGCCAGGCCATCGGGTCCGCTTGGGCCGTATGAGGTGAAAAACTGGCTCACTTTGCTCACGCTGCCATCGGCAAGCAATGGCACCCGCCAGACGCAATTTCCGCGCGTGACGGCGAGGTAAAGCACCTGGCCGTCAGGCGAGAGCGCCACGCCATTCGGGCTCGGCACGTTCGCCAAGAGTTGATCGAGGCGTCCATCGGGCCGCAGTCGATAGAGCCGGCCGCTTGGATCGTGCAGGCCGCTCTGGCCTTGATCGGTGAAGTAAAGATTGCCATGCGCGTCGAAAATGAGATCGTTCACACCCTTGAAGCGCTCACTGTTGCGCCGCGCCAGGAAGGGCGTGACCACGCCCGTGTCGATGGCCAACGACATCAACCCATTCTTGTAATCGGTGATCAGCAAATGCGCGGGATCGGTGAACTTCATCCCATTGGGTTCACCGTCGTATTCCGCGATCAATGACCATTGGCGGTCCGGCGTGATGCGAAAGATTCGGCCCCACGGGATGTCGGTCACATACAAATTGCCTGCATCGTCGAAGACGGGACCTTCGAGAAAGGAATCCACGGGTGTACCGCCGCGGTTGGCGTCGGCCCAGTCGCTGCGCTCGGGGCGTCGAAAGGCATCGGGCATGCTCGACCACACCTCGAAGTCGATCATCTCAGGCGCGTTGGGATAGAACATGTTTGCCTCCGTCGTTACTTGGCATCGAAGCCGATGCTGGCGGCCACCTTGCCCCACATCGCGCCGCTATCGGCAAGGATTTGCTTGAAGGCTTGCGCATCCACCGCACGCGGTTCGGCGCCCATGCCGGCCGCGAACGTTTTCATGTCGTCCGCTTTCATCGCGGTGGCAACCTCACGCTGCAGTCGCGAAGTGATTTCCGGCGGGACGCCTTTCGGTGTCCAGAGCCCGGTCCAGTTGACCACGCCGAAATCCTTCACGCCTGCCTCCGCGAACGTGGGCACATCAGGCAAAACGGCCAAGCGTTTGTCGCCGCTGACGGCGAGCAGTCTGAGCTGTCCGCCCTGGACCGCGCCCATGACGCCTGTGGTTGACGCGAACTGGAAATCGATGACCTTGCCCATCACCGCCTGGGTCGCTTCGGCTGCGCCTTTGAATGGCACATGCATGAAGGTGACACCTGTGGCTGAGGCCAACGCCTCGGCGGCGAAATGCGGCGTCGTGCCCGCGCCACCGGAGCCGTAAGTGAGCAAGTTCGGCTTGGCCTTGGCCTGTTTGATGAGATCGTCCAGGGATTTGTAGGGGCTGTCGGCGGACACCACCAGTGCCATAGGCGCGAAGATAAAGGCGGATATCGGTTCCAGGTCCTGTGCGGGATCGAATGGCAATGTCTTGAAGATGTGCGGAAGAAGTGAATACGTGGTGTCATTCGCGACCAGGGTGTAGCCGTCGGGCGCCGCGCGCGCAACTTGATTGACCCCGATGGTTCCGGTGGCACCGGGCTTGTTTTCCACAACAAAGCTCTGACCCGTCTGCACAGAAAGCGCCTGCGCCATCTTGCGTGTGGCGACGTCCACCGCGCCGCCTGGGCCGTAAGGGACAACAATGCGAACGGATCGGCTTGGCCACGTATCGGCGGCATGAGCGAGGCCGGCCCCGATCGTGGAAGCGATCACGGCGAGCGTCAGTGTGCCGCGCTTGATCCAGGCGCGCGTACGGAATGTTGATGTCATGTTGTCTTCCTCTCTTCTTATGATGGGTCGATCGGCCTCGATCATCGGGATCGAATGCCTTCAAGTGCGGTTTGCGCTCGCATTTTCCGGTTGTCGCGGCGCGGTGCGCGATTCAGGCATGCGCCGAGTGGCGTGCAAGCACGGCCAGCGCATTGCGCGCGGCTGCCACACCCATGTTGACGTACGCCGCACCAGTCACACCGCCGATATGCGGACTGAGGATGATGCGCGGTTCCTGTTGAAAGGGATGGCCCTGCGCCATGGGCTCCACGGCAAAGCTGTCCAGGCCCGCCGCCATCACGTGGCCCGAGCGGACGGCGGCAAGCAGCGCTTGCTCGTTGACCAAGCCGCCGCGTGCGGTATTGACGAGAATGACGCCGGCCCGGCATTGCGACAGCGCGGTCGCATTCACCATCTCGCGGTTGTCGTCCGTCAACGGGCAGTGCAGGGATATCGCGTCCGATTCCGCCCAAAGGGAGTCGAGCGACACGACGTCAATGTAATCAGGCAACTGTTTTGCATACGGGTCATGGCCGATCACGCGCATATCCATGCCATGCGCCATGGCGGCCATGCGTTGACCGATCGCGCCCAGTCCGATCAGACCGATGGTCTTGCCGGCGAGCTCCACGCTTTTGTGCGTCGACTTGTCCCAATAGCCGTGACGCATCCGCGCATCGAGCGCGACCACGGATTTGGCGCACGTCATCAATAGCGCGAGCGCCTGCTCCGCGACGGCAGCGGCATTGGCGCCCACGGCTGCAACGACGTCGATGCCGCGCGCGGCGGCTGCAGCCTTGTCGATGGTATCGGTGCCGCTGCCGTGTTTGGAAATCACGCGCAGCGCAGGCGCGGCGTCCATCGCGGCTGCGCCTACCTTGCTGTAGCGCACGATGATCGCGACGGGATTGTGCGTGCGGCAGAGATCGACAATGCTCTGCTCCGACGGGGTTTTGCCGACGTAGTGCACGTCGTAGCTACCGAGCAGCGCGAGCGCTTCGGGCGCGAGATCGGCACCGGTGACGAGAACGGCAGGCTTATGGGCGGTGGGTGGGGGCGTCACAATGTTTCCCCTTCCTTGAGCACGCCCGCGCTGCGCAGCGCGGCGGTCAACCATTTGGCTTCGGTGTCGCCGCCTTGGATCGCTGCGATTCGCGCGGCTTCATCGCGCACTTTCTTTTCTGCAGCCGGCAATAGCGCTTCGATTTTTTCGCGCTCGACCACCACTACGCCGTCAGCGTCACCGATGATGAAGTCGCCCGGATGAACGGTGACGCCACCCACAGATACCGGATGACCGATACGTCCCGGCACGTTTTTCGTCGGGCCGTTCGGATTGGTGCCGGCGGCGAACACCGGATAGTTCATCTCGATGATCTCGACGGTGTCGCGCGCGGCGCCATCCATGACCACGCCGGCAATGCCCAGCTTGCGGCAGGCGGTCATCATGATGGTGCCCATCAGTGCCGATGTCAGATCGCCCTTGCCGTCGATGACGAGAACGTCGCCGGGTCTGGCCAGCGAAATGGCCGCATGAATCATGAGGTTGTCGCCGGGCCTGACTTCCACGGTTAACGCGCTGCCTGCGACTGTCATGCGCGGATCCAACGGCCGAATCCGGCCACTGAGCGCGCCACGCCTGCCGGCGACGTCGGCCAGAATGGCGGGTTGCAGCGCAGCGGCACGCGCAACGATCTCGGCACTGACGCGAGGGAAGTCCTTGATGATGTCTTGGTTTGCCATGAATATTCCTGGTTGCGATATGAAGGGAGGAGTCGGAGTGAGCCGCGCACGCGGTACCGCCGGATAGCGTGCGTCGTATGCAGGGTGGTGGCAGGCGCAGGCGCATGCGGGTGCCACGTTCGAAGCCGGTGCGATGCCGGTGGAAGAGGCATCGCGCGCGGTCATGGTCTTACTCGACCTTGGCGCCGGAATCCTTGACGATCTTTCCCCACCGAACGCGGTCGTCATGGATCAGCTTGGCGAATGCTTCCGGCGTGCTGGTCAGCACCCGCGCACCTTGCTCTTGATATTTCGTGCTGAGGTCTTTGGCCTGCAATGCCTTGTTGAATTCGGCGTTGAGGCGATCGACGATGTCCTTGGAGACGCCTGCGGGCGCGGCCAATCCGAACCAGGTCACGGCTTCAAACCCTGGGTAGCCGCGCTCGGCGATGGTGGGCACATCCGGCAGATCCGGCACGCGTTGCGCCGACGTGACGGCGAGCGCGCGCATCTTGCCGCTGCGCACATGGCCGATCAACGTGGGCACCGAAGACAGGTACATGTCGATCTGACCGCCGATCAGATCGTTGGAGGCTTGCGCCGCGCCTTTGTACGGAATATGCGTGAACTGGACACCCGCCGCGTTCTGCAGTTGAACGGCGGCCAGATGCGACACCGTGCCATTGCCCGAACTTGCATAATTCAACACGCCGGGCTTGGCTTTGGCTGCGGCGATCATGTCGTCGAACGACTTCATCGGCGAGTTGGTGGGTACGACGATGACCAGTGGTGCGTCGGCGATCAATCCGATTGCCGACAGGTCTTTTTCGGGGTCGTAGGAAAGTTTCGAGTAGAGCGTGGGGTTGATGGCCAGGTTGCTGGTTTGCCCCAGCACCAGGGTGTAGCCATCGGCGTCCGATTTGACGGCCATATCGACGCCGATGTTGCCGCCTGAGCCAGGACGGTTTTCCGTAACGATGTTCCAGCCCGTGTTCTTGCCCACGGCGACCGCGGCCTCGCGTGCCAACACGTCCGTACCGCCGCCGGGCGGGAAGGGCACGATCAATCGGATGGGTTTATTGGGATAGCCCTGCGCTGCACTCACTGCAGATGCCAAGACAAACGCCAAGCCTGATACAGCGCGTGCGATGCCATTCATAGTTTTGTCTCCGATCGTTTTTATGGTGGCCAGATTGTGTTCGCCTGTTCCACCCAATACAATAGGCGTTCGTATAGCGGAACATGTTGCACACCATGAACACTGACCAGGACACTGAACTGAACGAATCGGAGAGCGACGACGGTGTTACCGCCGTTCGGCGCGCAATGCGGATATTGGCGGCGTTCGGCGTGGAAGATGCGAGTTTGTCGCTCGCGGAATTGAGCCGGCGCACGGATTGCCATCGTTCCACCGTGCTGCGTCTGGCCAGAACGTTGGCCATGGACGACTACCTGGCGCAACGTCCAGACGGTACGTGGCGGTTGGCCCGGGCCGCGGGATGGCTGGGCGCCTGTTATCAGGCTACGTTCAACGTGCTCGAGGTGGTGCAACCGGTGCTGCATGATCTATCTGCCGCAACGGGTGAAAGCGCCACGTTCTACGTGCGCGAGGGCAAGCAACGCGTGTGTATTGCGCGAGTGGAAGGCCCAAAGTCGATTCGCCATCACGTGCGCGTTGGCGCTGGATTGCCGCTCAACCTGGGCAGCCCTGGCCGCGTGCTTCTGGCGTTTTCCGGCGAATCGGGCGAACCCTATGAATCCATTCGGCGCGCGGGATACATGATGTCGCTCGGTGAGCGAGAGGCGGAGGTCTCCAGCATTTCCGCACCGGTGTACGGGCTTAACTGGAGTCTCGTGGGCGCCATATGCATTTCGGGTCCGATCTCGCGACTGAATGAACAAGTCTTGCTGGGCCACAAGGAGGCGATTCTCGCCGCCGCGAGTCAGCTCTCTCGCTCGATGATGGGGGTGGGCCAACCCAAACGCGCGCTCGGCAGTAAATGAACGAAGGTGCCGCACGATTGAGGAGGGCATGGGCGCTGGCCCCAGCGCCTTAAGCCGAGATGGCCGTTACAAACCGGCACACCTGCGTTTCGCGCGGATTGTTATGGTTTTTCCGACGCCAACCCTCCAGCCGGTGAGTGGAATGAGAAGAACCTTAACCGTACTTTTGTGCAGCGGCCTTGCCTGCATTTCATTTCCCACGGTCGCCCAATATGACGCCGGTGCCACACAGATGCTGGGTCAAGGCATGGGATTCGGCGCCTACAGTTCCAGTACCTATCGCAATAGCATTGAAGCCACAAAAGATAAACGCGGTAGTGCGTCGACAAAAGCGAAACGCGACGGGCGCGCGGATAACAGCTCGAAGAAGGACAGCGCAAAGACGGCAGAGCCCGCGCTGCGCAGCCAGGCAGATGTCGATCGGTATATGAATGCCCGCATGGCGTACCACGCTCGTGCACTTCAGCCGGAGTACAAGCGGCGCGCCGCGCGCGATGGTCAGGCAGCTGCCGACAAATGGATTCGTGCCAAGGGTGAGGAACTCGGCAAGATGGAAGGTGAACGCGCCCGCAAACTGGTGGTGCGCGACTGATTGCCGTACGCTTGCGCAGGAAAAGCGTGCCTTTTCACGTCGCGCAAACACGTCATTTCTTGTCGTGAGCGCGCGACGCGATGTGCTTCTGCGCGTGCGATGTCTGCTTTGCGAACTTACCCCCAGCCCTCCAACACCACCTTGCCGCGCGCCTTGCCCGACTCGATCAGTGCGTGGGCTTTCTTGAGGTTGGCGGCGTTGATGGTGCCCAGATGTTCGGCCAGTGTGGTGCGGATCAGCCCGGCATCGACCAGGGCGGAGACTTCGTTGAGCAGGCGATGCTGGCCGATCATGTCGTCGGTGCCGAACAGCGAGCGCGTAAACATCAGTTCCCAATGGATAGACACGGCTTTGCGCTTGAACGGCAGGGCATCCAGCACGGCAGGATCATCGATCAAACCGAATTTGCCCTGCGGCGCGATGGCTTCCAGGATCTCTGCGATATGCGCATCGGTATGGGTCAGGCTGACGATATAGTCGACGGTCGCAAAGCCGATGCGCTTGAGTTCTGCTGCAATCGGCTTGCTGTGATCGATCACGTGATGCGCGCCGAATCCCTTTACCCATTCCTGCGTTTCGGGGCGTGACGCGGTGCCGATGACGGTGACGCTGGTCAGCCGGCTGGCCAATTGCGTCATGATGGAACCGACGCCGCCCGAGGCGCCGATGATGAGCAGCGTCTTGTGGCTGGGTTGTTTGCCGGGTACCAGGCCCAGGCGGTCGAACAGCATTTCCCAAGCGGTAATGGCGGTAAGCGGCAGTGCGGCGGCCTGCGAAAAATCAAGCGAGGCGGGCGCATGGCCGACGATGCGCTCGTCCACCACGTGAAGCTCGCTGTTGGTGCCGGGCCGGGCGATCGAGCCCGCGTACCACACACGATCACCGGCTTGAACAGGGTGACGTCGGGGCCCACGGCCTCGACGATCCCGCTGGCATCCCAGCCGAGCACTTTATGGGTGTGACCCTCGGCGGGTGCGCTGCTGGCGCGCACTTTTGTGTCGACCGGATTGACCGACACGGCCTTGACCGCCACGAGCAGATCGCGCCCGGTCGCAACCGGGTCGGGTTGGGTAATATCAATCAGCGAATCGGTCTGACTGATGGCTTGAGGCTTGGTGTATCCAACGGCTTTCATGAGCGTCCTTTCGAAAATGGGCGAGTGCGGTGCACTTGTCATTCATTACTCGACAAGCATATCGCCTGATGCTGACGACCGTGTGATGCATGGTTGAGCACGCAAGCGCTCGCCCGGATGGCAATCAGGCTGGGTTGGATGCGGTTTGATAGCGCGCCGCCACCTGCGCCTGACGAAGATCCACGATCAAGCCCTGACGCGCGGCGTCGAGATCATCCCAGCGCGAGGCCACATGAAGCGGCGGGATCGTCACCGGCTCGCGGCGATCGAAACCCACCAACGCTGCGTCCACGAGTGCATCGACGTCCATGAGGTCGGGCAACGTAGCGGTATCGATGCCGGCGCGTTCCCAGAGTTCCGTGCGGGTGCCGGCAGGCAACACAGCCTGCACATAGACCCCCTTCGGCGAAAGCTCCAGGCTCAGCCCCTGTGACAAAAACAGCACAAAAGCCTTCGTTGCGCCATAAACCGACATGCCGAATTCCGGCGCAAATCCCACTACCGAGCCGATATTGACGATGGCGCCTTCGCCGGCTTCTGCCAATCGCGGGGCGATGGCCGCGGAAAGTCGTGTGAGCGCAAGGGTATTGAGCATGATCATCCGCTCGATGCTCTCGACGCTTTGCGTGGTGAACCCGCCGGATTGCGCAATTCCTGCGTTGTTGATGAGCGTGGTGATACGGGCGTCTTCTCGCAGGCGTTTTTCGACGGTTGCCAAGTCATTGGCCTGCGTCAGGTCGGCCTGGATCACATCCACGGCGCGCCCGGTTGCAGCATGCAGACGTGCGGCCAGGCTATCCAGGCGGGCCTTGTCCCGTGCGACCAATACAAGATCGTGGCCGCGCTGGGCGAAGCGTTCGGCATAGTCCGCGCCGATGCCGGTGGAGGCGCCAGTGATGAGAACGGTAGAGGGCGTGGTCATTTTCGATGTTCCGATGAAGTGCGTTGCGCAGCCACGACCGAGGAGTTGGCCGGGGCAGCGTGAAGAGGAGTGATCCATTGATCGAGCGCATTGTGGATCAATGATGATGGTCATAATTAAAACAGTCAAGCGCTTTGATGATGATCGACATCAATGTATAGTCATCGCGTGTGAACGTGAAATGAATAGGACCCGGGGCATGAAAGTCACAAAGGCGCAAGCCGAAGCAAATCGCGCACGCATCGTCGACGCTGCGGCGGTGCTGTTTCGCGAGCGCGGTTATGACGGTGTGGGTGTGGTCGATCTGATGGCTGCGGCTGGCTTTACCCATGGCGGCTTCTACAATCACTTCGGTTCAAAAGCCGAACTGATGGCAGAGGCAGCAGCAAGCAGCTTCGTGCAGTCTTCCGCAGTGAACGCGGAGGTTGCGGTTGCGGATTTCGTCGCGCACTACGCCTCGCGCAGGCATCGCGATGCACCCGGTAGCGGATGCACGATCGCGGCGTTAAGTGGTGACGCGGCTCGGCAGCCCGACGAGGTCAAGGCTGCCTTTGCGGAAGGTATCGAGCGGTTTCTGGCTGACTTGGCGCGGGGCGAGGACTCCGCTCAAGGTGGCGACAAGCGCGCATCGCGAGCGGATTCGATTGAAACACTCGCCCAACTGGTAGGCGCAATCGTCCTTTCACGGGCATGCCCGGATGATTCTGCGCTGTCTGACGAAATCCTCGAAGTATGCCGGGCAAGACTCATCGCGTCGCGATAGATATCGATCCGGCGTACACGTCTGGCGTGCCGGGCACTCGGGAGGCGAACCGGCTGCGATAGTCGACGGCTCCGTCACCAACCTCCGCCACCGGCGTGGGCTTGGTCGTCGCGACGGTGTTCAGCCTACGTAAATGCCTGCAGCACAGAGGCCACGGCCATTTTCATATCTCTTTCAAGATAGGGCTTGCACAAGAACGCCGTGCGATGGGGAAGATTCAGCTCGTTGCCGAAGAAGCGGTCGGAATAACCGCTGACGAAGACGACGGCAAGCCGCGGCTGCAAACGACGCACACCATCAACCAGTTGATATCCGCTTATCCCAGGCATTTGCATATCCGTTACCAAGAGTGCGATGGTGCCTCGCCGCTCGATGTCTTCAAGTGCCGCGAGGGGGCAGGTATGCGTAACCACCTCAAAGCCCATGTCGTCAAGAAGATCGGAGGTCAATTCGGCGAGGAGGGGCTCGTCATCAACAACGTACGCCAGGGGGCGATGCTCGGCGGAAAAGTTATGCGGCACAACGTGTATGTCCGAATGAGTCGTGGATTCGATCGGGCCGCAGAGCCGGTCTGAATTCATCTGCAGTCTTGGGCGCACAGCGGCTTGTGCCATGCGCCATGTCTTGTTCACTAGCAAGTTCTCGACCCGCATGCATGGGGTCATCCCATAGGATGGGGGCGCGGCGGCGGCATTCTGCCCATCCGCACGCCTCGAATACAATGCCATCAACGTTTTTGACTCAAGCCCGACATCGTTGCGGGCCTTTTTGTTTTCAGCGGTTCGATTTACCGAGAGAGATTGCGGACGATGGATTTTGCACTGACCTTGCTGGCGATTGCCGTAGCCTGGCATTTGATGCGCAGTCGCTATCAACGCGCACGCATCAGCTTGCTGGGGCGCCATCTGGCCAATATGAAACTCGAACGGCATATGGAAACACTGACGCAAGGCTATACGCGCGCCATCCATGAGGATTCCGAGAGTCGCCAGTTGCAGGTATTGGATACCTTCACGCAGACCGAAAACGTGGTGGCCGCGAATGTGCAAACGTTGGCGGACGCGATGCAGAAAGAAAGTGAGCGCGATACCGCCATGGGGCCGTTTGCGTTTTGCGTGCCGTATGTCGAGCGTGTGGCGCCCGAGGCCGCGCTGCGTGACTTCCGCGCCTTGTTGCACATCCATGCAGCAGGCCTGCGTGCCGTAATCGGCAACGACGCCGGTCTGGATCCCAAAACACGGGCGTTTCACATCGCCGCTGAGTTATATCTGCTGCAGCACAGCTGCCATTGGTTCTGTAAATCCCGCGCCGTTGCCGATGCACGTTTGCTCATGCGTCACAAGGTTGAGCACAAAAAAGTCATCGAATCCGTATCCGCATTGACGCGGTCGTCGTATACGAAGTGGGTGGAGAATTCGCACACGCAGTAGCGTGGCGTCTACCACTCTGCCAACGGCATCGCGTCGCGCTTTTCGATCAGGAAGTCGCGTAACGCCCTGACCTTGGCAGGCATCTGGTCGCGCGATGGCGAATAAAAATGAAAGCCTGCGTGGGTGTACGCCCAGGTGCGCAGGATACGAACGAGCCGTCCGTCCGCCAGCTCCTCTTTAAGGGCGATGTTCAAGCCCTGGATCAATCCTAGTCCCTGAATGGCTGCGCGCGTCATGCTTTGGTCGTCGTTGACGGTGAAGTTGCCCGCTACCGATTGCGTGAAGTGCAGCTTTCCTTTGCCGGGATCGGTGAAGTCCCACGGCCTGGGGGCACTGCTTCGGGCAAAGCGGTAGTTGATGCAATTGTGCTGAAGCAGATCGGCCGGCGTTTTCGGTATGCCGTGCCGGTCGAGGTAGGCTGGCGCGCCCACGACGACCATGGCGAGTGCCGGGCTGATGGGCGCAGCCACCACGTGCTCGGCCAGACTTCGCCCCAGACGGATACCGGCGTCACAACCATCGGCAATGATGTTCGAGAGGGTGTCGTCCAGAATCAATTCGACGTTGGTCTGGGGATATCGCGCCGCGAAGGCGTCGAGATGCGGTTCGACAAGTACTCGGGCCGCCAGCCGCGAGCTGTTGACGCGGATCAACCCTGAGGGCACATCGCGAGCATCATCGAGATGCTGAATCGCCACATCGATTTCGCCCAACGTGCGCCGCAAGGTATCGAACAATTGCTGGCCCGCTTCCGTCAACGACATATCGCGCGTGGTGCGGTACAGCAACCGCACACCCAACTGCCGCTCCAGCCCCTTTAGATTTTGCGACAACGCAGCGCGCGACACGCCCATTTCCTCGGCAGCGCGCGTGAAACTGCGGTGCTGCGCAATACGCGCAAACCAGGCAAGAGAGGGTAGGAGGGTAGGATTCATCCGGCGATTGTAAATCGCTGCTTATCACTGATGTCAATTTTATGGTCTTCCGTGTTTCCAATCGACTGCGTAGCATTTGTTCTCGAGAAGGGCAATGCACGGGGGCGCCGAGTCTGGCGCAGGGAGATCACAAGACACCCGATGCCGTTTGCCTGCCGTTGATATTCCATCTCTTCAGGACTTTTCATGACAAACGATCGACTTCGCGTGGGCATCATTGGCGCCGATACGAAAGCAAGCTGGGCGGGCGCGTCGCACATTCCCGCCATTGACGCGCACCCGGGGCTTGTGCTCGCCGCAGTGGCCACACGACATGTGGAAAGTGCGCGAGCATCCGCTGAGGCATTCGGCGCCGAGCGTTGGTATGCCAGCCCGTATGAACTGATTCACGATGACACGATCGATATCGTGACCGTGGCGGTGAAGGTGCCTGCGCACCGTGCTTTGGTGTTGGCAGCGCTCAAGGCCGGCAAAGCGGTCTACTGCGAGGCGCCGCTCGGCGCGTCCCTGGATGAAAGTCAGGAGATCGCGGCGGCCGCAGCGGGGCTGCATCACGCGATCGGATTGCAGGGACGTCTTAATCCTGCTGTGCGCCGCGCCGCAGACATCATCGCGTCGGGCAAACTCGGCCGGCCGCTGTCCGCACGAGTGAAGGCCACGACATTCGGTTTTGGACCGCAATCGATCACTGCCTACGATTATTTCAACAAGGCGGCTTCCGGTGCGAGTTTCCTCACGATTACCACTGCGCATGTGCTTGACCTCGTCGAGGCCGTGCTGGGAAATATCGTGGAAGTTGATGCGCGCACGGAACTGTTGTGGCCGAAGATCGAATTGACCGACACCGGTGAAACGTCCCTTCGGGAGGGGGCGGATCACGTGGATCTGATCGGCAAAACGTCAACGGGTGCTTCGATATCGGTGCAAGTGCTGGCTGGCGTACCCGCACATGACGCGCAATTTGCATTCGAGGTTCGGGGGGCGCTGGGCGTGTTGACGCTCACCGGAAATCATCTTGCAGGTGTGCAGGTTGGAGACCTGAGCTTGTCGGCAAGTGTGGCTTTCAGCCCGCCCGATCGGCCGATCGCAACGGGCGTAAGTCCTACTGCGGATTCGTTTTGGACGGGCGCGGCGATCAACGTGGGCGAGGTCTACGCCAGCCTGGCGCGCGACATTGCAACCGGCACCTTCAACACGCCTGGCTTCACGCATGCCGTGCACAACCTGCAGTTGATCGAAGCCGTGAAACGCGCCGCGCAAACCGGTTTCCGGCAGCGGTTGTCCGATGATTCGACATACGGTGATCCAACATTCGGTGATCCAACGCGTCTGTCTTCTCAGCCTTACCCTATTCAAGGAGATCGCCATGCAGCATGACAATGAATCAGTCTTCAACCGGCGCAGGATGTTGGTGGGTGCCACTGCAGGCTTGGCGGCGATGGCGGCATCGTCCATGGCCCATGCAGCGCCGGATGCCGTTGCAAGCGGTCAGCATGGCGCTGGCCTTCGCGTGCAAGATCTGATCGGCAAGCGCGCCCTGGTGACCGGTGCCTCGCGCGGGATCGGCGCTGGTATCGCAGTCGCACTTGCGGACCGCGGCGCGGATGTGACGTTCACCTATCTGCAGTCGAGTGACAAAGCGGCCGGCGTCGTTCGCGAGATTCAGGCTCGAGGCCGCAAGGGGCTGGCGATACGAGCCGATAGTGCCGATCCGGTGGCGGTCAGGAGGTCGATCGACGACACCGTGGCGTTCCTCGGTGGTATCGACATCCTCGTCAACAACGTCGGCATCGCGCGGTCCGGTCCACTTGCGCAGATGAGTTTTGCCGATATCGACGCGCTGTTGAACGTGAACGCGCGCGCCGCAGCGCTGGCCGCGCAGGCCGCCATTCCGCATCTTAGGGCCGGTGGCCGCATCATCACCGTCGGCTCATGCTTGGCCGAGCGCGTGCCGTATCCCAACCTGACGGTGTACTCGATGTCCAAGTCCGCCTTGCTCGCATTCACGCGCGGCCTGGCGCGAGAGTTGGGGCCACAGGCGATTACCGTCAATCTCGTGCAGCCCGGACCGATCGACACCGATCAAAATCCGGCGGATGGGGAATGGGCTGAACCAAATCGGCGTTTGACTGCACTCGGACGCTATGGAAATCCCGCCGACATCGCAGCTGCCGTGACGTTTCTGGCCAGTCCGGCGGCTCAGTTCATAACGGGTTCGGCCATGACGGTGGACGCCGGATTCAACGCGTGAGGGCGCGTTTGGGCCGTCGGTCGGGCAAGCGCCGGCGTTGGCCCGCCCAGCTCGCGCTTCGGCGTGCTCGACGATTGCCATTTGACGCAAATTCCACCCTTCCAGCCGTAGAGTCGCGCTTTGACATCTCGCAGTTTGCCGATCGCCGGGCGTATCGGCACGGCCATCGTCGCTGTACGCCGTCGCTATCGCGGGCGTGCGAGATCGTCCCAACAGCGCTGCCAACGGATCGAACGCGTGCCCATGAGTCTTCTGACGTTAAAGCGAAGTGGTCTTAGCCTGCTCTTCGTCGCGCTTGTTTCGGGCTGTGCATCTGGCGGCACTGGCGGCACGGCGGGCGCCGATAGCGGGGAGGGCGCCGGGAGTGCCGATCATTCGGCGAGCGCTGCTGCGCCGGCCACGAAAACATGCAAGGCCAACCGTAGCGCCTGCAAGTATGAAGGGGCGTATGAGCGCGGCGAGGCGAACTATGCGGAGCTGGAAGCCAGGCGTCTCAACCAGGCCGCGTTGCAGCGATTCCGCGACGCGATCAAATGACCGCGCCGCAGGCCGCACGTGCCGCCCGCGGTCGTGTCATCACGTCTTGAACAGATCAGGATAACGACGGGGTTGTGAGCGCAGGTATTGCTTGGGCGCCTGCACTTGGGCACCCAGTTGCGCCGCCGCGCGCCACGGCCAGTTGGGTTCGTAGAGAATGCCCCGCGCGATGGCGACCATGTCGGCGTCGCCCGTAGCCACGATCGACTCGGCATGGTCGGGTTCGGTAATCAGGCCAACCGCGATCACCGGCATCGTCACTTCCTGCTTGATGCGGCGGGCGAGCGGCACCTGATAGCCAGGGCCCACAGGGATGTTCTGCTTTGGCGAAACGCCGCCGCTCGAGATGTGCATGAAGGCGCATCCACGGGCTTGCAGCTCGCGCGAAAACACGACGGATTGTTCCACGTCCAGCCCGCCATCCACCCAGTCGCTGGCAGAGAGCCGCATGCCAAGCGGATAACCGTCGGGCAACGCTTGCTTGACGGCGTCGAACACTTCCAGCGGAAAGCGCATGCGATTTTCGAGGCTGCCGCCGTAGGTGTCGGTACGTCGATTAGCGAGCGGCGAGAGGAACTGGTGCAACAGGTAACCGTGCGCGGCATGCAGCTCGATCACGTCCAGCCCCAGTTCGTGGCTTCGCTGGGCGGCGCGCACGAACGCGTCGCGAATGCGCGTCAGATCGGCAGTGCCGAGTTCGGTGGGCGGGCGTTCGGTATCGAACATGGGTACGGCAGAGGGGGCAAGCGTTTGCCAGCCGCGCTTGTCCAGCGCCAACTGCTTGCCGCCATTCCATGGCGCATCGACAGATGCCTTGCGGCCGGCGTGGCTCAACTGAATGCCGATGGGCATGTCGGAATGGGCGCGTACGGCGGCGAGCGTGCTGGCCAGAGCGGACTGGTTGTCGTCGCTGTACAGGCCCAGATCGTCGGGGCTGATACGGCCATCGGCTTCAACGGCTGTGGCTTCCAGAATCAGCAGACCCGCACCGGACAGCGCGAGTTTTCCAAGGTGGATCAGGTGCCAACTCGTGGCATTGCCATCCTGAGCGGAGTATTGGCACATCGGTGCAATGACGATACGGTTGGGCAACGTCACACCGCCCAGGGCGATGGGTTCGAACAATTTGCTGGCAGACATCCAGGGTTCCAGAGAATGACGAATAGCCTTCGACTTTACCGCGTTTGCTGCGATGCGGCAGTACACCGCTCGTGCGTTGACGCTTGGCGCGGGTGTGCGGCGATCGCCCGTTGCGCTGTCAGTCGCGCGGCGTCGACGCAAACCACTCGGCGTAAGACGTGGTGTGCACCATGTGCCGATTCAAGTCTGGCGCATCGTCAGTCCACCACACCGGCCCGCGCTCGCCGAGGGCATGCTTGGCGGCGTCTACCTGCGCGCGCGCCTCGGCCAGCGCGTTGGCATCCGCGCTGCGCTTGGCCGACGCCACGGCACGCCGCGCCGCCATCAATGCGTTGACCAGGGTTTGACGCTTGACCGGATCGAGATGCGGATTCGACGTACGCCATAGTCGCCCGCGCACGATCAAATAGCGGCCGTCCGGTGTGATGAGTGGCTTTGCCATGTTGCGCGCGATAGTTGGTGTGCAGTGATTATGCCGCCATGGGAAACAGAGGATGAAAAGACGTCCCCGTACACTACCGCCTCATTTCAACAAGACTGGAGACATTGCATGCAGGCTCTCGCCCGCCTCAGCCGATTCGTCGGCAACACATTCGCCATCTGGGTATTGCTCTTTGCGGCGCTGGCCTTTTTCTATCCGGCTGCATTTCGCGGGATCGGCCCCTACATCGTGCCGCTGCTCGGGCTGATCATGTTCGGCATGGGCCTGACGCTGTCGAAAGACGATTTCCGTGAAGTGGCGCGCAGGCCCCTGGATGTCGCGATCGGTGTAGGCGGCCAGTTCGTGATCATGCCGGGCCTGGCCTGGATTCTGTCGACGACGCTGGCGCTCCCGCCCGAGGTGGCGGTGGGCGTCATCCTCGTGGGATGCTGCCCGGGCGGCACGGCGTCGAACGTGATGACGTTTTTGGCGCGGGGCGACGTGGCCTTGTCGGTGGCCATCACCTCGGTGACGACGCTTCTCGCACCGATCGTGACCCCTGCCTTGATCTATCTGCTGGCAAGCCAGTGGATTGAAGTCAGTGCGTCTGCGATGTTCTGGTCGATCGTGCAGGTTGTGGTGCTGCCCATCGCGCTGGGTGTGCTGGTGCAATATCTGCTCAAGGAGAAGGTGCAGGTGGGCGTTGCCGCTTTGCCGCTCGTGTCGGTGGTGGCGATCGTTGCCATTGTGGCGGCGGTGGTGGCCGGCAACCAGGCGCGGATCGCCACCAGCGGCTTGATGATCTTCGCGGTCGTGGTGCTGCATAACGGTCTGGGGCTCTTGATCGGCTACGGCCTGGCAAAGGTATGCGGCATGAGCCTGCCCAAGCGCAAGGCGATTTCGATCGAGGTGGGCATGCAGAATTCGGGGCTTGGCGTGGCGCTCGCGACAGCGCATTTTTCGCCCCTCGCGGCCGTGCCAAGTGCCATTTTCAGCGTGTGGCACAACATTTCGGGGCCGCTGGCCGCGACGTTGTTTCGACGTTTCGACGCCAAAGGCGAGGGAAAACACTAGGCGTCAGAATCCGTAAATTAAAAGATACTCATGTACGTAATATATTCCAGCATCGACGCCGATCAGGCCTCATAGGAGTTACCGTGCATGTTGTCTTGGGACCGAAGCGCTTGCAAGCGCACGCCTTTGCGCTGATGGCGCTCGCGGGATGCGTGACGATAATGGGCAGCGCCAGCGCGGCTGACGCTTATCCCTCGCATCCCGTAAAACTGATCGTGCCTTTCCCGCCAGGCGGCACCACGGATATCCTTGCGCGCATGATGGCCGAGGGAATGGCCCAGCAGCTCGGTCAGCCGTTTGTGGTGGAGAATCGTGCCGGCGCTTCCGGGATGATCGGGTCGGAGTATGTGGCGCGCGCCACTGACGGCGGGTACACGATCGGTGTGGCGACGGTTACCACGCATGCGATCAATCCTTTCGTGCACAAGCTTGGCTTCGATGTGAAAAAGGATCTGGTGCCGGTGAGCAACATGGCGTTCGTACCGAACGTGCTGGTCGTCAATCCCACGCTCGGCGTGACAAGCCTTGCGGAACTCACTGCGCTTCTGAAGAAGCAGCCCGGCAAGTATGCCTATGCCACGTCCGGCACAGGCGCCGAGGGGCATGTGGGCATGGTCGGCTACACGAAGGTCAGCGGAACGGATGCGCTGCACGTGCCCTACAAAGGGGGCGGCCCGGCGATTACCGATACCGTCGCCGGACACACGCAGATGATGCAGGGCAATCTTCCCAGCTTGCTGCCGCAGATCGAAGCCGGAAAGCTTGTTGCCTTGGCGGTGACGTCGTCAAAGCGCCTTGCCGTACTTCCCAATGTGCCCACCTATGCCGAAGCCGGTTATCCCGAACTTGCGCGATCGGCATGGTTTGGGTTGGTAGCTCCGGCCGGTACACCGCCCGAGGTGGTGGATCGCTTGAACGCAGCGGCCACGGCGGTGTTGCGTCTGCCGGCCACGCGGGTCGCGATCGAGAAGCTCGGCGGGCAAGCGGCGCCCGGCAGTGCTGCGGAGTTCGGCAAAACGATGAACGAGGAACTGACGGCACAGCAGGCCGTCGTGACGTGGGCGAATATCAAGCCGGAATAACGCTTCAGGCGGCTTGCGCGCGAGATACGTGTGCAAGCCGCCGCGGGTGAGCGCCCAGTGCTAACCGCGCGTCAATCGGCGCGCCTCCATCGTGGGTGTGACGGCATCGAGCGGATAGATCGGCCGGCAATGCTTGAAAGGCAGCGTTTCAGGGGCAAAGCCGGTGAGACCTGGGGTCTCGGCGATCACGCACAAACCGTAGTCCTGAAAGGCGAGCTTGAAATGGTAGCCCGACTTCACCACGATGATATCGGCCCCGTCGAGCGTCACGCCTGCATCGAGATAGCAGCCTGGATCCTGTGACATCACGGCGTCCTGCGTGATGAGGGCGATGAAGTTGTCGCCCTCCAGCACCGCATGGGGCCCTAACCGAAGCACGCCACCCTTCATGAACTGGCCGCGATTGGTGAATGAGCCATCGCCCAGGCGCTTGACGCGGCCCGACACCGTCGTGGGGGTAAGCCCCGGCGTGAGTGAGGCACCCAAAGTGATGTCGAGGGTTGCGCCTTCGCCCGCTGCGGCGCAACGCTCATATGCGTCGGGGTCGGTCACGATGATCGTCACGTGTCGATCGCCCATCGCGAGAATGCGGTCCAGGATGTACACCGAATCGCCTGGGGCGCCGGCAAGCACACGGTCGCCGAAATCTCCGATGGTGACGGCTTGTGCGGATCGGGGGTGTCGCGCGACGACCTCATCGATTGTCGGCAGGGTGTGCACGAACGCTGTCCGTGCTTGCCACACCGCCTGAGCAAGCGTGTTCGCCAAGCGCGCTGCGTGTGCGGCCCCTTCATCGCCTGCACCGTAGACGAGTATGCCTTGCCCGACGGCCGGACCGTCGATAAACGGATTGACGTTGAATATTGAATAGTCGACGAGGTGGGCGTCGTTTGCTATGGCGGTTTGCGCTGCTGCATGAATGGCATGCAGCGGTCCGGTACCGGTTTCGTCGTTGCCGCTGGTAAGCATCGGCAGGCGCAAGAAGTAACCTGTCGGGCGCTCGCCGTTGCGCAGCATCGCCAGCAGACGATCGGCGACGCGCGCGCCAGTTTGCGCGGCGTCGGCATGGGGATTGGTTTTATAGGCCGAGCCGAAATCGAGCAGCGCCAGCATCTCGCTGGTGGCGTGCGCGTGAAGATCGAACCCGGCCACGATGGGCAGACCGGGGCCCACTACCGCACGCAGCCGCAGCAACAGATCCCGTTCGGCGCTATCGAGCGCTTGCGTCTGCATGCAACCATGCAAATCCAATGCGATGGCGTCCACCTCGGCCGATTCGGCGGCGGCGACGATGGCCGAGCTTATTTCCGCGTAGGCCTCATTCGTCACTTTGCCCCCGCAACGCGCGCGCGCAGCGATGGACGGGACGAGCGTCACGCCGGCGGCTTCGAGCGTGCGAATGATGCCCCCCAACGTGGAATCGGACTGCCGCTGCGTATCGATCATGGTCGATGCCGGATCGACTTCGAAGGCGCCCATCGTCGTAGGCACCGGCGAAAATCCATGTGTTTCCTGGAAGATCTGACCGACCAGAACGCGATATTTTTTCGTACTCATGTCATTGGCCTGTGGCTGCGTCGCGATCAATCGAGACTGATGTTGGCCTTGGCTGCGATTTCACGTTGCTTTTCCAATTCCGCGCGCAGTTCGGCGCCGAATTCCTGCGGGGAGTTGCCAACCGGTTCCGCCGAGAACCCTGCAAGCTTATTGCGCACCTCAGGTTGCTTCAATACGGTCACGATCGCCTTATTGATCTTGTCGATGACGTCAGGTGGTGTCTTGCCCGGTGCGACCAAGCCAAAGAACGAGGCGTCGTTGACGGGTGCGAGCCCGACCTCGGCAAACGTGGGCACGTCCGGCAACGTCGCGATGCGGTTGGGATAGGCGATGGCGAGCGGCGTGAGTTTCTTCGCCTGGATGAACGGCAGAGACGACGGCAGATTGTCGAATACCGCCGAAACCTGGCCACCCAACGCGTCCTGCAGCGCCGGACTCGAGCCGCGATACGGCACCGCCGTCATCGTGGTTTGCGTACTCATCAGAAACAAGGCGCCCATCATGTGCGCTTCCGAGCCTGTGCCGGCGTGGCCATACATGTGCACGTTCGGTTCGCTTTTCAACTTGCTGACGAATGCCGGCATGTCGTTGACACCCAGTTTCGGGCTGACGACAAGTACATTGGGCACGGCCGCCAGGCGGGTGATGGGGGCCAGATCCGTCAATACGTCGTACGACAGATTCTTGTAGACCACAGGGGTGATCGCAGTGGAACTTACCGTCGCGATGCCCAGCGTATAGCCATCCGGATCGGCCCTCACCACGTACTCGGTACCGATGCGGCCGGCCGCACCATTGCGGTTCTCCACGACCACGGTCGTTCCCAGCGCCTGCCCGAGTGGGTCTGCAATCACACGTGCCAGCACATCCGTGGTTCCGCCTGGAGGGAAGGGCACGACCAGGCGAATGGGACGGTCGGGAAACGCTGCGGCGGCTTGGCTCAATGGCGTCGCTGCGCACAATACGGTGGCCAGCACGAGCAGACTGCGGGACAAAACGTTCATGAAAGCTCCTGGTGCGGCAACATTCCAGGCGTGTGCCATCGGTCTGCCACGGGATGATGGGTGTTCTTTAAATATGCCATCTGGATTGTTTGGCGTCCACTCTTAACGTATTGGTGTTTCTCCCTATCGCGTTTGGATCTGGCGCGAAAGGTCCGCAGAATAAGCCTGTAAAGGCTTATCGAGCCTCGCTGACGAGATCGGTCGTGGTTGCTAACTAATCCATTTTGGAAATAAAATACTCCACCGGGCCCGGCATGCAGACGGGTGCAAAGAACCTTTTTTGCTTTCTCTGAGGATGCGGCAGGCTGATGAACAATCTAGTGGGCGACGTGTCGAGCAGTGCCCGGGTACTGCCCGACCTTGAGGGTGAAAAGCTTTTCATCGCCCGGGCAGAAGGCCCTTACGTCTGGGACGACACGGGCCGTCGCTATGTGGATACCGCACTCGGCTTCGGCGCCGTGCTGGTGGGCCACAGTGCGCCCGAGGTGGTCGCCAGCGCGGCATCGGCGCTGCAGAGTGGCGTTGCACCGTCGTTCGCCCATGTGAGAGAACACGGTGCCGCATCGGCACTGGCCGCGTGCACGGGAGACCTCACGAAGGTGATGTTCACGAATTCGGGTAGCGAAGCCGTTCATCTTGCGTGCCGCGCAGCGCGGGCCTATACCGGCAAACCGGTCATCGCCAAACTGGCCGCAGGTTTCGACGGTTGGTTCGACGAGGTATCGCTCGGCAACGTAGCCACCCAGGACGCGCTGTTTGCAGACGGCGATCGGCCTGTTCGCGATCGCACCACGCTTCTGCGCTTCAACGATGTGTCCGATCTTGAACGCCTGTTCGCGGAGCGCGACGATATCGCCGGCGTTCTTTATGAGCCGATGCTCGCCAACGCCGGCTGCCTGCTGCCCGCGCCTGGGTATCTGGCGCAGCTCGAACGCGTCGCAAGACAGCACGGTGCCTTGTCGATCTGCGATGAAGTGTTGATGGGATTCCGCTTGCATTGCGGGCTCACCAGTCATCTGTGGGGGTTGAAGCCCGATCTCGCCACGGTCGGCAAAGCGATCGGCACGGGAGTACCGGTGGCGGCAGTGGTGGGGCGACCGGAAGTGATCGCGCCGTTCGAGGATGGGCGGGCGTCTCGCGGCGGCACGTACAGTGGAAATCCGGTGGCGTGCGCGGCGTTGACCAGCACGCTTGCGCTCCTCGGTGCGCAGGATTATGACGTCCTCGTGGCACGCGGCGAGGATCTGCGTCGCTTCATCGTGGCGACATTCAAATCGTGCGGCATGACGCTGCAAACTTCCGGCTACGGCAATGTGTTCAGCATCTGGCCGTCGGAGCGGCCGCCGGCGACCTACGATCGGGCGGTCGGCGAGGTCGATCAGCGCTTCTCCACTGAACTGCATCTCGCCTTGCGCCGTCATGGTGTGCTGGTCATGCCCTCGGCGTTCGGACGCTTGTATCTCTCTTTCGCGCATTCAGACGACGTGGTGGAAGAAATGAAACGCGCGTTTGCTGCGTCGGCTGTGCAGATGGCCGCTGAGTTTGCGCAGCGTTGAGTTTGCGGGAGGTGGGGCTGCCTGGCTGCGCGGGGCAGGCGGGCCCGGCAGAGGCTACCCATCGCATGCGGATAATCTGTGAGCCGGTGCTAACATTTTCACTCGTCGAGTGAAACAGGGCGTGTTCATGCGTCTTGGCACGATCGATAACCACAGAGAATTCCGTGACCACCAGATCCCAGAAAAACAAAAAGGCAGAGCCCGAGGGCGCGGCAACTTTGCCGGTTGACGAGCAAAAAGGGGCGTCTGCATCGGCAGCGCTCGATATCGGCTCGCGCCTGAAAGCCATTCGGGTGTCTTACGGATTAAGCATCCGTGCGTTGGCGGAAGCTGCAGGCGTGACGCACAGCACAATCGCTCAGATAGAACTCAATAAGGTGAGCCCTTCCGTCAGCTCGATAAAGCGAATCTTGAATGTGTTCAACATGCCGTTGAGCGATTTCTTCGCCGAGGTCGAAGATCGTCAGGAAGAGCGCATTTTCTTCAAGGCCGACGAGTTGGTCGAGCTTGCGGATGGCAAAGTCCTCTCATATCGGCAGGTGGGCAACAATCTCGCCGGCAAGGCAATGATGATGCTGCATGAGCGCTACGCGCCAGGTGCGGATACGGGAGAGCCTTATGTGCACGACGCCGAGGAGTGCGGCATCGTGATCAAAGGGAAAGTGGTGATCGTCGTGGGTCAGCGGGAGCAGGTGCTCGAAGCTGGCGAGGCCTATTATTTCAATAGCCGTTTGCCGCACCGCATGTACAACCCCTTCAAGGAAGCGTGCGAGGTCATCAGTGCGGTATCGCCGCCTACGTTCTAGCTCGCGCAGGCACCCGAATGTGGCGGGCGTGCGCCGCCCCTGAATCTTCTTCTTGCGATCGAACACATCTGCGCAGTCTCGAGCAAGTCGACTTCAACCTTAGTGACTAGCTCTTTTTAACCTTATCCGATTTTGCCGAATTCACTAAAATTACAACCTCGAGTTTGAGGGTCGCCCATCTGGGTCACCGCTGTGTTTGGGCTCGATGTTGTGGAGGTGGGGTTGCAAAAAGAGTTCGAATACTGCGGCGTCCAGATCATGATTTTTGTTCGTGGCGTGCCCAAGCCGGGCTACGAGGGACTCAGCACTGCGGATATTTGGTACTGCGGATCACACTCGCAGGAAACCTCTGGCCAATGGACCTTGCTCACGCAAAGAAAAATGATCGTGTCGGCGAGTGCGAACGAGGTGGTCGCTGCTGCCGACCAATTGATACGCCATCATATCGACGCTGTGCTGGCCGGACGGTTCGATGAGGCGACGTTCGCAGGTCAAGCCTGACGGCGGCTCAAGGCCGTGGCACGGCCTCTGCGCGAATCAGCAGCGTCATGGGGCGGTCCACTTCCTCTGCCAACGTGGGCTGGCGCGCGAGATCGGCTTCGGTGGGACCCCAATCCTCAACCCGTTGCACGGCAAAGCGTGCGGTGATCAGCGCGTTGATCAGCGTGCCCATCGTGCGGTGATACTTCACGACGCCTTTGGCGAGCCAATCCGTTTCGCGCTTGCCTTCGATCTGATAACTGTCGAGCGCCCACACGCGGCGCCCGTCTTCCGTCGTGAGCCAGCCGGGCCGCGTCGATGCCATATAGATCGGATGCTCGATCGAGAACACGAGCCGGCCACCCGGTGCGAGCGCGGCGCGAATCACGCGCAGCAACTGCGGCAAATCCCGCACGTAGTGAAACGCGAGTGAACTGTAGATCAGATCGAAGGTATGGCGACTGAGATCGAGCTGTTCGAGATCGGCTTGTTCATAAGCAATGCCTGAATCGCTCGTCATGGCGCGTGCCCGGTCGAGCATCAGGGTGGAAAGATCGAGCCCGAGCACGCTTGCTGCGCCTTGCGCTTGTGCCCACCGGCAAAACCAGCCGTAGCCGCATCCCAGGTCCAGTACCCGCAAGCCTTGCAGGCGCGGCAGCATCGCGCGCAGTGCCGGCCATTCTGGTGCGCCGTCCAGGCCTTGCCGGGAGCGCGGCAACTGGCTGTAGCCGTCGAAGAAATCGGGATTGTCGTAGATGTGTTGCGCCATGCGCGGCACCCCCTTCATTGCGATCGATGTTCAGTGTCACATGATATCGGCGTGTGGCGTGGGCTCGACCTACCGCATCAGCCCCCGCCCGTACCGAACCGGCTCCGATCGCCCGATCGCCGGCCGATGGCGGAGAGCAGGCCCGCCATGGCCGCACGGTCACCGTTGCTGACGGACTCGGGAATGCTCGCTTCGCCGTTGAAGGTGACCTTGTTGCGCCATGTTCCGTTGCCCTGCAAGGTGAGCGGTCCGCGGTCGGTGGTGAGCGTGAGTGTGGCGGTCTGCTGTGCGGCACCCGCGATGCGCAGCCGGTAATCTCCCAAGGGATAGACGCGCGATAACGCCGAACCGGCATTTTTCCATTGCACATCGATCGCCGCTCCTGCGGGCAAGCCTGCGCCGAGTGCCATTGCCGGCCAGCTTGCAGACAGTTCTCCCGCTGGGCCGAGCGTGTTGAACGGCGCGCCCAGCGTGCTCAGCAGATCGGCGGGAAGCGTTGCGCGTTGCGCCGTGAGCGAGGCGCCGCGCCACCCCAAGGTGATGCGCAAAGGCCCGGCCAGCCAGGGATGGGTGACCGTCCACCCCCAGTCGCGCCATTGCCATGCGATGGCGGGCGTCAGGGTGCGGCGCGCGCCGTTGGGGCCAAGTGCCAGCAACGCGGTGCCTTGCCAAAGGCTGCCGTCGGCATCGGCCACGGCGATAAGGCTGTTTGATGTGGGAAGACGCAATAGCCAGCGGGCCGGCAGGATCGCAACGGCGGCCGTGATGGCAATCAGGCAAAGTGCCGTGCCTGCCGCGATGCCACGCCACACACCGCGCCTCACGGTGCATCCTTGGGTTTGACGGGCGTCAGCGTGACCGTGCCGTCGGCTTTGCCGGAAAGCAGTCTGCCCGTGCTCATGGTGCTGCGTTGTAATGATGCCGTCTGCGCCGTGGCGCGCAAGGTGAGTGGGGTGCGTTGCAGCCAGGCAAACAAGGTGTCGGTAGGTACTTGCTTGAAGGCAACGTTCCAGTTGACGGACGCGTCATCGGCATCGAGCACGGTCCAAGTGTCTGCAGACATCCCTGAAGCGGCAAGGCTGGCGACGATATCGTCGCGCGTGAGGGCGGCCTCCGATGCGACGTGGTTGGCGCTTTGCCGCAGGCGCGCGACATCGCGCGTGAGGGCTTCGACGGTGGCGGCTTGCACGCGCAGGGCCGGTAATGCGGCGCGATCCCGAGCGATGCTTTGCATGGCGGGTTCGATTCCGAACAGATAGGTCAGGGCAGCGAGGGCGACTGCACCGCCCACAACGACCAGCTTGCGCTCGCGCGGGGCCAGGCGATTGAAGGCGACGGTCGCTTGGCGGGTGCGGACGCGAAAACGGTCGCGCCAAAGATCGAGGATAGCGGTACGTGACATCATGGCGCCTCTGTGGACACGATGCGCCACGTATTCGGGGTTTCGGTTTTGTCGACGCGGATGCCGGGTTCGGCGCGCGGCGATATGGGTTTCGCCGTTGCGCTGCCGGCACCCGCCGCGTCGTCGGCGCGCAGGGTAACCAGGAGTCCAGCTGCCGAATACTGCATCCGCGTGACGCGGTCCTCGGCCGCAGGCAATACGCGCGCGGCGGCCAGGGCGAGCGGCACCAGATCGTTTGCAGTACTCGCGCCACCGGCGTTGAGCAAGGCGTTTCGGCCTTGCTCGGCCTGGCGCAGCGGATCCACGATCACAGGCAATTCGGGAAACGTGGCTTGCACGCGCTGTGTCATCGTGGTGCGCAAGGTGTCCACATCGTGCTTGAGGCGCGAGGCATACAGGTTCAGGCCGATCACCCACAGTGCAGCAGCCGTCAGCGTGAGCGCGATCGGCCAGCGCCAGGCTTGGCGACGGGTGTCGCGCAGGCTGCGCACGACCCAACCCCAGCGCGGCGAAGGCTGGTGCCAGCGTGAAGACACCGGCAATTGCAGGGGCTGATGATGATCCGTATCGTCAGGCGGCAACACGCTGGCGGTGGGAACGACGACGTCGAGCCGAAGTCCGGCACCCGCGAGCCTGTCCCACACCTGATGCAGACGCGGCTTATCGGTCCAGGCCACGGGTACGGTGCTGTCGGCTGCGCGAGCACCGAAGGCGACGGCTACGCTGTCGATGTCGCCCAACAGCAAGGCTTCGATTGCGCTTTCAACGGCAGCCCCGCGTTGGCGGGGGGCGACCGGCGGCACCTGCACCGTGGTGACGATTGCATCGTCAGGGTGCAACACGGCTTCGATACGGCGCGGCCGGAAGGCGGTGGTCAACGCGGCGGCATCGAGTTCGCCGCTGTGTGCTATGCGGCCTTGGCGATCGAACCAGGCATAGGGCAACGGTTGCGCGGGATGCCACTGCGCGAGCGGCGGCAGGGCGATACGAAGATGACTTTTCACAAGATGTCCTGACGCCAGACGATGGCAGGCGTCGCATTGGGAGCGGCGAGGATCAGGGCGCGCATGGTGACGCGCGCGCGGTCGAGCACCACGGTGCCTGTTGCCGTGAACCAGGTGCTGGTGACGCCGATGTGTTGCGGGGTGTTCTCCAGCCCCAGACCGCGGAGGCGATTGGTGAGGTCGCCGGCGTTGACGAACCATTGTCCGCCATCGCGGCTTTCGGTCAGCGTGCGGGCTTGCGCGGGCGATAAGCCCTCGATCCAGGCCGAAAGCACTTCGGCGGGGGCAGTATTGATGTTGAGGTCGGTGGCTTGCGGGAGCAGTGTGGTCACGCGGCGCAAGCGTTTGCGTGCCGGTTCGTCGAGATCGAATCGCAACGCCAGGTCGTCGATGCCGCGAGCGGCAGGGGTCGGCCACTCCGTGTTGTTGTTCCCGGTTGCGCCGGTTGCGCCGTTTGCACGGGTGCCGTTGCCCGAGCCGGTCTTCTCGTCGGTGGCGCCACCGCGCGGCTGCATCATGGCGACCGCCTCGGCCATGCGGGGGGCGAGCGTCGGCGGCAGGCCGATCGCCGATAGCAGGTTGGTGAAGCGTGTCACCATCATGGTTTCGATGATGCCGGTCTGCGCCAGTCGATACACATTGAATTTGCCTTGTTCGTCTTCCACGCTGCCCGAGAACACGGCCAGGCTGTCGGGATCGAGTTGATCGATGCGCGTGTCGCGAATGGGCGATGCCCAGAGTTGGTCGCCGCGCACAGTGGGTTCTCGGCGCACGTTGTCGCGCAACACGAGCCGCGCCCAATCGAGGCCGCCCATCAGCAGCCAGCGCGCTTGTGCGCGGGCTGCGGCATTTTCGGTCTGGCGCGCGGTGGCGGTTTGCCGCATGAAGAGCCCGCTGGTCAATGCAGCGGCGACGGTCACGACGATCAACGCGCCGACGACAGCCATGCCCCGTTGCCGCAATGAACGCTTGGGTGCACGCTGCCTCATCGCAACACCACCACGCGCGTGTATCGCTCGCTCGCCGCACCTTGCCCGCGGTCGATCGAGACTTCGATGCCTGTCGCCGCACCGGCACCACGCGCCGAGCGGCCGATCCAGCCCTGCGCCGGTACCCACAACCGCACATCGAGTTGCTTCACATCGCGCATCATCAAGGTGCCCTCGGTGGGCGCTTCCAAAGGATAGGCCGTGCCCGGACGGCCGATCATGCGCCACAGGTCGCCATCGCGGATGCGCCATACCACCCGTTGCCACGTACCGTCGCGTCGCGCCGAAGCTCTTACCACTTCCAGCAGCGGTGAGTCGCCTTGACCGGCGTTGAGCGTGATGCCCGGCGGCAGCCGCGGTGCACCGGCATCCGTAGCCGATGGCAGGCGGTATCCCACATCGACCTGATTCAGGTCCAGCTCGATTTGGCCGAGCGTGCGCACCAGCACATCGTTATCGTCTGCCGCGCGATCGAGCCAATCGCGCGCTGTCGAGATCTGCGTGAGCCCGCGCCACGCGAGCAGGCTCACAAGGGCCATCAACGTAATGGCGATCATCACTTCGATCAACGAAAACCCGCGCTGATGGCGACGCGACGGGGCGCGGTGGCGTGTCGTCATGGCAGGCGTGTAACCAGCGTGCTCAACGTGGCCAAGGCTGCGGTCTCGTCGTTGGTCGCAAATACGCGAATCTCCACCTGCCGAAAATTGTTGTTGACCGATTTGCGAAATTCCAATGTGCAGCGCAGGGCGAGCTTGCCTTGATCGCACGGCACGGTGCGCACCGAACCGGGGTCGGGCATGGCGGTGTCCAGTCGCAGTTGCGCTGCCGTGTTTTCGGCCGACAGCGTGGCAAGCGTGCGATCGCGCAAGCCACGATTGTTCTGCGCCAGTACGCTGGTCGCCCGCAGCGCGGCGGCCAGCGCGATCGCGACGATCGCCAGCGCGACCAGGACTTCGATCAGTGTGAAGCCGCCTTGTGCGCGTTTTTGCGATCGGAAGCGTCGCGCGTCCACCTCAGCGCAGCCCATCGTCGCCTGCCGCCGTGTGCGCGATGACGATCGTGCGGCCCGGCGACACGAGTTCGACGGTGTAGGGATCGCGTACCCATTCGGTATCGAAGCGCAGGGGCGATGGCGGATCGCGCCGCACCTGCACCGGCGGCTCGGTCCATTTCCGTGCCGTCAGAATGGGGTCGCGTTCGAAGCGATCGTCAGGCCAGGGCACGGCATTCTCTGCCGAGGCCTCACGCAGATCGACCGGGCGACCGGCCCGCGTGAACCACCAGCCTTGCGCGTCCGCATGCCAGACGATGCTGCGGCCATCGCTTCGGGCCTCGCTTTGCGCCACACGGAAGGCGTCGCGCAATCGCTGGGCGTCGTTCTCCAACGCGCGATCGGGTGCGGCCATTGCCGACAGACCGATCATCGCTCCCGCGATGCCGATGATCACCACCACGATCAACAACTCGATCAGCGTAAAGCCGGCTTCAATTTTCCAACGAGCCGATGTCCGCATCGCCTTGTTCTCCGCCGGGCTTGTTGTCCGCGCCGAACGAGAACACGTCGATCTCGCTCTTCACACCCGGATTGAGGTATTGATAGGGATGGCCCCATGGGTCATTGGGCAGGCGATCGAGGTAAGGCCGCCAGTTGCGCGCGCCTTCCGGCTTCTCCGTCAGGGCTTTCAACCCCTGCGAGGTGGTCGGATACCGGCCGTTATCCAGGCGATAGAGTTGCAGGGCTTGCATCAACCCGCCGATGTCTTGCTTGGCAGCCACTTGCCGCGCTTGGTCGGGACGATCCAGCACGCGGGGCACGATCAACGCGGCCAGGATGCCCATGATCACCACGACCACCATGATTTCGATCAGCGTGAACCCCGCTTGATTGCGGCGGCTGCGACGGGGCTGGGGGCGGGTACGGCCCTGGAAAAGGTTGGCGCGCAGGCGAGACGCGACGAGAGACAAACGCAAGACGACACTCCGGTAAACCGTATCTGAAGGCCGGAGTATGGAGATGAAATATGACAGGTCTATTGCGGGCTAGTGACGGCGGCAATGGAGGGGCGACGATCGATGTCGCCGGCGCCGGGACGTTGCAGGGCCGGCTATCGCGCGTCGGGTAGCGTACGAATGACTGCTACGGCGGCATCGGACTGCGGTGCCGATACACGCAATTTGCCGCTGTCGCGTTCGAGCTCGATGCCGGTGGCATCCACGCCGATGAGCACCAGGCCGGGGGCAATCTCCTGGCCCACACGCCACGCTGTGGCCGGACCGCCGTCGATCTTGAGAACCGCGGCGCCGCTTACTTCACCGCTGATGATGCCGGCCACCACCACTTGCGTGGTGAGTGCTTCGTTCTTGCCGAAGAGGCGCGCGGCGGGCGATGTGTCGATCGACGGGGGCGGCGCCGCCATGATCGCAGGCGGCAGCGCACCCGGGTGGGGGGCAAGCAGCAGGGCAGCCGCCAGACCGATACCGATGGCGATTGCGATCGCGGCAGCGATTTTCACCAGGGCAGGCCAGAGGTCGTGGGAAGGAGCAGATAACACGCGCATGGGGTGGAAGTGTAGGAGCAGGGTATGACAGTTTGAATGCAACGCGCCTTTCAAAAAGGGCCTTCGGTAATTAAAAAGGGCCTTCGGTAATCGAAGGCCCTGTTTGGCTTTACGCGAGGCGCGCCAGCCGCTCGATGCACCGGTGACGTTTAACGGCGCGGTTTGAGCAGGTGTGCCGGAATCAGCGCACCGGCATGCTCTGCAGCGCGGCGATCCGCGACGGAATGGGCGGGTGCGTGGAGAACAGTGCCGCAATCGCGCGGCCGCCGGTGATGCCCGACGCTTCGAACGTCTTGGGCAGATCGGTCGACTCGATGCCGCCCAAACGGGCCAGGGCGCGGATCATCGGTTCGCGGCCACCCATCAACTGGGCCGAGCCGGCATCCGCACGATACTCGCGCTGGCGCGAGAACCACGCCACGATGATCGACGCCGCGACGCCGAACAGGATCTCACAAGCGATCACGGTGACGAAGTAGCCGATACCGTTGCCGCGCTCGTTCTTGAGCACGATGCGGTCGACGAAGTAGCCGACCACGCGGGCCAGGAACACCACGAACGTGTTCACCACGCCTTGGATCAAGGTGAGGGTGACCATGTCGCCGTTGGCGATGTGAGCCACTTCATGCGCCAGCACGGCAGCCACTTCTTCTTCGGTCATGCTGTTGAGCAGGCCGGTAGATACGGCGACGAGCGAATCGTTCTTGAAGGCACCCGTGGCGAACGCGTTGGGCTCGCCTTCGTAAATCGCGACTTCGGGGCGGCCGATGCCGGCCCGGTCAGCCAGCTGATTCACCGTATCGAGCACCCAGATTTCGCGCTGACCATTGGGCGCGTTGGGATCGATGACCTGCGCGCCTACGCTCCACTTGGCCATCTTCTTGCTCATCAACAGCGAGATGATGGCGCCGGTGAAGCCGACGACGACCGAGAAAATCAGCAGGGCGGTGACGTTCAGGCCCTGGCCGGCAAACATGCGGTCGATGCCGAAAATACGCAGCGTGGCCGACAGGACGAGCATCACCGCAAGGTTGGTGACGACGAACAAAATGACGCGTTTCATGGTTTCTTATGTTCCTCTGCAAGCGAGATGTACCGGGTTGGACTGTCCGGTAAAAAAGCAGTTCCCCTATTGGCGCCCGCGCGCCGAGCGGGGGTTAACGCGGAGTATAGTAACGGTTCGCCGCTTTTTTTCGCCCACCTTCACTCCATCTAACGCGCAATTCCATGCAGGCTCTCTGGATGTTGCTGGCCTCAGCCATGTTTGCGCTGATGGGGTCGGCCGTCAAACTGGCAATCGAGCAGGGCGCTTCGCTTCCTGAAGTGGTGTTGTTCCGTGGCATGCCGTCCGTCGTATTGCTGCTGATTTTCGCGCGCAGCGGGCGGCTTCCCCTCATCTCTCCCCACTGGCGCCGGCATATCTGGCGCAATATCGCTGGTGTGAGTTCAATGTGGCTGGGCTTTGTCGCCTTGTCTCACCTTCCGTTGGCCACGGCCACCAGTCTGAATTACACGGCGCCGCTCTTCATCGCTTGCTGGATGCTGGGCTGGGGTGGCGCGCAACGCGATCCTGTGCGAATCGCCGCAGTGGTCCTCGGATTTCTAGGCGTGGTGACCATGTTGCGCCCCAGTATCAGCGGTGATGAGTGGATCGCGGCGATGTTTGGCTTGGGCGCAGGCGCGATGTCTGCCGTGGCGATGATGCAGATCCGCCAGCTAGGCAGTATCGGCGAGCCCGAGTGGCGTACGGTGCTGTATTTTTCGATTGCCGTGTGCCTGAGCAGCGTGATCGGCGTTTCAATTGAAGGGTTCGGCCAGACCGGGCCCACGGGTTACATGGCGCTTGGCGCTGTAGGACTGACCGGACTGTGCGGCCAGTTGGCCCTCACGCGCGCCTTCGGGCTGGGTTCGCCTTTGCTGACGGCGGCGCTACAGTACACCACCATTATTTTCGCGGCCTTGCTGGGCGTCGGCTTTTTCGGCGATCAGCTCGACGCATGGGCGTGGGGCGGTATCGGCCTCATTATCTTCGCCGGCCTGTTGTCGGTCTGGCGCACGATGCGCGAGAACCGTGTGGCACGCCCGGCATAAGTTGCAACGCTAGGAGATTCCATCATGACCCACCCCTTGATCAGCGCCGAAGCGCTTGGCCATTTGTTGGCCGACAGCACGGGCCCCGTGCGCGTATTCGATGTGCGCCACGACCTGGTCGATCATGCCGCCGGGCGCCGCGCGTATGACGCCGGTCATATTCCTGGGGCAGTGCATATCGATCACGAGACGGAACTTGCCGCCGCGAAAACCGGCAAGAACGGCCGCCATCCGTTGCCCCAGCCCGAGGTATTTGCGGCCCATATGGCGGCGCTCGGCGTGACGCCGCAGACGCATGTGGTGGCGTATGACGCCAGCGGCGGCATGTATGCCGCGCATTTGTGGTGGATGTTGAACTGGATCGGCCACCGCAACGTGCAGGTGCTCGACGGTGGCTGGCAGGCTTGGGTGGCGGCAGGGTTGACGCAGCAGACCGAAGTGCCGGCGGATCAGGCCGCAACGCAGCCGCCGAAGCAGGCGGGGCAAACCGCGGCAAGCCCGATGTCGTTCGGTGCCGGCACGATGGGCGCTGTGGATGCCGACGCCGTGCTGGCCAACATCGAGAATCCGGCCTTTACGGTGCTCGATGCCCGCGCCGCGCCGCGCTATCGCGGTGAGGTCGAGCCGATGGATCCCGTCGCCGGCCATATCCCGGGTGCGCGCAATCGTCCCAATACGGGCAACCTGGGAGAGGATGGGCGCTTTAAGTCCGCCGACCTGCTGCGGGAGGAGTATCTGGCATTGCTCGATGGTGTTCCGGCTGAGCAGGTTGTGCATCAATGTGGCTCAGGAATTACCGCCACCCACAACCTGCTGGCCATGGAGGTTGCAGGCCTGAGCGGCTCGCGGCTCTACCCCGGCTCATGGAGCGAATGGGTGAGCGACAGCTCCCGGCCCGTCGCCACGGGTGAAAAGCCCTGATCGGTATAGGCTGATTTCGGTTTGGCGCTCAGCCAAGTCGTACCGCGAAAGGCGAAAGCCGCGCACCCTGAACGGGCGGCGCGGCTTTTTGTTTGGGTATATCCCTTGCGCGATGGCGGCCACCCAACAGGAGACTAACCATGCCCACAATGAGCTTGCCCGAACTCGCCGAAGCTATGCGTGAGATCGATATCACGATGCTCTCCACATTTACCGATGGCGGTCTGATCGCGAGCCGCCCCATGAGCAACAACGGCGAGGTGGCGTACGAGGGAACCTCGTACTATTTCACCTGGGCGCAGTCGCGAATGGTGAAGGATATCGAGCGCAACCCGTTCGTGCATCTGGGTTTTCAGGGATCGAAAACGTTTTTAGTGTCTGTCCAGGGCAAAGCCACCCTGATCCGTGACAAGGCCCAGTTCGAGAAGCACTGGACGCCTGATTTGGATAATTGGTTCGAGGACGGGATCGATACCGACGGCGTCGTCATGATCAAGGTCGCCGCCGACAGGATTCATTACTGGGATGGCGAAGACGGCGGTGAAGTCGAGTTAAACGTCTGACACGCAGGCGTGACTCGATGGCATCGACATCGCTATCTGAATCTGGCGTGATCCAGTTTCGGAGCGCCTGGTTTCAGGCGCGATATCCCGTGTTGATCAGATAGATGCAGCCGATGAAGGTGCCCATCGAAACCCATACGGACGCCAGCGCCAACGTTTTGACGCCCAGCGAGATGGCAGGATTGCGGCATGCCTTCACAAAGGCTGACATGCCGATGAAAAAGGCGATTGCAGGAAAGATGAATACCGTGATCATCAAAAACAGTGTGGGCAGGGTAAGCGCCGACACGATCAATGAGATTACCGCCATATTGATGGCTTTCTTGCTGCTGATGGGCGGTTTGATGATTGGCTCTGCGAATGCGAATGCGAATTGAGGGAATGGCGCGTAAGTAAAAAATGGCGGCCCGTAAAGAGGTCGCCATTTTTTTGTAGATTATCGCTCGTCCATGATCCGGCGATACCACTCGTGGAAGTGCTGCATGCCGTCTTCCATTGGCGATTGATACGGGCCGCTTTCGCTCACGCCCCGCTTCATCAGTGCCAGCCGGCCGGCATCCATACGTTCGGCAATCTCGTCATCCTCGATGGCAGTTTCCATATAAGCCGCACGTTGCGCCTCTACGAATTCGCGCTCGAACGCCGCGATTTCCTCGGGGTAATAGAACTCGACCACATTGATCGTTTCTTGCGGACTTACAGGATAAAGCGTGGACAGCACAAGCACGTGCGGATACAGCTCGATCATGTGCGTGGGGAAGTAGGTGACCCAGATCGCACCGAAATCAGGCTCTTCACCGCCGCGGAAGTCGAGCACGCGGTCATGCCACTGCTTGTAGACATCCGAACCCGGCTGCGCGAGCGCGCTGTGTACACCCACGCGTTGCAGGCTGTGCCAGTCGCCGAACTCCCAGGTCAGATCGTCGCAGGCGACGAAGCGCCCCAGGCCCGGATGGAAGGGGCCCACGTGGTAATCCTCGAGATATACCTCGATGAAGGTCTTCCAGTTGTAGTTGCACTGATGCACTTCAACGTGGTCGAGCACGTAGTCGCCAAAGTTGAATTCGGGTCGCGAAAACAGGCCGGCCATGTCCTTGGCGGGATCGCGCGGGCCCTCGAACAACAAGCCGTGGCAATCGCGCAGGCGGAAGCGTTCGAGGTTCATGCAGGGCGTGCTGTCAAACGCCGGGGCGCCCAAAAGCTCACCGCGGTCGTCGTACGTCCAGCGGTGCAAGGGGCAAACGATATTGCCACCGCTCTTGGCGAGCGAGCCATGCGTGTTGACGTTTCCGGATACGTTTCCCGGCACGCCGCCCAGCATCAGCGACTGCCGATGGCGGCAGACGTTCGAAAGCAGTTCGACGCCTTGGGCGTTGCGAACCAGTGCCCGTCCATTTTTTTCCTGGACGAGCGTGCGCCAATCGCCAACTTCGGGCACGGATTTTTCATGGCCGATGTACTGCGACGATTGTTTAAAGATTACTTCCAGCTCGCGCGCAAAGCGGGCGTCGTCAAAGTAGGCACTGACGGGTAGCTGGGTGCGTGCTGGCACCAGATGTGCCATCCGACCGATGTCGGTCATGATTCCCTCCGCTCGGATAAAAAAGCCAGGACGGCGGGGATCCGTTCTGGCGCGAAGAAAAGTCGGGCTGGCCGATCAGTAAAGCTGGATTGTACCCCACAGCGTCCCCGTTCAGCCGGGGTCTTCAAGTGGAGCGCGCGCGTAGCACAGTGCAGCAGACCTTCTATGGTTCACCTCGCCCAATGTGGCTTGTTTGTGACACCCAGGCACGATTGCCGGGACGCCGCAATGACAGGGTGAGACCTTGTGCGCTTCGGATCGTTCGCTGGGGAACCGATATGCCGAACACCGGGGCTCAAATGAGCTTGCGGGTGATGGGATGTCTGAGAAGCAGCCAGCTCGCCAGTGCCGACAACGCAAACGTGATGACGGCGATCAGCGGTACGGCAACGATATCGACCGCATCGCCCGAGAACGCGCCACCCCGGCGAGCCAGGTCCAGAAACACGGGATGCACGAGATAGATGCCAAAAGTGAGCGGCCCCAGCCCGGCCAGGCGCGGCAGGCGCGGGCCCGACACCAGCCACTGGAACATCGCAACAGACATCGGCGCTACGGTGATGCTGAAGTTATCGTAGAAGTAGCCGTAGAACTGGTCTGCATCCGACCAGAGGTAAACCCCGGCTGCGGTCGCAATCACCGAGGCGGCCACGATCAGACCCGGCATCGGGATCCGCAAGCGGCCTTCGAAGATCATCCGGCCGGCGATGAAATAGCCGATGTAGGGCACGAACCACGTCATGAAGAAACCGTTGGGCGCGTCCATGATCTGCCGGTAGATCGCCTCGCCCACGGCCAGTCCGAGCATTGCCGCCACGGCGAAAAGCCGCTGTTTGTCGCTGATCCGGGCGTAGAGGGTGCGTATGAAGGGGGCGAAGAGATACAGCCCCACGATCATGTACAGGTACCACAGGTGGTAATAGGGCGTCCCCATCGCCACGGTACGCAACGGTGTGGTGGGGTCCATTACGCGGGTGTCGAGCCACTCCTGCCAGACCCGCCAGCCCAGAAAGAAAAGCGTCCAGAAGATGAGCGGTGTCAGAACGCGGGCCATGCGCTTTTGATAGAAGCGCTTCAGCCCACCTTGCGGTTTGCCGGGATCGAGCAGCAGTGCGCCGCTGATCATCACGAACACCGGCACACACCACCGGGCCGCCGAGTCGTATACGTTGGCGGCGATCCAGGCATCGGACCCGTAAGAAGCAGCACCGTCGGCCAACGTTTGTGCGGCGCTGTGCAGCAGAACGACGGCCGCCGCCGCCAGCCATCGGGCCGTGTCGAGCCGGGAGAGCCGTTCGCGAACGGCGTGGTGGGTGTGATGAAATTCGGCAATACGCATATACCCTAACCGTAACAGTTGGCATCGTCTGAGGGCTGTATCCAAGGGTTAGGACTTGATGCGAGCGTTATGAGGGTGCGATCTCGTACAATGTTGGGCTGAACAACTCATGCGGCGCCTTGCCGCTTGGACAGCAATGGTCACTTCTAAACCTTCCAGCGCCGCGCCGGCCGAATCGGATCCGCAGGATTTCGAATCGGCGCTGGCCGAACTCGAGAACCTCGTGGCGTCCATGGAAGATGGCGGCTTGCCGCTCGAACAGTCGCTCGCCGCCTATCGCCGCGGCGTGGCGCTGTCGCGCATTTGCCAGGATCGTCTGGCCAGCGCTGAACAGCAGGTCAAGGTTCTGGAAGGCGAGCTGTTGCGCCCTCTGGATCGTGCAGCACTGGATGACGACGCCCAAGGATGAAGGACGGTCACCTCGCTTTTGAAGAGTGGCTGGTGCAACGCGCCCAGCATGTGGAGTCGGTACTCGACGAGCATATGCCGGCGGCCGACGATGTGCCGATGCGCCTGCACGATGCCATGCGATATGCCGTGCTGGGCGGTGGCAAGCGCGTGCGCGCGGCGCTCGTGTACGCGGCGGGTGCGGCGTGCTACACCGGCGGCAACACGATTGCGCTGGACGCGTCGCTGGACCGCGCGGCGGCTGCCGTCGAACTCGTGCATGCCTATTCGCTGGTGCATGACGATCTACCGTGTATGGACGACGACACGCTGCGCCGGGGCCGGCCCACGGTGCATATCCGCTATGACGAAGCCACCGCAATGCTGGCGGGCGACGCCTTGCAGCCGCTGGCCTTCGAGTTGCTGGCCGAGATGCCGATCGCGCCTGCACTCGTGGTACAGGCGGTTTACGTGCTTACCCGTGCGAGCGGCAGCCAAGGCATGGCCGGCGGTCAGGCGATCGACCTGCAAAGTGTGGGCCATGCACTCACGCGCGATGAGCTCCAGATCATGCACAGCATGAAAACCGGCGCCATGCTCGAAGCGAGTGTGGCGTTGGGCGGCATCGTGGCGGGCGCGAGTTCCAGCACGCGCCGGGCGCTCGACGCCTATGCGCAGGCAATCGGATTGGCGTTTCAGGTGGTGGACGACATCCTCGATGTGACCGCCGATAGCGCGGCGCTCGGCAAAACGCCAGGCAAGGACGCCGCCGAAAATAAACCGACTTATGTGTCGCTGCTGGGCCTTGAGCCGGCGCGCGCATTCGCTGAAGAGCTTCGTTTGGCAGCCCTGGGCGCACTGGCGCCGCTGGGCGGGACGGGCGCCCGGTTGGCTCAACTGGCCGACTTCATCGTGCTGCGCGACCGCTGACCGGCATTTGCGCCCGGCGCGCTACTTGCGCGGGCAACGCTTCCTAATTGATGATGTGCGTATGACCAACACTGAACTTCTGGACCGCATCCACACCCCTGACGATCTGAAAGGGCTGGATCGACGCGACCTCAAGACGCTTGCCGGCGAGTTACGCGGGTTCGTTCTGGAGTCGGTGTCGGCCACTGGCGGCCATTTGTCGTCCAACCTCGGCACGGTCGAGCTGACGTTGGCGTTGCACCACGTGTTCGCCACACCGCACGATCGCATCGTTTGGGATGTGGGCCACCAGTCCTACCCGCACAAGATATTGACGGGCCGTCGGGCCGGCATGACGTCGCTGCGTCAGCAGGATGGGATCTCCGGTTTTCCGAAGCGCAGCGAATCGGAGTACGACGCATTCGGTACCGCCCACTCGTCGACGTCGATTTCTGCAGCATTGGGGATGGCGGTGGCCTCCCGCAACGCCGGCATCTCACGTCAGCACATTGCGGTGATCGGCGACGGCGCAATGTCGGCCGGGATGGTCTTCGAGGCGATGAACAATGCGGGTGTCACGCCCGACATCAACCTGCTCGTCATTCTGAACGACAACGATATGTCGATTTCGCCCCCGGTAGGCGCGTTGAATCGCTATCTCGCTCGCCTGATGAGCGGTCAGTTTTACGCCACGGCCAAGAACGTCGGTCGGGCGGTGCTGCAGCATGTGCCGCCCGTGCTCGAACTGGCTCGCCGTTTCGAAGAGCATGCCAAGGGCATGATTGTGCCGGCGACGATGTTTGAAGAGTTCGGCTTCAATTATGTCGGCCCGATCGACGGTCACGATCTCGATGCACTCGTGCCCACGCTGCAGAACCTGCGGGCGCTGGGCGGATTGCAATTCCTGCACGTGGTGACCAGGAAGGGGCAGGGCTACAAGCTGGCCGAGGCCGATCCGGTGCTTTATCACGGCCCCGGCAAGTTCGATCCGGCTGTGGGAATCCAGAAGGCCAGCGGCCCGGGCAAGACCACATTCACGCAGGTGTTTGGACAATGGCTGTGCGACATGGGCGCGGCGGATGACAAGCTCTGCGGGATCACGCCGGCCATGCGCGAAGGCAGCGGCCTCGTTGCATTCGAACAACGGTTTCCCACACGCTATTTTGACGTGGGCATCGCCGAGCAGCATGCGGTGACGTTCGCTGCCGGCCTGGCGTGCGAAGGGCAGAAGCCCGTGGTTGCCATCTACTCGACGTTTCTGCAGCGCGGCTACGATCAGATGATCCATGACGTGGCCCTGCAGAACCTGGATGTGACCTTCGCGCTGGACCGTGCGGGATTGGTGGGCGCCGATGGTGCCACGCATGCGGGCAATTACGACATCGCCTTCATGCGCTGCATCCCGAATATGGTGATCGCCACCCCGTCCGATGAAAATGAAACCCGTCTGCTGCTGAGTACCTGTTATCGCCATAATGGGCCGGCGGCCGTGCGTTATCCCCGAGGGGCCGGCTGCGGCGCCGCGATTGAAACGGGGTTGTCCGACGTGCCTGTGGGCCGCGGCGTGGTGCGGCGCGAAGGCGAGCGGATCGCGATTCTGGCATTCGGCACGCTGCTCCAGCCGGCGTTGGTAGCAGGTGAGGCGCTGAACGCCACCGTGGTCGATATGCGTTTCGTCAAACCCATCGATGCAGCGTTGATTGCCGGTTTGGCGGGCAGCCATGAGGCGTTTGTCACGATCGAGGACGCGGCCATCATGGGCGGCGCGGGCAGTGCGGTGTGCGAGTCGCTCAACGCCGCCCAACTCGTCAAGCCCGTGTTGCAACTGGGTTTGCCGGATGTTTTCATCGACCATGGCGATCAGGTCGCTTTGCTGGCGCAGCAGGGCCTGGATGCGAAGGGCATCGAAGCGTCGATTCGGGCGCGCTTCCCGGCGCCCGCAGCCACAGGCTTGCGCGCGGTACCCTCCATCGAACCTAAAGCGGCCAAGTCGGTCTGATTCGAGATTGGTGCGACGGCAAGACAGTGCGTCGCAGCAAATCCCACCAACCCCTACAGGGTTTTTACGGGGTTGGCGGCATTTCATGCGCCATAATGGACTCCTCTAATATTTCCTGGCCTCTCGTTTCGCGATGAGTGGCCTCGACAGGTAAGCATATGAATTCCCCCATCGACCCCGCTTTGGTCATGCCCGATGTGCAGAGTTCGCAAGATACTCGGCACATTCCGATTCAACGCGTGGGTATTCGCGGCGTTCGCCATCCGATGCTGGTGCAAGCCGGCGACGGCTCCGCGCAGCCTACCGTGGCCAACTGGACGCTGACCGTGGCGCTGCCCGCCGAAGAGAAGGGCACGCACATGTCGCGTTTCATCGCCCTGCTCGAAAAGCACCGCTCGGCGCCCATGACGCCGGCGTTGTTCAGCGGCATGGCGCGCGAAATGTTGCCGCTGCTGCACGCAGAGCGTGGCGATCTCACGGCGGCTTTCCCGTACTTCGTCAACAAGTCGGCACCGGTATCCGGCGTGCAGAGCTTGCTCGACTACGAAGTGCAGTGGATCGCACGTGCGGTGGGCGAATCGGTGGAGTTCGAATTAGTGGTTCAGGTGCCGGTGACGAGCCTGTGCCCCTGTTCCAAGGCGATTTCCGAGTACGGCGCCCACAACCAGCGTTCGCACGTGACGGTATTCGCCGTCACGACTGAGACGGTGGATATGGAAGGCATCATTCGCGCAGTGGAGCAGGAGGCATCCTGCGAATTGTGGGGGCTGCTCAAGCGACCGGACGAGAAGTTCGTGACCGAACGCGCCTACGACAATCCGAAGTTCGTCGAAGATCTGGTGCGCGACGTGGCGGCCCGTATCGGCGCCTTGCCCGGTGTGGCGCGTTATCGCATCGAAGCCGAAAACTTCGAATCGATTCACAATCACTCGGCTTACGCGGTCGTCGAAGGCTGACGCGCGCGATTCGGTGATTGGCGGGCCGGCATCCTTGAGGGGAGGCCGGCCCGATTTGTTTTATGTTGTCGAGCGGTGCTCTGCCGGCGTGCCACGCGATGTGGGTAGTCGGCCGCTGGAGGGTCGCCCGAGGCGATGCTTTACGCTGTCGCTGTGGGTGCCAGGCGACGTTCGAGGCCGCTCGGGTAGGGGCGGTGCACGCTCGGATCACGCGGCCATTGCGTTTTAAAGCCAGTACAGCGATAATCGAAGGCTTTCTTGCTCGATCTGCCAGAGGTTTTTTGGCCGACGGGCTGTTTTGCCGGTGGGCACACCGGTGAAATATCCTCAAGGAGTATTATCCATGCGCCACTACGAAGTAGTGTTTATCGTTCATCCCGATCAAAGCGAGCAAGTGCCCGCCATGATCGAACGCTACCAGACCCTCGTGACCGGCCAAGGTGGCTCGGTGCACCGTCTGGAAGACTGGGGCCGTCGTCAACTGGCCTATCCGATCCAGAAACTCGTCAAGGCGCACTATGTGTGCCTGAACATCGAGTGCGGCCAAGGCACGCTCGACGAGCTCGAACACTCGTTCCGCTACAACGACGCCGTGTTGCGCCACCTGGTCATCAAGACCAAGAAGGCTCAAGCCACCCCGTCGTTGATGATGAAGTCGGTCGAACGCGAAGAAGCGCGCAAGGCCTCGTCGGAAGCTACGGCTGCTCCGGCGGCTGAGTAATCGGACGCTGTCGTTATGGCAGCGGGTTTGCCCGTCAACCGGTTGTTGATGACTGTGCAGGTACTCGAAAGAGAGCCGCTACGTCACACTCCCGCAGGGTTGCCCGCATTGGAGTTGTTGTTCAGCCACACCGCTGAAGTCGTCGAAGCCGGATTACCGCGCCGCGTCGATCTCACGATTGGGGCGATCGCGCTGGGCGATCTGGCACTGCTTCTGGTGGATACGCCACTGGGTTCGGTGCTCGATGTCGAGGGTTTCCTCGCTCCGGTGCGTAAAGATTCCGCCAAGCTGCGCATGCACTTGCAAAAGGCAAACGTGGTCGGTGGAGGCAACGATCCCCTGGTGGCTTGAGGCTGACGCCTTTCGGTACTGCAAAACGACAAGATTCGGCTCGACGCATCACCCAAGCAGATACAAGCGGGACGGTTCGCCGTCCTAACGAATTCGGATAGATGACGGATCGAAAGATCCGAAGCAAACAAAGAGGCACATCATGGCTTTCTTCGGAAAACGCAAAGAAAAACGCAAATTCGCGCAGCAGAACCCGCTGTTCAAGCGTCGTAAGTTCTGCCGCTTCACCGCCGCCGGCGTCGAAGAGATCGATTACAAGGATCTCGACACGCTGCGCGACTTCGTGCAAGAAAACGGCAAGATCATCCCCGCCCGTTTGACCGGCACCAAGGCTCACTACCAACGTCAACTGGATACCGCCATCAAGCGTGCGCGTTTCCTGGCGTTGTTGCCTTACACCGACAACCACAACTGATCCGGGAGATCGATATGCAAATTATCCTGCTCGAAAAAGTCGTCAACCTGGGCAACCTGGGTGAAGTCGTTCGCGTGCGTGACGGTTACGCTCGCAATTTCCTGATTCCCCAACGCAAGGCCCGTCGTGCGACGGAAGCGGCGCTGAAGGAATTCGAAGCCCGCCGCGCCGAGCTCGAAAAAGCCCAAGCTGAAAAGCTGGCTGCTTCGCAATCGGTTGGCGAGAAGCTCAACGGCTTCAAGCTGACGATCTCGCAAAAAGCCGGCGTCGACGGCCGTCTGTTCGGTTCGGTCACGAACATGGACATCGCTGCCGAGCTGCGCAAGCAAGGCTTCGAAACGGTTGAAAAGTCGCAAGTGCAACTGCCCAACGGCGCAATCAAGACCGTTGGCGAATACCCCGTTCAGGTTCAACTGCACGCTGACGTGCTGTCGGACGTGACCGTTGTGGTTCAAGGCGAAATGTCGTAAGACTTAGAGGCACACGCCTTTAACCGCTTGCGGTACAAGAAAGCCGGTCTGTGTGCCGGCTTTTTTCATTTGTTCATCTACTAGATCTGTTCGTCTACCAGGAAACCTTTTGACCGATACGCCGCATCATCGCACCGCGCCGCCCGGCCTTGAAGCGCGCCTTCAGGCCATGGATCCGGCACGAGAACCCGGCGTACGCTGGCTCGAAGTCGATGGTGTGCCGTGCATCGTCAAACGCCGCCGTCCAAGCGTGGCGCGCGGGGTAAGTTATGCGATCCGCTATGTGCGGGCGTTTGCGATCGGCGTGACCTGCAAGGTTGCGTTGGGCGAGTTTCCGCCGCCCAATCTGTTGTTGCGCAATGGACTGCCTTATGAGGCCGAACGGCTGAAGTTTTTATCGCAGGCGGGATGCGCAGTACCCAACATCTGGTTCGAAGGCCCTGGCGTGCTGGCGCTTGAGTATGTGGGCGATAATGTGGCGCTGCTGCTGCGTGCCGCGCCACAACCGGAACGCCTGCAGCTGGCCCGCGCGCTGGCTGAAGATCTGGCCGCGTTCCATGCTCGCGGTTTTTGGCATGGCGGGGCGCAGGTTCGCAATCAAACCATGCGCGATGGCGAATTGTGGCGTATCGACTTTGAGGAAAACATTGGCGGCGCGTTATCGTTGCCGTTGTCGCAGGCTTACGATGTGTTCCAGTTGCTCTCGTCCCTCATGGCGATGCGCCATGTGTCCGATGCGGATATGCGCGAGATCGGGCCGGTCGTGCTGGACACCTATTTCGCCCGGCATCCCGATGCCGGCGTACGGGCGCAACTGACCCGTCTGGGCAAGATGGTTTGCCGCATTACCGATGCGCTGCGACCTGTGCTGGGTCGTGTGGAATGGCGCGACGTGAAGGGCTTTTACCGTGTTGCCGACACCTTACGTTTACTATTGAAATCATGAACGCCGCTGCCGATTCCCCCCTCGAATATCTGCGGGTACCCCCGCATTCGGTCGAAGCCGAACAGTCCGTCCTGGGCGGCTTGCTGCTGGACAACTCGGCGTGGGACAAAATCGCCGATGTGCTGCTCGAGGAAGATTTCTACCGCCACGATCATCGTCTGATCTGGAACCACATCGCGCGTTTGATCGGCCTGTCGCGTCCGGCGGACGTGATCACGGTCAATGAATCGCTCAGCATGGGCGGCAAGCTGGAAGAAACCGGCGGGCTGACCTATCTGAACGCGTTGGCGCACAACACCCCTTCGGCGGCGAACATCCGGCGTTACGCCGAGATCGTTCGCGAGCGTTCCACCCTGCGCAAGCTGGTGTCGATCGCCGACGATATCTCGTCGGCTGCGCTCAACCCCCAAGGCAAGGAAGCCCGTCAGATTCTGGACGAGGCCGAAACGCAGGTGTTCAAGATCGCGCAAGAGGGCGCACGTGGTACGCAGGGCTTCCAGGTGATTCAGCCGCTGCTGACCCAGGTGGTCGAGCGGATCGACGAGCTGTACCACCGCGACAGCACCTCGGATGTGACGGGCGTGCCCACGGGTTTCGCCGATCTGGACAAGATGACGTCGGGTTTGCAGGCCGGTGACTTGGTGATCGTGGCCGGCCGGCCGTCGATGGGTAAAACGTCGTTTTCGATGAACATCGGCGAACACGTCGCCATCGAGCAGGGCCTGCCGGTCGCCGTATTCTCCATGGAAATGGGCGCGGTACAGTTGGCCATGCGGATGCTGGGTTCGGTCGGGATGCTGGATCAGCATCGCATGCGTACCGGCAAGTTGCTGCCGGAAGACTGGCCGCGCGTCACGCACGCCGTGCAGATGATGCAGGATGCGCAGTTGTACATCGATGAGACGCCGGCACTCACCTCCATGGAGCTGCGCGCGCGTGCGCGCCGCCTGGCGCGCCAATGCGGGCAGCTCGGCCTCATCATCATCGACTATATCCAGCTCATGTCGGGTAACTCGGGTGGCGAAAACCGGGCCACCGAAATTTCGGAAATCAGCCGCTCGCTCAAGGGCTTGGCCAAGGAACTGGGCTGCCCGTTGATCGCGCTTTCGCAGTTGAACCGCAGTCTGGAACAGCGCCCCAACAAACGGCCGGTGATGAGCGACTTGCGCGAATCGGGTGCTATCGAACAGGATGCCGACGTGATCCTGTTCATTTACCGCGACGAAGTCTACAACCCCGATTCGCCGGATAAAGGCACGGCCGAGATCATCATCGGCAAGCAGCGTAACGGGCCGATCGGAACGGTACGCATGACCTTCCAAGGCCAGAGCACGCGCTTCCTGAACTTCACCCCGGGTCAAACTTATTGATTGCGTATCGGGCTGGATCGCGATGGCGAGCGGCAAAAAAAACGCGGTAGTCTGTAAAAGACACCGCGTTTTTCTATTTCCGTTCAGTGACGAACGCTATCGGTAATGGCCTTGATGCCACCCGGTTTCGCCTCAACCGGTTTCGCTTCAATCGATTGCGCCTCGATCATTGCGCCTTAATCGATTGCGCCCTAATCGATTGCGCCCTAATCGGGTTTCGCCTCAACCTTGGGCCCGGCTCCAGCCTGCTGTCGAAGGGCTGTGCCGGCCTTCAAACCATCAGGCGTGTTCCAGTTCCTCGGCCGGATCCACCGGCCGCTTCGCGTAGCGCGACGCCAGCACCGAGCACACCATCAGCTGGATCTGATGAAAGAGCATGAGGGGCAGCACAACGGCGCCCACGGCGCTGCCGGCAAAGAGCACCTGCGCCATCGGCACACCACTCGCCAGGCTTTTCTTGGAGCCGCAGAAGAGCAGCGTGATGCGATCGGCGGTATTGAACTTGAACAGCTTGCCCAGAAGAACCGAAATCAGCAGCGCGGCGGCCAGGATGACCACGCAGACCACCACAAGACCCAGAATCGCCGGAATCGGCGTGTCTCGCCACAAGCCGCCGGTTACTGCCTCCGAGAACGCCACGTACACCACCAGCAGAATCGACCCTTGGTCGACAAACTTGAGCATGGCCTTCTTGCGTTGGACCCAGGCACCGATCCATCGGCGGGCGATTTGCCCGAGTACGAACGGCAGCAACAGTTGCAGCATGATCTTGCCGACGGCGTCGAACGAGATGTGCGCTTCAGCGGCCTGAGCGACCACGAGTCCCACCAGCAGCGGGGTGATGAAAATGCCGATCAGGCTGGATGCCGATGCGCTGCACACGGCGGCGGGAATATTGCCGCGGGCCATGGAGGTCAGGGCAATGGCCGATTGCACCGTTGCCGGCAAGCAGCACAGGAACATGACGCCGGTGTAGAGCTCAGGCGTGACAAGCGGCTGCAACAGCGGCTTGAACGCCAGGCCGAGCATCGGGAAAAGCACGAACGTGACGGTGAAGATGGTCGTATGCAAACGCCAGTGCGTGGCGCCGGCGACGATTGCTTCGCGCGACAGGCGGGCACCATGCAGGAAGAACAACAGGGCCACGGCCAGATTGGTGATCCACTGTACGACGACGAGCGCTTGGCCCTGTGCCGGGAAAAAACTGGCCAGCGCCACGGCGCTCAGCAGGAACAGGATAAAGCGGTCGGGCAGAAGTCGTGACAGGCGTTTCATGATGCAGAGTGAGCGATCGATATAAAAAAAGCGATCCGGGTCGATCGCTTGAAGACGAGGGGCATTGTAGTCCTGAAACAAACGGCCTAGCTGTCGAATAGCTGTCTGTGCCGATCGGCACGGCATTCGGCGTCGTGGGTATTGGCGTGCGTGGTACGTGACCTCAACCGCCGCGTTCCGCCCCGGTGCGATCTGCCAGGCTATTCCACAAATGCATCACCGCATAGCTGCGCCACGGTCGCCAGGTATTCGTGCGCAGACGTTGCTGGGCGAGTGTGGCGGCCGTTGGGTCCAGCGCCAGCAGGATCTGTTTCAGTACCAGGTCGCTTTCCAGCCAGGCATCGGGGTCGCGCCAGGCCCGCATCGCGACGTAGCCCACCGTCCAGGGGCCGATGCCGTGCAGGGCCAGCAGCGCCTGACGCAGCGGCAGCGTGTCGGCCGGATGCGTCTCGATCGGCACCTCGCCGCTGGCGACCACGGCTGCGACGTGCTGCAGCGTGGCGATGCGCTTGTAGGGCATGCCGAGTTTGTGCAGGTCGGCACGTGCAACGGCTGCCGGGGAGGGGAATCGCCAGCAGGCTGACCCATCGTCGAAGGTGCCAAGCGGCTCTCCGGCCCGTGAGACGACGCGCCCGATAACCGTGGTGGCACCTTTGACGCTGACCTGCTGCCCAATGATGGCGCGGACGATCAATTCGAAATTCGACCAGGTGCCGGGTACGCGCAAGCCGGGCGCGGCAGCGATCATGCGTGCGAGATCGGGGTCGTGCGATAGCCCTCGGCGAATCGCATCCGGATCCGCGGCGAGGTCGAACATTCGCGACAGCGCCGGCGCGAAATCGCCGATGTGTCGGCTCGCGGCGCCGTCGACGGTGGCGATGAGCATGTGACGGTGCGGATCGTCACGCACCGTCAGGATGCCGTCGTCGCCCAGCCAGTGAATGCCGCGGGTGTATTCGGTGTCGGTGACGCGTTCGATGCCGAGGGTTTGATGTCCAGCGAAAAAGCGCAGCAGGCGCGCCCAGTCGAAAGGCGGCGTGTACGGCAATTCAAGCGTCTGACGGGCGATGCGGGTGTTCAACGCGGGGTCCCCGTCAGGGCGTCATCTTCAGGGCGAGGTCGAATGCCGTCTTGAGCGAAGCGGCATCGGCCACGCCGCGCCAGGCGATATCGAAGGCGGTGCCGTGATCGACACTGGTGCGCACGAACGGCAACCCTACCGTGACATTCACCCCTTCGTCGATGCCCAGGTACTTCACCGGGATCAAGCCCTGGTCGTGATACTGCGCCACCACGATGTCGAACTCCCCCTGGCGTGCCCGCATGAACACCGTATCGCCCGGCCACGGGCCGCTCGCGTCGATGCCGAGCGTGCGGGCATGTGCGATCGCCGGCGCAATGATGTCGATATCCTCGCGGCCGAACTTGCCGTTTTCACCGGCATGGGGATTCAGGCCAGCGACCGCCACCCGCGGCGCGGCGATCCCCATCTGCCGACAGGCCGTGTCTGCAAGCCTCATGGCGCGCACCTCGGCGTCCAGAGTGATGCCCTTGATGACGTCGACAAAAGGCACGTGAATCGTAACGAGCAACACGCGCAACACATCGTTGGCGAGCATCATCGCGAAGTCGGCGGTGTGCGTGCGCGCAGCGAGGATCTCGGTGTGACCCGGAAAATCGACCCCTGCGGCATGCATCGACGCTTTATTGAGCGGCGCGGTCACGATGGCGCGCAGGTGTCCGGCATGGGCATCGTCGATGGCCTGACACACCGCCGCATAGCTGACCAGGCCGGCCGAGGCGGCAACTTCACCTGCCGGCAGATCGGCCGGCAAGGCCGGCCCACATTGAATGACACCGATGACGTAGGCGTCTTGCGGCAGGTCGTGGGGCGTGGCGATCGGCGCGATCGTGAGGCGTGCGCCCACCAACGCGACCGCGCGGCGCATCGCCGCAACGTCGCCATACACCACAGCCGGTGCGCCCAAGCCTTGGGCAAAGCACTTGACGACGATCTCCGGCCCGATTCCCGCAGCATCGCCCATGGTGATCCCCAGCGGCAAGCCGATGGATCGTACAGGCGTGGCGACCGTGGGTTCAGACGAGGCAACGGTGCCCGAGGGCGAATGGCCCCCCGGCACCACTGCACCGCGTCCCGCACGTTCAGAAACCGCGTCCTGCCCGATGGCGCTGGCGTTAAAGGACATCGCCGGCGTAGTCCGCGAGACGCGAACGCTCGCCCCGCTGCAAGGTCACGTGGCCCGAGTGCGGCCAGCCCTTGAAGCGATCGACCACGAAGGTGAGGCCGGAGCTACCTTCGGTGAGGTAGGGCGTGTCGATCTGCGCGATGTTGCCCAGGCAGATCACCTTGGTGCCGGGGCCGGCACGCGTGATCAGCGTCTTCATCTGCTTGGGCGTCAGGTTTTGCGCTTCATCGATGATGAGGTACTTGTTCAGGAAAGTACGGCCGCGCATGAAGTTCAGCGATTTCACCTTGATGCGCGAGCGGATCAGATCCATTGTGGCCGCCCGGCCCCAATCGCCATTGCCTTCGCCGTCGCCCATATTGAGCACGTCGAGGTTGTCTTCGAGGGCGCCCATCCACGGCAGCATCTTCTCTTCCTCGGTACCCGGCAGGAAGCCAATGTCTTCGCCGACCGGCACCGTGACGCGCGTCATGATGATTTCGGTATAGCGTTTGGTTTCAAGCACTTGGGTAAGGCCTGCCGCCAGCGCCAGCAGCGTCTTGCCCGTACCGGCCTGACCCAGCAGCGAGATGAAATCGCAATCCGGGTTCATGAGCAGGTTCATCGCGAAGTTCTGTTCGCGATTGCGCGTGGTGATCCCCCAGACGTTGTTCTTGCCGTGCGTGTAGTCGCGCAGCGTGGCCAGCACAGCCGTTTTGCCGTTGACCTCGCGCACTTGCGCGTGCAGAGGCATCTGGCCGTCGAAATAGACGAACTGGTTGACGACGAACTGCGCGCATAACGGCCCGTGAATGCGGTAGAACGTGGTGCCACCTTGCTGCCACGACTCGACATCCTTGCCGTGCTTGTTCCAGAAATCCTCGGGCAGGGCCATGACGCCCGTGTACAGCAGATCCGAATCTTCCAGTACATGATCGTTGAAGTAGTCTTCAGCGGCCATGCCCAGCGCACGCGCCTTCAGGCGCATGTTGATGTCCTTGGACACCAGCACGACGTCGCGTTGCGCGAATTTCTCCTGCAGGGCTCGCACCACGCCGAGAATCTGATTGTCGGCCTTGCCCATGGGCAGGTCGGCCGGTAGCGTGCTGTGAATGGCGGATGTCTGGAACAGCAACCGGCCGGTGGCGTCCTTGTTGCCCAGGGCGCTCAGATCCACGCCTGCGTCGATATCCTCGGCATCGTTGACCAATGCGTCGAGCGATCGGCTCACCTGACGCGCATTGCGCGCCACTTCGGACATACCTTTCTTTTGATGATCGAGCTCTTCGAGCGTCATCATCGGCAGGAACACATCGTGTTCTTCGAAGCGGAAGAGGCTCGTGGGATCGTGCAGCAGCACGTTTGTATCGAGCACGAACAGCTTGCGCGCTTCGGACTCGGTACGCGGAATCACCTTGCGCGGCGCCTTGGGCGCCGACGCGGCCTTGCGCTCGCGCGCAGCCGGTGCGGCGACGGCAGCGGGCGGCGGCGGGGCGATCGGCGTGCTCTTGGGCATACCGTCGAGTTCCGGCTGCATGGCCTCATCGTCGGCGTAACTGCGGCCGGCGACCTTCAGTGCGGGCGCGGTGGGCTGTACGGGTGCCGTCGTTTTGCGGCGGGTTGTGCGAGGCGCTGCAGCCGGAGCGGCGGCAGCCTTGGCGGCTGCCGGTTTGGTCGCGGTCTTGCGCGTCGCCTGCGGCACGGCTTCTGCCGTCGGGAAGGTCAGGATGGCTGCGGGGCGGGTGGGCAACTTCGGAAGCGGCATGGTGTCACTCTCGTGTGAGGGCCGGCAGGTACGCCTGACGTGGATGAAACGAACAGCGAAAAAGGGTCAACCGATACTCAAGGCAGCCTGCAACACTTCTTTGGCATGGCCGGGTACGCGCAAACCGCGCCATTCCTGAACCAAAGTGCCATAGGCGTCGATCAGAAAGGTGCTGCGTTCGATGCCGCGCACCTGCTTGCCGTACATATTCTTCAACTTCATCACGCCGTAGAGATTGCAGACGTCTTCTTCGGTATCGGCAATCAGGGGAAATGGCAGGGAATACTTTGATTTGAAATTCTCGTGCGATTTCAGACTGTCGCGCGAGATGCCGATCACGACACAGCTTGCGGCCAGGAATTCGCCGTGCAGGTCGCGAAAATCCTGGCTTTCGGTGGTGCAGCCGGGTGTGTTGTCCTTCGGATAGAAGTACAGCACGACGGCGCGGCCCTTGCAGTCGGCCAGATCGATCGTGCCGATCGTGCTCTCCGCCTTGAACGTGGGAGCGGGTTTGCCTATGGTGGGCGGCATTGCGGTCATTCTCCGGTGGGCATGAGGGCGGCCACGACGCGGCGGCCCTCGGCCATCAATATGTTGTAAGTGCGCGCGGCCGCCTGCGTGTCCATGACCTCGATGCCGATTCCCTGTGCCAGCAAGGGCGCAGTGACGGCGGCGGGCAGGAAACGCTGGACGGCACCCGTGCCGACAAGCATCACTTCCGGTGCGTTGTCGGGCAGCGGGGCGGGGGCGGATTCGCCGGCATCGAGGAAATCGAGGGGATTGACCGGGGCGGCCTTCAGGCCGGCGGCATCGCGCAGCAGCGCGGTCGTGACCTCGCTGGCAGCACGTGCATGCCACTGGGTGACAGGCCCCTCAGGTCCGAATGCGACCGCATGGTCGTAGCGAACCTGATTGATTTCGATGTAGCCGTCACCATACGCGGTGACGGTGTTCAATGCCGACGTTGGGTCAGTATGCAGCTTCAAATAGAACACTCCGGCTTGATGAGTTCATGATAGCGCATCGACATGACCGTTGCCCTACGAAATCCGTAGAAGTCACAGTGTGGTTTCCCGCATTTGCCGGGTGAGCTTCCTTACGATAGATTACTGGGTTTTGTCGCCCCAGGTCTCTAAGGATTGCCGCCATGAGGAAGTTTTCGCGCATCGAGCGCTTGCCGCCGTATGTTTTCAACATTACCGGTGAATTGAAGATGGCGGCGCGGCGGCGCGGCGAGGACATCATCGACATGTCCATGGGCAACCCTGACGGCGCCACGCCCAAGCATATCGTCGACAAGCTGGTCGAAGTGGCGACGCGCGACGACGCCCATGGGTATTCGGTATCCAAGGGCATTCCGCGCCTGCGCAAGGCGATTTGCGACTGGTACAGCCGCCGCTACGACGTGCAGTTCGATCCCGATAGCGAAGCGATCGTCACGATCGGCTCGAAAGAAGGCCTGGCGCACTTGATGCTGGCCACGCTGGATGCAGGCGATACGGTACTGGTGCCCAATCCCAGTTACCCCATCCATATTTACGGCGCGGTCATCGCCGGGGCGAACATCCGGTCGGTGCGCATGACGCCGGGCGTCGATTTCTTCGAGGAACTCGAACGCGCGGTGCGCGAGTCGATCCCGAAGCCCAAGATGATGGTGCTGGGATTTCCCAGCAACCCGACCGCCCAGTGCGTCGATCTTTCGTTCTTCGAACGTGTGGTGGCGCTGGCGAAGGAGCACGATATCCTGGTCGTGCACGATCTGGCTTACGCGGATATCTGCTTCGACGGCTACAAAGCGCCGTCGATCATGCAGGTCGAGGGCGCGCGCGACGTGGCCGTCGAATTCTTCACGATGAGCAAGAGCTACAACATGGCGGGCTGGCGCATCGGGTTCATGGTCGGCAACCGCGAACTCGTGCATGCCCTGGCGCGCATCAAGAGTTATCACGACTACGGTACGTTCACGCCGATCCAGGTGGCGGCGATCGCGGCGCTCGATGGCCCGCAGGATGGCGTGGACGAAGTGGTCGAGCAGTATCGCAGCCGGCGCGACGTTCTGGTGCGCGGTCTGCATGAGGCAGGCTGGAAGGTCGATGTACCCAAGGCCTCGATGTACATCTGGGCCAAGATCCCCGAGCCGTATCTGGCAATGGGGTCGCTTGAATTTTCCAAACGGGTGTTGTCCGACGCGAAAGTCGCGGTATCGCCGGGAATCGGATTTGGCGAGTATGGCGACGAATATGTGCGTTTTGCACTGATCGAAAACGAGCAACGTACGCGTCAAGCCGTGCGTGGCATCAAGGACATGTTCCGTAAGGATGGATTTTTAAAATGAACCCCATGAAAGTGGGCCTGCTGGGCCTCGGTGTCGTCGGTGGCGGCACCTGGAATGTTTTATCGCGCAACGCCGAAGAAATCGCCCGCCGCGCGGGCCGCCGGATCGACATCACGCGTATCGCGGTGCGCGACGTGGCCAAGGCCCGTGCGCGCCTGGGCGATGCCGTGGCGCTGTCGGATCAGGCAACCGACGTGGTGCGCGACCCTGAAGTCGATATCGTGGTCGAACTCATCGGCGGCATCGAGCCGGCGCGCACCCTGGTGCTCGAGGCGATCAGCAATGGCAAGCATATCGTGACGGCCAACAAGGCGTTGCTGGCCAAACACGGCAACGAGATTTTTGCGGCAGCGTCGGCGCAAGGCGTGATGGTGGCGTTCGAAGCCGCCGTGGCCGGCGGCATCCCGATCATCAAGGCGATTCGCGAAGGGCTGACGGCCAACCGCATTCAATGGGTGGCCGGCATCATCAACGGCACCACCAACTACATCCTGTCCGAAATGCGCTCGCGCGGCATGTCGTTCGGCGATGCGCTGGCCGAGGCGCAGCGCCTGGGCTATGCCGAAGCCGATCCGACCTTCGATGTGGAAGGCGTGGACGCCGCGCACAAGCTCACGCTGCTGGCCTCGATGGCGTTTGGCGTACCGGTGCAGTTTTCGAAAGCGCACATCGAAGGCATTTCGTCGCTGGCCAGCGAAGATATTGCGTTGGCCGAGCGGCTGGGCTATCGCATCAAGCTGCTGGGCATCACCAAGCAGCGTCCGGACGGCATCGAATTGCGGGTGCATCCCGCCCTGGTTCCCAACGATCGTTTGCTGGCGAACGTCGAAGGGGCCATGAACGCGGTAATGGTGTCGGGCGATGCGGTGGGCCCCACGTTGTATTACGGGCAGGGCGCGGGCGAAGAGCCCACGGCCTCGGCGGTGGTGGCCGATCTGGTGGACGTCACGCGCCTGCATACGGCCGATCCGGGCAACCGCGTGCCGCATCTCGGCTTCCAGCCCGATGCGATGTCGGACATGCCGATCCTGCCGATCGAACAAGTGATCACGTCGTATTACCTGCGCTTGTCGGTCGACGATCAGCCGGGCGTGTTGGCCGATCTGGCAAGGTTGTTGGCGGATCTGCGGATTTCGATCGGGTCCATGATCCAGGAACCTTCGGGCGACGCGGCCGCCGATATCATCTTCATCACCCACGAAGCCCGTGAAGGCGACGTCGATCAGGCGATCGCGCGGATCGAATCGCTTGCGTTCGTCCGCTCCAAGGTGACCCGTCTGCGCATCGAGAATCTGGCATGAAATACATCTCCACCCGCGGCGGCATGTCGCCGCAAGGCTTCTCCGACATCCTTCTCGAAGGGCTCGCGCCCGACGGTGGCTTGGCGTTGCCGGAAACGCTGCCGCAGATTTCGCCCGCCACGCTGGAAAGCTGGCGCGGCCTGCCGTACGCCGAACTCGCCTTCGAAGTGCTGTCGCTGTTCGTCACCGATATTCCTGCCGATGAATTGCGCCGCATGACGCGCGCGGCCTACAACGATCAGGTCTTCAACAGTGAAGACATCGTGCCGCTGCGCCCGCTGGATGGCGGTCTCTCGCTCCTGGGTTTGTCTGAAGGCCCCACCTTGGCGTTCAAAGACCTGGCCATGCAGTTTCTGGGGCAGGTGTTCGAGTACGTGCTCACGCAGCGCAACACCACGCTCAATATTCTGGGTGCGACCTCCGGCGATACCGGTTCGGCCGCCGAATATGCGTTGCGCGGCAAGCACGGCGTGCACGTGTTCATGCTGTCGCCCCACGGCCGCATGAGCGCGTTCCAACGGGCACAGATGTACAGCCTGCAGGACGAGAATATTCACAATCTCGCCTTGCGCGGCGTGTTCGACGAGTGCCAGGACATCGTCAAGGCATTGAGCGGCGATATCGATTTCAAGACGCGCTACAAGCTGGGCGCCGTCAATTCGATCAACTGGGCGCGGATTGCTGCCCAGGTCGTCTACTACTTCCACGGTTGGCTCAAGGCCACGACCGGTCCGTCGCAAACGGTGTCGTTTGCCGTGCCGTCGGGTAATTTCGGCAACATCCTGTCTGGCCATATCGCTCGCCGCATGGGCTTGCCGATCGCCAAGCTGGTGTTGGCCACGAACGAAAATAACGTGCTGGAAGAGTTCTTCCGCACGGGTGTGTATCGCCCGCGCACGGCCGCGCAAACGTACGCCACGTCGAGCCCGTCGATGGACATCTCGCGAGCGTCCAACTTCGAACGCTTCATTTTCGAACTGGTCGACCGCGATGCTGCGCAGGTTCGCGAGCTGTGGGCGCAACTGGCGTCGCAAGGTTTCTTCGATCTCTCGCATCGGTTGAGCGATATCCAGGGCAAGTATGGATTTGCAGCGGGCGTGAGCTCGCATGCCGATCGCATTGCCACGATCAAGTCGGTCTACGACGCGACCGGCGTGCTGATCGATCCGCATACCGCGGACGGCGTCAAGGTGGCGCGCGAGTTCGTGGAGCCGGGCGTGCCCATGCTCGTTCTCGAAACGGCATTGCCTGCCAAGTTTTCCGAGACCATCGAAGAGGCACTGGGCCATCCGGCTGCGCCGCCCGCCGCCCTGGCCAATCTCGAAAGCTTGCCGCAGCGGGTCGATGTGCTCGATTGCACCCTCGAATCGGTGCGCGAATACCTCGTCAAGCACGCCGCTGTCTGACCTCCAGAACTACCGAGCGATCGGTAGTTTTTTTTACCCTCTTTGAATGCCGCCAATGACCGCCGCCGACCGCCCCGCAGTACTCGTCATCACCCCCAATACCGATGTGCATCTCGATTGGATGCGTGAGCGCTACACCGTGACGGTTGCCGCCACGGCGAGTCTGCGCGCCGAGACGATCGCCGCGCGGGGTGCTGAGTTTCGCTATGTCCTCACCAATGGCACGCTGGGCCTGACGGCTGACGAGATCGCGGCCCTGCCCAACGTCAAGCTGGTCTGCACGCAGGGTGTCGGCTATGAAAACGTCGATCTCGCTGCCGCGCGTGCGGCAGGCGTGAAGGTGACGAACGGCGCGGGCACCAATGACGTCAGCGTGGCCGACCATGCGCTGGGCCTGTTGTTCGCGGTCAAGCGGCGCATTCCCGAACTCGACGCGGCAACGCGCGCCGGCAAGTGGCGCGATGCGGTGGGCATCCCCCCGGCGATTTCCGGAAAACGACTGGGCATCCTGGGCATGGGTACGATTGGCGCCTGTATCGCTCGCCGCGCCGCCGCCTTCGACATGCCGATCGGTTATCACAATCGCCGCCCCAAGGCAGATACCGATGCCCAGTATTTCGACAGCGTGCAGGCATTGGCCGAGTGGGCGGATGTGCTGATCGTGGCGGTTCCCGGCGGGCAGGCGACGCATCACATGGTGAATGCGGCGGTCCTGGAGGCGCTCGGTCCGCAGGGATACCTCATCAACATTGGCCGAGGCAGTGTGGTCGACACGCAGGCACTGGCCGACGCACTGAAGACCGGTACGATTGCGGGCGCGGGGCTCGATGTGTACGAAGGCGAACCGCAAGCGCCCACGATCTTGCTCGATTGTCCCAACCTCGTGCTGTCGCCCCACGTGGCGGGCTGGTCGCCTGAAGCCGTGGATGCCACGGTGAACCGGTTTCTGGATAACGTCGGTCGGCATGTGGCCGGCCAGCCGCTGGTGCATGAACTGGTTTGAGCCGGGCCCGGTCTGCGCCAGACTTGCCGGATGGCGCGATGCAAAGCGCGATGCAAAGGCTTACGGCCGGGTCCGACTTATGCGCCTCGGCCCACGATGGCGCGGCCCGTTGGCCGTGCGTATGACCTGATCAGGAGTTCGATCCATGCTAGTGGTTCACCATCTCAACAATTCGCGTTCGCAGCGCATTCTGTGGCTGTTGGAAGAGCTGAATGTGCCTTACGACATCAAGCTTTATCAACGCAATCCCGAGACGCAGCTGGCGCCGCCGGAATTGAAGAAAATCAGTCCGCTCGGCAAATCGCCGGTGGTGCAAGATGGCGATCAGATCTTGATCGAGTCGGGTGCGATCATTGAAACGCTCGTGCGCAAGCATGGTGGCGGTCGTCTGGCACCGCCCGTCGATACGCCCGCATTCGACAGCTACATTCAATGGCTGCACTACGCTGAAGGGTCTGCGATGTTGCCCTTGATGCTCAATCTTTACGTGGGCAAATTGAAAGAGGCCGGGGCACCGTTGCATCCCCGTATCGAAAGCGAAATCGACAACCATCTCAGCTATATCGAGACGGCGCTGGCCAGACAGGATTATCTGCTGGGCGACGAATTGACGGCCGCCGATATCCAGATGAGTTTTATCGGCGAAATCGCCAGTCGTTTTGGCAAGCTGGATAAGTATCCGGCGATTGCAGGATGGGTGAAGCGGTTCCAGGCGCGCCCGGCCTATCAAACTGCCGTGGCCAAGGGCGGGCCGTACCAGTACGCCAAGTAGCCCCGCCGGCCATTGCAACGCCCTTCATGCCGCTGCTCTCACTTGGACTTACGCCATGCTGCCGCTCCTGACACCGGTCAATTTCATCGCCGTCGGCTTGGGGGCGGCCGTTGGCGCGTGGGCGCGTTGGTTGTTGGCGTTGCGCTTGAACGGCGCCGAGGCGTGGCCCTGGGGCACGTTTGCGGCCAACCTGGCCGGCGGTTACCTGATCGGTTTGATTCTGGCGGTGATCACCCAGCATCCTGAATGGCCGGCGTGGATCCGCCTTGCTGCCGTCACGGGCTTTCTGGGCGGGTTGACCACGTTTTCGACGTTTTCCGCTGAAGCGTATGCCTATATCGAGCGTGGTCAGTATGGTTTGGCTTTGGGGTACATCGCCGCCAGCGTGTGCGGCTCATTGGCGATGACCGGGCTCGGATTGGCTACGGCAGGTTGGCTGAAATGATGCTGGCAGCGGCTTGTCCGCTCGCGACCGCCCCTTCCAGCACTGCCGGATAGCCGGTGTCGGTCCAGTCGCCGGCCAAGGCCAGCCGTTTCCACGGCGTGGCGTTGGCGGGGCGGATCAATCCGGGCATTGCGGCGAACGTCGCGCGCTTTTCGACGATCAATTCGGTCGATGCGATCTGCGGCATCGCCAAGCCTGCGGGCAACTGCGCGCGCACTTGGTCGATCAGGCGCTGAACATGTTCATCGCGTTCGCCATCCATCATCGTTTGCGCGGCGCTGATCACAATGGTGAGCTCGCCCAGATCGTCGCGCCCCAGAAGATGCGCCCGGTCGAATATCCACTGCCCGATGTGACCGCGTTCATGGTGCTCGATCAGCATCATCATGGGCGAGGGCAAGCGCCAAGCTGTGGTCAGTCGCAGCGTAAGGGTGGCGATCGGCAAGTAGGTGAACGCATCGAGCGCCGAGATCAATGACGGATCGGCGAACGGCCGCAGCAGGCGCACCGCGGCATGTGGCGGCAGCGCGACGATCGCCGCATCGAACGGTGCGCCGTCGATCTCCACGCCGGCATCGTGCACCGCCACGCGCCGCACCGCGGTGCCGTATCGCACGTCGCAGCCTTGCGTGGCCGCGTCGGGCCACAGGGCCGATAGATCGGCGCGCGGCAGGAGCATGTCGCTGTTCGCGCGTGAGCCGGCCAGACTATCTCGCAGCACGTGTGCAAACAGTTGCGCGCTGGCTTCGCCCACAGGCGTATTGAGTGCTGCCAGGCACAGCGGGGACCACAGTCGCTCGGTGAGATGGAGCGATTGATCGTGGGCGCACAACAGATCGGCCACCGTGGCATCGGGATCGGTGCGCCACGCGGCGCGTTTCAGTGCTGTCATCAGTCGCACGGCCTCGAATCGATCGTGCCAGCGCAAGCCGCGAGCGCTGAGCAGCGCCACGGCGGCATGCAGGGGGGCCGGCAGGCGGGGCGCGCGCAAGTGAAATTGCCCGTCCAGCGACTGCAGATTCAGCGGTAAACGCAAGAGCAGTTGCCGGTCGTCGCGACCGAGCCTGCGCATGAGCGCCAGTGTGTGCCTATAGGCGCCCAGAAGGATGTGCTGCCCGTTATCGAGGGGCAACCGGGAGGCATCCGGCGCCATCTCGTCGGGCGCGTTTGCGCTCGCCCGGGTTGCGTCAGCATCGCTATCGTTGCGCATTACCCGGCGCGCGCGGCCGCCAGGCACGCGGCCGGCTTCGAAGACAGTGACCGCAACGCCGCGTTCACGCAATGCGGTTGCGGCAGCGAGGCCGGCCCAGCCCGCGCCGACGATGGCGACGGCGTGCGGGCGCGTCATCGCGACAGTTTGCGGACGACGCCTTTACCGCCACCCACCCAGTTCTTCCACGCCAGCCACAGTTTGCGGATGGGCGTGAGCGAAATGCGTTGGTGCAGCACTTGCCAGTTGTCGCGCTCGATCTCTTCCAGCAGCGCGTGGTAAATGGCGGCCATCATGAGCCCGGGACGCTGGGCCCGGCGGTCCGCTTCGGGCAGGAGCAGCACGGCTTCGCGATAGAGCTCGCGTGTGCGCTCAGTCTGCTGTTTCATCAGGGCCGTGAAGCGGTCGGAGTATTCGCCGCCGATGATTTCGGACGCCTTCACCCCAAACTGCTGCATGTCGTTGACCGGGATGTAGATGCGGCCCCGGCGCGCGTCATCACCCACGTCGCGGATGATGTTGGTCATCTGGAACGCGAGGCCGAGTTTCTCGGCATATTGCAGCGTGCGCGGATCGGTATAGCCGAAGACGCCTGCAGAGAGTTCGCCGACCACGCCGGCGGCGTGCCAACAGTATTTCTTCAGGCCGGGCCAGTCCAGATAGCGGGTTTGATCGAGATCCATCTCCATGCCATCGATGATGGCGTGCAGGCGGTCGCGCGTGATGTGGCAGGTTTCGAGGTGCGGTTGCAGCGCACGGGTGACGGGATGATCGGGCTTGCCGTCATACATCGCATCCACCTGCGTGCGCCACCAGGCCAGCTTGATACGTGCCACCGACGGATCGCTCACCTCATCGACCACATCGTCGACCTCGCGGCAGAACGCGTACAGCGCCGTGATCGCCAAGCGGCGCTCGGGGGGAAGGAACAGAAATGCGTAGTAGAAGCTCGAACCGCTCTTGGCGGCCTTCTCCTGGCAGTAGGCGTCAGGCGTCATATTTCACCAGCGCACGCCAGACCATCACGGACCAGTCGCGCGCTTCAAGTTGCGGGCGGTTCATAAAAACATCGTATCGGTTGGCGGCGATGCGTTCGAGGATGCGCAGACCGCCTTGCACCACCAGGCGCAATTCGAGGCCGACACGTCCGGGCAGGCGACGCGCCAGCGGAGCGCCGAAGTGTAGCAATGCCCGGGTGCGTTCGACTTCGAACGTCATCAACGCCGTCCATTCCGGCGATAGCGAACGTGCCCGCATGGCCGCCTCGGTCACACCAAAGCGGTCCAGATCCTCCTGCGGCAGATACACACGATCCTTGCGCAGATCGATTTGTACGTCCTGCAGGAAGTTGGTCCACTGCAACCCCGTACAGATCGCGTCAGCCTGTGTCAGATTCTCGGGCGTGGCGGCGTCATGCAGGTGCAGCATGAGACGGCCGACCGGGTTGGCGGAACGCGTGCAGTAGTCGTCCACGGCCTTCGCGGTAGCGTAGCGGTGCGTGTCGATGTCTTGCTCAAACGCCTCGAGCAGGTGGAAGAAGGGCGTGATCGGCAGTTGATGGCGCGAAATGGTCGCGGCGAGCGGCTTGAAGATCGGGGCCACCTCGGCGTCGAACCCTTGCGGGTCGCGCGGGTCGGCTGCAATCGCATGCAGCGCGACCCGATAGCGCGCCAGACCGGCCCGGCGGATGGCCGGTGCATCGTCGCCCTCGTCGGCGATATCGTCGGCGGTACGCGCGAAACGATAGATGTCTCCCACCGCACGGCGCAGGCGCCGCGGCAGCAAAACGGAGGCGACGGGAAAGTTTTCGTAGTGATTGACGGCCATGGACGGCGGTGGGAAAGGTGGCTGTTGGAGTCCTATTTTATGCGTGCGCCGCTGGGCAGCGGATTTCCGGTCGGGTTAGACTACGATCCCCTAGGAAAAGCCACTATGCCGCGCCCGATCGTTGCCACCGTTTCCGTCCCCGCGCTCACGCACAACCTCGCTGTCGTACGGCGTCATGTCGACGCTGCTGCCGTGGCCGCAGGGGGCGAGCCGCCTTCGATCTGGGCCGTGATCAAGGCAAACGCGTACGGGCACGGTATCGAAACGGCCGTCAAGGCCTTTTCGGCCGCCCAGGGGCTGGCGATGCTGGATCTGGCCGAAGCCGTGCGATGCCGCGAGGCCGGGTGGGTCGGGCCCATCATGATGCTCGAAGGGCTGTTCGAGACGGCGGATCTGGCGCTCGCCGATCGGTATCACCTGACGTGTGCCGTGCATGACGAGAGCCAGATCGATATGCTGGCGCACGCGCATCCTTCGCGTCCGCTGGATGTTTTCCTCAAACTCAACACCGGCATGAATCGTCTCGGCTTCACCGAGGCCGCGTTTCCGGGCGCCCTGGCGCGTCTGGTGGCGCTGCAGGCGCGCGGCGTGGTTGGTCACATCGGCTGCATGACCCATTTCGCCACGGCCGATAGCGACCCGGGCATTGCTGCGCAGTATGCCGTCTTCCAACGCGCCACCGCGCAGCACGCGGGTTCGGTCAGCGTGTGCAACTCGGCGGCCACCTTGCGGCATACCGAATGCGCCGTCGGCTCGGCCGACCGGCCGAGCTGGGTGCGCCCCGGCATCTGCCTGTATGGCGCGTCGCCTTTCGCGGATGTGACCGCGACCGAATACGGCTTGAAGCCCGCGATGACCCTCAGCTCGCGGTTGATCGGGGTGCAGCAGTTGACCCCCGGCGCGCGCGTGGGCTACGGCGCTACCTTTGCGGCCGAGCGCGACATGCGCATCGGCGTGGTGGCGTGCGGTTATGCCGACGGTTATCCGCGCCACGCCGGTACCGGTACGCCGATTGAGGTGGCCGGTGTGCGCACCCGCGTCGTGGGCCGGGTGTCAATGGACATGCTGACTGTTGACCTGACCGATGTGCCCCAGGCCGCGGTTGGGAGTAAGGTCGTGCTGTGGGGGGAGGATGGACCGTCGGTCGACGACGTGGCCACTGCCGCCGGCACGATAGGCTATGAGTTGCTGTGCGCGGTCGCCCGGCGTGTGCCGACGAACGTGCATTACTAAGCAGTTCCCAGGAGCGGTTCATGAAAGACAAATGTGTGCTCATCACAGGCGCCACGAAAGGCATCGGCTGGGCGCTTGCGCGCAAGCTGGCCGACCAGGGCTGTCATGTCGTGGGCATCGCGCGCAACACGGGCGACGTCGATTTTCCGGGCTACCTCTATACCTGCGATCTTGCCGATGCCGGTCGTACCGAAGATACCTTACGTGAGATACGCGAGCGTTTCCCGGTCGACGCCATCGTCAATAACGTGGGGCTGGTGGGGGCGCAACCGCTGGGCGAGGTCGACTTGACCACGCTTTTCAACGTGCTCGATCTCAACGTGCGCGTGGCGGTGCAAACCGTTCAGGCGTTCGTCGAGAGCATGAAGACGCGCCGCGAGGGCCGCATCGTCAACGTGGTCAGCCGCGTGATCGAGGGCGGTTTCGAGCGCACCAGCTATTCGGCGGCCAAAAGCGCGCTGGTGGGCTGCACCCGCACGTGGGCGCTCGAGCTGGCCGAGTACGGCATCACGGTCAACGCCGTGGCGCCGGGTCCCATCGAAACCGAACTCTTCCGCCAGGGCCATCCCATCGGCAGCGATGCCGAGAAGCGGGCGCTGGGCTCGATTCCGATGAGCCGGCTGGGGTCGCCAGCCGAGGTGGCGCATGCCATCGCCTTCCTGCTGTCCGACGAAGCCGGTTTCATCACGGGCCAGGTCCTTGGGGTGGACGGCGGCGGCAGTTTGGGCGGTCGCGCTTGACGGCCGGGCGATAATTGCCGGATGGCTAAACCGAAAACTCAGTTCGTCTGCTCCGAATGCGGCGGCATCAGCGCCAAGTGGCAGGGCAAGTGCCCCCATTGCAGCGCGTGGAATACCCTCGAAGAAACCGTCGAATCGCCGGCCACCACGGGCGGGGCGCATCGCTTTGCACCGCTGGCGGCGTCCAGTCCGGTGCGTCGGCTCGACGAGATCGAGCCGCGCGAATCGCCGCGCCAGCCCACCGGCATCGACGAGTTCGACCGTGTGCTGGGCGGTGGCCTGGTGCCCGGCTCGGTGGTGCTGATCGGGGGCGACCCCGGTATCGGCAAGTCCACGTTGCTCCTGCAGGCGCTCGCATCGCTGGCCGAACAGGTCGACGTGCTGTACGTGACGGGCGAAGAATCCGCCGAGCAGGTCGCCCTGCGCGCCCGCCGCCTGGGCGTACCCACCGCCAACGTCAATCTGCTGGCGGAGATCCGCCTCGAGGCCATCCAGAACGCGGTCAATGAGCAAAAACCGGCCGTGGCGGTGATCGATTCGATTCAAACCGTCTATAGCGGCGCGCTGACGGCGGCGCCCGGTTCGGTGTCGCAGGTGCGCGAGTGTGCCGCGCAACTGACACGCCTGGCCAAGCAAACCGGGATCGCCATCGTGATGATCGGCCACGTGACCAAGGACGGCACATTGGCCGGGCCGCGCGTGCTCGAACACATCGTCGATACGGTGCTGTATTTCGAAGGCGATACCCACTCTTCTTTCCGTCTGGTGCGGGCATTCAAGAACCGCTTCGGCGCGGTCAACGAGCTGGGCGTGTTCGCCATGACCGATCGCGGCTTGCGCGGCGTCTCCAACCCCTCGGCGATGTTTCTCTCGCAGCACGAGCAGCAGGTGCCGGGCTCCTGCGTGATGACCACGCAGGAGGGCACGCGTCCGCTGCTGGTCGAAATCCAGGCGCTGGTGGATAGTTCGCACGGGCCCAATCCCAAGCGCCTCACGGTAGGTCTGGAAGGCAATCGCCTGGCAATGCTGCTGGCGGTCATGCACCGCCACGCCGGCGTGGTGACCTACGACCAGGACGTTTTTGTGAATGCGGTGGGCGGGGTGCGGATTACCGAACCCGCGGCGGATCTGCCGGTGTTGCTCGCCATCATGTCGTCATTGCGCGACCGGCCGTTGCCGCGCGGATTGATGGCGTTCGGCGAAATCGGGCTGGCGGGTGAAATCCGTCCCGCGCCGCGCGGGCAGGAGCGTTTGCGCGAAGCGGCCAAACTGGGCTTCAGTATCGCGCTCATCCCGAAAGCCAACGCACCCAAGCAGCCCATCGACGGCATGGAAATCTGGGCGGTCGACCGGCTCGACGCGGCCCTGGAGCGACTGAAGTAATGCGCGCGACATGACACTTTTCATTGTGATGGGCTGCCTCGCCAGCGGCGCGCTGATCGGTTTTCTGGGTGGACTCCTCGGTATCGGCGGCGGGCTCATCGCCATTCCGGCGCTGGCGTTGATCTTGGGGATGCCGCAGCAATTGGCGCAGGGCACCTCGCTCATCCTGGTACTGCCGACGATACTTCTGGCCGTGCGCAAGTACAGCCAGCACAGCCGCATCGACTGGGGCGTGGCCGCGGCCGGCGCCTTGTCAGCCATTGCTTTTACCTGGGTGGGGGCGCGTCTGGCGCTGGGCATCGATTCGTCAGTCCTGCGCCGCAGTTTTGCGGTGTTCCTGTTTTTCATCGCCCTGTTTTACGTATGGCAGACGTGGCAAATCGGCCGACGCGCCAAACGCTCACCCGCTTTAAAGCCCGATCCGGTATCGGCCGGTGCCGCCCAGACCGCCGCAGCGCCTGCAGCGGGGAAGTCCATCGATCCTGACCTCACACCAAGTGAGGCCGCTACAGAGGCCTTCATGCACGAGACGCAGGTGGCCACGAGCGTTGCAGCCGCCGCCACCGATGCCTTTCAGGGCGGCACCGTACCGGCTCGCAGCGCGCCGCGTCTCACGCGGCCGCGCGGCGCCATCCTCGGCATCGTCGCAGGCACGCTTGGCGGGTTTTTTGGCGTCGGCGGCGCCATTCTCGCCGTGCCGATCCTCACCGTGGGCTTCAAGCTCTCGCAGATCAACGCGCAGGCGCTGGCGTTATCGATGATCATTCCCGGTTCGGCGATCGCGCTCGGTACCTACACCTGGGCCGGGCAGGCCAATTGGATGGTGGGCGTGCCGCTTGCCGTGGGCAGCCTCTTGTTCGTGCCCACCGGCGTCAAATTGGCGCGGCAGTTGCCCGAGCGCCGGCTGCGGGCGTGTTTTGCCGTGATGCTGTTTGCCACAGTGGGTTTGCTGATTTTCGAAGGGTGACGCAGGATAGGCGTGTTGCGGTGCGGGAACTTGTCGCCGGATCGCGGGCCATATCTCAGTGCCAAGGGGTTGCCCATCGGGGTAAGCGGTTGGCCTTCATGCCCTTCTTGTAATCGAACCGCTTTCGTTACTATCCCCTCATGATGCCTGCTACCGCTGTTTCTGCTCCCGCTTCGTCCACGACCTCCGCGCGTCCTGGCGCGGCCTGGCGCATGGGCTTACGCATGTTGTGGCGCGACGCACGCGCCGGTGAACTGCGCTTGCTCGTGCTGGCGCTCATCGTGGCGGTGGCGGCCGTCACGAGCGTGGGCTTTCTGGCCGATCGGGTGGCGCGTGCGCTGGAACGCGATGCGGGCCAGATGCTGGGCGCCGACCTGAAGCTCGATGGCGATGCGCCCGTGGCGGCCAATATCATCGCGGCCGCGCGCGACCGGGGATTGTCGACCTCGCCCACGATTCGGTTCCCCTCGATGGCCAATGCGGGCGACAACGCGCAGTTGGTGGCGGTGAAGGCCGTGGAGCCCGGTTACCCCTTGCGCGGCAACTTGCGCGTGGCGCGGGTCCCTTATGGCCCGGAAGAGACTACGCGCGACGTGCCGGCGCCGGGCGCGGTGTGGGTGGATGCGCAACTGCTTGCGCTCCTGGGCGTGAATGTGGGCGACACGATCAATCTGGGCGATAGCCACCTGCGTATCGACCGTATCGTGACCTACGAGCCCGATCGCGGCATGCAATTCGTCAACGTGGCACCGCGGGCGCTCATGAACGCGGCCGATCTGGCGGCCAGCGGGCTGGTGGGGCCGCTCAGCCGTGTCGACTACGACCTGCTGGTGGCCGGCGAACCGGATGCCGTCAAGGACTATACCCAATGGCTGTCGTCCAATTTGCAACGCGGTCAACGCATCGATACGCTCGAGTCCGGCCGGCCGGAAGTGCGCCGCGCGCTGGATCGCGCGCAACGATTTCTGTCGCTGGTGGCCCTGTTGGCTGTGTTGATCTCGGCCGTGGCCGTCGCTCTGGCGGCTCGCCGCTTCATGCTGCGTCATCGTGATGGCATCGCGGTGATGCGCTGCCTGGGCGCACAGCAGTCACTGGTGAGCCGGATGCTCACGATGGAGTTCACCCTGGTGGGGCTCGCGGCTTCGGCCGTGGGATGCCTGGTGGGCTTGGGCGTGCATCACGCCCTGGTGGCGGCGCTGGCACAGTTGATCGACACCACGCTGCCCAGTCCTTCGGCCATCCCCGCCGTGCAAGGCGTGGTAGTGGGCGTGTGGCTGCTGTTGGGTTTTGCCTTGCCGTCGCTTGCGCAGCTGCGCCATATCCCGCCGGCGCGGGTGTTGCGGCGCGATGCGGAAGGCTTGCGGGCGCGCAGTGCGCTGGGCTACGGCATCGGTGCTGCCGGTTTTGCATTGCTGATCTGGTGGTTCGCAGGCGACGCGCGCCTGGGCGCGGTTGTGGCGGGCGGCTTTTTGGGTGCGTTTGCCGTGTTCGCCGGTGTGGCGATGCTGTGCATCCTGTTGTTGGATCGGGTACGCAGCCGCGCCAATGGCTACCCGGCCGTACGCTTCGCATTGGCGGGCATCGTGCGCCGTCGGGCCGCCACGATCACGCAGGTGTGCGCACTGGCGATCGGCTTGATGGCCCTGCTGTTGCTCGCGATGACGCGGACCGATCTGATCGACGGCTGGCAACGCACGCTGCCGGTCGATGCCCCCAATCGTTTTCTGATCAATATCCAGCCTGAGCAGCGTAGCGCCGTGGACGAGGCCTTGCATCGCGCCGGCCTCACGCAGGTTGAGCTGGCGCCGATGGTGCGCGGACGCCTGATCGAGATCAATGGTGTGGCGGCCGATCCTGCAAGATACGACACGCCGCGTGCCAAACGTCTCGTCGACCGCGAATTCAATCTGTCCTATCGCGATTCGGTGCCGTCGTATAACCGCATCGATGCCGGCCGCCAGCTCGATCCGAAGGCCAACGAAGTGTCGATGGAGTCGGGCATTGCCGAAACGCTGGGCCTCAAACTCGGCGACAGCTTGACGTTCGATGTGGCGGGCCAACCCGTCAAGGTGGCGATCACCAGCTTGCGCACGGTCGATTGGGACACGATGCGGGTGAATTTCTTCGCGATCATGTCGCCGGCCGCGTTGGAGAAAACGCCGCAAAGCTGGATCACGTCGTTCTATCTGCCGCCTGAGAAGACCAACGTGTTGCCCACGCTGGTCAAGCAATTCCCTAATCTGACTGTGTTCGACGTGGGTGCCATCCTGGCGCAATTGCAATCGGTGCTCAATCAGGTCGTGCAAGCGGTGCAGTTGCTGTTCCTGTTTACGCTTGCCGCCGGCATTCTGGTGCTGTCCGCCGCGTTGACGGCCACGCGCGACGAGCGGGTGCGCGAGTCGGCGGTGTTGCGGGCCCTGGGGGCCACACGCGCCCAACTGAGCCGTGCCCAGCGGGTGGAACTGCTGGCGGTAGGGGCACTGGCAGGCTTGCTTGCCGCCGGTGGTGCCCAAGGTATTGCGTGGGCGTTGTCGCACTTTGTGTTTGATTTTGCGTTCGCCTTCCGGCTTTGGCCGTGGGCAATCGGCGTGGCCGTCGGCATGTTCGGCGCCTGGGCCGGTGGGGCGCTGGCATTGCGCGGGGTGTTGCGCACGCCGCCGCTCGTCACTTTGCGGGAGTCGGTATGACCCATGAAAGCACGGTCGACGCCGTGTTCACACCCATCGATCATGCGCGCAGCGCATTCGATCAGTTGGGCGGTGAACCCGGTGTGCGGCAACTTGTCGAGCGCTTCTACGATCTGATGGACATGGAACCCGATCTGGCGGCCTTGCGCGCCGCGCATGGGCCCAGTCTGGATCAGGCGCGCGAACGATTGTTCCTGTTTCTGTGCGGCTACCTGGGTGGGCCGGATCTGTATGTGCAGCAGTTCGGCCATCCGCGCTTGCGTGCCCGGCATTTGCCATTCGCCATCGGTGAAGCCGAGCGCGACCAGTGGGTGGTATGCATGGGGCGCGCCATGGCTGATGTGGGGGTGTCGGCCGCCTTGTCGGACCGCTTGCTGCAAGCCTTCTATGGCACGGCCGACTGGATGCGCAATCGTGCCGGTTGAGGCTTTGGGAACCGCAACGGTCCTTGCGCGGGTCGAGTGGGCCGACAGCGGGCAGGGCGCAGGCGCCATGTTGTACGACCCCCGCAGCCTGCCCGAGCCGGGGCCGCAGTGGCTCTCGCCCGGCACGTATGGCGAACGTGCGCGTCCCGTGGCTGTAGGCGGGCGGCAGTCGGCCTGGTTTGTGGACGGCGCCTTCGGTGCGGGCGTGTTGCGCGGCTATCGGCGGGGCGGTCTGGCCGCGCGCGTGAGCCGTCAGAGCTACTTGTGGCAGGGCGAAGCGCGCACCCGCAGCGTCGCAGAGGTGCGGTTGCTGGCGCAACTGCGAGCAGTTGGTGTGCGTGTGCCGGCACCGATCGCGGGCGGCTATTGGCGCACCGGCATGACCTACCGTGCGGCCATCCTCATTGCGCGCATCCCTGGGGTGCACACCCTTACCGAACGCGTGCTGGCCGGGCCGCTCTCCCACCGTGTGGCCCATGCCGTCGGAACCGCGATTGCCGATATGCACCGTGCCGGTGTGTGGCACGCCGATCTCAATGCCTTCAATATTTTGTTGGATGAGCAGGGCGATGCCTGGCTCATCGATTTCGATCGCGGCCGGTATGGGGCGGTGGCGGCCAACGAGCGGCGCAACAACCTGCTGCGTTTACGCCGGTCGCTCGACAAGGTGGCAGGGCCGGCCGGAATCGCGGCCTGGGAAGGCATAGATGCGGCTTATCGCACAGCCTGGGATTCCCACCACTGACCTCCGCGCTTAAAAGGCTTTATCATTTTGCCTTTTCGGCCTGTGCGGGTGCGCCGCGCCGGCTTCCATAGCGTTATGGCACGTCAAAGCGAGGGGGGATTGCGATGAATACCGTAAACAATCTGGGGCGCGTTCTGGGAATGGCCGTGTTGGCCACTGCCGCATCGACGGCAATGGCCCAAAGCAAGGTCGTCAACGTCTACAACTGGGCCGAATATACGGCGCCCGACACGATCTCCGGATTCGAGAGGGAATCCGGCATCAAGGTACGCTATGACGTTTTCGACAGCAACGATACGCTGCAAGCGCGATTGCTTACCGGCAAGTCCGGCTACGACGTGGTGGTGCCGTCCACGCACTATGCTGCGCGGCAGATCGAGGCCGGGCTGTTCCAAAAGCTGGATAAATCCAAGATCCCCAACCTCGCCAACCTCGACCCCGAGATCATGAAGCTCGTGGCCACGGTCGACCCCGGCAACGAATACGCCGTGCCCTGGGGCTACGGCACCAACGGCCTGGGCTACAACATCACCAAGGCGCGGGCCGCACTCGGCGCCGATGCGGATCTCGGCTCGTGGGACATGCTGTTCAAGCCGGAAAACGCCGCCAAGTTGCAAAGCTGTGGCATTTCGATGCTGGATGAGGCCGCGCAGGTCTTCCCGGCAGTGCTGCATTACCTGGGCAAAGATCCCAACAGCAGCAATACCAGCGACTATAAAGACGCGCTCGAGGTGCTGAAAAAGATTCGGCCGTATATCCGTCAGTTCAGTTCGTCGGGCTACATCGACGAGTTGGCCGGCGGCGACCTGTGCATGGTCTATGGCTTTTCAGGTGACGTCATGATCGCGCGCAGCCGTGCGCAGCAAGCCAAACAGCCTTTTGATGTGAATTACTTCATTCCGAAGGGCGGCGCGCCGGCGTGGTTCGATGTGATGGTGGTGCCGAAAGACGCGCCCAATCCCGCCAATGCGATGGCGTTCATCAACTACATCGAAACGCCGAAGGTGCACGCGGCCATCACCAACACGATGTTCTACCCCAACGCGAACAAGGAAGCGCGCAAGTTCGTGAACAAGGACGTCGCCGACAACCCGATGATCTATCCCCCGGCCGATGTGGCCAAAACCCTTTACGTGATCAAGCCGCAACCCTTGCCGGTGCAGCGTTTGCAAACGCGTATGTGGGCTGAATTGAAGTCTGGACGATAAGCAATATGAACGATAGCCGTCACCCGGCTCAGCAGGCGGCCGATCCGGCCGAGTTTGTCCGCGTATCCGATGTGGTCAAGATTTTTGGCGACACGGTCGCGGTTCGCTCGGTCAATCTGTCCGTGCGCCGCAATGAAATCTTTGCTTTGCTGGGCAGTTCCGGTTGCGGCAAATCGACCCTGCTGCGCATGCTGGCCGGGTTCGAGGAAGTCACATCGGGGCAGATCCTGCTCGACGGTGAAGACATCACGGACGTGCCGCCTTATCGGCGGCCGGTCAACATGATGTTCCAGTCCTATGCGTTGTTTCCGCACATGTCGGTCGAGGCCAACGTGGCTTTCGGTTTGAAGCAGGAAGGCGTGCCGGCCGCGGAAATCCACGATCGCGTGTTCGAGGCGCTCGACCTGGTGCAGATGGCGGGCTACTCGCGCCGCAAGCCGCAACAGTTGTCGGGTGGCCAGCAACAGCGCGTGGCCCTGGCGCGCAGTCTGGTCAAGCGCCCCAAGCTGCTGTTGCTCGACGAACCGATGTCGGCGCTCGACAAGCAGATCCGTCAAAAGACGCAGATCGAACTCGTGCGCATTCTGGAGCAAGTGGGCGTGACCTGCATGCTCGTCACGCACGATCAGGAAGAGGCCATGACGATGGCGCATCGCCTGGCGGTGATGACCGACGGCCAGATCGTGCAGTGCGGCACGCCGCAGGATGTGTACGCGTTTCCCAATAGCCGTTTCGTGGCCGGATTTATCGGATCCACGAATCTGTTCACGGGCACGATCGTGGTCGACGAACCCGATCGCGTGGCCATCGAGTCCGACGATCTGCACCGCCCGTTGCTCGTCAATCACGGTGTGAGCGAGCCCCTGGGCATGCAGGTGCATGTCTCGATCCGGCCCGAGCGCGTCGTGGTCACGCGCACACCGCCCACCGCCGCGCACAATTGGGGCCACGGCATCGTGAGCCACATGGCCTGGATGGGCAGCTACGCGCTGTATCAGATTCGACTGGACGCCGGCAAAGTGGTCGAGGCCAGCATCCCAAGTCTGCAGCTCGCGCAAACCGATGCACCCGGTATCGATGAAGAAGTCTTCGTCTCGTGGGATGCGGATAGCGCAACGGTGCTGGCGTCATGACGCACTGGTCGTGGCGGCGCCTGGTGCCTTCGCAGCGCACCCTGGCCATCGTGCCGCCGTTCGTCTGGCTTGCGCTGTTCTTGCTGGTGCCGTTTTTACTGGTGCTCAAGATCAGTTTCGCCGATCTCAACTTCGGCATTCCACCTTACACGCCGCTGGCCACGTTCGAGAACGAAACGCTCGGCCTGAGTATCCATCTCACCGGCTACATCCGGCTCTTCACGGATAGTCTCTATCTGGCGACGTATCTGAATTCGGTCAAGATGGCGCTCATTACCACGGTGTTCTGCGTGCTGATCGGCTATCCGATGGCGTACTACATCGCGCGGTCGTCGCCGCGCGTGCGCAATCTGCTGATGCTGGCCGTGATTCTGCCGTTCTGGACCTCGCTGCTGCTGCGCGTGTATGCCTGGGTGGGCCTGCTGCGCAACGACGGCTTGCTCAACAAATTCCTGCTCTCGCTGGGCATCATCAGCAGCCCGCTGGAAATCTATCGCACCGATCTGGCCGTGTATATCGGCATGGTCTACGCGTATCTGCCGTTTTTCATCCTGCCTCTGTACGCCAACCTCGTCAAAATGGATCTGCGTCTGCTCGAAGCGGCCTACGATCTGGGCGCGCGGCCGTGGCAGGCGTTCTGGCGCATCACCATCCCGTTGTCGCGCCCGGGCATCATCGCTGGCGCCATGCTGGTATTCATCCCGGCGGTAGGCGAGTACGTGATTCCCGAGTTGCTCGGCGGCGCCGATACCCTGATGATGGGCCGCGTGATGTGGAACGAGTTTTTCAATAATGCCGACTGGCCCATGGCCGCGGCGGTAACGTGTGTGATGGTGATGTTGTTGCTCGTGCCGCTGGCGCTGTTTCAATACAACCAGGTCAAGACCATCGAGCATGGCGCAAAGGGGCGGGCATGAAGGGGCCTGACAAAAGATTGCGTGCGCTCGCGCTGGGCGTCGGGTTTCTGTTCCTGTATGTGCCCATCATCAGCCTGATCGTGTTCTCGTTCAACGAGTCGCCCCTGGTCACGAAGTGGTCCGGCTTTTCGTTGCGCTGGTATATCGCGCTCTTCAACGACAGTGCCTTGCTCAATGCCGCCTGGCTCTCGTTTCGCATCGCCGGGCTGACGGCCACTGCGGCAGTGATCATCGGCACGTGGGTAGGGTATGTGCTGGCGCGCATGGGCCGCTTTCGCGGCTTTACCGTCTACATTGGCATGATCAGCGCGCCGCTGGTGATCCCGGAGGTGGTGCTCGGGATTTCGCTGCTGATTCTGTTTGTGGAGATGCGGGGCGCGTTGGGCTGGCCGGCAGAAAACGGCATGTTCACCATCTGGATCGGGCACACCACGCTTTGCATGGCCTACGTGGCCGTCATCATCCAGTCGCGGATCCACGATCTCGACCGTTCGCTCGAAGAGGCCGCGCTCGATCTGGGCGCGACGCCGCTGAAGGTATTTTTCGCCATCACGCTGCCGTTGATCGCGCCGGCGCTGGCGGCCGCGTGGCTTCTGGCGTTCACGCTGTCGCTGGATGACGTGATCATTGCGTCGTTCCTCTCCGGACCGGGCTTCACCACGTTGCCCATGGAGGTGTTTTCACGCGTGCGTCTGGGGCTGCGGCCGGAGGTCAATGCCCTGGCAACGCTCTTTATCCTGGTGGTCGGCGCATGCGTGATCGCCGCCAACCGCTGGCAAAACCGCAAAGGACCCGCTACACCATGACCCGCACCACCCTGTATGGCCTGAAGCAATGCAGCACCTGCGTGAAGGCCCGCGAATGGCTCAAGGCGCACAACGTCGAGCATGATTTCGTCGACTATCGCGACGCCCCCGTCGCGCCCGCGACGCTCAAGGCATGGGCCGAGTCGTTGGGCGGTTGGGAGAAGCTGGTCAATCGGGCATCGATGACGTGGCGCAATCTGGACGACAGCCGCAAAACCCCGGCCGACGATGCTGCCTGGTTGGCGCTGATCGCCGAGTTTCCCGCCATCGTGCGCCGGCCGGTGGCCGTTGCCGCCAATGGCGAGGTGGGCGTGGGCTTCAATGAAAAGCGTTACACCGAGCGTTTTGCCTGACGCGATCGTGAATGCTGCCGCCATGGCCGCGATACCATGACGATGTTGCCCGATCGCTTTTTCGATCGCGATGCCGCGCTGGTGGCGCAGGCACTGCTGGGCAAAGTCATCCGTCGACGCTGGAACGGACTTTGGCTGGCGGCACGTATCATCGAGACTGAAGCCTATTATCTGGACGATCGCGGCAGTCATGCCTCGTTGGGCTACACGCACAAGCGCCGGGCGCTCTTCATGCCCGGCGGCACCATCTACATGTACTACGCGCGCGGCGGCGATTCGCTCAACTTCAGCGCGGGCGGCGAGGGCAATGCCGTGTTGATCAAGTCGGCCTATCCCTGGACCGATGCGCAGTCCGGCCCCGATGCGTTGGCGGCAATGTTGGCGCTCAACCCCGATGCGCAAGGACAGCCGCGCGCGCTGGGCCGGCTATGTGCCGGTCAGACCTTGCTCTGCAAAGCGCTGGCGCTGAAAGTGCCCGACTGGGATGCGCGTGGCTTCGACGCGGAGCGCTTGTATGTGGACGACGTGGGGGCGCATCCGCCGCGTCTCGTACAGACCACGCGTTTAGGGATTCCCACGGGGCGAGACGAGCATTTGCATTATCGTTTCGTGGACGCGGAATACGCGCAATACAGCACCCGCAATCCGTTACGGCGAGGTCAGCGCGAAAATGTTCATTTCGTCTGGATCGACGGCGCCGCGCCAGCATGATTGGCGGGCGTGGCGTGCGTCTGACTCGACAGTCTCGAATCGCTTCGGCGCCGTGGAATCAAAGGTTGTGAATGGCTTCAATCGGGTTGATCGGACGCCGCGCCCGGCGCGGAGCGCTCGGCGCGCGTGCCGGCATTGCCGGCGTCCCGATGCAGCTTCAGCGCATTGACCCGCAGCGCAACGAGGGGTGCCGTGGCGTCAGGTTCGGGCAATACTTCAATGCGCTCACGATAGTCGCCGTACAGCCGGTTGAGCTTGGCGACCGACCGTTCATATTTGCGCATCAGTTGATTTCGATTCAGGCGCTTGCTCCAGGTATACACGGGAAGCGCCTGTTTACAGCCGAAGCCATCGATCAAAAACAAACCGTGTTTGCCGTGAGCATTCCAGCCGTACGCGATATTTGCAGGGCTCACCTCATTCAACACCACGTGGGCATCGCAAAGCGCCTCGAAAAACACGTCCAACTGGGCTTTCAGCGTCGCATTCCAGCCGCCGGCCTTCGCAATCGACGCCACCGTAGGCGCCAGCCCGCCATCGGCATCGATAATCTTCTCGACCATCAGGCCCAGGCCATCCGTGGTGTCGATCAGGCCCAGTACGCGCGCGATCGGCACGCGGCCGTCGGCGCCGCGCTGCGCCGAACCGGCGATATATTCGTTGAGCTCGTCCATGTAAACGCGATAGATACTGTCGCGCTGGAACTGCTTGTACCATCTACGCACGCGCCGCTTTTTCAAATAAGCGGCATAGTTTTCGACGTTGATGACCTTCACGAGCAATGCCGGGTTGACCGGGTGTTCGTAAATATGGCGTTCGCTGCCGGAGGCGATTCGATGCGCGCGCTGCAAGTCGATCCGGTCGAACACATTGGGTGTGTGGACGGATGCAAAACGTTCGGGGCGGCTGCCTCGCGCTACTTCGGCGGGATGGGCTGACATGGTTTTGAGTGTCTCTCTGCTGTCGAGTGTAGGGGCGGCGTTTCCCAAAACGGGCGAAATGGCTGGCGGCATGGTTGAAAGCCGGGGCACAATGTGGTCGATTTGCAACAAATAGACAGGAAGATCGCGGTTTGACGGACGTTCAATGGCTTTGGTTTGTGGTGGCCACCACGGGTGTCACATTCATCTGTGTGCTGCTGGGGCTCGCTGCAGCGTCTCGGCGGCACGCGCTCGTCAGTGCCCAGTTGGCGGCGCTCACCGAGGCGCAGGCGCGCGCCGAACGCGACGCGCGGGGCGATTTGCACGAGGTGGCGGACGCCATGGGGCGGGATGCTCGCGAGGCCGAGCGGCAACTTCGGGAAGAACTGCATCGGCACCTCAGCGAGCTGCGGGGGGCCGTCAGCCGCGACGCGCAGGCGGGTCGGACGGAGTCGTCCGAAAGTCTGGCGCGCTTTGCGGCGCAACTCAGCGAACAGGTGCAAAAGCTCGTCGAAACTAATGACCGTCGCATGGCCGAGATCCGCCAGACCGTCGATCAGCGCTTGCAGGCACTGCAAACCGACAACACCGCCAAGCTTGAAGAGATGCGCCGCACGGTGGATGAGAAGCTTCACGCCACACTGGAACAGCGACTGGGCGAGTCGTTCAAGCTGGTGTCTGACCGTCTCGAGGCGGTGCACAAGGGGTTGGGCGAGATGCAAACGCTCGCCGCTGGCGTGGGTGACCTCAAGCGTGTGCTCACCAACGTCAAATCGCGTGGCACGTGGGGCGAAGTGCAGTTGGCGCGCCTGATCGAAGACACGATGACGCCGGCGCAATACGCGCGCAACGTCAAAACCGTGCCCGGCAGCGACGCGCAGGTCGAGTTTGCGATCAAGCTCCCCGGACAGGGCGGCGACGCCATGCCCGTGTGGCTGCCGATCGATGCGAAGTTTCCCAAAGAGGAATACGAACGCCTGGTGGCGGCGCAGGATGCTGCCGATCTCGATGCGATCCAGACGGCCAGTGCGGCGTTGGGGCGCGCCCTCGAACTGCAGGCGCGCACCATTGCCGCCAAGTACATCGCGCCGCCGCACACCACTGATTTCGCCATCCTGTTCGTACCCACCGAAGGCTTGTATGCTGAGATTCTGCGGGTGCCGGGGCTACTCGATCGCCTGCACGGTTTACGGATCAACGTGGCGGGCCCCAGTACGCTTGCCGCCTTGCTGAACAGCCTGCAGATGGGCTTTCGCACGCTGGCGATCGAACAGCGGTCGTCGGAAGTGTGGCAAGTGCTGCGTGCCGTCAAGACCGAGTTCGGCAAGTTTGGCGAGAGTCTGGCCAGCGTGAAGAAGTCGCTCGAGTCGGCCAGTAACAAGCTGGGCAGCACGGAGGTGCGCACGCGTGCCATGCTGCGCAACCTGAAGTCGGTTGAAGCCCTGCCCGAGGCGACGCCGCCCGCGGCGCTCGATGGGGGCGACCTGCCCGAAGCGACGGAGAAACGCGATGCCCACGGAGACCTTCTCGACGCATGACGTGACCAACCAGGTGGCACCGCTCGCGGACGTCAACCTGTGGACGCACGATGTGTTGCTGCGTACGCACGCCTGCCGCGATATGGACGGCGCAGCGCAGAGGGGAAGGGCGAATCAGGTAGGCAGGACCGTTTCCGACGGCGATTCGGCGGCGACCGACGATGCGGGGGTATCGGCCGATGGCGCCCACGGCGTGCAGGCACGCGACGCTGCGCTCGACGAGCACGGCGCGTGGGTCGGCAGCGCTGCCACGTTGGCCTTGGGCGATGCCGCCAACCGGTGCCCGCCCGAATGGGTCGGCTACGACGCCACCGGGCATCGTATCGATGCCGTGCGCTTTCATCCGGCGTGGCACGCCCTCATGCAGGGCATTGCCGAGCGCGGCCTGCACAGCGCGGCGTGGTTGGATGGCCAGCCCGGCGCCCATGTGGCCCGGGCGGCAGCGTTTATCCTGCAAGGCCAGGCCGAGGCCGGCACGTTGTGTCCCACCACGATGACGTTCGCCGCGGTGCCCATTCTGGCGCAGGCTGCCGCTGAAGGCGATGCCCATGCGTCGGCCTGGGTACGGGCCGCCGGTACGCGCGTCTACGATCCAGTGGCAGGCGCAGCCACGGCCAAGCGCGGCGCGCTGTTCGGCATGGGATTGACGGAAAAGCAGGGCGGATCGGATCTGCGTGCCGTGACCACCCGCGCGGTGGCCTTGGCTGGGCCTGGCGCAGGCCAGTCTTACCACCTCACCGGCCATAAGTGGTTTTTTTCCGTGCCGCAAGCCGACGCGCATCTGGTGCTGGCCCGCGAGGGAGATGCGCTGTCGTGCTTCCTGGTGCCCGGCGTGTGCCCTGACGGCCGCCGCAATGCCGTGCGCATTCGACGGTTGAAAGACAAGATCGGCAATCGCAGCAATGCCAGCGCCGAAGTGGAATTCGAGAATGCCTGGGGCACTTTGATGGGCGAGCACGGGCGTGGGCTTGCCGTGCTGTTGCGCATGGCGGCAGTTACGCGTCTGGACTGCGTGCTGGGCAGCACAGCCTTGTTGCGGCGCGCCGTGTCGTTGACGATCCACCACGCGCAAGCGCGCCATGCCTTTGGCCGTGCGTTGATCGATCAACCGTTGATGACCAATGTGCTGGCCGATGCGGCGCTCGAAGCGGAAGCGGCTATCGTGCTTGGCTTGCGATTGGCGCGCATGCTGGACCACGGCGCGTCACCCGCCGAACGCCTTTTATTCCGTGTGGGCACGCCGGCCGCCAAGCTGTGGGTGTGCAAGCGCACGATTGCGTACGTGGCCGAATGCCTGGAAGCTTGCGGCGGCAATGGTTACATCGAAGACGGTCCGATGGCCCGGTTGTATCGCGAGGCGCCGGTCAATTCGATCTGGGAGGGTTCCGGCAATGTGATGGCGCTCGATGTGCTGCGGGCGTTTGCGCGCGAAGGCGGGGCGGTCGATGCGCTCGAGGCCGAGTGGCACGCCGCGCGGGGGATATACCCGGCGTTCGATCGCGCAATGGCGGACTGCCTGCAAGCGGCCTCGCGGCTTGCAGGGGCGGCCGAGGCCCCTCACGCCTTGACGGCCTCGAACGTTGGAAACGCCGACGTGGCGGCGTTTGCCGCGCGCCGTTTAGCCGCCGACGTGGCGCGCCTCTGGCAGGCCGCATTGTTGATCCAGCACGCGCCGGCCGCAGTCGCCGATGCCTTCGTCGCGTCGCGGTTGGCAGATCCGGCAGGCGCTTCCCGATTGCCCGGCGAATTGTCACCAAAAGCGGACGCTGCACGCATCGTGGCGCGTGCGCGGCTGCAAGTCTGCTAAATTTTCGCCTTTCCTCTTTTGCTTCTTGCCCGCCACCATGCTCAATCAAAATGCCCTCAAGCAACAAGCGGCCGATGCCGCCCTCGACTACGTCGCCGAAGTCGCCGGTCCGGACGTGATCATCGGGGTGGGCACTGGCTCCACCGCCGATCTTTTCATCGATGGCCTGGCTGCGTTCAAGGGCCGCCTGCGCGGCGCCGTCGCCAGTTCCGAGCGCAGCGCGCAGCGCCTGGCGGCGCACGGCATCGCCGTCCTCGATCTGAACGACGTCGAACACATGCCCATCTACGTCGATGGCGCCGACGAAATCAATGCTGCCCTGCACATGATCAAGGGCGGCGGCGGGGCGCTCACGCGCGAAAAGATCGTGGCCTCGGTCGCCGATCGCTTCATCTGCATTGCCGACGAGTCAAAACTGGTGCGAACGCTGGGCGCCTTCCCGCTGCCGCTGGAGGTGATTCCGATGGCCACGCAGGCCGTGGCCCGCGCGATGATCGCCCTGGGTGGGCAGCCCAAGGTGCGCGAGGGGTTCGTCACGGACAACGGCAATATCATCCTCGACGTGGCCGGCCTGTCGATTGCCGATGGCGCCGACTTCGAAGCACGCGTCAATCACATCCCCGGTGTGGTCACCTGCGGGCTGTTCGCGCTGGCCGGCGCCGATGTCGCGTTGCTGGCCACGCAGCAGGGCATTCGAAAGTTGACGGCATCAGGGTCATAATCCTGTCATAAACAAGTCATAAGCTTGCGGCTTGTCGACGGTCGGTCAGGGTATTTCCTGCCGGCCGTGCCTATTCGCACACCTCGCAGGAGCCGGGATGGCCGATCACACAAATAAACAATTCGACGTGGACCTGGAAAACGTCCGCTCGCAGTTCCTTCAAATGGGCGGCGTGGTCGAAGCCATGATCGCCGAAGGGCTGGAAGCGCTTACCAGCGGCGATATGTCGCTGGTGGACAAGGTTCGCGAACGCGAACGCGAGGTCAATCGCCTCGAGGTGTACATCGACGAGCGCGTGGCCAATATCCTGGCTCGCCATCAGCCGACGGCCATCGATCTGCGCATGCTGATGGCGGTGTCGAAGATGCTGACCGACATGGAGCGCTGCGGCGATGAAGCTGAAAAGATCGCCACGATGTCGCGCCGCATTCACGAAGGTGAAGCGCGCCATCTGCCCATCATCGAACTGCGTCACATGACCGAAAACGTGCTGGCGATGTTGCGCCAGGCGTTGGACGCCTTTGCCCGTCTGGATGCCGTACAGGCCGCACAGGTCGTGCGCAGCGACAAGGAAGTCGATAAAGAGTGGAAGGCGACCTTGCGTCACCTGATCACCTACATGATCGAAGATCCCCGCACCATCTCGCGCGCCATTGATCTGATTTTCATCGCGCGTGCGCTCGAGCGCATTGGCGATCACGCGAAGAACATGTCCGAACGCGTGATTTACATGGTGCACGGTGCCGACGTGCGGCACACCGGTGTGAAGAACACCGAGCGCCTCGCCCGTGGCGAAGCAGCCGAACCGCGCGGCGAAAAAGAATCGCCCATCGCCTCCGAGCCGCAGTAAAGCATCGCGGCAAGGCGCAACCGCACCGCGCCCCAGCGCAAGGCGCGCTGTGGCGCAGGTGGCGCTTCGGCCGGATATGAAAGGCCTCCCTCGGGAGGCCTTTCTTCATTTCCTGCGCGGCGTATCGCTCAATATGGGCTGGCTGTGGGGCGCACGACGAGCTCGCTTACATCCACGTCGTCCGGCTGCGCGATCGCATAGGCAACGGCCCGTGCGATCGCGTCAGGCGTGATGGCCACGCTGCGGAAGGATTTCATCGCGTCGCGGGCGGTCGTGTCCGAAATCGTGTCGGCCAGCTCGGACGTGACGACCCCGGGGCAGATCACCGTTACCCGCAACTTGTCCGTTTCCTGGCGCAAACCGTCGGAAATCGCGCGCACTGCATATTTCGTGGCGCAATACACCGCTGCCGTGGGTGACACGGAAAGTCCGCCGATCGACGAAATATTGATCACCTGTCCAAAACCCTGACGTTCCATGTCCGGCAGCACGGCGGCGATGCCATGCAGCACGCCGCGGATATTGACGTCGATCATGCGATTCCATTCATCCACTTTCAGGGCGTTCAGTGGCGAAAGCGGCATGACGCCCGCATTGTTGACGATGACATCGATATGGCCGAATGTCTCGCGACCGAAGTCGGCGAAGGCCTGCACGTCTTGTTGATCGGTCACGTCCAGCGCGCGCCAGACAACCTGACCGCCCTTGGCTTTCAGCGTGTCGGCGAGCTGCTCGAGCCTATCGGTGCGTCGTGCGCCGATCACAAGGCGGTGTCCGAGGGCCGACAGCAATTGCGCCGTGGCCTCGCCGATGCCACTGCTGGCGCCGGTAAGCAGCACGACTTTGGACGACTCGGGGGTGTGATGCGTTACTGAGGTGGTCATGGCAAAACTCCAAAAGAAAAGGCCTGCGCTTGTTCAAGCGAAGGCCTCATCCTAAAGAGCGGTGCCGCATTCGACGATACACAGACATCCGGCGTTCTTGCCTATTGCTGCTTTTCGCGTTGGCCCCTCACATTGAGCGTACCCGGATTCGTTATGCCGAGGGCGGCACGTATCCATCCGCCTCGACGCTGCCGTCTTCGAACAGGAAGCGCTCCATCTGCTCTTTCAAGTACTTGCGCGCGCGCGAATCGGCCAGATTCAGGCGGTTTTCATTGACGAGACGCGTCTGCACCGATTTCCACTCTTCCCACGCTTCCTTCGAAATGCTTTGCCAAATCTTGGTGCCCATTTCGCCCGGATAGGGGGCGTAATCGAGGCCTTCGGCTTCGCGCTTGAGTTTGACGCATTGCACGGTACGGGTCATGACGAATCCTGCGAATCAAATAAGTAGTGCCCCATTGTAAAGGGGATCATCATTCCCAAAAAGAATGATGCAGGTTCAATTTTTATCTCTTTGTCAGCCGATTTGTTATCGGTAAAGTTTGCTGCACTACACAACAACAATCCTCGGAGACAGATCCCATGGTGTTTTCCATCTCAATGCAGCGGGCATCGAGTGCAGCAGCTTGCGCCATTGTGGCGTTGACGGGCGCTTTCGCAGCGCCCGCGCAAGCGCAGGCGCAAACCTATCCGGACAAACCCATCAAGCTGGTCGTGCCTTGGCCGCCGGGTGGCGCCACGGATGCATTGGGCCGCATCATTGCCCAGCAACTAGGCAAACGCCTGGGCCAGACGGTGGTCGTGGACAACAAGGCCGGTGCGGGGGGCAATATCGGCACGGCGTCATTCGTTCGCGAGCGCGCCGATGGCTACACGTTGCTCATGGCCACGAGTTCCACCAACGCGGCCAACCCCCATCTGTACAGCCGCCTGGGCTTTGACGTCGACCGCGACTTCGCGCCCGTCGCGTTCATCGCATCGATCCCTAACATTCTCGAAGTGCCGAAGAAATCGGACTTTCAGACCGTGGATCAATTGATCACCTATGCGCGTGCGCACCCGGGCAAGCTCAACTATGCATCGGGCGGGGTGGGATCGTCGCAGCATCTGGCGGGGGCGATGTTCCGCCACGTTACGGGCGCCGATGTCACACACATTCCCTACAAGGGCAGCGGCCCGGCCGTGGCCGATCTTCTGGCCGGTCAGGTCGACATGATGCTGGACACTGGTTCGCTGGCCCAGGTGAAGGGTGGGGCACTGCGCGCGCTGGCCGTGGCCTCGAAAGAACGCGTACCGGCACTGCCCGATGTGCCCACGTTTGCCGAAGCGGGCATCAAAGACATGTACGCCGCGGCCTGGTACGGCGTGATGGCGCCGGCCAATACACCGCCCGAGATCGTGACGCGCCTGAACACGGAGATCAACGCCATTCTGGCCGAACCCGAGGTGCGCGACACCATCATCAATCTGGGTGCGGAAATGCGCGCGGCGCAAAGCCCGGCCGAATTTCAGGCGTTCGTCACGAGCGAGATCGTGCGCTTCAAAGGCATCGTCGAGATGTCCGGCGCCAAGATGGAGTAGCGCGGCACCGATTGCTATCATGGCGGCCATTCTTACGCGTGGAGCATTGATGGCTTTCGATCTGCCTTATCCTGATTTGACTGCCGAGCGTCTCGGCAATACCGATACGCCCGGCGTGTGGCTGTTCGATTCCGGCAAGCCGGGTCCCGCCGTGATGCTCACCGCGCTCACGCACGGCAATGAACTCTGTGGCGCCTGGGCGTTGAAGGATCTGCTTGCCGCCGGCGTGCGGCCGCAGCGCGGTCGGCTCATCGTGGTTTTCGCCAACCTCGACGCCTACGATCGCTTCGATCCCGCGCATCACGATGCCAGCCGTTTTGTCGAGCAGGACATGAATCGGGTGTGGGACCGCGACGTGCTCGCTCAGCCGGTCAATGGCGAACAGCGTCGCGCGCAGGCCCTATTGCCTTGGGTCGAGCAGGCCGATTGGTTGCTCGATCTCCATTCGATGCACGAGAAGGGCGAGCCCCTGCTGTTGACCGGCGTGCTGCCGCGCAATATCGAACTGGCCCGGCAATTGGGTGCGCCCGAGTACGTGATCGTGGATGCCGGTCACAAGGATGGCGTGCGCATGCGCGATTTCGGCCGCTTCGGCGATCCGGATGCGAGCGACGCGCTGGCCCTGCTTATCGAATGCGGCTACCACGGCGACCTGCAGTCCCATCGCGTGGGATTGGATATGGTGGCCCGCTTTCTGGTGGCGTCCGGGTGCGTGAGTGCCAACGCGTTGCCGGCCGACTGGCGCCTGCCCGATCCGGTGAAACAAACCGTGCTGCAAGTGACGGATGCCGTCGTGGCACCCTCGATGGACGTGACCTTCACGCAGCCGTGGCAAGGATTGGAGTGCCTGGAATCCGTGGGCACACCCATCGCCACGATGGACGGCCGCACCGTGGGTACGCCCTACGCCAATTGTTCGTTGATCATGCCGTCGCTGCGCCAGTTGAAGCCTGGCGTGACGGTGGTGCGGCTGGCGCGCACGATTTAAGCCGATTGCGGCGCGGCGCGGCGGGCAGTGCCGCTGCCGCTGCCTCGATCGACCGCATCGGCTGGAATGACCCCACGCTTCTCGCGGTTCATCGTTGGCAGGGATGGCAAGAGGCCTGCGACAGGCATGTCGCAGGCCTCTTTTAACTCAAACCGATGTGAACCAAACCGATGTGAATCAAACCGATCTGAATCACCGATCTGAATCAAACCGATCCGAATCCGACCGATCAGCTCGACGCCAGCCGCTTGATGAAGATGTGGCTGTTACGCGATTTATTGATCGCGCTTTGCTTCTGCGGCGGCAGGTCGGTCACGCCGCCTTGCACGAAGCCGCGTTTCACGAACCAATGCGAGGTGCGGGTGGTGAGCGCAAACAAGCGCTTCACGCCCATTGCGCGGGCGCGCGCTTCCATATGGCGCAGCAGCAGGTCGCCTTCGCCCGTGCTCTGCCATTCAGGGTGAACGATCAGGCAAGCCAATTCGGCCATCTGGTTTTCCGGGTACGGATACAGCGCGGCGCAACCGTAAATCACGCCGTCGTGCTCCAGTACCGTGAAGCGCTCCACATCCCGCTCGATCACGCTGCGGGGGCGCGGCACCAGGGTGCCGTCGGCCTCCAGCGGTTCGATCAGGCTCAGGATCGCACCCACGTCATCCAGCGTGGCGGGGCGCAGGTCGTCCAGCGTATCTTCCACCACCATCGTGCCCACGCCATCGTGGGTAAAGATCTCGAGCAGCACGCTGCCGTCCAGCGTGAACGGCACCAGGTGGGCGCGCGCCACGCCGCGTTTGACCGCCAGCGATGCATAGCGCAGGAAGAAGGCCGTGTCTTCATCCAGACTGCCCGCCGTCAACATGGCGTCGGCATCCACGCGCGCGAGTTCGGTGTCGACCGTGCCGTCGTCGTTCATCACGCCTTGCGTTTCGGTCAGGAAAATCAGCTTTTCGGCGCGCAGGGCCACGGCCACGCTCGTGGCGAGCTCTTCCATGGCCAGATTGAACGCGTCGCCCGTAGGCGAAAAGCCCAGAGGGGACAGCAACACGATGGAGTGACGCTCGGTGGCGAAACGCAGGGCATCGACGTCGACCTTGCGCACCAGACCGAAGTGCTGATAATCCACGCCGTCGAACACGCCGGCCGGCTTGGCCGTGACGAAGTTGCCCGAAATGACCCGCACGCGGGCGTTGGACATCGGCGTATTGGGCAGCCCCTGGCTGAACGCCGCTTCGATGTCGAGGCGAATTTCGCCTGCGGCTTCTTTGGCGCACTCCAGCGCTGCGGCGTCGGTAGGCGCCATGCCGCGGTCGAATTGCTGCGTATAGCCCTTCAAGCGCAACTGCTCGTTGACCTGCGGACGCGACCCGTGCACCAGCACCAGCTTGATGCCCAGCGACGAGAGCAGCGACAAGTCCTGCACCAGCGCATTGAGCGCGCCGGCTTGCACGAGCTCGCCGCCAAAGGCGACGACAAAGGTCTTGCCCCGGAACGCGTGCACGTATGGCGCCACGTCGCGGAACCAGCGCACAAACTGTGCGGCGGCAAAACCAGGCGCTTCCAGCGCGGATACGGTATCGGGTTCCAGATCGGACATTTTGCGGCAGCAGATTAAAAACGAATGACGAAATTATAATGGTGGGCTAATGAACCCCAATATGCCCGATTCCGCCGGCCCTGTCGCCGCCGCGCAAGCCCGTCCCCAGCGGCCCGAGCGCGTGATTCCCCCCATCTCTTACCCCGAGGATCTGCCCGTCAGCGGCCGCCGGGACGATATCGCACGCGCGCTCAATGCCCATCAGGTCATTGTGGTCTGCGGCGAGACCGGCTCCGGCAAGACCACCCAGCTGCCCAAGATCTGCCTGGAGCAGGGGCGCGGGCGGCGCAAGATGATCGGCCACACACAGCCGCGGCGGATCGCGGCCACTTCGGTGGCCAAACGGATCGCCGACGAGCTCAACACAACGCTGGGCGAAGTGGTGGGCTATCAGGTGCGCTTCAACGACCGCACCGGCCCCAACGCGGCCATCAAGCTGATGACGGACGGCATCTTGCTGGCCGAGTCGCAGCGCGACCCGATGCTGCGCAAATACGACACGATCATCATCGACGAGGCGCACGAACGCAGCCTCAACATCGATTTTCTGCTGGGTTATCTCAAGCAGTTGCTGCCGCGCCGGCCCGATCTGAAGCTCATCATCACGTCGGCCACCATCGACGCGGATCGCTTTGCGCAGCATTTCGCGTCGGCCGATGGCGTGCTGGCACCGGTGATCGAAGTGTCCGGGCGCCTGTTTCCGGTGGAAATGCGCTACCGCCCGGTGCGCGAAGACAAGGCCGAAGACGACGCGCCACGTGCGGCATCGCGCTCCGGCGAGCGCATGTCGGGCGATGAGGAGCGCGACCTGATAGACGCGATCGTCGATGCGGTGGATGAGTGTGCCGCGCACGGGCCGGGCGATGTGCTGGTGTTTCTGCCGGGCGAGCGTGAGATTCGCGAGGCAGCCGAGGGCCTGCGTAAGCATCACCCCGTGGGTACCGAGATTCTGCCGCTCTACGCGCGGCTGTCGCAGGCTGAGCAAGAGCAGATCTTCCGGCCACGCAGCAACGCGCGCCGCGTGGTGCTGGCCACCAACGTGGCCGAAACGTCGCTCACCGTGCCCGGTATCCGGTTTGTGGTCGACAGCGGCTTGGCCCGCATCAAGCGCTACTCGTGGCGCAACAAAGTCGAGCAATTGCGCATCGAGTCGATCAGCCAGGCGTCGGCCAACCAGCGGGCAGGGCGCTGCGGCCGGGTAGGCCCGGGCGTCTGCATTCGTTTGTACGACGAGGCCGATTTCAACAATCGCGCACCCTTCAGCGATCCCGAGGTGCTGCGCTCGTCGCTGGCCTCCGTGATTTTGCGGATGAAGGCGCTCAAGCTCGACGATATCGAGCAGTTTCCGTTCGTCGAGGCACCGCCTGGGCGTGCCATCGCCGATGGCTATCACCTCCTGCAAGAGCTGGGCGCCATCGAGCACGGCGAAGACGGGGGCGAGGGCGGCTTCGTGCTCACCCATCTGGGCCGCGAGCTTGCCCGCCTGCCGGTCGACCCGCGGATCGGCCGCATGATCCTGGCCGCGCGCGACAACGATTGCCTAGCCGAGATGTTGATCATCGCGTCGGCACTCTCATCGCAGGACCCGCGCGACCGCCCCATGGCGGAGCGCGATGCCGCCCAGGCCGCGCATGCCAAATTCAACGACGACAAATCCGAGTTCGTGTCGTATCTGAAGCTCTGGGCCTGGTACAACGAACAGGTGCGGCACAAAGGCTCGCAGCGCAAGCTGGTCGGCCTGTTGCGGCAGAATTTTCTGTCGCCCTTGCGATTGCGTGAGTGGCACGATGTGCATACTCAGCTCTCCGCCGTGGTGGGTGAGCAGGGTTGGCGCGTCAACGGCGTGGAAGCCACCTATGAGCAACTTCACCTGGCGTTGCTGGCGGGCTTGCTGGGTAACGTCGGCATCAAGAGTGAAGAAGCCGGCCACTATCAGGGGGCACGCGAAGTCCGCTTCCACATCCATCCCGGGTCGACCTTGATCAAAAAGGCCGGCAAGTGGATCGTCGCTGCCGAATTGATCGACACCACCCGCTTGTTTGCCCGCTGTATCGCCCGCATCGATCCGGTGTGGGTTGAACGCGTGGCCGCCCATCTTCTGCGCAAGCAATGGAGCGATCCGCGTTGGGAAAAGAAAAGCGGGCAGGTGGTGGTCAATGAACGCGCCACGTTGTATGGCCTGACGCTTTACTCGGGCCGCCGGATGCAATATTCGCGCATCAATCCCAAGCATGCGCGCGAGCTTTTCATCCGCGAAGCGCTGGTGCCGGGCGAGATCGATACGCGTCTGCCGTTCGTCGCCCACAATCGCAAGCTTGCCGCCGAGATCGAAAAACTCGAGCACCAAACGCGCCGTCCGGACATCCTGGTCGATGACGACTTGATTTACGCGTTCTACGACCAGCAGTTGCCGGCCGATATTGCGCAGACCACGTCACTCGAAAAGTGGGTCAAGGGGCTGGACAAGGCGGCCGCTGCCAAGTTGTTGTTGAGCCGCGATGCACTCATGCGGCACGAGGCGGCTGGCGTCACCACCGATGTCTTCCCGAAGAAAGTCGAGTGGCAGGGCACCACCTTCACGCTGGACTACCACTTCGAGCCGGGATCGGCCCGCGATGGCGTCACCATGACGGTGCCGCTGGTGGCCCTCAATCAGGTCGACCCGATCCGCGCCGAATGGCTGGTGCCGGGCATGCTGAAGGAGAAGGTACATCTGCTGCTGAAATCGTTGCCGCAGAAGATGCGCCGTCATTGCGTGCCGCTGCCGGACTACGCCGCCGGGTTTTTCGATCGTTGGTTCGATAGCTTGCAAGATCCCCAGCAGGGACTGCTCGATGCCATCTCCGCCGATATGCAGAAGCAGGTCGGCGTGCGGCCGCTGGCGTCCGATTTCAAGATCGAAACGCTGCCGGCGCATCTGTTCATGAACTTCCGGGTCAATGACGAGCATGGCCGCATGCTGGCTGCCGGCCGCAATCTGGCACAGATCAAGGCCGAGCACGGCCGCCAGGCTCAGGCCACGTTTCAGCAGATGGCCGGGCGCGACAGCCAGGTGGCCGAAGCGCTGGCGCATGAAAACCTCACGTCGTGGTCATTCGGCGCGCTTCCGGAGCTGATGGAAATCAAGCGTCGCGGCCAGTCGTTCGTCGGCTATCCCGCCCTCGTCGCACGCGATTCGCACGCCGATCTGGATGTGTTCGACGATCCGGACGATGCCAAGCGGCATCACCGCGCCGGATTGCTCAAGCTGTTCCGGCTGGGGTTGCGCGATCAGGTCAAGTTTCTTGAAAAGAACCTGACCGACCTCACCAAGATGAGCATGTTGTATATGCCCCTGGGCACCCAGGAGCAACTGCGCGATCAGATCGTGGACTGCGCTTTGGCACTGGCCTGCCTGGGCGATCCGTGGCCTACCGATGAGGCCAGCTTCGAAGCGCGCCGAATCGAAGGCAAAGGGCGCATTGGGTTGCTGGCGCAAGAAGTGGCACGTCTGGCCGGTGCGATTCTTACCGAGTGGGGCGCCCTGCAGCGAAAAATGGCGCAAGCCAAACCGCATCCCGCAGCGTATGCCGATCTACAGCAACAGATCGGCGCGCTCGTGCCGGCCAATTTCATTCGCGATACGCCGTATGAGCAGTTGAAGCATTTCCCGCGTTATCTGAAAGCCGCGGTGGCGCGCATCGACAAGCTGCGGGCCGACCCCGCGCGCGACGCGCGTCTGATGACCGACATGGCCGGGTTGCTCACGCAGTATCAGCGCGCGCGCACTGCCCGCAAAGGCGCACCGGATGCAAGGCTCGACGATTTTCGATGGCTCCTGGAAGAACTGCGCGTGGCGCTGTTTGCCCAGGAACTGCGCACGCCGATGCCGGTGTCGGTCAAGCGGCTGGAAAAGAATTGGGCGGCATTGGCGAGATAGGGTCAAAGCCCCTCGTTATGCTGCTTCGCGCATGTCGTCAATGCGGCGGCGATCTTCGGCTCGCCTTCCTTTTCGAGCAGCCGCGCCAGCGTGATTTGCGCCACCGGATCGCCCGCTTGCGCCGCCCGCCAGCGCAGGCCCAGGATGAAGTCGTTTGCGAGATCGGACGTCAAAGCGCCGACGTAGGATGACGTCGCCTGTAGCAGGTCTGCCAGCTTGTTCCAGCCCGACGGTACCTTCTGATGCAGCAGCCAGGCAATCACGGGCTGGGCCGACTCCCAGTCTTCATCGTCCATCATCCGGGAGATCAGTCGCGCAGCCGCACGCCAATGGCCTTCGGCCGCCGCGCGGGCATACAGGGCGGATGCTTCGGAATCAGGGCTGGATGCCGCGCGCTCGAAGGTTGCCTGCGCCTGCGCCGAGGGTGTGGGTGCATTGGGGGCGACACAAGCAAACTGGGCCAAGTCCTTCGCCGGATCGGCCGTTTGATTCAGTCTGTCCTGCTCGGTCAGGGCATGCTTGAGAATGGCGTGCACATCGCGTTCAGGCACCGTGTCGTACACCCATTGAGTGAGTGCAGCCCGCCGTTCGTAAAACGTCGCCACATCCTCATGCTCGGGGAACACGTCCTCAGGCGAGGACTCGGCCACTGCAGTGGCCGTCGAGGCCGATGCAACCGAATCAGGCGACGAAGCAGCATGCACTGTCAATGCTGTCGCGCAAGCCATTGATAGACCCAATACGAGCACTGCGCGCGTCATTGCAAACAAGGTCATGCGCCATCCACCAGACAAAAAAGAAGGCGCGATCATAACGGCATCGCGCCTTCTTTTTAAAGCGAACCGCATTCCGGATCGCAAACCAACCCATCGGAGCGCACGTTCGACTGCCTGAACGGGAAAGCCACCTGCGTGAGCGGCAAAAAACCACTGCCGTAGCGGCAGAGCCCGCCGTCTGGAAAAACTAAATCAGGAAGAACGCCAGAATCACCAATGCGATCAGCACCACCTTGGTGATCTTGTACACCGTACGGTTCCACTGCTTGAACGCCTTGCGCTTCTGGTCCAGCTTCCAATGCGCATGGGTCAGCTTGTTGATCGCACCGGTTTTGTCGCCGCTGTCATTGGGCGATGCGGCGGCAGACATGACGACCTTGCCGAACCAGCGATTGAACGCTTCGGCCCAGCGCCATTTCAGCGGCCGCTCGATATCGCAGAAGAGAATGATGCGATTGGCTTCAGAATGGTTGTACGCCTCATGCACGTAGGTTTCGTCGAAAACCGTGCCTTCGCCGTCGCGCCAGCTGTACGACTCGCCGTCCACGGCGATGAAGCAGCGATCGTCGTTGGGCGTGGCCAACCCCAGGTGATAGCGCAGCGAGCCCGAAAACGGATCGCGGTGCTTGTTCAGTTTTCCGCCCGGAGGCAGTTCGGCAAACATCGCCGCTTTCACAGTAGGAATGGTCTTGAGCAACGCCACGGTCCGCGGGCAGAATTCCTCGGCGGACGGATGGCGGGCGTCATACCACTTCAGATAGAAACGCTTCCAGCCGTACTTGAAGAACGAGTTGAAGCCGATGTCGTCGTGCTTTTCGGCCGCCTTGATATGTCGCAGGCGCTGCATATCCAGCGCTTCGTCGCGAATGACTTCCCAGTTGTCCTGCAGCTTTTGCAGTTCGGGCAGGGCGGCCGGTGCTACAAACGGCGTGGTGGGTACGCGCGAGCACAGGATCATGAACGCATTGATGGGGGCGAGCAGCACCGAGTGGTCCAGGAACTGACGGGCCAAGGGCAAGCGGACGCGTCCGCGGTAGTGGGCAAACAGGATGGAAGCCAGCCAGATGCCGGCAATGAACCATTTCATTGTCTTTTCCTCGTCTTCCGGGCACAGACGCGTACCCGGACAGATAACCCCATTTTTGCACATCGGCACCCGGCTTGCCGGGGCTGCCCAGGGGCGGGCGAAACCGGGTCGCAATAGGTACAATTCCGCCTATGTCTGAAGATGTCCAAACTCCCCCCCCGCCATTTGTCCATTTACGCGTGCACTCCGAATTTACGGTGGTGGACGGTATCGTGCGCATCCCCGATCTGATCAAGCGCACGGTCAAGCTGGGCCAGCCTGCTGTTGCACTGACCGATCTGGCCAACCTGTTCGGATGGATCAAGTTCTACAAGGGGGCCCGGGGGGCCGGTATCAAGCCGATCGCCGGTTGCGATGTCTGGATTTCGAACGAAGAAGACCGCGACAAGCCGTTCCGGCTGTTGCTGCTGGTGGCCAGTACGCAGGGCTACCTCAATCTCTGCGAGCTGATCTCGCAGGCCTGGTTGACCAATCAGCATCGCGGCAAGGCCGAGATTCGTCGCGAGTGGCTGGTGGGGCAGGAGGGGTTGATTGCGTTGTCGGGCGGACGCATGGGCGATGTGGGCCAGGCGCTCGAAGCCGGCAACCTGCCTGCGGCACAGGCCGCGGCCCGGCGCTGGGCCGAATGCTTCCCCAACAATAATTTTTATATCGAATTGCAGCGCGCCGGCCATGACGGCGACGAGACGTACACGCAGGCCGCGATGCGGCTGGCGGGCGATTGCGGCTTGCCGGTGGTCGCCACCCATCCCGTGCAATTTCTGGATCGCGACGAGTTTCAGGCGCACGAGGCACGCGTTTGCATTTCCGAAGGCGAGATTCTCGCCAATCCGCGCCGGGTCAAGCGGTTCACACTCGAGCAGTACATGCAGTCGTCCGAGGAGATGGCGCGCAAGTTTGCCGACGTGCCCTCGGCGATTGCCAACACCGTCGAGATTGCCAAGCGCTGCAACCTCACGTTGGTGCTGGGCAAGCCGCGCCTGCCCAATTTCCCCACGCCTGAAGGCGTCACGCTCGATCAGCATCTGATCGATCTGTCGGTGCTGGGGCTCGAAAAACGCATGCTCCAGCTCTATCCGGACGATGCCGAGCGGGCCGCCAAGTACCAGGAATACACCGATCGGCTGATGTGGGAATGCAAAACCATCATCCAGATGGGCTTTCCCGGCTACTTCCTGATCGTGCAGGACTTCATCAACTGGGGCAAACAAAACGGCGTGCCGGTGGGACCGGGCCGGGGTTCGGGTGCGGGCTCCCTGGTCGCTTATGCCCTGGGCATCACCGATCTGGATCCGATTCGTTACGACTTGCTGTTCGAGCGGTTTTTGAACCCCGAGCGGGTCTCGATGCCCGACTTCGATATCGACTTCTGCCAGGATAATCGCGAACGCGTCATCGATTACGTCAAGATCAAATACGGTCGCGAGGCCGTCAGCCAGATCGCGACCTTCGGTACGCTGGGCGCCAAGGCCGTCGTGCGGGACGCGGGCCGCGTGCTCGATATGCCCTACATGATGTGCGATGGGCTTTCCAAGCTCATCCCGTTCAACCCGGCCGACCCCTGGACGCTGGCGCGCACGCTGCGCGACGAGCCGGCATTCAAGGAGCGTTACGAGCAGGAAGAAGAGGTGCGGGCGCTTGTCGATCTGGCGCAGCCCCTCGAAGGCTTGACGCGCAACATCGGCATGCACGCCGGGGGCGTGTTGATCGCACCGGGCAAACTCACCGATTTCTGCCCGCTGTATTGCCAGCCAGGTCAGGAAAACAGTGCGGTCTCGCAGTTCGACAAGGACGACGTCGAAGCCGCCGGTCTGGTCAAGTTCGACTTTCTGGGCTTGCGCAACCTGACCATTCTCGATTGGGCCGTGCGCTATGTGCAGCGGTTCAACCCCGAAAAGCGCGAATTCGACATCATGGCGCTCAAGCTGGACGATCCGGCGGCCTACAAGATTTTGTGCGACGGCAATACCACGGCCGTGTTCCAGCTTGAATCGCGCGGGATGAAGGAGCTGCTCAAGAAGCTGCGCCCCAACACCTTCGAAGACATCATCGCCATGCTGGCGCTGTATCGCCCGGGTCCGCTCGAGTCGGGCATGGTGGACGACTTCGTCAATCGCAAGCACGGCCGCGCGGCCGTGGACTATTTCCATCCCGACCTTGAAGGCACGCTCAAAAGTACCTATGGCGTGATCGTGTATCAAGAGCAGGTGATGCTGATCTCGCAGATCATCGGCGGTTACTCGCTCGGCGGCGCCGATCTGCTGCGGCGCGCGATGGGTAAGAAGAAGGCCGAGGAAATGGCCAAGCACCGTGAGCTCTTCGAGAAGGGCGCGGTCGAAAAGGGCCACGACGCCAAGCTGGCCGTCACGCTGTTCGATCTCATGGAAAAGTTCGCGGGCTACGGCTTCAACAAGTCGCACTCGGCAGCCTACGCCCTGATCGCCTATCAGACTGCATGGCTCAAGGCCTATCACCCGGCGGAGTTTCTGGCTGCCACGTTGTCGTCCGACATGGACGATACCGACAAGGTGCAAACGTTCTGGCGCGATGCGCTCGAAAACGGCGTCGAGGTCTTGCCGCCGGATGTCAACGCGTCGGGCTACCGCTTTGAACCGGTGGCCGATCGCCACACTGAGAAGGGCTTGCCGCCGCGCACCATGCGCTACGGTCTGGGCGCAGTGAAAGGCACGGGTCAGGGCGCGGTCGAAGACATCGTTCGCGCCCGCGACGAAGGCGGACCCTTCAAGGATCTGTTCGACTTCTGCCGGCGCGTGGGCAAGCAATCCGTCAATCGCCGTACCGTCGAGGCGCTGATTCGCGCCGGCGCGTTCGACAGTATCGCCGCCAACCGCGCGGCATTGCTGGCTTCCGTACCCATGGCGATGGAGGCGGCCGAGCAGGCGGCGCGCAGCGCCAATCAGAACTCGCTCTTCGGTGACGACACCGGCGACGTGGTGGCGATGGAGTTGCACAAGGTAGCCCCCTGGGGGTTGCACAGCCGGTTGACCGAAGAAAAGTCGGCGCTGGGCTATTACTTCAGCGGCCACCTGTTCGATGCGTGGCGCGACGAAGTGCGCCGCATCGTGCCGTCGCCCTTGGTGCGCCTGGAGCCCATGCGCGATCTGCAGTGGATGGCCGGGGCCTTGTCCAGCGTGCGCACGATGATGACGCGGCGCGGCAAGATGATGTTCGTCGTCATGGACGACGGTAGTGCCCAGATCGAAGTCGCGGTGTATGCCGAGCTCATGGACAAGCACCGCGATCGTCTGCGTGAGGATCAGTTGCTCATCGTGCACGGCAAGGTCACCAACGATGAGTACTCCGGCGGTGTACGCATCGTCGCCGATTCGCTATACGATTTGCAGTTGGCGCGCGAAGCGCGTGCACGAGCATTACGCATCCGGCTCAACGGCCAGGCCGACGCCGATAAGCTGCGGCAGATGCTTCATCCTTATCGTGCCGAACCCGACAGCGGGATCCCCGGCACTCCGGTCGAGATCAGCTATATGCGCAACAACTTTCTGTGTACGGTGCGTCTGGGCGAAGCCTGGCGTGTCCGGATGGCCGACACGCTGCTCGAGCAACTCGGCACGTGGGCCAAGCCCGACGGTATCGAGGTGCTCTACTGATGCCCGGATTACGCATCGTGCACACCGAGGCCGCGATCGGCTTCGGCGGCCAGGAGCACCGCATCTACAAGGAAGTGCTGGCCATGCGCGAGCGCGGTCACCATATCGAGGTGGTGTGTCAGCCGCATGCCAAGATGCTGCCGCGGCTGCGTGCCGCAGGATTCGTGGTGCACACGATTCCTATGGGCGGATTGCGTAATTACGTCAAAGGGGTGTACGCGCTCTGGCGTCTGTTCATGGCCCGGCGGTATGACGTGGTCAATACTCACAGTCGTATGGACACGATCATCGCCGCTGCTGCGGGCCGGTTGGCCGGCGTGCCGCTGGTCGTGCGCACGCGTCACTTGTCCAATAAAGTGACGTCGATGCTGTCCTACACCTGGCTGCCGCATCGCGTCACAGCGGTGAGCGACCACGTGCGGGGCTATCTGATCCAGCGCGGCGTCCCGCCCGAGCGCATCGCCACGGTGTACTCGCCGGTGGCGCTGCCGCCGCAGGTCGAGCATTCCACCCTGCGATCGGAGTTGGGGCTCAGCGACGATCACCTGGTGGTGGGCTGCGTGGCAGTCATGCGCGCGACCAAGGGGCATCGCGATCTGGTCGATGCGATGGCGCCGCTGATTCGAGAAAACCCCATGCTGCACATGGTGTTCGTGGGTGGCGGGTCGCCTACCTTCGAACAAGTCCATGCCTACGTGCAGGCGCAGGGGCTGGGATCACGTATCCACCTGATGGGCATGCGCGACGATGTGCCCAATTTGCTTGCCGGGTTCGATCTCTTTGCACTCGCCACCCAGCAGGAGGCCTCGGGCACGGTTTACGTCGAAGCGGCCGCCAGCGGCTTGCCGGTGGTGGGCACCAATGTGGGTGGCGTGTCGGAAATGATGCGCGAGGGTATTACCGGCATTCTGGTGCCGCCTAAAGACCCCGTCGCATTGGGCGCCGCGCTCAAGCGATTGATCGACGACCCCGAGTTGCGGTGCCGCATGGGCGACGCGGGACGCCGAATGGTCTGGGAGGAACGCGCGTTTTCGACCGAACTCCTGGCGGAACGCACCGAGAATCTCTACCGCCAATGGCTGGCGGAGCGCGGTCATCGGGCGTCCGAGACGACGCTACCCGCATGACGACGCGCGCCACCCTTTCGGTGATCCTCATCGCGAAAAACGAAGAGGCTCACATCGTCGAATGCTTGAAGTCCGTGGCTTTCGCCGACGAAATCATCGTTATCGATAGCGGGAGCACCGACGATACTGTTGCGCTGGCACGTCAATCAGGCGCGATCGTTACCGTGACGCCGGACTGGCCTGGTTTTGGCATTCAGAAAAACCGTGCGTTGGCGCAGGCGACCTGCGACTGGGTACTGTCGCTGGACTGCGATGAACGCATTACACCTGGGCTGGCTACTGAAATTGCCGCCATACTAACGTTACCGGGCGCGTCTGATGCGTATGCCATCCCGCGACTGTCCGAGTTTTGCGGCCGTTTCATCCGCCATAGCGGGTGGTGGCCCGATCCCGTCGTTCGGCTGTTTCGAAGGGGGGCGGCTCGGTTCACCGATGCTGCCGTGCATGAAAAGGTCGAGGTGGCAGGCAAGGTAGGGCAGTGCCGGGCGCATATGTTGCATTTTCCCTACGACGGCCTGAGCGATTGGATCGACAAAATGAATCGGTACTCGTCGGCCGCCGCTCAGATCAAATATGATGCGGGCCGCACGTCATCGGCATGGGGCGCATTGATGCGAGGCTGCTGGACGTTTTTCAGGGCCTACGTGCTGCGCCGGGGATTTCTGGATGGATGGCAGGGCGTTGTTTTGGCGGCGGGGTCGGGAGCGGGAAACTTCTTTCGATACGCCAAATTGATCGCTTTGAAAGAGAATAGAAAGAGGGAAGATTGTTGAGCCGCTTAACCCCAGTTTCGACCGATCAGCTTCCTGGATGGCCCATACAAGCGTAATGAACATTCTCTTTACCAACTTCTTGACCTCGCCGGGAATCGACGGTCACACGATCTACATCGCGACGCTCGCGCGCGCGTTGTCGGCTCGTCACACCATTACGGTCGCGGCACCTGCAGGAAGTGGACTGTATCGGCGCATGGGCGAGATCCCGGGCGTACAACGTGTTGTGCAGTCGTTCCCCAATCGCATCCATCACATGCTCGGCGCCGCGCGCCAGTTGCGTCGCCTGATCAACGCCAATCAATTCGACGTGATCCACGTCAACGGTTCGGCCGATCATCGCCTTGCCATCGTGGCCACACGCGGCATGGGGGCGGCTCGCCCGCGCATCATCTTTACCAAGCACAACGACCACTTCTCGTCGCGTTTCGGCTCGGCCCTGCGCGCCCGCATGGGCACCGATTATGTGATCGGGGTGTGCGAGTTCGTGCATCGTCAACTCGAAAAGTCGCCCTTTGCCATCTGCCCCATCGATACGGTATACAACGGTGTCGACACGCAGTTCTTCTCGCCACGCGACCGTGAAGGCGCTTTCGCGTTGGCCGAGCAGTGGGCAGGCCGCAAGCTGGCACCGGGCACCTTGATCCTGGGCAGTAACGCCGGTACGGGCAGCTACAAGGGCTGGCAAGACATGATTACGGCGGTGGGCAAGCTGGCCGATCCGATCCGCCGTCGCGTTCATATCTTTCTTGCAGGCGAACTGCCCACGCGTGCGCAGCGGCAATTCGTGGCCGACGCCGGCATGACCGAGCACGTCACTTTCGTGGGACGGCTTGATGACGTCCGACCTTTGGTCGCCTGCTTTGACATCGGGTTTGTGCTGTCGTACCGCGTCGAAACCATCTCGTTCGCTTGCCGCGAAATGATGGCGATGGGTATTCCGGTGATTTTGACCGACCACGGCGGGTTGCCGGAAAACGTCACCAATGGGCGGGAGGGCTGGATCGTGCCCAAACGCGATACCGACGCGATTGCCGCGCGTGTGTTGGATGTGCTCAACAATCGGTCATTGCTGAATTTGATGGGCATCGCCGCCCGCGAGCGCAGTGTGCGCCAGTTCGGCGTCGAGCAATTCATCCTGAATACCGAGGCGGTATACCGCAAGGCTGTGGCCCGCGAACGTGGGGCGCGTGTGACAACCCTGCGAGAAAGCTGAACGCTCGGGCAGTTTGGCGGGGCAGTGACTGACGTCGCCGTCCATGCACCCGCAGTATTTTCAACGCTTTTATCCATCGCTTTCGGCTCACGCAGATGCGCACGCTCAATCAGCGTGCTGCGCGCTGCACGACCTCAGTTGGCAGCGCTTGGCGCCGTGAGACGTTCCAGCTTGGTCAGCCACGCCAGCGCATGATCGCGACTTGTGCCGCACATCTCCACCTCCGGCTGCAAGCCGCCGCAAAAGGCTGGCCGTTCCGGCTTGCCGAAGAGCGCACAGCGCAGATCGGGCAAGAGCTGAATACAGGGCACCCCTGCCGGCTTGCCCTCTGGCATGCCGGGGATCGGGCTCGTGATCGACGGCGCCGTGCAGCAGGCACCACAGCCCGAGCGGCAGGTGATCACAGCCATCCGCGCGCCCAATACAGCCCGATGGCCGCGTATTCCTTAATGATCGAGCGGCTCGCGTCCAGCGCCCGCTCATTGGGCCACCACGGCGAGAGCGAGCCGTCGGGAGGCAGCACGATCTGTGGCGACACGGCCGCCGCGATCGCCTCCACGCCTTGCTTATGAAACACGGCCATCGCACGCGGCATGTGCAGCGCCGAAGTCACCAGGAGCACCTTGCGGATGCCTTGATCGCGCAAGGCATCTTCCGAAAGCGCTGCGTTTTCGTAGGTGCTGCGGCTCGCGTTCTCCAAAATGATGGCATAGGACGGCACCCCCAACTGGCGGATCTCATGCGCCATGCCCTGGGCTTCGCTCACGTCGCCTTCCAAGGCGCCGCCCGAGAGCAACACCCGCGGGGCCCGGCCAGCCAGGTAGAGCTCGGCTGCCGCATCCACGCGGGTGGTTTTTTTCGATTTGTCGTAAGGCTCGAACCAATTGGCGCGCGCGTTGGCCGTATTGCCGCCCAACACCACAATGGCATCCGCCATCTCGGTTTGCTCGGGCGGCGGGTTGGGATACCAGTTCTCGAGTGCACCACCCAGCCAAAGCGACGTCACGGGCAGGCTCCACGCCGTTACCCATACGACGCCCGCAAGCATGAAGCTCGCACCCGTCTTGCGCCAGCGCAGCAGGCAGAGCACCAGGCCCACGACGAGGAGCGTGAGGCACAAATTAAGCGGAATGATCAGGCCAGTCAGAAACGACGTCGTGGGCATGCGTGCAAGTCCATTACTGCTGTAAATTCAAGAAGGTAAAGGCGCGCTGGGCCACTTCGTCCACCGTGGGCCAGGCATTCTCGGCGCCCAGGCATACCGCACGGGGCGACCATGGGCCCGTTCGCGCCGGGCGCGTGACCCCAAATAGGGTCAATTGTGGGGCGTCGGCGGCAGCGGCCAGGTGGGACACGCCCGAGTCGTTGCAGATGGTGAGCGACACGCGTGCGGTCAACGCAGCAAATGCGCCCAGCGACATCGGCGGCAACAGCGTTGCCGTCGGTGCATTGGTGCGAGCCTGAGCCTGTTCGGCGGGTGGCGGGCACATGGCCACCACCACACCGCGCGCTTGCAACTGCTGCGTCAAGGCATCGAAATGCGGCCACACCTTCACGCGTCCTTTATGCAAGCCCACGGCAGTAGGCGCAATCAGCACCACCGGCTGTGCCGCGCTGGTCCATTGCCCGACCGCCGCGTCCGCTTGGGCGCGATGTGTGTCGGTCAGGGGCAAGCCCAACGTCTTCGCAGGCGATGCCGTGCCCGCCGGTAACGCCCAGTGCGTCAGTGCCCGGCGCGTCAGGCCGTACCAGGACTCTACGGCATGCACGGGCAACTGTGGCTTGTCAATCGGCCAACGCAGCAGCACGCTCCGCCCATCGTCGCGATACCCTGCACTAGGGATTCCAGCGAGGCGAAACACGGCAGCGCTGGAAAGCGAGTCGGGCAGCAACAGGCCGCGCGCCGGGCCCGCATCATGGCGACGCTGCTGGCGGACTGCGCGTGCATCGGCCCAGACCTTGCCGGTCATGGGCACAAAGCCATGCGCCGGTAATCCGGCCAGAAGATCGCGCGCCCACGGGCGCGCGCACACCACCAGCGGCGCACCAGTGGCGGCGAGCAGGGCCAGTGACGGCAGACTCATGCAAACATCGCCCACCCAGTTGGGGAGCCGGACATATAGCGTCGAATGGGGTGACATAAACCTGAAAAGCGCGGGTTGCCGCTGTGATGCGGACTAGAGAATACCAAACCGAGACCCGCTATGGCGGGGCAAAGGCGCCCGAGCCGAATGCGAACGGTACAATCCCCCCACATCACGATTGAAAAGCGAGATAGCATTGAATTCTGGTGCACGCACCACGCCCGCGGGCTCTCAGCCGGTCAAAACCGAACTTTGGTCCCGGGTCTACAGCCGCGTAGGGAAATATTGGAAGGGCTTGGCGGCTGCCGTGCTGCTGATGGCCGGCGCAGCCGCGACCCAGCCCACGCTCGCCATCATCATGAAGCCGCTGCTCGACGACGGCTTTTCCGGCACCAAGCCTTACTACATCTGGTTCCTTCCGTTGTCGGTCGTGGGCCTGATCACGCTGCGTGGCATCTGCAACTTCTTCAGTGAGTATTTATTGGCGTGGGTCGCCAATAACGTGCTCCTGGGCATGCGCAAGGATATGTTCGAGCGCTTGCTGGGTCTGCCTGATGCCGAGTTCAAGCGGGGCGATACCGGCCGGCTGCTCAACCGCTTTACGGTCGATGCCGGCAACGTCACGGGCTACGCGACTGACGTCATTACGGTGCTGGTGCGTGAAACGCTGGTGGTGCTGGCGCTCATTTGCGTGTTGCTCTACATGTCATGGCAATTGACGCTCATCATTCTGGTGATGCTGCCCGTGTCGGTCACGATTGCACGGTTGTTTACGCGCCGCCTGCGCCGCATCAATCGCGACACCGTCAATATGAATGCAGAACTCACGCGCGTCGTCGGCGAAAGTATCGATGGCCAGCGCGTGATCAAGCTCTTTGACGGTTATGAATTCGAGCGTGGCCGCTTCCACTTCGTCAGCAGCAAGCTGCGCAGATTCGCGATGCGTTCGGCCACGGCAGACGCAGCGATGACGCCGCTCACGCAAATCTGCATCTCGATTTCGGTGGCCGCCATCATCGCCGTGGCGCTCAGCCAGGCCAACACCGGCACGCTCACGGTAGGCAGCTTTGCCGCATTCATGGCATCTCTCGCGCAGATTTTCGATCCCATCAAGCGACTCACAAACGTGGCCGGCAAGATGCAGAAAATGCTGGTGGCTGCCGAAAGCGTGTTCACGCTCATCGATCAAACGCCTGAAGGAGATACGGGTACGCGCAAACTCGACGAGCCGGTTCGCGGCCGCATCGAATTCAACAACGTCACGCACCGTTTCCCCGATGCCGACCGCGACACCGTCACCGGCATCAGTTTCACCGTCGAACCTGGCGAAACCGTCGCCTTGGTGGGACGTTCCGGCAGCGGTAAAACGACCTTGGTCAATATGCTGCCGCGTTTTGTGTTGCCCGATACCGGCAACATCCTCGTGGATGGCGTACCGGTCGAAGATATCCAGCTCAGCAATCTGCGCTCGCATCTATCGCTCGTCAGCCAGGATGTGGTGCTGTTCGACGACTCGATCGCCGCTAACGTCGGCTATGGCACGATCGGCGACGCCAACGACCAGCAGATTCGCGATGCCCTTGAAGCGGCCAACTTGCTGAGCTTCGTGGACGGACTCCCCAACGGCATTCATACGCCGGTGGGCGAAAATGCGGCGCGCTTGTCCGGTGGGCAGCGTCAGCGCCTGGCGATCGCTCGCGCGCTGATCAAGAATGCGCCCATCCTGATCCTGGACGAAGCCACCTCGGCGTTGGATAACGAATCCGAGCGTCAGGTGCAGTCGTCATTGGAGCGCCTGATGAAGGGCCGCACCACGCTGGTCATCGCCCATCGCCTGTCGACCGTGCAAAACGCCGATCGTATCGTGGTGCTGGATGCCGGCAAAGTGGTCGAATACGGCGCCCATGCCGAACTGCTTGCCGCCAACGGACTGTATGCATCGCTCTACAAGATGCAGTTTCGAGAAGATTGACGGCGGCAGCGCGAGACCTGACCTCGGCGGACGAGGGTTCGTCGGACGAGGGTTTGGTTGACGGGGGGGGGCGTCGAACTCGGATTCGTCGGACAGGGGTTCCTCAAGCGACGATTCGTCGGACAGGGGTCCCCAAGCGACGATTCTTCAGACAAGGATTTTTTGGACGAGGGGACCCCCCGAGCCAGGGTTCTGACTGAGGCCTTTCTCGCGCGAGTCTTATAGCAGGATCAGGTCGTACTGCTCCTGGGAATACGACGCCTCCACTTCCATCGAGACGCGCTTTCCGACCAGATCGCCCAACATCGCCAGGTGCTGGCGCTCTTCTTCCAGAAACAGATCCACCACTTCCTGAGACGCCAAAATCCGAAACTCGCGCGGATTGAACTGTCTTGCCTCACGCAAGATTTCGCGCAGAATTTCGTAGCACACCGTGCGCGGCGTGCGCACGCGCCCGCGCGACTCGCATGTGGGACACGGCTCGCAAAGCTGGTGCGCCAGTGAATCGCGCGTGCGCTTGCGCGTCATTTCCACCAAGCCAAGCTGCGTAAATCCATTTACCGTCATCCGCACGCGATCGCGCGCCAGTGCTTTCTTGAGCTCGGCCAACACCGTCTCGCGGTGTTCCGGATCTTCCATATCGATGAAATCCAGGATGACGATGCCGCCCAGATTGCGCAGACGCAACTGACGCGCTATGGCCTGAGCGGCTTCCAGATTGGTCTTGAAAATCGTATCGTCAAAATTGCGGCCGCCCACAAAGCCGCCGGTATTCACGTCGACGGTGGTGAGCGCTTCAGTCTGGTCCACGATGAGGTAGCCGCCGGATTTCAAATCCACCCTTCGCGACAGCGCGCGGGCAATCTCGTCGTCCACGCCTGCCGTGTCGAACAGCGGCCGCTCGCCGCTGTAGTGCGCGATGCGCTCCGTAACGGACGGCGTAAATGTCTTCGCCCATTCGACCAGATCGGTGGCCACCGTACGGGAATCGACCCGGATGGACCCGGTGTGCGGCCCCACCATATCGCGCAGCACGCGTTGGGCAAGTGTGAGCTCTTGGTATAGCGTCGATCCCGGAGGCCGTTCACGAGCCGCAGCCTGAATGCGGCCCCACAATTTGCGCAAATAAGCCAGATCGGCCGCGATCTCCTCGTCCGATGCGCCTTCGGCTTGTGTGCGCACGATCACGCCACCCCCTTCCTCTGGGGGCATCAGTTGCTGGATACGCTCGCGGATGTGCTGGCGTTCGGTTTCCGACTCGATCTTCTGCGAAATACCAATGTGGGGATCGTGAGGCAGATAGACCAGCATGCGGCCGGCGATGCTGATCTGCGTCGATAAGCGCGCGCCTTTGGTGCCCAGGGGATCCTTGATCACCTGAACCATGATGGTCTGGCCTTCGAACAGCATGCGTTCAATGGGCGTGGGCGTCAGCCCTTGCGACCGTTCCTGCCGGTTTTCCCGCAGATCGGCAATATGAATGAATGCTGCGCGATCTAGGCCCACATCGATAAAAGCGCTCTGCATCCCAGGAAGCACCCGCACAACCCGTCCCAAACAAACATTGCCAACATGGCCACGCTGGATGCTGCGTTCGAGATGCAACTCCTGCACCGCCCCTTGCTCGATGATGGCGACACGCGTTTCAAACGGCGTCACGTTGATCAGAATGTCCTCGCTGGCAGGCGTCTGGGCAGTCGTGGGGGGTGTCAGCATATGAGTGAGTGGCGTCGTATTTATTGTTTGGGGGTTCTGGCCAGCTGTAAAGAAAGCAGGTTAGGCGTGCGAGCATCTATCGCCATGATATACGGGCGCACGCTGTCGCATGAGGATCCGCGACGAGTCGTCACACAAGGCTGGCTGGAAGGGCGATGGCCTCTGGGGTTTTGGGGCGGCGCGGCGCGGGGGCAAAGCGCTTGAAGCTGATTCTGGGCGGCAACCATAAGGAAGGAAGGAAGGAAGGGGTGCGATACGTATGAATCTGAGATTAGATAGATCGTGGGATCACAAAGATGTGGAGGAGCTCAAAGATAGGAGAAGCTCCAAGATGGGAGAAGCTCCAAGATGGGAGGAGCTCCAAGATGGGAGGAGCTCCAAGATGGGAGGAGCTCCAAGATGGGAGGAGCGGGTGGGGCGGCTTTGTGAGGAGTTTAGGGAAGAGGGAAGAGGGAAGAGGGAAGAGGGAAAGCAGTGCTTAGGGTATGGTCATGCGACTACTCGATTGTCACGAGCCATCGGCGCGCTGTAACAGATGACGAATGCCGACGTACCGTTCTTGATGCTCCCTATATAGGTAGAAGCTAGGTAGAAGCGCGCAAAGGTGTATGTGTGGTGCCATCTGGAATCGTTCCAGTCCGAGGCGACCCGGCGTGGCCCCGGCACGGTTCGAGCTCGCTAAATATGATCTCGCTACGTATAGAGAGGTCTTTGCCTCTGCGTGGGGGGGCGCCACCGAGCGCAGTAGAAGGTTCAGCAGATTTCCAGAAGACGATTCAGCGATGACCAATAAGCAACCACTGCAAGGCGTTGTCAAAACCGCAGATTACAAACAATCCACCCGATTAATTGGCGGTCAGGTCGCCACGACTTGCGCGCCCCAAATCTTGTGCTATAGTTCGGCCCCTTCACCAAGCAGTCGTTGTTTTGACCGGTTGGTGCGGGTCAGGGCCGGGGAAGTTTCCGGCCAGGATGTGGGGCAGTAAGTTTTGGTGCCAAGTTGCACTGCAAATTAAAACTGTGCTATATTCTCTGGCTCGGCAGTTGCA
>Ga0308159_1000197_pt1 | contig 193439 bp, 164 predicted proteins | sample PhyCR1_FD_201040 | JGI IMG/M metagenome (GOLD analysis project Ga0308159, IMG submission 201040) | Phyllosphere microbial communities from UC Gill Tract Community Farm, Albany, California, United States - DLSLC.R1 | ecosystem: Host-associated > Plants > Phyllosphere > Unclassified | place...
AGGCGCACGCCACGCGCCCGCAGCTGACGCCGCCCGTGGTGCAGACCGAAACGGTGGCCGCACCGAAGGCCGAGTTTTCGGACGCGCTGAAAACCGCGCTCGACTCGGTCAACGCGGCCCAGGTCAAGTCGAGCGAGATGGGCAAGCGCTTCGCCATGGGCGACGACAGCGTGAGCCTGTCGGATTTGATGATCACGATGCAGAAGTCGAGCATCAACTTCCAGGCGGCGATCCAGGTAAGGAACAAGCTCGTTACCGCATACCACGACATCATGAACATGCAAGTATAGCGGCTGCTTTAAAGCGCCCGGGGCGTTGTTGCAGCGGCTTGCCGTGCTAACGCACTGTCTGCGCCGCTGCGCCTAGCCCCAAGCGCTTTAAAGCAGCCGCTGAGTAGCTGCTAGGACATGCCGGCGATACGGGCGTTGCGCTCGCGTTCGAGCTTGGTGATATAGCGCTGCACGTAAGCAAGCATGCTGCGCTGGATGTCGGTGAATTCGCAGCCCAGGCGGCGGTTGGTCTTATTGTTCAACAGGGTCATGTCCAGCGAGTTGCGCACCTGCAGCGACGTGGTGACCGCGCCGATCTCGGGCAGGTCGATGCGGCAACCGGGGAATACCTTGCCGATGGCGTCGCCCAGCAACATCTTGTTGTCGAGGATGGCGATGCCGCCGCAGCTGATGTCGGCCAGCGGGAAGCTGGTGTTGCCGCCGAGTTCTTCCGGCAACGGAATCACCACCCGCACCGGGTTGGTCACTGGCGTGTTCATGCGGTAGAACTCGCGCCGTTGCAGGCGGATCAGGGTGGGCGGAACACTGATGCGGAAGGCCGGTTCGCCTTCGTGGGTGATCGCTTCGATGCGCTCGGCGGCAAACATGATGCGCACCTTGTCGAGCGTGGTTTCAAACGACAGCCGCTCGGCGTTGGCGATGCGCTTGTTTTGCTCGGCGTCGATCGACGTGTCGAGCACAACGGTATCGCGCACGTCGTCCACGGCCAGGATCGAGGTCACGCACACGTCGGACTCGCCCTGGATCAACATCCGGATCAACTGGTTTTTCTGGCCGATGTTGCGCAGCAGGGACACGATCTCCTTGCGCGATTCGATTTCGAAATCGTGCCAGTTTTCCAATGCCGCGTCCTGAAATTGAGGGTACATCGAAGCCAGTCGGGTCAAGTGTCGCTGATGGGAGCGCTGGTGTCGGGGGCCGCCGGCAGCGGCTGGCCGGACTTTTGCGCAGATTCAATATAATAAAGCCACGCCAACAGTTCCGCAATCGTGCGGTAGAGCATGGGTGGAATTTGTTGATCAAGATCCACGTCCATGAGCAAAGAGACAAGTTCTTTCGACTCGTGGATGTGTACGCCAGCTTCCAATGCCACGCCGATGATCTGCTCGGCTACCAGGCCACGGCCCTTGGCCACCACCTTGGGCGCGGGCGTGCCGTCCTGGTAGGCCAGGGCCACCGCCTGTTGCAGCGGCTTGCGCACTTCAGTGGCCATCGCCGGCTCCTTCGGCATCGAGCGGAGTGATCGCCAGCGACGACAGCAGGCCGCCGGCCGCCGCCATCGCCGCTTCGAACTGGCCGGCGTAGGCGCGCAGGGTGGCGGCCGCATCATCGGTGTCGGTTTGCAGCTGCACGTGGACCTGGTCGCCGACCATGGTCACGGTGGCGGCCACCTTGCCCAGCATCGGCAGCCGGAAGCGCACGCCGCTGCGCCATACCTGCTCCTGGCCGTCGTCCGCCTGCTGCTGGCGGCTGCCGTCGCGCTGCTCGCGCTTGACCTCCCATTGCATCTGCTGGCCGGGCCACGCTTCGCCGTTCCACTGCACCCGGCCTTGCTCCTGGGTGTGCAACTGCTGGTTGACCATTTGCGCCGGGGTCAGGTCGGGGCCGCCCGGCCCCAGGCGCGCCAGCGATTCGCCCGATTGCTGCGCCAGGCGTTGCAACTGCTGCATGTGCTGCATTTGCGGCTCGCGCATCAGGTCTGACAGCGGCCGTTCACCTTTAACCCACTCGGTCACGTGCGATTCGTAAAACAGGCCGCTCTTCGAGATGGTGTCGTTGAGCTTTTGGGCCAGCTTGTCGGTGTCGGGCGCGGCATTGCCGAACAGCGCAGACTTGCCGATCAGCGCCAGTTGCGCCATCTGGCCGCCGGCCGGCAAGATCGTCGCCAGCGCCCGCGCGGTGGGGCTCAAGGTCGATTGCGGCGTGGTGTGGTCGAGGCCCGGCAAGTCGGCGCTGGCGGTGAGCGGCGCCTTGCCCAGCAAGGCGGCCGCCAGGCTTTGCGGCCGCGCCGCTTCGGCACCGCGGCCGCCCTGGGCAGCAGCGGTGCCGGCGGTGGTAGCCGGCCCGGCGTCCGTGTCGGCAGGCAGGCTGGCAGCAAGGGTTGCGGCGGCATTGCCGGCAACGCTGGCCGACAAACCCGCGCCGCGCGCCAGACCCGCCTGCGGGGCAGTCTGCGAGGGCAAGTTGGCCGGCTGGGCGTCGCCGCCGTCGGGATAGACCACGGTGGCGCCGGCAGTGCCGGTGCCGAACTGGAAAGTGGGACGGGGAGAGGCGCTGAGCACGGTCAGCGAGACTTCGGCGCCGACCTTGACGTCGGTCGGCAACATCATGCGGACGTTCTGGTCGGCAACCTTGACCAGCGCGCTGCCGTCGCTGAACTTCGATTGCACGACCGCCGGCACGTTCTGGCCGACCAGCCCTTGCAGCGCCTTTTGCAGCGCTACCTGGCCTTGGCGAGCGTCGCCGACGGCGGCGCCAGTGCCGGCGCCGTCGGAAGGCCCGACCGGCCGGATGCTGGCGTCAATGCGCGGCAACATGGCGCGCCCTGGCTTTAGACGTTGCCGTAGGCGTTAACCACGCGCCGTTCGGTACCGGTAGAGCTGATCAGCTTGGACAATTGCGCCATCCACGGCATGGTGAGGTCGCGAATCTGGCGGTCGGCGTTGAGCATCTGGCGGATCAGCTCGATCTTGCGTTCGCGGTCGGCGCCCGTCATCGGCTGGCTCGGTTCGGCGCGCAGCGCCTGCACGTGCGCCGCCACGCGCTGTTCGAGCGCGACCAGCGTGTCCCAATCGCTGGCGCTGGCGGCCTGTACCATTTGTTCGGTGAGGGCAGCCATGGCGGCGTAGGCGGATAAAGCTTCTTGATTCGTCATCATGGATCAAACGCTCGCAAAGTTGGCAGGTTGGGGACGGCCGGTGACGGCAGGATTGTCGGCGATCGCGTTCCACGCGTCGCGCAATTCGATCAGCAGGCGCTGGACTTCCTCAACGATGCCGGCATCGCTCTGGATGTTGGCGGTGAGCAGGCGCCCGCTCATGTATTCGTACAGGGAATCGAGGCCCTCGGCGATCTCGCCGCCAGCCTTTTTATCGAGCGCGGAACGCAGGCCGCTGTCGATGATCAGGATGGCCTTGGACAGCGACTTGCCCTTCTCGGCAATATTGCCACTGCGGATGGCGCCCAGTGCGCTGTTGAGCGCGACCAGCGCGCCGTCGAACAGCATGACGATCAGCTTGTGGGGGCTGGCGGCGACGACGCCGGTTTCCATGCCAACCTTGGCATAGGCATGCACGCCAGTTTGTCGAGATCCAAACATACTCTGTCTCCTGTGAATGGGGCGTTAGTTTAATGAGGACAGCGAAGCGAGCTGCTGCGTCAGGAACGATTGCGTGCTGTTCAAGTTGGCGATCATGGTGTCGAGCGCCGAGAACTGCTTGCGGTAGCGCGCTTCCGTTTCCACCAGCCGGGCGCTGAACGCATCGCGCTGCTTGGTGATGTCCTTGACCGTGTCGTTCAGGCCCTTGGAGCGGCCGGCGATGATGCCGGTGCCGCCCAGGTAGTTCGATGCCAGCGTATTGAGCTGGTAGGCATATCCCTGCGAAAAGCCGAACGTGCCGCGATTGCCGGTGGTGTCGCCTTCGACCGTGAGCTTGAGGCCTTCGATCGGGCCGCCCGGGGCGCCGGTCAGTACCTGGCCGTCGCCGGTGGCCGAATAACCGCCGATGGTGCCGACCACGTCCACGCCTTTGGACGGCACGCCGGTGCCAAACACGGCCGCCATGCCGGTGCCGGTGGCGTTGGCGATGTTGATATTCGATTTGGAGCCGAAGCGCGTCGATTCGAGCTTGAGCATGCCGTCGTCACCGATGGTGGCCGCCACCGTGGCGCCGGCCGAGGAAAACTTGCTCACGCCGTTGATGGCCGACTGCAGCATGGTGGCCAGCTGGCTCGGGTTGTAGGTCCCTTGCGGGATGTTGACCGCCACCGTGTTGTCCAGGTTGGGTGGCGTAGTGTCGTTGAGCGTGATGGTCCAGGTGGTGTCCGGCGCGATCGTGGTTTCCGCCGCCAGCGCGGTGTTACCTTTCAGCACGGCCTTGGTGGCCAGCTGGCTGATATTGATCGCGTAGTCGCCCGCCACGGTCTTGCCGGTGGAGCTGGTGAACTTGATGTCGGGATCGGTACCCCGGCCCACCGCCGCGAACAGCCCGGCGATGTCGTTGTAGTTGTTTTCGATCGCCTTGCCCAGCTTGCTGCTGTCGAGCGCCAGCGTGCCGTCTTTCTGGAACGTCACACCGATCTGCGACAGGTTGGTCAGGTTGGTGCCTTGCAAGCCGGTGATCGAGGTCGTCATCTGGCGCCGGATCGTCGCTTGCAGGTTGCGCAGGGTGGAGTCGCCCAGCAGCGGGCCGCCAGCCTTGGTTTCGGCGTTGTAGCCGCCCAGCGTGGTGATCTGGCTATTGAGGTCGTTATAGGCTTTGACAAAGCCGTTGACCGAGCTGGTCAGCGAACTGGTGTCTTTGGCCACGGTGAGCGTGGACGCACCGACCTTGATCGCGCTGATGGTCACGCCGGTGATGGCGCCGCCGATACCGGTACTCGAGCTGGTGACGTCGATGCCGTTGACGGTAGCCTTGGTGTCGGACGCAGCGGCCTTCTGGCTCAGGTTCTGCACGCCGCCCGGGTCGTAGCCCAGCAGGCTGACCAGCGCCGGATCGGGCGGTTCGCCGCCTGCGCCGGCCAGCGTGATTTTCATGCTCGAGCTCTGGCCGGTGTTGGTCGAAGTCAGGATCAGGCGGTTGGGCGTGGCATTGGTGCCGGTGGAACCGTCGGAGACGATGCTGGCGGTAACGCCGAAATTGCCCTTGTTGATAGCATCCATGATGCCGGCCAACGAATTGTTGGTGCTGTCGATGACGATGTTGCCGCTGGTGCGCTCGCCGTCGGCGGTAAAGGTGGAGCCGAGATAGGAGCCGCCGATGCCGGCGGTGAGGCCCGCGCCGGCCGGGTTGGAGCCGGCCACGTTGATCGGATTGCCATCGTTGGAAATGAGCGAGATCGACGACACTGCCGTGGTGTTGGAACCGATGTTGGCCTGGCCGGTATTGCCAAGACCGCCGGTGACGGTACCCGACACTGCCTCGGAGATGCCGATATTGCTGCCGTCGGCATTGGTGAATTGCAGCGTGCCGTCGGCCGCGCTGCCGGTGTAGGTGATGTTGGCGTCGGCCAGCGCACGCGCCACGGCCGTGTTGCCGGTCAGGGCGGCGTCGATCGAGGCCGCGCTCACGGCCTCGGGCGCGTCGGCAGCAACATTTTCTCCCTGCATGGCGATTTCCACGCCGCCCACGGTCAGCGAATAGGTGCCGCCGCCGGTGGTGTCCACCGCGCCGAAGCTGGACGCGCCGCCGCTGCCGAACAGGTTGGCAGCGGTAACGGTGGGGGCGGCCTTGGCCGACACCCCGGTCGTGGTGCTCTTGGCATTGATGGCGTCGGCCAGCAGGCGCGCGCTGCGCGTGGTGCCGTCGGTGGCAATCGCGGTGCCGTTGATCGACAGCGCGCCGGGCGTGAGGCCGCCCGTGTGCAGGCTGGCGCCCAGCGCCGTGCCGGTGATACCGAAGGTGCCGCCACCGACCGCGCCGAGCGAGAAGTTGATGGTGGTCTTGGCGCCCAGGCCAATGGCTGCCGTGGTCGATTTGAACCCGCCCGAGGCCAGCGTTTGCGCCTGGGCGATCTGACTGATGTTGACCCGGTAGGAGCCGGCCTTGGCGGTACCGTTGGCGGTGGCGGTGAAGATGGAGGAGTCGCCGGGGGCTACCGACATGGTCTGGAAGCTGTTGATCGACGTCAGGCTCGACAACGAGGACTGGAACGCGCCCAGCGCGCTGGACAGGTTGCCGTAAGCGGATACCTGGCCCAGGTAGCTGGCCGATTTTTTATCGAATTGCGCCAGCGGAGCGGACTCCGCCACCATCAGCTTGCTGATGATGTCGTCGATCGCGAGACCGGATCCGATGTTCGAGGTAGAAATGCCCACGTTGCGCTCCTGTGTAAGACAATAATATAAGGCAATAACGGCAGAATCAAACCGGACTTGAGAGGGAAGAATACCCGCCAGTTCCGACTTAGCGATGGAAAGTCGGTTTGAATGGGGGCGCCGGGGGCGGCGCCGGCAGATGGCGCGGCCTGTCAAGCTTGCCATGAAGGGGAAAAAAGCGGCGCGCATCAGGCGCGCCGCAGTAGTGCAATCAATATTGCAAAGTCAGGCGGTTTGCTGGATCAGCATGCCCTTGGTCGCGGTATTGGCCTGCAACGCCTTGGCGATATCGAGCGCTTCAAGCGTCGGGATCTGGCGCAATACTTCCTTGGTGCTTTGGTCGATGACCTTGACCACGGTGCGCTTGCTGTCGGTGTCGATCGAAAACTCGAGTCCCTGCGATGCCGCCTGCGACGATTTGTTCAACTCGGACACGGCCCGGTTGACCTGGTCGAGCGACGGCGCGCCCTTGACCGCGTTGGCGGTTTCGGTGGCGGTCGCCGGCGCACGGGTGGCGCCTGCCGTCCCGGCCACGGCCGCGTCGGCACCCGCGACCTGGCGTTCCGGCAGCCGGCCCGCAGTAATCGAGCCTATTGAGTCGATAGTCATGATGCGTCCTTTACGAAAAATCCCCGGACTGACAAAGTCAGCCGGGGAGCGTAGTTAGCGCGGCGAAAGATTAGCCACGCAGCAACGACAGCACGCCGTTCGGCAGCGAGTTGGCCTGGGCCAGCATCGCGGTACCGGCCTGTTGCAGGATCTGGCCGCGCGTCAGGTTGGCCGTTTCCGCAGCGAAGTCGGTATCCTGGATACGGCTACGCGAGGAAGACAAGTTCTCGGTGGTCGTGTTCAGGTTGGCAATGGTCGAAGCAAAGCGGTTCTGGATCGCGCCGAGGTCGGCACGGTTCTTGTTGATAGAGTTCAGTGCAGAATCGATGGTTTTCAGGGCCGCATTGGCGCCTTCGACCGTGCTGACGTCGATCTTGTCCACCGATTGCAGGTCGCTGCCGACGGTACCAGTCGTGCCACCGAGGATCACCGAAGCGGCGGTGCCGTCACCGTTGGTAATCGAGAAGCCCGTATCGGACGAAAACTCGACGCGGCCACCGACCACGGCGGAGTCGCCGATCGCCAGCGCCACGCCGCCGTCCGGGGTGGCGCCCTTGTCGTGGCCGCGCATCATGGCATCGGCCATTGCTTCGTCACCCGCTTGCGCGGCGACCTGGATGTCGTTGCCCGAGTTGTCGTTCAACTGCAGTTCCTTGTTGCCATCGGCGTCGAGCTTGATGGTGGCGGTGACGTTGGTCGTGGCCGTTTGTGCGTTCACTGCCTGGGCCAGGGCCGACAAATCACCACCGACCACCTTGGCGCTGATGGTCACTGCCTTCGCGTTCGGATCGTTGGCGGTCGAGTTGGCGCCGCGCAGCTGGAAGTTGACCGCGCCATCGGCAATACCGGAAATGGTGGCGACGGTTTTTGCTTCTGCCGTCACGCCGGTGGTGCCGGTGAAGCTGTTGACCTTGGTCGCAACCGACTTCGCGGTGTCGCCCACGACCGGAGGGTCGCCAGCCGCATCGCTTGCTTTAACGAACACGTCCTGTTCAGTGCCGGCGCCGGACTTGATTTTCAGCGTTTCATTGGCAATGTTGCTGGCCAGGTCGGTATCGAGGTTGGCTGCACCGCCTGCTTTGGCTTGCGACAGGTTACCGTCGGCATCGGCCGGCTTGATGGTGTTGTTACCGATATCACGGGCCTTGGCGCTTTGCACGCCGATGTCGATGGTCTGGTTCGAGTTGGCGCCGACCTGGAACTGGGTGGAAGTCAGGCTGCCGTCGAGGACGTTCTGGCCGTTGAACTGGGTGCTGGTGGCAACGCGGTCGAGTTCCTTGCTCAGGGCGCTCACCTCGTTCTGGATCGACGCGCGATCCGATGCCGAGTTACTGCCGTTGGCGGACTGTACTGCCAGTTCGCGCACGCGTTGCAGCAGGTCGCCGGCGGTGCTCAGGCCACCCTCGGCCGTCTGCGCCAGCGAGATGCCGTCGTTGGCGTTACGTGCCGCTTGCTGGTTGCCGCGGATTTGCGACGTGAAACGCTCGGAGATCGCCAGGCCGGCGGCGTCGTCCTTGGCGCTGTTGATGCGCAGGCCCGAGGACAGCCGTTGCAGCGAGGTCGAGAGGTTGGCCTGCGAGCTGCTCAGGTTACGTTGCGAGTTGAGGGATTGGATGTTGCTGTTAATGACTTGTGCCATGGTAATTCTCCGATGTACTACGGTGTGGGCAAGGTGCTCATTTCACTTTGGTCTGCCTCCGCGTTCCGAGACATTCAAACCGCCGCTATAAGTGTTTTCGGTTGCTTTAAGAAAAGGTTTAGGGTCAGAAACATTGAATAAGTTTCACGCAACCCCTCAAGTTTTTTTTTAGCGCCCGCTAAGACGACACGCATCGGTGAATCTTTAGAGTGAAAATAAATATTTTTTCTTAACCTTACCAAGAAAAAAACCCCGGTCTGACAAGGTCAGCCGGGGTTTTTCAGAGCGGAAGTACGACGGTTTCGGGCGTTTTTAACCACGCAGCAGCGACAGCACACCGTTCGGCAGCGAGTTGGCCTGGGCCAGCATGGCGGTACCGGCCTGTTGCAGGATCTGGCCGCGCGTCAGGTTGGCGGTTTCCTGCGCGAAGTCGGTATCCTGGATACGGCTGCGCGATGCCGACAGGTTTTCGGTGGTGGTGTTCAGGTTGGAAATGGTGGACGCGAAACGGTTCTGGATGGCACCGAGGTCGGCGCGGTTCTTGTTGATTGCGTTCAGCGCCGAGTCGATGGTTTTCAGGGCCGCATTGGCGCCTTCGACGGTGCTGACGTCGATCTTGTCCACCGATTGCAGCTCGCTGCCCACCGTCACGGCGCCGGTCACCGCCGAGCCGGCAGCAATGCTGGAGGTGATCGAGAAGCCCGAGTCGGACGAGAACTCGACCCGGCCGCCGATCACCGCTGCCGCCCCGGTTGCGCCGCTCAGGGCGACATTGGCGGTCGATGGCTCGCCTTCGATATCGTGGCCGCGCACGTTCGCCCCGAGCAAGGCTTCGTCGCCCGCTTGCGGTGCGATCTGGATATCGTTGCCGGTGTTGTCAGTCAGTTGCAGTTCCTTGTTGCCCGCATCGTCGAGTTTGATGGTGGCAGTGACGTTGGTGGCCGCGCTTTGGGCATTGATCGCTTGTGCCAGGGCCGACAGGTCGCCGCCCACGACCTTGGCGCTGATGTTAACCGCCTTCGAGTTGGCGTCGTTGGCGATCGAATTGGCGCCGCGCAGCTGGAAGTTGACTGCGCCGTCCTTGATGTCGGCAATCGTTGCCACCGTCTTGGCTTCGGCCGAGACGCCGGTCGTGCCGGTGGTGGCATTGATCTTGGTGGCAATCGACCTGGCGTTGTCGCCCGCAATGACGGTTGGGGTAGTTTGAGGAGCGTTCAGGAATACTTTCTGGCTCACGCCCGCGCCGGAGGTGAGGGTCAGCGTATCGTTTTCGGTCAGGAAGTTGCCGAGGTCGGCATCGAGGTTGGCGGCGTTCACGGCTACTGCCTGCGACAACGACGTTGCGCCGTCGGCGGGCTTGATGGTGTTGTTGCCGATGTCGCGGGCTTTGGCGCTCTGGACGCCGATGTCGATGGTCTGGTTGGAGTTGGCGCCCACCTGGAACTGGGTGGACGTCAGGCTGCCGTCGAGCACGTTCTGGCCGTTGAACTGAGTGCTGGTGGCAACGCGGTCGAGTTCCCTGCTCAGGGCGCTCACCTCGTTCTGGATCGAGGCGCGGTCCGATGCCGAATTGCTGCCATTGGCGGACTGCACCGCCAGTTCGCGTACGCGCTGCAGCAGGTCGCCGGCGGTGCTCAGGCCACCTTCGGCGGTTTGTGCCAGCGAAATGCCGTCGTTGGCGTTACGGGCGGCTTGTTGGTTACCCCGGATTTGCGACGTGAAGCGCTCGGAAATGGCCAGACCGGCGGCATCGTCCTTGGCGCTGTTGATGCGCAGGCCGGAAGAAAGACGTTGCAGGGAGGTGGACAGGTTGGCTTGCGAGCTGCTCAGGTTGCGTTGCGAGTTCAGCGACTGGATGTTGCTGTTGATAATCTGTGCCATGGTGAATCTCCAGAGGTACTGCGGGGTGGGCTCGGTGCCCCGGTAACTTTGGTCCGCCACGCTGTTCCGAGGCGATCAAACCGCTGTTGTAATCTTTATCGGTTGCTTTATGAAAAGGTTTGGGTTGGGAAACATTGAATAATTTTCACCTCTGCGCCCCCAGGCTTTTTTTGCGCTTCCATAACGACTATACCGCGTAAATCTTTAGTGCAAAAAATAAATATTTTTTTAGCATGTCCAGACGAAAAAAAACCAGCTCGAAAGCTGGTTTAGTGGCTAAAAAACATCTAACCGGTTCAGGCGGTCTGCTGAATCAACACGCCCTTGGTCGATTTGGCTTCCATCGCCTTGGCGATTTCCAGCGCCTCGGGCGTGGGAATCTGTCGCAACACTTCCTTGGTGCTTTGGTCGATGACCTTGACCACGGTGCGCTTGCTGTCGGTATCGATGGAAAACTCGAGTCCCTGCGACTTGGCCTGCGGCGATTTGTTCAACTCGGACACTGCCCGGTTGATCTGGTCGAGCGACGGCGGACCTTTGACCGCGTTGGCGGTTTCGACGGTGGTGGCCGGCGCGCGGGTGGCGCCCGGTACCTGGGCGGCGTCGGTGCCCGCCAGTTGGCGTTCCGCCGGGCGACCGACGGAAATTGAGCCTATTGAGTCGATAGTCATGATGCGTCCTTTACGAAAAATCCCCGGACTGAGAACATCAGCCGGGGAGCGGGATTAGCGCCTGTTTTTTCTGAGCTAACTCATCTGGAGAGATTAGCCACGCAGCAGCGACAGCACGCCGTTCGGCAGCGAGTTGGCCTGGGCCAGCATCGCGGTACCGGCCTGTTGCAGAATCTGGCCGCGCGTCAGGTTGGCCGTCTCTTGCGCAAAGTCGGTATCCTGGATCCGGCTACGCGAGGAAGACAAGTTCTCGGTGGTCGTGTTCAGGTTGGCGATGGTCGAAGCGAAACGGTTCTGGATCGCACCGAGGTCGGCCCGGTTCTTGTTGATCGCGTTCAGCGCCGAGTCGATGGTTTTCAGGGCCGCGTTGGCGCCTTCGATGGTGCTGACGTCGATCTTGTCCACCGACTGCAGGTCGCTGCCGACAGTGCCGGTCGTGCCACCGACGATCACCGAGGCGGCGGTACCGTCGCCATTGGTCACCGAGAAGCCGCTGTCGGACGAGAACTCGACGCGACCACCGATCACGGCGGCATCGGCTTTCGCCAGGGCCACGCCCTGACCTGCGACTCCCTCGACATCATGGCCACGTACTTCGGCGTTTTGCAGGGCCACGTCGCCATCCTGGGTCGAAATCTGGATATCGTTACCCGAGTTGTCGTTCAGTTGCAGTTCCTTGTTGCCGTCAGCGTCAAGCTTGATCGAAGCCGTAACGTTGGTCGTGGCAGTCTGGGCGTTCACTGCCTGGGCCAGGGCCGACAGATCGCCGCCGACGACCTTGGCGCTGATGGTCACTGCCTTCGAGTTCGCATCGTTGGCGGTCGAGTTGGCGCCGCGCAGCTGGAAGTTCACTGCGCCATCTTCGATGCCGGACAGCGTGGCAACGGTTTTGGCTTCGGCGGTCACACCGGTGGTGCCCGAGGCGGCATTGACCTTGGTGGCAACCGACTTGGCGGTATCGGCCACGACCGGAGGCGTTGCTGCGGCATCGCCCGCTTTCACGAAGATGTCCTGCTTGGCGCCGGCGCCGGATTTGATGGTCAGCGTTTCGTTGGCCATGTTGCTGGCCAGGTCGGTATCGAGGTTGGTCGCGCCACCGAGTTTCGATTGCGAGATCGACGTCGCCTGGTCGGCTGGTTTCAGGGTGTTGTTACCGATATCGCGGGCCTTGGCGCTCTGCACACCGATGTCGATGGTCTGGTTCGAGTTGGCGCCGACCTGGAACTGGGTGGAAGTCAGGCTGCCGTCGAGCACGTTCTGGCCGTTGAACTGGGTGCTGGTGGCAACGCGGTCGAGTTCCTTGCTCAGGGCGCTCACCTCGTTCTGGATCGAAGCACGATCCGATGCCGAGTTACTGCCGTTGGCGGACTGCACTGCCAGTTCACGCACACGTTGCAGCAGATCGCCGGCGGTGCTCAAGCCACCCTCAGCAGTTTGTGCCAGCGAGATGCCGTCGTTGGCGTTACGCGCTGCTTGCTGGTTACCACGAATTTGCGACGTGAAGCGCTCGGAAATGGCCAGACCGGCCGCATCGTCCTTGGCGCTGTTGATACGCAGGCCGGAGGAAAGACGTTGCAACGAAGTGGACAGATTAGCTTGCGAGCTGCTCAGGTTACGTTGCGAATTGAGGGATTGGATGTTGCTGTTGATGACTTGTGCCATGATGATTCTCCATACTTACTGATGTATGGGCTGGATGCCGCAGTCAACTTTGGTCTGTCTCTACTTACCGAGACAATCAAACCGCCGTTGTAATGATTTTCGGTTGCCCAGCGGGAAAATTTAGGCCTGAAAACGAACTATAAATTTCATTTCGGCCCTAAAGTTCAGCTTGCGGCTGCGCTTAATCGGCCGTGAAAAACCAATCTTTAGGGCTGAAAATAATTTATTTATCGCAGTAATTTAATGAAAAAAAAGCCCGGCAGGCGCCGGGCTCGGTCGATTCTGTGGCAGGCCTGCCAAGCTTGCTTGCTAGTCGGCCATCACCACCCGGTTCTTGCCGGTTTGCTTGGCGGTGTACATGGCCTTGTCGGCCCGTTTGACCAGGTCGGTCTGCTCTTCGTTGGGGCGGCGCAGCGCCACGCCGGCCGAGAACGTGATCAGCACCTTTTCGTTATCGTGCAGGAAGAAGTGCTTGGTCAGTTCGCGTTGCAGGCGGGTCATGGTCGATGCTGCCGCCTCGATGGTGGTCTCGGGCATCAGGATCAGGAATTCCTCGCCGCCGAAGCGGGCGATCACGTCCATCGAGCGCAGGGTTTCCTTGACGATTTTCACCAGGTGCTTGAGGGCGGCGTCGCCGGCAATGTGGCCGTAGGTGTCGTTGAGCTTTTTGAAGTCGTCGAGGTCGAGCACGGACACGCACAGCGGCGTGCCACGGCGGTCGGAGCGTGCGGTTTCGCGGTCGAACACGTCGTCGAGGCCGCGCCGGTTGAGCGAGCCGGTCAGTTGATCTTCACGCACCAGCTCGCTCAAGTGCTGGAGCTTGGCTTCGAGCGCGTGGATGCGGCTTTCCGCGTCCTGCACTTCCTGGCGCGCCAGCACCATCTTGTCGCGGGCTTTTAGCGCCTCGGCCTGCACCAGGCGGGTTTCCTTGAGCACTTCGTCGAGAATGCTGTTGAGCTCGGAAATATTGTCGGCCTTGCTGATCTTGTCCGAATAGCCACCGATCTTTTCGTGGAAGTCGCCGGTGGAGGCGGCCACCGCGCCCAGGCGGTCGATAAACGTCATCATCATGTTCTTGACGGTGAGCTTGACATCCGACAGGCTGTGCTTGAGCTGGCCCTGCTTGTAGATCACTTCTTTCAGGCTGCGCGTGGCATCCTCGAGCGCACGGACGTCGAGCGGGCCGGAGATCAGGTGTTGCACCGCTTCGATCTGGCCTTGCAGCCAGCTGTCGTCTTCGAGCAGCTCGCTGACGTTTTCCAGCAGCAGCTTGAACAGGCGCAGCAGCAACTCCTGCTGCTCGGCGCTGTCGGCGCCGCGCACTTCGATCTGGAAGCACAGTTGCTTGAGGCGCTGGCCGATCTCGGTCAGCGCTTCCTCGCTGTGGGCGTCACGGGTGGCGGTGCCCAGTGATTCGGCCTCGGCTGCCAGGGCCGGCGCACCGGCCAGCAGCGACGCTACCGCAAAGGTGAGGGTGCGGCTGAGCAGTTCGCGCAGGGCGCGGCTTTGCTCGTCGTCGGCGCCAGTGGCTGCGGCCATGCCGGCCGTTTCGATGCCGGGCTTCTTGCTGATAAAGTGTTTTTCCACCAGTTGCGACAACATGCGCGCATAGCCGTCCCAGTCGCGCGATTTGACGGCGCGGTTGAAGCGGCGGCCGAAATCGGCCAGGTCGCCGGTGCCGTCGGCCAGGCGCGTGGCAAACTGGTTCAGGACCGCTTCCGGGCCGGGGTCGATGCTGACGACGGGCGCGGCGGCCACTGCCGGTTCGCTGATGCCGGCGATTTCGTTGTAAATCTCGCGGTAGGCCTCGGGCGTGGGGGAAATCCGGCGCAGCGCCAGGCGTTTGAACGCCTCGCGTGCGATCTCGGCCGGATTCTGCTCGGGGACGGTGGGTTTGCTGGACATGAACGAGCGACCTCTATGGGTTTACTTGGTTGTAGCATGATAGGCCCATGCCGGATGCATCATTGCGCGGAGCAGGCGCGGAAAAACGTCTTTCATTTCTGCATCAAGGATGTTCTATCCGACAACCATAATGGGACTAATCGTTGTCATTTTACCCCTGTCGGGCCCGTTCGTCGTCTTCACCTAGTCGATCAGCTGGTTTTTGATGGCGTAGTGTGTCAATTCGGCGCTGTTCTTGAGCTTCATTTTGACCAGCAGGCGGGCCCGGTATTCGCTGACAGTCTTAACCGACAACGACAATTCCTTGGCAATCACGCCCACCGTTTTGCCGGAGGCGATCATGGTCAGGGTCTGGTATTCGCGGTCGGACAGGGAATCGTGCGGCGGCGCCTCGTGGTCTTCGCCCACGTGGTTGGCCAGCTCCTGTGCCAGCGCCGGGCTGATGTATTTCTGGCCGCCAGCCACCTGGCGGATGGCATTGACCAGCTCGCGCGGCGCGCTCTGCTTGGTGAGATAGCCGGACGCGCCCGCCTTGAGCGAGCGAATCGCATATTGATCTTCGCGGTGCATCGACAACATCAGGACGGCCAGGTCCGGCTTTTCCTTCTTGATCTGCTTGAGCACGTCGATACCGCTGCGGTCGGGCATGGAAATGTCGAGCAGCATGACCTGGCATTCTGACTTGCGGAACAGCTTGACGGCTTCCAGGCCGTTCTCGGCCTCGCCGGCCACGATGATGTCGCGCGTCTCGGCCAGGATTTGTTTCAAGCCTTCGCGCACGATGGCATGGTCGTCGGCAATGAAGACCTTGATGATGGCTTTTTCGCTCATGGTGGTTTTCTCTACTTTTTCTGCAAGCGCTCTGTGGCGCATTATGTGACACGGTTGCTTAGCCAGCCGGCTATCCGCCTATTGTAGCCCCTGGACCCGGTTCCGGACCCGGTCCCGGCTCCTGTCCCGTGCTTTCGTGGCGAATCTTGATCGCCACCACCGTGCCGCCGCCCGGCGCGTGGCTCAGCGTCAGGGTGCCGCCCAGCGCGCGGGTGCGCTCCACCATGCCGCGCAGGCCGAAAGACGCCGGCTTGGCGCGGTCGGCCTGGCGGATGCCGCGGCCGTCGTCGGTGATCTTCAGGCTGACGTAATGGCGCAGCCGCGCCAGCTTCACGCTGACCCGGCTCGCTTCGGCGTGTTTGGCGATATTGGTCAGCGCTTCCTGGGCGATGCGGAACAGCGCCGTGGACTGGTCTTCGTCGAGGCCCATGTCGCGCTGGTTGTAGCTGAACGTGGTGTCGATGCCGGCCTGCTTGTCGAACTCGCGTACCTGCCACTCGAGCGCGGCCACCAGGCCCAGGTCGAGCAGGGCGGGGCGCAGGTCGAGTGAAATGCGGTGTACGGCGTCGATGGTGCGATCCACCAGCGAATCGAGGTAGTCGGTGCGCTCGCGCAGCGCCGGATCGATGCCGTCCAGGCGCGTTGCCAGCATGGCCAGCGCCATCTTGATGGCGGTCAGGTTGCCGCCCAGCTCGTCGTGGATTTCACGGGCGATGCGGGTGCGCTCCTGTTCCTTGACGCGGTCGGTGTGCGCGCTCAGCTCGGCCAGCCGCGCGCGCGACCGCCGCACTTCCTGCTGCTCCTGCTTGCTTTCGGTGATATTGGTCATCATGCCGTCCCAGCGCATGGCGCCGCCGGGCAGCGCGTGCGGCGTGGCGCGCAGGTTGATCCACTTGACGTCCTTCCAGGCATCGACCCAGATCCGGCCTTCCCAGTTCCAGCTCCACAGCGCAGTGGCCGAAGCCTGCATGGCGTCCTGGTACGCGTCGCGGTCCTCGGGCAGGATCAGTTCGAGGAAGCGGTCGGGGGCGGCGTGCAGCGCGGCCGGTGTGAGGCCCAGCAGCGCCTGGCAGCCGTCGCTCAGGTACGGGAACGACACCGTGCCGTCGGCCTGGCGCTCGAACTGGTACACCAGGCCGGGGGTGTTGGAAACGATGGCGTCGAAACGCGCGCGCATCTGCGCCAGTTCGGTGGCAAGGTCGGGCGGGGCAGGGAGGCTACTCATGGCAATGGTCGGTGGACTCGGTGATATCGTTGATCTGGCATGGTGGTTGGCATGGCAGTCAGGTGCGCCAGCGGGCCCGAAAGCGCTTGAGCAGGCGGCGAAAGCGCCCGGTCCAGCTGCGCGGGCCGCTGGTGGCGCGCTGGCGCCAGCGCCGCACGCGGCCGGCCAGCGCCTGCACCTGACGCCAGGCGGCGGTGGCTTGCAAGCGCGCGATCCAGCGTTGCTTGAGGTCGAGGAACCAGCCCAGCAAGCGGGCAAACCAGACAATGGTGAGCAATACAGGCCGGGTGAGCAGGTACAACCGCGCCACGGCCGCCGCGCCCAGCACCTTGGCCAGCACGATCACGGTCAGGCCCAGCAGCGCATGGCCGTTGGCCAGCGCCCACAGGGCCAGCAGCTTGACCGGAAACAGCAGCGCGGCCGGCAACACCATCAGCACCAGCGCGGCGTACGGCCCCAGCCGGCATATCCACTGTTCCAGGCGGGCCAGCGGCGGCCAGGCCGTGAGCCGGCGCATCAGCGCCGCGCCCAGGTCCCACAGCCAGTCTTCCAGCAGCAACAACAGCGCCGCCAGGTAGACCAGCGGCGCGAACAGCCAGCGGTGCAAGCGTCGGAAATGTTTCATCGGGCCTCGTGTGGTTCTTCTGGCAGCATGATACGTGAAACAAAACGTTTGCGGAAAAGCAGCGCTGTACAATAGGCGTCATGAATAAAGCCTTTGTAAAAGAATCCGACGGGGACGACGACGAGGAAGCCGCCGCGCTGGCGCTGGCCATCCCGGCCGGCTCCAAGAACTACATCCGCCCCGAGGGCTACCAGCGCATCAAGGACGAATTGCTGCAGCTGATCGACGTTGACCGGCCGGAAGTGGTGCGCATCGTCCACTGGGCCGCGTCGAATGGCGACCGTTCCGAGAACGGCGATTACATCTACGGGAAAAAACGCCTGCGCGAAATCGACCGCCGCATCCGTTTCCTGACCAAGCGGATGGATTCGGCGGCCATCGTCGATCCCAGCGTGCACCACGGCAGCGACCAGATCTTTTTTGGCGCCACCGTCACCTATTGCGACCAGCATGGGACCGAGCGCACCATCACCATCGTCGGCATCGACGAACTCGATCCTTTGAATGGCAAGATCAGCTGGGTGGCGCCGGTAGCACGGGCATTGACCAAGGCGCGCGAAGGCGACCTGATCACCTTCCAGGCGCCGCACGGCGTCGATGAGCTGGAAATCCTGGCAGTCAGTTACCCGGCGCCGGCGCCGCAGTAGGCGCCGGGCGGTTCAGCTGCGCTCGCGCAGGATGCGGTTGACGCCGGTCACGCGACGCACATTGCGCAGCAGGCCGGCCAGGTGCACGCGGTCCTTGACCTGGATGGTAAAGCGCAACTGGTGCAGCACGTTGTCCTTGTCCTCGTCCATGCCCACGTAGGTGATGTTGGCGTCGGATTCGCCGATTTCGGCCGCCACGCGCGCCAGGATGCCTTTTTCGTTGTTGATCAACAGCTTGATGCGGCAGTCGAAACGGCGGTTCATCTCGGTGCCCCACTTGACCGCGATCCAGCGGTCAGGCTCCTTGGCCTTTTGGCGCTTGGCGATCGTGCAGTCGGTGGTGTGCACCAGCAAGCCCTGGTCGCGGCGCAGCTGGCCGATGATGGAGTCGCCCGGGATTGGCAGGCAGCACGGCGCCAGTTGCACCGAGACGCCTTCGCTGCCGCAAATCGTCACCGGGTCGAGCTCGGTCGCGCTGTTGTGGTCAATCGGCGCGCTGGCCGATTCGCCGCCGCGCAAGCCGAAGATATGGCGCGCCACCAGCGCCGCCATGCGCTTGCCGATGCCGATGTCGGCATACAGCTCGTCGAGCGACTTGGCGCTCGATTCGTTGAGCAGGCGCTCGGTCAGGTGTTCTTCGAGCAGCGCCGACATGCCCAGCGACGTGAGCGCCTGCGCCAGCAACTGCTCGCCCAGCGTGATCGATTCGGGCAGGTTGATGGTGCGCAGGTGGTGGCGGATCGCCGAACGTGCCTTGCCGGTACGGACGAACGACAGCCAGCTCGGGCTCGGCCGCGAATTGCTGTCAGTGACGATCTCGACGATGTCGCCGTTGCGCAGCTCGGTGCGCAGCGACACCGGTTCGTGGTTGATCATCGCCGACACCGTGTGGTCGCCGATGCCGGTGTGGATCGAGTACGCAAAATCGATCGGCGTGGCGCCGCGCGGCAAAGCGATGATCTTCGATTTGGGCGTAAACACGTACACCGAATCGGGGAACAGATCGACCTTGACGTGTTCGAGGAACTCGGCCGAGTCGCCGGTCTGCTGCTGAATGTCGAGCAGCGACTGCAGCCACGCATGGGTGCGCTGCTGCATGTCGGACAGGTTGGAATCGGCATTCTTGTACAGCCAGTGCGCGGCCACGCCGGACTCGGCGGTGCGATGCATTTCCTGGGTGCGGATCTGGAACTCGACCGGCGTGCCGTATGGGCCGATCAGCGTGGTGTGCAGCGACTGGTAGCCGTTGAGCTTGCGGATCGCAATATAGTCCTTGAACTTGCCCGGCATCGGCTTGTACAGCGAGTGCAGGGTGCCCAGCGCCACGTAGCAGTTGGGGAAGGTATCGACCACCACGCGGAAGCCATACACGTCGAGCACCTGCGAGAACGACAGGTGCTTGTTGCGCATTTTTTTGTAGATGCCGAACAGGGTTTTTTCGCGGCCATACACTTCCGCTTCGATCCCGGCCATGCCCAGCGTGTTCTTCACCGATTCGAGAATCTTGGTGACTACTTCGCGGCGGTTGCCGCGCGCCGCCTTGACGGCTTTGGCCAGCGTGCGATAGCGCAGCGGATACAGGTGCGAGAACGACAGGTCCTGCAGTTCGCGGTAGATATTGTTCAGGCCCAGGCGGTGCGCGATGGGCACGTACACTTCCATCGTTTCGCGCGAGATGCGGGCCTTCTTGTTGGGCGCCATGACTTCCATGGTGCGCATATTGTGCAGCCGGTCGGCCAGCTTGATCAGGATGACGCGCACATCGGACGCCATCGCCAGCAGCATCTTGCGGAAATTTTCCGCCTGCGCTTCGATCTGGCTCTGGAATTCGATTTTATCGAGCTTGGACAAGCCATCGACCAGGTTGGCCACCGGCGCGCCGAAGCGCTCGATCAGCTCGTCCTTCTTGACGTCCTGGTCTTCCATCACATCGTGCAGCAGCGCGGCCATGATGGCCTGCGCGTCGAGCTTCCAGTCGGCGCAAATCTCGGCCACCGCGATCGGATGCGAGATGTACGGTTCGCCCGATTTACGGACCTGGCCCAGGTGCATTTCGTCCGAGAAGCGATATGCTTCCTTGACCTTTTTCAGGTCGGCGGCCGTCATGTAGTCGGACAGTTTTTCGGTCAGGTGCGTGACCGAGGCAACGCCGGCGGTCAGGGTAGGCGTGGCCAGGGGCGACGAGGAAATCACGGGGGGAGCTGGTGGTGGCAAGGATGCTGCGATGGTGGAGGCGGTGCTATCGCCTGCATGTGCACCTGAAACGGTGCCCGACGCGATACCCGGAAGGGCGCCAGCCGGCGTGGCAGCCGGCTGTTTGGCCCGAGAGGGCGTGGCGTTCAGTGTCGGGTCGGCAGGGATCAGGTTCATACGTGTGCGTTCCGTCGTGTTGAGGTTGCATTCTCCACCTTCGGGAACGCGGGTCCACCTTACATGGGGACCTTTTTCAACATTTCGATACCGACTTTGCCGGCGGCGATTTCACGCAGGGCGACAACGGTAGGCTTGTCCTTGGCTTCCACTTTCGGGGTGTGGCCTTGCAGCAGTTGGCGCGCGCGGTAGGTGGCGGCCAGGGTCAGCTGGAAACGGTTAGGGATGTTCTTGAGACAATCTTCAATAGTAATGCGTGCCATGATATAGCTCCTAAAATCTTTTATTCAGCGTGGATACCCAATTGGGCAAATAGCGAGGCGTTGCGTGCCGCTTGTTGCGCAAACCGGCAACGGGCCGCTCTGACAATCGCGGTAAGCTCGGACAACGCGATTGCGAATTCTTCGTTGATGATAGCATACTCGAACTCGGGAGCGTGGGCGATTTCACCCCCTGCGGCAAGCAGCCGGCGGGTGATCACATGCGGCTCGTCGGTGGCGCGTTTTTTCAGTCTATCTTCGAGCGCGGCGATCGATGGCGGCAGGATGAAAATGCCGGTCGCCTGCGGGAATTGCTTGCGCACCTGGCGCGCACCTTGCCAGTCGATTTCCAGCAAAATATCGGTGCCTTTTTTCATCTCCTGCTCGACCATGATGCGCGACGTGCCGTAGTAATTGCCGTGCACTTCGGCCCATTCCAGGAACTCGCCGGCCTCGGCGCGCGCGACGAAATCTTCGGCGGTGGTGAACCAGTATTGCTCGCCGTGAGTTTCACCGGGACGCGGCTGGCGCGTGGTGGTGGAAATCGACAGCTTGATCGCCGGCTCCTGTGCCAGCAGGGCATTGACCAGCGTGGACTTGCCAGCGCCGGACGGCGCGGCCACCACAAACAAACTGCCGGCGAAAGCGTGGGATAAACTCATGATCATCTCTCAAACGTAAAAGGCGCCGAAGAGGACGCCCAAAGACGTATTTTACCAAGAGCCATGAGCGCACTCCAATTTACAAAAGGCCGATCAAATGTTGGGCCGCTGCCGGCGCCCGTTCCTTGGCGCCGTTGATGAAATAGATGAACACGTCGCGCGTCTTTTTGCTCTCTTTCGCTGCACTCACGTGCGGTAGCGTGACGGGAACGGCGCCTTGCTGCCATTGGCTTGCCGCGTCGGCCCATTTTTTCAGAGCCGGCTTGGTGTAACCCGTGATGCGTTCGCTTTGGGCATTGAGCAGCCGTGCATAAACAAAGTCGCCGGTGAGGTCGGCGTACGATGGGAAATCGGGTGCATCGGCAAACACCGTCGCGACCTTGTATTTGCGCGCCAGCTTCAGGTAGTCGTCGCACATGAAACTGTCGTGGCGCGTGTCGAGTACGTGGCGCAGCTTGCGCGTGCCCAGTTTTGTCGGCAGCAATTTGAAAAAGGCTTCGAGATCGTCGGGATCGAACTGCTTGGTGGGGGCGAGTTGCCACAGCAGGGGGCCGAGCTTGTCGCCCAGTTCGGCCAGGCCGCTATTGATGAATCGTTCGACCGATTCACCGGCCTCGGCCAGCACGCGGCGGTTGCTGGCATAGCGGCTGGCCTTGACGGAGAAGACGAAGTCGTCCGGCGTTTGCGCGTGCCACGACGCAAAGTGTTCGGGCTTGGCGGTGCGGTAATAAGTGCCGTTGATTTCAATGGTGGTGACCTGGCGGCTCGCATATGCGAGCGCCTTTTTTTGCGGTACGTCCGGCGGATAAAACGTCTCGCGCCAGGGCGCGTAATCCCATCCGCCGATGCCCACCCGAATTGACGTCGCCATGCTCCGCTCCCGATTTGAGCTGCCGTAGTTGAGTTCAAATGATAGCGGGATTTTTAAAGCCGGGCTCTTTTCCTTTGGCAAACGAACCCAATACTAACGGGACGTTTTACTTACCGGGAAAATTATGAAAGACCTCATCGTCGTCGCCACCCTGACCGCCAAGCCGGGCCACGAAGCCACCCTCAAAGCTGCGCTGGAAAAAATCGTCCCGCCCAGCCGCGCCGAAGCCGGCTGCTCGCGCTACGAGCTGCACGCAGATATCGAACACGCGGGACGGTTTGTGATGATCGAGACGTGGCGCGATCAGCAGGCGCTGACCGAGCATGAAGCGACGCCGCACTTCCAGGCGCTGTTGCAGGAAGTGGGCGGCAAGGTGGACGTGCAGGTATTAAAACTGGACAAGCTGCTGTAAAGCGTCTTACTCGAGGTTTTGCACCTGCTCGCGCATCTGCTCGATCAGCAGCTTCAATTCCATCGACGCATCGGCCAGTTCCTTGACCGACGCCTTGGCGCCGAGGGTGTTGGCTTCGCGGTTCAGCTCCTGCATCATGAAGTCCAGGCGCTTGCCGACCTGGCCGCCTTTTTTCAGGATGTGGCGGGTTTCGCCCAGGTGCGCCGACAAGCGGCCCAGTTCTTCGGCGACGTCGATGCGGATGCCGTACAAGATCACTTCCTGGCGGATGCGCTCCAATGCATCCTGGCGCGACAGCGACGAGTTCGAGCCCTGGCAGGCCAGGCCCAGCGCGTCCTGCATGCGCTCGACCGCCTTTTGCTGGAATGCCGCCACCACTTGCGGAATCAACGGGGTGATGCGCTTGACGATCGCTTCCATCGCCTCGATGCGCGAGATCAGCATCGCTTCGAGCGCCGCACCTTCGCGCTGGCGGCTCAGCACGAACGCCTGCACGGTGCGCACGGTCAACGCCGCGACGTCGGCCTGCAGCGACTCTTGGCCGATTTGCGCTTCTTCGATCACGCCGGGCCAGCGCAGCAGCTCGGCCACCGACATCGCCTGGGCGCCGGGGAAATGCGCACCCACTTCGGCCTGCAAGCGTTGCAGCTCGGTGAGCAGGGGCATGTTCAGCGCCTGGGCGCCGGTGGTGGCTGCCTTGCGGCCAAAGCTCAGGCGCAGCTCCACCTTGCCACGTGTGATGGCAGCCATGATTGCCGAGCGCAGATCGGGTTCAAGCGCGCGTAAATCGTCGTTAATTCGAAACTGAAGGTCGAGAAACCGGGAGTTAACACTCTTGATCTCGATGGTCAGTGTTCCTGCCGCACTCTCACTGGTGGCGACCGCGTAGCCCGTCATGCTGGAAATGCTCAATGGATATCCCCGATTAATCTTTTACAAAACAGTGATTTATCCACACATCCGGTTATCAAGGTAATAAGTCTGGTGGCTGCGCTCCACACTGCCATTGCCGGATGGTCTGGAAATTGCTGGATATTGCATTGTAAAGAAAATTGCGGCTGGTGGGTTCAGTATTGTTTACCTGAAGTACGAGGCCCTGGCGCGGTTGTGCAAGTGCTGCTTGTGGTCTATGCTGCCGGACCATCAAACTGCCAGGAATTACACCATGACTTCAGACTTCCGCCCGAGCGGCCGCGCCGTCGATGCGCTGCGCACCCTGCGCCTGACCCGCGATTACACCAAGCACGCCGAAGGTTCGGTGCTGATCGAATGCGGCGATACCAAGGTCATCTGTACCGCAAGTATCGAAGACAAGGTGCCGGGCTTCCTGAAAGGAAAGGGGCAAGGCTGGATGACGGCCGAATACGGCATGCTGCCGCGCTCCACCCACACCCGCATGGACCGCGAAGCGGCGCGCGGCAAGCAGTCGGGCCGTACCCAGGAAATCCAGCGCCTGATCGGCCGTTCGCTGCGCGCCGCGTTCGACCTCAACGCCTTCGGCGAACGCACGCTGCATCTCGATTGCGACGTGATCCAGGCCGACGGCGGTACCCGCACCGCGTCGATCACCGGCGCCATGGTGGCGGCGTACGACGCGTTTTCCAAGCTGGTTGCGCGCGGCGCGGTGCCGGCCATCCCGCTGAAACATTTTGTTGCCGCCATTTCGGTGGGCGTGTACCAGGGCACGCCGGTGCTGGACCTCGACTACATCGAGGATTCCAACTGCGACACCGACATGAACGTGGTCATGAACGACGCCGGCCATTTCATCGAAGTGCAGGGCACGGCCGAAGGCGCGGCGTTCGACCGCGACGGCATGAACCGCCTGCTGGACCTGGCCCAGGGTGGCATCGCCGACCTGATCGTGCTGCAAAAGCAGGCGCTCGGCCTGGCCTGAGGTTCCAACCCGGCAAACGGTTTACAATGGCGGCTTCCCAGATTTTGAAGCCGCCATCGCCATGACCCAACGCCTGATCCTCGCCTCCAACAACGCCGGCAAACTCAAGGAATTCAACCAGTTGCTCGCCACCGTGGGCTACTCGGTCCACGCCCAGGGCGAGTACGACGTGCCGGAAGCGGACGAGCCGTTCCACACCTTCGTGGAAAACGCCCTGCAAAAAGCCCGCCACGCCGCCCGCATTACGGGCCTGCCGGCGCTGGCCGACGACTCGGGCGTGTGCATCAACGCCTTTGGCGGCGCACCCGGCGTGTATTCGGCGCGCTTTGCCGGCGAACCAAAGTCCGACGCCCGCAACAACGAAAAAATGGTGGCCGACCTGGCCCAACACACCGACCGCTCCGCGTATTACTACTGCGTGCTGGTGTTCGTGCGCCATGCCGACGACCCGCAGCCGATCATTGCCGACGGCCGCTGGAATGGCGAAATGCTCGACGCCCCGCGCGGCAGCGGCGGCTTCGGCTACGACCCGTATTTCTACATCCCGGCACTGGGCAAGTGCGCCGCCGAGCTGACGTCCGACGAAAAGAACGCCCTGTCGCACCGCGGCCAGGCCCTGCGCGCGCTGGTAGAGAAGCTGAAATGATACCGATCAAGATCGTCGGCGCTACCAGTAAGGTTACCGGTACAGCCAGTACAGCTACCGGTACAGTTGCCGGGGGCGCCGACCTCGGTGACGCCGCCGGCGTCGCCCTCAAGTACCTGAAAAGCGGTGCGCTCAACCTGACCGCGCTGCCGCCGCTGTCGCTCTACATCCACTTCCCGTGGTGCGTGCGCAAGTGCCCGTATTGCGATTTCAACTCGCACGAAGCAAAGGAGGGCGGCGCCTTCCCCGAGCAGGAATACCTGGACGCGCTGCGCCTTGACCTGGAAATGGCGCTGCCGCTGATCTGGGGGCGCAAGATTTACACGATCTTTATTGGCGGTGGCACGCCGAGCCTGATGTCGGCCGCTGGCCTGGACCGGCTGCTGTCGGACGTGCGCACGCTGCTGCCGCTCGATGCCGATACCGAGATCACCATGGAAGCCAACCCGGGCACGTTCGAGGCGGAGAAATTCCGCTCGTATCGCGCCAGCGGCATCAACCGCCTGTCGATCGGCATCCAGAGTTTCAATGACCGCCACCTGAAGGCGCTGGGCCGCATCCACGACGATGGCGAAGCCAAACGCGCGGTGGAAATCGCCCTCGACAACTTCGACAACTTCAACCTCGACCTGATGTACGCGCTGCCGTCGCAGACGTTGGAAGAGGCGCGCGAGGATATCGAGACCGCGCTGGCGTTCAAGCCGCCGCACCTGTCGCTCTACCATTTGACGATGGAGCCGAACACGCTGTTCGCCAAGTACCCGCCGGCGCTGCCCGACGACGACGCCAGCGCCGACATGCAGGACATGATTGCCGAACTGACGGCCGCCAACGGCTACCAGCACTACGAAGTGTCGGCCTACGCGAAAGAGGGCAAGCGTGCGCGCCATAACCTCAATTACTGGGAATTCGGCGACTACCTCGGCATCGGCGCCGGCGCCCACTCGAAGCTGTCGTTCCCGCACCGGGTGCTGCGCCAGGCCAGGTACAAGCAGCCGCGCGCGTACATGGACCAGGCCAAACTGGGCGCGCCGGTCCAGGAGGAGCACGAGATCGCGCGCGAGGACATGGGCTTCGAGTTCATGCTCAACACGCTGCGCCTGCGCGGCGGCTTCGATCCCAACCTGTTTGCCGAGCGCACCGGTATGAGCATGAATGCGATTGAAAAAACGCTCAACGCAGCCGAAGCCAAGGGCCTGATCTACCGCGACTACAAGGTGATCCGGCCGACCGAGCTGGGGCAGCGCTTCCTCAATGATTTGCAGGAGATGTTCCTGGGGGCGTAAATGTCCGAAGGCCAGAATACTTCCTGAACCGTAGCTCCAGGCGGCCGGCCGCGATGGCTACCGCCGGATCTTCGCCTGCGCGGGGATGACGAAGCTGCGGAAGCGTCTTAGAATTCTTCCCAGTCCTTGTCGCCGCCCACTGTCGCCGGCTTGCGCGGCACCGAGGTCAGGGCTGGCTTGGCGCCGGGACGCGATGCCGGCTTGATTGCTGGCGCTGGACGGCGTGCCGCCACCGGTTTCACTGCTGCCAGCTTGCGCGCAGCAGCAGTAGCCCCCACCGGCGCCGCCACCGCGCCTGCCTCCAGCCGGAACGACGACGCCACGTCCGCCAGCCGCTCGGCCTGGTCCTGCATGCTGGCTGCCGCTGCCGCCGCTTCTTCCACCAGCGCCGCATTCTGCTGCGTCACCTGGTCCATCTGCGTGATCGCGGTATTGACCTGGTCGATGCCGATGCTTTGTTCGCTGGTGGCCGAGGTGATCTCGCCCACGATATCGGTCACGCGGCGCACGCTGGCCACCACGTCGTCCATGGTGGCGCCGGCTTCCTTCACCAGCTTCGAGCCGATATCGACCTGGTCCACCGAATTGCCGATCAGCTCCTTGATCTCCTTGGCCGCACCGGCCGAGCGCTGCGCCAGGTTGCGCACTTCGGACGCCACGACCGCAAAACCACGTCCCTGTTCGCCGGCGCGCGCCGCTTCCACGGCAGCATTGAGCGCCAGGATATTGGTCTGGAAGGCGATGCCGTCGATGACGGAAATGATGTCGTAGATCTTGCGCGACGAATCGTTGATGGTGCCCATGGTGCTCACCACCTGGCCGACGATGGCGCCGCCTTTTTCCGCCACCTCCGACGCGGTCCTGGCCAACTGGTTGGCCTGGCGCGCATTGTCGGCATTCTGGCGCACGGTGGAGGTCAGCTCTTCCATCGACGACGCGGTTTCTTCAAGCGAGCTGGCTTGCTCCTCGGTGCGTTGCGACAGGTCCATATTGCCGGCGGCGATTTCATGCGAGGCGCTGGCGATCGTGCGGGTGCCGGTCTGCACCTGGCTGACCACGTTGCGCAGCGAATCATTCATGCCTTTCAACGCCGTCATCAGTTCGCCGATTTCGGAGCGCTGGACCGGCGTATCGAAGCGGGTGGTGAGGTCGCCGTTGGCGACGGTCGCGGCGATGTCGACGGCCGACTTGAGCGGCACCGTGATCGAGCGCGAAATGATCCACGCCGCCGCCGAGCCGATGGTGACCATCAGCACCGTGAGCAGGAGCAGCAGCTGGTTGGCGCGGTCGTTGGCGGCGTCGATGGCGTGGGCGGTATCGTCGATGGCCTTGCGCTGGTGCGCCAGCAGGCCCTCGACCGCCACCGAATAGGCCTTGGCGGCCGGGGTGAATTCGCCGTTGAAGATTTTTTCGGCGGCGGCGTCGTCACCGGCCTTGCGGGCGTTGCCCACGGCGGTTTTCAGGTTCTGGTAATTGGTGCGCAAGACCACGATCTTGTCGAACATGGCGCGCTCCTCGTCGCTGGCGACGAGCTCCTTGACCTTGCCCATCAACTCGGCGCCACGCTTGCTGCTGGCGGCAATCACGTCGGCGAAAATGGTGGGCAGCGCGGCGTCCTTGCTGCGCGCGATCAGTTCGGTGCGGGCGATGGCCGAGTACATCAGCACATACCAGTCGGACACCAGGCGCTCCTTGGCCAGCGGCTTTTCCATCATGGCGCGGGTGGCGGTGGCCTGGCTGCGGGCGTTCATCAGCCCCACCGTGGTGGCGACCAGGGCCAGCAATAAAACGATGCCGAAGGCGGCGGCCAGGCGCGTGCCGATGCGCGTGTGCGAAAGAAAATTCATGGTGGGGTCTCCGTTTTTATGATGCCGACTAGCACGCTTCAAGTATGCGCCCGGGGCCGGAGCAGGTCATCAGAATCGACGGAGGTTGTTGCTTTTTAGCACCAATGTGAATTATCTAAAAAGACAATGTTGCTTTCAGGTCCGGTTGTTCGTACCAGCGCGCGAATGCCTCGGCCATCCGCTCACTTTCGCCGATGGCGTGCAGCCAGTGGCGGATGCGGGTGTCGTGGTGCTGGCCGTAGGCGGTAAAGTCCTTGCGATCGGGCAGCTTGCCGTTGGGCAGGCTGGCAACGAATGCGGCCGAAGGCGACACCAGGATCATATTGTCCATCGCCGCGTCGTTGGCACGGCGCCACGGCATGGACTTGTCGAGCCAGCCGGGCACGATGTGGTCGCTGAAATGCGGGTACAGCACCAGGTCGGGGTCGCGCTGGTAGGGCAGGTGCAGGTGGTAGTCGATCAGGCCGCCGTCCCAGTGCGGACCGGGTGGTGCACCGGCAATGTCGGTCACCGCTTCGAGCACCAGCGGGATCGAGCCCGACGCCTGCATGGCGTCGCGCAGGTTGTCGGTGGCCAGGTCCACGAAGTGGGCGGCAAACGCGTCGAACGGCTGGCGCAGCCATTGGGCATCGTCTTGCGCGGGGTGAAATACCACGCGTTCCATCGACGCCGCCAGCCGGCTGCGGGCGACCGCGTTGCCGGCGGCCGCCAGCAGAAAACCGGCCATCTCGCGCCAGCGCACGCCATTGCTGCGCCCGAGCGCACCGGTGCCGCGCACGGTGAGAATGTTGACGTGGTGATGCGGGTGAGCGATCACTTCGGCGCCGCGCCCGTCGAGCAATTCGTCGAGCAGGTTGCGAATGTTCTCGCTGATATACGCAGCCGTCACCTTGGCCGGATAGCGCTGGTGCGCATACAGGTGCGCCAGGCGCCGGTGCGCGGCCACCGGATCGGCAAACGCCGAAGCGGCCATGCGCCAGGCCCCGATCGAGGCCCCGACCAGCGTGCGCGGCCGTGGCGCATCCTTGAGAAAACTGCCGAACAGCCACAGGTCGAGGCCATTCAAAATCAGCCCCTTGGGCCCGCCGGCGGCCGCCGGCACGATCGCCACATCACCGGCCCGTAAGCCGTCAGCAGCAATCCGCGCCCGAGCCCGCCGCCCCAACCGTATCGTTATTGCAGACATAAATACCCACCGCCAACTTCGGGGTCAGTGCCGACATTTGGACACGAACTGATCACTAGGTGGACCATCGCCAGACGAAAAAGTTCAAAAATGTCCGAATGTCGGCACTGACCCCGAAGTGTTAGCGCATGCCGGAGATGATTTGCTTGAGCTTGCCGGTATCGGCGCAGAAGGCGCGGATGCCTTCGGACAGCTTCTCGGTGGCCATCTGGTCTTCGTTGAGCTGGAAGCGGAATTTCTTTTCATCCAGGCTGATCTTGACGACGCCGGCCGATGGCGCGTTTTCCGGGCTCAGCTTGCGCTCGATCTTGCCGTCGGTGTCGGCCAGCTTTTGCAGCAGGTCGGGGCTGATGGTGAGCAGGTCGCAGCCGGCCAGTTCCAGGATCTGGCCGGTATTGCGGAAGCTCGCGCCCATCACCTCGGTGCTGTAGCCAAACTTGCGATAGTAGTTGTAGATGCGCTTGACCGATTGTACGCCCGGGTCTTCCGACGGGGTGTACTCGATGCCGGTCGATTTCTTGTACCAGTCGTAGATGCGGCCCACGAACGGCGAAATCAGTTGCGCACCCGCTTCGGCACAGGCAATCGCCTGGCCCAGCGAGAACAACAAGGTCATATTGCAGTGGATGCCTTCTTTTTCCAGCACCTGGGCGGCGCGGATGCCTTCCCAGGTGGCGGCCATCTTGATCAGCACGCGCTCACGCTCGATGCCGGCCGCTTCGTACAGCTTGATCAGTTCGCGGCCCTTGGCGATCGAACCTTCGGTGTCGAACGACAGGCCGGCGTCGATTTCGGTGGAGACACGGCCCGGGATCACGCGCAGGATCTGCTTGCCGAACGCCACCAGCAGGTGGTCGATCGTGTCCGAGGTCGAGCGGTCGAGGTTGTCGCGCACGGCTTTTTCCAGCAGCGGCTTGTACTCGTCCTTTTGCACGGCCTTCAGGATCAGCGAGGGATTGGTGGTGGCGTCGCGCGGCGTGTAGGCCTGGATCGACTGGAAATCACCGGTGTCGGCGACCACGGTGGTGAATTGCTTGAGTTGTTCGAGTTGGTTCATGGCGCTGCCCGAGTGAGTGATTGCCTTATTGTACTCAAGCGTGGACAAAGCGGAAAGATAACACCGTACAACACCGCTTATTTATGCACGGGGCTGGGCCTGTTCGCGCGCGGCGATCAGGCGGACGATCTCGGCCACCAGCGCCTCGAATGGCACCGGCTTGCGGAAGAAAGTGTCGTAGGGCAGCACTTCGTCGCGACGCAGCAGGCCGGCGCTGCACAGGATGAACGGCACCTGGCGCAGGTCGGGATCGCTGCGCCACAGCAGGCACAACTGGGCGCCGTCCATCACCGGCATCATGTAGTCGGAAATCACGATATCGGGCCGCTCGCTGGCGGCAACCGCCAGCGCTTCCTCGCCATTGCCGGCCGTGCGCACGCGGTAGCCGCGGTACTCGAACAGCATGGTATAGGCCGACAGGACGTCGAACTCGTCGTCCACTACCAGGATCAGCTTGCCATCCGGGTGTGCGTCGGGATATGCGGGGAAGTCGCTCATGTCATCTCTTCATAGCGCCGGCGTAAGGTGGACCGGGCCAGAGACAGCTTCTTCGATGCTCATGCCCTGGTCGGAAATGAGCAGGATGTGGTTGGCGGAGTCGTAGCCGTTTTCACGCAGCTTGAGCACGCCGATCTGGCGCCGGTTGATGCCGTTCACGTCCACATAGCGCATCAGGATGATGTTCTCGAACAGCATCGACGCGGCAATTTCGCCATCGCCCGGGGCCTGGCCGAAGTACGCCAGTTCCTGGGTAAAGAACGTGGTGACGTTGCGGCAGCGCAGTTCGTTGACCAGCGCCGCCAGGAACGAGCGCGAGCGCCCGGGGTGCATGACGATTTCGCGCAGGCCGTCGATGCCATCGACCAGCAGGCGCGACACCTGGCGCGCTTCCACGTTGTACAGCACGCTGTGGGCCAGGCTGTCGACCAGGATTTCCAGCGGCGGATTCCAGATCACCTGCAAGGCGCCGCTGTCGTAATAGGTGCGGAAGTCGAGGCCCACGCTGCTCGCCTTTTCCAGCAGAGCTTCGGGCGACTCGTAAAAGCCGACGACCAGGCACGGCTCGCCGCGCTTGAGTCCATCGTAAATGAAATGCATGCCCATCAAGGTCTTGCCCACGCCCGGGTTACCCAGCAGCGCGGTGGTCGAACCCTTGGCCACGCCGCCATGCGTAAGGCGGTCCCAGCCTTCGATGCCAAAGCCGAGCCGCTGGCGCGACACGACCGGGGTGGCGCCGGTAACCGTGCTTACCGCCTCCAGGCGCGGGTAGATGGCAACGCCATCGGCGCCCACCTCGAACACGTGACGCCCCAGCAGGTGCTTGCTGCCGCGCAGCTTGAAGACCTTGATTTCGCGGATCAGGTTGAGGCCGTGTTCGAACTGGCTCAGTTCGATCAAGCCATCGACCAGGGTGTTTTCCGAGTCTGCCACATTGCCTTCGGTGGGCGAGAGCAAAAATGTGGTGCAGCGCATGGTGGACACCAGCGAGTTCAGCGACAGCATGAATTCGGACAGCGCCACGTCGGACGGCTTGGCGTCGCGCACGGTGCGAAAACCGTCGATGATCATGATGTCCGGTTGCTGCGCGGCCAGCGTGGTGGCGATCGATTTGAGTAACTGGCGCAAGCCGCCCTTGAGCAGGTCGGGATAGGCGCCGATGAAGACGATGCGGTCGCCCACCAGTTGCTCGTCGAAGAACGAAAAGCTGCTCAGGTGATTGAGCATCTTGCCGTGGGTTTCGGCAATCAGCGTGAGGATCAGGACTTTCTTGCCCTGGTGCGCGTGGTGGTAGCCGATCTGGCACGCCAGCGTGGTCTTGCCGCTACCGGCGAGGCCTTGCAGCAGGTACAGGCTATGCGATGGAAAGCCGCCACCTAAAATCTGGTCGAGCCCCGGCACGCCGGTTTGCAAGAGCGGAATGCGGGCCGATAAGGTGTTATCGGAAGAAGAATTGGCGGCAGAAAAGGTAGTCATGTCCACTCTCACGGGCACTACATGCCACAGGTGAAATTCACCAAGTGCAATATTGCACATGGAAAATTATTCACACTGTAGCATAAGGGAAGTATAGGAGTACTGGGGCGGCAGCCATGTGCGACAACACACCGACGCACAGGACCGGTGCAAAATTGTCAAATTATGACATCAACCGATGAAGGAGTCGAATTGCAGGTCGAACTCTTGCAAGGCTTTCTGGGCGTTCTGCATTTTTTTGCGGAAATCGGGACCCCGTTGCAGGGCCAGTCCGACAGCGAGTACATCGATCACCACCAGGTAGGCCAGCCGGGCCGAGATGGGCGTATAGGGATCGATGTTGAAGATCAGGTCGATGGGAATCAGCACCGTGGCCAGGTCGGCCAGCGGTGTGCCCGACGGCGCCAGCGCGATCACGTCGGCGCCGCCACGGCGCGCCAGCTTGACCGAGCGCACCAGCGACGGGCTGTTGCCGCGCTGCGAAATGGCCACCACGGCATCGCCGGTGCGCAGCAGGGCGGCGGCGATGCTGTGGATGTGCGGATCGGCGTATGCCACCGTGGGCACGCCCGAGCGGAAGAACTTGTGCTGGGCGTCGGCCGCGACGATGCCGGACGTGCCCTGGCCGTAGAACTCGATCTTGTTGGCTTTCGACAAGATGTCGAGCGCTTTCTGGATGGCGTCGGGATCGAGATTGTTGCGCAGGTCGAGCAGGGTGTTGATCGAGCGGCTGCAAATCTTGTTGACCAGGTCGGCCGCCAGGTCGTCCTGGGTCGGTTGTTCGTTGAGACCGGGCAGGGCCAGCGCCAGGCCCTGCGCCAGTTTCAGCTTGAACTCGTGCCAGCCGTCGTAACCTAGCGTGCGGCAAAACCGCACCACGGTGGGTTCCGACACTTGCGCGCTCTTGGCCAGCGCCGTGATGTTCTGGCTGACGGTCTGGCCGGGATGGTCGAGCACGGCAAGCGCGACTTTGCGCTCCGACTTGGAGAGCGAGTCGAGCTGGGTGCGGATCGAGTCGAGCAGCATGGCGTTATGGGTCCTAGTCTTCCGGCAGCGCTTCTTCGCGCCACTGCAAGCCTTCGCGGCTGATCAGTGCCGACGAGGCGGCCGGGCCCCAGGTACCGGCCGAGTACGGCACCGGATAGCTGTCGTCCGATTCCCAGTGGTCGAGGATCGGCTCGACCCATTCCCACGCCGCTTCCAGTTCGTCACCGCGCATGAACAGGGTCAGCTGGCCGCGCAGCACGTCGAGCAGCAGGCGCTCGTACGCTTCCATGCGTGGCGATTTGAACTGTTCGCGGAAGTCCAGTTCCAGCTCGGCTTGCTTCAAGCGCATGCCGTCGCCCGGGGTCTTGGCCATCAGGTTCATGCGCAGGCCTTCGTCCGGCTGCAGGCGGATCACCAGCGAATTGGGCTGGAAGCTGTTGGTCGGCTGGGCAAAGATCGAGTGCGGAATCTGCTTGAAGCGCACGACGATCTCGGCCAGGCTGTCGGCCATGCGCTTGCCGGTACGCAGGTAGAACGGCACGCCGGCCCAGCGCCAGGTGTCGATCTCGGCCTTCATGGCCACGAAGGTTTCGGTGCGCGAATGTTCCGGTGCGTCCGGTTCGTCGCGGTAGCTGGGCACGGCCTTGCCATCGACGTGGCCGGCGCGGTACTGGCCGCGCACGATGTTTTGTGCCAGCGTGGTCGGGGTGAATTTTTTCAGTGAGCGCAGCACTTGCAACTTGGCGTCGCGCACGGCGTCCGGTGCGATCGAGGTGGGCGGTTCCATGGCCACAATGCACAGCAGTTGCAGCAAGTGGTTTTGCAGCATGTCGCGCAGCGCGCCCGACGTGTCGTAGTAACCCATGCGGTTGCCAACGCCCAGTTTCTCGGCGATGGTGATCTGCACGTCGGAAATCCACTCGCGGCGCCACAGCGGTTCGAACAGGATGTTGCCGAAGCGCAGGGCCAGCAGGTTCTGCACGGTCTCCTTGCCCAGGTAATGGTCGATCCGGTAAATCTGCGATTCCTCGAAGACCTTGCCCACTTGGGCATTGATCTGCTTGGCCGAGGCCAGGTCGCGGCCCAGCGGCTTTTCCAGCACCACGCGCGAGTTCGGCGTGACCAGGCCGTTTTCCTTGAGGCTCTCGCAAATGCGGGCGAAGATGGCCGGCGGCGTGGCCAGGTAGTACACGCGGGTAATCGCGGCATCCTGGCGCAGCGCGTCGACCAGCGGCGCATAGGTGGCGGCGTCGGTGGCGTTGAGCGAGACATACACGATGCGCGCGGTAAACCGCGCCCACGCGGCCGGCGCCACGGCCGGCGACTTGATCAGCGGCTTCGAGGTGGTCTCGACCGTGTGCAGGAACTCTTCCTGGCTGGCGTCCGCGCGGCCCACGCAAATGATGCGGGCGGTAGGGGGCAGGTCGTTGGCCACGTCGCGCGCGTACATCGCGGGCAGCAATTTTCGCATCGACAGGTCGCCGCTGCCGCCGAACAGAACCAGGTCAAAATCGGTAAGTGCCATAGTGAGATCTGAGGTAAGAAGCTGGGATGGGAGTGTAAATTTACTACGCCAAAAAGCGAAAAGCAAGAAACTTTACTACATTACTGTCGGTATGCCGGCTCCACGCGGCCGGCCACGTCCACTTGCAGGGCCAGCAGCTTGCCGCTGAACGGATATTGTGCCAGTTCTTCGGCTGGCCGTGCGCCGGCGCTGGTGACATACAGCGTGCGCAGGTTCGGGCCGCCGAACGCCACCATGGTCGGGCAGCGTACCGGCAAGGCGATTTCGGCCAATACCTCGCCTTGTGGCGAGAGCTTGACGATGCGCGCACCTTCGAACAGGGCGCTCCAGTAATTGCCTTCGCTATCGACCGCGCCGCCGTCCGGGCGGCCGCCGTAATTACTGGTTTTGTCGGCTGAAAATTGCCGGAATACCTGCTCGTTGCCGACCGCACCGGTCGCCACGTCGTAGTCGAAGCGGCGCAGCAGGTGGGCGCTGGTGTCGGCGTGGTACATGGTTTGCTGGTCGGGACTGAAGGCCAGGCCGTTGGAGTTGGTCATGCCGCCGGCCCACGCGCGGCGCAGTTGTCCTTGCTCCAGCACGTACATCTCGGCAGCGGGTTTATCGCGCGGTTCGTAAATGGTGCCGATCCAGTAGCGGCCGGCGCCATCGACCTTGCCGTCGTTGAAGCGGGTGATGGCCGTGTCGTACGGCGCGGGGGCAATCAGCGTGGTGCGCACAGCCTCGCTGGCGGTGTCCAGGTGCAGCACGCCGTTGCGGGTGGCAACGATCAGGCCGCCCTGGTCGGCAAGCGCCAGGCTGGCCGGTTCGCTCTCGAGCAGCCATGCGTGGTGGGCGCCGCTGGCAGGATCGAGCCGGTGCACGGTGCGCGCCGGGATATCGACCCAGTACAGCACCTGCTCGTCGGCATGCCACAGCGGCGATTCGCCGGTTTGCATGACGGCGTCGCAGGCGACCTGGATGATCGGGGTGGTGTCCATAATGCGTATCCTTGTTTACAGGTGCTGCGCCGCCTTGGCCATGATGATCAGGCCATTGGTCGAGCTGTCGTGGCGCTCCGGCTTGATCTCGCCTTGCAGTTCGGCCTGGATATTCTTGGCCAGTACCTTGCCCAGCTCCACGCCCCACTGGTCGAAACTGTTCACGTCCCAGATCACGCCCTGCACGAAGGTCTTGTGCTCGTACAGCGCGATCAGCGCACCCAGGGTGAGCGGCGTCAACTGGTCCATCAGGATGGTGTTCGACGGCCGGTTGCCGGGGAAGGTTTTATGCGGCACCAGTTCTTCGATTTCGGTGGCGGAGAGTTTTTGCGCGGTCAGATCGGCGCGCACTTCGTCGCCGGTCTTGCCGGTCATGAAGGCTTCGGACTGGGCGAAGCAGTTGGCCAGCAGGGCGTCGTGGTGGCCCGCCAGGTCGTGCGTGGCGCGCAGTGCGGCGATGAAGTCGATCGGCGTGATGTCCGTGCCCTGGTGCAGCAGCTGGAAGTACGCGTGCTGGGCATTGGTGCCGCATTCGCCCCACACGACCGGGCAGGTGGCGGTATCGACCGCCGCGCCGCCACGGGTGACGCGCTTGCCGTTGCTTTCCATGTCCAGCTGTTGCAGGTAGGCGGGGAAGCGGTTCAGGTCCTGGTGGTACGGTGCGATCGACAGTGAACCGGCGTCGAGGAACTCGCGGTTCCAGAAACCGACCAGGGCCAGCAGCACCGGCATATTCTGTTCCAGCGGCGCCTCGCGGAAATGCTCGTCAATGGCGTGGGCGCCAGCGAGGAAATCACTGAAATAGCCGAAGCCGACGGCCAACGCCACCGACAGGCCAATTGCCGACCACACCGAGTAACGCCCGCCCACCCAGTCCCAGAACGGGAACATGTTGGCCGGGTCGATGCCGAACGCCTGCACCGACTCGAGGTTGGTGGAGACGGCCACGAAGTGGCGCGCCAGGTCCGCCTCGGTGGCGCTTTGCAGGAACCAGGTGCGCGCGGTGTTCGCGTTGAGCATGGTTTCAGCAGTGGTGAAGGTTTTCGACGCAACGATGAACAACGTGGTTTCCGGGTTGACCAGGGCCAGTGCGGCGTCCATGTCATGGCCATCGACGTTGGAGACAAAATGCATTTTCAGGCGCGGATGGGCGAACGAGCGCAGCGCCAGTACCGCCATTTTCGGGCCCAGGTCGGAGCCGCCAATGCCGATGTTGACGATGTCGGTGATCGGCTTGCCGCTGTAGCCGAGCCAGGCGCCGCTGCGCACCTTGTCGCTGAAGTCGCGCACCTGGTCCAGTACGGCGTGCACATCGGGCACCACGTCGCGGCCATCGACCACCAGGCTTTTGCTGCGCGGCAAACGCAGCGCGGTATGCAGTACGGCACGATGTTCGGTAAGATTGATCTTGTCACCACGCAGCATGGCATCGCGCTGCGTCTCCACGCCGCGTTCACGCGCCAGGTCCACCAGCAGGGCGATGGTGTCGGCGTCCAGGCGGTTCTTCGAGTAGTCGAGGAACAGGCCGGCGGCATCGACCGTCAATTGCGGGAAGCGCTGGTCATTGTCGGCAAACAGTTGGCGCATCTGCCACTGGCGGGCGTCAACGGCGTGGGCTGCAAGGGCTTGGTAGCTGGCGGTCGAGGTAAGGGCAGGTTGGCGCATAGTGTTGGGCGTCGAATGGAAGTAAGAATAAGATGGTTGAATAATACAGGAAAAAGCGGTAAATTCACTACGATTCTGTTGAAATTATGGAATTTTATCGGGTGTGAAGGTCGATTTTTCTGCGCAATAATCAGCTAGCTAAATAGGATGAAACAGCTCGCCACGCTAGACGGGGTCACGGATCCCTCACGAAAAATCGCTGGCTGCGCCATTTTGTAGTAAAATTTCATAAGTTAATCGATAAGGAATCAACATGGCCTTGCATCCCGTACTGGAATCCGTCACCGCGCGCATCATTTCGCGTAGCAAACCTTCGCGTGGCGCTTATCTTGAGCATCTCGAAGCAGCGCGCGTGAAGGGCGTGCAGCGCGGCACCCTGGCATGTACCAACCTGGCGCACGGCTTTGCGGCGTTTCCCGCCAACGACAAGCTCTCGCTCAAGGAACTGAAAAAACCGTCGGTGGCGATTGTTTCCGCCTACAACGACATGCTGTCCGCGCACCAGCCGTTCGAAGGTTTCCCGGCGCTGATCAAGGACGCCGTGCGCGAAGTGGGCGCCGTGGCGCAATTTGCCGGCGGCACGCCCGCCATGTGTGATGGCGTCACGCAAGGACAGCCCGGCATGGAATTGTCGCTGTTCTCGCGTGACGCGATCGCCATGTCCACTGCCATCGCACTCTCGCACAATATGTTCGACTCGGCCGTGTATCTGGGCGTGTGCGACAAGATCGTGCCGGGCCTGCTGATCGGCGCGCTGCACTTCGGTCACCTGCCTGCCGTGTTCGTCCCGGCCGGCCCGATGACCACCGGTCTGTCCAATTCCGAGAAAGCCAAGATCCGCCAGTTGTATGCACAGGGCAAGGTCGGCCGCGCCGAACTGCTCGAAGGCGAGTCGCAGTCGTACCACGGCGCCGGCACCTGCACCTTCTACGGCACCGCCAACAGCAACCAGATGCTGATGGAAGTGATGGGCCTGCACCTGCCGGGCGCCGCCTTCATTACCCCCAACACCCCGCTGCGCGCCGAGCTGACCAAGGCCGCCGCTCGCCGCGCCGCCGTGATCAGCGCGCAATCGGACGAATACCTGCCGGTCGGCCACGTGGTTGATGAAAAGTCCATCGTCAACGCGATTGTCGCGCTGCTTACCACCGGTGGTTCCACCAACCACACGCTGCACTTGGTGGCGATTGCCAAGGCGGCCGGCATCGTGATCGACTGGGACGATTTCGACGAGCTGTCGAAGGTCGTGCCGCTGCTCACCCGCATTTACCCGAACGGCAATGCCGACGTCAATCACTTCCACGCCGCCGGCGGCACCGGTTTCGTGATCCGCGAACTGCTCGACGGCGGCCTGCTGCACGACGACGTCACCACCATTTTGGGCAAGGGCCTGCGCGCTCACACCACCGAACCATTCCTGGGCGAAGGCGAGGTTGGACGCGAAGGCGTGGTGTGGAAAGCGGCGCCGGAACAATCGGGCGACGAAGCGGTGCTGCGCAAGATCACCGCGCCGTTCTCGCCGGACGGCGGCACCGTGCTGGTCAAGGGCAACCTGGGCCGCGCCGTGATGAAGGTGTCGGCCGTCAAGCCTGAGCACCAGACCGTGGAAGCGCCGGCGCTGGTATTCAACTCGCAGGAAGATTTCATGGACGCCTACAAGGCCGGCCAGCTCGACCGCGACTTCGTTGCCGTGCTGCGCTTCCAGGGCCCGCGCGCCAACGGCATGCCGGAACTGCATGCCTTGACGCCGGCGCTGGCCAACCTGCAGGACGCCGGCCGCCACGTGGCGCTGGTGACCGACGGCCGCATGTCGGGCGCGTCGGGCAAGGTGCCGGCAGCGATCCACGTGTCGCCGGAAATCCTGGCCGGCGGACCGCTGGGTCGTGTACGCGATGGCGACATCATCCGCGTGTGCGCCCGTACCGGTACGCTCGAAGCGAAAGTGGAAGCCTCGGTATGGGCTGCGCGTGAACAGGCCACGGCCGACCTGACCCCGAACGGCGTCGGCATGGGCCGCGAGCTGTTTGCCATGTTCCGCCACAGCGTCTCCGAAGCAGAGAAGGGCGCCACCACCTTCGGCCTGCCGTCGCCGATTCCGACCGTCGTCGGCCTGCATGACAAAGATCCGGTCGGTAACACCGTGCCGGGTTCCGATGAAGATTTCTCGATGAAGAAAGAAGCGTAAATCATGACCATGACTCTGCTCGACATTATGCGTACTTCCGCCGTGATCCCCGTGATCGCGATCGACGAACCCGAACACGCGGTACCGCTGGCCAAGGCGCTGGTGGCCGGTGGCATCCGGGTGCTGGAAGTGACCCTGCGTACCAAACACGGCCTGGGCGCCATCCGCGCCATGTCCGAGGTGGAAGGCGCCATCGTGGGCGTGGGCACCCTAACTGCGCCGGAAGAATTTGCTGCTGCGCGCGATGCTGGCGCCGTCTTCGGCGTCTCGCCGGGCCTGACCGCCGCCCTGATCCAGGCTGCAAAATCCAGCGGCCTGCCACTGCTGCCGGGCGTGATGACACCGTCCGAAGTGATGGCTGCGCGCGAACACGGCTTCAAGCAACTGAAACTGTTCCCGGCCGTGCCGGCCGGTGGCGTGGGCATGCTGAACGCCATTTACGGCCCGCTGTCGGACGTGACGTTCTGCCCGACCGGCGGCATCTCGCAAGAGACGGCCGGCCAGTTCCTCAAGCTGAAAAACGTCGCCTGCGTGGGCGGCTCGTGGCTGACGCCGAAAGACGCGATTGCCGCCGGCGACTGGGAACGCATCACCGACCTGGCCAAGGCGGCCAGCGGCTTGCGCATCTAGGCTGGTTCGACTTGCTGACGAAAACGACGCTGCGGCGTCGTTTTTTTATTTTCAGGCGGTGAGGGTTCTGAGCGCTGCCAGTTCTTCCTTGAGCACCTTGCGCAAGCTGGCCACAGTGAGTGGGGAGCTTTTTGGCGGCTGCATCGCCTTGCGCAACTCGGCGTTGATCAGCGTTTGATAGCCGATGCCTTGCGCCTCCGCCTGCTCGCGGAAAAACGCCAGCACGTCGTCGTCAAGCATGATGGTGATGCGGCTTTTGCCAGTGGCTGGCACCACTGCACCGCGTTTTCCTTCCGTAAAATCGTAATCATTGCGCATGATATTTCCTCGTCTCGCCTTTGCTGGCCTTGCGCGCGGAGATCAGCCGGATGTGCTCGCCGCGCATGGTGTACACCACGATCAATAATCGTCCGTTGACATCGGCCCCCAGCGTGACGAAGCGTTGCTCGCCAAACGCGTCGGGATCCTCGATCGTGACCGCCATGAAGTCGTGCAACGCTTCCTCCGCCTGGGCAAAACTGACGCCAGGCTTGGCGCGGTTGAACTTGGCCTTGAACGGATCGAATTCGATGTATGTTTTAGGATTATGCATATCCTATACATATGCTGCAAGCGCAGCCGAAGTTTTTGATACGCCGCAAGCGCGGCGCATCGAATGTGCTAGACGGCAACAACCTGTTGCGCGGCGGCCTTGGCAGTTGCGCGGCTGGTGCGACGGTGCGGATACATTATCATCATGGCTGCCATGCAGGGCAGGCCGAACACCAGGCAGGCCGGCAGCCAGCCCGCGCCGATCGCATGGCCCGGTTGTGGCAGCGCGCGGCGGCGCCACAGCCAGGCGCCGGTCGCTGCCAGCAGGTTCGACAGCAATGCCGCCATCCACATCTCGCCCGAACGCTGTGGCAGGAGCGGTGCTGCCAGGCTTTCGGCCGAGGCTGTGCGCGGCAGTATCCATGCCGGCAAGGCGGTAACGGCGTCGAGTGCCGGCGATATCCACCAGTCCAGCTGGTTCAGCAGCGGTGGGTAGTCGGGACTGATCGCCCGGGTGGCGATGGTTTGCGGCTTGCCATCGGCGCCGACAAACACCACCGTCTGCAAGCCGGTGTTGGCAGCCCCATGCGACCGGTCGTGGCCACCGGCAAAGGACACCAATACGCCGTCGGACAACCGGGCGACATCGATCCTCGCCATGTCGTTGAGCGGGCCGGGCATGGGCACGCTGTACAGCGCCCGGTAAGGTGCTTGCGGACCTGCGGTGCGGTAGACGATCAGCCGCTGGTTGCTCACCGCGTAGGCCGTATCACCGGCCACCACCGGGCGCACCATAAAAATTTCGTTGGTGGGCAGGGTGGCCAGTGTGATGAAGGTGAGCGTGCGGGTGTCGATATCCAGCATGGTGTGCGGCAGCATCATTTTTCCCGTCAGCGCTGGCATGGCAGGGAAGCCGGTGGTATCGCGGGCGCCGCCAGGTCCCAGGGAAGCGATGGCGGCCCCGGTGCGCAGGTCGGTCAGGTCGAAGCGCATGGTGTCGTGATTGAAGCTGAGCAGCTGGTTGTCGTTGATCTTACCGCTCGGCATATTTTTGTTGGACAGCTGTTGTGGCAAGGCATAGCCGATCCAGCCGGTCATGATTTTTTGCGGTGTCATCCGCGCCAGTTCGCTGCGCCAGCGGTCGGCGCGCGACTCGTTGCTGGCCGTACTCTGGAGGCCCATGCGCAGCACGTCCCGGCTGTCCAGGATGCGCAGGTCCGAGTCGCTGCCTGCTGGTGGCTGCGACATCTGTTGCGGATGCGTGCCGGTCGCCATGGCGCCCAGTTGCACGGCAAATTGAACGCTGCCCGGCGCCAGCAGGTACAGGCCCAGCACCAGCGGCAGCGCGGCCAGCATGGTGGCGATGCCGGGCGCCGGGGCCCTGGCGCGGTTGGGCTGGAAGCTGGTGTAGACCACGGCCGCCATCAGCACAGCGCACGGCACGCACATGGCCAGCAGGGCGAGGGCAGTCGATTCGTGCATCAGCATGACCCACGGCAGCGCCACGACCAACACCGCACAGCGGCTGGCGCCAAGCATGACGGCGGCGCCGGCCAGCCAGGCCATGATCACGATCATTACCACGTAGGTCACCATCAGGTAATGGCGCAGGTCCACGGGACGGTCGCTGAACCAGTCGGTGCCCAGCACGGCCAGCAGCAGCGGCACGCCGACCGCCAGCGCAATCAGGCCGGCCGAGGCCACGGTAATGGCGCTGAAGATGGCGCTGCGCGGCAGCGGCCGGTGCATCAGCCATACCCAGCGGCCGGGCTGGCGGTAGCTGCCGATCTGGTGCAGGGCGAAGCCGAGGCCGGCCAGCGCATAGGCGCCCAGCATCACGGCCTGCACCAGCCACACCTGCGCCAGCGGGTCGTTGACCCTGCCAAAAAACAGCAGCAGCACCAGGTGAGCCACGAAAAACATCAGGGCGGGGCGCCGGTAGCGGCGGCACTCGCTCAAAAACAGGTCGCGCATGGGAAGTCCTCAGGCTGCTTGGATAATAGGGGTAGAAGAAGTACTGCCGATATGACCGCGCGCCAGCATGCCGTTCACTGCACGATCGAGGCCGATCGGCATGTGGTGCACGCTGCGTGCGCCCAGCAGCCGCAATTGCGCTTCGAACTGGTCGCCCTGGTCGAAGACGATCAGGTGCGTGAGTCCGTCGATATGCTCGGTTTGCAGCACGCCGGCAAGGGCGCCCAGTTCGGGCGCGCGGAACGGAAACTCGGCCACCCACAACCGCATGCGCTCGCAAAACTCGTCGGGCGCCGACGCGTGCAGCAAGCGGCCGCGTTCGAGGATGATCAACTGGTCGGCCACGCGCTCGATCTCGTCCATCTGGTGCGAGCAATAGACCACGGTGGTGCCGCCCGTGTAGCTGCTGTCCATCAGCGCGGTCAGGAACACCCGCCGCGCTACCACGTCCAGTCCCAGCGTGGGTTCGTCGAGGATCAGCAGTTCGGGCGCCTGACCCAGCGCCAGCGCCAGGTTGACGCCGGCGCGTTCGCCACGCGAGAGTTCGGCGATGCGCTGGCCGGGCAGCACGTTGAAGTTGCGCAGCACCGCGTGGTAGCGCTGCTCGTCCCACGCGCGGTACTGGCGGCGCTGCATGGCGGTCACCTCGTCCACCCGCATCCACGGCGGCAGGGTGTGCTCTTCGTTGACAAAACCGATGCGCGCGCGCAGGTCGGGCGTCAGCTGTTCGCTGTCGCAGCCGAGTATGCGGGCGCTGCCGCCGGTGGCTGCTTCAAAGCCGAGCAGCACGCGAAACAGCGACGATTTGCCGGCCCCGTTGGCGCCCACCACCGCGTGAATGCCGCCGCGCGCCACTTTCAGAGTTAAACCGTTGAGTGCCAGCTTGCCCTTGAATTGCAGGGTCAAAGCTTCGGTCTCGATCAAATAGTCGCCGCTGGCGACGGAAGGGGGCGTATTCATCCAGGTTCCTGGTTGGTGATGGTGTGGTTCAGGCGGCTTTTTTTGGCGCGACCAGGGCCAGTTCGGCGGCCACGCGGTCGAGCAGCGCGTCGGCCGGATAGTCGAGCGCGATCACGTCGCCCACAAAACGGACCACGGCGTCGTTCAGGCGGCGCTCGCGTTCCGGATCGGACAGGCGCTGGCGCGGCGTGGCCACGAACAGGCCCAGCCCGGCGCGGGCGTCGAGCCAGCCTTCAGTGGTCAGTTCGGTGTAGGCCTTGGCGACCGTGTTGGGGTTGATCGCCAACTGGGTAGCCAGGCCGCGCACGCTGGGCAGGGCGGCGCCCACGGCCAGCTCGCCGCTGGCGACCAGGCGTTTGACGCCATCGACAATCTGGCGGTTGATCGGACGCGGATCGCCGGTGGCGATTTGTAACATCAGGGGACTGCGGCGCGGCTGGTTCATTGTGTATTTCCACTGTACTAGTACAAATAGTACAGTAACACCGCGTAAGTGCCGGCGTCAACCACCAATGACGTCAGCGAACCGGCGCCACCGCGTTTTGAATATGCGCCCGCAGCCACTGGTGCGCAGGATCGCGGTGCGCGCGTTCGTGCCACAGCATCGCCATCTCGTAGCCTGGTACCTCGATCGGCGGGGCGACGGTTTTCAAGGCACCGTTGCCGCGTACCAGCCGCTCCGGCACCATCGCCACCAGGTCGGTGGCAGCCAGCGCCGCGATCATGAACAGGAAGTGCGGTACCGACAGCGCCACCCGGCGGGTCAGGCCCGCTTGCGTCAGCGCCTCGTCGGTGACGCCGTAAAAGCCGCCGCCGTGGTTCGAGACCAGCACATGTTCGAGCGCGCAGAATTGCCTGAGCGTGGGTTTGCGCTGCAGGCGCGGGTGGTCTACCCGGCCCGCCAGTACATAGCGCTCGGCAAACAGCGTGCGGCGGCGCAGTCCCGGCGGCGCACCGGCGCTGGTGTGGAAGGCCAGGTCGATCTCACCCTGTTCGGCCTGGCGGGTAATGCGGTCGGGCGCCAGTTCCAGCACCGCCAGCCGGGTGCCGGGTGCCTGCTGGCGCAGGCTGGCCAGTGTGGGCAGCACGATGGTCGATTCGCCGTAGTCGGTGGCGGCCACGCGCCAGGTATTCGTGGCGCTGGCAGGATCGAAGGCGCTGGCCGGCGCCACCGCCTGTCCCAGCGCTTCGAGGGCCAGGCGCAGCGGTTCACGCAACTCCTCGCCGCGCGCGGTAGGCTTCATGCCGCGCGGTCCGGGCAGCAGCAGCGGGTCGCCGAAGATGTCGCGCAGCCTGGCCAGGTGCACGCTCACCGACGGCTGCGACAGATTCAGCCGCTGCGCCGCGCGCGTGACGTTGTGCTCGGCCAGCAGCACGTCCAGCGTGACCAGCAGGTTCAGGTCCAGTCGTAGAAGATTAAGCATTCTAATGCCTGCTATGTTGGGAATTCATTTCCAATATACCTGAGCAAACCTTACGCTGTGTGCTTCTTATTCAAAGGAGCACCAGCATGAACATTCTGATCGTCCACGCCCACCCCGAACCGCAGTCGCTCAATGGCGCCCTCAAGGATTTTGCCGTGCGCCACCTGGAGGCGGCGGGCCACGCGGTGCAGGTATCCGACCTGTACGCGATGCAGTGGAAGCCGTCGCTCGATGCGCACGACAGCCTCGATGGCGCAGCGGGCGAACGTTTTGACGCGTCTGCCGATTCGCGCCTGGCCTACGACAGCGGTCGCCAAAGCGCGGACATCGCGCTCGAGCAGGAAAAGCTGCGCTGGGCCGATACCGTGATCCTGCAATTTCCGCTGTGGTGGTTTTCGATGCCGGCCATTTTGAAAGGCTGGGTGGACCGCGTGTACGCCAACGGCTTTGCCTACGGCGTGGGCGAACACTCGGACCAGCGCTGGGGCAACCGTTACGGCGAGGGCAACCTGGCCGGCAAGCGCGCGATGCTGATGGTGACCACGGGCGGCTGGGAGTCGCACTACAGCGCGCGCGGCATCAACGGGCCCATCGACGACCTGCTGTTCCCGATCCAGCACGGCATCCTGTTCTATCCGGGCTTCGAGGTACTGCCGCCGTTCGTGGTGTACCGCACCGGCAAGGTCGATGAGGCCAAATTCGCGGAACTGTGCGCGCAACTGGCACAGCGCCTCGACACGCTGGCCGGCACTGCGCCGATTGCGTTCCGGGCGCAGAACGCGGGCGACTACGCGATTCCGGCGCTGACCTTGCGCGACGAGCTGGCGCCAGGAGAGACTGGCTTCGCGGCCCACCGCGCAGCGTGATCAGCCGCCCATCTTGCTAAGGCGCTAGCCGCCCATCTTGTTATACAACTTGCCGTCCCAGCGCATGGTGATGCGGCTGCAATGGAATTCGAAGTCGTCGCCGTCCTTGACCTTGAAGGTTTCGAAATGGTTGACGGCGATGCGCACGGCGTCTTGCAAGGCGCCGCCTTCGGGGATCTGCTTGGGCAGCGGCAGGTCCTTGATGTGCAGCAGGTATTCCACGCGCTGGGGATCGGTGTTCTGGTCCCACCAGATGTCGATGGCGATCTGTTCGCCGTGATGCTCGGCTTCCGCCATGCAGCGGCCGTGTCGTCTGGTCTCGAACTTGAAGCGCATTGATTACCCTCCCGATGGTGGCGATGGCCGGCGTAAGCGCATGCGCAAGCCGACTGGTGACATGGTAAATCCCGATAATTCTTGCGGCGCCTGGCCGTCGATGGTGTCCACCGCCGTGATATCGAAACTGCCCAGCAGCATGGCGGTGGCGATCTTGATTTCCAGCAGCGCCAGGTAGCGCCCGGGGCAGGTGCGCACGCCGGCGCCGAACGGCATCGACACCTGCTTGTTGATGGCGCCGCCCTCGAGCCAGCGCGAAGGGTCGAACTGCGCGGCGCGCGCCACGTGGTCGTCGCTCACGCTGTCGTGGCGCATCACCAGCCACACCAGGCTGCCGGCCGGCACCGCGACGTCGCCCACCACGCTGTCACGCAGCGCCTCAAGCGGAATGTACGGCGCCACGGGTTTGAGGCGCATGGCTTCCTGGGCGCAGGCGTCGATGTAGTCGAGCGCGTCCATCTGCTCGATGGTGAACGCTGCGGCATCGGGCGCCACGCGCTGCACTTCGGCGCGGGCGGCTTCCAGCGCTGCCGGATTTTGCTGCAGCAGGTACAACATCCAGGCCAGCGTATGGCTGGTGGTGTCTTCGCCAGCCAGCAGCATGGTCGTGACGTTGCCAGCCACGGCGTCTTCGGCCAGGCCGGTGCCATCGTCTTCGGCCGCGCAGATCATCGCTTCGAGCAGGTTGGCGGGACGTTCGCGCCGCGCCGGATCAGCAGCCAGGCGGGCGCGGGCTTCGGCCACCAGGGCGTCGATGGCGGTGTTCAGGGCGGCGATGCTGGTGTCGAGTTCGCGGTCGGCCGCCAGCTTGACGTAGCGCCAGTAGGGAAACAGCGATAGCGACCGTTTCGACACGGCCGGCAGGATGCGGTCCATGTGGCGCTGTAACACATCTTCGCCGCCGTCGATGGTGTTGACCTCGGTGCCGAACGCCAGGCCGGCCACGATATCGACACTGTAGCGCTTGAGGTCGTCCGCCAGGTCGATGGTCGCTCCGCTGTCGGCTGCGCTGGCCCAGCGCCGTTGCAGGCGCAGCGCCACGGCCACCAGCGATGGGAAATAGGCCTTGACCGCGTGCGGCGCCAGCGCCGCCATCACCATGCGCCGCTGCTCGCGCCACGCTGCGCCTTCTTCGAGAAACACGCCGGGGCGGCCCTTCATTTCCTTGGCGATGTGCTCGGTGACAGCGGGGCGGCGGTAGCCGTCGGGGCGGTCGCGCAGCGCGGCCGACACCAGTTTATGATCGGACACCACCAGCGCCTGGGTGGGCCCGAGCGACATGCGAAACAGCGGCCCGAATTCGCGGCACCAGGCCTCGACATCCTGGTGGAACCGCAGCGGCCGCATTTGCAGCAGGTTGCCCACCAGCGGCCAGGGACGCGGACCGGGCAGGTCGGCGATGCGCCGTAATGGCGTAGCAAGCGTGGCGGTGTCGGGCACGTGATGTCTCCTGGTTGTGAGGGGCTAGCCGGGCGTTTGCGCTTCCACCCGGTTGCGGCCGTTCTTCTTGGCGCGGTACAGCGCGCGGTCGGCGGCGCCGATCAGGGTGTCGATGCTGACCGCCGATGCCACGCTGCGGGTGGCCACGCCGATGCTGATCGTTACCACGCCACTGTCGCCGCCGTGCGCATGGGCGATCGCCAGCGCTTCGGCGCGGGCGCGGATCGTTTCGGCCATCTGCGTGGCCTGGGCGGTGTCTGTGTCGGGCAGGATCATGGCGAATTCCTCGCCGCCGTAGCGCGCCATCAGGTCGGCCGAGCGCTTGAGCATGCCGGACAGCGCGGCCGCCACCTGGATCAGGCACTGGTCGCCTTTCTGGTGGCCGTAGTGGTCGTTATAGGCCTTGAAGTGGTCGATGTCGATCATTAGTAGCGACAGTGGCGTGCCATGGCGGCGGGCGCGCCGGTGTTCGCGTTCGATCGCCACGTCGAAGTGGCGGCGGTTGGCGATGCCGGTCAGGCCGTCGGCAAAGGTTTGCGAGCGCAGCACCAGGGTTTGTTCGCGCAGCAGCTTTTCACGGCCCACGGCGATGCTGACATCGGTGATCTGGATCAGGCAGTGGCGTCCGCCATCGGCCACATCGACCGGCGTCACCGCCACCGCCTGTTGCAGGCGTTCGTCCAGGCGCGCCGCTGCGGCATTGGCGTACAACGGGAATGGCGCCTTGTTGAGCGACTGCGACAGCAGCGACGGAAAATGGTGGCGCAGCGCCTGGTCGATGGCGGCGTCCACCCGGCCGCCGCGCAGGGCCGGGAACAGCGCCAGCAAGTCGGCGCCCAGCGCCTGCTGTTGCGGAATCTGCGCGTGTTCGCTCATCCAGTCGTTCCACAGCACCACGCGGCGGTCGTGGTCGAGGACCACCGCGCCCAGGGTCACCGCGTTGAGCACGCTGTGCAGCAAATCGAGCGAGGGTTCCCGTACCGTCGTCAAGCCAGCCACCTCAGGCTTGCCCCATCGCGCGGACGATGTAGCGGTTGATCTGTTCTTTCAGGTCGTGCAGCGCCGAGATGTCGAGCACGAAGGCGACATAGCCGAGGATCTGGTGCTTGTCGAGCGCGAAGTCGATGTGCAGCATCAGCACCACGCTGTCGGGTTCGCTGCCGGACACGCCGAGAATCTCGTCGCTGGTGCCAACGTGGTATTCCGGCAACGATCCGCGCAGTTCCTGTTCGAAGACATTGGCCAGGGTGCCGATGCAGGCGTTGAGAATGATGTTGCCGATTTCGCACATGGCTTCCTGCTCCATGTCGGTCAGCTCCTGCAGGGGCACGGTTTCGCCGACCATCAGGCGCACCAGTTCCAGGCTTTTGTCTTCGGGGAACATGAGGATGGCGTCGGTATCGAACGCGCCCTCGTAGTGCTGGCTGACGCCGCAAATGCGGTCCGGCGCCTCGGCCTCGGCCGCCAGCCGGCTGCCCAGCAGCCGCGCCGCGTCGGCACGGCTGATGAAGCTGATCGACGGCACCGACATGCGCACTTCTTCGCTGACCAGCGCGCTCATCGACGCGGCAGCCTGGCCCACGCCGATATTGAAAATCTCGATCAGGGCGTCGTTTTCCAGCTCGGACAATTCCACCATGTCAGCCTCCCGCCAGCGCCAGCAACTGGGCGATGCGCGCCTCGGTGATCGGCTTTTCCATGAACCCCAGCCCCAGCGCCTCGGCCCGCTCGCGCGTGGCGGACTGCACGTTGGCGGTCAGCAGGGAGATCGGCAGGGCAGGCGCCAGCCGCCGCAATTGCTCGGCGGCGGCGATGCCGCCCATGCCGGGCATATTGACATCCATCAGCACCAGGTCGGGCAGGGCTGCGCGCGCCTTGTCCAGCGACTCTTCGCCGGTGCCGGCTTCCACCACGTTCCAGCCGGGTTGCAGATGCAAAATATATTGGCGCGCCATCATCCGTGAGACGCGGCTGTCATCGACAATCAACACGGTTTTTGTTCGCTCGGGTGTAACGTCAGTCATGTCACCTCCTGGCTTGTATGTATGGGGCATTCTCGCATAATAGGGTTTTGCTTGGCAGCTATCCGTTAAAATAGCGCCACTGATTCCTCCCGCTTTCCTTTAATTGTTAAAAATCATGACCCAAGACGAACTGAAACAAGCCGTAGCGCGCGCCGCCATCGAATACGTGGTGGACAACGAAATCATCGGCGTCGGCACCGGTTCCACCGCCAATTTCTTCATCGACGAACTGGCCAAGATCAAGGACCGCATCAAGGGCACCGTGGCGTCGTCGGAAGCGACCGCCGCCCGCCTGCGCGGCCACGGCATCGAGGTCTTCGACCTTAACGACGTGCCGGCGATTGCCGTGTACATCGACGGCGCCGACGAGATCGACGCTTCGGGCGCCATGATCAAGGGCGGCGGCGCGGCGTTGACGCGTGAAAAAATTGTCGCATCGGTATCGAAGCAGTTCGTCTGCATCGCCGACGGCTCCAAGCTGGTGGACGTGATGGGCAAGTTCCCGCTGCCGGTGGAAGTGGTGCCGATGGCGCGCGAAGCGGTGGCCCGCGCCTTGAGCGCGCTGGGCGGCGTGCCGAAGCTGCGGTTGCAGCCGGGTAGCCAGGAAGCGTTCGTGACCGACAATGGCGGCCAGTTGCTCGATGTATCGGGATTGTCGATTACGGATCCGGTGGCGCTGGAAGCGCAGATCAACCAGATCGTGGGCGTGATCGCGGTGGGGCTGTTTGCCGCACGCGGCGCCAATGTGTGCCTGCTGGGGATGGCCGAGGGCGTGAAGACCCTGAAGTTCTAAGGATTTGCTGGCCGCCGCGGCGGCCAGCATCCGGACTTACTCGGTCGGTGGCACGTAGCCCATCGCCGCATCGGCGCCGTCGCCGAAGAAATGTTTTTCCATCTGCTGCGCCAGGTATTTACGGGCGCGCAGGTCGGCCAGGTTCAGGCGGTTTTCGTTGACCAGCATGGTCTGGTGCTTCATCCACGCGGCCCACGCTTCTTTCGAAACCGACTCGTAGATCTTCTTGCCCATTTCGCCAGGAACTGGTGGGAAATCCATGCCCTCGGCTTCTTTGTTGAGTTTAATGCAATGTACGGTGCGGGCCATCTGTCTTGCTCCTAAAGCTGTAACGTAAAGACGTCATTATAAAGATTTAATTAATACCTGGGATTTGCGCTGCCAGTTATACATATGCTGGCGATCCTTCGGTAGCGCATCGACCGTGGCCGGCACGAAGCCGCGCTTCTGGAACCAGTGCGACGTGCGCGTGGTGAGCACGAACAACTTGGTCACGCCCAGCGCCCGCGCACGGTTTTCCATGTGTTTCAAAATGCGTTCGCCGTCGCCCTGGGCCTGCACTTCCGGGTTCACCGTCAAACATGCCATTTCGGCCATCTTGTGTTCCGGGAACGGGTACAGCGCCGCGCAGCCGAAGATCACGCCATCGTGCTCGATCACCGAGAAATAATCGATTTCGCGCTCGATCAGCTCGCGGCCGCGCTTGACCAGGGTGCCGTCCGCTTCCAGCGGTTCGATCAGCTTGATGATGCCGCCCACGTCCTCGATCGTCGCCTTGCGCAACGATTCGAGGTTTTCGTGCGAGATCATGGTGCCCACGCCATCGTGGGTGAACAGTTCGAGCAGGGCCGAGCCGTCCATGGCAAACGGCACGATGTGCGAGCGTTCCACGCCGTTGTCGCACGCCTTGATGCAGTGGCGCAGGTAAAACGCGGTGGCGTCGTCGAGGAAGCCGGCGTCGAGCACGGCTTCGGCCATGTGCGACGACAGTTCGCGGATTTCGGTGCCGCCGGCGTCGGTCATCATCGGCGTTTCGGTGATGAACACCAGCTTGTCGGCATGCAGGGCAATCGCCGCGCTGCACGCCACGTCTTCCATGGTCAGGTTGAACGCCTCGCCGGTGGGCGAGAAGCCCAGTGGCGACAGCAGCACCAGGCCGTCGGAGCCGAGGATCGAGTGGATGGTTTCGGCATCGACCTTGCGTGTGACGCCCGTCAGTTCCAGGTCCACGCCGTCAATCACGCCCAACGGACGGGCGGTGATGAAGTTGCCGGAAATGATACGGATGGCCGCATTCGACATCGGCGTATTGGGCAAACCCTGGCTGAATGCGGCCTCGATATCGAGTCGCAGCTCGCCGGCGGCTTCCTTGGCGCACTCCATGGCAGCCGTATCGGTGATGCGCACGCCATTGTGGAAGCGCCCCTCGACGTTGCGCAGCGCCAACTGCTCGGCCACCTGCGGGCGCGAGCCATAGACCACGGTCACATTGATGTCGAGCGCGTGCAGCAGCGACAGATCGTGGGCCAGCACCTGCAAGGCGCCGGCGGAAACGAGCTCACCGGGAAAGGCCACCACGAAGGTCTTGCCGCGGAAGGCGTGGATGTATGGCGCGACTGAACGCAGCCATTGGACGAATTGGGTAGGGTTTTCCATTACCGGCATTATAATTCGGTGCGCGAATTCCGCACCCTATACTTGTAAAAAACAATGTCAGAAGCCAGCAACAAGCCTAAAAGCCCCCCCAACACACTCCGTGGCCCGCAAGACCGCCGCCCGCAAGCCCCCGCCAGCCCGTTTGCCGAGGCGTTAAAAGGCGTAGTCGCTGTCAGGACGGAGCCGGTGCCGGGCAAGGTCCCGAACCCGGGCGGGGCGCCGCGCGGCAAGGGCGCGCCGCAACAGCGCCCGGCTGCTGGCATCGAAGGTCCGGGTGCCCGCACGTCCCAACGGCGTCCCGCTGCTGGCAACGACGGTCGTGGCCGCGGTGCGCCTGGTGGGACTCCGTCCGCCAGGGCGGAGGGCGACGGCAAGAATGCGTCGCGCGCGCGCCTGACACCGGAAGAGCAGGCCGCCCGCGAAGCCGCGCGCGAGGCGCGCGAGGCCGAGCGCAATTTCCGTACGCCGCTGCCACCGATCACCTTCCCTGAAGATTTGCCCGTCTCGGGCCGCCGCCACGAGATCGCCGCCGCCTTGCAGGCGAACCAGGTGATCATCGTTTCCGGCGAGACCGGGTCCGGCAAAACCACCCAGCTGCCCAAAATCTGCCTGGAACTGGGCCGAGGCCAAAAGGGGCTGATCGGCCACACCCAGCCGCGCCGGATCGCCGCGTCGTCCACCGCCAAGCGGATTGCTGCCGAACTCAATTCGCCGCTGGGCCAGCACGTGGGTTTCAAGGTGCGTTTTGCCGACACCCTGCAAAAGGGCGCGTCGGTCAAGCTGATGACCGACGGTATCCTGCTGGCCGAAACCCAGACCGATCCGTTATTAAAAGCCTACGACACCATCATCATCGACGAGGCGCACGAACGCAGCCTGAACATCGACTTCCTGCTCGGTTACCTCAAGCAGTTGCTGCCGCGCCGTCCCGATTTAAAGATCATCATCACGTCGGCCACCATCGATGCCGACCGCTTCTCGCGCCACTTCGGCACGCCAGAGAAGCCGGCGCCGGTGATCGAGGTATCGGGCCGCCTGTACGCGGTGGAAGTGCGGTACCGGCCGATCGACAGCGATGTGCCCGATGTTGCCAATAAGAAGGCCAACCCGGGCGGCAACGCCACGGCGATTGCCAATGCAGAAGGCCGTGGCCAGCGCACCGCCGCCGCACGCGAAAAGCGCGACCTGATGGATGCGGTGGTCGATGCGGTCGATGAACTGGCGCGCCTCGGTTCCGGCGACGTGCTGGTATTTTTGCCCGGCGAGCGCGAAATCCGCGACACTGCCGAAGCGCTGCGCAAGCACCATCCGCCGCACGTGGAAATCCTGCCGCTGTTCGCGCGGTTGTCGGCGGAAGAACAGGAGCGCGTGTTCAAGGTGAGCAATGCGCGCCGTATCGTGCTGGCCACCAACGTGGCCGAGACGTCGCTGACCGTGCCCGGCATCCGCTACGTGGTCGATGCCGGTTTGGCCCGCGTTAAACGCTATAGCTACCGCAACAAGGTCGAGCAGTTGCAGATCGAGCCGATCGCGCAGTCGGCCGCCAACCAGCGGGCAGGCCGTTGCGGCCGCGTGGCCGATGGCGTGTGTATCCGCCTGTACGACGAGCAGGACTTCCTGCTGCGGCCCAAGTTCACCGAGCCGGAAATCCTGCGCTCGTCGCTGGCGTCCGTCATCCTGCGCATGAAGTCGCTGCATTTGACCGACGTGGAAAGCTTCCCGTTCATCGAGCCGCCGCTGGCGCGCGCGATTGCCGACGGCTACCAGCTGCTGCAGGAACTCGGTGCCGTCGATGAATACAACCAGTTGACGCCACTGGGTCAGAAGCTGGCCAAGCTGCCGCTCGACCCGCGCGTGGGCCGCATGATCCTCGCCGCGCTCGATAACGTGTGCCTGAGCGAAGTGCTGATCATCGCGTCCGCGCTGTCGGTGCAAGATCCGCGCGACCGTCCGATGGAACACCAGCAGGCGGCGGACGAAGCCCATAAAAAATTCGCCGATGAAAAATCCGAATTCCTCAGCTACCTGAAAATCTGGCGCTGGTTCGAAAACGCCATCGAGCACAAGAAAACCAACCGGCAGTTGATGGACAACTGCCGCACCAACTTCCTGTCGCAGCTGCGCCTGCGCGAGTGGCGCGACGTCCATTCGCAGTTGGTCACGCTGGTCAAGGAGCAGGGCTGGCGCGTCAACGAATTGCCGGCCACGTACGAGAACCTGCACCTGGCGCTGCTGACCGGTTTGCTTGGCAATATCGGCTTCAAGAGCGAGGACGAGCCGGGCGCCGGGTATCTCGGTGCACGCGGCATCAAGTTCCATATCTGGCCGGGATCGTCGCTGCTGAAAAAGCCGGGCAAGTGGATCATGGCGGCCGAACTGGTCGATACCACGCGCCTGTACGCGCGCTGCGTGGCCCGCATCGAGCCGGAATGGCTGGAAAAAGTGGGTGGCCACCTGCTGAAGAAATCATGGGGCGAGCCGCGTTGGGAAAAGCGCTCGGCCCAGGTCACCGCGTCCGAACGCGCCACGCTGTATGGGCTGGTCGTGTACAGCCAGCGCCGCATCAACTACGGCGCGTTCAACCCGACCGAGGCCCGCGAAATCTTCATCCGCGACGCGCTCGTTGGTGGCGATTACGACACGCGCGCGCCGTTCTTCGCCCACAACCACAAGCTGATCAAGGACATTGAAAACCTCGAACACAAGTCGCGCCGCCTGGACGTGCTGGTCGATGATGAACTGATCGCAGCGTTTTACGACAAGCTGATTCCCGCCGACGTGGTCAACGGCGCCGGTTTCGAAAAATGGCACAAGGACGCCACCGCCGCCGAACCACGGCTGCTGTACCTCAATCGCGACGAACTGATGCGCCACGAAGCGGCCGGCGTTACCACCGAGCTGTTCCCGAAGATCATGTCGGTCACCGGCCTCGAACTGGGCCTGACGTACCACTTCGAGCCGGGCAGCGTGCGCGACGGCGTGACCCTGGCCGTGCCGCTGTACGCGCTGAACCAGTTGCCGCGCGAGCGCTGCGAATGGCTGGTGCCGGGCATGCTCAAGGAAAAAGTGCACCTGCTGCTCAAGTCCCTGCCGCAAAAGCTGCGCCGCCACTGCGTGCCGCTGCCCGACTACGCCGCCAAATTCTGCGAGCGCGTGAACGAAGCGGGCGTGTTCGGCCGGGGCGACCTGGTGGACGCCATCATTGCCGACATCCGCAAGCAACTGACGATTGCCGTGCTGACCACCGACTTCAAGCCGGAAACCTTGCCCGCCCACCACTTCATGAATTTCAAGGTGATCGACGAGCACGGCCGCCAACTGGACATGGGCCGCAACCTGGCCACGCTGCAAGCCGAGTTCGGCATGCAGGCGCGCGAGAGTTTCCAGAAGATGGCGGAAACGTCGGGCACCACGGTAACATCCGCCGGGCTGTCGGCTGCCCAGCCGGCCAGCGGCGCCAAGCCAGCCGCCGGCGGCAAGGCAGGTACTGCGGCGCCCGTCACTGCGACGGGCGGCAAGGGGGGCAGCGGTGCGGCGCCACACGGTGGCGTGGACGCTGCCGAGCCATCCAACCTGACCAACCTCAGCAACTGGACCTTTGGCGAACTGCCCGAGCTGCTCGAAATCCCGCAAGGCAAGCTGACGCTGATCGGCTTCCCCGCGCTGGTGGACAAGCGCACCCACTGCGACCTCGAAGTCTTCGACGATCCGACCGTGGCAGCACGCACCCACCGCCAGGGCCTGCGCCGCCTGTTCGCGCTGCAAATGAAAGATCAAATCAAGTTCATCGAGAAAAGCATCCCGAACCTGCAGCAAATGGGCATGCAATACATGGCGATGGGCACGCAGGAAGAACTGCGCGACGAGATCATCAACAAGGCGCTCGACATCGCCTGCCTGCAAGATCCGTTGCCGACCGATGCAGCCAGTTTCACCAAACGCAAGGACGAGGGCAAGTCGCGCCTGGTGCTGCTGGTCAACGAAGTGGCGCGCCTGCTGTCGCAAGTGCTGACCGAGTTCCACGGCTTGCCCAAGCGCCTGCAAGGCTTGCCGCAGGCAGCGGCCACCGATATGCAGGGCCAGTTGCAGGGCCTGGTGCACAAGCGCTTCCTGTCCGACAACGACTACAGCCAGCTGGCACACTTCCCGCGCTACCTGAAGGCAATGAACGTACGTATCGAAAAGCTGCGCGCCGACCCCGCCCGCGACGCCAAGCTCATGGCCGACTGGCAACTGGCCGCCACGCCATACCAGCGCCTGCACCGCGACAAGAGCGCCGGCAAGAACACTGACCCGAAACTGGTCGAGTTCCGCTGGATGCTGGAAGAGTTGCGGGTGTCGCTCTTTGCCCAGGAACTGCGCACGCCGATGCCGGTGTCGGTCAAGCGGCTGCAAAAAGTGTGGGAATCGATGCAACGGTAATGATCGTGCGCAGGTAGTTTCCGCTTAGACTGGGAGACTACAGGAGGTTCGATGAAGAAAGCCGCTGGTTTATTTCGCAGCCTGATGCGCACGTCGATCAAGACTGCGCGCCAGGGCGTAGCCGTCAACAAGCTGATGACGGCGATGCTGACGCCGGCGCCGCCCAGGCGCAAGGCCCGCGCCAAGCCGGCCGCTTCATCGTCCAAGTCGGCGCCTTCGTCCGCGAAGCCGGCAGCATCGACTTCAAAGCCAGCAGCATCGACCTCCCATTCCTCGCCCGGCAGAGTCACGCCATCACCAGCCAGCATCAGCACCGCGCCCGGCAAATGGCTCACGTCCCACGTCGAAAGCGCCAACGCGCGCCGCATGAGCTTTTGGCTGTACCTGCCGCAGAACGTCCCGGCAGAAGCCGTTGCGCAAGGCCTGCCGCTGATCGTCATGCTGCATGGCTGTCACCAGACCGCCACCCAGTTCGCCCAGGGCACGCGCATGAACCAGTGGGCCGAGCGCAAGGGGTACGCCGTGCTGTACCCGCAACAACTGGTCAGCAACCAGTCCCAGCGCTGCTGGAAATGGTACGACCGTGCCACGCAGGAGGGCGGCGGCGACGTTCCCACCATCGTCGCCATGATCGATAAGGTGGCGGGCGCGTATGCGATCGACCGCTCGCGCGTGTATGTCGCCGGGATTTCGGCTGGCGCCGGCATGGCCAATATCCTTGCACTGAACCACCCGCAATTGTTTGCTGCCGTGGGCTTGCACTCCGGCCCCGTGTTCGGCGCCGGCCACAGCACGATGGGCGCGCTGAGCGTGATGCAACATGGCGCCGCCCTGCGCGCCGACCTTGCCTTGCGCGAAGTGCTGGCCCGCCACGCGCGTTTTCCCGGCATGCCCACGATCTTGATTGCGGGCGAGGGCGACAGCGTGGTGCGTCCGATCAACCAGGTTCAACTGGCGCGCCAGGGGTTGGCCATCAATGGCCTGGCGCCTGACGCAACGGCGAAAATCACGCACAAGGCGCAGGGGGCCAGCGCGCGCCACAACGCCCATCGCATCGACGATTTTTACGACGGCCGCAAACTGCTGCTGCGGGTGGCCCGCATCGACGTCCTCGACCACGCCTGGAGCGGCGGCGACCCGGCCCTGAAATTCAACGCCAAGGCTGGTCCGGACGCCACCCGCATGATGCTGGAGTTTTTCGCGCGGCACCGGCGCGTTTGAAATTTACTGTCCGGCTGGCGGCTGCCACAGCTCGACCTTGTTGCCCTCGGGGTCGATCACCCAGCCGAATTTTCCGTAGTCGGAGTCGTCGGCCTTGTCGAGCACCTGGCAGCCTTCGTCGCGCAGCACGGCAAGCAGCGCATTGAGATCGTCCACCCGGTAGTTGACCATGAACGACGCCTTGCCCGGCGCAAACGGCGCGCCGTCCGCCGCATTGATCGACCAGATGGTGCTGCCGCCGGTGGGTTGTCCCGCGTCATCGGTCCAGGTGAAGGCGGCGCCGCCCCAGGTCTGGACGTCGATGCCGAGGTGGCGCTGGTACCAGGCGCGCAAGGCGACCGGGTCTTTTGCGTGGAAGAAGATACCGCCGATGCCGGTGACGCGTTTCATGCCATCCTCCTGTATTGTGATTACCTGGTCCAGCCGCTGTTGGCGGGCGGGCATTTGGTCGGCGTCCATGTTTTGCTGGTGCCGAATACCGCGTTGAAGTCGGCGGTGCGGCTCCGGTAGCACGTTGTATGCGGACCTTTGGTGATTCTAGTGTAGCCCACGCCATCGGGCGCAGTGTAGCGGTGAACGGTTTCCGCCGTGTCCTTGCCCACGTACGCGCTGGCAATGCCGCGCGCCAGGCGCTCTTCCAGTGTCTCGGGCCGGTCGTCCGGTACACCCTTGGCCTTGCCGAGGATTTCCTTGTCGATGTGGGGCAAGTCGCGCCTGGCCTGGGTGATGATGGTGTGCGCGTTGCGCTCGGTAGGCGCCTGGCTGATGGCAAACGGGTCCGGTGGGCTGGTGTCTGGCAGCGCCGAGGTTGTCGCGTTGGTGGGCACTGCTGGCGCCGGCGCCGGTGCGCGGTCGGCTGGCGCTGGTGTGATGCTGGCAGGTGGGACCGTGGGGCGCCGCTGCGGTGCGGCGGCGACTGGCGGGTTGCGCAGTGGCGCTGCGGCCACCGTCGGAGCGGGACGCAGCGCGGCTTTTGGCGGCGCCGCATTGGGCAGCGTCAGCAGCATCAGGATCGAGGAGCGCGCGCCTTGCGCCGCAGGTTGCACCTTGCGCCCCGGCGCCAGGAACAGCCACAGCGTCAGGCACTGGATCAGGATCGCGGCGCTGGCGCCCCAGGCCCGGCTGGACATTGCCTAGAGCAGCAGGAACGCGGCAGCAGCCACTGCGGTAGGCGCCAGCGCGCCCAGCAGCAGCCCCGCCATGCCGATCGACTCGTCGTTGAAGCCGCGCCGCAGCAGCGCCACACCGGCCGGGTTGGGCGCGTTGGCGATCACGGTCAGGCCGCCGCCGGTCACCGCCCCGGCCATCAACATGTATTGCGCCTGCGGCGAGATGCCGTCGATCAGCGAGCCGAGGTAGGTGAGGGCGGCGTTGTCGGTAATTGCCGTCAAGGCCGTGGCGCCAAAGTACAGGGCCAGTGGCGACAGGCTCTCGACGATCGGTTGCAACCACCATTGCTGCATGCCGCCGAGTACCACCAGCCCGGCCAGGAAGAAGCCGACCAGCAGCGCCTCCTTGATGATCAGCGGCGACTGGTAGCGCTGGTACGCGGACGTAAAACCGAGGAACAGCATGAACAGGCCCAGGAACAGCACCGGGTGGTGGCCGAACACGACCACGCCGGCCAGGAAAGCCAGGTGGATCAGCGTGACCGCCAGCGGCACCGGCGGCGCTTTTTCGATAGTGGCGGTGGCCGTGATGCTGTCGTCATTGGCCGCCTTGCCGCGCAGGTGCGGGCGCAGCAGCATGCTTACCACGGTGGCGTTGATCACTACCGCAATCACCGCCTTCCAGCCGAAGGTGCTGGCCATGAAGGCGCTGTCCCACTGCCAGGTGGCAGCCACCATCAGCACCGGCGGCGCCGCGTACGACGTCAGGGTGCCGCCGATGGAGACGTTGACGAACAGCACGCCCAGCGCGGCGTACTTGAGCGGTTCGGGCATGCCGCGGCGGAACACCAGCGGTGCGAGCATCAGTGCCGCCAGCGTCATCGCAGCCGGCTCCGTGATCAGTGAGCCGGCCAGCGGCACCAGCGCCAGGCCCAACCAGGCCAGCGCCAGTTCGGTGCGCACCGGCAGCTTGTGCGAGAACGCCAGCAATAGCTGCTGAACGGCCTCGAGCACCGGGCGCGAGGCCGCCACCACCATCACCGTGAACACGAACAGCGGCTCGGTGTAGTGGCGCGATTCGGCATACGCGATGGCGGCCTGGCCGCCGTTGGTCAGCGCCATGAACACGATCAGCACAAAGGCCCAGAAGCCGAACACCACCTCCACTTCGCCCAGCAGGTGGAACAGGCCGGCGTGGCGCGGATGGCGGTGCGCCAGCACCTCGAACGATTTCGCGGCAAACGTGTGGAGCAGGGCCAGCGCGAACAGGATTGCGCCGATGAGTTCGATATTTTGCAAAAGAGAACCTTAGTTGTTGATGATTAGTGGCGCCAGCGCTTGCCGTGCGGCGGCGGGACTCATTGCGGTGGCGTCGAGCGTGCGCAGCGCTTGCGCGACCTGGTTGCGGCGCGTGGCGTCTGCAAGAATGGCCTGGTTGGCAGCCAGCCCCGCCAGCAGTTGGGTAGTGATCAGGTCGAGTTTGGGACGGATCTCGGCGGCCAGGTCGGGGGCGTCGGCGAAGCGGCCGGCGTGCTGGGCGCTCCAGCGTGCATACAGCTTGCGCTGCACGGTTTTCGACGCCTCGATCTGGGCGCGGAATACCGCTTCCACCCGGTCCGCCGGCAGACCGAGCGCGCGGCCTTGTTCGACGGCGGCAGCAATCACCATTGCCTCGCGCGGCAGGTCTTCGATCGGCGCCTGCTTGTTCCACTTGGCGCGCGCGACCGGTTCGGCCAGCAGCAGGCGCTGGTCGATGGCCTGGCGTAACGGTTCCAGCGTCCACGGGAACGCCAGCCAGTGTTCGACATCCTGTTGCAGCGCACCGCTGGCGAGACGTTCCTGCAACCACTGGTCCACCAGCGTTTTGAAAGCCGGGTCGCGCGGCAGCAGCATGGCCTTGTCGGCGCTGTCGAACGGCGCCTCCGGGTGCACTGCACACAGTTCCGGATGCAGGCGTTGTTGCAGCCGGGTTTCCATGGCGTCGGTCATCATCAGGTCGGCGTTGCCGGCGGCGATCTGGCCGAAGATGGTCACATTGTCCGGGTAGACGGTCAGATGTGCACGCGGGGCGTGGCTGCGGGCAAAGCGTTCGTTGGTGCCGCCCGGGTTGACGATCAGGCGCACGTCCGGCTGGTTGATCTGCGCCAGCGTCTGGAAGCGTTGCTGATTTTCGCAGCGCGTGATCGGAGTCTTGCCGTCGCGCTGGTACGGGATCGAAAACAGGCCATGCTGCTGGCGCTCCGGCGTGATGGAAATGCCGCCCACGGCGATGTCGAACTTGTCGGCATTCCAGTCGGCCAGCAAAGCAGGCCAGCTGGTAGGGACGATGGTGAGCTTGACACCGAGGCGCCTGGCCAGGCCGGCCGCCAGGTCGATATCGAGCCCGAGGTATGCACTGCTCTGGCCCAGTCGATACGTGTAGGGCTTGTAATCGGCAGGCGTACCCACGCGCAGTTCGCCGCTGGCGGTAATGCCGGCCAGCTGCTGCGCAGGTCCTGCCGATACAGCGCCGGTCGTGGCAGCCAGGAGCAGGCAGAGCAGGAATTTGGGGGCGTGCTTCAAGACGTGTCCGGAGGTTGGTATTTGGTCAAATTTCCAACCGGTATGGTACCGCACTCGGTGCGCTGCGGGTGTGTCGCCCTCAATGAAAATCGCGCGACCGTGTGTCGAGTGCGCCCAGCAGGTGGGACAGGTCTACCAGGCGCTTGGCGACCAGGTGTCGCACATTGTTTTCCGTTTGCCACACGCCGTACACGCCCAGCAGTTGCGCGCCCATCACTTCGCGGCGCTGCTGTTCCACCAGGCTTTTCCAGCAGATCACGTTGACGGTGCCGGCCTCGTCTTCCAGCGTGATGAACACCACGCCCTTGGCCGTGCCCGGCCGCTGGCGCACGGTGACAATGCCGCAGCCGCGCGCCAGTTGGCCGTTGCTAAAACCCATCAGCACATCCGATGGCGTGAAGCGCATCTTGTACAGGCGCTCACGCAGGAACGACACCGGGTGCCGGCCCAAGGTCAGGCCCAAATGGCGGTAGTCTGCCACCACGCTTTCGGCAGCCGATGGCGCTTCGAGTTCGATCGCTTCTTCCACCACGGTGGCCGGGCGCAGCAGGCCCTTGTCGGGCACGCTTGAGGCGGCTTGCCACATGGCCTGGCGGCGGTGGCCGGCCAGCGAGGCGAGGGCGTTGGCGCTGGCCAGGTGCGTCATCTGGCGCGCATCGAGGCCGGCGCGCGCAGCCAGGTCGGACGTGTCGGCAAACGGCGCCACCGCGCGCGCTTCCTCGATGCGCCAGGCGGCGTCCTTTTCCATGCCATCGACATTGTTGAGCCCCAGGCGCACGGCCGGCATCCCATTGGCAGCAGGTTCGAGCGCTGCTTCCCAGGTGCTCACGGCCACATCGACTGCATACACTTCGACGCCATGGCGGCGCGCATCCTGCACCAGCGCCGAACGCGAGTAAAAGCCCATCGGCTGCGAGTTGAGCAGGGCGGCCAGAAAGGCCGCCGGTTCGTGGCATTTGAGCCAGCTCGAGACGTAGGCTAGCAGCGCAAAGGACGATGCATGCGATTCGGGAAAACCATATTCGGCGAAGCCCTTGATCTGGTTGAAGATGGTTTCCGCAAACTCGGGCGGATAGCCGCGCGCGTCCATGCCGGCCTTGAGCTTGTCCTGGAACGGCCCCAGTCCGCCCTTGCGCTTCCAGGCCGCCATGGCCCGCCGCAACTGGTCGGCCTCGCCGGCTGTAAAGCCGCCGGCCACGATGGCGATCTGCATTACCTGCTCCTGGAAAATCGGAATGCCCAGGGTTCTCTCGAGTACGCCCTTGATCGCTTCACTGTGATACGACACCGGATCGATACCCTGGCGCCGCCGCAAATACGGGTGGATCATGTCGCCCTGGATCGGCCCCGGCCGCACGATTGCCACTTCGATCACCAGGTCGTAAAAAGTTTGCGGCCGCAGGCGCGGCAGCATCGACATCTGCGCGCGTGATTCGATCTGGAATACGCCGATGGTATCGGCCTGGCAGATCATCTCGTAGGTGGCCGGGTCTTCGGCCGGAATGTCGCCCATCTCGAAGCGCTGGCCGCGCCGCTCGGACACGAGATCGAGCGTGCGGCGGATGCAGCTGAGCATGCCCAGCGCCAGCAAGTCCACTTTCATCAGGCCGACCGCATCGAGATCGTCCTTGTCCCACTGCACGATGCTGCGGTCGGCCATGGCGGCGTTCTCGATTGGCACCAGGCGGCACAGCTTGGTGTGCGAGATAACGAAGCCGCCCGGGTGCTGGCTCAGGTGGCGCGGGAAGTGCATCAGCAGGTCGGCCAGGTAGTTCCATTTTTCCACCACCGGCGAGCTGGTGTCGAAGCCGCAGTCGAGCAGGCGCTGTTCGAGGTCGGCACGGCCGCCCCAGCTGTGCGAGGCCTTGGCCACCTTGTCCACCACCGTCAGATCGACGCCAAGCGCCTTGCCCACGTCGCGCAGCACGCTTTTGGGCCGGTACGAAATGACCACGGCGGTCAGCGCCGCGCGCATGCGGCCGTACTTGTTGTACACGTATTGCAGCACTTCTTCGCGGCGCTGGTGTTCGAAGTCGATGTCGATGTCAGGCGGCTCGTTGCGCTCTTTTGACAAAAATCGTTCGAACAGCAAGGTGCCGCGCGACGGATCGACCTCGGTCACACCGAGGCAATAACACACGGCCGAGTTGGCGGCCGAGCCGCGCCCCTGGCACAGTATCTGCTGCCCACGGGCAAAGCGCACGATGTCGTACACGGTCAAAAAATAGGCTTCGTATTGCAGGTCGGCGATGATGTCGAGCTCGCGTTCGAGCGACGCCTGCACATTGGCCGGGATGCCGTGCGGGTAGCGCCAGTGGGCGCCGACATACGCCTCCTTGCGCAGGTAGCTGGTGGGCGTTTCGCCGTCCGGCACCAGCTCGTGCGGGTATTCGTAGCGCAGCTCGTCGAGTGAAAATGTACATTGGCGCGCCAGCCGCACGGTCTCGTCCAGCGCCGCGCGCGGGTACAGGTTGCCAAGGCGCACGCGCGAACGCAAATGTTGCTCGGCATTGGGCGCCAGCTTGTAGCCGCACTGCGCCACCGGAATGCCGTGGCGGATCGCCGTCATGGTGTCCTGCAAGGGCTTGTACGAGCGCAGGTGCATGCAGACGTCGCCGGTGGCGACCACAGGGATGGCGAATTCTTCGGAAATGCCATCGATCATGCGCCGGTGCAGCGCGTCGCGCGTGCGGTGGTGCAGCGTGAGCGCGATGCGCACCCGGCCCGGGGCGTTGTGCAGCAGCCATTGCGCATGCCGCTCCACCTCTTCGTACGGCGCGCAGTAGCGCGGCGCCAGGATGAACTGGCAGTCGGGCAAGCCGCGCAAATGCACGAGGTCGCCAACGGGCTGGGCGATGTCGCGCGGGCGCACCAGGTACGTGCCCTTGTCGGCGCGCATGCGGCCCACGGTGATCAGTTCGCTCAAGTTGCCGTAGCCGTTCTTGTTGGTGGCGATGATGATCAGGTTGAACGGCGCGCTGCCGTCCTCGGGCGTAATCGCCATCTGGCTGCCGATTACCAGGTGCAGGCCGCATTCCTTGGCCGCCACGTGGGCGCGCACCACGCCTGCCAGGCTGCATTCGTCGGTGATGGCGATCGCGCTGTAGCCAAGCTGGTGCGCGCGCTGCACCAACTGCTCGGGCGGCGAGGCGCCGCGCAGGAAGCTGAAATTGCTGAACACTTGCAGTTCCGCGTAGTCGGGCAGGATCACAGGGGCGGGCGTGGTCTCCATGGTCAGGCATACAGCCCATGCAAAAACCAGCGCGCATCGGTGGTGCGTTCGAGGTAGATCCAGTAGCAGCTGGCGTCGCTGCCCTGGGCGACGAAATAGTCGCGGGCGGCGGTTTGATCGTTCCACCAGCCGGCTTCCAGCCGCTCGGGGCCGGAGAGGATTTTCAGTGCGCTACCGTAGAACGGCCGGTTGTCGCGCATGAGCAGCGCGATCGGTTTCGGCAGCAACCAGAACGGCCGGCCGTCAAACACTTCCTCCAGTTGCGGCTTGGGGCGCCTGGCCGTGGCCGGCAGCCAGGTGTTGCAGATTTCGGGGCGGTAGTCGTCCACGGTGGCGGGCGTGAGCACATTGTCGGCGCCGAGGCGCGCGGTGAGCAGTTCGAGCAGCCGGTGGTAGTCTTGCGGCGTGCCGCCCGGTTCGGGAAACAGCGACGCATTGGGAGGCAGCATGGCTTCGATCTTGACGGCTTCGAGCCGCAGCGCGATTACCGGCGCATGCAGTTCCACCTTGCCGAGGCGCTCCTTGAGCAGGCGCACCAGGTGCGACTCGTGCCATGCCGGTTCGGCCAGCATGATCTCGAGCGCCGTGGGCGCTACTGCTGCCCGGCCGCGCTCGTGTTCGAGGTATAGCGTGAACGCGCGCACCGCCTGCTGCATGGCGGTAAGCCAGCCCACCAGTTGCAGGATCAGGCTCGACGCCCCGTGCAGCAAGGCGTCGGCATGCTCGACGCGTTCGAAAGTTTCGATGCGTGCGGAAAATTGCAACGGTGGCTTGATCCACTCGAACATTTCCGGCGCCTCGCCATAGGCGCGGTCGAGCGCGGCCAATAAGTCTTTATCGGTGCGCCGCAGCAGCCCGGCGCGCGGCAGCCGGCGCAGGGCGCCCAGGTCGCGCGCACCGATGTCGGTAAGCCAGCCGTGGAACGGTACGGCGGCCGGGATCAGCTCGCACGGCAGCTGGTTGAGGCGCTGTTGCAGCCGTTCCATCGACGCCACCCGGCGACCCTTGGGCTGGTCCTTGCGCCGCTCGTTGCGCGCCAGCAGCCAGGCGCCCTCGGCCGTGGGAGCGGCGCCCAGTTGCAGCGTGAAGCCGAGCGCGGCCACGCTGCGCAGCACGCGCAGGCACAGCGCATGCGGACCCTTGAACAGCGTGAGGCTGGCGCTCACGTCCAGCAGCAGCGACCAGTCGGGCTGGTACGTGATGTCGGGCGTGTACTGCATCAGCGCGGTGGCAATCGCTTCCAGCGCCAGGTCTTCCTTGTCGGCCGCGCGGTCGAGCAGGATGGTCTGGGGCGCAATGGCCGCCACGCCGCCGCCGCGCATCCCCAGGCGCACGCCGGCCTGCGCGGCCTGGCGCGACATGGCCAGCACCAGGCCGTGCTCGACGACGACCATGGGCGCCGGCTCAGACCAGCACGGTCGTTGCGCTTCGAGCGGCAACAACGGCAGGTGGACGCTTAACATCAGTTTCATGATCGTGGGGGGCAGGTTGCAGGGGGATATGCAGCGGTACCGGCATATCGCCGAGGGGAATGAAAAAAGGTTGCTCGCAATGGGGGCCCTTGCGCTTGATAATGTCCACCGAAACGCCGCCAGCGGCCGGGCGCAAGGTCATGCGCAGCGGCGACGGCGAAGCGTCGGCTGCCGCCGCGATGGGCCGTAGCAGCCACAGCCAGGTATCGGTGCTTTGCGCGGCCAGGTTGAGCCGGCGCAGCGCTTCGGGCCGTACATTGGACTGCCACAGCAGCACCGCGCCGCACGAGCCGTTCTTGAGGATTTGTTCGGCCGCCCACAGCGCATCGGCACTGCTGGCCGGCTTGAGCCACAGCAGGTTGCGGTCGTTGACCTGCCAGGCCCGGCACGCCATGGCGTGCGGCAAATAAGGCGGCTGCACCAGCGCCACGCGCTGGCGCGCGGCCAGGCTGGCCAGCACGGGTTTTAATAACTGCATTTCGCCGATGCCGTGTTGCTGCACCAGCAGCTCGATCAGCGCCGAGCGCGGCCAGCCTTGGTTGGGCAGTTCGCGATCGAGCCGGTCGTGCCCGGTGCTGCAAGTGGTGGAGCGCGAAATGGCCAACTCGCTGGCACGCCACACATCGCGCATGGCCAGGCGGCCAGCCTGCGCGGCTGCGGTGGTGATGGGGAGCGGTGGCGTAAGCATGGCTGCACGGGTGGTCGAGAACGAACGTAAAAGGTAAAAATAAACTTGTGCACATGGGCGCACAAAACGAGTTGGTAAATTGATACTGTATGCATGTACAGTATAATCTGCGTTGGCGTTGAGGTGCAAGGTCGATTTACTTATGGTGTGGAAAGATACTCGAAGGTTGGTGGCAGCAACGCTCCAGGCTTTTATGCCAATGCGCCGCACTGGCACAGTTACGCATAAGCGCCGCTCTGTGTAATGGCAAGCAAATTTGCCACCAGTTTCTGGCCTTCGAAAGTATCCAGATAACTGGCCGGGGTTTCGCCCCCTAGCGCAGGCAATGGTCCGGTAAGCCAGTCCGACAACCAGCGTGCTGCATCGAAGCCAGTTGGGTCGCCAGACTCCTCGACCATGGTTTGCACCATGCCGATCAGGTTTTCCACGCCCAGCACTCTTTCCGATTCGTCACGAGACAGGGCGATGGCGTCTTTCTCCTTGCGACTGATGGAAGCGTGCGACAAGCCCAGGCTGGTGATCAAGGTACCCCTGCCCATATCCATACGTGAGCAGAGACTGGTAATCGTCGACGCTGGTATGCCTTGCCGTATCAGGTCAATGCGTTTCTGCGGATCGAGTTTGCAGATGGTTGCGATCGCTTGTTTTACGGAATCGGACATAATGACCTCCTATTGAGCCGTTAGACCAGCTCAATTGATAAGCGTTCAAGGCCTGGCTCACTGCGTACCCGCGCGATGGACTTGTCCCGCCGCCACTTATGCGTCAGAGTACGCCTTCATCGAAGTTGCAGGAGTTTGCATGCGTTCTCAAAGACAGGAATTTATCTCCAACGGCCTCAAGCTGGCCGCCAAGCTCGATGCGCCCGATGGTGACATTCGCGCGTACGCGCTGTTTGCCCATTGCTTCACCTGCGGCAAAGATGCGATTGGCGCGCACCGGCTGGCGCAAGCGTTGGCTGGGCATGGCATCGCCGTGCTGCGGTTCGATTTTACGGGCCTCGGTGGCAGCGAGGGCGATTTTGCCGATACCAATTTTTCTTCGAATGTGGCCGACCTGGTGGCCGCTGCCGATTTTTTGCGCACGCAGCATGCGGCACCGCAGTTGTTGATCGGCCATAGCCTGGGCGGCACGGCCATGCTGGCGGCGGCCGAGCAGATCGCGGAGGCCACGGCAGTGGTGACGATCGGTTCGCCCAGCGATCCGACTCACATGCCCAGCCTGTTCGGCAGCAAGTACCTGGAACTGATCAGGCAGGAAGGGGAGGCCATGGTGCCGCTGGCCGGACGGCCATTCCGCATCAAGCGCCAGTTTTTCGAGGATGCCGAAGGGTATGCGTTGAAACCGAAGATTGCGGGCTTGAAGCGCGCTTTGCTGGTGATGCACGCACCGGGCGACGATACCGTGCCGGTGGCCAATGCCATGGAAATTGTGACTGCCGCCAGGCACCCGAAAAGTTTCGTGTCGCTCGATACCGCCGACCATTTGCTGACCCGACGCGAGGATGCGGTGTATGTGGCGGACTTGATAGCGGCGTGGAGCCGCCGCTATCTGGCATAAGCTGAAAACCGGATTCCGGCCTGCGCCGGAATGACGGCTTCAGCCAGCGATTGAGAACTACTCGTCGCCAAATTCCTCGGCCAAATCCTTCCAGCCCTTGCCAGCGGCAAAGGTGTTGAACTCGTCCGGGGCTTCCAGCACCAGCAGTTTGCCTTCCTGCAGCACCGGGTCGCCGGCGGTGAGGGCCGGGCCCTTGTAGCCGACCGTGCGCAGTTGCGCCACCACGGCGTCGATCAGGGACTTGTCCTTGTGCAGGCCGCTGACCGAACCGGCAAAGTCCACGTACACGTCGATCGCGCCATAACCTTCATCGAAGATACGGATCGCCTTGGCGTCGTGGACACGGCCGGCGCCGTCGGTAGCCTTGAAAGGGCCGCTCAATTGGATATCAGTGTTATTGCTCATAGTGTCCTCAGGTTTGGGCGTTGAGCCATCTTACTTCAACGGCTGCAGAATTGCTTCCAGGCGGTCAGGCGTGCCCTTGATCCGTTCCAGGCGCGGGTATTTCAAACCGTCGTGGTAATCGATCGCATACGTGGTGTAAAGGTTGCCCTTTTTCACCAGCAGCTGGATCGGCTCCTTGCTGTCCTTGGCGGCCGTGATCGCCGCGCGCAGCACCTCGGGCTTGTAGGCGCGGCCATTGACCGCCAGCAAGGTCGAGTTGCCCGACAGGCCAGCCTTGAAGCCGATGCCTTCCCAGATGAACGATTCGAGCTTGCCTTCGGCGCCCACCGAGAAGCCGAGCGAGTACTGGAAGTTGGCCGACTTGCTCAGGTCTTCCTGGGCTTTCAGGAATGGCGTCTGCTTGTCGGTATAGACCAGTTTCCAGCCGGCGCGCGTGAGGCCGTCGAGCGGCGCGCCGGGACCGTGGCTTTCCACGCGGCTGCGCAGGAAAGTGGCCCAGTCGTGCGGCTGCACGGCGTTCAGGGCGGCCACCACGTCGTCGAACGTGTAGTGCTTGGCGACATTGACGCCGTCATCGACGCCGAAGAAGCCGCGCGCGAAATCGTTGAGCGAACGCTTGCCGCCCGACAGTTCGCGGATCAGGGTGTCGGCATCGAGCCAGATCAGCTGGCCTTCCTGGTAGTAGTCCTCGCCGCGCTGCCAGTTGTTCCATACTTGCGGACGGCGGGCATTGATGATCGGATCGTACGTGGTGTCCTGCACCGCGCGCCAGGTACGGCCACGCACGTTGTCGAGGCGGGCGGCCGATGCGGCCAGCAGGTCGCGCGTGTTTTCCGGCTTGATCAGGCCCGAGCGGGCCGCAAGGACGGCGCCCCAGTACTGGGTTTGCCCCTCGTACACCCACAGCAGCGAGTTGTCGAGCGGAGTGTTGAAGTTGGGCACGTCCTGGCCGGCCGGGCGGCGGAATTTGCCGTTCCACGAGTGGGCAAATTCATGCGGCAGCAGTTCACGGCGCGCTTCCCACTTGTTCCAGTCGGTAAAGTAGCCGGCCTTGACGCCATTTTCGCTCGACTGGTGGTGCTCGCGGCCGATGCCGCCGAATTCGTCGCTGATGGCGAACAGGAAATCGTAGTGCTTGTAGTGTTTCGAGTTAAACAGTTTATACGATTGCTGGATCAGCGCGCGGTGCGGGGCGATCTGTTCCGGCGTCGCTTCGAGCTGTTCCGGGCTGTCGGCCACCACGTTCAAATGTACCGGGATTTTTGCGCCCGGATCGAGGTCGATGCGGCGGAAATAACGGCCTGCGAACAGCGGCGAATCGAGGAAGGTTTCGAAGTCGAGCGGCTTGAAGGCGATCTCGTCGCCGTTGCGCGCGGCCGTTTCCAGCGCGGTGCCGAACTGCCAGCCCGGTGGCACGGTCAGGTTGGGCTGGATCGTGATGTTGCGGCTGCGGTAGCCGGCCGGATAAATCGCCAGCGACTGCCACTGCACGCCGAGGATGTCGTTGGTAAACGTGGTACGGCCCTGGCTCGCTTCCACCGGCGACAGGTACTGGAATTCGATGTCGATCGCATTGGCGTCGGCCGGCACGTCAACCATGAAGGCCCAGACGTTGAGCGGGTCGCGGCGCCAGTCGAGCGGCTTGCCGTTTGCGCTCGCTTTGAGACCGGCAAACTGGTTCAGCGCGCCGCTGGGGCCGTGGTTGGCCACCACCCATTGCGGGTACAGCAAGGTCAGCTTGCCGGGCTTGGCCGGAATGGTCTGGCGGACGCGGAAGATCTGTTGTGCCGTATTGGAGGCGTCCACTTTGAGGACGATGGTGCCCGGGTAAGGCTGTTCGGAAATCGTGTCGGCCTGGGCGCTGAAGGTAGTAGCGAGCAGGACGGCAAGTACGGCACGGGTGAAAGGCATGAAGGACTCGGATCGTGATTGAACAAGAGAAAGAGTTTAGCACGCAGGGGCGGTTGGAAAAAACCGCAAAAAAAATCGCAAAAAAAGCTCTTGAAAGCCAGCGATCACCACCCTATATCGTACTCAGTGGTTGCCCAGCAGGGGACCACCGGCCCCGAGGAACGCTTCCGACGGGACTTCATTTATCGCTTAACTTGAAAAGGATATTTACCATGCGTACTTTCGACCTGACCCCGCTGTACCGTTCCGCCATCGGCTTCGACCGCCTGGCCCAAATGCTCAACGACGCCCAGCGCGCCGATTCTTCCCCCAGCTATCCTCCTTACAACATCGAACTCGTGTCCGATGACCAGTACCGCATCGTGATGGCGCTGGCCGGCTTCAGCCGCGACGAGATCGACATCACCTTCGAGCGCGATTCGCTGCACGTCGTTGGCCGCAAGCAGAAGGACGCCACCGAGCGCACCTACCTGCACCGTGGCATCGCCGCACGCGACTTCGAACAGCGCTTCCAGCTGGCCACCCACGTCAAGGTGACCGGCGCCAGCTTCGACAACGGCATGCTCACCATCGAACTGGTGCGCGAGGTGCCCGAAGCGCTCAAGCCACGCAAGATCGTCATTGACGGTCAAGGCGGCAGCGAGAATGTGACCGCCCTGGAGCAGCGCCAAGCCGCGTAATCGCCCTGTAGCGGTATGACCCTCACAACTGGCCGGACTTTCCGGCCAGTTGTTCGTCCATCGTCTGCTTTTACCAACACCGTTGTAAGCATATGTTTCCGTGGAAATTTCATTAAGTAGGGTCTAAGTTTTTTGCCTCATATTGAATACATCTAAAATCCTAGTTCAATTCAGGAGTGCAACATGTCCCAGACTACCCCAACCGGATCGAAAACCTTCAAACGCACTGTTGCCGCGCTGGCCATCGTGGCGGCCATTGGCGCCGGCGGTGCGGTCGCGGTCAAGCAGAGCAACGCGGTGGCGGCCGGTACGCCGGTAGCCACGGTCACCGCGCCTCCCTCGGCCAACGCCGGCGCCCCGGCTGCCGTTGCGGCCCCGTCCATTTCGCTGCCCGACTTTTCCGTCGTGGCTGCCCAAAACGGCCCGGCCGTGGTCAATATCGACGTGCGCGGCACCACCAAGGCCTCCTATGACGGCCAGGGGCAGGGCCGCGCCGAAGCGTTCGGCGACGACCCGTTCATGGAATTCTTCCGCCGCTTCCAGGGCCAGAACCCGCGCGGCGGTCAGCGCGATGTGCCCACCCACGGCATGGGCTCGGGCTTCATCATCAGCGCCGACGGCATCATCCTGACCAATGCCCACGTGGTGCGCGATGCGCGCGAAGTCACGGTGAAACTGACCGACCGCCGCGAATTCCGCGCCAAGGTGCTCGGCTCCGATCCAAAAACCGATGTGGCCGTGCTGAAAATCGACGCCAAGAACCTGCCGGTGGTGCCACTGGCCAAGACCGACAACCTCAAAGTGGGCGAGTGGGTACTGGCGATCGGCTCGCCTTACGGTCTCGATAACACGGTCACGGCCGGCGTGGTCAGTGCCAAGGGCCGCTCACTGCCCGACGACGCCTACGTGCCGTTCATCCAGACGGACGTGGCCGTCAATCCCGGCAACTCCGGTGGTCCGCTGTTCAACACCCGGGGTGAAGTGGTGGGCATCAACTCGCAGATCTACAGCCAGACCGGCGGCTACCAGGGCCTGTCGTTTGCCATTCCGATCGAAGTGGCTACCACGATTGCCAACCAGATCGTTTCCACCGGCAAGGTCGAACATGCCAAGCTCGGCGTAACAGTGCAGGAAGTGGGCCAGGACATCGCCGATTCGTTCAAGCTGGCCACGCCCGAAGGCGCGCTGATCGCCAACGTCGAGCGTGGCGGTCCCGCCGACAAGGCCGGTCTCAAAGCCGGCGACGTCGTGCGCAGCATGAATGGCAAGAAAGTCGTCAGCTCGATCGACTTGCCGGCCATGGTCGGACTGATCAAGCCGGGCAGCACGGTCAAGCTTGAAGTGTGGCGCCAGGGCAAGCTGATCGCGCTCGATGCCAAGCTCGGCAACCTGAGCGACAAGGTCGCTGCCGTCGCCGCCACCAGCGACCGTGCCGAGCAGGCCAGCTCCAAGCTGGGATTGTCGCTGCGTCCGCTCGATCCGAATGAGCGCCGCGAGAGCGGCATCGCCAACGGCCTCTTGATCGAAGACGCCGGCGGCGCCGCGCAAAGCGCCGGTGTGCAACCGGGCGACGTGCTGCTGTCGGTCAACGGCTACGCGGTCAGCAATATCGACCAGGTGCGCCAGGTGGTGGACAAGTCCGGCAAGTCTGTGGCGTTGCTGATCCAGCGCGGCGGCGATACAATCTTTATTCCCGTACGCCTGGGTTAACCCGGCCTGCAGAACGCACCAACAACAAGAAAAGGAATACACCATGCGACTTCTGCTGGTAGAAGACGACACCATGATCGGCGAAGTAGTGCTCGACCTCTTGCGCGCCGAGCACTACGCCGTGGACTGGGTCAAGGACGGCGACATGGCCGACACCGCGCTGCAAACCCAAACTTACGACCTGGTGCTGCTCGACCTCGGCCTGCCGCGCAAGGATGGCCTCGAAGTGCTGCGTTCGATGCGCGCCCGCAAGGAACTCACGCCGGTGCTGGTGGCTACCGCGCGCGACGCCAAGGAACAACGGATTGCCGGTCTCGATGCCGGCGCCGACGACTACGTGCTCAAGCCGTACGATCTCGACGAACTGCTGGCGCGCATCCGCGCCTTGCTGCGCCGCTCGGCCGGGCGCGCCGAGCCGGTGTTCGAGCACGGCGGCGTCAGCGTCAATCCGCAAACCCGCGAAGTGCTGGCCGATGGCAAGCAGGTGAGCCTGTCGGCGCGCGAATGGGCCGTGCTCGAGGCCTTGATCGCCCGGCCCGGCATCGTGCTGTCGCGTCACCAGCTTGAAGAAAAGCTGTACAGCTGGAAGGATGAAGTCAACAGCAACGCGGTGGAAGTGTATATCCACGGTCTGCGCAAGAAGCTCGGCGCCGAACTGATCCAGAACGTGCGCGGCCTCGGCTACATGGTACCCAAGCTATGAGAATGAAGGTGAAGCTGCCGCCGATGCCACGGGTGCCGGTGGTCACGCACTCGCTGCGCGGACGCCTGCTGTGGTTCCTGCTGGCAGCCATCACCATGGCGGCGATTGCCCAGGCGGCCATCGCCTACCGCAGCGCGCTCAGCGACGCCGACCAGATTTTCGATTACCACATGCAGCAGATGGCGATGTCGCTGCGCTCGAGCGCCACGCTCACCAACAAGGCCGCCGACGCCTCGCCCGATCCCGGCAACGACGACCTGGTGGTGCAGGTGTGGACCCCGGACGGCGCCCAAGTGTTCCGCTCGCTCTCGCGCGCGGCGCTGCCGCAGCGCGCCGTGCTCGGTTTTTCCAACGTCAAGGCCAACAACACCACGTACCGGATTTTCTCGGTGCAAACCAGCAACCAGACCGTGCAGGTCGCCATGGACATGGCGGTGCGCCAGCGCATGGCCGGCACCCTGGCGCTGCGCACGGTGGGGCCGATTGCGGTGATGGCGCCAATTTTGATGCTGGTGGTCTGGTGGGTGGTCAGCGGCTCGCTCGCACCCGTCTCGCGCGTCAAACGCCAGGTGGCGGCGCGCCAGGCAGACGATCTGTCGCCGGTATCCGAAAACGATTTGCCCGACGAAGTGCTGCCGCTGGTGCACGAACTGAACTTGCTGTTCGGCCGGGTGCGCACCGCGTTCGAGGCGCAGCAGCACTTCGTGGCCGATGCCGCCCACGAGCTGCGCTCGCCACTGGCTGCGCTCAAGCTGCAGGTGCTGAGCCTGGAGCGGGCGCAGGACGATGCAGCGCGCAGCGTGGCGATCGGCCGCGTCACGGCCGGCATCGAACGCGCCACTCGCCTGGTGGAACAGTTGCTGGTATTGGCGCGCCAGGAAGGTTCGGTTGACGATGTTCGGCTCGACCGGGTCAACCTGTCCGACCTGGTCAAGCGCACCCTGGGCGACATGGCGGGCCTGGCGCAGGCGCGCCAGATCGACCTGGGCCTGGAGCACGCCGACGATGTGACCGTTGACGGCCAGCCCGACGCGCTGATCATCCTGATGCGCAACCTGGTCGATAACGCCATCAAGTACACGCCGGCTGGCGGCACCGTCGATATCGAGCTGCGCCGCGTTCCGGCCGAAACCAAGGTCAAGGGCGTGGCCGGGCCGGGCCGGGTGCTGCTCAGCGTCGAGGATTCCGGTCCCGGCATTCCGCCGGACGAGCGCGAGCGCGTGTTCAGCCGCTTCTACCGCGTGCCCGGCAGCCAGGCCGGCGGCAGCGGCCTCGGACTGGCGATCATCAAGTCGATTGCCGAGCGCCATGGCGCCGTGCTGACGCTCGACAGCTCCGAGCGGCTGGGCGGGCTCAAGATCAAAATCGATTTTCCCGAGACGGCGAGGCCCACGCCGGTCTAAAATGCCGTTTTGATATGCGGACGGCACCATGAAAAAAATCGGATTCTCGGGAACGCTGGACCCGATCACCAACGGCCACATGTGGGTGATCAACGAAGCCCGGTCGATGGCGGACGAGGTGGTGGTGTTCCTGTCCGAGAACACCGCCAAGAAACCCAAGTTCACGGCGGAGGAACGCAAGAGCATCATCGCGCTCAGCTGCGCCGAGCAGGGCTGGAACAATGTGCAGGTGGTGATCGTGCGCGGCGACTACACGGCCCGCGCGGCCCGCAAGCACGGCGCCGAATACCTGATCCGCGGCATCCGCACCACCGCCGATTTCGACTACGAAAACCTGATCCAGCAAACCAATGTCGATGTGCTGCAAGGCGCCAAGACGATTTTCGTCATGCCCCCGCGCGACCTGGGTTCGGTCAGTTCGAGTTTTGTGAAGGCGCTGGAAGGCCCGATCGGCTGGAACTGGATCATGAAGAAATTCGTGCCGGGTCCGGCTTACCACGCCTGGGTGCTGGGCTGGCTGCGCAACGAGTGGGAACTGCTGTGGGACTACGCCCAGGCCGATGAATCGGCCATCAACCACGCCGACGCCTGGTTCGCGCGGCTGACCGGCGCCACCGCGTATGGCGGAACATCGCGCCATTATCATAACCTCGACCACCTGGTGCACGGCCTGTCCGAAATCCGCGCCTGGGCCGCCAACACCAAGCCGTCCGCGCTCGATATCGAGATCGTCAAACAGGCGTTCTGGTTCCACGACGCCGAGTACGAACACGGCCGCCAAGCCGGCGCGCCCAGCAACGAAGAAGCCAGTGCCCAGCTCTGGTTGGGCAGCCACCTGGGCCAGGAAATGGACCCGGCCGCCGCGCTGATCCGCGCCACCGACCACTTCCAGGAAGCGTCGATCGAGCATCCGCTCAAGGCAGTGCTACTGAGCGTGGACCTGGCCATCCTGGGCCAGGACGACGAGGTGTATCAGAACTACGCGCAAGCCATCCGGCAGGAATACGCGCACCTGGCCGACGACGAATACCGCCGCCAGCGCGCCGGCGCGCTGGCGCACCTGTGCCGCAAGGCCGAAGCGAACAAGCTGTTCTGCGACCCGTATTTCGCCGACCAGTACAACGACCGCGCCATCGACAACATGGAACGCGAAATGGCGCGCCTGGCCGGCGAATAAGAACTAGAAACGGTTCCAGTTGTTGTGGCGGTGCTCGGTGGCTTCCTTGAGCAGGTGGCTGGCGCGGTGCAGGTCCCTGGGACTGTGTTCGTCACCGAGTTCCACCGTCATTGCCAGTTCCTGGATCGCGGGCGGATATTCGTGTTCGGCCGATTCTTCCAGCAGCGCGCGTGCCTTGGCGGCATCTTGCTGGACGCCCTGGCCGTCGCGGTAGAAATACGACAGCAGGAACATCGCGTGCGGATTGCCGCCATCGCTGGCTGTTTGCAGCCAGTGCGCCGCCTGCAAATCGTTGCGGGCGACACCGGTGCCGTTCTTGTACAGCAGCGCCAGCGCCAGCGCGGCGCGCGCGTGGCCCTGTTGCGCGGCCTGCGTGTACCAGCTTGACGCGGCCAGCGGTTGCGGCGGCACGTTGATCACGCCGGTGCCCAGCATCTCGCCCAGTTCGTACGCGGCTTCGATGTCGCCGCCGCGCGCGGCCTGTTCGAACAGGCGCAGCGCGTCCTTGCGCTGTTGCGGACGCTGCTGATACACCAGCGCCAGTTCGCGCTGCGCCACCGGCAGGTTTTGCTGCGACCACGACATCAGCTTGCGCTCGGCGCTGGCGTCCGCTTCCTGGATGGCCTTCATGCCCACCACCTCGATCTGGGCATCGGTGGGCTTGTCGCGCTGCATCTGGCAGCCCGACAGCCATACCGAACCCGCGATCGCCAGCAGCATCGCACCCGGATAATTTTTCATCGTTGCACCTCGCATGGTTAGCACGGTTGACGGGCCGGCACCGGCCGGCCCGGGGACAACATCACTTGCTCAGATCGATCGCATACTTGGCAAAGCCGCTGGCGTCGAGGCCACCCTCGGCCGTGACCGCCGTGATGCCGGCGCTTTTCGCCAGGCCCAGGTGACCCGGCGCCGAGCGCAGGATGACCGGGCCGGCGGTGGCCACCTTGACGAAGCTCCAGCTGCGCGCGCTGCCGTTATCGACCAGGCTGACCTTGCCGGTAGCCTTGCCACGCGCCGCCAGGTAATTGCTGACCACGGTCTGGTTGGCATCCGGCGACTTGATGATGGTCTTGCTGCCGTCGATGCCGGGCACGGCGCCGCCGCCACCGGCGCGGTAGTCGTTGGTGGCGACGATGAAGTCGTCGGTGTCGGCGACCGGCTTGCCCAGGTACACCAGGTTGACGATGCGGCTGCCCGCCGGCTTGGTGACGTCGATCTGGTACGTCAGCGCATTGTTCTCGGCGTAGAACACGTCGTAGTTGTAGATGGTGGCGTAGCTCGGCACCAGGTCCTGCTCGGTGGTGAGGGCAGGGTTGATGGGGCCGAATTGCTTGGCCGACGTTTCCAGCCACGCCTTCAGGTCCGCGCCCTTGATCTTGACTGCCTGCAGGTTGTTGTTGCTGTACAGGTAGAGGTCACCGGGGTTGCGCACTTGCAGGCCCACCGGCGCGGCTGGCGTGGCGCCCGGCGCCACAGCGGTGAAGTCCGACGGCCCGTTGCGGCCGGCCTTGAACGGCGCGCTGCACGACAGCACCGGGATGTTCTTGTAGCTGGCAATCGTGGCGTCGGTGCTGGTGGCGATGAAATTCTTCACGTAGTCCAGCTGCGCCTGGTTGACGAGCTGGATCGCGGTCACGTCGCCCGCCAGCGAGAAGTACGACGACATTTCGAAGTCGGTGGCCACGCCCAGCGGCTGCCTGGCGTAGGCGATGGTGGCGGCGTGTTCGGTTGCCACCAGCGGTGCGATAGCCGGATCGGCAGCGACGTTGGTCGTGCCGTCGGTGTACTTGAAACCGCGCGACTCCACGCTGGTTTTGGCCGGTTGCACCACCCACTTGCCACCCTGGTACACCAGGGTCAGCTTGATGATGCCCAGGCGGCGGCCCCAGCTTTGCGCCATCACGGTCGGCACGCCGTTCACAAAACCGTTGACGGCGTCGATCTTGGCGCTGGCGGGGAAGGCGGCAAACGAGGCGTCCAGCGCGGCAGCGCCGGTCTCTTTACCCTTGGGGAAGATCAGGTGCGAGTGACCGATCAAGAGGGCGTCAATGCCGGTACCGGCCAGGTGGTAGCTGGGGTTTTCCATCTTCGGGCTGTACGCGCTGGGGTCGAGACCGCCGTGCGACAGCGCCACCACCAGGTCGGCGCCCTTGCTGCGAAGCTCCGGAATGTATTGTTTGGCCGCTTCCACGGCGCCGGTGACCGCCACCTTGCCGGCCAGGTTTTTCTGGTCCCATTCGAGGATTTGCGGCGGCACGAAACTCATGATGCCGATATTGATCTTGACGTCGAGTGCGCTGCCATCGGGCGCCGTGGCGCGGAAGGTGCGCGGCAGCAGGGCGGTCGGCTGCACGATCGGTTTGCCGCTGGCCACGCCGGTGACGTTGGTCAGCGCCAGCGGGAAGGTTGGCGCGCCGCAGTTGCCGGTTGGCTTGGTCACGCCGGGAATGCCGAAGTCGGTATTGGTGATCTGGCTCAGCAGCGGCAGACCATAGTTGAACTCGTGGTTGCCGAAGCCGCCGCCGTCGAACTTCATGGCGTTCATCGCCTTGTGGATGGCCATGGTCTCGCTGCAGGCGACCGGCTTGGTCACTGCCTGCAGGTCGCCCAGCAGGGTGCCCTGGATGGTGTCGCCGTTGTCGAGCAGGATGTTGTTGGGGTTTTCGGCGCGGGCGGCAGCCACCAGGGTGGCGGTGCGCTCCAGGCCCAGGCTGGTGTCCTCGGACAGCGAGTAGTAGTTGTAGCTCATCACGTTGGCGTGGAGATCGGTGGTCTCCATCAACGCCAGCGCAACGGTCGTGCCTTCCTGCACTGGCGGCACCAGGTTCGCTTCACCGCTGCAACCGGCTAAGCCAGCCAGGCCGGCTGCCGTTATTGCCGAAAGCAGCACCAGATTCGTTTTCATCGCATACCTCGAAGTGATTAAATTTCAAGGTAGCGAGTTTAGCCAGATTACATGACGGCTCCGTGACAAATACTCAATATGCCCACAACGGTCCGGCCTTGCCGCCCACCGACGCGCCCTCCATCACCACGAACACCCGGCGACCGTAAAAGAACGGCAAACCCCAGTCGAAATACGTGCTTGACGACGCCGAGCTGCTCAGCGTGCCGCCCACTTGCGCCGCGCGCACGGTCGAGGACAGTTGCACCAGGTTGACGATGTTGAAGTTGACCACGCCGGTGGCGCTGCCGTCCGACGCCGTATTGGTGGCCGACAGCGCCAGCGTGGCGGCAGGGCAGAAGAAGTCGCCGCCCGAGCAGGTGCGGATATCGGGATCGGTGAAGAAATAACCGTTCGAGCCGCTGTCGATAAAGCTGGCGTTGTAGGTCTTGCCGTTGTAGGTGGTGCTGAAGTTGCCGCTGCTGTTGGCCTTGTAAATCGTCTCGCTGGCAATCGTGTTATTGCTTTGCGTATTGACGCCAAACACCAGCGTGCCGCTGACCGATGTCAGTCCGTTCGGTCCCACCGCCGGCAAGCTCACCAGTACGCCATTGTTGTTGACGGCAAACGACGACACCGGGTTGGTGATCTGCGAGGCCAGCGGCATGGCGCTGGACGTGCAGGTGCCGGCCGTGCAGGCGTAATACACGCCGCTGATGGCCGACTGGGCGCAGGCATTGCCGCAGTCGTGCTTGAACAGGCCCACGCCGAGGATGCCCTTGGCGCCAATGGCGCTCATCGAGCCCAAATTGTTGCCGGCGCTGCTGCAGCTGGAAGGCGTGGCGGCGAAGTTGGCATTGGTATCGCCGATCACCTGTACCGAGATGCCGGCCGCCGTTTCGTCGGCCATCTTGACGTCGGCCCGGCGCACCGAACCCCAGGTGTAGCCACTGATGAACTTGCCGCATTCGCCGGCATCGGCGCCGCTGGCGGTCTGTACCGATGGCAGGGCGAGGCTGCTGTCGAGCGCGGAAGCGAGCACGCGCAGGCCATAGGAGCCGGTGTCGAGCAGCACGTGGTCGATGGTCTGGCAGGTGGTGGTGCCGGGGCTGCAGATGGTCACGTTCACGTATGGCACGTTGATCACGCCGCTGGCGCCAGCCGGGCCGTTGTCCACCGTGATCGGCACGCTGTTGCTGAGAACGGCGGTCACGCCCAGTTGCGCGCTGGCACTTGCCTCGCCGCCGCTGCCGGTGCAGGTGAGGCTGTAGGTGATATTGCCGGCAGTTGCCGACGATACGGTGACCGAGCCGGACGTGGCGCGGTTGCCGATCCAGGCACCGCTGGCGGTGCAACTGCTGGCATTGGCCGACGACCAGCTCAGCACCGACGTCTGGGTGGTGTTGATGGCGGCCGGCGCCAATGTCAGGCTGACCGTGGGCGCCGGTGGCGGCGAGCTGATGGTGACGGAAGTGCTGTTGGTCACGCCGCTGCACGTGAGTGCATAGCGCGCGGTGCCGGCCGCGCCGGCAGTCACGGTTTGCGAACCGCTGGTGGCCACGGTGCCGCTCCACGCATCGGACGCGGTGCAATTGGCGGCGGTGGCATTGCTCACGCTCCAGGTCAGGGTGACTACCTGGCCCACCGTGGTGGCGGTAGGCGTGGCGCTGATGCTGACCACGGGGGCAGCTGCCGTGACAGTCGGCGTGGTCGGCGTCGTGGTGTTAGTGGTGGCGGCACTGCTGCCACCACCGCCGCCACCACCGCAGGCAGTCAGCGCGGTGCACAGCAGCGCGCCGACGGTGGTGGCAGCCACGCTGGCGATCCAGCGGCTGGCGGTCCAGCGGCTGGCGACCCAGCGGCTGGCGCGGGCAACAGCGGATGCCTCGGCTGCCGGCTTCGCGCCAGCAGCAAACAGTGCCGGGCGGGCAGGGGGCAATACCGCGCGAGCGCGTTGCAACAGGCTGGTCATGCGGAACTTCCTTACTCTATCGTGGTGGTGTCGAAGCCGGCCGGCACTGCCGACGGGATGAAGGCGTGGCCGGCAAACGAGCGCATGTGGCCGTTCGAGACGATCACCACGTCGGACTGGTTGAGCGCCAGCTGCGAGTGGCCGGCCTGGGTGCGCCTGCCGGTGGCGTCGGTCAGCGCGGTGAATTTGCTGCCGAGCAGGGTACGCAGGTCGGGCAGGGTGGGGCCGGTCCAGCTGACGGCAAACACCTTGCCGGCCGCGTCCGTGTATTCACGCACGATGGTGCCGCTGTCGAGCGTGGTCTGGCTGACCGTGTAGACGGCGTTGGCGGTACTGTTGCCGGCCGCAGCCAGACTGCGCGCGGCGCGTACCGGCGTGCCGCCGAAATCGGACGGCGCACTACCGAGCGCTGCGTAGGCGAGCGCGCCTTGCAGTAGGGTGACGAAAAACATGAGGACGATGGCGGGACGCATGGGATGTTCCGTTGCTTGGAGTAAATATGAGTATAGTGTATTGCGGCAGGAAGTTGGATGGCGTTAACGCCATGTAAGCAAACGTTACCTTGGCCGAGAAACTGAAAAGCCGCCATTCCCTGGCAGGGATGGCGGCTTTCTGATGGTGAAACTGCAACGGGTTTAGAACTTGACCCTTAGAACTTGACCCACAGGCGGCTGAAGTATGACGTACCGTTCAAACCGAACTGCACACTCTCATACTTGAAACCATTGTCGGTCTGGTCCGCGTCCTGCGCGGTAGGACGCGCGCCGAACAGGTTGTTGCCGCCAAACGTCAGCTTCATGTTCTTGTTGATGTTGTAGGTAAACGCCAGGTCGGCCGAGGTTTTCGACTTGTAGCGCTGGTTCGGCACGCCCTCGGCGGTGCCGCTGAAGGTGCCCAGGGTTTGCGGGCCGAAGTGGATGATCTTCAGGTCGGTGTCCCACGCACCCAGGCCATAGTTGAAGCCCAGCGTGAATTTCGAGCGCGGCGCGCCTTGCTCGATATACAGGCGTTCTTTTTCCGACAGCAGCACGTCTTCGAAGCCGCGCAGCGAAGCCGGTGCGTGGACGTCGGTCACTTCGGTCTTGCTGACGTTCATCGCCAGGAAGGTGTTCAGGCGGCCGCCCAGCACGGTCGCCTTGTGCGAGGCGGTCAGGTCGATCCCTTGGGTCTTGGTGTCCGCCGAGTTGACGAAGAACTGCGCTTCGCCCACGCCCAGCGCGGCCAGGCGCGCGGACAGGTCGGGGTAGTTGTCGGCGGTAAAGCGGCCCGACAGCACGATGCGGTCCTTGATCTTGATGTGGTACAGGTCGGCCGTGAGCGAAATGGCCTGGGTAGGAGTCCAGGTGGTGCCCAGGGTGAAGCTGGTCGACTTTTCTTCCTTCAGTTTCGGAATGCCGGCCGCGTTGGCCACCACGCCGCCATTGGGCGCCAGCACCACTTCTTTCGGCACCCCGCCGATGAAGTCGGTAAAGGTGGTGGACAAATGGCTTTGCTGCAGCGACGGCGCACGGAAGCCTGTGCTGGCGGAACCGCGCAGCAGCACGCTGTCGGCAACACGGATGCTGCCAGCCAGCTTGCCGGTCACGGTCGAGCCGAAGTCGCTGAATTTCTCGTAACGCACGGCGGCCTGACCTTTGACGCGGTCGGTGAAGTCCGCTTCCAGGTCCAGGTAGGCGGCGTTGCTGTGGCGCTTGGCGTTGGTGATATCGCCGGGCTGGAAGCCGGGGAAGCCCTGGCTGCCGGCGTTGCCGCCGTTGCCCACGCCGTCGGCGTCGATGTACGAACCGGCTTCGCCGGCGAAAATCTTGAATTCCTCGCGGCGATACTCGGCGCCGAACGCCACGTTCATGCCCTTGCCCATGATGCCGTCGTAGTAGCGGCTCAGGTCGAGGTTGGTGGTCAGTTGCTGGAACGAGAAGCCGCCGGCATTGAACTGGCTGGCGCTGACGCCACGGCCGCCGTTCTGCAGGTCGAGGTTGGCGATCGAGGCGTTGATGGTGTTGCTGATGTCGTACTTCATCTTGTTGTAGCCGTACGTCTGCGAGATGTCGGTGTTCCACTCGCCCAGCTGGATGCGGTGGCCGAGGATGGCGGTACGGTCCTCGATTTTGGCATTGATGAACGGCACGAAACCGTTCGGGTACATGGCAGCGGAGTTACGGCTTGGAATATCGTCCGAGCCGACGCCGCCGCGCGCGAATGCCGCGCTTGAGCCATCACGTTTTTGCGCGCCGGCCGTGAAGTACAGGCGGCCGTTGCCGGTAGTAGGCAGTTCGCCGTTGGCGTAGACGGTTTCGCTCTCGGTCTTGGTGTCGCCGATGATGCGCGGATTGTCCGGCTCGGCACGGTTGGAGCGGCCACGGTCCAGGTATTCGCCGGTCAGGGCCAGCACGCCGCCGTTGCCGAGGTCGAAACCGCAGTAGGCCGAGCCCATCCAGTTTTCGCCGTCGCCGGCCGAGTACTGGCTGTAGCCGGCAATCGCTTCGCAACCCTTGCTCTTCTTGAGGCTGATGTCCATGACGCCGGCGATCGCGTCCGAGCCGTACTGGGCGGCGGCGCCGTCACGCAGGATTTGCACGTCCTTGATGGCCAGCATCGGGATCGCATTGAGGTCGGTACCGGTGTTGCCGCGATTGCGCGCACCGAACAGGTTGACCAGCGCGGTGGTGTGGCGGCGCTTGCCGTTGACCAGCACCAGGGTCTGGTCCGAACCGAGGCCGCGCAGGGCGGCGGAATCGACCAGGTCGGCGCCATCGGCGCCGCTCTGGCGCGTGGAGTTGAACGATGGCGAAATGTAGGTCAGGGTCTGTGCCAGGTCGAACTGGCCGCCTTGTTCCGCCAGCTTGTTCATCGGGATCAGATCGACCGGTACCACGGTGTCGGTGGACGACGACGTGGCGCGGCGCGAGCCGACCACGGTCACCGATTGCAGCGGCGCCGGGGCAACGTCGGCTTCGGCTGTGGCGAGGGTCTGGGCGTGCACTGCAGGGGCCAAGGCGAGGGCGGTGATGGCCGAGGCGCCGTACAGGCTGAGCAGGACGGCTTGACGCAAATGGGTAACTGCAAACACGTGGCATCTCCGATGAGCAAAATTTGATTCTAGTCAAATTACTCATAACAACATGAGGATTTCTCACGGTTTGGCAGACCAAACATTATTAGTGTTGTTTTAAGGTTTCACCGCTACGTATTCATACGTATCGCCATGCTTGAAGCCTAAAATAAAGTGTTTTCAGCGCACCCCGTACGGCGGGCGCGCTGGTGATGACTATGCGTTTAAAGTGCAATCGGGATCAGTCGATCGGCGAATTCAGGCTGCTGCGGCGGGTGGTGCCGTAGTAGCTGTCGATTTGCGACGCCCAGGTCTGGTTGGCCATATTGGGCCAGTTGTCCTTGTCGAAACCGGGGGCGTTTTCGATGCGTTCCTTGTCGAGGTTGAGCGTGAAGCGCTTGTTGACGGTGTCCAGCGTCAATGCTTCCCAAGGCACGGCAAACAGTTTTTCGCCGATGGTCAGCACGCCGCCGTGGGCCATCACCGCATAGGCGATTTTGCCGGTACGCATGTCGAGCATGATTTCCTTGATCTCGCCCAGGTGTTCGTTTTGCAGGTTGTGCACGTGGTCGCCGATCAGGGTGTCGGCACCCATCAATTCAGGACCCGGGCCTTTGCGGCCGTTGTCCACGTACATGCCGTATGGATCGCGTTCGGTATAGCTCATGGTTATCTCCTGTGCATTTGTGAGTTGTCATTCTGATCTTGTTTATGCAACCTGTCTGTACGGTTTGCCACAGTCGGGCAGCATGGTCAAAGCCGAATTTTCAGGGGGTAATGCTGCTGATTTGGCGGTTTTAGGATATAATTTCAATTTCCCGCACGTGCCGTTCGGCACCATCTGCAATGACCAAATTTGTCTTCGTCACCGGTGGCGTTGTGTCTTCCCTTGGTAAAGGGATTGCCGCCGCCTCCCTCGCCGCGATCCTCGAATCGCGCGGCCTCAAAGTCACCATGCTCAAGCTCGACCCGTACATCAACGTCGATCCTGGCACCATGAGCCCCATGCAACACGGTGAAGTCTTCGTCACCGACGACGGCGCTGAAACCGACCTCGACCTCGGCCACTACGAGCGCTTCATCTCCACCCGCATGCGCAAGGTGAACAACTTCACCACCGGCCAGATCTACGAATCCGTGATCCGCAAGGAACGCCGCGGCGAGTACCTCGGTAAAACCGTGCAGGTCATCCCGCACATCACCAACGAAATTCAGGACTACATCCGTCGTGGCGCCGAAGGCTACGACGTGGCCCTGTGCGAAATCGGCGGTACCGTGGGCGATATCGAATCGCTGCCGTTCCTCGAAGCTGCCCGTCAGTTGAGCCTGCGCGCTGGCCGCAAGAACACCGCTTTCGTGCACCTCACCTTGGTGCCGTATATTGCGTCGGCTGGCGAACTGAAAACCAAGCCTACCCAGCACTCGGTGCAAAAACTGCGCGAGATCGGCATTTCGCCCAACGCGCTGCTGTGCCGCGCCGACCGTCCGATTCCCGACGACGAACGCGCCAAGATTTCGCTATTCTCGAACATCGAAGAGCAGGCCGTGATTTCCGTGTGGGACGTCGATACCATCTACAAAGTGCCGCAAATGCTGCACGACCAGGGCCTCGACGCGATCATCTGCGAAGCGCTGGACATCAAGCCTGCGCCGGCCGACCTGTCGGTCTGGAGCAAACTGATCTACACGCTCGAGCATCCGAAGTCGGAAGTGTCGATCGGCATGGTCGGCAAATACGTGGAACTGACCGAGTCGTACAAGTCGCTGACCGAAGCGCTGCGCCACGCCGGCATCCACAACGAATCGAAAGTCAACATCGAGTACATCGATTCGGAAGAAATCGAAACCACCGGTTGCGCCGACCTGGCCAAGTACGACGCCATCCTGGTGCCGGGCGGCTTCGGCAAGCGCGGCGTGGAAGGCAAGATCATGGCGGCCCAGTTCGCCCGTGAAAACAAGATCCCTTACCTGGGCATCTGCCTGGGCATGCAGGTGGCGCTGATCGAATATGCGCGCCATAAAGCAGGCTTGACCACCGCCAACTCCACCGAGTTTGACCTCGACACCGCGCAACCGGTCGTCGCCTTGATCGACGAGTGGCAAGGCCAGGACGGCAAAGTTGAAAAACGCGACGAGAATTCCGACCTGGGCGGCACCATGCGCCTGGGCGCACAAACCTGCGAGATCAAGCCGGGTACGCTGGCTGCCGAGATCTACGGCGCCGTGGTCACCGAGCGTCACCGTCACCGTTACGAAGCCAACAACCATTACCTGCCGCGCGTGGAAGCTGCGGGCCTGGTAGTGGCGGCCCGTACGCCGACCGAAGACCTGTGCGAAATCATGGAACTGCCACGCACCGGCGACAACGCCCACCCGTGGTACATGGGCGTGCAGTACCACCCTGAATTCAAATCGACCCCGCGTGACGGCCATCCGCTGTTCACCTCGTACATCAAGGCGGCACTGGCTCACAAGGCTGCTGGCGGCAATCGCCCTGCCGATGGTCAACCACAAGGAGAGGCGGCGTAAAAAGCGCTGGCAGCCTCCACCAAAGCAGTCTGCCCGGTGCGCGCGTGTAGCCATAAGCGCCCGCACTGGGTTATATTCCCGTTATTATTTCACTCGCACATGCGCGCAAGATGCATCGAGCGGACTCTGTTTCGTCTAACTTTGGAGAATTAAATGAGTGCTATTGTTGATATTATCGGCCGTGAAATCATCGACTCGCGCGGCAATCCAACCGTCGAATGCGACGTGTTGCTGGAATCGGGCGTGATGGGCCGTGCGGCTGTGCCGTCGGGCGCATCGACCGGTTCGCGCGAAGCGATCGAGCTGCGCGACGGCGATCCGAAGCGTTACTTCGGCAAGGGCGTGCTGCAAGCCTGCGAAAACATCAACACCGAAATCTCGGAAGCGATCATGGGCCTCGACGCCAATGAGCAAGCGTTCCTGGACCGCACTCTGATTGACCTGGACGGTACCGAAAACAAGAGCCGCCTCGGCGCCAACGCCATGCTGGCCGTGTCGATGGCCGTGGCCAAGGCCGCTGCCGAAGAAGCGGGCCTGCCACTGTACCGCTACTTCGGCGGTTCGGGCGCGATGCAACTGCCAGTGCCGATGATGAACGTGATCAACGGCGGCGCGCACGCCGACAACAACCTGGACATCCAGGAATTCATGATCATTCCGGTGGGCGCACCGTCGTTCAAGGAAGCCGTGCGTTACGGCGCGGAAGTGTTCCACACCCTGAAAAAGATCCTGCACAAGAAGGGTCTGAGCACCGCCGTGGGCGACGAAGGCGGTTTCGCTCCTTCCTTGGCCAACCATGAGGAAGCCATCAAGCTGATCATCCAGGCCATCGAAGAAGCCGGCTACGAGCCAGGCACCCAGATCGCGCTGGGCCTGGACTGCGCCGCGTCGGAATTCTACAAGAACGGCAAGTACGAACTGGAAGGCGAGGGCCTGTCGCTCACCGCCACCGAGTTCACCAACCTGCTGGCCACCTGGTGCGACAAGTACCCGATCATCTCGATCGAAGACGCGATGCACGAAGGCGACTGGGACGGCTGGGCGATTCTGACCAAGGAACTGGGCCAGAAGGTGCAACTGGTAGGCGACGACCTGTACGTCACCAACACCAAGATCCTGAAAGAAGGCATCCAGAAGGGCATCGCCAACTCGATCCTGATCAAGATCAACCAGATCGGCACCCTGACCGAAACTTTTGCGGCCATCGAAATGGCCAAGCGCGCCGGTTACACCGCCGTGATTTCGCACCGTTCGGGCGAGACCGAAGATTCGACCATTGCCGATATCGCTGTTGGCCTGAACGCCCTGCAGATCAAGACCGGCTCGATGTCGCGCTCGGACCGCATGGCCAAGTACAACCAGCTGCTGCGCATTGAAGAAGACCTGGGCGACATCGCTTCCTACCCAGGCCGCGACGCCTTCTACAACCTGAAGTAATTCTGTACCGAGCGGCCGGAATTCCCGGCCGCTTTTTTATGATTTCATTCCCATGCGTCTGATTACACTAGGCCTGGCAGTCCTGCTGCTGTTGATACAGTACCCGCTCTGGCTGGGCAAGGGCGGCTGGCTGCGCGTGGCCGATTTCGAGGCGCAAGTCGATGCGGCCCACAAGAAAAATGCGGAGCTCCTGGCCCGCAATGCCAAGCTCGATTCCGAAGTGCGCGACCTCAAGGACGGCACCGGCGCCGTCGAAGAACGCGCCCGCTACGAGCTCAGCATGATCAAGGAAAACGAGATTTTCGTGCAAATCGTCGGCAAGGGCCATTCCGTGCCGAACGTACCGCTGGCGGCGCCGCCGTCTGCCGACGCTCCAGCCCGCCCGACATCCACTTCCGCCCATTGAACATGGTCTGGCGCGCCATCATGCTGTGGACGATGCTCGCACTGGGCGCGACGTCCGGCCCGGTGCTTGCCGCTGCTGTCCCACCTGGCGTTGCTATCTCTGCTGCCCCACCTGGCGTTGCTACCGCTGCCGCAATTGCCGCTGCGGCTGTTACCTCCGCTGGCGCTGTTGACGCCTGCATTCCCCTGCGCATCGGCTACATCGACCAGCACCGCCCGCCGTACTGGATGGGCGAGGGCGAGCAGGTGCCTGAACCGCCCGGCGCTGCCGTGGATTTGATGCGCGACGCTGCCCAGGCCGCCGGCTTCGGCTGTGCGCCCACGCTGGTACGGTTGCCGCCGGCGCGCCTGCGCGTGGCGCTGGCCAATGGCGACATCGACATGTCGCCGCTCGGCGAAATGCCTGCTTATCCGGCCGGCATCGCGCTGCCGCGTGACAAGAAGGGCAACATCGACCTCGAGCGTGCCATGCACAACACCCTGGTGGTGCTGGTGCGCGCCAGGGACAAGCTGCCCCCAACCACCGATCCGATGCAGTACTTCAAAGACAAGGTGCTGGGCGTGGCACTCGGGCAAAGCTATACTGCGCGCCTGCGCGAGGCCGGCCTGAACGTCGATGACGGCGGCCGCGATCTCGAGCGCAATATCGAAAAACTGCGGCTCGGCCGCGTCGATGGCGTGGTAGCGGCAGCCGTCGTGCCCAAGCACCTCAAGCTCATGCTGGACCGCTACAAGGGCGCCATTGTGCAACTGCCACAGCCTCTGATCAGCACGCGCGTATGGCTGGCGTTCAACGAGTCCTACTACCGCGCACACCGCCCGCAGGTCGAAGCGCTGTGGACCTGGCTCGACGTCAATCGCAGCCGGCTCGGCTATACCCTGGAAAAATACCGCAAGCAGGATTAGAACGCCTGACCAGCCTCCATGACGGCGTTACAGCTGCTTGCCGGACTGGCGTACTGTCTTCGTCGTTGCACCTTGCTCTGGAGGCTGTCCCGGCGCTCTGCAGGTGTAACGTACCTGCCCGCATAGCGACCAGCGGCTACAATACGGGTCCGCTTCAAGCACCGAGTTCGATTTGAAATTCCTGATTCCTGCACTGCTCCTGTCGGTTGCCGTCCATGCCGGTGCTGCCACCGCTGTCTCTGCCAACGCTGCTGCGAGTCCCGCCATCGCGCCACCTGTCGTCAACAATATTTTGCGCGCCCAGGTGCTGCTCGACCGCGCCCATTTTTCGTCCGGCGAAATCGACGGCACGGTGGGCAGCAACTTGCGCCGCGCTGTCACCGGTTTCCAGAAGCTGCGCCAGTTGCCGGTAACCGGCAAGCTCGACGACGCCACCTGGGCCGCGCTCAAGGCCGACCCGGCGCCCACGCTCGACGTGTACACGCTCACCGCCGAAGACATCGCCGGACCGTATGCGCCAGTGCCCGCCGCCATGGGCGACAAGGCCAAGCTGGCCCGGCTCGGATACGCCAACCTGCTCGAAGCGCTCGGTGAAAAATTCCACAGCAGTCCGGCGCTGCTGCGCAAGCTCAATCCTGGCAAGACGTTCAAGCGCGCCGGCGAGCAACTGCTGGTGCCCAATGTCGTCAACGCACCGCCGTTGCCCAAGGCTACTACCATCCTGGTCGATGCCACCGAGGGCACGTTGACCTTGCTGGACGCTGGCGGCATGCCGATCGCCCAGTTCCCGGCCAGTACCGGCAGCAAGCACGACCCGCTGCCGGAAGGACGCTGGACCGTGCTGGGCGTGGCCGTCAATCCCGACTACCGCTACAACCCCAAGCTGTTCTGGGACGCCAAGCCGGGCGACGTCAAGGCGCGCATCGCCCCCGGCCCGAACAACCCGGTGGGCGTGGCCTGGATCGACCTGAGCAAGGACCACTACGGCATCCACGGCACGCCCGAGCCGGCCAATATCGGCAAGACCCAGTCGCACGGCTGCATCCGCCTGACCAACTGGGACGTGATGAAAGTGGTGAAGGCGATCACGCGCGGCGCGACGGTGTTGTTGCAGGCTTGACCGGGTTACACTGGCGTTTTTCCTGACGAGGATGCCGTATGACCGATACCGCGCTGGACCTGATTTTTGATGACGCCGAGCTCGACAGCCGCCTGCAATGGCACTGCGAACCGGCCAACTGGCGTATTGACGCCACCGCCCGCTGCCTGCGCATCGCCCCCGATGCCAATACCGACTTCTGGCAGCGCACGCACTACGGTTTCCAGGTGGATAACGGCCACTTCCTCCATCTGCCAGCGTACGGCGATTTCGTGCTCACCACCCGGGTCACGTCGAAGCCCGTGCATCAGTACGACCAGGCCGGCCTGATGGTGCGGTTGTCCGATGGCTGCTGGCTCAAGACGTCGGTGGAGTTCGAGCCGGACGGCGATAACCGTTTGGGCGCCGTGGTCACCAACGGCCATTACTCGGACTGGTCCACCCAGCCGCTGCCCCGGCACATCGACACCGTGTGGTTCCGCATCCGCGCCGAGGCCGAGGACTGCATCGTCGAGTCGTCGTTCGATGGCGAAACCTGGACCCAGATCCGCATCGCCCACCTGGCCGAACGGGGCGCTGCCGCCAGCGTGGCCTGCGGCCTGTACGCGTGCAGCCCGAAGGCGGCCGGCTACCAGGCCGAGTTCGCGTTCCTGTCGTTTGTTCCCGGCCGTCTTCAACTTTACTGAAAGCCCTTATGCCATTTACTTCCTACCTCGGTACCAGCCCCGTGCTCGGTGAAGACATCTACGTCCACGAATCGGCACAAGTGATCGGCGACGTGCAGATCGGCCGCGACAGCTCGGTATGGTGCAACACCGTGCTGCGCGGCGACGTCAACCGCATCGTCATCGGCGAGTGCAGCAACGTGCAGGACTTTGCCATGGGCCATGTCTCGCACAAGAGCGCATCGAAACCCGATGGCTCGCCGCTGACCATCGGCAACTACGTCACCATCGGCCACTCGGTGATCCTGCACGGCTGCACCATCGGTAACGAATGCCTGATCGGCATGGGCTCGATCATCATGGACGACGTGGTGGTGCAAGACCAGGTGATGGTCGGCGCCGGCAGCCTGGTCTCGCCCGGCAAGGTGCTGGAAAGCGGCCACCTGTACATCGGCCGCCCCGCCGTAAAGGCGCGGGCGCTGAGCGCAGAGGAGATCGCCTACCTCAAGTATTCGGCCGAGCATTATGTGCGGGTGAAGAACAACTATCTGGCCGGATAGCAGACCGCGCCAAAGTACGCTGCAGGAGAGTTGTAGAAAAACAATAGTGATCAACAGGCACCAACTATTGCTTGTAAATGAGAATCATTATTGTTAGTATGATTCTTTGCCAGCAATCGTAACCGTCCGAGAGCCAGCCGTTCACATACTCTCTCTGGATACTTTATGGCTGCTACTCCTGCCCGGCAATCCGCCGCTGCTGTTCAATTCCCGCGCCCGCGCCTGATGGGCGTGGCTGTCCAATCTGCTTTGTTGACCTTGCTTGGCGTGGCTCAGCTGCCGGCGCATGCGCAGGAGGCGCAAGTCGCTGCTGCGGCCGCTGCGGCAGGCGCACCGGCGCTGGGCGAAATCGTGGTCCAGGCCAAGCGCGACGATCCGGCCTCCACCCGCAAGGGCACCACCACCGTGATCGGCGCCGAGCAGATCGAGCGCAACAACGCGGTGGACATGGCCAATATCGCCCGCTATTCGCCGCTGATCAGCGTGCCTGGCGCGGCCAGCGGCAGCGGCAACGTGTGGGACGGCGCCGGCAATACCGGCTTCAATATCCGTGGCGTGGAGGGCAACCGCGTGAGCATGGAGCTCGACGGCATTTCTTTGCCTGACGCTGCGCCCAAGCCGGACGGCAACACCATGAATGCCTTCGGCATCGGCCGTGATTATTTCGATCCCGAGACGTTCCACTACGTGAGCATCGGTTCGGGCGCCAGCCCGGCCGGCAGCGGCACGCCGGGCCTGGGCGGCTCGGTGTCGTTCGTGACCAAGTCGCCGGAGCAGTATCTTGATGGCACGCGCAAGGTGTACGGCGAATACAAGTTCGGTTACTCGGGCGAGCAGAACGCGCGCATGCATGCGTTTACCGCCGCCACCGAGATCAGCCCCAGCCTCAAGGCGCTGGTCGTGGGCGTGCACCGCCAGGGCGATGAGCTCGATAGCAGGAGCAGCGTGCCGGTCAATCCCGATGACTGGGAAAGCAATGCCATCCTTGCCAAGCTGAACTGGCAAGTGGCGCCCGGCCACAAGCTCGGCTTTACCATCGACAGCTACAAGGCCGACCATCACCGCGTCTACAACAACAAGACCGGCGCCCTGTATCCGCAAGGCGCGATCCAGGATTCGACCACCAAGCGCAACCGCTACAGCATCGAGCACAACTGGACCGACGCCGGGCTGGCGCTGTTCGACAGCCTGAAAACCCACGTGTACAAGCAGGATGCGTCGGTGGTGGATCAGACCAACGCCGCCTATGTCAGCGGCGGCCAGCCCTACCTGCGCTTTATCGAGACCGGCTACTACAACGACAGCCGTGGACTGGTCATCGAGGCCAGCAAGAAACTGGGCACGGTGTCGTCGCTGTTCTATGGCGCCAACTATGAAACCCAGGAGTCGCGCCGCCCATGGTATGAAGACCGCACCGTGGTGCGCACCGGTGCCCACCAGATCACCCGCAAGAACCGCATGGCCGACATGGATACCGACAAGGTCGCCGCTTATGTGCGCGGCGAGTTCGGCTTTCCGCTGGCCGGCCACCAGGCCACCTTGACGCCGGGCCTGCGCGGCGAGCATCGCAAGCTGACGCCGAAGAATTTGCAAAACTACGCGATCGCCATTCCCAATGCCGCCAGCGAAGTCAAGGAGGAAAGCGACTCCTGGTTCACGCCGAGCCTGAACCTGTCGGTGGAACTGACGCCCACGTTGACTACCTACGCCCAGTATTCGCGGGGCACCCGCTTGCCGAGTTCGGCCGAGCGCACCGGTACCTACGATTCGTTCAGCTACACCGGTGCCGGCGTCGGTTACGCGGTGCTGGGCAACGCCAACCTGCAAAAGGAAACCAGCAACGCCTTCGAGCTGGGCCTGAAAGGCACGGCCACGCCGGGCGTGGAGTTCAGCGCGTCGATGTTTTATACCCGTTATAACAACTTCATCGAGTACGCCACGCAACCGGCCGATCCGGTCAATTTCCCGACCATCACCTTCGGGCTGTTCCGTCCCGAAAACATCGGCAAGGCGCGCATCTGGGGCGGCGAATTCTCCAGCAACTTCCAGCTGGGCCAGTGGCTGCAAGGCATGCAGGGCTATAGCGTCAACCTGGCTGCCGGCCTGTCGCGCGGCAATGCGGAAAACCAGTTGACCGGGCAGAAGGGCGGCCTGGTATCGGTGCAGCCGTACAAGGCCAACGCGACCTTCGCCTGGGACGATCGGGCCAAGCGCGGCGGCGCGGCGTTCACCGTCAGTGGCGTGCGCAGCCAGCGCGCCGGCAACGACGTCATCGGTGGCGTGACCGCCGAGCGGTTCCTGACGCCCGGCTACGGCGTGATGGACTTCACCGCTTACTGGAACATCAGCAAGCACGTCGAACTGAGCGCCGGCGCCTACAACCTCGGCGACAAGAAGTACTGGGACTTCGCCTCCGCGCGCGGCATGCCAGGAGGCACCACGGTCGCCACGCGCGACGATATCGAACGCATGGCGCGTCCCGGCCGCAATTACGCATTCACCCTGAAGGTCATTTACTAATCTTTTAACGGAGCCACCCATGAAACACCATCATCGATATGCACTGGCGCTGGCCAGCGCCTTGCTGCTGACCTCGGTAACCGGCAGCGCCACCAACCTCGTCGAACAGTGGGACAAGCTGCGTGCCGAACAGCCGCGCCTTCCCGCGCGCGACGCCGCCAGGCAACTTGGCGTCTCCGAAGCGGACTTGCTGGCAACAAGCCTGGGCAAAACCGTCACCCGCTTGCAGGACGACGGCACCGCGCCGCGCGAGATCATGCGCCGCGCCCTGGACCTGGGCAAGGTCATGGCGTTGACGCGCAATGAAAACGGCGTGATCGAACGCACCGGCGTTGCCACGCGTTTAAAGCCGGACGAGGACGTGCAGACCCTGGACGAAGACAAGGAAAAGGAGCGCGAAGTTCGCATGCGTAACATCGCCGGCGGCTACCTGGGCGGCGAGATCGACCTGCGCTTCTGGTTCGACAAATGGAAGTACGCGTTTGCTGTCGCCCAGCCGGGCAAGGATGGCGTGGTGGCGCGCAGCCTGCAATTCTTTGACGCCAGCGGCAACGCCGTGCACAAGCTCTACGTGCGCAGCGACGCCGGCGCACCGGTGTTCGATAAACTGGTAGCCGACTTCCGCAATACTAACCAGGGCCCGGACCTGAAAGTGGCAGCCGCACCGGTCAAGGCCAAGGAAAAGCCGGACAGCGAAATCGACGTCAAGGAATTCCAGCTGGCGTGGAGCGAGATCAACGACGTCCACCAGTTCAACCGTTTGCTGACCGAATTTGGCGTTTCGCGCGAACAGGCGATGCGCCTGGCGCCACCGGGCGCGGCAGAGCGCATCACGCCGCAAGCGGTGCGCACGCTGCTCGAAGGCGTGGCCAGGAACCAGATCAAGTTCATGACCTTCCTCGGTAACGGCGCCACCATCCAGATCTACAGCGGCACCGTGAACAAGGTGGCGGAAGCGGGCGGATATTTCAACGTGCTCGATCCCGAATTCAACCTGCACCTGCGCGACAGCGCGTTTGCCAGCGGTTGGGTGGTCAAGCGGGCAGGGGTAACGTCGGTGGAATTCTTCGATCAAAACAGCGACCAGGTGGTGAGCTTCTTTGCCGTCCGCGAGCGCAACAAGCCAGCGCCGCAGCCATGGATCGATCTGGCCGCAGCACTGCCACGCGCCGACACCGCGCGCCAGGCCAGCCGTTAAGAGTTCAGCGCAGGCAACAGAGCACCAGCAGCACCACCATCATCTGTACTACCGAATCACCGGCAATCGCGTCGAGATCCTGGCGCTGTGGCACACCAGTCGCCACAGCACACCAGGCATCTGAAACAACGGTCAGCCCGCCAGGGCAGCGCGGCCGAGGGCGGGGTCGTCGGTGAAGAAGCCGTCGATGCCGGTGGCGATGTAGCGTTTCATTTCGGCGATCGAGCCGGCTTCGTTGCGGGCGGTGTCGGCGCCGTTGCGGAAGTCGGCGGCCAGGAAGCGGTTTTCCGGGCGGAAGGTCCACGGTTCGATGCGCAGGCCGGCCTTGTGGGCATCTTCCACTATCGACGACGGTGCTGCCAGGCTGCCGTCTTTCTTCAACGGGATGATCGAACGGGTCGGGGGCGCTACCACGTCGGCATACTGAGCGATGTCGCGCAGGCCGGCTGGCGTGCACATCTGTGCGAAGGTCAGCTTGCCGCCGGCTGCTGCCACGTCCATCGGCCGCACGTCTTCGCCGACCACCAGTTGCATCAGGCGCAGGTTGGCGCGCGTCCCTAGCTTGCTGCGCAGGTATTTCAGGTTGGCTACTTCGAACGACTGGATTTGCACCGGGTTGCGGCGCGTGTAATCGTGCGCGGCGATGATGGACAGGAAGCGGTCTTCCAGCGGCAAGCCGACGCTGGCGAAATAGGTCGAGTGCTTGAGTTCTGGCACGATGCCGATGATGCGCCCGTGCGCGGCAGCTTCGGCCGCGACGAAGTCAATGATTTCCTCGAACGTCACCACCTGGAACATGCCGTTATACTCGGCGCTGCCGGGACGGAACTGCGGAATGCGCTCGACCGCGCGCAGGGTTTTGAGTTCCGCCAGCGTGAAGTCGTCAACGAACCAGCCGTCGTGCGCTTCGCCGTCGATGATTTTGCGCGTTTTGCGGCTGGCGAATTGCTTGTGGCTGGCCACGTCGGTGGTCTCGCTCAGGTAGGCTTCGTGGCGTGCGACCAGCACGCCATCCTTGGTGCTGCACAGGTCCGGCTCCACGTAATCGGCGCCATCGACGATGGCCTTGGCGTACGCGGCCAGCGTGTGTTCGGGACGCAGCGCGCTGGCGCCGCGGTGGCCGAATACCAATGGACGTTTGCCACCGGCGATGCCGCCAGCGCCCAGCGGCGCAATGCCCGGCATGCCGGACTGGTCAACACCAGCAGCCGGCGTTGCCGCCAGCACTGAAGCTGGCAGCAACAACGACGCGCCGGTAACTGTAGCAGCAGCGGCCGCTACCTGGATAAAACCGCGCCGTGACAAGCTGCCCGGCAGCGGTGATGCAAAAACTGGTTTGGTCATCGGAGTCTGTCTCGATAAACCGCGCCGGGTCTAGCCTCCCGGCAGCGGCATGGTAAAAAATCAGAAGTCTGCCATCAACGTCAGGAAGCCCTGGCGTGGTGCGATCGGAAAGGTATTGTACGTGCCGCTGGCCGCGCCCACTACAACGTTGAGGTCGCCCTTTTTGTCGGCCAGGTTGCTGATGTTGACACGGTAGCGCGCGTTCTTGATCCAGTTGCTGTTCAGGAAGGGCAGCTTGCCCGACACGCCCAGGCTCATCAGGAAATAGCTCTTCACCGCCAGGTCGTTGGTGTAGGTGGCGTAGCGCTTGCCCACGTAGTCGCCGATCAGCTGGAACTCGGTGTCGGCCACGGTGGCGGTGGCAACGAACTTGTTCATCCACTCCGGGCTGCCGGGAATGGTCTTGCCGGCGGTTGGCACGATGGCGCTGCCGTTGCTGTAGTTGTCCTGGTACTCAGCCTTGTTGTACGACAGCGCGTTATAGAACGAGAAGCCACGGCCGAAGTGCAGCGTGCCCGACAGGTCGATGCCATCGGTCTTGACGCTGCCCACGTTGGCCAGCACCGGGTTGCCGCCGATGATGGACGAGATCACCGGTGTCGGGCTGATGGTCAGCAGGCGGTCCTTGAAGTTGACGTGGTAGATATTGACCTGGCCGTCGAAGGCCGAGATCGCGCCCCAGTTCAACTGGCGGCTGGTACGCAGGCCCGCTTCATACGTGACCGAGGTTTCCGGCTTCGCGGTGTCGCGGAACAGGTCGAACGCGGCCTGGCTGGCCAGGCTCCATGGCGATGCGCCGCCGCCGCCGTACGTGACGAACTGGCGCATGTTTTTCTGCACGTTGAAGAACGCCTGGTCGTGCGGCGTGATGTCCCAGCGCGCGCCCAGTTGCGGCAGGAACCATTTCTTGGTTTCGATCTTGCCGACCGGCAGGGCGGTGGAACCGTTGGCAATCGCGCCCACTTTTGGCTGCACCGGGAACTGGCCATCGGCAAACTGCAAGCTCGATTTGAAACCGGCCTGCAGCGCGATGTCGTCGCGTACGCGCCATTCGTCCTGCAGGTGCAACTGCACGACCTTGTTGTCGATCTCGCTGCCGTACTGGGTGATCAGCGGATTGCTCGGGCGGTCGTATGGCGAGCTCGGGTTGTTGACGTCGAGTGCATACCAGCGGCGGTACGCTTCCGAACGGTTGCGCTCGAACCAGATGCCCGCCTGCAGCTTGTGGTTGCCGATCTCGCTGCGCACGGTGGACAGCCAGCCGGCGCGGTTGATTTTATATTCGGTGGTGCGGGTGGCGTAACCGGAGTTGCCGAACACCTGCTTCAGATTCTGGCCCGGGAAATACACCGAGAACAGGCCAGGCAAACCGGCCACGCCGATCGGACCGGCCACCACGCCCACGCCGTCGTCGTTGTGGTAGTACACCTGGTTGGACCAGGTGGTGTTGTCGCCGACGTTCATGTCGAACTTGGCGTAAGTCAGGTAGTCGGTACGCTGGGCATCGCTGTAGTAATTGCGGTAGTTATTGCCTTCGGCCGTCGGCGTGGCGCCGGTGGGCGACAGGTAATTCACCGCTTCCTGGAAATTCGGGTACATGAACGGGCGCGTGTACGGCTGGTACTTTTCGGTGGCCGAGCGCACGGTGCTGTCTTCGTTCGGCTCGATCTTGTCCGAGTAGTTGAGGAACAGGGTCAGCTTGCCCAGGCTGCTCTGGTTGACGTACTTGGCATTGAACTGGTCGCCGCCCTGGCGCGCATCGAAGTCCCACGCCTTTTGTTCGTGGTGCAGGGCCGAGATGTAGGCGCTGCTGCCGTCGCCAAACGCGCCGGTATCGTAACGGACAAATGTGCGCGAGGTGGTGTGGCTGCCCACGGTTTGCTGCACGGCCAGGTTGCGGGTTTGCGTGGGATCGCTCGAGAAGGTCTCGATGGTTCCGCCGAGGTTGCTGGTGGACGCGGTGGCCAGGTCGCCGGCACCGGACGACAGGATCACGCTGCCGACGTTTTCGCTGATCACGGCGCGCTGCGGCGACAGGCCGTTGTAGTTGCCGTATTGTTGATCGCCGAGCGGTACGCCGTCCATGGTGTAGCCGAGTTGCTGGCCGGAGAAGCCGTGGATGAACAGCGACAGGTTTTGTTCGTTGTTGCCCCACGGGTCGGCGGTCTGGAAGCTCACGCCGGGCAGGGTTTGCAGGGCTTTTAGCGGGTTAATGCCTGGCAGGATTTTTTGCATGTCGCTCTTGCTCATTTCCACCGAAGAGCGGGTCTTGCGGGTCGAGATTTCCACGGTAGCGATCGGCGCAGCGGCGGCGCCCACCGATGCAGCGTCGGCCTCGGCTGCGGCAGGCGCGTCAGCCATGTCGGCGACGGCGGCGGCAACATTGGCAGCCATGGCCAACATCGGGAGACTCAAAGCGATGAAGCATGCCGAGCGCATTACGGATAATTTCTTGTTCATGTTTACCTTGTGGCCAGATTAAGTGAATCGCAACGTGGCGCATGATAGGTTTCGAGTGTGACCGCGTGATGACCGCCCGGTGACCATCCGATGACCGCTCGGTGATCGCCTCGCGACCGCAAAAATCCCGGGGCTGGTACACTGTGCCCGATGGAAATAACCAGGAATCACACCATGCGCATCCCTGTCGTCCTTGCTGCCCTGGCGCTGGCCTTGTCCCTCGGTGGCTGCTACACCGTCAACCAGGGCAAGCTCGGCAACTTCGTCACGTCCACGATCCAGCCGGGCATGACGCTGGACGAAGCGCTGGTGCGCATGCGTGCCGAGCAGTTCGACTGCCAGAGCAGCAGCGCCGGCACGCTGACGGCGTGCACCCGCACCCAGTACAGCCTCGTGCGCGGCGAGTGCCAGGAGCGGGTGGACCTGGTGCGTAGCGCCGCGTCGGTCCGCATGCTGGGCGGCATCGACATCCTTGCAATCAAATGTTCTAGATAGTTCACTCAATGGCTCGACCGAAATACCTTCCCGATAACTTCACGCTGGCCATGATCGTCACGGTCGCCGCCGCCAGCCTCTTCCCCTGTACCGGCCAGGCCGCCGTGGTCTTTGACAATGTCACCCACGCCGCCGTGTGCCTGCTGTTCTTCCTGCACGGCGCCAAGCTCTCGCGCGAGGCGGTGATTGCCGGCATCACGCACTGGCGCCTGCACCTGCTGGTGCTGCTGTGCACGTTCGCCTTGTTCCCGCTGCTGGGCCTTGGTTTGCGCCCGCTGCTCGAACCGCTGGTCACGCCCGACCTCTACCTGGGGATCTTGTTCCTGTGCATGTTGCCGTCCACCGTGCAATCGTCGATCGCGTTTACGGCGGCCGCGCGCGGTAATGTGCCCGCCGCCATTTGCAGCGCGTCGGCCTCTAATCTGTTGGGGATTTTCATTACGCCGCTGCTGGTCGGCCTGTTGACCAGTGCGCAGATGCAGGGCGGTTCGTCGCTTGAATCGTTCGGCCAGATCGCCACCCAGTTGCTGCTGCCGTTCATTGCCGGCCAGGTGGCGCGGCGCTGGATCGGCGCCTGGGTCGAGCGCAATAAGGCGATGACCCGGCTGGTGGACCAGGGCTCGATCCTGCTGGTGGTGTACACGGCGTTCAGCGAGGCGGTGGGGCAGGGCTTGTGGCACCAGGTGTCGGGCCGCTCGCTGGCCGGGCTGCTGCTGATCGACGTGATATTGCTGGCGCTGGTGATGTTCACCGCTGCCAGGGTGAGCCGCAAGCTGGGCTTCAGCCGCGAAGACCAGATCGCAATCGTGTTCTGTGGTTCGAAGAAGAGTCTGGCCAGCGGCGTGCCGATGGCCAAGGTGCTGTTCGCTGGTGGCACGCTGGGGGCGGTGGTGCTACCCTTGATGCTGTTCCACCAGTTGCAGTTGATGGTGTGCGCGGTGCTGGCGCAGCGGTACGCCAGCTCGGCCGAAAAAGAAAAGCAGGCCGAGCTGACTTGATGCTGACTTCTTCGGCTTAGTGCTTGGCTTCGCCCGGTGGCAGCAGCGCTTCCACCGGCGCATCGGTGGCAAACAGCTGGGCCACGTCGACTTTGTCGTAGTCGTAGTGCTGGCCGCAGAAGTCGCAGTTGACGCCCACGTGGCCTTGCTCGGCCACCACGCTGTCGATTTCCTCCTGGCCCAGCATCTTGAGCATATTGCCCACTTTTTCACGGGTGCAATTGCAGTGGAACGATGGCGTGAGTGGCTCGAACACGCGGATCGTCTCTTCCCAGAACAGGCGCTGCATCAGCACGTCCACCGTGGTTTCCAGCATTTCCTGTTCCTTCAGCGTGCCGCCGAGCATGACCGCGCGGTTCCAGGTTTCCAGCGCTTCGTCGGCCGACAGCGGCGCGACGCCGGCCTTGCCGCCGTGGTCCGGCAGCTTTTGCAGCAGCAGGCCGCGCGAAGTGGTGTCGTCGGTGGCCAGCCACAGCTTGGTGTCGAGCTGTTCCGAACGCAACATGTAGTTTTCGATGACGGTCGCCACGTCCTCGCCGTCGAGCGGTACGATGCCCTGGTACGGCTGCTGGCCCGGCACCTTGTCGGCCGGGTCGAGGGTGATGATGAAGCGGCCGTTGCCGGTGGCGTTGAGCAGCGACGCCAGCGAGGCGTCGTCGGCGATGACCGCGTCGGGCGCCAGCTTAGCTGTAGCGCGCAGGCGCAGGTCGGAGTCGCACTCGACCACCAGCAGGCGCACCGGACCGTCACCATGGATTTGCATGATGATCGAGCCGTTGAACTTGAGGTTGGCGGACAGCAGCGCCGCCGCGCTCACCATCTGGCCCAGCAGCTTTTTGACCGGCGTCGGGTAGGCGTGGCGGGCCAGTACTTCGCGCCACGTGGCCGAGATGTCGATGAACTGGCCGCGCACGGCGGCGTTGTCGAAAATGAATTTCTGCAGGGTGTCCTGGGACGGGGTAGTGCTCATATTAGTATCCAATCTGTTTTGGCGGCGTGAAAGCGTGGCCACGATAACCCGCTATTTTACGCGTACACGGGGCAACGAACGGTCGTGCTATTATTTTGGTTCCAACAATGTCTGCGGCCAGCAATCATCCGATATTGCGCCGGGGCCGCTAATTTCAAGGCACACACCATGACCCTCACGCCATCGCGCTCCGAATTTCTGACCATACGCGGCTTGCGCTGCCACGTGCGCCACTGGGGCAACGAGGGCGCGCCAAAAATCTTCATGATGCATGGCTGGATGGACGTGGGCGCTTCGTTCCAGTTCGTGGTCGATGCCTTGCAGGGCAAGTGGCACGTGATCGCGCCCGACTGGCGCGGCTTCGGCTTGTCCGAGCGCAGCGGCGCCGACACCTACTGGTTCCCCGACTACCTGGCCGACCTCGACGCCATCCTGCGCCATTATGCGCCCGGGCAGGCCGTCAACCTGCTCGGTCACAGCATGGGCGGCAACGTCGTGGGCCTGTATGCGGGCGCCCGTCCCGAGCGCATCCGCAAGCTGATCAACCTGGAAGGGGCGGGCTTGCGCGCGCCGCGCCCCGAGCAAACTCCGGGCCGCTATGCCCAGTGGCTCGACGGTTTGCTGGAAAAACCGGAGCTGCGCAGCTATCCCACCCAGTCTGCCGTGGCAGCACGCCTGCAAAAGACCAATCCGCGCCTGTCGGACGAACGCGCCGCCTTCCTGGCGCAGCACTGGTCGGCGCAAAACGATGTGGGCCAGTGGGAAATCCTCGGCGACCCCATCCACAAGCAGGCCGGTCCTTTGCCGTACCATGTGGAAGACATCCTGGCGTGCTGGGACGCGATTACCGCGCCGGTGCTGTGGGTGGAGGCCGACCAGACCAATATGTGGGACTGGCTCGGATCGCAGCCGAAAGGACGCGTGGAGCTCGACCGTCGCCTGGGCCATTTGCGCAAGCTGCGCCGCGAAACCATCGTCGGCGCCGGCCACATGTTGCATCATGATCAGCCGGTGGCGCTGGCGCGCCTGATCGAGGATTTCCTCAAGGACTGATCAGCACGCCAGCTTGCGTGGAAAAGCCGCAGGCAGCGTACAATGAAGGCTTCTACGTCGCCAAAAAAATCATGCTCAAAGTCGATCTGCACTGCCACTCCAACGTTTCCGACGGCGTCATGACGCCGCAGGCCGTGGCTGCGTACGCGCGCCAGGCCGGGGTGGACGTGTGGGCGCTGACCGATCACGACGAAGTGGGCGGTATTGCCGCCGCGCGCGTGGCGGCAGAAGAGCAGGGCATGCGGTTCATCACCGGCGTGGAAATTTCGATCACCTGGGCCAGGGAAACCGTGCACATCGTCGGCCTGAACATCGACGAGCACCATCCCGAGCTGACCGCCGGCCTGGCGCGCACCCGCGCCGGACGCGACAACCGGGCCCGCGAAATCTCGCGCCAGCTCGAACTGGCTGGCATCGACGGCGCCTACGAGGGCGCTTTAAAATTCGTCGGCAACCCCGACCTGATGTCGCGCACCCATTTCGCCCGCTACCTGGTCGAGATTGGCGCCTGCGCCAACATCCCCGAAGTGTTTCGCAAGTATTTGTCGGAAGGCCGGCCCGGCTATGTGCCGCATTCGTGGGGCACGCTGGCCGACACCGTCGGCTGGATCCGCGCTGCCGGTGGTGTGGCGGTGATCGCCCACCCGGGCCGCTACCGCTTCAGCCAGCTGGCCCAGGGCCAGTTGTTCGACGAATTCAAGCAACTCGGTGGCGCCGCCATCGAGGTGGTGACGGGCAGCCATACGCCGGACCAGTATCCCGAGTATGCGCAGCTGGCCAATTATTACGGTTTCCTGGCTTCGCGCGGGTCGGATTTTCATGCGCCGGGCGAGTCGCGCGTCGATTTCGCCGCGCTGCCGCCGTTGCCGGGCAATGTCACCCCCGTCTGGCACGACTGGTTCTGACAGGGCGGCTTCGACCGCAATTCAGCTCGCCTCTTGATTTTGCGATACCCCGGTCATACCTTATGATCTGGGCAATCTTGTCCGCACGGAGAAATACCTTATGAAACGCATCGTCCTCTTTATCGCCACCAACCTCGCCGTGATGCTGGTGCTGTCCATCGTCCTGTCGCTGCTGGGCATCGGCCGTCCCGGTGCCGGCAACACGCTGGAACTGGGCAGCTTGCTGGCGTTTTCGCTGGTGGTGGGCTTCACCGGCGCGATCTTCTCGCTGCTGATCAGCAAACCGATGGCCAAGTGGTCCACCGGCGCGCGCGTGATCGACAATCCATCCAACTCCACCGAACTGTGGCTGGTCAACACCGTGCGCCAGCTGTCCGAACGCGCCGGCATCGGCATGCCGGAAGTGGCCGTGTACCAGGGCGAACCGAACGCGTTTGCCACCGGCGCGTTTAAAAATTCGGCGCTGGTTGCCGTCTCTACCGGCCTGCTCGAGAGCATGAACCAGCAGGAAGTGGAAGCCGTGCTCGGTCACGAGGTGGCCCACATCGCCAACGGTGACATGGTCACCATGACCCTGATCCAGGGCGTGGTCAACACCTTCGTGGTGTTCCTGGCGCGTATCGTCGGCTTCTTTGTCGACAAGGTGCTGCTGAAAAACACCGACCGCCAGGGCGTGGGCATCGGCTACATGGCCACCGTGTTCGTCTGCGAACTGATTTTTGGTTTGGCCGCTTCGCTGATCGTGGCGTGGTTCTCGCGCCAGCGCGAATTCCGCGCCGATGCCGGCTCGGCCAAGCTGCTGGGCAGCACCATGCCGATGCAGCACGCACTGGCGCGCCTGAACGGCGTGCCGCCCGGCGCGCTGCCGCAATCGATCGCAGCGGCCGGCATTACCAGTGGCCGTGGCTGGAGCGCGCTGTTCTCCACCCACCCGCCCTTCGAACAACGCATTGCCGCGCTGCAAAACCTGCGCGCGTGAGCAAGAAGGAATAAGCCGACGTATGAGCCAATTTTTCCAGATCCATCCCGACAATCCGCAGATCCGCCTGATCAAGCAGGCCGCGCAAATCATCCACGGCGGCGGCATCGTTGCCGTGCCGACCGATTCCTGCTATGCACTGGTATGCCACCTGGACGACAAGGGCGCGGTCGAGCGGCTGCGCCGCCTGCGCGGCATCGACGAGAAGCACCACCTGACCCTGCTGTGCCGCGATTTGAGCGAGCTGGGCGTGTACGCCCGCGTCGATAATCGCCAGTTCCGCCTGCTCAAGGCCGCAACGCCGGGACCATTCACTTTTATTCTTGAAGCGACAAAAGTGGTGCCGCGCCGCTTGAGCCATCCGTCGCGCAAGACCATCGGCCTGCGCGTGCCGGAAGACGCCATCATCAACGCCTTGCTGGCCGAGCTTGGCCAGCCGCTGCTGGGCACCACCCTGATCATGCCGGGCGAAACCGAGGCGCTCAATGATGCCGACACCATTTGCGAACGCCTTGGCAAGCAACTGGAGCTGGTGATCGACGGCGGCGCCTGCAGCATGGAGCCGACCACGGTGATCGATCTCACCGGCGCCGAAGCCGAGCTGGTACGCCAGGGCCGGGGCGATGCTTCCGTGTTCGGCATCTGATCGCTGCTTGCCGGCGCAGTACTTTTCACCGCGCGCCGGTCCCTGCCGGCGCTCCGATCCCTCATGCCGCCTCTGGTAGAATCATGCCCCATGGACATTGACAGTATCATCCAGACCGCCACGGTCTACGCCATTCCGGTCCTTTTTGCGATCTCCCTCCACGAAGCCGCGCATGGCTATGTAGCGCGTTACTTCGGCGATTCCACGGCAGCCGACCTGGGGCGCCTGAGCTTGAATCCCGCGCGCCACATCCACCCGTTCGGCACCATCCTGCTGCCGCTGCTGCTGGCCGTGATAGGGCTGCCACCACTCGGTTATGCCAAACCGGTGCCGGTCGATTACGAACGCCTGCGCAATCCCAAGAAACAAATGGCCTTCGTTGCCGCCGCCGGCCCGGGGGCCAACTTCGCCATGGGCTTTGGCTGGACCGTGCTGTGGGTGGTGCTCATGCTCGGATTGGGCCAGGACCGCGCCGATTTCTTTGTTAAGATGGCCGAGGCCGGTGTGCTGGTCAATGCGGCCATGTGCGTGTTCAACCTGATTCCCTTGCCGCCCCTCGACGGTGGTCGCATTGTCACTGGCATCCTGCCCATGCCTTACGCGTATCACTACGCCAAGATCGAGCGGTATGGCGTGGTCGTGTTTATCGCGCTGATCGTGATGCTGCAGTTTGGCCTGCTGACTGGCCCGCTGATGGAAGGCATCCTTTTTGTGCAGCAAATGTTCAAGGTCATGGTGTCGCCCCTGGTCGCCATCCTGCGTTGAGTCCGATCTGAAGTCCAACTTGTAAACACATCATGAGCGATAACATCTCTTCCTGGGTACAACGCTACGCACCGCTGGTCCCCGGCGGTGAAGTGCTTGACCTCGCTTGCGGCAAGGGCCGCCATTCGCGCCACATGGTCACGCTGGGCCATGCCGTACTGGCGCTGGACGGCAATCCCGAGGTGCTGGTCGAGGCCGCCGGTCCCGGCATCACCACCACGCCGATCGACCTGGAAGAGGCGGGCGCGGTCTGGCCTTTCGGCCCGGACCGTTTTGCCGGCATCGTGGTCACCAACTACCTGCACCGTCCGCTGCTGGCGGACATGCTGGGCAGCCTGGCGCCGAACGGCGTGCTGATCTACGAAACCTTTGCCGACGGCAATGCCCAGTTCGGCAAGCCGTCGAATCCCGATTTCCTGCTGCAAGCGGGCGAATTGCTGGCGCTGGCAGCCGAACACGGCCTGCGCGTGGTCGCTTTCGAGGATGGCGTCACGCAGACGCCCAAGCAGGCCATGGTGCAGCGCATCTGCGCCGTCAAGCCCGAGTTTCCGCGGTCTGCAGCCCTGTTGCCGCCATTCTGAGACCTGAACGTTCACTCGAATTTATGTTTGTAATCGCCGTGAAAAGCACCATAGTTCCGAGTCATCGTCTACAATCGTTGTTTTAATACTTTATGCAGTTATTTCCTATGATCAAGGGCAGCATAGTAGCAATCGTCACCCCGATGCACGCAGACGGTAGTCTGGACTTCGAGGGTTTGAACAAGCTGATCGACTGGCACATTGCCGAAGGTACGAACAGCATCGTCATCGCCGGCACCACCGGCGAATCGGCCACCGTCAGCGTGGAAGAACACTGCGCGCTGATCAAGGCGACGGTTGCGCATGCCAAGGGCCGCATCCCGATCATCGCCGGCGCGGGTGGCAACTCCACCGCCGAAGCGATCAAGCTCTCGCGCTTTGCCAAGGAAGCCGGCGCCGACGCCACCCTGCAAGTGGTCCCTTACTACAACCGTCCTACGCAAGAGGGCATGTACCAGCACTTCAAGGCGATTGCCGAAGCGGTGGACCTGCCGGTGATCCTGTACAACGTGCCGGGCCGCACCGTGGCCGACATGAGCAACGACACCATCCTGCGCCTGGCCAAGATCCCCAACATCGTGGGCGTCAAGGATGCCACCGGCAATATCGCGCGCGGTTTCGACCTGCTGCGCCTGGCGCCAAACGACTTCGCGGTCTATTCCGGTGACGACCCCACCGCCATGGCGCTGATGCTTGCCGGCGGCGCCGGCAATATCTCGGTCACCGCCAACGTCATGCCAAAAGCCATGGCCGAGATGTGCGCCGCCGCCATTGCCGGCGACGTTGCCAAGGCCGTGCCACTGAACAACCTGATGTTCCCGCTGCACCAGAAGCTGTTCATCGAACCGAATCCGGTGCCGGTCAAGTGGGCCCTGGCCGAGATGGGCAAGATGCCAGCCGGTATCCGCCTGCCGCTGGTGCCGCTGGCCGACGATTGCCACGCCGCTGTCCGCGCGGCCCTGGTTGAGGCCGGCGTCCTGTAATTACCCTGGTTCAAAAAAGCATCCCGTCCCGAATCGCTGGGATTAACTTTTGCTGCATATAAATACATGACTATTCGCAAGACAGCTTTTATTACTTCGCAGCGCGCCCTGGTGACGGGTGCCTTGATGGCCAGCCTCACCGGTTGCGGCATGATCAATTCGGTCATCGGCAACGACAAGGTCGATTACAAGGGCGCCAAGAAGGCCGTGCCGCTCGACGTGCCGCCCGATCTGACGCAACTGCAAAAAGACAGCCGCTACGCCCAGCCCGATTCCACCAACGGTGTTGCCACCGCTTCCGGCTACAACGCCGCGCGCTCGGCCGCTGCGGTGGCCGATGGCACTGCCGTGGTGCCTGGTCAGCCGGCGGTTGGCACCGTGGTGCCAACCTCGATCAACGATATCAAGGTCGAACGCGATGGTAATCAGCGCTGGCTGGTGATCAAGCAGACGCCCGAGCAACTGTGGCCGCAACTGACCCAGTTCTGGGAAGATGCAGGCTTCAAGCTGTCGCAGGAAGTTCCGGCGGCTGGCATCATGGAAACCGACTGGACCGAAAACCGCGCCAAGATTCCGCAAGATTTTATTCGTAACACCATCGGCAAGGTCTTCGATTCGGTCTATTCGACCGGCGAGCGCGACAAGTTCCGTACCCGCATCGAACGCCGCGCCGACGGCGCCAGCGAAATCTATATCAGCCACCGTGGCGTGCAGGAAGTGCTGCAAGGCGCGCAAAAGGAAACCGCGATCTGGACCTCGCGTCCGAACGATCCGGGCCTGGAAGCGGAATTCCTGGCCAAGCTGATGACCCGCCTGGGCAATGCCGACGAGAAGAAGGATGCGCCAAGCGTCAAGAATGCCGTCGATTCGGCCGTGGTACAGCCACAGCACGCATCGCTGGTCGGCACCGGCGCCGACCGCTACGTGCAGGTCGATGAAGGTTTCGACCGCGCCTGGCGCCGCGTGGGCCTGGCACTGGACCGCGCCGGCTTCACCGTGGAAGACCGCGACCGCACCACCGGCACCTATTTCGTGCGCTACATCGACGATACGGTCGAGAGCAAGGGTTTCTTCAGCAAGCTGTTCAGCTGGGGCTCGTCGTCGGAAGCAGACAAGGAAGCCCAGCGCTACCGCATCCAGGTCAAGGCCGGCGAAGCCAATACCAGTGCCGTTACCGTGCTCACCAATGCCGGTGCGGCGGTGGCGACCCCGGTTGGCGACAAGATCATGGGCGTGCTGTACGACCAGCTCAAATAATCGTTTATCAAGCATGCAGCGCGATGTTGCGCTGCAAAAAGAAACCGGCCTGGCGCCGGTTTTTTTACGTCTTATATAATCGCGCCGCGATGAAAACGCGGGCGAAAAAAAACCGGCCCGAAGGCCGGTTTTTAGAATGCTGTCGAATTACTTCGAAGCAGCAGCCGAAGCGGCGGTCGAAGCAGCAGCAGCTGCGTCAGCAGCGGCCGAAGCAGCTTGCGAAGCGGCAGCAGCAGCGTCAGCAGCAGCTGGAGCAGCAGCGTCAGCTGGAGCTGGGGTCACAACTGGAGCGGCTTCTGGAGCAGCTACTGGAGCTGGAGCAACAGGAGCTTCTTCTTTTTTCGAGCAAGCGGTCAGAGCAGCTACGGCCAGCAGGGAAGCGATCAGCAGGGATTTTTTCATTTGTTTTCCTTAGTTAATTCAAATTTAAACACAGTGTTGCGATGAATAATTACCGGTAATTATCGCTCATTAGGTCGTCTTCGAAGGCTTTTCGTACCTGAAATGGTGCCTGCCAGACAACGGAAACTTCCTAACCGAATATTATAGCGATTTTTAGTGCGTCGCAATAGGACAACATCCCTATCAGGGAACTATTTTGCGATATCGCAACATTTCGTTTTCGATCCACAAAACGCCCGGATCGTGACGTTACCAGCTTTCGCTCGAACATGCGCATTTTACCCGGAACCGGGCCAAAATCGGGCCCGGTTCCTGATCAATTTAGCCGTTAAAGCTAGACAAATTGTAATAATTCGTAGCCAACACACACAGGCACGTCTTATTAACCGGTTTGCATCGCATCGACGACGGCCTGGTACACCCGGATCGGCTCTTCGGCAATGCGGTTGAGCACATATAAAAAGTGCTCGGCGCCGAATACCGCGTATTCGCGGGTGGGGTAGCCGCGTGCGTTCAAACCGTCGATTTGCTCGGTGCCGAGGCCGATCAGCGATTCGAATTCGTACCAGCGCGAATCGATGCGTTCCTGCTGGATCAGCGCCACCAGTTCGGCTTGAATGGTGCGGTCATGGGTGGCGATAGAGCACTTGTGGCCGCTTGCCAGCAACTCGCGCGCAAAGCCCCGGTACGCGGCTGCCAGCTCCGCGCTGTTACGCTGCCAGGACTGCTCGTCGGGGTCCAGGTAGGCGCCCTTGACCAGCCGGATGCGTCCCGGCAGCTTCATCATCGCCGGCAGGTCGGCAGCCGTGCGGTGGCGCCGTGCCGGCACCGTGATGCCGACGTTGTGCAAGCCGTCCTGCTGGTGCAGGCGCGTGTACACGGCATAGATGTCGTCGGCGCGGTCCACGCCTTCCATCGAGATCATCACCTCCCGGTTGATCTCGGCGGCGGCCAGCGCAATGCGGCGCAGGTTGCGGTAGCCGAGTTCCACGTCCACCAGCGAGCCCACGTGCGAGAGGTCGAGCGAGATCGAGCAGTTGAGGTTGTTCTGGCCGATGCCGGCAACCAGGTCCATGAAGACCTCGGTTTCGGCCATGGCGAACGCCTCGTCGCGCACGCTCTCGCCCATGTACTCGGCCGAGGCCGCATGGCCGCGGGCGATGATGGACTCCACCCGCGCCAGCGCCTGGGCCACGGTCTGGCCCGCCACGTAGCGCTGCGACACCTTGTTCATCAATGGCTGCAACAGCGGGTCGTTGCAGAATTTTTCCTTGGCGTGCTCGTCGAGGGCCAGCGCCCGCAGCGCGCTGGCGGCCTGGTCCACCAACGGCTGCCATTGGGCGGGGAACGCTGGTGGCGCCGACATCAACCGAGCTCCACCCAGCCGTCCTGGTACCACGTGTACAGCGCTTCGAGCACGTCGTCGGACGCGCCGGCAAACTGTTCACCGGTCAGGGCGCGCTGGTTGGCCAGCAGCTCCAGGGTGGTTTTGTCGGCGCGGCCCACGCCAAACGATTCGCCGTTGATGAAGACGTTTTTGCCGCGATACAGCATCTGCGTCTTGCGCGACAGGACCAGGCCTTTTTTCGCCACCGCGTCGCCGAACTTGCCGAACGTGAGCGGTTTCGCCGGACCGGTGAAGAACACATTGTGCTTCGGCTCCGACATGTACTCGCCGAGGAAAATGGTGATGTCGTCCTCGGTGAAGCGCACCTTGTTCATCTCTTCGATGATGGTGTCCAGCATGTGGCGTGGAATTTCGGCCGGCTTGTTCGTCGCTTGCAGTTCCGGATCGCCGTAGCGGCCCGGCAGGTCGATCGAATCGGCCATGAATTGCAGGAAGCCTTCGCCCAACTCCTGGTACGACGGCGAGCGGAAGCCGATCGAATAGGTCTGGCAGTCGCCGATGGCCACGCCGTCGTGGGCGTAGTGGGGCGGCAGGTACAGCATGTCGCCCGGTTCGAGCACGAACTCTTCGTCGGGCGTGAAATTCGCCAGTATCTTGAGCGGCAAGCCTTCGATCAGGCTCAGGTCTTTTTGCGGACCGATGCGCCAGCGGCGCTGGCCTTGCGCCTGCAGCAGGAACACGTCGTACGAATCGAAGTGGGGACCGACACCGCCGCCATCGGTGGCAAAGCTGACCATCAGGTCGTCCAGGCGCGCGTCGGGCAGGAAGCGGAACTGGCGCAGCAAAGCGTCGGCCTTGGCGTCGAACAGGTTCACTCCCTGGACCAGCATGGTCCATTCGCGCTCGGTGCGGGCGGGCAGGGTTTCGATGGGACCGTGCTGCATGTCCCACTGGCCGTCAACGGCCGTGATCAGGCGCGATTCGGCATGGTTGGTGGAGGCAAGCTTGGCCAGTGCGTCGAGCGTCAGCAGCGGCTTGAAGCCGGGGATGGCGTTACGGATCAGCAGGGGCTTTTTATGCCAGTAGTCGCGCAGGAACTGCGCCGGCGTGATGTCGCCGAGGAGAGGTAATTTTTGCATACGCCATTATAACCAGCCCGGGGCCTGAACTTCACTCCCGGGCCGGCCAACGGCTTACCGCGTATGCAGCCAGCGCGCGTGCGCCCACCGCGCCAGCCAGTCCAGCGCAAAGCCCAACAGGCCGATCAGCACGATCGCCGCCATCAGCTCGTTGTACGCGAGGCGGTCGCGCGCATCGAGGATAAAGTAGCCGAGGCCGGCCGACACGCCCAGCATTTCGGCCGGCACCAGCACGATCCAGATGATGCCGATCGCCAGCCGCACGCCGGTCAGGATGTCGGCCGTGATGCCGGGCAGGACCACGCGCAGCACGGTCTCCGTCGGCGTGGCCGACAGGCTGCGCGCCAGCAGCAGCCAGTTGGGATCGAGCCGTGCCACGCCGGTGGCGGTGTTGAGCAGGATCGGCCACACGGCTGCAAACGCCAGCAGGAAGTACACGGGCGCGTCACCCACGCCCAGCGTCATCACTGCCAGCGGCATCCACGACAGCGGCGACACCATGCGCAGCAACTGGAACAGCGGCATCAGCGCGGCCGCAACCCGGCGCGAACTGCCGACCAGCACCCCCAGCGGCACGCCGATGGCCACCGCTGCCGCCAGCCCGTAGGCGACGCGCCGCAAACTGAGGCCGATGTCGCGCCAGATGTAGTCGCCCTGCAGCAGCTGGAATAATGCGCGGAGCGCTTCGAGCGGCGCGAACGAGGCCGCAATCGGCGTCTCCTGTTCCAGCGACGTCACGCCCAACTGCCACAGCGCCAGCGCCGCGCCGAAACCGGCCAGCGCCAGGGCCGCGCGCGCGGGGCGGTTCAACGGTTTTGCCATCCTCAGACCGCCAGCGTTTCGGTGCGCAGCAGGTTGGCCGGCAGGCCGAACGCGCCCGGGCCGCCGACCGCGGTAATGGCCTTGCGCACGAAGCGGTCGTCCACCAGGTCGCGCGCGACAAAGGCCGGATCGAGCTTGTCGAGGAAGCCGGTGTCGCCTTCCAAGCGCGTGGTTTTCAATGCGCGCACCATCTGCTCGGTGTACGACGCGAACGGGTACGGCTGGAAGTCGATGCGGCGCTGGTTCCAGTTCTTGTGGACGATGATGCCGCGTTTTTCGTAGTCGGCGTAATCGGTCACGGTGAGTACCTTGGACAGCACTTGCAGCGCGTGCGGCGTGTAGCGGTGCGAGTCGGTGTTCGACAGCAGACGCGCGGTATCGAGCTGGTTGGTGCGGGTCCACAGCTGGGCCTTGACGATGGCGTTGGTCACGCGCTGCGCCCATTCCGGCCGGGTGTTGATGTCGCGCTCGGACAGGAACGTCACGCAGCACGCATGGTTCTTCCAGACGTCGCCCGAGAAGCGCAGGATCTTGCCCACGCCGTTGGTCTCGGCCAGCGCGTTGAACGGCTCGGCCACGATGAAGCCGGCGATCGATTTGCTGGCCAGTGCGGACACCATCTCGGCCGGTGGCAACACGACTAAATTAACTTCGCGCGCGCCAATAGTGCCTTCACGGCCCTTGGTCACCACCGACAGCCCGGACTTGGCGAGGATTTGCTGCAGCAGGATGTTGTGGATCGAGTACCAGAACGGAATCGCCACCGTTTTGCCACCGAGGTCGGTGACCTGGTTGATGTCCTTGGCCACGGTGAGGGCGGAACCGTTCACGTGGTTCCAAGCCACCACCTTGGCCGGGAACTTGGCGCCGTAGCGCACCGACATGGTGGCCGGCGACAGCAGGTGGATCACGTTGACCTGGCCCGACACGAACGCCTCGACGATCTGCGCCCAGCTGCGGAACAGGCGCGGCGCCTCGGCCTGCAAGCCTTCCGCCTCGAACAGCTTGCGGCCATGGGCGACCAGCAGCGGCGTGGCGTCGGTAATCGGCAGGTAGCCGATCTTGACCGGCTGGTCATCGGCCTTGGGCGCCTGGCGGGCCATGGCGTCGCCAGCAAACAGCAGCGGCGCGGCGCCGGCGGCGGTGCTGAGCGCCGACATGCGCAGGAAGTCGCGGCGGGTCATGCCGCAGTCGCAATCGGACGAAGCGCACAGGTGGAGCGGGTTGCTGGTATCGGTCATGGCAGACTTTCGAAAAGGGTTAAATTGATTATGCGGCGGCGCGCACGCCGTGCAGCGCCGCCAGAATTTCGAGCCGCAGTGCGCTGATTGCCTGCGCATCGGCCAGCCGTGGACGCGGCAGATCGACCTGCCATTCGTGCATGATGCGCCCCGGCTGGCCGCCCATCAGGACGATGCGGTCGGCCACCAGGATCGCTTCGTCGATATCGTGCGTGACCAGCAGCACGGCGCTGTGCCAGCGGTGCACCACGTCGACCAGGAGCGTCTGCATCTCGGCGCGGGTGATGGCGTCGAGCGCGGAAAACGGTTCGTCGGCGAACAGCAGCGCCGGTTGGCGCGCCAGTGCGCGGGCCAGCGCCACGCGCTGCGCCATGCCGCCCGACAGCGCGGCAGGATACCGGCGCTCGCTGCCAGCCAGGCCCACCGCTTCGATGGCGGCCTGCACGCGCTGGTCATGTTCGGCGCGGGCGATCTTCGGCTGGCGCGAAAAATCGAGGCCGAAGCCCACGTTGGCGGTGACGTTCAGCCACGGCAGCAGGCTCGCCTGCTGGAACACCAGCGCGCTGCGCGGGCTCGGCGCAGTCAAGGGCGCATCGAGGAAGGTCAGGGTACCGCTGGATGGCGCCTGCAAGCCGGCCAGCACCCGCAGCAGCGTCGATTTGCCGCAGCCGCTGCCGCCCAGCAGGGCGACGATTTCGCGCGGGCGCACGCCGATGTCGATGTTCTCGAAGGTGGCAGCGGCGCCGGCATAGGCAAAGCCCAGGCCTTGACCTTGCAAGGCCCAGCCGCCGTCGATGCTGCCGCTGGTTTGCAGGATGCTCATCGGCTGCTGCCCGCGTGCTTGGCCAGCGCCGCCTGCAACTGCGTGATGCTCGGCGTGATCACGGGGATAAAGGCCGATTCGCGCAGGCGCCGCGCAAAGCCGTCCTGCTGCGCTTCCAGGTAGGCATGACCGCCCTTGGCGTGCAGTTCCAGCGTGACGGCGTCGCGCACGATGCCGGCCAGGCCGATGCGCAGCTTGAACATGGCCGGCGCCTCGGTCACGAAACGCCCGCTCGCCACGCCGTCAAGCAGTTGCGCCGTGTGCTGCGCCAGCGCCTCGCGCGCGGCGCCAATGTCGTCGGCCAGTTGGCCGCGCCCGGTGGCCGCGCCGGCTGCTTGAGCGGCTGCTTCCAGGCTCGCTTGCGCTACGCCGATCGACATCCCGCACTGCATGCCCAGAAAAGCAGGCCGCACGCGCGGCAGCCAGCTAGGTGCGTCGGCGCTGATGATGTTCGCAGGCGGCACCGCCACCTGTTCGATGCGCACGGCGGCGGTGTGGCTGCCGCGCAGGGCGATCAGCTGCAGGTTATCGCTGCGGTGCACGCCGGTCGCATGGCTCTCGAACATGACGATCGCCGGCAGCGCACCGTTGACCGGGGCGACGGCGGCAGCGGCGACGAAGCGGTGCGGGCGCAGGTTGGTGATCCAGGCCAGCTTGCCGTCGAGGTTCCAGCCGTCGCCGTCGGGCACGGCGTTGATTTGCAGCGGCTCCATCCCGGACAGGAATTTCATCGCGTTCGACAGGCCGGTGGCGCCGGCCAGCGTGCCATCGAGCAGGTCGGGCAGCAGCCGCTCGCGCAGCGCCGCGTTGGGGCTTTGCAGCAGGTATTCGATGAAGCTGCGCTGGCCCCAATATACAAAGGCCGCCGTCAACGAATGGCGGGCGATGTCGGCGATGCCGAGGATGGCGTCGCGTACATCGCCGCCGGCGCCGTTCATTGCCACCGGCACGCCGGCCTTGAAGCAGCCATGCGCGGCCAGCGCCGGCATCACTTCATCGGCCAGCGATTCGGATTGGTCGAGCGTGTCCGCGTAACGCGCCAGCCAGTCGTGGAGCGCTGCCATGCTTAAACCGCGCCGGGCAGGTAGGGTTGCAGCTGCGGATTGACCGGCGTGCCGGCCAGGCTGTTGGCGAAGTTGCACAGCGTGGCCAGGCTGATGCCGAGCACTACTTCCAGCGCCTGCTGCTGGTTGTAGCCGGCGTCGATGAAGGCTTGCAGGTCGGCGTCGTCCACGGCGCCACGGCGGGCGATGACGGCGGTGGCGAAGCGCTGCACAGCGTCGAGCTTTGCCACGCCGGTGGGGGCGTTGGTTTGCAGGGCGCGTACCACTTCCGGCGCCAGGTTGGCCTTCTTGAGGGCGATGGCCGAGTGGCCGGCGGTGCAGAAGTCGCAGCCGTGAATGTTGGCGGCCGTCAGTTGCACAACTTCGCGCTCGTCGAGCGTGAGGCTGGTGCGGGCGTTGATGCCTGATACGGTGAGGTAGGTTTCCAGTGCCTGCGGCGCATTGGCCAGCACGCCGATCAGGTTGGGCAGGTAGCCGTTGTTGGCGATGGCTTTTTCAACGAAGGGGCGGCTGTCGGCCGGCGCGCTGTCGAGGGTGTGCAGGGTAAGACGGGACATGATGACCTTTCCGTTGAGGATGAAGCCATATTATCAGCCGTTGCGCGGGCGCGCACCATATCCAAACGGCTGGCTTTTATGCTCGAACGTCTCGCCCGTGGCGCCGGTACGCGCCCGGTTGTTCTCCCACCACGCGCTTGAAGGCGCGCGTGAAGGCCGCATACGACTGGTAGCCCACGTGGCCGGCGGCCTGCTCGACCGAGTCGCCGGCGCCCAGGCGCTGGCTGGCCAGCCGCATGCGCAGGCGCAGCAGGAACTGCGCGGGCGGGATGCCGCCGGCCTCGGTGAAGTGCTTGCAAAAAGCCGCGCGCGACATGTTTGCTGCCTGCGCCATGCGCGCGATGCTCCAGTCGTCGCCGGGGCTGGCCAGCATGCGGTCGAGCAGGGCCATGAATTCGCCACGCTGGGCCAGGGCCAGGATGCCGGCCCCCAGCGTTTCCTGGCGTGCGGCGTGGCGGATCAGGTAAAAGAACAGCAGTTCCACCAGGCGCGCGATCAGCGGGGAAGGGCGTTCCGGATCGCCCGCTTCGGCCAGGATCAGGTCGAACAGCGCAGCCGTATGCGCCAGCGACGGCTCGTCGCTGCGGCACACCAGGACATCGGGGAACGAACCGATCACCAGCGGCCCGAGCGCGCCGCTGAAACTGAAGAAGCCGCAGGCCAGGCCGGCGTTGGCGGTGTCTGTCGGTGCGGCCGGCACCGACAGCGTTTGCATCGGCTGGCGCGCGATCGGGGCGGCAGGATCTGGCGAGGGACTGAGGAAGTGCGATACATCGCGCGTGAGAAACACGCCGTCGCGCGCGCGCAGGTGGATGGGCGCCTCGCCGGCAATGTGCAGGTAGCAGTCGCCCGCCAGCACCAGGTGGAAGCTGGCCAGTGCACGGCCGGCAGTGGACGCGCGCCACGGACCGCAATACCGGCCCACGTGCAGGGCGGCGGCATCGAGTTCGATGCTGTTCAATAGCCACTGGGCCAGCTTATCGGAGAAGGCAACGGAGGAGGCGGGGGTCATGTCCGCCATTGTAGGGCGTGCGGCGCGCCGGGGTTGGAATGATTCGTTATATGGTTATGTGGCGCGCGCATTGTCCACGTCCACCGGTTGTCGCCTCCCGATGGCGTAGCCCGGGCGGCTGGCGAGACAGGGTATAATTTGGGGGCTAATAACTGAAAGGAATTCCAAATGAAGATTGCCAAGAACACGGTCGTGACTGTGAATTACAAACTGTCCGATGCCCAGGACAATCTGATCGAAGACGGCCGCCAGCCGATGGTTTACCTGCACGGCGGTTACGAGAACACCCTGCCTAAAATCGAGGAAGAACTCGACGGCAAGGAAGTCGGCTACTCCTCCATCATCCAGATCGAACCGGAAGACGCGTTCGGCGAGTACGACGCCGCCCTGGTCAAGGTCGAGCCACGCAATCGCCTGCCGGAGCCACTGGAAGTCGGCATGCAATTCGAAGGCACGCCCGATAGCGACAGCGACGACGAAGCACTGATCTTCACCGTCACCGACATCGCCGACGACAAGGTCGTCCTGGACGGCAACCACCCGCTGGCCGGCATGGCCCTGCGCTTCTCGCTGGAAGTGGCGGAAGTGCGCGAAGCGACCGAAGAAGAAATCGCCCACGGCCACGTGCACGGCGCCCATGGCCATCACCACGGTCATGACGATGATGAAGGCGAAGAAGGCGATCACGTCGCGATCCACCCCATTCATTGATTAAAGAGTGATCAGGGTGTCGCTTCGGCGGCGCCTTTGATCATGAACAGCGTGGCGCTTGCGGGCGCCACGCGTACCTCGGTCCAGTCGGCGGCCAGGTTCAGATGTCCTACATTGTCCTGCCAGTGGATCGACGGCTCCTTTTCTGCCGCCTGCACCACCTGGGTATCGACCAGCAGCACCTTCCCTTTGAATTTTGAAGCCAGCGTCTTGATCTGCTTGCGCGGCTCGGCAAAACCGTCGCGTTTCGATTCGAAGCGTGCCAGCAGCGAAAAGCCCGGTTCTGCTTCCAGTCCCACGTCGCCATCCGAAAACAGCACCAACCCTTCCATTTGCTGGCGCACGGCCAGGTTGAACAGCCGGTGCAGCCAGGCGCGGTTGGCCACCAGCCGGTCTTCGTATTCGCTGTTGCGGCCCGCTTCGGCGCGGTAGTGGTTGTTATTGGCCGGCAGGTTGATGGTGGCGAACAGCACCTTGCCCACCTGCCAGTGGGCGTTTTCCGCGTAGCTGCGGAACTTGGCGCTGCTCGACAGCCGCGTGACCGGCAGCCGCTTGGCGCCCAGCGTTTCGCTGTCGCGGTAGAACAGTTCGCGCAGGCGGTTGAGGCGGTCGATGGCGTTCGAGCGGCCGGCGGAATTGAGGCACGCGCTCCAGTCGCTGCCGGCCAGCGACACCACCATCGGCACGCTCGACGCGTTGAGCAGGGCGTGGCGGCCGGTGTACAGCTTGTCGCTGCAAGGTTCGCTGACGGCCTTGACGCCGGTGGCCACCACGAACGCCGGATTGCCTTGGGTGGCGCCGGCAATCGCCCGCTTGAGCACCGTTTCGTCGGCGCCGGTCTTGAACGAGTGGCCGATCACGCCGAACTGGAAGCCGCCTGCCCTGGATTCGGCCTTTGATTCGGTCTTCGATTCGGGCTTGCTTTCGGCATGCACGGGCGCCAGCCACAGCGCGCAGGCAGCGAACGACAGCGCCAGCCCGGTGCGTGCAAAACGTACCCGGGCCACCAGTCGTACCGCTGCGCGCGCGGCGTGCATCATGCCTGCGCCGTCTCCGTCAGGCGCTTGAGCTGGTACAACTGTTCGAGCGCTTCGCGCGGGGTCAGCGCATCGGGATCGAGGTCGTCGAGCGCATCGAGCAGCTCGCGCATCGCCGGCGATTCCGCAGCAGCGGCAGGGGCCTCCACCGCATCGTCGTTGGCGTCGATAGTGGGGGCGGCAAACAGGTCCAGTTGCGGCGTGGCGTCGAGCGCCTGCGCTTCCAGGCGCGCCAGGTGCTTGCGCGCGGCCTTGATCACCGGCTGTGGCACGCCGGCCAGCTGCGCTACCTGCAAGCCGTAGCTTTGCGAGGCCGGGCCGTCCTGCACCGCGTGCAGGAACACGATGCTGTCCTTGTGCTCCACGGCCGACAGGTGGACGTTGGCGGCGGTAGGGTGGTTGTCGGGCAGCTGCGTCAGCTCGAAATAGTGGGTGGCGAACAGCGTGAAGCTGCGGCTGGTGTCGATCAGGTGGCGGGCGATGGCCCACGCCAGCGCCAGGCCGTCGAAGGTGGACGTGCCACGGCCGATTTCATCCATCAGCACCAGCGAATTGGCGCTGGCGCCGTTCAAAATCGCCGCCGCTTCGGTCATCTCGACCATGAAGGTGGAGCGGCCGCCGGCCAGGTCGTCGGTAGCGCCAATGCGGGTGAAGATGCGGTCGATCGGACCGATGGCCGCGCTGGCTGCCGGCACATAGCTGCCCACGTAGGCCAGCAGCACGATCAGCGCCACCTGGCGCATGAACGTCGATTTACCACCCATGTTCGGGCCGGTGATCAACAGCAGGCGGCGCTCGTCGACGAAGCGGCAATCGTTGGCGATGAAGCGTTCGATCTGGTTTTCCACCACCGGGTGGCGGCCTTCGACGATGTTCACACAGCTCGTTTCCACCAGCTGCGGCGCGCACCAGTTATGGCGCAAGGCGTGATCGGTGAGCGACACCAGTACGTCCAGCTGCGCCAGCGCCTTTGCGATCGTTTGCAATTCTCCGATGAACGGCGCCAGGTCGCCCAGCAGCACGTCGTACAGCATTTTCTCGCGCGCCAGCGCGCGGTCTTGCGCGGACAGCGCCTTGTCTTCGAAGGCCTTGAGTTCCGGCGTGATGTAGCGTTCGCAGTTTTTCAGGGTCTGGCGGCGGCGGTAATCGTCGGGCACCTTGGTGGCCTGGCCGTTGGTTACTTCGATATAGAAGCCGTGGACCTTGTTGTATTCCACGCGCAGGTTGGCGATGCCGGTGCGGGCGCGTTCGCGCGTCTCCAGGTCCACCAGGAACTGGCCGGCGTTTTCCGACAGCGCGCGCAGTTCATCGAGTTCGGCGTCGAAGCCGCGTGCGAACACGCCGCCGTCGCGCACCATGGCCGCCGGTTCCAGCGCCACAGCGCGGTGCAGCAGGTCGAGGCAGGCTTCCGGTGTGGCGGTGTCGCGGTGGATCGCGGCCAGCAGGCCGCCTTCGGTCAGGGCGCGCTGCATTGCATGGCGCAGCGCCGGTAATTGTTTTAGACCGTCGCGCAGGCTGGCCAGGTCGCGCGGGCGCGCCGACAGCAGCGCGATGCGCGTGGTGATGCGTTCGATGTCCGGCACCTGCGCCAGCGTGTGCGACAGCGCGCCCGTCACATCGGACTGGCCCAGCGCGGCGATGGCCGCGTGGCGCGAACGGGCGATGCCCTGGTCGCGCCGCGCGTGGTGCAGCCAGTGGCGCAGCAGGCGCGAGCCCATCGACGTGCGGCAGTGATCGAGCAGCGAGAACAGGGTAGGCGATTCCTGGCCGCGGATGGTCTCGGTCAGCTCCAGATTGCGGCGCGTGGCGGCGTCCAGCCCGATGAATTCATTTTCGGTCTCGGTAGTGAGCGTGCGCACGTGCTGCAGACCGCGGCCTTGCGTCGATTGCGCGTAGCGCAACAGCGCGCCGGCCGCACCGAAAGCCGCGCCAAGATTGTCGGCGCCGAAGCCGGTGAGGGTGGCGACCGACAATTGATCGAGCAGCGACTTGTGGCCGCTCACCACGTCGAAATGCCAGTCCGGCACGCGGTTGACGTGGCAGGTCAGCGCCTCCTCGAACAGGTCGGCGTTATCGCCGCGCAGCACCTCGGCCGGCGCGATGCGCTCGAGCTCTTGCAGCATGCGCGTATTGACGGTAGCGACATCGCCCGAGAACTCCATCAACCGCAACGCGCCGCTGGCCAGCGACAGCCACGCCAGGCCAGCCGTGGCGACCTTGCGCTGGGTGATGATGCACATCGCCAGCAACGGCCGCTCCGCTTTTTCCGGCAGCAGGTCGGCGTCGGTCAAGGTACCCGGCGTGACCACGCGCATCACCTTGCGCTCGACCGGCCCCTTGCTGGTGGCCGGATCGCCGATCTGCTCGCAGATCGCGCACGATTCGCCTATCTTGACCAGCTTGGCCAGGTAGCCTTCGAGCGAATGGAACGGCACGCCGCACATCTTGATTGGCTGCCCGCCCGACGATCCGCGCGCCGTCAGCGTAATGCCCAAAATGCGCGCCGCCTTTTCCGCATCCTCGTGGAACAGCTCGTAGAAATCGCCCATGCGATAGAACACCAGCATATCGGGATGCTGTTCCTTGATGCCCATGTATTGGGCCATCATTGGCGTGATTTTCTCGGCAGGATTCTTCGTGACAGCGTTCTTGACAGCGGCAGCGTTGATTTCGGTGGGGACGGTGGTCATTGTTTCGTTTTCGGTGGTGCGGTGGGGCGGATGTGCTGGTTTTGCGAGGAGAAAATGTCTCTCGCGTATGACTTGGCATTTTACCGCGTTCTGCGGCGGCCCACCCTACTGACGGCTCCACGACCTTCTGAGCAACAAATCAGCCAAAAATACCTTCGTGTTCTCCGAAGTGCGCGTTGTCTTCCATTTTAAAAAAATCTCATCCAGATCCGACACCGCCAGCAGCACATCAGGTCGGCTAAATCTGGCTGAAACGTCGTAATCTGCTTTATGACGTTCGTCTTGCAAAAAGACGAACATATCAGCTACTTCTCTGAGGTCAGGCATGATCGGGAACATCAATAGCCCTGCGATTTGGGGATTGAATTTTGCCTGTGTCTGAGTGTACGAAGCGCAGACCTGCTTCATCTCGGCGTGGGTGAAGGAGCGTCGCAACTTGGCACGCGCATCGTTGCTGAGCCTGGAGCCCAGCAGTGCCGCGCCCTCCATCACCAGCAGATGAAAAAGCGCGTAGTAAGCGCAAGAAACGGCGCGGCGCAAGCTCGCTTGCTTGGGCTTGCCTTTCTCAAACATCGCCAGGCTATGAGCCTGGTTGAGCAGGTCGTGATGTAACGTCGCCATGGTCTGTCACCAATCGGACATATGGGTAATTATCGAGCCCCCGGTCCAGCAGATTATCGGTAATGGCACGCCGAATCCTGCTGAATCGGCTGATCTTTTCTTTCGAAGGATGGTAGTCGTCAGTGATATGGAGATTGATATACACGGCAGGCATACCGGTCGAGTCAGGTGTGAACGCCAAATCGTAACCATGGATGTCTTCGGACAGATCCATGTCATCCAGCACTTTTCTGATAATTGTTTCTTCTTTCATCGCGGCTCCTTCTGAAAGCATAGATAGCGTATCACGATCCGATCCTGCTACGCCTGGCAGACAAAAAAAATGCCGCCCAGTCAACGACCTGGGCGGCAGATACAGCGATTGATTCAGCAACAATGAATCACTTCGCCAACTTGTACCTCTGCTCCCGATACAAAATCGACGGCAAAATCACGTGCGACATCGCCTGGTCCACCTTGGCCGGGTCCGGCGCTTTGGCTTGCGGGGTCATCACGCCGGTGCCGAAGTCGTAGGCGCCCAGCAACGGTTCCTGGCCCGGGCGCAGGATGGTGGCGGAGGTGTCGTCGAGCCAGGCGAAGTAATTGTCGAACTGGATCAGGGCGCGCCCCGGGGTGTCGCTGTCGCGGGCCAGGTCGCGGCCGATCATCGGGTGTTCGCTCGAGACGCCGATCAGCGACAACAGCGTGGGCGCCAGGTCCACCTGGCTGGCGATGGTCTTGATGCGCTTCGGTTGCACATCGGCGCCGAGGATCAGGCCGGGGATGTGGAATTTCTTGATCGGCACCAGGCTGTCGCCGTACACGCGGTTGTCGTGGTCGGCCACGATCAGGAACACGGTGTCCTTCCAGTACGCCTCTTTTTTCGCTTGCGCGATGAAGCGTCCCAGCGCGTAGTCGGCGTACATCACCGCGTTGTTGACGGTCTGCTTTTCCGGATCATGGAGCTTGATACGGCCGTCGGGGAACTCGAACGGTTCGTGGTTCGACGATGTGAAAATCAGGCTGAAGAACGGCTTGCCGTCGGCGTGCAAGGTCTTCAGGCGTTCGAGCGACTTGTCGAACAGGTCTTCGTCAGACGCGCCCCAGCTGCCTTCGAACACCGGCTTCATCGACTTGCGATCGACCACGCTCTGGAAGCCGTTACCGGTGAAGAAGCCGCGCATATTGTCGAAGTGCGCCTCGCCGCCGTACACGAATTCGGTGTGGTAGCCCTGCTGGCCCAGGCCCAGGGCCAGGGTGTAGAAGTTTTGCTGGGCAAGCGACAGCTTGACCACGCTGCGCGCCGGCGTTGGCGCATAACCTGCCACCACGGCCTCGATGCCGCGCACCGAGCGGGTGCCGGTGGCGTACAACTGCTCGAACCACCAGCCCTCAGTCTTGAGCTTTTCCAGTTCCGGCGTGACCGGCAGACCGCCCAGCGATTGCACGAACGTCGCGCCCAGGCTTTCCTCGAGCACGATCACCAGGTTCAACGGGCGCTCGCGCTGGACAAACGCGGTCTGCTGGTGCAGCGTGGGCAGCTCGGGATTGGTGAACTGCAGGTCGCGCAGCCACGGCGCGCTTTTCACGGTGGCGAAGACTTTTTCACGCGGATACTCGCCGTAGATCTCCGACGAATTGGCTTCCTTGCTCATCGAGTAGATGGCGTCGAGCACCGACCACGGCGAATTGATGATGATGGAATTGACCATCGAGTCGCCAGTCAGCGCAAACAGCGCCGGGTTGGCGGGGCGGTGGGCGGTGGTCGAGCGGATTTGCACGAACACCAGCACGACCAGCACCGGCCACACGGCCAGCACCTTCCAGGCGCGCCAGCTGGTGACGTTGATCGATGCTGCCTGGAGCAGCTTGTAGATGCCGATGGTAAAAGCGATGGTGGCCAGCACGCCCAGCACCAGCGCGATGCGGAAGCCGTTCCACAGCGTGGCGATCACTTCGCTCGGGTACGACAGGTATTCGACGAACAGCCGGTTCGGGCGTACATCGAACTGCATGATGAACTGCGGCGTGGACACTTCCATGAAGACGATGAAGATCAGGGCGAAGGTCACCCAGGTCACCGAGACCGCTTTCCAGATGCGCAGCGTTTTTTGATAGGCCAGCAGCGGCGCCAGCAACAGCGGCAGCGCGATGAAATAGCCGAGCAAAATCAGGTCGGCGCGTACGCCTTGCACCAGGATGCGGCCGACGATGCCGGTGGCCGCCACGCGGTCCCACTGCCAGGCGATCAGGCCGAGGCGCGAGAGCGTGAGCAGCGCGGCGCCGAGCAGCAGCAACTGCACCAGTGCGGCGTAGGGGCCGGCCCAGCGCGTCAGGCGCTCGAGCCGGGCGCCGCTGCGCTGCAGGAAAGTGTCTTCACGCCTTGGCATCATTCGGCTCCGAAGCCCGGGTGGCTGGCGATGTAGCTGCCGGCGCCGGCGCCGGCCGACAGCATCCAGCCGGTCATCAGCAGGAACACCAGCAGCATGCAGAACAGGGTGGAGACGCGGCGCGCATCGGGCGCATCCTGGAACACCGCCGGCCGGCCGTAGTTGGCGCCGAGGTAGTAGGCGGCAAACACCGTCACCAGGTAGTGCACGGCGCCGAACATCTCGCCCAGCTCACCCTTGCGCGGATGGTCGATCACCAAGTGCGAAATCGCCACCAGGACGATGTAAATCACCGATGGCCACAGCGGCGGCAGGTACAGGCCCAGGCTCTCTACCCAGCGCTGCACGCCCGGACGCTTGAGCGCCACGATCGGCAGGATGATGTTGTGGGTCAGGCCGACGATGGCGATGATTTTCAGGAGCAGCACCTTGTGCAAACTGCCGCTGCCCATGGCCAGGTTGTGGATGTTGGTCTCGGCCTGCTTGTTATTCTCCAGGAAGAACTCGGGCGAGGCGATGTTGAGGATGCGCTGGAACCAGCTGATTTCCTCGAGCGCAGCCAGTCCCACCAGCGCGCACAGGAAGACGGACGCCAGCAGTGGCAGGTTGATTTTCGGGTTGCGCTGCCATTGTTCCACCGCCAGGAAGCCCAGCAGGCCGGAGAGCAGCGCGAAGCACAGGAACTGCATCCACTCGACGATGCCGTCTTCCACCACCAGCCGCCACAGCGCCGGCGGGTCGTTGCGCCAGACGATCGCCAGGATCATCACGAACACGTTGATCAGGATGCCCACCGCGATGACCGGGTGACCGTACCATTTGTTATTTGCCATACCCACTCCTTGATTCAGTTATTTACTCAGTTATTTATATTGTTTATATCGTATTGCTTAAAGTGTCGCATCATTCCGCCCTGACAGCCCGCGCTGCCACCAGGTCCGGGGCGGCCTGCACCGGTTGCCGGTGCAAGGCACGGCGTCCTGCCAGGCGGCGGCGGGCGGCCACGATGGTTGAGCCCAGCGCCCAGGACCATAGCAGCGGATCGAGCAGCGCATCCCACAGGTTGCCGGTCGGCAGACGCAGCACCGAGAACAGCAGCAGTGCCATCAGCATCGCGGCCGACGGCGCAGCAGCGTGGCCGCGCCACGCATTGACGGCGAAGCCGACGGCAGCCGCGCAGGCCAGCAGCGGCGCTGCCACCGGGTTGAAGCCGCCATAGTACAGTCCCAGCGCCAGGACGCCGAAGGTATCGAGATACAACAGCAGGCCGATCGCCGCCAGCCCCAGCGCCAGGCCGGGACGCATTGCGAAACGCGGCTGCCTGCCATGCCAGCGGGCGCGCAGCGCCATCACGGCAAAGCCGAGCAGCAGGCCGCTCGGATACTGTAACGCCAGCGTGAGCCAGTAGGCTGGCGAGGCCGGGCCGGGCAGGGCCATCAGCGCCACGGTGGCGGCCACGATCAGCACCTTGGTGCGGCGGGCGGTGACAGGCAGCAGCGCCAGCAGTAAAGCTGATGCCACGAGCGCCCAGGCCAGGCGGCCGTAGACAATCTGCAGCATGAGATCGGGCAGGTTCACTTGGGCTCCCCCTGCAGGTTGATTTTGAATTGATGGTGGGCGATGGCGCGCCGCTGGTAGGTGTAGCTGATGTGCAGTTCGTCGCCGACCTGGCTCATGGCGGGGTACGAGAATTCGTCGCCGGCGCCGCCATCGACGATGTCGAGCAGCGGGCGCCAGGTGCGCGCATCGGTGGACAGCGACAGCGTCAGTGCGCTGCGGGCGCTGCCGTCGATGTCTTCGCGGTTGTGCAGCATCAGGAGGCTGCCATTGGACAGGCGCAGCACCGCCAGCGCCGTGCTGTCGTTGAACAGGGCGGTCGCTTCGACATCGTTCCAGGTCTGGCCGCCGTCGCGGCTCACGGCCTGCTGCACGCGGCGCGATTTGCCGTCGTCGCGCATCCAGGCCCGCACCTCGGTGGGCGACATCGATACCAGGCTCGGTTGCAGCGACTGGGTACGGGTGCCGATGCGGGTAACCCGCTGCGGTTCACCCTGGGCGTTGAAAGAGATCAGCATCGGATACTTGTAGCCGATCTCGAAATATGCAGGCAGCCACCAGCTGCCGTCGGCCAGTGCCAGCGGCGCCGAGCGTACCAGCGTGCTGGTATTGAACAGCGGCGACATCGGCAGCACGCGCTTGACGGTAAACGTGGCGCCCTGGTCGTGCGACTGCATTTGCACCAGGCGCGCGGCGGCCCAACCGCCCAGGCCCGTGGCCACCACGTACAGATGCAGCGAACCATCGAGCGCGGTCCACGCCACCGGGTTGCCGATGCGGCGCACGCCGTAGCCGAGCGCCTTGCCCAGCGAATCGCGGCTGGCCACTTCCCAGTAGCGGCTCCACTTGCCCTCGGCCCAGCGCGAGGCATAGACCTTGACGTCGGGACCGCTCTCGCGGCTGCCGGCCCACCAGAACGCGACCAGGCCGCCACCGGGCAGGGTGGCCAGCGAACTGGCGTGCGCGGACGGCACGCCTGCGGGCATCGGAAGAATACTGTGCGACAGCTCGGTGACGCCGGTAATCGGCGCCCCGGTGTGGACTGGCAAGGTAGGACGTTCGCGGTGCAGCGCGCTGCGTGACCAGCGCCAGGTTTCAGCGCCCGTGGCCACCAGGGCGGCAGCGATGCACAACAATGCCAGCAGGCGGGTGTGGCGCGGCTGGCGCACCGGAAGTTCCTGCTGCGCAGCGCTGTTCAATGGTAGGGGCAAAGCTCCCATTCCGTCTCCAAGAGATCGGGACACGAAGGAAGCAGACGCCTTGATCCTCTTGCCCTAAATATACGATTTCCGCAGCACCTCGTGGATGGCGAAAACAACCATGCATCCGACCTTAATTGACGGATGAGTCAGGTATCGTACAGCAAAAGTTAGAGAAAATGTTAGGTGGGAGAATTTAAAATTGCAGCCGCAGGGGACGGGCTGGTTGCAGCGAACCCGCCGGGCGACGGGCTCGTGTAACTCTCAGGTAACTTTTACTCTTCCAGCAGGCTGCGCAGCATCCACGCGGTTTTTTCATGCACGTCGAGGCGCTGGGTGAGCAGGTCGGCGGTCGGCTGGTCGTCGGCCTCGTCCACCAGCGGCAGCAGCTTGCGCGCGGTGCGGGCGGTGGCTTCCTGGGCGTTTACCAGGTGGCGCACCATGTCCATCGCTTTCGGCACGCCTTCCACTTCCTTGATGGTGGCCAGTTGTACGAACTGGGCGTAGGTACCGGGCGCCGGGTAGCCCAGCGCGCGGATACGTTCGGCGATCAGGTCGAGCGCGCCCCACTGCTCGGTGTACTGGGTCATGAACATCTGGTGCAGCGAGTTGAACATGGGACCCTTGACGTTCCAGTGGAAGTTATGCGTCATCAGGTACAGGGTGTAGCTGTCGGCCAGCAGGCCGGACAGGCCAGCGGCGATCTCGGAACGGCTTTTCTCGGACAGGCCGATATCGATCTTGACGGTGTTATCGCTCATGGGTAAATCTCCTTATCGGTTGGCGGACGGGTAACGGCTATTGTAGCCGCCCGGCGCAAAACGTGTCGCCTGGGCGCATCACTGCGTGATGACGGCAACCGCGCCGCCCGAGGGCGCCAATTTCAAGGTCAGGCTCTGGTTCGCAGTCACCTGGCGCGTGCTGGCGCGCAGGTGGCTGGCGTCCTTGCCGTCTTCCAGCACCTGCGCGGTGAAGCTTCCCTTGCCGAGGAACGCCAGCGGCACCTTGATCGTGCGCGCAGCTTCGTTGGTCATCGCGCCCAGGTACCAGGTATTGCCCTTGCGCCGGGCCGAGACGATGTACTGGCCGATGTCGCCAGCCAGGATGCGGGTTTCGTCCCAGGTCGTCGGTACCTGCTGGATGAATTGCGCGCCATCGGCCCAGGTGCCGTCGGCGTTCTTGTAGGCAGCCGGGGCGTCGGACACCATTTGCAGCGGGCTGTCATAGACCACGTACATGGCCACGGCCTGGCCGCGCGTGGTCAGCACCATCGGCTCGTGGTTGCGGGCGACAAAGTTGGCCGGCGCGGCGTTGCGGAAGCCACCGGGCGTGTAGTCCATCGGCCCCAGGATCATGCGCGTAAACGGTAATGTGACGTTGTGGGTGGCGGTGATGCGGGCGCTCCACTTGTTGTTCTCCGCGCCCAGCACGCCCTCCTGGGTGATGTAGTTGGGCCAGGTGCGGTTGAGGCCATCGGGCGGGTAGGCGCCGTGCAGGTTGACCATCAGCTTGTACTCGGCGGCCTTGGCCAGCACCTTGTGGTACCAGTCCACCATCTCCTGGTCGTTGCGGTTCATGAAGTCCACCTTGACGCCCTTGACGCCCCAGGCGGCGTACTGTTTGAAGGCGGCGTCCATCTGGCGGTCGAGCTGGTGCCACTGCACCCACAGCCACACGCCCACGTTGCGCTCGCGCGCATATTGCATCAGCGCCGGCATGTCCATCTCCGGCTTGGCGCGGGTGACGTCGGCCTGCGGATTGGGTTCGATGTCGCTGCCCACCGACCAGCCTTCGTCGATCAGGATATCGTCGAGCTTCATCTCCTTCGAAAAATCGACAAAGGCGCGGTAGGTGGCGGTATTCACGCCGGCATTGGGAATGTTGACGGCCCAGTCGTTCCACCAGTCCCACGAGGTCTTGCCCGGCTTGATCCAGCTGGTGTCGGCAATGCGCGATGGCGCCGCCAGCGTGGGGATCAGCGCGGAAGCGGCGAGGTCGCCGGGCGCGTCGCCCAGCATCACCACGCGCCACGGCGTTCTAAAACCGTCGCCCTTGAATTGCACGCTGGCCGACACCGTCTTGCGCGAGCGGAAATCGCGGTCGTTGTCGAAGCGCGGCGGCAGCGTCACGCCCACGCCCAGGCCGGCGTCGCCGCGGCCCGAGAGGAAAAAGCCGGGGTAATCCCTGACGTCCGATTCGGCGATCGCAAACGTGGTGTTACCGGCGCCGGTCTTGCAGACCAGCGGCGCTATGACGTTGTGGAAGTTGCGGATTTTCGACGCCTTCACCTGGTCGTACTCGGCTTCGAAGCTGGTGTCGAAGCGGCCCATGTTGGCGCCCCAGCAGTCATAGTCTTTGGCAAAGTTGAACTGGGTGTCTTCGGCCTTGACGTTCAGTGCCTTGACACCTGGCTGTTCCGGTACCACGTAACGCAGCGCCACGCCGTTGTCGTATGCGCGCACCAGCAGCTGGAACTTCAGCGCGGCGCTGGCGTCAAACGTCAGGGCCAGTTGCCGGTAGTGGTCGGGCGCGCTGCTGGCCTTGCCCAGCACGATCTGGTACGTGTCGTTGACGGTTGTTTGTTGCTGGTCCACCAGGCGCGCGCCCCGGCCGATGGCGCCGAGGTCGAGTTTCAGGCCCAGCGGCGACGGCTCGATGATGCGCTTGCCGTCGCGGGTGAGGGACCACGTCAGCTGCGCGCTGTCGATGGTGACGGCGTTGCGGCCATCGGGCGAGGTGACGGTAATGGCGGTGAGGTTTTCCGCTGCGGCGGACACCGATAACAGGGCGGAAAGGATGAGAATTATGGGACGAACGGGCGCAGGCATGGTGTCTCCGGTGGGTGGGCGCTATTTTGTGCGCTATCAGGTGCGTTATTTTTTGCGCTTGCAGGGTAGCTTGGCATTTTGCAAGCGCAGTGCCCAGCGGGCAATTGCGAAATTGACCAAGGGGGCGCATGTTTTTTTGCCCTGTCCATGACACCGTAGAAGATCTTGGTTTCTCTCTCGATACAGGTCGATCCGGTAGTCATTTCACGTCGGAGTGTTCCTACCCACTCCCAAGCCGACAGCCGATATTCGCCTCGACTACGGCTGCGCATCATAGAAACCCTGTCGCGGACGATAGGCGGACGCGGCGAATCTCAGGAGACTTATCATGGCAAACTCGAACCAAGGTAACAAAGGCAATCAGCAGTCGGGCAACCAGGGTGGCAACCAGGGGGGCGGCCGCGGCTTCGCCTCGATGGACCCCGAACGTCAACGCGAGATCGCTGCCGAAGGCGGACGTGCTGCGCACGCCTCCGGCAACGCCCACGAGTTCGATTCGGAAGAGGCACGCATCGCCGGTAGCCAAAGCCACAAGAACTCCAACCAGCAAAGCGCATCGGGTGGTTCAGGCGGTTCGGGCGGTTCTTCGGGCGGCACCCGTGGCGGCACGCCGGAACAGCATGCCGCAGCTGGCCGTCAAAGCCACAAGAACGACGGCAACCAGCAAAGCGGTTCCGGTTCCGGCAGCCGCAGCAGCTCAGGTTCCGGTACCCGTGGCGGCACGCCGGAGCAGCATGCCGAAGCCGGCCGCCAGAGCCACAAGAACCGCTGACGCGGCCAGGTCGCGTACCACCCGTCGTTAGCCTGCCGCTGCGCCATGCCACCCGGCCTGGCGCAGCGGCGGCTGTCAGCCCGCCTTGGTGTGGCGCCCTGTTTGCAGCCTCTGTCAGTCTTCGTTGTCAGTACCTGCTACCGATCATGCAAAACCATTCCGGACTCAGCGTTTCCACCTCTGCGCCAGCCGGCCGGCAGGCGTCTGGCGAGGCGCGCGAAAGCCTGTTTCGCGCGATTGCCGATCTCGAACACGCGGTGGGTGCGTGGCTCACCACGCCGGCCGCCTGGGACCAGCGTACCCATCCCTCCATCAGGCAGTTCCTGGTCGATATCCGCGAGTATTGCGACGCCCTCCAGCGCGGCGGCAAGGTCTCGCCCAACATCATCGTGGCCGCCGCCGACCGCCTGGCCGTCAAGGTGCACCATCCCGAGGTTGACCGCTGCGTGGCCGAAGTACGCGCGGCGCTGGCCGAGTACGTGCGAATGCTGCACGGCTGACTTTTTCAGCCGTGCAGCTGGCGCCCGAGTTTGATTTCGGCTTCAGTGGCTGGCAGTCACGCCCGGGGTGGCAGAGCGCGACAGGAACGCGCCGGTGGTTTCCGGCAAGTGCTCGAGCAGCCAGGCCGCCATCGCGTGTTCCTGCGTCAGGATCTTGCGGCAGGCGTCGAGCGTGAGGTCGTCGCCGGCCGCCTCGGCAGCCACCATCAGCGCCGTGTAGCTGGCGATTTCCAGGTTCTCGAACACGTAGCCGGCCATCGCGCCTTTCACCACTTCGTCGCTGGCCAGCATGCCGCCCAGGCCCTGGCCGAAGGCCATCAGCTTGCCGGTCAGATCCTTCATGGTGGAAGGACTGGCGCCATGGCGCTCCAGGCACGATTCGAGCTGGGCGCGCTGCCAGCGGGTTTCGTCGATGTGCTGACGGATGCGCTCGCGCAGTTGCGGGTAGTTGTCGAGCCGCTCGGCCTGCGCTTCCAGCATGGCTTCGGCCTGCTGCTCCATCGCGTGCGCGTCGCGCAGCCAGTCGACCAGGTGCTCTTGTGGGGTGGTGGTCATGATTGGGCTCCTTCAGGCGACGGGGGGTTTGGTGGTGGCGCCGCCATCGGACGCCATGCCCATTTCGGCGCCGGCGAGGTGATTCAGGCTCGGGTCGACACTGGTATCGGACATGGTGCGCGTCGCCATGCGATCAAGCTGTTCGGCGTCTTCCTGCCGCACCTGCACGCTGGCGCTGCCGTCACCGCCATCGACTGCCACCTGGGCGTCGCGCGCATCCACGCGCTGCCATTCCGGGCCGTCGTTCCAGGGCCCCAGCATGTCGGCGCCGCCCTGCGACATATTGAAGTACACGCTCGTAAAGCGCGGGTCGCCCGGCATTTTCCCCGGGGGGAAGTTGGGGGCGATCGTGTACAGCGCCTTCTCGAACGACTTTTGATGGGCGATTTCGCGCGTCATCAGGAAACCCAGCGCTTCCTTCACGCCGGGATCGTCGGTGACGTTGATCAGGCGCTCATAAACGATCTTGGCACGCGCTTCGGCAGCGATATTGGAGCGCAGGTCGGCGGTCGGCTCGCCGATGGTGTCGATGTAGGCGGCCGTCCAGGGCACCCCGGCCGAATTGGTCAGCGGCGCGCCGGCGCCATACAGCACCTGCGTGATATGGCTGTCGTTGCCAGCGCCGGTGATCTTGCGATACAGCTCGCCTTCCTGGTCCACGCCCTCGGCCAGGCGTCCCTTGGCGCCCTTGTTGAGCATGACGACGATATTGCCGATCACTTCCAGGTGACTCAGTTCTTCAGTGGCGATGTCGAACAGCATGTCCTTGCGGCCCGGATCGTCCTCGGCCAGGGCCTGGGTGAAGTAGCGGCAGGCGGCCGCCAGTTCTCCCTGTGGGCCGCCAAACTGTTCCAGCATCAGATTGGCCAGCCCGGGATTGGGTTCATTGACACGCACGGTGTATTGCAAACGCTTGGTGTGGGCAAACATGGGTACTCCTTGAGTTGAAAGGAAGGCGAAGTCGGCAGAGTCTGCCGGGCGAAAACCCATGATGCGTGCGACCGGCGCCTCCACGTGTAGGAACAGGTTGGCGGGATCTGTAGGAGCTTTTCGGACCGCGCGTGTTCGGCCAGCTTATCCACGAAGCGCCGCACCCTTACCGTGACGATCTGACGATCGTCACCAAGATCGGCTTTTTGCGCGGCGCCAACGGCTCCTGGAACCCGGCTGCCGCACCGCAGCAGCTGCGCGACGCGGTGCACGCAAACCTGCTGAACCAGGGGCTCGAAGTACTGCAGCCGTCCCGTGCAGGCCGAGGGAAGCAGGGCGCTCGAGCAATACGAGCGCAAGCAACGCTGCCTTTCCGGTACCTGATCATCTTTCGCCCTGCAATGCCAGTGCGATGGCGGACGAGGTTACTCCTGCTTGCCCTCCGCCCGCACTTTTCCCACCTCGCGCTCGGTCACCGGCGAACCGGTATTGCTCCAGCCCTGGCGCACGAACGAGGCCAGCGCTGCCACCTCCTTGTCGTCCAGGCGTTTGCCGAAGCCCGGCATCACCAGGATCGACGGCGCCTTGTCGGTCGATGGCGTGCGCGCACCTTGCATGATCACGTGGATCAATCCGGCCGGGCTTTCGGCGTTGACCACCGTGGCGCCGTCGAGGACCGGGAACACGCGGCTGGCGCCCTTGCCGGTGACGAAGTGGCAGGCCGCGCAGTTGTCCAGGTAGAGGCGTTCACCGAGGGTCAGGTTGGTGGCCGCGGTCAGTTTTTTTGCCGTCGCTGCCACGCCCTGGGCCTTGACGGTGGCCGTGCGCGGTGCGGCGGGCGGCAGGGTTTTCAGGTAAGCGGCGATTGCGTGCAGGTCGGCGTCGTCCAGGTGCGCCGTGCTGTGCTCGACCACGGCCGTCATTTCACCGGCCACGGCCGACGTGGCGTTGCGCCCCGTCTGCAGGTAATCGACGATGGCGGCCTCGCTCCAGCGCGGCAGGCCGCGCAGCGACGGCACCGGCCAGCCATTCAAGTCGCCGCCGGCGAGGAATTTCGCCTCCGAGCTGTCGCCGGCTTTTTCGTTCATGGCAAAGCCGCGCGGCGTGTGGCAGCTGCTGCAATGGCCCAGGCCTTCGACCAGGTAGGCGCCGTTGCGCACTTGCGCGCTCCAGCCCGGCTGCGCATTGAACGGCTTATCGGACGCGAACATGTAGTTCCACACCGCCATGCCCCAGCGCAGATTGAACGGGAAGTCCATGCTGGTGGACGGCGGCGCGTACGCCGATGGTTTGACGCCCGCCTGGAAGTAGGCATACAGCGCCTTGATGTCGGCATCGTTGACCTTGGCGTAGCTGGTGTACGGCATGGCCGGGTACAGGTGGGTGCCGTCCGGTTTCACGCCCTTGCGCACCGCGTTGGCAAATTGCTGCTCGGTGTAGGTGCCGATGCCGTGCTGCTTGTCGGGCGTGATGTTGGTCGAGTAGATGATGCCGTGGCCGCTGTCGATGGCCAGGCCGCCGGCAAACGCCGGCTTGCCGGGCGCGCTGTGGCAGGCGATGCAGTCGCCGGCGCGGGCCAGGTAGGCGCCGCGCTGGACCAGGGTGTCAGCCGGGGCGGCGAACGCCGTGGTCGCTGCCAGTGCGGCCGCCAGCGTCAGGAAGTGGGCGAATTGTTTGATCATCATCATGCTTGCACCAGCGGGCCAGGGTTTTTCAGGTAGTGGTTCTTGATCGCCTCGGCCGCGAACAGCGTGATGGCGCCGATGGTGGCGGTCGGGTTGGCCTGGAAGTTCTGCGGGAAGGCATTGCCGCCGGGGACGAACACGTTGTGCACATCCCACGATTGCAGGTAGCGGTTCAGCGCCGAGTCGCGCGGCGAATCGCCCATGATGGCGCCGCCCACGTTGTGGGTGGACACGTACTTGGTGATGTCCCAGTGCGAATCGAGGCCGAGGAAACTTTCCGACATGAAGTCCGGTTTCATTTCCCTGGCGATCTTGCCGACGATCTCGCGCAGGTAGCGTTGCAATTTCAGTTCGTTTTGGCGCCAGTCGAACGTCATGCGCAGCAGCGGCTGGCCCCACGGATCCTTGTAGGTCGGGTCGAGGTCGAGGAAGTGGCCGCGGTACGACTGGCAGGTGGTGGTGATGCCGATCTTCATCGAGCGGTCATACCAGTCCACCATGCCTTCCTTCCAGCCCTGGCCCCAGCTTGGCGTACCCGGCGGCAACGCGGTGCCGATCGGCGCACCGGTCGATTGCGAGCTGTGGATCTTGGCGCCACCGAGAAAGCCGAGCCTGATGCCATCGTCAAAGTTACCGGGCGAGATGTCGTTGAACATCTCGCCGGTGGCGCCAGCCGTCGCAAACGAATTGAAGTGCTTGTCCTTGAAGAACAGGGTCGCCGCGCCGTTCGACAGGAAGGCGTAGTTGCGGCCGATGGTGCCGGTTTCGGTAATCGGATCGTACGGCTTGCCGATGCCGGACAACAGCATCAGGCGCACATTGGCGAACTGGAAGCTCGACAGGATGACGATTTTTGCCGGCTGGAATACTTCGCGCTGCTGCTCGTCGATATAGGTCACGCCCCGGGCGGTCTTTTTATCGGCGTGCAGATCGACGCGGATCACCATCGCGTTGGCCTTGTAGTCGAAATTGGGCATGCGCTTGACCACGTCGAGGATGGTGGTTTGCGGCGAGGCTTTCGAATAGTTCAGGCACGGGTACTTGCTGCAATAACCGCAGTAATTGCACGGCGCCAGTTGCGAGCCGTACGGGTTGGTCCAGGCGGAGGAGACATTGGCCGACGGATTGGGAAACGGGTGGTAGCCCATATTTTTTGCGGTGGCCGCGAACAGCGAGCTGTTGTAGGTATCGTGCAGCGCCGGCAGCGGGTAGGGGCTGGAACGGGGACCTTCGAACGGGTCGCCGCCGGGCAGGATCTGGCCGTTCAGGTTGCCTGTATTGCCGGACAGGCCGCAGATCTTGTCGAACTTGTCGTAGTGCGGTTCGATCTCTGCCCAGGTAAACGGGAAGTCCTTGACGCGCATGTCGGGGTCGAGCGCGCCGCGCTTGTACACCCGGTCGGCATAGGTCTTGAGCTTGATATCGGTGGGCGTAGGGCGGATCAGCACGCCAGTCCAGTGCAGGCCGGAGCCGCCGACGCCGGTGCCGGGCGCAAACGCGCCCCACTTGCGGGTGGGCAGGGCGGTCTCGCCGGTGTTGTAGCGCACGGTCAGGGCAGCGTCGCGCGGGGTGGCAAACACCTGGTTGCGGATCGCGTACGCATATTGGTCGGCCGGCTTCGGGTAGGCGAAGTCTTCGGGTGGACGGTCGGGGCCGCGTTCGAGCGCGCGTACTTTCAGGCCGGCCTGCGCCAGTTCGATGGCCATGATGGAGCCGGCCCAGCCGAGTCCGACGATGACGACATCGACGTCGTCATTGGTAATTTTTTGCATAAGGTACCTATTGGTTAGGAGGCCTCTAAAACCGTAGCGAGCGGTCGGTTATCGTCCTGAGTAGCGCAGGCGTACGAACGTACGCTGAGCAACGCAAGGGCGATAGGCGATCGCGCAGTAGGTTTTAGTGCCTCATCAAGCGCGCTTGCCAGAGAGGCTCACTGGCCCCAGTGGATATTTGACGTTATGGGTATCGACCCATTCGGTGAAGGCGGCGCGGGCGCCGGGGAAGCCGATCGCTACCCAGGCCTTCATGTCCTTGTTGCCGCCGTAAGCGGGGTCGGCCAGGTAGCCGTTCTTGGCGTCGCCCAGCATCTGGCCGAAAAACTGCGAAGCTTTTAATGAAGGGTCGCCCAGCGCGGCAAAGTCGATGTCGTTTTTTTGCAGCCTGGTGAGCAGCGCATCCTTGTCGGCGGCCGACAGTTGCTGGAACTGCTTGCCGTGCGCGGCCACGCTGGCCTGTTGCGCCAGCTTGATGCCGATCCGGTACATCTCCTGCGGACTATGGGTTTGCTGGAACCCCATGGTGGCTGGCGCATCGGCCTGGTGCGGGCCCTGCATATAGACATCGTCGCCGAGGCCGTTTTTCAGTTGCTGGTCGATAAACACCGGCACATTGGTTTCCAGCGCGCCGGGCCCACGGCCTTCGGCCGGGATCAGGCGGTCGCAGGCGGCCAGCAGGAACTGCCACTCTGGCGCGGTGAAAAACACCGGCTGGTAGCGTTGCAAGTCGGTGCCTTCCAGGCCCTCGGCCTGTGCCTTGTAGAGGGGCGCGGTCACCAGGGGAACGGCTGCCGCAGTCGCCATGACGATGGTGCGGCGTGACAGATTGACGTTATCTTTGGACATAGGAGGGGAGGCAACACCGCGTTGTACGATGTGTGATGAGTTTCTAAAGGGGTAAGGATACGCGCGGATGCTGCCCTGCGATACTTACCGATTGGATAGGAAAGATTGCCCCCACCGCCATGCAACTACTTTTTTTATAAAAGCTTATGCCTAATCGTTCGTTCCTTTATACAAGTGCAAGCCTTATATTGTTTTCACATAAAAACAACCCGCTACGATGATTGGTCATATATGAATAAATTTTCAGTTCAGCCACAGCTGCAACGCCGCCTGCTCAGTGTTGCCATCGGCACGCTGTTCGCCACCACCGGTACCGCCCACGCGCAATCGGCCGACGCGCCTGCTTCTACGTCCATCGCAGCCCCGGAAGCCACGGTAGTGGTCACCGGCACCCGCGTCTCGAACCGCTCCGTGCTCGATACCGCCTCGGCCGTCGATGTGATTTCCGCCAAGACCCTGAGCAACAACGGCGTGACCGAAGTGAGCGAATCGCTGTCGAAAGTGCTGCCAGCGCTGAATTTCCCGCGCCCGGGCCTGACCGACGGCACCGACACCGTGCGTCCGGTCACCCTGCGCGGCCTGGCGCCCGACCAGGTGCTGGTGCTGGTGAACTCGAAGCGCCGCCATGCGTCCTCGCTGGTCAACGTGAACGGCACCATCGGCCGTGGCTCGGCCTCGACCGACATCAACACTTTGCCGTCCGGCATTATCAATACCGTGGAAGTGCTGCGTGACGGCGCTGCCGCCCAGTATGGTTCCGATGCGATCGCCGGCGTGATCAATTTCCGTCTGCGTGAAAACCGCAGCGGCGGCGCCCTGAGCGCCACCGGCGGCGTGCGCAAGACCGAATACAGCTTCAACCCGGTGGCGCAGCCGACCGGCCTGGGTCTCTCGGTACCGACCGAACGCAAGCGTACCGACGGCCAGACCTACACCGTGGGCGGCTGGAAAGGTTTTGAATTGGGCGACAACGGCTTCCTGACCGTCGCAGCCGAACTGAAACAGCAACAACACAGCGAGCGCAGCGCTTACGACACGCGCCAGTTTTACCCGCGCGTGGGCAATGCCACCACCGGCGCCTTCGATCCGCGCGAACTGACCGCCAACCGCTACGACACGTGGTCGGGCGATCCCAACCTCAAGCAGGCTACCCTGTTTGCCAATGCCGGCCAGACCCTGGCCAGCGGCCAGAAAATTTACGGCTGGGCCAGCTACCAGCGGCGCGAGTCGGAATCGGCAGCGTTCTTCCGCCGTCCATTGCAGGACGAGAACGTGGCGGCAATCTACCCGGACGGTTTCCTGCCCGTGATCGAACCGACCGTGACCGACTTCAGCGCGGCGCTGGGCACCACATGGAGCGGCCAGGGCTGGGACTACGACACCTCGCTGACATACGGCAAGAACAAGATGGCGTTCGATGTCACCAATACGCTCAACCGCTCGATCGGCGCGGCCAGCAAGACCGACTTCGACGCTGGCGGCTTCGCCTACGAACAACTGTCGGCCAACTTCTCGGCCGTGCGTCCGGTGGACGTGGCCTTCCTGTCCAAGCCGCTCAACGTGGCCGTGGGCGCCGAGGCGCGCTGGGAAAATTATGAATTGTGGGCCGGCGAGCCCGATTCCTACCGCTACGGCGGAGTGTTGCTGGCCAACGGCACGCCCTCGGCAGCAGGCGCCCAGGGCTTCCCGGGCTACCGTCCGGAAAACGCGGTGGACAAGGGCCGCCATTCCACCGGCGCCTTCATCGACCTGGAAACCAACCTGACCGACAAATTGCTGACCTCGCTGGCAGCGCGCGCCGAGCATTATTCTGACTTCGGCAGCAACGTCACCGGCAAGCTGGCCGCCCGCTACGACTTCGTGCCGGAATTCGCCCTGCGCGGTTCGATCCAGAACGGCTTCCGTGCACCGTCGCCGCAGCAGCAGCTCTACACGTCCACGTCCACCAATTTTATTGACGGCGTGCCGTTCGATATCGTAACCCTGCGTCCGACCGACGCCGCTGCGCTCGCCCTGGGCGCCAAGCCGCTCGACGCCGAGAAATCGGTCAACTTCTCGCTGGGCGCGGTGTTCCGCGTTGGCGCGCTGAGCATCACGGCCGACGCCTACCGCATCAATATCGATAACCGCATCGTGTTGTCGGAAAACCTGAACGCGGCCAATGTGCGTACTTACCTGGCGTCGCGTGGTTATGCCGGGATCGGCGGCGCCCGCTTCTTCATCAACGGCGTCGATACCCGTACTGACGGCATCGACATCGTGGCCAACTACCCATGGCGTTCGGCCGCCTACGGCAAGTTCGACTTCACCCTGGCCGGCAACTACAACAAGACCGAAGTCAAACGCGTGCCGCAAACGGCCGAACTCGCTGCGTTGAACCCGGCGCCGGTACTGTTCGGCCGCGCCAACGTGATCAGCCTGGAAAAAGGCCAGCCGAAAAACAAGATCACGGCATCGGTCAACTGGGAGCAGGCAGCGTGGGGCGTGAGCGCCAGCGCCACCCGCTACGGCGAAATCATTTCGGCCGGCACCACCGCCGCGACGGACGTGACTGTTTCGGCGAAAACCATCGTCAACGCCGAGGGCCGCTACGCCATTACCAAGCAAACCCAGCTGGCGCTGGGCGCCGACAACCTGTTCGATATCTACCCGGATTCGCTGCCGTCGTCGCTGACCTCGAATGCTGCGGCGCCGTTCTCCAACCGGGCGCCGTTCGGCCGCGGTGGACGCTTCGTGTACGCCCGTGTGAACTACACGTTCTGATTTTTTGAATGGCGAACCGGACCTGTTGATGGTCCGGTTGGTTGTCTCGAAAACGCAAAAAACGCGTCGATTTCAGTCGTGCCGCAGGCGATGGGCGTAAAGTGGATGGCTCGAAAAGGAGATCATCATGACGACTTCCGCCCTGCCCGACGCGGCACAGCCCATCTCTGTGGCCATGCACACCATCACGCCCCACCTCGTTTGCGAGGGCGCGGCAGCAGCGATGGCCTATTACCAACAAGCATTCAATGCCGTGGAAACCATGCGCCTGCCCGGTCCCGACGGCAAGATCATGCATGCCAGCATGCGCATCGGCGACTCCACCATCATGCTGGCGGACGATTTTCCCGAGCATGGCAGCATGGGCCCCAAGGCGCTCAAGGGCAGCCCGGTCACGCTGCATCTGTACGTGGCCGATGTCGATGCGGTTTATGCCCAGGCCATCGCAGCGGGCGGCGCAGCCAAGATGCCGCCGCAGGACATGTTCTGGGGCGACCGCTACGGCATGCTGGTCGATCCGTTCGGCCATTACTGGGCCATCGCCACCCACCAGCGCGATTTGAGTACCGAGGAAATCATGCATGCCATGGCGCAGCAGGGACCCGGTGGCTGCGGCTGACCGGCCTGGTTCTGGCCTGTAGCCGGCCTGAATCCCGTCTGAATCCCGCCTGAATTGAGCCGCAATACGGCTGCAATCGCGCTGGAATCTGCCTGAAGCACGCCCGCGAGCCCTTGCTCGTACCGGCGTAACAACGGTATACCGGCCTTTCGCCTGCCGATAGTCCTGGTTGGCCCACGAAAGCTTGCCGACGCGTGCTGTCACTTGGGATAATGCTTTTAAGAAATTATCCAGGAGTGATGCATGGAATTCGTGGTACTGCGCCGCGCCAACCAGAGTACCGAGCGCGGCGATCAGCCGCCGGCGCTGGAACCGGGCGTCTTCATGCGCCCCAGCGACAGCGCGCTGCGTCTCGTGCGCCGCGATGGCGCGTGGAGCCGTGACACCGGGCCGTACCCGCCGCGCGAGATCGTGGCCGGTTTTACGCTGGTGCAGTCGCCGTCGCGCGCCGACGTGATCGAGCAGGTGCGCTGGTGGCCGTTGTTCGACGCCGGCGCCGTCTATGAAATCCGCGACCAGGTACCGTCCGCAGACGACAGGGCACACGGCCCCGCGCCCGGCAGTGTGCCGGAACGCAATCCGGACTGGACCCGGTACGTCGTGTTCCTACGGTCGGACTTCGAGGCCGAGTTCGGCATTGCGCCACCGGCCGAAGCGCTGGCGCGCATGCGCGCCCACGAGGAACGCAGCGCGCGCGCCGGCGTGCTGCTGGCCGGCAGCGCCCTGAGTGCCACGCGCACGGCTACGCGGGTGCGTTTTGCCAACGCCAATACGTCGCTGGTGGCGGGACCGTTTGGCGATACGAAGGAATTGGTAGCGGGCTACTGGATCATCCAGGCCGCTACCCTGGACCTGGCAATTGCCTGGGCCGGCGGCTGCCCGTACCCGCACGCGGGCGACGTCACCGTCGAAATCCGCGAGGTATGCGAGCGCCGCGAGCAGCGTGAATTCACGCCGGAGATGCGCGCCGCCGAAGAACGGATGCGCGCCGAATTGCTGGAAGGGATGCTGCGCGAGGCTTCGGAGCAGCGCAAGCGCGGCTATTAGCCGGCTTGCGTTGCGCCAGCTCAGGCCAGCGTTTTTTCCAGGATACCCACCAGGGCTTCGATGCCGTCGGCATCATCCTGGTCGAAGCGGTTCGGCAGCGGACTGTCGAGGTCGAACACGCCCATGATTTCGCCGTTGGGACGGCGTACCGGTACCACCAGTTCCGACCGCGAATTGACGTCGCAGGCGATATGGCCCGGGAACGCATGCACGTCCGGCACGACAATCGGTTTTCCCTCCACCACCGTGGTGCCGCACACGCCACGGCCCTTCTTGATGCGGATGCAGGCCGGCTTGCCCTGGAACGGCCCCAGCACCAGCTCGTCACCCTGCAGGAAATAGAAGCCGGCCCAGTTCAGGCCCGGCATGGCGTTGAATACCAGCGAGCTGAAGTTTGCGGAGTTGGCGATCAGGTCGGTCTCCCCGTGTACCAGGCCGGTCAGTTGCGAACGCAGGTCGTCGAACATGGCGTGCTTGGCCGCTGGCGTGTCGGTGCCGTAGGCGGTGTCGTTGAGGGTAAAAGTCATAATGGTCGGCTCGGAAACTGGAGAAAACGCATATGTTAGCGCAAGCAAGCGTTTGCCGTCAGTTCCTCCTACAGCATACTAGGCAGTGTCCGATGGCGCCTCGCAACCGTGCGCGATACTCTGGATTCCATCCGCCGCACCGGCGTTTTTGAGGAACTCCCATGGCCACCAGCAAACGCAGCGTCAGCTCGTCCCGCACGGGCAAGCCCACCTTCACCGCCACCGCTCCCGGTGGCGATTCCGCATTCCCGCCATCCGCGCCGCCGGCTGGCGCGATTTCTCTCTCCACGTTGCTGATGGTCGGCGCCGACCGTGTAATCATTGACGCTGCGGAAGACGACGACCTGCACTTCATGGCCGAGTACATCGATCCTGCCTGACGTGGTGGAGGCGTTCCTGGCCACGGGGCTGGGTGCGGTGCCTGACAGACGGCGCCGGCGGGCGGCGACAGAATGGCAGCATCCTGTTCTGAAAGCCGCGTATGTGTGCAATGACGTCCGACATGGTGGTGGTGCGCAAGGAAGGGCTGTATTGCGTGCCGGGCCAGTTCTATATCGACCCCTGGCGGCCGGTGGAGCGCGCCGTGATCACGCACGCCCATGGCGACCATGCGCGCGGCGGCCATCGCCACTACCTGGCAGCCACGCCCGGTGTCGGTGTGCTCAAATCGCGCCTCGGCGACATCCACATCGACGGACTGGCCTATGGCGAAACGGTGGTGCACAACGGTGTCACCATCTCGCTGCACCCGGCCGGCCACGTGCTCGGTTCGGCGCAGGTGCGCATGGCGTACCGGGGCGAAGTGTGGGTGGCGTCCGGCGACTACAAGGTCGAGGCCGATAGTACCTGCACACCGTTCGAGCCGGTGCGCTGCGATACCTTCATCACCGAATCGACGTTCGGACTGCCGATTTACCGCTGGCAGCCGCAACAGGACGTGTACGACGACATCAACGACTGGTGGCGCGCCAACGCTGCGCAGGGACGCGCCAGCGTGATGCAGTGCTACAGCTTCGGCAAGGCGCAGCGCATCCTGAGTGGCCTGGAAGCGGACATCGGCCCCATCGTCTGCCATGGCGCCGTGCAAACCCTCAATACGGTTTACCGCGACAGCGGCGTGTGGCTGCCGCCCACGGTGATGGTGGGCGACGTTGACAAGGAAGACCTCAAGCGCGCGCTGGTGATCGCGCCGCCGTCGGCCGCCGGTTCGCCGTGGGTCAAGCGCTTTGGCGATTTTTCCGACGCGTTTGCCAGCGGCTGGATGCAGTTGCGCGGTGCGCGCCGCCGCCGTGGCGTCGATCGCGGCTTCGTGCTGTCCGACCACGCCGACTGGCCGGGGCTCATGCAGGCGATTACCGCCACCGGCGCCGAACGGGTGATCGTCACCCACGGTTCGATCGCGGTCCTGGTGCGCTGGCTGCAGCAGCAGGGCCTGCAGGCCAGCGGTTTTGATACCGAGTACGGCGACGATGAGGCCGACGATGCAGGCGTGGGCAATGCCGCCAGCAGTGCCGCCGACAATGCAAGCGGTACCGCCGACAATGCAAGCGGTACCGCCACAGCCACAGCCGACGTCGCAGCCACCGCCACCGCCAACGTCACAGCCAACGTCACAGCCGCGTCTGCCGAAGCCGTCTCCACCGACGCTGCACCGGCGGGAGCACGCCATGCGTGACTTCGCCCTCCTGTACGCCGAGCTGGACGAAACCACGTCCACCACGCGCAAGCTCAATGCGCTGCAACAGTATTTTCGTACTGCTGCACCGGCCGACGCGGCCTGGGCCGTGTATTTCCTGGCTGGCGGCAAGCCGCGCCAGGCCGTACCGACCAAGCTGCTGCGCCAGTTTGCCATCGAATACTCGGGCCTGGACGATTGGCTGTTCGACGAGTGCTACCACGCCGTCGGCGACCTGGCCGAAACCATCGCCCACATCCTGCCGCCGCCCAACCAGCCCAGCGAAATCGGCCTGGCCGACTGGATCGAACTTGGCATCGCACCACTGCGCGGCGCCGACCCCGGCACTGTGCGCAGCGCGCTGCTGCTGTACTGGGACCAGCTCGATACGCGCGAGCGCTTCCTGCTAACCAAGCTGATCGGCGGCGGCTTCCGCGTGGGCGTGTCGCGCCTGTTGGTCACGCGCGCACTCAGCGCCATTGCCGGTCTCGACAGCAAACTGATCGCTCAGCGCCTGATGGGCTGGACCGACGGCAGCGTCAAGCCGACGGCTGCCGGCTTCCAGCAACTGATCGCCGAGCATACCGAGGAGGAACACGCGCAGCGCGGCGGCCAGCCGTATCCGTTCTTTCTGGCCCACCAGCTCGACCGCGAACCGGAAGCGCTGGGCGAATTGTCCCGGTGGCAGGTGGAATGGAAATACGACGGCATGCGCGCCCAACTGGTCAGCCGCGAAGGCCAGAACTGGCTGTGGTCACGCGGCGAAGACCTGATTACCGAGCGCTTCCCGGAGCTGGCTGTGCTGCGCCTGCCCGACGGCGTGGTCATTGACGGCGAAATCCTGGTCTGGCACGGCGGCGATGCGCCGGCGCCGTTTGCCGACCTGCAAAAGCGCATGGGCCGCAAGCAGGTCTCGGCGCGGCTGCTCGGCGAATTACCGGCCGTGATGGTCGCGTACGACCTGCTCGAATACGAAGGCCGCGACCTGCGCACATTGCCGCAAGCCCAGCGCCGCGCCATGCTTGAACAACTGGTGGCCACGCTGCAAGTGCAGCAGGGCGCGCCGCAACTGCGGCTGGCGCCCGTGATCCGCGCCGACAGCTGGGAGCAACTGGCCGAGATCCGCGCCGAATCGCGCCAGCGCGGCGTGGAAGGCATGATGCTCAAAGCGGCCGATGCGCAATACGGCGTGGGCCGCACCAAGAACGTCGGCACTTGGTGGAAGTGGAAGATCGACCCGTACAGCATCGACGCCGTGCTGATCTACGCCCAGGCCGGCCACGGCCGCCGTGCCTCGCTGTACACCGACTACACTTTCGCGGTGTGGGATGAAACCGGCGAAGGCGAGGGCGGCCGCAAGCTGGTGCCGTTTGCCAAGGCCTATTCGGGCCTGACCGACGCCGAGATCGCCAAGGTGGACCACGCGATCCGCCGCACGACGATCGAAAAATTCGGCCCGGTGCGTAGTGTCACGCCGAGCATGGTGTTCGAGATCGGCTTCGAAGGCATCGCCAGCTCGCCGCGCCACAAGTCCGGCATCGCAGTGCGTTTCCCGCGCATCCTGCGCCAGCGCCAGGACAAGACCGTGGACCAGGCCGATACGCTCGACGCCCTGAAAAGCCTGCTGGTCGCGCCATGACGGCGCGCCCCCGCACCAGCTTGCGCGCCCAGCTGGCCAGGCCGCGTCCTGCGCCAAGCGGTGCAGCAGTCGGGAACCGCGCCGATACGCTTGTCGCCATGCCTGCCAATAAGTCCGTCGTTACCGCCGCCAGCCAGACGAACGAGCCGCTGGCCGATTCCGCTACCGTACCAGCCATCGATCCGGCCGGCAACCCGGTCGCGAGAGCGCAAGCCGGACCGCAAGCCAACTCGTCAATTGACCCGGCAGCCGAAACCGGTATCAGCTCGTCAGCCAAGGTTCCCGCCAGGTCAGTCGCCAACTCTTCGGTCAAGTCTTCCGCCAGATCGGCCACCAACCCGTCGGCCAAAGTCCCTGCCAGGCGGGGCGCCAACCCGGTCGCCAAATCCACCGGCCCCTCACCGACCCAGGCCAAAGCGTGGTTTGCCGCGCGCGGCTGGAAGGTATTTCCGTTCCAGCGCGACGTGTGGCAAGCCGCGATGGCTGGCCAGTCGGGGCTGCTGCACGCGAGCACCGGCGCCGGTAAAACTTACGCGGTCTGGTTTGCCGCCTTGCAGCGCGCCGCCCTGCACAAGCGTCCGCGCGTGGGCCTGAAAGTACTGTGGCTGACGCCTATGCGGGCGCTGGCGGCCGACACCCTGCGCGCCTTGCAGGAATCGGCCACCGACCTGTTGCCGGCGTGGCAGATCGAGGCGCGCACCGGCGACACCGGGTCGGCCCAGCGCGCGCGCCAGAACAAGCGCCTGCCCGACACCCTGGTCACCACGCCCGAAAGCCTGACCCTGATGCTGAGCAAGGCCGATGCGATTGCCCAGTTCGCTCAACTGGACATGGTGATCATCGACGAATGGCACGAGCTGATGGGCAACAAGCGCGGCGTGCAGACCCAGCTGGCGCTGGCGCGCCTGCGCCACTGGAATCCGGGCCTGGTGGTGTGGGGCCTGTCGGCCACGCTGGGCAACCTGGCGCAAGCGCGCGAGGCGTTGATGCCCGACGGCGTGGCGGTGGAAGGCCATGTCGCCAAGGACATCGTGGTTGATACCCTGATCCCCGAGCACCCGTCGCGCTTCCCGTGGGGCGGCCACCTGGGCCTGCAAATGCTGCCGCGCGTGGTCGAGGAAATCGAGCGACACGCCACCACGCTGGTGTTTACCAATACCCGCTCGCAGGCCGAGCTGTGGTACCAGAACATGCTCGATGCCCGTCCCGACTGGGCCGGGTTGATCGCGCTGCACCACGGCTCGCTCGACAAACAGGTGCGCGATTGGGTGGAACTGGGCCTCAAGAGCGGGCAACTGAAAGCTGTCATCTGCACGTCGAGCCTGGACCTGGGCGTCGATTTCCTGCCGGTGGAACGAGTGCTGCAAATCGGCAGCGCCAAGGGCATCGCCCGCTTGCTGCAACGGGCCGGGCGCAGCGGCCACGCACCGGGCCGCGTTTCGCGCTTGACGCTGGTGCCCACCCAGAGCATGGAACTGCTGGAAGCTGCCGGCGCCCGGCAAGCGGTGGCCGCGCGCGATATCGAGGCGCGGCCGGTGCCGTATAAACCGCTCGACGTGCTGGTGCAGCACATGGTGACCATTGCGCTGGGCGGCGGCTTCCGTTCGGCGGAACTGCTGGCCGAAGTGCGCACGGCGTGGTCGTACCGCGACCTCACCGAAGAAGAATGGCAATGGGCGCTCGATTTTATCGCCCGTGGCGGCCAGACCCTGGCCGTGTATCCCGAATACCGCCGCGTGCTGCCCGACGACGAGGGCATCTATCGCGTGCCGGACGCCGCCATCGGACGCCGCCACCGCATGGGCATCGGCACCATCGTCTCCGATTCCAGCCTGCAAGTGAAATACGTGAGCGGCGGGCGGCTGGGCAGCGTGGAGGAATCGTTCATCTCGCGCCTGAAGCAGGGCGACCATTTCCTGTTTGCCGGCCGCATCCTGGAATTCGTGCGCCTGCACGAGATGACAGCCTACGTGCGCCGCGCCACCGGCACCCGTGGCGCCGTACCGCGCTGGCAGGGCGGCAGGATGCCGATGTCGTCCGAACTGGCCCACGCCGCGCTCGAACAGCTGCTCCTGGCGACAATTGACGGTGCCGAAACGCTGGGCCCGGAAATGCAGGCGATCGCGCCACTCTTGGCCACCCAGCAAAAATGGTCGGCGCTGCCTACGCCCGACACCACGGTGATCGAAACCATGCACAGCCGCGAAGGCCGCCACCTGTTCATGTTTCCATTCGCTGGCCGCTCGGTTCACGTCGGCCTGGCGTCGCTGATTGCCTGGCGCGTGGCGCGGGTAACGCCGGTGACGTTTTCGATTGCCGTCAACGATTACGGCTTCGAGCTGCTGGCTGCGCAGGAACTCGATTGGACGGCGCTGCTGGACGTGGGCCATGGCGCCAAAGCCGGCCTGTTCGGTACCGATAATTTGCTGGAAGACGTGCTGGCCAGCCTGAACGCGACCGAACTGTCGCAGCGGCGCTTTCGCGAAATCGCCCGCATCGCCGGCCTGATCTTCCAGGGTTTTCCCGGCCAGCCCAAGAGCGCGCGGCAGTTGCAGGCCTCGTCGGCGCTGTTCTTTTCCGTGTTCCGCCAGCATGACGCTGGCAACCTGCTGCTGACGCAAGCCCAGCGCGAAGTGCTGGAGCAGGAACTGGAGCTGACGCGCCTGCGCGCCACGCTGGAAGAGTTGCAGGCGCGCCACATCAGTTTTCACCAGACCAGGCGCGCCACGCCGTTCGGCTTCGCGCTGATGGTCGAACGCTTCCGCGAAAAACTCAGCACCGAGAAACTGTCGGACCGGGTAGCGCGCATGGTGCGCGAGCTGGAAAAAGCGGCGGGACCATGAGCGCGCTGCCCGATCACCACGGCGCACTGGCGCTGGAACTGGCCGGCGAGCTGGTCTGGTTGCTGCCCGAAAAGGCCTTGTACTGGCCGCGCGAGCGGATGCTGGTGATTGCCGACATCCACTTCGGCAAGGCGGCGTCGTTCCGCGCGCTGGGGGTGCCGGTGCCGGCCGGTACCACGTCCGCCAACCTGGCTGCGCTCGACCGCCTGGTGGCGCGCCATGGCGCGCGCCAGGTGTTGTTCCTCGGCGATTTTCTGCATGCCAAGGCCGCGCACGCGGTATCGACCATGGCGGCCATGCAGCGCTGGCGCACCCTGAATCCCGCGCTGGCGCTCACGCTGGTGCGCGGCAACCACGATATGCACGCGGGCGATCCGCCGCTGTGGTTGTCGATTGCCATGGCGGACGAGCCGATGCACCTGGGCCCGTTTGCCTTCTGCCACCACCCGGACCTGCTGGCGACGGGCTACCTGATGGCCGGCCACGTGCATCCGGTCTATCGCTTGCGTTCGGGTTGGGAGTCGGTGTTGCTGCCATGCTTCATGGCCAACGGCCAGCGCATCGTGCTGCCGGCGTTCGGCGCGTTTACCGGCGGCCACGCGGTGGTGCCGGAAGCGGGAGAGCGGCTATTTGTCACCAGCGGCGACGCCGTGGTGGAGGTGCCAGCCTCGCCGCGCCGCGATGGGCGCTAGCGAGGCAAAGAAATCGTTACAGGCAAATCGTGGTTGAGCGGCCCATGTGAATCGCCGAACGGCCGGTGAGGGCGGTCTTGGCCAACTGCACCAGTTGCTTCATTTTGCTCGAGCCCGCATCCCAGTATTCTGCCGACTGGATACGCACGCGGATCAGGGTCAGGTGCGGGTCTTCCACGCCCTTGGGAAACCAGCTGCGCGCCGCCGGCGTCCACAGTTCGCGCGCCTTGGCCTGGTCCTTGACCAGGAACGCCTGTCCGGAAATCGACAGGTAGAGCTGGCGCTCGGGGTCGGAAAAGCTGATATTGATGTCGGGATGCGTGGGCAAGTCGAGCGTGAACGCGGCTTCGTCGCTGGTGAAGAACCAGAGGTTGCCTTCGTTGTCGATCTGCTGGGTGGTCAGTGGCCGGCTGGTGAGCATCTGGTCGGCGTCACAGGTGGTAAACATGCCAAACCGCACGTCCTTGATCTTGTCGGCGATGGTCTGGATCTGGTCTTGCGAGTACAGCGGCATGATGCGCCTCCACGGAAAATATAGGGGTATGCCTCAGCGTAGGCCGTATCGGCAGGCATGTCCGTTAGCGTACACACCTAACTTTACATAGCAGTTACATCGGGTTGATTGACATCCTAAATGATAATTATTATCATTTCTGTTTGTGTGTATCTTGGCACGTTAAATTTCCTGAAGGATTACCCTTGAGCGCACCACCCGCCAGCCCTGCCACCAGTGCCACCAGTGCCGCCCAAGCCAGTCGCGCGGTATGGCTCAAGCACCTGCACCAGTGGCACTGGATCAGTTCGGCGTTGTGCCTGCTGGGCATGTTCCTGTTTTCCATCACCGGCATCACGCTCAACCACGCATCGCAAATCGAGGCCAAGCCCACCATCACCCGGCTCGAGGCCACGGCGCCGGCCGCGCTGGTAGCGCAATTGCGCACCTATGCCGAGGAGCATGACGGCGCCAAGGAGCCGCTGCCGCAAGCTGCCGAACAATGGCTGAAGGACACCTGGAAAGTGCAGGCCGGCGGGCGCGTGGCCGAATGGTCGGCCGACGAGATTTATCTGGCCATGCCGCGTGCCGGCGGCGACGCCTGGGTGCGCATCGAGCTCGAAGGCGGTGCCGCCGAGTTCGAGAAAACCGACCGTGGCTGGATTTCCTGGCTCAACGATGTCCACAAGGGCCGCAACACGGGCACGGCCTGGAACTGGTTCATCGACATCTTTGCCGTCATGTGCCTGGTGTTTTGCATTACCGGTTTGCTGATTTTGAAGTTCCACGCGGCCAAGCGGCCGTTCACCTGGCCGATGGTGGGCCTCGGTGTTTTGATTCCTGTTGTCATTGCTTTGCTGTTTATCCACTAACTGTATCTACAACCCCCCAGGACTTCCATGAAATTACGTTATTCCATCGCCCTGAGTCTGCCACTGGCCAGTGCTTCGGCCATGGGCGCCGAACTGGCCCTGAAAATCGATGTGCCACAACTGAACGTCGCCGAATACCACCGCCCGTACATCGCCGCCTGGCTGGAAAACGCCGACCAGAAAGTGGTCACCAACCTGGCCGTTTTGTACGACACGGGCAAGAAGGATAACGCCGGCACCAAGTGGCTCAAGGACATGCGCCAATGGTGGCGCAAGACCGGCCGCGACCTGGCCATGCCGCTCGACGGCGTCAGCGGCGCGACCAAGGCGCCCGGCGAAATTTCGCTGACGTTCCCCGCCGCCAAGGCTGGCCTGGACAAGCTGCCAGCCGGCCAGTACACCTTGTTCGTGGAAGCCTCGCGCGAAGCGGGCGGCCGCGAAGTGGTCAAAGTGCCGCTGCAATGGCCGCCGAAGTCGGCGCAGAAGGCCACCGGCCAGGGCAAGGAAGAACTGGGCGCGGTCGTGGTCCAACTGAAACCATAAACGGATAACCGCGGAAAATCCCATGAACAAATTCAACAAGACCCTGATTGCGCTGGCCCTGGCTGGCGCAACGATGACCGCACACGCCCACAAGCCGTGGCTGCTGCCCACGTCCACCATCGTCGAGAGCCGCGACAACTGGGTCACCATCGACGCCGCCGTGTCCGAAGGCCTGTTCGATGTCGATCACGTGCCGCTCAAGCTCGACGGCATCACCATCACCGGCCCGGACGGCGGCAAGGTGGAAATGCAGAACGTCGCCAACGGCAAGCTGCGCAACAGTTTCGACCTCAAGCTGCCAAAACCGGGCACCTACAAGGTTGCCCTGGTCTCGCAAAATGTGTTCGCCAGCTACAAGGACAAGGCCGGCGAAATGAAACGCTTCCGTGGCACCGAAGAAACCTTCGCCAAGGACGTGCCGGCCGATGCCGCCGAACTGAAAGTGTCGCGTACCCAGAGCCGCCTGGAAACCTTCGTCACCACCGGCGAACCCGACCTGGCAGTATTCAAGCCAACCGGCGTGGGCCTGGAACTGGTGCCGGTCACCCACCCGAACGACCTGCGCGCGGGCGAAAAAGCCACCTGGCGCTTCCTGCTGGACGGCAAGCCGGCCGCCAACCAAGGCGTGAGCCTGATCCCGGGCGGCGTGCGCTATCGCGGCACGCTGGGCGAAATCCGCAAGAACACCGATGCCAACGGTGAGCTGACCTTCGAACTGCCGGCCGCCGGCATGTACATGGTAAGCAGCAGCTGGCCGGCAGCCACGCCGTCCAAGCCGGGCCAGCCGCCGCAGATGCCTGCGCGTCGCGCCAGCTACGCCGCCACTATCGAAATCCTGCCGGAATAAGGGTGATGCGCCGGGTTATTCTGCCTCATCATATTTCGGACGACTCGGCGCCCGCAGGTGGTGTGCTCCGCGATTTCGCGGGGCGCAGCATGGGCACCAGCTGGTCGGTGCGGCTGGTGGCCGCGCCGACTGTCACGGTGTCCCATCTGCAACAGGGGCTGCAACAGCAGCTCGATTCCGTGGTGGCTGAAATGAGCCACTGGGAAAGCGATTCCAATCTCGGGCGTTTCAACCGCGCCCCGGCGGGCAGCTGGCACGACTTGCCGCCCGCCTTTTTCGATGTGCTGTCGTTTGCACTGGACGTGGCGCGCGCCAGTGGCGGCGCCTGCGACCCGTGCGCCGGCACGCTGGTCAACCTGTGGGGTTTCGGCCCGCACGGCAGATTCGACCAACCCGATTTTATTGCCCCCACGCTTGATGCCATCGCCACCGCGCGCGCCCAACTGGCTGCCGCGCGCAAGGACATGCAGTTGGCGCCGGCGCCGGTGCGGCGCGCCTTCCAGCCCGGCGGCATCGAACTCGACCTGTCGGCCGTGGCCAAGGGCTATGGGGTCGATCGCCTGGCGTATTACCTGAAAAGCCAGGGCATCTTGCACTTCGTGGTGGAAGTGGGCGGCGAGTTGCGCGGCGCTGGTGTCAAGCCGGACGGCCAGCCATGGTGGGTGGCGCTGGAGCAAGTGGAGCAGGGGCAGCAGGGTAGCACCGACGAGCTGGTGCTGGCGCTGCACGGCCTGGCCGTGGCCACCTCGGGCGACTATCGCCGGTACTTCGAGCGTGACGGCGTGCGCTACGCCCACACCATCGACCCGCGCAGCGGCCTGCCGATCTCGAACGGCCTGGCCTCGGTGACGTTGGTCCATGCGCAATGCATGGCGGCCGATGCCTGGTCCACCGCCTTGACCGTGCTGGGCCGCGTGGACGGCCTGGCGCTGGCGGAACGGCAAGGGCTGGCAGCGCGTTTCGTCGAACGTACCATCGAACACGGCCATGTCACCTACAACGAATACCTGAGCACTCATTTACGCAGCATGCTGGACGAATGATCTGGACCAACGACCCCAACCGATTGATGCTGGTGGCCGCCTCGGCCGCCGCCTATGGCCTGGTATGCCTGATACCGTATTTGCGCGAGCGGGGCAGGCGCCTGGCGGCCGCCCGCGCCAAGGCCGAGGCGGCCGTCGCACCGGGCTGGATCGTTGCCTACGCCAGCCAGACCGGCAACGCCGAAGCACTGGCGGGCCAGACCCTGGCCGCGCTGCGCCTGGCCGGCATTCCGGCGCAACTGAGCGAATTGTCCGACCTGCAAGCCGAGGACCTGCAACGCGCCGAGCGCGTGCTGTTCCTGGTCAGCACCTATGGCGAGGGCGACGCCCCCGATGGCGCGGCCGCGTTTGCCGGGCGCCTGATGACGGCCCGGCTGCCGCTGCCGCAACTGCATTACGCGGTGCTGGCGCTGGGCGACAGCGCCTACCACCAGTTTTGCGGCTTCGGCCGCGCGCTTGACGGCTGGCTGCAAGCGCAGGGCGCGCAAAGCCTGTTTCCGCGCATCGAGGTCGATCGCAGCGCCGATGCCGCCATCGGCCTGTGGCGCCAGCAATTGAGCCACCTGGCCGGTACCAGCGACGCACCGGACTGGAGTGCGCCGTCGTACCAGTCGTGGACCTTGTCCGAGCGCCGGCTGCTCAACCCGGGCAGCGCCGGCGCCCCCGTCTATCACCTCGAACTGAGCCAGCCGGGCGCGTTGCATGCGGCCGATTGGCAGTCGGGCGACCTGGTGCAGATCTCGGCCCCGGCCGAGCCCGACCGGCCGCGCGAATATTCGATCGCCTCGATCCCGGCCGACGGCCGCGCACACCTGCTGGTGCGGCTGCACAGCCATGCCGACGGCAGCCATGGCGTGGCCTCCGGCTGGCTCACGCAACAGGCGCAGGTGGGCGAGACGGTGTCGCTGCGATTGCGCGCGCACCGCCGCTTCCGCCTGGAGGGCAACGCCGGTCGGCGCCTGATCCTGATCGGCAACGGCAGCGGCATTGCCGGCTTGCGTGGCCACCTGCGCGCGCGTGCCCACGCCGGGCAGGGCGGCAACTGGCTGCTGTTCGGCGAACGCAACAGCGCCCACGATTTCCACTACCACGAAGAACTGGAGGCACTGCGCCAGGCCGGCCTGCTCGAGTTCGACCTGGCGTGGTCGCGCGACGGCGGCGCCGAGCGTTACGTGCAAGACCTGCTGCCGGCCCGCGCCGACAAGTTGCGCGCGTGGGTGGCCGATGGCGCGGCAATCTACGTGTGCGGCAGCCTCGATGGCATGGCCGCCGGTGTCGATGCCGCGTTGGCCGAAGCATTGGGCCGGGAAGCGCTCGATGCGCTGGCAGCGACGGGCCGCTACCGGCGCGACGTGTACTAGGAACTGATAAAAAAACCACCGGTGTGATTGCCGGTGGCTTGTTTTTTGTCGTGCGCCAGGATCAGTCCGCGCTGGCCTGTTCCAGTCCGCGCGCCAGGCTCGAGATGCTGGGGTTGTCGATGAACACGCAGCGCTTGCCGTTGCGCTTGCAATAATCCTTGACCCGCCAGTAGGCGCTGTGGCTGATGCAGCCGGTCTGGCAGATTACCAGGTCGGCGGCGGCCAGGCTGGCGTCGAGGCGGTTGGCGTTGTCTTCCAGGCCGCCGTCGTGGTGCGAGAACTGTGCACCTTCGCGCTCGATCAGCTCGCGATAAGTGGCGACGTTGCCGCTGCGTCCGCCTACGCACAGCACGGCGCGCTCGCTCAGGCGCAGCGGCATTTTCATGACATGCTCGACCACCTGCCGGGTTTCCTCCTGGATCGGCATCGGCGCTGGCGCTTCCACCGCGCGCGCCAGTTCCAGCCGCAGGTCGGCGATCTGCTGGCGCATGGCGCGCTCGCGCTCGTCCATTTGCTGCAGGCGGTCGGCCAGCCGAGCGCGGGTTTCCAGTCCCGGGATCGATTCGCGCAATTGCTCGAGCTCGGTGCGCAGCGAATCGACCAGGCTGTCCTTGCCCACTACTTGGGCGCGCAGTTGCATCAGTTGCGACGCGTGTTTTTCGGCATCGGCGCTTTTTTCCGCCAGCAGGGCGGCGGCGCGCTGTTGCGACTTGGCCAGTTCCTGTGCCAGGCGGGTGTTCTCCAGCAAGGTGGCATTGAACTTGGTGATGTCGGCGCGCACGCAGGCGCCGGCCTGGTGCTGCACCATGTGCAGGTCGCGGCACATCTGCTCTTCCACCTCGGGGCTGCAACGCGGGTGGGTGAGGCCGGCCCAGAAGGCGCCGGCCACATCGCCGGCAGCGACGGCGGCGCGCCACAGGTCGGCCACCTGCTCGGTGGTCTTGGCGGCGCGGAAGCGCAGCAGCACCGGGGCGTAGCGGCGTTCCAGTTCCTTTTGCAGCGCCTCGGACAGGCGGTTGCGGGTGGCGCATTCCGTCACCGCACCGACGTGCACTTCGTAGTCGTCGGCCAGCACCTTGCCGTTGGTGACCTTGTCCACCAGCTTGCGCAGCACGCCCAGCGGGAAACCGACCCCGACCAGCGGGCAGTGGCAGGCATGGCCCAGCTCCCACAGGCGCCGGCGGCGCGAGGCTTGCACATCGGCCTGGGCATTGGCGCTGGCGACGTTGTGGATCACCGGTTTGACGGGACGCAGCACCTGCTGGGTCTGCTGCACCGGCTCCGCTTGCGGAGTGGGCCGGGCCGCGTCAGGCCGGGCCGCGCCAGGCCGGGCCGCGAGCGGCCCGCCGGTCTGGGGGCCGGCCGCAGGGCGGCCGGCCATTTGCGGCATGGCGGCGGCAATAATCGCCGCCAGGGGATCGTGTTTCTCGCACATGGTGATGAGCTCCGCGTCAGGCCGTGGCAGGCGTGCTGCGGGCACGTGCCATGATGCGGCTGAGGAAATTGGTTTTGTCCTGCTCCTGCAGGTTGCGTTCGACGACTGTTGCCCACTGCTCATGCAGTTGCTGGCAGGTGGCGCGCAGCACCGGCGCCAGGTCCGGCAGGCTGGCCAGCGCTTTCAGGTGGCGTTCGATCACGGAGGCCAGCTTGACGCAGCCGCCGTCGTGGTCGTTGCCGGCCGTGTAGTGCGACATCAGGTGCAGCACCGCCGAGAGCATCAGCTCGGGATGATGGCCGCCCTGCGACGGCGCGAGGAAAATCGGATTGCTACGGTCTAGGTCTATGGCCATCAAACGCTCCTGGGTCGGAAAAAGAGAGTTCAGCTGGCTATGCACGTTGGCTGGCAAACTCGAAGGGGGAGAGTGGGCGCGCACGGTGGCGCGCCCGTTTCACGCACAGTGAAATTATGCCGTCAGGATCAGCTTGTTGAGCTGGGTGACGCGCAGGCGGTACACGCGGCCCGCATGTTCGATTTCGAGTTCGCGGCCACCGTCCATCAGGCCGGCGCTGCTGATGCGCTTGATCGGCGACACGGCCGAGACCACCGAAACGACGGCGGGAGCGGGACGGACATTCATTACGGGTTGGGTCATGGGCAGGGCGGTAGGCATCGTCATTTCTCCTTTAAATAAGAATGATTCGTATTTGCATTCATTATTGTAGAAGGCGGGACGGAATGCAAGCGCTATTTTGTGCAAACTCGGCCAAATGATAAAAAAACCAAGACAACATAAAAAAAGCCCGGCTTGGAGGCCGGGCGCAAGGCTGGGTTAGAGCGCGGTACGTGCTACATGTTCACATTGCGGCCAGCAATTGCGCCGGGGTGGCTGCTTCGTTCTTGCTCTTGGCTGCCGCCAGCTGCTTGGCGCGGGTGCGCGAGGGTGGGAGGCGGCGCAGGGTTTTCAGCGCTTCGGCATCCTTGATGCCGATGGTGCGCTGGTCCACGCTGATCAGGCCGATTTCGTTGAAGGCCGACAGTGTGCGGCTCACGGTTTCCAGCGTGAGGCCCAGGTAGCTGCCGATCTCGTGGCGCGTCATGCGCAGGTTGAACAGCTTGGCCGAATAACCCATGTGGGCGAAGCGGTCGGCCAGCGTGACCAGGAAGCGCGCCACGCGCGCTTCGGCGGACAGGGCGCCCAGCATGCCGATCATGGCCTGTTCGCGCACCAGCTCGCGGCTCATGACGCCGTACATCATGTTTTCCAGTTCCAGGTGCACGCGGCCGAGCGCGGTCAGCTTTTTGAACGGCAGCAGGATCAGGTCGCAATCGGACAGCGCTACCGCCTCCGACGAATAATGGCGGGTGTGGATGCCATCGACGCCAAGCATGTCGCCCTTCATCGGGAAGCTCAGTACCTGCTCGTTGCCGAACTCGTCGATCAGCACGGTTTTCAGGAAGCCGGAGTTGACGATGTACAAGGTGTCGAACGGCTGGCCGATGGTGTGGATGCGCTGGCCGGTTTTGAACTGCACGTGCTGGAACAACAATTCCTCGGTCGTGACCGACACCGCCGACGGAATGTGCAGCAAATCGCACACTTCCTTGAGGTTGGACCAGAGGCGCCCCTGACGCTGGCGGCCGGCTTCCATCGACGACGATTGCAGGGTCGTCGTGACCGGGCGAATTTCAGACGCTTGCGTTGACAGCATGGTGAGCTCCTGTGTGCACATTCGAAACAGTGGAAGAAAGGCCGCCCGGTGTGGCTAAAGCAGCGGTGGGCGGCTCGCACGGCACTCTTGTAGCCGTGCAGCATGAAACAGTGATTTCAGTATGCCAACAGGGGCCGGGGCTGGATATCAGCAATGGCTGAATATCAGCGTAGGAGCGTGCGCAGGTTTGTAGGAGAAATCCTACCGGAAGGGGGAGTAATCAGGTCTTGAATGGCGACAGCAGGCGATGCGCAACGGCATATTGAACCATTTCGGACAGCGATGTCATCCCCATCTTTTGCATGATGCGGGTTTTATGGGTGCTGACGGTTTTGACGCTCAAGTGCAAGCCGTTGGCGATCTCGGTGATCGACTTGCCTGCCACCAGCAAGGAAAACACTTCGAATTCGCGGTCGGACAGCTGTTTATGCAACAGGCTTTCGTTGGGCATCATGATGTTGAGCGCCAGTTGCTCGGCCACCTCGGTGCTGATATAGGGCCGGCCGGAAGCGACCTTGCGGATTGCACCGACCAGCTGGGTGCCGGCGCTTTCCTTGGTCAGATACCCCTGGGCGCCGGCGCGGATGGCCCGCACCGCGTATTGCTCTTCCTCGTGCATGGTGAGAATCAGGATGGCCAGCTTGGGCGCTTCGGCCTTGATCTGGCGGATCAGATCGACCCCGCTGCGCCCCGGCATCGACAAATCGAGCATGAGCAGGTCGAAGCCGCCCTGGCGTACATGGCTCAGTACCTCGAAGCCGTCGATCGCTTCGCCGACAATGTCGATGTCGGGTGCGCCGTCGAGAATGCGCTTGAGTCCTTCGCGCATGATCGTGTGGTCGTCGGCAATAACTATTCGGATCATCGTGGGCCGCTCACGCGCGAAGTGTTGGAAAGTAAAAAATATTGCGATTGAAGTAATCTTGTGATGCTACTACAAAAAATTACACGGCGGCCTAATTTTTGTACTCGGGCTCGGCGATCAGGCGGTGTACCAGTACCGGAATGCGTGATTGTGACAACACCTTGTTGGTTACACTGCCCAGCAGCAACTGGCCCCAGCCGCTGCGTCCGTGCGAACCGATGAAGATCAGATCGCACCCATGCTTGACGCCGGCGGCGACGATTTCCGTCGCGGCGCTTTCGGCAAATGTGGTCAGCGCGGTACACGCAATGTTGCGTCGCGCACACGCTTGCACCACGTCGCGCACATGTTCTTCGCCAGCGCGCAGCAGGGCGGCGCGGTATTCTTCCTCGCTCGGATAGCTGGGTGGGATGATTTCCACGTAAATCGGATACTGGTAGGCGGGGGCGACAAACAGGACCAGCACTTCGGCGCCGAGTTGCTCGGCAAACGTGACGCCGGCGCAGGCGGTCTTGCTGGAGACGGACGATCCGTCGGTGGTGATCAGGATTTTTCGGTACATGGCAAGCTCCCGGAAAGAGACAGCACGAGTTTCATTGTAGACGCGATTTACATTATTGCTAGTATGGAAAGAGTTGATGATTCTCAAACATAACGATTTTACTGGACGCATCGAATGTTTAAAGGTGTTGGCTGAGGCTTCTTTTTTTGCACTCAAGCATTAATTTTGTGTCACAAGCTGCCCGTTGAGCTGACATCCGGTGATAGTATCTCCAAATACAACGGAATGTGACGTCGTCCCGGTAATCGCCGTGGCGGGTTTGGCACATCCGGCGCGGCCCTGCTACACTCGCGATAGTGTTTTATTGCCGTGCATCATCATCGTGGGGCAGCAATTTTACAAATTATGGAGAAGCACGGATTATGACCAACGCCGCTGACGATTTCGACGCCTTATTTGAAGAAGTGTCCGCCCAAAGCAAGAAAGCCGCGCCTGCTCCAGCGCCAGCCCCGGCTCCCGCAGCAGCCGAAGACGACCTGGAAAGCTTGTTCGACCAGGTGTCTTCCGGTGTCGCCGTGAACGCGCCGGCGCCGGCCCCTGTGGCCGCCGCACCCGTCGCAGCCGCACCGGCTGCAGAAGGCGGCGAGGGCGATGAAACCGACAAGCCGATGTTCGAACGCCTGGGCGGCATCGTGCGCCTGCTGCACGACTCGCTGCGCGAACTGGGCTACGACAAGGCGCTGACCGAAGCGTCGTCGCAGATCAACGACGCCCAGGACCGCCTCGAATACGTCGCCACGCTGACCGAGCAGGCCGCCAACAAGGTGCTCAACACCCTCGACGAAGCCATGCCCGACCAGGACACGCTGTCGAAGCAGTCGAAAGACATGGAAAGCCGCTGGGCCGACCTGTTCGCAGGCAAGCTGAGCCTGGACCAGTTCAAGCAACTGGCCGGCGATTCGCATGCGTTTGCCGCCGCCGTCTCGGCCGCTACCGAAACCGAGAAAGCCCGCCTGCTGGAAATCATGATGGCGCAGGACTTCCAGGACATCACCGGCCAGCTGATCAAGAAAGTGGTGATCATCACCAAGACCGTCGAGGCGGAACTGGCGCAACTGCTGCGCGACAACGCACCACCTGACGTGCGCGAGAAAATCGCCCAGAAGGAAGTGACCTTGATGACTGGTCCATCGACGCCGACCGTGGCGCTGAGCCAGGACAGCGTGGACGATCTGCTTGCCGATCTGGGGTTCTAATGGACGATATGCTCAAGGATTTCGTCGTCGAGGCGATGGATCTTGCGGTCAACGTGGAAGAGCACCTGCTGGCGCTTGAACGCGATCCTGACAACAAGGAAACCCTCAACGCGGTGTTCCGTTCCTTCCACACCATTAAAGGCGGCGCCGGCTTCATGGGCCTGCCAGCGATGGTGACGGCTTGCCACCTGACCGAAAACCTGTTCGACGCGCTGCGCACCGGCGCTGCGCCTGTCACGCCGCTGGCGATCGAAGCGGCGCTGCAAGCGTCCGGTTTCGTGGCCGACCAGCTGGCCGAACTGAACAACGGCGCCGAGCCGGGCAGCCTGCCGGCCCTGCCACAGGACCTGGAAAGTTTGCTTAACGACGCCATCGCCGGCAAGGCTGACAGCACGCCTGTTGCCGCCCCGGTCGCAGCACCGGCACCGGCGCCGGTCGCCGCGCCGGTCGCTGCTGCGCCGGCAGCCGTGGCCCCTGTGGCCACCGCATCGCCGGACGGCCTCGACTGGGAAGCCATGTACGAAGCAGTGATGCCGGCCGGTAGTTATACCCGTCCGGCAGCAGCCGTTGCAGGTCTGGCTGTGGCTGCCGCACCGGTGGCTGCCGTTGCAGCGCCGGCTGTTGCAGCGCCGGTCGCCGCCACCGCAGCCACCGCTGAAGTGGTGCCGGTAGTTGCCGCGCGCCGCGAAGCACCGGAGAAACGCGACGAACGTCCGCAGAGCGCCCCCGCCAAAGAAGAGTCGATTCGCATCGATGCTGTTAAACTGGATGCCTTGCTCGAAGTGGCGGGTGAATCGGTGCAGGCTGCCAACCAGGCGGCCGTGCTGCTCGAGCGCCTGATGCAGTTCAAATTCGAGGGCCAGGCACAGACTTTGATGGCCACGCTGGCGGAAACGCTGGAGCGGGCGTCGCGCTACTCGACCGAGTTGCAGCGCGCTACGCTGGCCACGCGGATGCAGCCGGTGGGACGTTTGTTCCAGAAGTTCCCGCGCCTGGTGCGCGAGCTGGCCAAGGATCTGGGCAAGGAAGTGGAACTGACCATCGAAGGCGCGGAGACCGAAGTCGATCGCGTGGTCGTGGACAGCCTGTATGATCCGCTGGTGCACATGTTGCGCAATTCGCTCGATCACGGCGTGGAGTCGCCGGCCGATCGCTTAGCTGCCGGCAAGCCTGCCAAGTCGTATATTTCGCTCAAGGCGTGGCAGGAAGCCAACAGCGTGATGATCGTGCTGCAGGACGACGGCAAGGGCATGGACCCGGTGATGCTGCGCGCCAAAGCGCAGCAAAAGGGGCTGATCAGCGAATCGGCCAACCTGACCACCGAGGAGTGCTACCAGCTGGTGTTCCTGCCGGGCTTCTCGACCAAGGAAGTGGCGTCGAGCGTGTCGGGCCGTGGCGTGGGCATGGACGTGGTGAAAACCGCGGTCGAGAAAAACCGTGGCGCGATCAACATCGAGTCCGGCCTCGGCAAGGGCACCAAGTTCTCGATCCGCCTGCCGATCGAGTTGTCGATCGTGCCGACCATGCTGGTGTCCACCTCCGGTGCAGCGCTGGCGCTGCCGATGGCGGTGGTGCAACGCGTGGTGGAATTGCCGGAAGTGTTCATGGAAGTGGGCGGCGCCCCGGTCCTCAAGGACCAGGGCCGGCCACTGCCGGTGCGCTCGCTGGCCGACTCGCTGGGCTACGAAAGCTGCCGCGAGAAGGTCGGTATTGTTGTCGCTGCACCACAGCCATACATCCTGGCCGTGGAGGCGGTGGACGGCACTGCCGACCTGGTAATTAAACCGATGACCGCGATTACCGTCGAGGGCATTACCGGTACCGCGCGTTCGGCCGAAGGCGAACTGGTACTGGTGGTAGGCCTATCGTTCCTAATGGATGGTTGTCGAGGTAGTGTACGCATGGCGGCTTGAGTCGGTAGACCAAGCCAGCAACATCAAAAGCCTGCGTCCACGCAGGCTTTTTTTTTACAGAATTTTTTCAGGAGTCACAGGCAGTGCAGGAACAGGCGGAACCGCGCGGGCTCACGAGGCCAGCCTCCGGCGGCTGCTTTCCATTTGCACACTATGGCATAATCAAACAGCATCACTCACACAGGCTGTAGCAGCACACATCATGATGAAGACGCTTTACGACAAACTCTGGGACTCGCACGTGGTCAAGGCCGAAGAAGACGGCACCACGATCCTCTACATCGACCGCCACCTCGTGCACGAAGTGACCAGCCCGCAAGCCTTCGACGGCCTGCGCGAAGCCGGCCGCGCACCGTGGCGCGTCTCGGCCAACCTGGCCGTGGCCGACCACAACGTGCCCACCACCGCGCGCGTGGATGGCATTGCCGATCCGGTCTCGCGCCTGCAAGTGGAAACGCTGGACAAGAACGCCAAGGCCTTCGGCCTCACGTACTTCAATATGAACGACAAGCGCCAGGGCATCGTCCACGTGATCGGACCGGAGCAGGGCGCCACCCTGCCGGGCATGACGGTCGTCTGCGGCGACTCGCACACGTCCACCCACGGCGCGTTTGGCGCGCTGGCGCACGGCATTGGCACGTCCGAAGTCGAGCACGTGCTGGCCACGCAAACCCTGCTGCAAAAAAAATCGAAAGCCATGCTGGTGCAGGTGGACGGCGCGCTGCCGGCCGGCGTCACCGCCAAGGACATCGTGCTGGCCATCATCGGCAAGATCGGCACGGCCGGCGGCACCGGTTACTGTATCGAGTTCGGCGGCTCCACCATCCGGTCGCTGTCGATGGAAGGCCGCATGACCGTCTGTAACATGGCGATCGAAGCGGGCGCGCGCGCCGGCATCATCGGTGTCGATGACACCACCATCGATTACGTCAAGGGCCGGCCGTTCTCGCCGGCCGGTCCGCACTGGGACCTGGCGGTGGCCTACTGGCGCACGCTGCACTCGGACCCGGGTGCAAAATTCGACCTGGTGGTGACGCTGGATGCAGCCCAGATCAAGCCGCAGGTCACCTGGGGCACCTCGCCCGAGATGGTGGTGGCGATCGACGGCCGGGTGCCCGATCCCGACCAGGAAAAAGACAGCGTCAAGCGCGACGCCATGGAAAAAGCGCTGGTGTACATGAACCTCAAGCCCAACACGGCGATCGAGGACATCCGCATCGACAAGGTGTTCATCGGTTCCTGCACCAACTCGCGCATCGAAGACTTGCGCGCCGCCGCCAACGTGGTGCGCGGCAAGCAGCGCGCGTCCAACGTCAAGCTGGCGATGGTGGTGCCGGGTTCGGGCCTGGTCAAGGAGCAGGCCGAGCGCGAAGGACTGGACCGCATCTTCAAGGATGCCGGTTTCGAATGGCGCGAACCGGGCTGCTCGATGTGCCTGGCGATGAACGCCGACCGCCTGGAACCGGGTGAGCGTTGCGCCTCCACGTCCAACCGCAACTTCGAAGGCCGCCAGGGCCAGGGCGGCCGCACCCACCTGGTGTCGCCTGCGATGGCGGCGGCTGCCGGTATCGCCGGCCACTTCGTCGATGTACGCGCACTGCGCTGACCTGTCTGGAGCCCAACATGAAAAAATTATTCGCGCTGTCCGCCATTGCCATGGCCCTGGTCCTCACCGGCTGCAACACCGTTAACGGTTTCGGCAAGGACGTCAAAAAAGTCGGCGAGTCGCTCGAAGGCGCTTCGACCAAAAAATAAGCCAATCAGCCGCATATTACCGAACGAGATCATGGAAAAATTTACCATTTATGAGGGCCTGGTCGCGCCGCTCGACCGCGCCAATGTCGATACCGACGCCATCATTCCCAAGCAGTTTTTGAAGTCGATCCACCGCACCGGCTTCGGCCCCAACCTGTTCGACGAATGGCGTTACCTCGACCACGGCGAGCCGGGCATGGACAACAGCAACCGTCCGCTCAACCCGGACTTCGTGTTGAACGAGGCGCGGTACCAGGGCGCGTCGATTTTGCTGACCCGCAAAAACTTCGGCTGCGGCTCGTCGCGCGAACACGCGCCGTGGGCGCTGGACCAGTACGGCTTCCGCGCTATCATCGCCTCGTCGTTTGCCGACATCTTCTTCAACAACTGCTACAAGAGCGGCTTGCTGCCGATCGTATTACCCGAAGCGCAGATCGATCATCTGTTCAATGAAGTCAAGGCCTTCCCCGGTTACCGCCTGGTGGTGGACCTTGAACAGCAACGCATTTCCACCAGCAACGGCAGCGCCTCCTATCCCTTCGAGATCGACGCCTTCCGCAAGTACTGCCTGATGAACGGGCTCGACGATATCGGCCTGACCTTGCGTCACGCCGACGTTATCCGCGGCTTCGAAGAGCGCCATCTGGCAACCCAACCCTGGTTGGCCAACGTCATTTAATCAAGATCAGATCATGAAAATCGCAATCCTCCCGGGCGACGGCATCGGCCCGGAAATCATCGCCCAGGCCGTCAAAGTCCTCAACGTGCTCGGCGAATCGTTCGAGCTCGAAACCGCTCCGGTCGGCGGCGCCGGCTACGCGGCCCACGGCCACCCGCTGCCCGACGGCACGCTGGCGCTGGCCAAAGCTGCCGACGCCGTGCTGTTTGGCGCGGTCGGCGACTACCAGTACGACACGCTCGAGCGCGCACTGCGCCCCGAGCAAGCCATTCTCGGCCTGCGCAAGCAACTGGGCCTGTTCGGCAACCTGCGTCCCGCCATCCTGTACCCGGAACTGGCCGGCGCCTCCACCCTGAAACCTGAAGTGGTCTCGGGCCTCGATATCCTGATCGTGCGCGAACTGACCGGCGACATTTATTTCGGTCAGCCGCGCGGCGTGCGCGAATGCCCGGACGGTCCGTTCAAGGGCCAGCGCGAAGGTTTCGACACCATGCGCTACGCCGAAGGCGAAATCCGCCGCATCGCCCACGTGGCGTTCCAGGCTGCGCAAAAGCGTGACAAGCGCCTGACTAGCGTGGACAAGGCCAACGTGCTGGAAACCTTCCAGTTCTGGAAAGACATCGTCACCGACGTCCACAAGGAATACCCGGACGTCGCGCTCGACCACATGTATGTCGATAACGCCGCCATGCAACTGGTGCGCGCGCCGAAGAAATTCGACGTCATCGTCACCGGCAACATGTTCGGCGACATCCTGAGCGACTGCGCAGCGATGCTGACCGGTTCGATCGGCATGCTGCCATCGGCCTCGCTCGACGCCAACAACAAGGGCCTGTACGAACCGTCGCACGGCTCGGCGCCGGACATCGCCGGCAAGGGCATCGCCAATCCGCTGGCGACCATCCTGTCGGCCGCGATGATGCTGCGCTACACGTTCAACAAGAACGAACAGGCCGACCGCATCGAGACCGCCGTCAAGTCGGTGCTGGCGCAGGGCCTGCGCACCGCCGACATCTTCGAACCCGGTACGACCAAGGTCGGCACGGAAGAGATGGGCAACGCGGTCGTCAAAGCGTTGGCTTAAAAAATTAATAGACAAGGAAGAGCAAATGAAACTCGTAGGTCTCGTAGGTTGGCGCGGTATGGTGGGTTCGGTCCTGATGCAACGCATGCAGGAAGAGGGCGACTTCGCCCATATCGAGCCGGTATTTTTCACGACGTCGAACCCGGGCGGCAACGCTCCGGCGATGGCGAAAAATGAAACCAAGCTCAAAAGCGCCACCGATATCGACGAACTGAAAAAGTGCGAGATCATCATCTCGTGCCAGGGCGGCGACTACACCAGCGACGTGTTCCCTAAACTGCGCGCAGCCGGCTGGAACGGCTACTGGATCGATGCGGCATCCACCCTGCGCATGGAAAAAGACGCGGTGATCGTGCTCGATCCGGTCAATATGCACGTGATCAAGGACGCGCTGGGCAAGGGCGTGAAAAACTACATCGGCGGCAATTGCACCGTGTCGTGCATGCTGATCGGCCTGGGCGGCCTGTTCCAGCACGGCCTGGTGGACTGGATGACGTCGATGACGTACCAGGCGGCCTCGGGCGGCGGCGCCCAGCACATGCGCGAGCTGCTCACCCAGTTCGGCACCATCAACGGCGCGGTCAAGCCGCTGCTCGACGACCCGGCGTCCGCCATCCTGGAAATCGACCGCCAGGTGCTGGCCACCCAGCACGGCCTGTCGGCTGACGAGATCAAGCAGTTCGGCGCGCCGCTGGCCGGCAACCTGATCCCGTGGATCGACAAGGACCTGGGCAACGGCCAGTCGAAGGAAGAGTGGAAAGCCGGCGCCGAGACCAACAAGATCCTGGGCCTGGGCGTGGACTTCGGTTCGACTGCGATCCCGGTCGATGGCCTGTGCGTGCGCATCGGCGCCATGCGTTGCCACTCGCAGGCGCTGACCATCAAGCTGAAACGCGACGTGCCGCTCGACGAGATCACCGACATCATCGCGTCCGCCAACCAGTGGGCCAAGGTCGTGCCGAACACGCGTGAAGCGTCGGTCAAGGACCTGTCGCCGGCCGCCGTGACCGGCAGCCTGACGATACCCGTCGGCCGCCTGCGCAAGATGAGCATGGGGCCGGACTACCTGTCGGCGTTCACCGTCGGTGACCAGCTGCTGTGGGGCGCGGCCGAACCACTGCGCCGCATGCTGCGCATCGTGCTCGACGCATAATTTTTTTAAACCCCACTTCGGGGTCAGTGCCGACATTCGGACATTTTGTCCGAATGTCGGCACTGACCCCGAATTTTTTAGATGCCGAGGGTGCGGCGGGCTACGGCTAGTGGCTTGCGCAGTACGTGGTAGATCAGCGGCGCCCAGCCGCCGTAGAGCTTGGCGGTGCCCTTGAGGCCGATGCGTTGCACTGCTTCGCCGGGCGCCAGGTCCGCTTTCAGGCTGTAGGCCACCACGCCTTCGCTGCCCACGGTCGGTTCGTAGCTCGATTGGGTCAGTACGCCCGCTACCGCGCCCAGCGGCGCCACGTTCAGGTACAGCTTGACGGCTGCGCCAGGTTCCAAACTGAGCGCATCGTCCACCGGCAGGCGGATGGCGATTTGCACCTTGGCCGGATCGGCCAGCAGGATGATGCGCTCGCCGGTCTGCACCGGTTTGCCGAGCCAGTCGTTCTGGTCCGAGAACACGGCAATCCCCGCTTCGGGAGCGCGTACCTGAATACGGTCCAGCATATCCTTCACATATTGTGCCTCGGCCGCCTTTTCTTCGAGCTTGGCGTTCAGTGCCGACAAATCTGCCTTGCTGGCGCCGTCGTTGAACGACTTTTGCGTGGCGCGCAGGTATTCGGCGGCGGCGACCGCCTCGGACTTGGCCGCCACTTCGTTGCGGTTGCGCGCGCCCGTGTCCTCCAGCGCGAACAGCGGTGCGCCCGCTGCCACCACCTGGTTAGGCGTGACAAAGAACCGCGCCACCACGCCATCTTGCGGTGCGGCGATCAGTTTGGCGTCCTTGCCAATGATCTCGGCGGGCGCCAGGACCGTCAGCCGCATCGGGATGCAGGCCACGATCAGCGCCGCCACCAGCAGGCGCTTCGGTTTCGCCTTTACGCGCGACAAGGTGCCGCGCCAGCTCGACGGCCGTTCGCGCCAGGCCCACAGTGCCTGGCCGTACACGACCGCCAGCCGCTGCGCCAGCGCGGTTTGCGCCTCGTCGGCCGCAGTTTCCAGCACCAGCCACAAGCCGCCGACGGTGCCGCCGACCGGCGTGGGCAGCGCCACCATCAACACGCTGTTGCCCATCCATTCGTCCCAGCCAGCATGCAGCGCCGGGTCGAGCATATCGCGCGTCACGGCCAGCGCGTGGCCGCCGTCGAGCCGCGGCGCCAGCTGGCGCAGGGCCTGGTTCGTCCACTGGCGGTACGGCGAGTCGGCGGGCGCGTCGGCCAGTCCGGAAATCAGGCGCAGCTCCGGCCGGCCGGCCGCATCGAGCCGCCACAGCACCGCCTGGCGATAGGGCAGGATACGGAAGGTGTCGTTGACGGCGATAAACTCGACCGCGCCTTCACTGGTGGCGGTGCGCACGTCCTGCTCGATCTGGAGCAGGGCGCCGATACTTTGAAGATTGATCGAATCGGACAAGGTGTTTCCTGGTGATGCGTAAAGAAAATTACCGGCCGGCAGCAGGGAAGCTGGCCACGCCGCTCATGCCGGGCAGCAGGTTGGCCGTGTTGCCGGTCACTTCGCCCTCGATCTCGATCGACTGGCTGACAGCATCGACGCGGCCGTTGATGCGCTGCACCTTGGCGTTGTAGGCATTGCCGGTTTCATCGATCTTCAGCGAGAACGGCTGGCCGACCTTGAGCCACGACAGCCACAGCGACGGCACGTTCAGCTGCACCTTGAGCTTGCGGTCGTTGACGATCTCGATCAGCGGCTGGCCGATGTTGACGCTGGCATACTGCTTGGCCAGCAAGCGGGTGACGCGGCCGGCGAACGGCGCGACGATCGTGCACTGGCGCAGTTGTGCCTGGTACAGCTGGATCTGGGCCTTGGCCTTTTGCGCCAGCGCGGCGCTTTGCTGGACGTCGATCTCGGCCACCGACTGCATCGCTTGCAGCTTGACCTTCGATTCGTAGGTCTGCTGGGCACTGTAGAACTCGGCATTGGCCATTTTCAGGTGCGCATCCTGCTCGTCGCAGTTAAATTTCAGCAGGACCTGGCCGGCGGTAATCGTGCTGCCCAGCTTGACGTTGACCAGGTCGATGCGGCCGGCCATCTGCGAGGCCAGCACGCTTTCCTGGTCGGCCGCGACCAGCACGCGGATGGTCTTGGCGGCGGGCGCAGCAGCGGGCGCAACTGCCGGCGCCGTGGCCGGCTTGGCTGCCGCCGGAGCAGCCGGCACGGCTGGCGCCGCAGCCAGCGCGCCGGCGCCCAGGGTAGACAAGAACAGTGTTACCAAAGAACGGTGCAACGACATCATCAGTTTTTCGCCTGCAGTGGAGGTTTTGCTTCGCTGCGCAGCAGGCTGGTGATCTTGGTGGCGGCCGATTCTGCCGCTGCCTTGCCGAACACCGGCCAAGCCGAGCTCACGCTGTCCGGTATCGCCGAACGGTAGCTGAAGGTGCCTAGTGTAACTCCATCGCGCTGTACCAGCCAGGTCAGTTCGACCGTGCGCAGGCCGCCGTTGGGCTGGCCCACGGTGGCGGTGGCCGATACCACCGGGATATTGGCGCCGGCCAGGCTGACCAGGGCGCCGTTGGCGTTCAATTCCTGGTGCAGCAGGGCGCCCAGGTCGATGCCGCTACCGGCCGGCGAGCTGATGGCGCCGATCGCTACCGGCGGTGGCGGCGCGGCCACGTCGGCGGTGTGGAAGTTGGTCTTGCGCCAGTCGGCATCGGCTTGCGCCAGCTGCTTGGTAAACACCGCCACGCTTTCGCTTTGCGGCTGAGCCGGCAGCAGGTCGGCGCCGACCGAGTTGGCGACCCGGGCATAGGCGATTTGCAGATTGGCCAGCGCCACGTAGCGCTGCATCTCGGACAGGGCGGCGCGCACCTCGGTACGCAGCAGTTCCATGCTGGACTCGGTGCTGGCCTTGGTGGCCGACAGCGTGTGCTGTTCGATGCGGGCATCGACCTGGGCGGTCTGGCTGCTGACTGCGTAGTCGGTGCGGGCCTCCTGGAAGCGCTGGGCAGCGATACGCACCTGCGTCATCACGGCCATGGTCAGCGCGATGCGGCGGGTATCGTCCACTTTCTGCTGCGCTTCCTGGGCGCGCTTGGCGGCCGGGTAGGCGAAGGCGCGCATCAGGTTCAGCGACACGCTGCTGCCGGCCTCGCCCCAGGTATTGTTGAGCAGGAACTTGTTGCTGTCGCGGTTGCTCGACACATTCAGTTCCAGGCCCGGCAGGAAGGCCATCAGCGCCTTGCGGCCTTCAAGCACCGAGATTTTCTTGCGGTAGTCTTCTTCGCGCAGTTCCGGGCGGTTGTTCAGTGCGGCCTGGTCGAGTGCATTGAGGTCGTCGAACGGTTGCAGCTTGGCGGTCGCTTCTTCTTCCTGGCCGGCCGACAGCACGATGTTGCTGCCCGGGCGCAGGTTGATCAGGGCGTTCAGTTCAGACTTGGCCAGGATCAGTTCCTGGCGGCGCGCCACGATCTGCTGGTGCATGTCGAGCAGGGCGCGCTGGTAGGCCAGCGCTTGCAGCGGCGGTAGCATGCGCTCGGTTTCCATGCGCTCGCTGCGCAGCATCGCTTCCTTGACGCGGTTGAGCAGGTCGTCCATGCGCGGCAGGGTCTGCTGCGCAACATAGGCGCGCCAGAAGGCCTGGCGCACGTCCTGCGAAATGTTCTGCACGACCTTGCGCTTGCGCTCTTCCGAGATCATCACCGACACGGCCTGCTGCTGGGCGCGCACGTAGCTGACGCCGAAGTCCAGCACGTTCCAGGCCAGTACCGCGTTCTGGGTGTTACGGGTGCGTTCCTGGGCGCCCGAGAACAGGTTGCTTTCCACGCCGCTGCCGAGATCGACCGAGCGCGAGCCGGCGTCATTGCTGCGCGAGCTGTAGCCGGCCGCCAGCGTCAGGCGCGGCAGCATGTCGTACTTGGCCAGGTCGAGCTGGTCGGAGGCCATGCTTTGCTCCATCGAGCGCAGGCGGTAGTCGTAGTTGTACTTGAGCGCACGGGCGAAGGCCTCGTGCAGGGTGATCTCGCCGGTGACCGGTTCCACGTCCTTGAACAGGGTTTCCACGTCGTCCTTGGCGCGGGCGTTGCGCTCGGCGGCGCCGATCGGTTCCGGCATGATGTTGCACGCGCTCAGGGCGGCAGCGAGCATCAGCGCCATCGGCAGGCGGCGCAAGGTGATGGAGCGTGCGGCTCCGGTGGCGCCGGGCGCGTTGGCAGCGGTGGTGGCGGTGGTCATCGATGAAGCTCCTTGGTGGTTAAGCTGGTTCATGTTGTTATGGTTGCGCATCAGTTTTACAGACGGGTCAGGTGGCGCAGCGTGGCGTTGGCTTCCTGCAGGAAGCGCTGTGCTTCGCGCGACAATTGGGTACTCAGGGCGCCGGCCTGGGTGGTGGCGGCTTCGGCGTCGACATTGGCATCGGCCAGGACAGTGCTGTCCCCTTCGCTGCCGCCTTCGCTGCCGTCGCCGTCGTCGCCGGTCGCACCGGTATTGGCGGCAGCGCCCGCATCATCGACAGCCGCTGCCGCGCGGTGCAGGCCCAGCGCTTGCAGCAGGTGCTTGCCGTGCAGCGCCGCTTGCGGCGGCTTGACTTCCTTGACCACGCTATCGCCCTTGAGCGAGAACTCTGCCTTGGCCGTATTGCCCGCGCCGTCGCTGGCGGTGACTACGATGTCGAGCGACACCGTTTCGCCGCGCGGCGGCGTGCCGCTGAAGGTGCCGGTGGCCGCATCGAATCGGACCCAGGCCGGCAACGGCGAACCGTCGGCCAGGGTGGCGGTCAGGGTCGGCGGCACGCCGTTGGCGCTGACAAAGGTGTCGCGCGGGATGGCGTAGGTCAGGCCCTGCTGCGCCTCGACTGCCACTGTCACCAGGCCGATGTCGCGGTTCAGTACCAGTGCGGCGCCGGTGGCCAGCAGCGCGGCGGCGGCCGGCGTTGCTGCGACCACCGGGGCGGCGGTCGTGGTCGGGACCGGGGCAGGCGCCGGAGCAGCAACCGGAGCCGTTACCGTGGCAGGTGCCGCCAGCGGGGCGGTGCCCGTGACCGGTGCGATGGTGCTGGTGGTCGCAGCAGTGCTGTCGGTGAGGCTGGTGCTGGTGCTGGTCAATTGCGTCGTCGACACCTGGTTGACCGCAGTGGAAATGGGCGAAGTACCGGTGATGCCTGCTGCCGCGTCGCGGATCGGTGGCGTATTCGGCGTCGCCGTTTGCGGCGCCGTTGTCGCTGCCGGAACCACCGGTGTGACGACCGGCACAACCGGCGCAGTCACCGGTGGCGTTGGCGCCAGCACGGTGAGCGCCAGCGGTGCCGAGGTGGCGCCGACGTTGCCGGCAGCATCGATGGCGCGGGCGGTAATGCTGTGCGCGCCCAGCGACAGTTGCAAGGTCACGGTCCAGTTGCCATTGGCATCGGCCATGACCCGGACCGCTTCCACGCCGTCGCTCGATACCACGACGATGCTGTTTGGTTCGGCAACGCCGGACAGTTGCGGCGTGGTGACCAGCGTGGTGGTGCTGTTGCCGTCGTCCAGGCGCGGGGTGCCGGCGGCGCCCGGCGCGGTGGCATCGACCACCACGGTCAGGGCAGGCGAGGCCGCGCTGGTGTTGCCGGCGGCGTCAACGACCCGGGCGGTCAGGCGGTGGGTACCGTCGGCCAGCAGGCTGCTGGTGATGCTCCAGGCGCCGCTGGCATCCACGGTGGTGCGGCCCAGCACGGTCACGCCATCGGTGTCGTACAGGGTGGCGGTGGCGCCCGGCTCGCCACGGCCGGTAATGGTTGGACGGGCCACGTTGGTGATGCCGTCGCTGTTGGACGCACCGCTGTCGCTGGCCGGGGCCAGCACTGGCGTTGCCGGTACCGCTGGCGCAGCGGTGTCGATGGTGACGGTCAAGGCTGCGCTGGCTGCGCTGACGAGGCCGGTGGTGCTGGTGGTCCTGGTGGTCAGCTGGTGGCTACCATCCGTCAGCGCGCGGCTGGTGATGCTCCAGGTGCCGCCGGCGCCCACCACGGTGGTGCCAAGCACGCTGACACCATCGGTATCGTACAGCGTGACGGTGGAACCGGCCTGGGCGCGGCCGGTGATGGTCGGCGTGGTAACGCTGGTAATGCCGTCGCTGTTGGACGCGCCGTTGTCGCTAGCAGGCGCCAGGACCGGCACCGCCGGCGTGACGGGCACGGCCGTGTCGATGGTGATGGCGAGGACCGGACTGGCGGCACTGGTGTTGCCGGCCAAGTCGGTGGCTCTGGTGGTCAGGTTGTGGACGCCATCGCCCAGTACGCTGCTGGTGATGCTCCAGTTGCCGTTGGCGGCAGCCACCGCCGTGCCCAGCACGGTAACGCCGTCCGTATCGTACAGGGTGACGGTGCTGCCCGCCTCGGCGCGGCCGGTGATGGTCGGACGGGTGACGCTGGTCACGCCGTCGCTGTTCGAAGGGCCGCTGTCGCTGGCCGGGGCCAGTACCGGCGTTGCCGGCGCGGCCGGTGCGGCGGTATCGATGGTGACGCTCAGGGCCGGGCTGGCGGCACTGCGGTTGCCGGCAGCGTCGGTAGCTTTGACGCTCAAGCTGTGGACGCCGTCGGCCAGCACGCTGCTGGTGATGCTCCAGTTGCCGTTGGCCGCTGCAACAGCGGTGCCCAGCACGGTGATGCCGTCGGTGTCGTACAGCGTTACGGTGCTGCCCGCTTCGGCACGGCCGGTGATGGTTGGGCGGGTGACGCTGGTGATGCCGTCGGTGTTGGACGGGCCGTTGTCGCTGGCCGGAGCCAATACCGGCGTGGCAGGCGCAGCTGGCGCGGCCGTATCGATGGTGACCGCCAGCGCCGCGCTGGCGTTGCTGACGATGCCCGAGATGCTGGTGGTCCGGGTGGTCAGCTGGTGGTTGCCATCCGTCAGTGCGCGGCTGGTGATGCTCCACGCACCGCCGGCACCGACCACGGTGCTGCCAAGCACGGTAACACCGTCGGTGTCGTACAGCGTGACGGTGGTGCCCGGCTGGGCACGGCCGGTAATGGTCGGCGTGGTGACGCTGGTGATGCCGTCGGTATTGGAGCCGCCGTTGTCGCTGGCGGGCGCCAGTACCGGTACTGCTGGCGTGACTGGCACCGTTGTGTCGATGGTGACGTTCATGGCCGGGCTGGCGGCGCCGGTGTTGCCGGCCGTGTCGGTGGCCTTGACGGTCAAGCTGTGGACGCCTTCGGCCAGCAGGCTGCTGGTGATGCTCCAGTTGCCGTCGGTGGCAGCGACTGCCGTACCCAGTACAGTGACGCCGTCGGTATCGTACAGGGTGACGGTGCTCCCCGCTTCGGCCCTACCGGTGATGATCGGGCGGGTGACACTGGTGACGCTGTCGCTGTTCGAGGCGCCATTGTCGCTGGCGGGCGCCAGGACTGGCGTTGCCGGCGCGGTGGGCGCGGTGGTGTCGATGGTGACCGACAATGGGGCGCTGGCGTTGTTGGTGTTGCCAGCAACGTCAGTGGCTTTGACGGTGAGGCTGTGCACGCCATCGGCCAGCACGGTGCTGGTGATGCGCCAGTTGCCATTGAGATCGGCGGTAGTGGTGCCCAGCACGGTCACGCCATTGGTGTCGTACAGGGTGACGGTGCTGCCCGCTTCGGCGCGGCCGGTGATGGTCGGCCGGTTGACGCTGGTGATGCCGTCGCCATTGGAGACGCCGGTGTCGCTGGCAGTGGCCAATACCGGGACAGCCACGGTAGCTGGCGCCGCAGTGTCGATGTTGATGGACAGTGCTGCCGAGGCGCTGCTGGTATTGCCGGCAATATCGGTAGCCTTGATGGTCAGGCTGTGCGGGCCGGCGGCCAGCGTGCTGCTCGTGATGCTCCAGGCGCCGCCGGTGGCGACGGTGGTGCCCAGCACGGTCATGCCATCGGTGTCGTACAGGGTGACCAGGCTGCCGGCTTCGGCGGTGCCGGTGATGACCGGGGTGGTGATGCTGGTCACGCCGTCCGCGTTCGAGGCGCCGCTGTCGGAAGCGGGCGCCAATGCCGGTGCGGCAGGCGCTGCCGGGGCCGTGGTGTCGATGCTGATCAACAAGCCAGCCGATGCAGTGCTGGTGTTGCCGCCGACGTCGGTGGCCTTGACGCTCAGGCTGTGCACTCCCTGGCCCAGCGCGCTGCTGGTGATGCTCCAGACACCGCCGGTGGCGACGGTGGTGCCCAGCACGGTCGTGCCGTCGGTGTCGTACAGGGTCACCAGGCTGCCTGCTTCGGCGGTGCCGCTGACCGTTGGCGTGGTGATACGGGTAACACCGTCCGAGTTCGACGCGCCGCTGTCGGAACCCGCCGACAATACCGGCGCGGCTGGCGCGATCGGCGCCGTGGTGTCGATGGTGATCGACAACGCGCTTGATGGGGTGCTGGTGTTGCCGGCGATATCGGTGGCCTTGACCGTCAGGCTGTGGGCCCCGACGGCCAGTGTGCTGCTGGTGATGCTCCATACGCCGCCGGTGGCCACCGTGGTACCGAGCACGGTCGTGCCATCGGTATCGTACAGGGTGACCAGGCTGCCGGCTTCCGCGGTGCCGGTGATGACCGGGGTGGTGATGCTGGTGACGCCGTCCGAGTCCGAGGCGCCGGTGTCGGAAGCGAGCGACAATACCGGAGTAGCCGGCGCTGACGGAGCTGCGGTATCGATGGTGATCGTCAGTGCGCTTGAGGCGATGCTGGTATTGCCGGCAACGTCGGTCGCCTTTACCGTCAAGCTGTGCGCTCCCTCGCCCAGCGCGCTGCTGGTGATGCTCCACATGCCGCCGGTGGCCACGCTGGTGCCAAGCACGGTCGTGCCGTCGGTGTCGTACAAGGTCACCAGGCTGCCCGCTTCGGCAGTACCGGTGATGACCGGCGTGGTGACGCTGGTAACCCCGTCGGAGTTCGAGGCGCCGCTGTCCGACGCGAGCGCCAATGCCGGTGCTGCCGGTGCTGCCGGTGCGGTCGTGTCGATGCTGATCGCCAGCGCCTGCGAGGCCGCGCTGGTGTTGCCGGCGGTATCAGTGGCCTTGACCGTCAGGCCGTGGGCGCCGGCAGCCAGCGTGCTGCTGGTGATGCTCCACACGCCGCCAGTGGCCACTGCCGTGCCTAGCACGGTCGTGCCATCGGTGTCATACAGGGTGACCAGGCTGCCCGCTTCGGCGGTGCCGGTGATGGTCGGCGTGGTGATGCGGGTAACGCCATCGGTGTTCGAGGCGCCGCTGTCGGACGCCGCGGCCAATGCGGGACGGGCCGGCGCTGCCGGCGCAGTCGTGTCGATCGTGATCTCCAGTGCGTTCGATGCGGCGCTGGTGTTGCCGGCAATATCGGTCGCCTTGATCGTCAGGCTGTGGTCGCCGCTTGCCAGCGCGCTGCTGGTGATGCTCCACACGCCGCCGGTGGCGACGGCGGTGCCCAGCACGGTCGTGCCGTCGGTATCATACAGGGTGACCAGGCTACCCTCTTCAGCGGCGCCGGTGATGGTCGGCATGGTGATGCGGGTGATGCCATCGGTGCCCGAGGCGCCGCTGTCGGAAACTGCATCCAGGAAAGGCGCCCGTGGCGTTGATGGCGCGGTGGTGTCGACGGTGACCGTCAGCGCCAGCGAGGCTGCGCTGGTGTTGCCGGCAATATCGGTAGCCTTGACGCTCAGGCTGTGGTCGCCATCGGCCAGCGCACTGCTGGTGATGCTCCAGACGCCGCCGGTGGCCAATGCCGTACCGAGCACAGTGGTGCCGTCGGTGTCGTACAGGGTAACCAGGCTGCCCGCTTCGGCGGTGCCGCTGATGACCGGGGTGGTGACGCGGGTGACGCCGTCGGTGTTCGAGGCGCCGCTGTCGGAAGCAGCGGCCAATACGGGCCGGGCCGGGGTTGCCGGTGCGGTCGTGTCGATCGAGATGACCAGTGCCTGCGACGCTGCGCTGGTGTTGCCGGCCAGGTCGGTCGATTTGATGGTCAGGCTGTGGGCGCCGGCGGTCAGCGTGCTGCTGGTGATGCTCCACACGCCGCCGGTGGCGACGGTGGTGCCGAGCACGGTGGTGCCATCGGTGTCGTACAACGTCACCAGGCTGCCCGCTTCGGCAGTGCCGGTGATGGTCGGCGTGGTGATGCTGGTGAGGCGATCGCTGTTCGAGGCGCCGCTGTCGGAGGCCGTTGCCAGCACAGGGATCGGCGGCGCAGCCGGCACGGTCGTGTCGATGGTAATCGCCAGCGCCGGCGAGGCCGCGCTGGCGTTGCCGGCAAGGTCGGTGGACCTGACGGTCAGGCTGTGGGCGCCGGCGGCCAGCGTGCTGCTGGTGATGCTCCAGACGCCGCCGGTGGCCACTGCCGTGCCGAGCACGGTGGTGCCGTCAGTGTCGTACAGGGTGACCAGGCTGCCCGCTTCGGCCGTGCCGGTGATGACCGGCGTGGTCACGCGGGTGACGCCGTCGGTGTTCGAGGCGCCGCTGTCGGACGCTGCCGCCAGGACCGGCGCGGCCGGCGTGGCCGGTGCGGTCGTGTCGATGGTGATCGCCAGCGTCTGCGAGGCCGCGCTGGTGTTGCCGGCCAGGTCGGTGGACCTGATGGTCAGGCTGTGGGCGCCGGCAGTCAGCGTGCTGCTGGTGATGCTCCAGACGCCGCCGGTGGCCACTGCCGTGCCGAGCACAGTGGTGCCGTCGGTGTCGTACAGGGTGACCAGGCTGCCCGCTTCGGCGGTGCCGGCGACGACCGGCGTGGTGACGCGGGTGACGCCGTCGGTGTTCGAGGCGCCGCTGTCGGACGCCGCCGCCAATACTGGCCGGGCCGGGGTTGCCGGTGCGGTCGTGTCGATCGAGATGACCAGTGCCTGCGACGCTGCGCTGGTGTTGCCGGCCAGGTCGGTCGATTTGATGGTCAGGCTGTGGGCGCCGGCTGCAAGGGTGCTGCTGGTGATGCTCCACACGCCGCCGGTGGCCACTGCGGTACCGAGCACGGTGGTGCCATCGGTGTCGTACAGCGTCACCAGGCTGCCCGCTTCGGCCGTGCCGATGATGACCGGAGTGGTGATGCTGGTGACGCCGTCGGTGTTCGAGGCGCCGCTGTCGGAGGCCGCCGCCAGGACCGGCCGGGCCGGCGCTGCCGGTGCGGTCGTGTCGATCGAGATCGCCAGCGCCTGCGACGCCGCGCTGGTGTTGCCGGCAAGGTCGGTCGCCTTGATGGTCAGGCTGTGGGCGCCGGCGGCCAGCGTGCTGCTGGTGATGCTCCATACGCCGCCGGTGGCCACTGCCGTGCCGAGCACGGTGGTGCCGTCAGTGTCGTACAGGGTGACCAGGCTGCCCGCTTCGGCGGTGCCAGAGAGGACCGGCGTGGTCACGCGGGTGACGCCGTCGGTGTTCGAGGCGCCGCTGTCGGACCCAGCCGCCAATACCGGCCTTGCCGGCGCTGCCGGTGCGGTGGTGTCGATGACCACGGCCAGGGCGCCGGAAGCAACACTGGTATTGCCCCCCACGTCGACCGCCTTGGCCGTCAGGCTGTGTGCACCTGCGGCCAGCGCCACGGTGGTGGTGATGCTCCAGGTGCCGCCAACTACCGTGGTCGTGCCCAGCACGGTGGTGCCATCGGTGTCGTACAAGGTGACGATGCTGCCTGATGCCGCCGTACCGGTAATGGTTGGCTGGGTGACGCGGGTGATGCCGTCCGTGTTCGAGGCGCCGCTGTCCGATGCTGCCGTCAGCGCCAGGTTGCCTGGCGCCACCGCCACACTGGCAATGGTGATCTGCAGCGCGCCGGAGGCCGCGCTGGCGTTGCCGGCCGTATCGGTCGCCTTGATCGTCAGGCTGTGCACGCCATCAGACAGCGTGCTGCTGGTGATGCTCCACACGCCGCCGGTTGCAACAGCGGTACCGAGCACGGTAGTGCCGTCGCTGTCGTACAGGGTGACAAGGCTGCCGCTTTCAGCGGTGCCATTGATCACCGGCGTGTTCACGCTGGTGATGCCGTCGGTATTCGAGGAGCCGTTGTCGCTGGCCGGATCGAGCGTGGGCGCAGGTGGCGTGGCGGGCGCGGTGGCATCGATCGTGATCGACATGCCGGCGGATGCGGTGCTGACGTTGCCGGCCAGGTCGGTAGCCTTGGCGGTCAGGGTATGGGTACCATTGGCCAGGGCGCTGCTGGTGATGCTCCAGACGCCGCCGGTGGCCACTGCCGTGCCCAGCACGGTGGTGCCGTTGGTGTCGTACAACGTGATGGTACTGCCTGCTTCGGCAGTACCGGTCAGGGTGGGCGTGGTGACATTCGTGATGCGGTCGGTATTCGAACTGCCGCTGTCGGAGGCGCTGGCCAGCACCGGCGCGGACGGCGCGGTGCTGGCGGTGTCAAGGGTCAGCGTGAAGTTGCCGCCAGCCACCCCTGCATTGCCGGCCACGTCGGTGACGCGGGCGGTCAGGTTCTTGACGCCGTCGGCGCCCAGGCTGCCGCTGACAAGCTGCATGTCGACGTAGCCGTTGGCGACATCGGTGAGGGTCAGCGTAGTGCGCATCGGCGTGCCGAACGAGCTGCCGTTGAGCATCAGTTCGGCCTGGTCGCCCGCTGCCGCATTGGTGCCGGCCAGGCTGATGCGGATCAGCGGATTGGTGACATTGGTAATGCCGTCCGAGTTCGAGCTGCCGCTGTCGGAGAAGGGCGCCATGATGATCGGGCTCGTTGGCGTGCCCGGCGCGGTGGTGTCGAGCGTGATGGTGAAGCTGCCGCCGGCCGTACCCACGTTGCCGGCAATGTCGGTCACGCGGCTGGACAGGACCTTGACGCCGTCGGCGCCCAGGCTGCCGCTGACGAGGGTCATGTCGATGAAGCCGTTGGCGATATTGGTGGCGCTCAGGGTGGCCCGCATCGGCGTGCCGAACGAGTTACCGCCCAGCAGCAGTTCCACCGAGTCGCCGGCCACCGCATTGGTGCCGGCCAGGCTGATGCGGATCAGCGGGGTGGTGACACTGGTGCGGCCATCGGAGTTCGAGCTGCCGCTGTCGGAGGAGGCAGCCATCAGGATCGGATTGGTCGGCGCGCCGGGTGCGGTGGTGTCGAGCGTGATGGTGAAGTTGCCGCCGGCCGTACCGACGTTGCCGGCAATGTCGGTCACGCGGCTGGACAACACCTTGACGCCGTCGGCGCCGAGGCTGCCGCTGACGAGGGTCATGTCGATGAAGCCGTTGGCGATATTGGTGGCGCTCAGCGTGGCCAGTACCGGCGTGCCGAACGAGTTACCGCCCAGCAGCAGTTCCACCGAGTCGCCGGCCACCGCATTGGTGCCGGCCAGGGGGATGCGGATCAGCGGGTTGGTGACACTGGTGCGGCCATCGGAGTTCGAGCTGCCGCTGTCGGAGGAGGCGGCCATCAGGATCGGATTGGTCGGGGCGCCGGGCGCGGTCGTGTCGAGCGTAAGGGTAAAGTTGCCGCCGGCCGCGCCCACGTTGCCGGCGATGTCGGTCACGCGGCTGGACAACACCTTGGTGCCATCGGCGCCAAGGCTGCCGCTGGCAAGGGTCATGTCGATGAAGCCGTTGCTGATATTGGAGGCACTCAGGGTGGCCCGTATCGGCGTGCCGAACGAGTTACCGTTCAGCAGCAGTTCCACCGAGTCGCCGGCCACTGCACTGGTGCCGGCCAGGGGGATGCGGATCAGTGGATTGGTGACATTGGTGCGGCCGTCGGAGTTCGAGCTGCCGCTGTCTGAGGCGGCCGCCAACAGGATCGGGTTGGTCTGCGCGCCGGGTGGGGTGGTGTCGGCGGCGACTGACGCCGTGATATTGCTCATCTTCATCGATTCGAAGTTGATCTCCGTGCCAAAGCCCCCTTGCCTCGCCGCTGTCCCGTTCGGTAACAGGCTGGCGATGACCGTCACCGAGGCGACATTCGCGACCGACCATTCCACGCCGTTATTGAGCAGCGTGCTGAGCTTGACAATCGCCGTGCTCATCGTCAGATCGGTCCCGGACGCCATGCGGATGGTCGGGCCGATGACATTGCCGCTGATATCCCTGAGCACGACTTCAAGCTGGTCGAAATAACGTACGTGCAAACCACCCGGTTCGGTCACGCTCATCGAGAAGTCGTTGAAGGTGAACGTTTTGGCGACCGTCGTGCCTTCGGCCTTGAACACGGCGGTAATGATGGAGCCGTCGCTGTTGGCATTGGCATCGTTGCTATAGAGCTGGGTGCCCGCCTGCTCCAGGGAGGCACTGACGAGCAGTTTGTCATTGAGCCTCTTGAAGCCACCGCTGGCGGCGCCCAGGGTGCCGCCGAAATCATAGGTGCCGTTGGCGGTGCCGTTGCCGGTGAGCAGCAGTTGATCGAAGTCGGCTGCCGCGCGGTCGCTGATGGCCTTGTCGGCTTCGATCGAGCCCGTATGTTTTTCCAGTATCCAGTTGCCGCCCAGCGCAGTGGCGCCGGTCGCGTCGGTCGATGCAGCCACATCGGCGCCCGTCAGTTCGGCCAGCCGGTTGACGAAATGGTCGCCCGTCGCGGTGTTGGCGACGTTGCAACCGAATAACAGGATATCTCCCCCTTCGCGCAAGGCGCTGCCCCAGGTGGCCAGCGCCGCCTGGTAGCTGTCGAGATTGCTGTCGGCCAGCGTGGCCGAGCCGAGCAGGACGCGGCCGCTGTTACCCTCGGAAATGATCTGGATACTGTCGAGGCCGTGGCGGCCCTTGAGCGCATCGGCAATCTGCTGCACCCCATCGCTGTTCTTGTCGAGCATGACCACTTCGACGCCAGGCTTGAGGTCGGCCAGCAGCGACTGCGGATTTTGTACCGAGGCATCGATGAACACGATGGTCGTTGGCGCTGCGGCTTTCACCGTGGTATCGGTGGCCACGCGGTCTGGCGCCAGCGCAGGCGCCGGGGCGCGGTCGGGCGCATGGGCAGCGGCCGGTGCGCGCGCTGCATCGATTGCCACGCCGGCAACCTTGGGCGCCAGGCCGGCGCTGCCGTCGTGCGGCTCGGCCAGTGCGGCGTGCGCGGCGCCGTCGAAGACGATGCGCGTTTCCAGCGCCAGCAGGCTGCTTCTCGGGCGCAAGCGCGCGCCGGCAGGGCGGTTGTTCGCGGGTGCCGCAGGGGCGGCGGTCAGAGGGAGGGCTTTGCTGCGGTCGTCGTATCGTGTCATCGCGGTTCCTGGATGTGACGCCAGCAGCCGGTACGCTGCAACAGTCACATATGGATGTTGAATAATTGGTCACTCAAATGAATTGGGGATAATATTAAAATATTAATTATCACCAAAAATCACAAGGCGGTAAGGGTGCGGCTACTTTATTTTGACCAATAATTGTAGCTGCCATCAGGAAATAAATGAAAGTACCAACCGTTAATTTTTTGAAGGTTTTTTGCTGCTTGACGACACAAGTCAAGAAAGTTAAAAATGCTGTCTGCACCAGGCTTCTATCTGCACGCAATAGGTGCGCGTGCATTCAAATTTGGTGAAAGTCGGTGAGAATCGATGGCAATCCGTCACCGTCCCTGTGTTGTAAATATGCTGCTGCAACAACAGCATATATGCCATTTCGGCATGTATTTGGAGTGCGTTTTTGAATATCCCCGGTTCTCACATGCCATTAACTCCCGCACCTGCGGCGGTGCTGCTGCGTTCTGCCGCATCGTCCGACCAGGCGTTTCTCGATGACCTGTATTTATCCACGCGCGACGACTTGCAGGCCCTGGCCGGCGATCCCGCACTGCGCCCCACGATCGCTGCGCTGATCGCCATGCAGCAGCAGGCCCAGGCGGCTGGCTACCGGGCGGCCTACCCGGACGCCGAGTACCTGGTGATCGAGTGCGGCGGCGGGGCGGTCGGCAGGGTAGTCGTGCATACCAGTGATGGCAGCCTGCGGCTGGTCGATATCAGCGTGCTGCCGCAGGCGCGCGGGCAGGGGTGCGCAACCGCCGTGCTGCGCCGGTTGCAGCAGCGCGCCGCCGGCGCTGCGCACGCCATGCACCTGACGGTGCGCCGCGATAACGCCGGCGCGCGCCGCCTGTACCAGCGGCTGGGCTTTGCCATCGTGGCGGAAGATGATCTCGATCTCCACCTGCGGTGGCTCCCATGACCGCCGCTGCGCAAGTCGACGTCGCGCAGGTCGTGGACACAGCGGCCGACCCGGCGCTGGAATACCTGGCGCCGCTGCGCGAAGACCTGGCCCTGCAGCCGGCGCCGCCTGGCCGGGACGGCGCGCCGCACTGGCATGTGTACGATGCCGCGCGCAACCGGTTTTTCCGCATCGGCTGGCTGGAATTCGAATTATTGTCGCGCTGGCGCGGCGGCTTGACCGCCGGCGCCCTGTGCGACGCCGTGGCGCGCGACACCGCGCTGGCCCCGCACGCCGAGGACGTGCTGGACGTCCAGCGCTTCCTGCAACTGAACGAACTGCTGCGCGCCGACCACGCCGGCTTGCGCGCCCACCTGCACAAGGTGGCGGTCGGCCGCAAGCCGTCGCCGCTCACCTGGATGCTGCACCACTATCTGTTCTTCCGGGTGCCGCTGGTGCGTCCCAATACCTTCCTCGACCGCACCAGCCGCTGGATATTGCCACTGTTCAGGACGGCATTTTTCGCGACCTGTGCGCTGCTGTCGCTGCTGGGGATCTGGCGCGTGCTCGACCAGTGGTCGGCTTTTTCCAGCACCTTCCTGTATTTCTTCTCGTGGCAGGGCGCCCTGTACTACGGCCTGGCGTTGGCCGTGGCCAAGGTCTTGCACGAACTGGCCCATGCCTACACCTGCAAGTATTACGGGGTGCGGGTGCCGGCCATGGGAGTGGCGCTGATGATGATGTGGCCGCTGCTGTACACCGATACGTCGGAAGCCTGGAAGCTCACGTCACGGCGGGCCCGGCTGGCCATCGGCGGCGCCGGGGTGGTGGCCGAGCTCATACTGGCCGGCATGGCGGCGTTGCTATGGAGCCTGGCGCCGGACGGCGGCTTCAAGAGCGCCATGTACATCCTCGCTGCCGTCACCTGGGTCAGCACGCTGGCGATCAATCTCAATCCGTTCATGCGCTTCGACGGCTATTACCTGCTGATGGACCTGCTCGATGTGCCGAACTTGTCGGAACGCAGTTTTGCCATTGCCCGCTGGCGCCTGCGCAAGGCAGTGCTGGGCGTGCAGGCGCCGTTTCCCGAGCCGCAGCTGGCGGCGCGCGCGGGCTGGCTTACGCTGTATGCTTACGCTACCTGGCTCTATCGGCTGATCATGTTTACGGGCATTGCCGCCGCCGTGTATTTTTTCTTCTTTAAAGCGTTGGGAGTCATTTTGTTTGCGGTGGAAATAACCTGGTTCGTGTTGCGCCCCGTGTGGACCGAGCTGCGCGCCTGGTGGAGACTGCGCCAGCGTTGGTCGGGCAATGCCGGGCGCAGCGCGCTGGCATTGCTGGGGCTGTTGCTGGTGCTGGCAGTGCCCTGGCGCTCGGACGTGGTGGCAGACGGCTATTGGCAGGCCGGCAAGCATACCCAACTGTTCCCGCCGATGCCGGCGCGCGTGGAACAGGTCCTGGTCAGGGAAGGGCAGCCGGTAACGACCGGCCAGCCGCTGTTCGTGCTAACTGCGCCTGCGGTCGACAGCCAGTTGCAGCAGGTGCAAAGCCGCATCGACGGCCTGGTGCGGCAAATCAACGGCGCCATCGACAACCCGTCGCTATACGAGCGCTCGCGCGTGCTGGAGCAGGAATTGGCGGCGGCGCGGGCCGAGTATGCGGCCAACAGCGCCGAATCGGGCCGCCTGACGGTGGCCGCGCCGCACGACGGCGTGGTCCGCGATCTCGATACCAGCCTGTATCCGGGCGCCTGGGTGGGCCGGGGGCGCGTCCTGGGACGCGTAGTCGACGCCAGCACGGCGCTGGCGCAGGTCTTCGTGCATGAATCGGATATCGCCCGGGTGCAGCCCGGCGCGCATGCGCAGCTGTTCGAGCGGCGCCATGACGGCGCGGTCATGGCAGCGACCGTGGTCGGCATCGACAGCACCGCCAGCCGCGCCCTGCCGGAAGCCATGCTCTCTTCCGTGCATGGCGGACCGATTGCCGCGCGCGAAAGCCGGCAAGGCGAGTCGGTGGCCAACGAGGCCTTGTACCGGGTGACCTTGCAGCTCGAGCACGGCGGCGCGGCCAGCATGGCGCCGGTGGCGGCGCATATCGATGGCGAGCGCAGCAGCGTACTGTGGCGCGGCGCGCGCAAGGTGGCGGGCGTGCTGGTGCGCGAAAGTGGCCTGTAGCAGGCAGGCTGTCCTGGTATGGCACCGCCGGCAATCGTGCGCGGTGCCGGAATGAAAACAGCCGGTGAGATATCACCGGCTGTTTTCCGTTCAGCGCTGCCGGATGATTAGGGCCGGCTTGGCCACTCTCCGTACAGGCAGATGATGAATTGCAGCGGCAGGAAGGGCTGCATGTTGTTGTGCGGCTGGCTGCCGCCGGTCACGCCCAGCGCCAGTGGATGCATGGGGGTGTTGACGGGCGCCGCCGTCGTCACTTCCGTGTACTGGACCACCGGGGTCGGATTGCGGCCCGTCGAGACGTTTTGCGACCAGACGCCCGCGCCCGGGGCAGCCTGGCTGCCGATCGCGTTGAGCGCCTGCGGGGAGTGGGTGTGAATGGGCATCTCGGTCGTGAGCAGCGTGACGCTTGCCGCGCCGCCCGTTTCCGCCAGGTCGCGCGGCGTCAGGCCGGGGCCTGCTCCCTGGTGCAGGGGCGCCATGCCATTGAGGTTCGGCAGGCCGAAAGTGGCCTTGCCGTCACCGCCATATTGCGCTCCAAGAATCGCGTACAGGGCGGAATTTTGCTGGATCGGTATCACCTGGCCGTTGCAGAAGGCCCAGTTGGCGGGCGCGAACGTGCCGGCGAAGATCCGAATTTCTCCGGTAAATGGATCTGCCATTTTTTCTTCCTTTTAATTACGCGATGGAAATAGTCCTTGCACGGCGATGCAGAAGTTCAAAGCCAGGAAAGGTTGCATGTTGTTGTGTGGCTGACTCCCGCCAGCGGCGGAAATGGCGTGCGGATCCATGGTGGTGTTGGCGGTGGAATTGTAGCCGCCCGTAAAGCTGCCCCAGGTATTGCCGCTTACCACGGTGGAATTGACGGGCGTTGTCGATGCCAGGATCGCATGGGTGTGCGCCGGCATTTCGGGAATGGTCAGCGTATGCGTGGCTTCGCCGGCGGCGACACCTTGCTTGTAGGTGTTGCCGCAATGTACAGGCACGCGCCCGCGCAGGTCGGGCAGGGCGAAGTTCGTCTTGCCATCGCCGCCATATTGCGTTCCCAGTAAGGCAAACAAGGCGACATTGCTGTTCAGTGGTAAAAGCTGGCCTTCGCACGCAGCCCATCCCTTGGGCGTAAAACCGATGCTGAACAAGCGTATTTCACCTAAAAATGGTTCCATCTGTTTCTCTCCTTGAAACTAGCAGTAATTTTCATCGACGAGCTTGCAATGCCAGCTCTTATTGCTGGGTGGGGAAAATGCCTACTACCGCGATGATGAAGGACAGCGCCATGTAGGGCATCATGTTCTCGTGGGGCTGCGAACCACCGAAAGGCATGATGCTGGTCGGCGCCATTGGGTCCAGGGCCGCAGTGTTGTTGGTGTAGATATTGCTATTGGTGGACGAGGCCGCCCAAACGGCACCGTTCGGCGTATCGGCCGACCCGACCGCTGACTGTGCCGCCGGAATGTGGGTGTGCGACGGCAACTGGCTGCTAAGCAAGGTGACTTCCTCGGTGCCGGCCGCCATGCCCTGCGTATAGCCATTGCCTTTATGAATAGGCACGCGGCCGCGCAAGTCCGGCAGGCCGAAGGTCGTGGTACCGTTGCCACCATACGTGGTGCCCAACAAGGTAAACAGGGCCTGGTATTGGCTAACGGACAGCAATTGACCGTTGCACATTTCCCAGCCAACAGGCGCGTAGTTTCCCGCGAAGATGCGGATCTCGCCCAGATAACATTCCGACATACATTCCCCCTCTTACTTTAGTAACGCAAAAAACCGGAAAAGCTTTTAATTTGTAAAATACTTTACCAGATCAAGAGAATATCGCCAGTATATTTTTTGGAGGCCAAGGGGGTTTACATTACAGTTATTTATTTGTAGAAAAGAGCGGGGTATTCAGCGCGGCTGGTCTGGTCGTGCCATCATGGCGGATATTGTCGTATCAGCTCAGGTTTGATGGTTATTAAAATGACATAATAAGATTTGCCATCGTGCTCGCTGGCAAGTAACTACTTGCCGCCGCTTGTACCGCGCGCCAGGCGCAGCGTTTCGAGCGCCTGGTAATGCGTTGCCAGCGGTGCTGCCAGCTGCGCCAGCCTGCCGTCCTGCCGCGGTTGCGGATCGCCGCTGTAGGCGTCGTCGCGGTACTTGGAATGAAACTTTGAGCGCATCTGCATCGCGTCGAGCTGGTCCGGTGTGCAACTGATCGACAGCAAGGCAAGCAGGTCTGAAAACACCAGCGCCGGCAGCTGCTCATAATTGATCAGCGTGACCTCTCCGGCCAGCGCATGCCTGCGCGCTGCCGTGAAAAGGCTGTCGAGCACCAGTGCCGTAAATGCGTCGAGGTCGGCCGCCGCCACGGGCCGGTCGGGCAAGGGCAGCAGCGCAGGATGGATCAGGCCCGGTACCATTTGCGGTCCGCGCCGGCGCTGGTGCGAAGCGAGCACGGCGTGTGGCTGGCGGTACAGGAACAGGCAGGGGGTGCCGGGAAACGCCTGGCGCAGCAGGGGCAGGCTGTGGATATGCCAGCAATCGAATTTGATCACGTAGGTATCTTCCGCGCCGGTGCGGCGCTGGCCCATGGCCAGCATCGCCTGGCGCAGCAGCGTCACCGTGTCGCTACCGCCGTGGTCGTGGTGCATACGCAACAGCGAGTCGATGATCGGTGGCTCGGACATGACGATGGCCTGCGGTAGCGACGCCAGTAATTGCGTCAGCAGGGTGGAGCCGCAGCGCGAGACATGGAAAATGAAGGCATCCGGCGCCAGTGCATTGCCCAGCTGAAACTGGTCCAGCGCCTGCGGCGGCGTAACGCAGACGCGGCGCTGTTCGCGTGGCTGGCGCATCAGCGTGTTTTCCACAAACGAATCGGTAAAAGCGATGTTTTGCATGTCGCGCCACGCCAGCGTCGCGGCGCCATCCGCAGGGCCGGCCTTCGCGGTCACCGGAAACCAGTGGCGCATGTCCATGCCAGGCTGCCAACCGACCTGCTCGCCGCGGGCCAGCTGGCGCTCATGGGCCGCAAAGCCGCTGGTGGCGCTCATGCCGTCACCCTGGCGCACAGCGCGGCCAGCCGATCGGCCTCGGCCACTGCAGCGGGCGCGCCGATGCGGCGCAGGCTGGCGATCAGTTCGTGGACATTGCCGTCATGGATGCCACGCACGCCGTAACGCGGTGCCGGCCTGGGCACGAAACCGGCCGCTGCGAACTGGTCACGCAGCCAGTCGTTGGTGGTGCAGTCCAGTACCAGGTGCACGCGGGCCGCATGGCCATGGTTTGCCACCGCGTGGCGGCAGCTGGCGTCCATGTGCCAGGCATGGCCGGCGTCAAAATGCACGGGTTGGCCTTCGATGTGGAACAGCACGCGGGGCGAGGTATGGATGGGGATGTGGATGCGCGTGACGCCATCGGCCAGCGCCGTGCCGGGATCGGTATGCTCGCGTATCACCGCGCCCGCTGCCAGCGCCATCAGCCTGGCAGCGCCCACCTCGCACTCGAAGCGGCCGATCACCTGCTGCAGGTACGGGCAGCGCGCCAGTTGCGGCGTATCGGAGTAGCGGGCGCCGTCGAGCGGCATGATCTGGCGCGCGTCGCCGCCCGGCGCGCGCAGCGGCAGGCAGCTCCAGCCGGTGTCGTAAGCGCCGGTATTGAAATGGCTGATCCATTCAGTCGCGGCGAACTGGTCGCATTCCTGTTGCATGCGCGCGACGTCGAACTGCAAGGGCAGGTGCAACCAGGTGCTGGGCGTGACCATCTGCACTCCAAAAAAGGGTGGTTCAAGTGTTGCGACGTTTGCTATGCTGCCAATGTCTATGCAATCTTGCAACTCCCTCGACAGGTTTTTTCATGACTACGACTTTTGAGCCGGCCACTTCGCCCGACACCCACGCCGAGCTGGCGCGCATTGCCCAGGCCCTTGCCGATCCGGCCCGTTCGCTTGCTTCGCTGATCGGCGCGACGGGCGAGCTGCGCGCCCTGGTCGAACGGCATACGCGGCTGTGCATGGACGGTTCGGTCCACATGAGCGTGGGCACCAGTTTCCTGCCGAGTGGCAAGGCGATTTCACCGTTGCAAGCGGCCCTGTGTGCGCGCGAGCCGTTTCGCACCGCCGCCTTCATCCAGGGACTGGCGCAAGCCATCCGTGCCGCCATGACGCCGCAGCGGCCGGTCGCGGTGCTGTATGCGGGCTGCGGTCCGTTCGCGCTGCTGGCGCTGCCATTGATGGCGTTGTTCACGCCGGACCAGGTGCAGTTCACACTGCTGGAAGTCCACGCCGATGCGCTTGCTGATGCGCGGGCCTTGATCGAGGGCTTCGGTTATGGCGCCCACGTGGCGCAGTTTGTCTGTACCGACGCCGCCACCTGGCGCATCGCGCCCGGCGCCCCGGTCGATGTGATCGTCAGCGAAACCATGAACACGGCGCTCGGCAAGGAGCCGCAGGTGTCGATCATGCGCAACCTGTATATCCAGGCGCCGCAGGCCACGCTGGTACCGGCCGCCATCGCCGTCCACCTGGGTGCGCCCGGCCGCAGCCAGGAACAGCCGTGTGCCGACTGGGGCCGCATCTTTGAGATCAATGCCGCCGCCATTTTGGACTGGCAGGCGTTGGACGGCCCAACGCTGCCGGCGGCCACCATCCGCCTGCCCGAGGTGCTGGGCCAGGGCCCACGGCTGCTCACGCGCATCGAGGTGTATGACGGGATCGCCCTGCGCGACTATGAAAGCAGCCTGAACCTTCCACTGCAATTGCCCGGAAAGCCGCAGTTGCAGGGCGGGGTGACGCTGGCATTTTCGTATCGGCTGGGCCCGGCGCCGGGGCTGGTGTGGGAGGTAGTGCAGGACGTGGCGCAGGAGGTTGCATGACCCGGTAGTGATGTTTTTACCCCCTGCGGCGGTGCCGCAGGGGGCGGATCGGCGTGCGACGCTTGCCTCTATGGGACCATGATGTTATGTTGATATATCTGGGAAAGTAACATTTTCCCTCTAACAACCATTTGCCGCCCGCCACTATGTCCGTAAACACTCGCTCCAGCATCGTCTCATTCGCGTTGAAAACCCTTGTCGGCGCCGTTGCCAGCGCAGTGTTGATATCGGCTAACGCTGCTGGACTCGGCAAACTCACTGTATTGTCCGCACTGGGCCAGCCGCTGCGCGCCGAAATCGAGCTGAGCGCCGTCACCCCCGAGGAGGCCAGCGGCCTGTCGGTGCGGCTGGCGCCAGCCGAAGCCTTCCGCACCGCTAACATCGATTTCAACCCGGCGCTCTCGGCGCTGCGTTTCGAGGTCGAACAGCGCAATGGCCGCCAAGTGGTGCGCGTGTCGTCCAGCCAGCCGCTCAACGAACCGTTCGTTGACCTGCTGCTGGAACTGAACTGGAATGGCGGGCGCATGGTGCGCGAATACACCTTCCTGCTCGATCCGCCAGAAATGCGCGGCGCTCAGTCGCCGCAGGTGGCCGCGCCGGTGGACCTGGGGCCGGCCCGCACGCCAACCAATACCACGGCGCCCGCCACCGCGCCGGTTGCCGCCAGGGCTCCAGTTGCCCCTGCTGCTTCCGCCAAGCCGGCGGCCAAGGCCACCGTCGACGAAATCACCGTCAAGCGCGGCGACACACTGAGCGCCATCGCCAGCCAGGTCAAGCCGGTCGATGTCTCGCTCGACGTGATGCTGGTGGCGCTGTACCGCGCCAACCCTGAAGCGTTCATGGGCAACAATATGAACCGCCTGAAGTCCGGTCAGATCCTGGCCGTGCCTGATGCCGGCGCCATCCGTGCCGCCGACGGCGAAGGGGCGTCCAGCGCCCGCAGCGTGGTGGTGGCGCATGCGCGCGACTTCAACGCTTACCGCGCCCGCCTGGCAGGCCAGGTCGCCAACAGCACGCCGTCCAAGGATGCCGGCACTGGCCAGAGCTCGTCGGGCAAGATTACCGCCAAGGTCGAGGAAAAGCCGAACGCCGTCAACGCCGCGCGCGACAAGCTCACCCTGTCCAAGGCCACGGCCGACAAGCCGGGCGAAGGCAAGACCGGCGCCGCCGTCGAAGACAAGATCGCCAAGCAGAAGCAGGTCGAGGACGCTTCGTCGCGGGTGCAGGAACTGGAAAAGAACGTCAACGACCTCGAGAAGCTGATGGAGGTCAAGAGCAAGTCGGCCGCGACGGCCCCGGTTGCACCGGCTGCGCCAGTCGCCGCTGAGCCGGCCGCGTCCGCGCCGGCGCCAACCCGAATGGCGCCGGTGATCCCGCCGCGCAAGCTCGAAGAACCGGGCCTGTTCGACAAGCTGATGGCTAATTCGCAAATGGTGGGCCTGCTGGTGGCCGGTCTGCTGGTGGCCGTGGTGGCGGCGCTGGCTGCCATTGCCGCGCGTCGCCGCCGCAAGTTCGTGGTGCCGCGCGACGAATCCGGCCCCGATGGCCTCGATGCTGCGCCAGCCTGGGATCCGGCGCCGGCCGCGCCAGCCGCTGCTGTTGCAGGTGGTGTGGCAGCCGGTGTTGCTACAGAAGCTGCGGCGGTGGAGCCGGTGGTCGGTGCTGACAACAGCGCCTTCGACACGCACTTCGCGCCGTCGGCCAGCCAGCTCGACAACAACGAAGTCGATCCGGTGGCCGAAGCCGATGTGTACATCGCCTATGGCCGCGATGCGCAAGCCGAGGAAATCCTCAAGGAAGCGCTGCGCAACCATCCCGAGCGCCATGCCGTGCGCCTGAAGCTGCTGGAAATCTACGCCAACCGCCACGATGCCCGCACTTTCGAGAGCCAGGCGTCGGAACTGTATTCGCTCACGCGCGGGCAGGGCGACGAATGGGCGCAAGCCGCGCGCATGGGCCGCGAACTCGAACCGGGCAACCCGCTGTACGCCAGCCTTGACGCCGACAGCGCCGACGGCTTCGGCGCCGCGCCGCTGGCCGCCACGGCCGGCGTGGTGGCTGCTGCCACGGCCGCTGCGGCCTATGCCGCCTACGACCATGAAGACACCGATGGCGATGCGCCAGCCGAGGCGACCGCATTTGGCGCCGCAGCGGGCGGTGCTGATGCTTACGATACTGCGCCGGCCGCCTACGACCCCGGTTTCAATGACGACCTGGAAACCGCCTTGCCGCAGGCGGCCGATGCCGCCGTCTCGCCCGCTTCGGTGGCAGCACAGTCGAATGCTGCCGATTTCGGCCTGGGCGACCTCGACTTTGCCGCGCCGGATCCGTATGCGCAGGACCCGTTCGGCAAAGTGCCGGCCGATACCGCGCCGTTCCTGCAGGACGACAATTTCAACCTGTCGCTCGACAAGCCTGCGCCGGCGCCGTCCGAGGAGCCAGCGTACGACCCGAGCATGGACTTCAGCCTCGACCTGCCAGCCGAACCGGCCCAGCCGGCCGCGTTGGACAAGGCGGCTCCGGCAGCCGACGCCGATGCCACCCGCGTACCGCTCGACTTCGACGCTGCCGACTTCACCATTCCCGACGTGCCGGCCCTGGCCGTGCCGCCAGCAGAGCCGGCCCCGGCGCCAGCGCCAGCCGTGGCTGACAAGGACGCTGCGCCCGAGTTCGACCTCTCCGGCATCGATTTCGACCTGAGCAGCCAGCCTGAGCCGGTAGAACCAGTCGCAAGTGCCGAGACTGGCCGTGCCGAACCAATGTCGGCGTTGCACATGGAAATGGATACCAAGCTCGACCTCGCGGTCGCCTACCAGGAAATCGGCGACAAGGAAGGCGCCCGCGAACTGCTCGACGAAGTGCTGCGCGGTGGTAGCGACGAGCAGGTGGCCAAAGCCACTGCCATGAAGGAGCAGTTGATCTAAGCGCGCCTGATAAAAGCCTCCAGCGCGGCGTTGCAGCTCCTCGCCGTACGTTCGTACTGTCTTCGTCGCTGCGCCTTGCGCTGGAAGTTTTATCAGGCGCTCCAGCCGCTAAGCACCGGCGGCGTTGCAGCTCCTCGCCGTACGTTCGTACTGTCTTCGGCGCTGCGCCTTGCGCTGGAGGTTTTATCAGGCGCTCCAGCCGCGGCGGTGCAAGCGATATAATGGCCGATTCGGAAATTCAGATTGGGCAGCAATTGAAACGGATCGCAATCGGCCTGCAGTACGACGGCACCGCCTGGCACGGCTACCAGAAACAGGAAAGCGGCCACAC